>JGI24006J15134_10000017_pt1 | contig 198222 bp, 181 predicted proteins | sample LinPmetageLP53_FD_15134 | JGI IMG/M metagenome (IMG submission 15134)
GTAGCGGCTGTCCCGAAGCGAGATGCGCATTATAGAGATACAAACTCTTAGCGCAACCCTTATTTCAAAAAAACCGTTCGACCGCTGGTTTTATAAACAATATGACTATCTTTAGGGCTAAATGCTTATTTTTACGGCAGCAATAGTGCTTCTCACGGGTATTGAGTTTGTTATCATCAGCGCATAAAACCCTAAAATGGATTCAAAATGAGTATTAGAAGCTACAAAGGCATACAACCAAAACTTGCTGCTGGTTGTTATATAGATGAATCAAGTGTCCTCGTGGGTGATATTGAATGTAGTGAGCATGTCAGTATCTGGCCCTTAGTCGCCGCTCGCGGTGATGTTAACTATATTAAGATTGGTGCTAGGAGCAATGTTCAAGATGGTTCGGTGCTACATGTAAGTCGAGTAAGCAACGAAAACCCTAAAGGTCATCCGCTTATTATTGGTGACGATGTCACAGTAGGACATAAATGCATGCTACACGGTTGTATATTAGGCAATAGGATTTTAGTGGGCATGGGGGCTATCGTAATGGATGGCGCCATAGTAGAAGACGACGTATTTATTGGGGCTGGTAGTTTAGTGCCGCCGAATAAGCGCTTAGAGAGCGGTTATTTATATGTAGGAAGTCCAGTAAAACAGGCTCGCCCCCTTAAAGATTCAGAGCGTGCCTTTTTGCAAGTATCTGCTGATAACTATGTCAGACTTAAAAATGAGTATTTAGAAGAACAATAAGCAAACACAAGCGCTTGGTTGTTATATTAGGTATATCAACCAAGGATCGTGTTTGCATGAATGTGGATGATCCCGCTTTCGTCCCATTCCTCTTCTTCTACCCGCTCATTAATGCGCTCTTCGATATCAAATTGATAGTCTTGGTAAAACTGCGGCATATCGTCAATAGCGAGGTTACTAATATGACACTGCATCATCATCCCAGAAACGATGACTTGTAACACCATGGTTTCCTCCACTTGACGGTAACCGTCTTGCATTTGAACGGCTTGATTCACAACAACTCTCGCACGGCCTGAATGACGGGCTCTATTTTTGGCCTAACATTGCGCCACAGATAAAAACTCTCTGCCGCTTGGCCGACTAACATTCCCAAGCCATCGCCGACCTTAATGGCGGAGTTGTGTTCCTGCGCCCAACACATAAAGGATGTTTGCTGGGCTTTATATGTCATATCGTAAGCAAAAACAGCATTGGCAAATATATCGCTACTAATTTCGGGTAGATCGCCGTTAAGACTTGATGAGGTACAATTGATAACCCCGTCAAAATCCATCGCAGGTAAATCTTTAAAACCTGACCCCGTCACTTTGTTACCCATATCAAACTTGTCGGCCAGCGCATGCGCTTTGGCTGCTGTGCGATTAGCAATGTGAACACTGTGCGCTTTGGCTGTCAGCAAAGGTAAAATAACCCCGCGAGTTGCCCCACCAGCACCAATGAGCAATATACGTTTACCATCAAGGCCTCCCCACAAACGTTGCAGATCTCGCACTAAGCCTTCGCCGTCGGTGTTATCACCTAACACAGTTCCGTCTGGTCGTTTATATAAGGTGTTAACCGCTTCTGCCGCTTTAGCGCGAGGAGTTAATTCATCTGCAAAACGAAATGCATCCAGTTTGAAAGGAGAAGTAACGTTTGCGCCTGTGTATCCCTCGGCAAAAAAAGCATGGATGGCTTCATTAAATCGATCATTAGCCGGTTGCTGCCGTCCATACTCTATGGCCTGCTGCGTTTGTTCAGCAAACAAGGAGTGGATTAACGGGGATTTACTGTGCTCTATCGGATTACCAAAAACTGCGTATCGGTCCATAATCTCAGAATAGTGTTTAATTTGTCAGGCTAGATTAGCCTAAATTCAAACACGACTGAACCGTAAAAATACTTCAGCGACAAAGAATTTGCAGTCTGAACGGGTAACAAATAAGTCGACGCCGAGGCACGGTCTTATTATACCGCTAGAATTTGTAGCCCAACATAAGTGAGTACACCCATGGGTCTACGTCAACAGAAACCTTAGCGGGCAAGTCCAACACGTCGAACTTCGCTTGCGTATTAATATTGATATAACGCACCGATACATTTACTAACCAATTTTCGTCTAATGCGTAATCCATCCCTACTTGTGCTGCAATACCAAATGACTCATCGAGTCTCAATTTGTTAAAGCTCTGCTCTTCACGACTATTGGTGAACTGCTCATCAAAGAAGACCGTATAATTTAACCCTATGCCTAAATACGGCTGAATCGCCTCTGAAATAGGTAGGTAATAAATAAGACTCACTGTAGGCGGAAGCTGCCTACTTTCAGCTAATTGCCCATCACCCAAGTCAAATTCATTATCTGACGTATTGCTCAAAGTTACATCATGGGTAAACGGACTAGCCGCCAACAACTCAAGACCAATATTACTGGTGAACATGTAAACAGCGTTTAATCCCAGTTGCGTATTATTGGTTACTGACGCTCCCATGCCGATATTGCCCGCACCTTGCACGGTAACATTGGAACTCGACTCATCTGGTGCGACCGTCGTTAAGCCTGCACGAAGTATAATATCACCAGATTCGTACGCACTCGCTGTGCTCATCAAGGCTGCGGTTAAGGCTAAACTACAAAAAATTACATTTGGGACTTTCATCATTACCTCTGCGTATTAATTCTAACGGCAGTGTAATTAGCGAATACCCATATTGATTGATCTAGCTCAATCTTGTGTGACCGCTGAGCCGGCATTGGGTTAAATGCGCGATGAAAACTGATCTGAATCAAATAGTAAGATGAGCAACAGCGACACCAAGAAATAGTATCGCTGTTGTGAGATAGGATGGCTTATTCGTTTAACCAATCACGCGGATGCAAATAGTCTTTATATAACAAGGCTTCTTTACTGTCTGGAAGCGGATTGAAATCATATTCCCAGCGCGCGAGTGGTGGCATAGACATCAAAATAGATTCAGTGCGCCCTCCCGTTTGTAGGCCAAATAAAGTGCCACGGTCCCACACTAAATTAAACTCTACGTATCGCCCTCTTCTGTATAATTGGAAACTACGCTCTTGCTCGGAATAGGAGATATCTTTACGTTTTTCTAAAATCGGTACATAGGCATCTAAAAAGCCATTGCCTACGGCTTGCATGAAGGTAAAACTGCGTTCAAATCCCCACTCATTGAGATCATCAAAGAACAACCCTCCCACCCCACGCGTTTCGTCCCGGTGTTTTAGATAGAAATACTCGTCACACCAATTTTTATACTTGCTGTAGACCTCGTCTCCAAACGGATCGCATAAAGCCTTGGCAGTTTGATGCCAATGGAGAACGTCCTCGTGAACTGGATAAAACGGCGTTAGGTCAAACCCACCACCAAACCACCAAATAGGCTCTTCCCCCTCTTTTTCTGCAATAAAGATTCGTACATTGGCATGGGATGTAGGTACATGAGGATTTTTAGGATGAATGACTAACGACACGCCCATCGCTTGAAAACTGCGCCCTGCCAACTCTGGGCGTGAAGCAGTAGCTGACGCTGGTAACTGGCCACCGTAGACATGGGAAAAGTTGACGCCACCCTGTTCGATAACTTGCCCCTTAGTCAGTACGCGCGTCCGCCCACCACCACCCAATTCACGTTGCCAGTTATCTTCTATAAAGCTGCCTTTGCCATCAGCCATTTCTAATGTCTGGCAAATATTATCTTGCAGGTTAAGTAAGAACTGTTTTACCGATTCAATGTCGGTCACTTTAGGTTGTGACATAGTTTAGTTATCTCTAATAATTTGGCCATTGTGACCATGGCGTATTTTACTCGGGCTAGTCGCCCCCCCAAGAGGGCCATCAATCACAACAACTTGGTCGGGGAAATAAACCTGGACCTCATCTGCCGACATTGCGGGCGGATGGCCGGCAGTATTCGCACTAGTAGAAACAAGCGGTTTGTTAGCACGAAGACACAAATCTTTGATAGTTGGATGCGCACTCACTCTCACAGCAATATAGTCTGAGGTACCAGTGAGCCAGACAGGAGCATTCTTTGCTTTTGGCAGTAACCATGTAATGGGCCCTGGCCAACTTGAAAAGATCTCAAAACGCCTCCCTGGCTTCACTGCGTTGTCATCGACATAAGGTAGCAACTGGGAATAATTATCCGCTACCAGGATAAGGCCTTTATTAACGTCGCGCTGTTTTAAAGAAAGTAACTTTAACACTGCCTGCTCGTTGTCTGGGTCGCAACCAAGGCCATAAACAGCCTCGGTAGGGTAGGCAAATATTTTACCGGCTAAGAAATCGAGTACAAAAGGATCGTCAATATGATGTGATGTCATTTTATTAATATATTCGCGTCAAGTGACGGTGAGTGTAAAACATGATGCTACGAGGATAAACCTAAAGCCGCTATTGTGCAGGTTGTTTATGCCCACATTTGCGCTCTGGGCATTGCCAAATGAGCCCTGATGCGGCTTTCTTTTCTTGCATCACAGGCCAAGCACATTTAGGGCATGCTTGCTCGACAGGCGCATAGTTAAGCGCATAATGGCATTGGGGATACTGATCGCAAGGATAGAAATTTTTACCGTATTTATTCGCACGCTTAGTAAAATGCCCTTTATGACATGCAGGACACGTTACCTTGTCAGTGGCCTGCACTTTGTTCGACTTAATATAATGACACTCTGGAAAATTGCTACACCCGATATACATACCGTAACGTCCCTTACGGATAACCAGTTCAGACTGGCATTCTGGACATTCAGAACCTTCGATTGCGGTTAACTCAGTATTGTCACTTTCATGTAAGGGCTTACTATATTCACAATTTGGATAGTCACTACAGCCAATAAATGCACCATTTTTACTATGCCGAAGTTTCAGTGGTGCTTGGCAATTAGGACACGGCCCTGGATCAAATTCAGATTCTTGGGTATTAAAGAGGGAATGATCTATCTTAGACATGTATCTGAAGTGCCTTGTCAATCGCGGGTTTAATGTAAAAACCCGCGTCAATGAAACTAATGGAGTGGCCCTTCTGGTTCTTCAAATAATAAATCTTCCATTTGGGCATAGGCATTTTCTTTACCGGGAACATTAAATAGCACCATCAGCACGACCCATTTCATGTCCTCGAGGCAGAACTCTTTTGAATCGATTTCCATGACTCTATCAATAACCATTTCACGAGTAGTTGAGTCCAGTACATTAATATGTTCTAAAAACATAAGAAAGCCACGGCATTCTATGTCTAAACGCATTTCTTCGTCTTGCGTGTAGATACGGGTCACAAAAGACGTCGGCCCTTTAACCAAATACGGTTTAATGTCTGTTTCTTGCAATGCCGCGAGCTTTTCAAGCCACGACAAGGCTTTATAAATTTCGTCCTGATGGAAGCCAGCACGCACCAGCTCATCGGTCAACTCATCTTGGTCGACGCGGATCTCTGTTTCACTGTGAATGAAATTTTCAAAAAGATACATGAGGATATCAAACATACTATTTTTCCCCCAATTTAAGGTAACCACCTGGTACAGCTGTTACTAAACCACGTAATTCATATTCTAATAATTGAGACATAACCTCGGCAACTGGCATGCCACATCGCTCTACAACTATATCTAGCGGTGTGGTTTCAAATTCCACACTATCTAACAATTTGTCAGATGCCAAGCTTTGTCTCGCGCTTTTTTGCAATTCATCTGGCTTAGTATTCAAGAAACTAAGTGCCAAGTGTTGGTACTCTTCATTAATATCGCTGACATTTTCCACTAACTTAGCGCCTTGCTTTATTAAGTAATGGCAACCTCTAGATAAAAGGTTGTGGATATTACCTGGCACAGCAAATACATCTCGATTCTGTTCTAAAGCGTAACGAGCGGTAATTAACGAGCCACTTTTTATGGCAGCTTCAATAATGAGCGTCCCTAGAGACATTCCGCTAATAATACGATTTCGCCTTGGGAAATTCTCCGGTCTAGCCGGTGTATTAGGAAAAAACTCCGACAGCAAAACGCCATTTTGCTCAAGTATTCGTTTGGCCATATTGACGTGACGTTTGGGATAAATATTATTTAACCCCGTACCAAGTATCGCCACTGTGTGGCCTTTGACCTGCAGCACAGCTTCATGCGCTAAGCCGTCAATACCTAATGCTAACCCGCTCGTCACGGTCCAACCACTTAGTGAAAGCGCTTGCGCAAAATACTTAGCGTTTTGCTTACCCGCTACTGAGGGATTACGGCTACCCACTATCGCCAGCTGAGGATTATTTAATAACCGCTTATTTCCAGCACAATACAATAATAGGGGCGGTCTTGCTGTTTGCAATAGCACTTTAGGGTAATACTCTGATGTTATGTTTAACAGTACATGGTTGGGCTGCTGACACCAGAGCATACTATTTTCAAGCTGTTGCGTGTTTGGATGTAGCAAACATTGAGCTTGAATGTCTGAAAAACCGGACCGTAGCAGAAATGCTAGATCGGCGGAGAACAAATCGGCAATTTGTAGTTTATTATCTCTTAAAATAGCCCCTAATTTTGCCACAGAAAACCGTGGAAGTTGCGCTAACGTCAACCATTGACGATCCTGCACCTCACATGTATGACTATCCATTTTTGCTTTTTCGTGAGACATAGCGCTCCACTTATTCGTATAGCCCTAAGGTTTTGCAACAATAGCGCCTTTGCGAATAACTGTAGACGAACGCGTGACGAGTGCATAACTTACCTTTGAAAAGACTTTAAATACCAATAACTCCCCTACTTTCATCCAGGGCTGCGGCAGCACCTCGCCTTGAGAAAAAACACGCTGCAATAATTGGGTTTCATTTACGTACTGAGCTTGCTCTCCATCGATAACAGCCGCTCCCTGCTGATAAATCCCCATGACCACGCCAGCGCTAATTTCATCTTGCCCCAAGTCAACCACTACGACACTATACTTACCTGATAATTGGTACTGAGAAACATCGGCAATAATATGACCTTTTTCCTCCTGCGCTCCTTTAATCTGTACCATGGATTCAGAATTGCTACTCTTCACGACTTTTAAAAGCTTGTCTCCGCGTTTGACTTCAAGATTCGCCTCTGACAAGGAAACCAAAGATTGTTTTGGCAACAAAGGGCTCAGCGCTTCCCCTTGCGCCACATGGCGCACTTGCATCCCAAGAAAATCCCCCTCTTGGTTGTATAACGCTTGCTGTTTACGTACCACTTGATAGTTGCCCAGCGCTAACCCTTGTGCATTAACTAGCACCACGTCACCATTGGCAAAGAACTCGGTGCCCTCAGGACTGCCTACTATAGAGGGTAAAACCGCGTACTCCTGCTCACTCATCACTAATTCTTGATTAAAATACGGTTCAATTTCATGCCATGGAAGCACCGCTATGGGCCGATTAGATTTTAAAATCTGCTTTGCTGTCGGCGAACGCACAATATAAGGTTTTTGCGTGCTTCTAACCAAATCAATCATAGGTTCACCAGCACTGTTAATACTGAGACGCAGCTCATCACCTGGGAAAATTAAATGGGGGTTGATAATTTGGGTATTGGTACGCCAGATTTGCGGCCAATACCAAGGCTTGTCCAGAAAGAGATTTGAAATATCCCATAGTGTGTCACCGGGCTTCACTGTGTATATCTGTGGCGCCCCATCTTTCAATTTTATGACGTCTGCGTGTACAAAAAATGGCAAAATTAACAGAACAAGTGTTAGGCGTAGTAAATTGTTAAGCATAGGGGCGCATTACCTTGTCGCTGAGGCTATTATGTTTTTATTCCATATCGGTTAGAATAGCTTGTTATTGCAAAGATTAAATAGCCTGATGATCAGGTTCGTATGATTATTAATACCAAGGGCGTCAATATCCTTTATTTTCGGTTATTCGATTACGCCTCGGTAAAATATTTTTTTGAACGTCTTCCCGATAAATTCCACATACTGATTTTTTGGGAAGCAAAACGAGTTAAATGTAGAACATGGCCATATTAGACGTATTAAGATTTCCAGATGAGCGCTTGCGCACCATTGCCAAGCCCGTTGAGACAATAGACAGCGCAATAAAGACGTTGGTAAGTGACATGCTCGAAACCATGAAAGATGAAAATGGTATCGGTTTGGCAGCGACCCAAGTAGATGTGCACAAACGGGTTGTCGTCATTGACGTTTCAGAAAAACAAGACACCCCACAGGTTTTTATTAATCCTGATATCACTCACATGGAAGGCACAACTATTAGCGAAGAGGGTTGTTTGTCCGTCCCTAATAATTACGCAAAAGTAGAACGTGCAGAGAAGATCACCGTTAAAGCGTTAGATGAAAATGGCGACTCTTTTACCTTGGACGCTGACGGCTTATTAGCTATTTGCATTCAACATGAATTGGATCACTTAAAAGGTAAGCTTTTTGTGGACTATTTATCACCGCTTAAACGTCAACGCATTCGTACCAAGCTAGAAAAAGAAGCCCGCTTAGCAGCTAAGGGTTAAGAGGTTACATTGAAATCAGGTCTTAAAATTATTTTTGCGGGTACGCCAGAATTTGCCGCCACTCACTTAGAGGCACTCATTCACTCTGAACATCAAATTATTGCGGCCTACACTCAACCTGACAGGCCTGCTGGCCGAGGTAAAAAGCTACAAGCCAGTGCCGTTAAACAGTTAGCCGAACAGCACGATATCCCTGTTTACCAGCCGGCGTCTTTAAAAACAGAGGACGCCCTACAGCAACTCGCTGATTTACAGGCGGACGTAATGGTTGTGGTGGCATACGGTCTTATTCTGCCCCAGAACATTCTTGATACGCCTAAATACGGTTGCTTAAATGTGCATGGTTCGTTATTACCAAAATGGCGTGGAGCAGCGCCAATACAACGCGCGATCTGGGCGGGTGACCAAGTAACAGGCATAACCATCATGCAAATGGATAAGGGCTTAGATACAGGAGATATGTTAAGTGAAATGCATATACCGATCGAGGCAACTGATACAAGTGCCACCTTATACCAAAAGCTTGCGGAACTTGGCCCTAAGGGCCTACTAAATACATTGGAAAATTTACGTGGTATTACCCCGCAGCCGCAAGATAATGATTTAGCCACCTATGCCGAAAAACTATCGAAGCAAGAGGCAAAGATTGATTGGACCATGGCGGCTGTTCAATTAGAGCGCAATATACGGGCCTTTGATCCTTGGCCAGTTGCATATTTTGAAACTCAAAACGTCGCTATAAAAGTACGCAGAGCTAAAACCTCAGCTTCAACTAGTAAGATCGACGCCCAACCAGGCCAAGTTATCCAAGCAGATAAACAGGCTATTGGAGTGCAAACCGGTGATGGGATTTTGCTGATAGAAATACTTCAGCTACCTGGGAAAAAACCGCTACCTTGTCAAGATGTATTGAATGGCCACAGTGATTGGTTTGCTGTTGGTAAACAACTTTCATGAGCAACTCAAAAGTGAAATATCAGTTGAATTTACGAGCAGACGCCGCCAGCGTACTTTATCAAATACTAGAGCAAGGTATGTCCGCGAGAGAATGCCTTCCTGCCGCTCAGCAAAAACATAATGAGAAAGACCGAGCTTGGTTACAAGAAATGACCTATGGGGTTTTGCGCCAACTGCCTATATTGCAACATTGGCTCAGACTGTTATTAGATAAACCATTAAAGAAAAACGTTAAAGTCGTTGAGCACTTAATTATGCTTGGGTTCTATCAACTTGCTTTTTCTCGGGTTTCTACCCATGCAGCAGTATCTGAATGTGTAAATGCCTGTGCACCACTGAACGCGATTGCTACAAAAGGGTTGGTCAATGCGGTATTACGTAATTTTATCCGTCAAAATATGGCCCAAAATTTACCTGACAACGAACAAGTATTGAGTGGCCAGCCCAAGTGGTTATACAAAAAATTGTTAAACGCTTACCCCCATCAATATCAAGACATATTGGACGCGATGCAAAACAAGGCCCCTATTTGGCTACGCGTTAACATTCAACGTTCGAGCGTAGATGATTACCGCCTCTTACTCGACCAGCAAGATATTGCTTATGAAATACAACATGAGCAGCCTCAGGGGGTCGTCTTGTCCAAGGGCTGTGACATCACCACCCTTCCAGGCTACGACGAAGGTTGGTTTGCAGTACAAGATGGTGCGGCCCAGTTAGCAGCTCATTTTTTAAACGGACAACCGAATGAACGCATCTTAGATTGTTGTGCGGCTCCAGGTGGAAAAACCTGTCACATACTAGAGCTAGAACCGGCTCTAACAAGTTGTATTGCGCTAGATATAGAAAGTAGTCGCTTAGCGCGCATAGAAGAAAATTTAACACGTTTAGGCCATAAAGCTGAACTCATATGCGGCGATGCTAGTGAACCCAGTGCATGGTGGGATGGCCAGCAGTTTGACCGTATATTACTCGATGCACCATGCTCAGCTACCGGTATTATTCGCCGCCACCCAGATATTAAATGGTTACGAAAATCGAGTGATATAGACACCCTAGTAGCATTACAAGCAAAAATCATCGATGCGATGTGGCTTTTACTCAAACCTGGGGGAACCATGCTATATGCAACGTGTTCAATTTTACCTGAAGAAAACCAGCTGCAGATTAATGCGTTTTTGAGTAGAACAGCCGATGCAAGTGTGGACTCCAGCTTTGCTAATGACGCTTCGGATAAACCAGGCAGGCAGGTTTTACCCGGCCAGAAGCAAATGGATGGTTTCTATTACGCACGACTGCTAAAGTCTTAAAAATCGTATCTTATCTACACAGAGCAACACGTTAGAATGAACCTATAATGAAAATAATAATTATCGGCGCCGGTCAAGTAGGGGCGACACTCGCTGAGAACTTAGTAGGCGAGATGAACGAAATCACCGTTATAGATTCTGATAACGAAACGCTCAGACACCTGCAAGATAGGTTGGATTTACGCGTAGTCAACGGCGTAGGGTCACACCCTGATGTATTAAAGAAAGCCGGTGCAGAAGATGCAGATATGTTAATTGCTGTCACTAGCAGTGATGAAAGCAACATGATGGCCTGTCAGGTGGCGTACAGTTTGTTCAAAACCCCCACTAAAATTGCCCGCGTTCGCTCTGAACAGTACATCATTTATCAAGAGCAATTGTTTAAACACCAAGATGTTCCTGTGGATCACTTAATCGCCCCAGAACAGCTGGTCACCAAAGCCATTAAACGTTTAATTGATTACCCTGGTGCGTTGCAAGTGGTGGAATTTGCCGATGGCAAAGCAAGCCTAGTAGCCGTTAAAGCCTATTATGGTGGGTTGTTGGTAGGTCATGCTCTGTCAACACTAAAGCAGCATATGCCGAATGTTGAAACCCGGGTCGCGGCTATTTATCGTCGAGGACGACCGATTCGTCCGCTCGGTACGACAGTGATCGAGGCAGACGATGAAGTCTTTTTTATTGCGGCAACCAAGCACATTCGCGCAGTAATGAGCGAGTTACAAAAATTAGAGTCAAGTTACAAACGGATCATGATCGCAGGTGGAGGCTTGATTGGCGCTGGGCTGGCGAAATTATTAGAGCACAACCACAACGTAAAATTAATCGAATTCAGTCAAGAGCGCGCTAAGTATCTATCGGCGCATTTAGACAAAACTATCGTCTTTTGCGGTGACGCCTCTGACCACGAATTACTCACCGAAGAAAATGTTGAGCAAGTGGACGCTTTTATTGCGGTGACCAACGATGACGAAGCGAACATCATGTCCGCTATGCTTGCCAAACGTTTAGGTGCACAAAAGGCCATGGTGCTCATCCAGCGCGGAGCGTATGTCGATTTAGTTCAGGGCGGTGAAATTGATATCGCTTTTTCTCCGCAGCAGGCAACTATTTCAGCTTTGCTGACTCATATACGTCGAGGCGATATCGTCAATGTATATTCCTTGAGGCGTGGTGCCGCCGAAGCAATAGAAGCCATTGCTCACGGAGATCAGAGTACATCGAAGGTCGTTGGGCGTGAAATTCGTGATATAAAATTACCACCAGGCACCACCATTGGCGCAATCGTAAGAGCAGATGAAGTGATCATTGCCCACAGTGATACTAAAATTGAAGCGAACGATCATGTGATCCTATTTTTGGTTGATAAAAAATTCATCAGCCATGTGGAAAAACTATTCCAGCCTAGTGCTTTCTTTTTTGGCTAAAATGACATAACGCCTTAGCCTAAAGGTTAGATTGGCGAACGTAACGAAATAACTTAAAATCCGCCTCAATATTCAAGGCAAGTTAAAGGAATGATAATGAAGAAATTAAGTATAGTACTCACTGTAGCTGCACTAAGTGTACAACCTCAAGCACATGCAGAAGGTTGGCTAGATTCAATCAAAAATATGCTCGGAATGGAAACTCAGCAAGCAGCCGCAACGCCTTCAATCAATGGTATGGTATCAACCGTAACCGAGTCATTAGGCGTGACACAAAGTCAGGCATCAGGTGGTTTAGGCGCAATATTCAATTACGCTAAAGACAATATATCTTCTGAGCAATATAGTCAGTTGGCCAATGCCCTTCCTGGTGTAGGTGGTTTACTCGAGTCAGTACCTGACATCAGCAACATGACAAGTGAAGGCGGATTAGGCGGAATTTTAGATAAAGCAGCGAGTTACAATGACTCCCTTAAAGCGATTAATGACGTGAAGAAACAATTCGAAGCACTCGGATTAAAACCTGAGATGATTACCCAATTTGTTAGTAAAGCTCAGGCTTATCTAGATACACCTGAAGGCCAACAAGCAAAACAATTGTTGACCCAAGGTTTAGGTAAACTTCTCGGTTAATTTACTGATAGTTTAAAGCCTTAGTTATCCAATTAAAAAAGCCACAAAGTGGCTTTTTTAATTCAGATAGTATCGTTTAGCACCAATAGCGCGAATTACAGCCCCTCATTATTCATATTCGTCTAGAATTCATATAAATACACTTTGCTTTCCTATGATTTCGCGTTAAAGTTTTTACTAGCTGCTCAGGAAGAGGTCGTGCCAGCCCGCTTGTCATGATGAATTTATGGAGGAATATTATGCAAAATATCAATTCATTCAACCCAAAACCATTCAATGCTTCAACCTTAATATTTGGCGTTTGTTGTTTGCTGGTTTCATTTTTTTCGTTAGCCCAAGATGAGTCTGAAGAAGACGCGTTAGCAAAAATGCAAGCTCAGCTAAACTCAGAAGTCATGTCTCGTCCATTTTTAGCTGAGCGGCCCAAAGAGGTTGATAGTTATATTGAGGGCATGCTGAAGAAGAATGTTAAGCCCCAAGAATACCAAGGCACCTATTGGCGTCGTGGTTACACCTGTCGTGATCTACTCCGTTATGACTGGACTCAATACCGTAATTGCCGTTACTACCATAGATACCACGGCCGTTATTACTATTAAAAATACAATTCTATTCACTACATAAGTAAAGGTAATTACTATGAGAAACTACGTTCAATCAGTCAAAATGGCGTGCGTTGGTGTTGTTATTTTAACACTAACGAGTTGTGCTGCTGTGCATACATCAATCGCTAAAAAGGATTTAGATGTTCAAACTAAATTAAGCACGTCTATCTTTGTCGATTCAGTACCTCCCGAAAAACGAAAGGTTTATTTGGAAGTCCGCTCAGCCGTTATGGAATTCGATCGTAATGCGTTTAGACAAGCATTAAATGAACAAATTTCGGGTAGTGGGAATGGTTATTCTTTTGTTGATAGCCCAGACGATGCCCAATATACCATGAGCGTATTCGTGCGTAACCTTGAGAAAGCTTCGCCAAGCGCAGCTGAAAACTACCTATCCAGTGGTTTCCAAGGTGTGGCAGCGGGGTCGGCCTTAGGTTATGCAACTGGCGGCGGCTATCGTGGTGCAGCAACAGCAGGCTTAATTGGCGGTTTAGCATCAACGGCGGCGAATGCCTTCGTTAAGGATGTTACATACCTACTAGTGGCTGATATTCAAATACGCGAGCGAGCGAAAAAAGGCGTTATCGTACGCCGGGATTCCAAAGTAAACACAAAAATTTCTGATGACGGTGGAACAACGCAAACATACTCAGAAGCGACCAATCAGAAAGAATACCGCACACGTGTAGTTACCACTGCTAACAAAGCTAACTTAGAGCTTGAAGAAGCTCAGCCTCTTATGTTTGAAAAAACGGCTTACGCCATGGCATCATTTTTCTAATATAATTTTAGCACTCTAGTACATCCTAAAACTAAAAACGGCTACTCAGTTGAGTAGCCGTTTTGGTATCTAAAGCACTTCATTCTACCTAAGTATATTAAACTAAATCTGTTGGATAGAAGACGATTGGATGGTTATGCTGACAAAATGTAAACCTAGCTGCGCCAGAATGTCGGTGAAAATAACACCAGCAATGAAAATACCTCTAATCGACCAAATAGCATCGCCAATATCAATAACCACTTCCCTACATCAGATACATCAGCAAACGAGCCTGATACCGTACCTAAGCCGGGGCCCAAGTTATTTAGCGTTGCAGCAGTTGCGGTAAAGGCGGAGACATCATCCATCCCTGTGGCAATCAAACAGACCATAATGACAACAAAGATCATCGCATAAGCCGAAAAGAATCCCCATACGGCTTCAACGACCTTATCAGGTACGGCGCGATCCCCGAGTTTGACGGTATAAACAGCCTTAGGATGAATCAATCGATCGACTTCACGCTTACCTTGCAAATAGAGTAACAGTACGCGCACCACCTTCAAACCACCACCAGTAGAACCTGCGCATCCGCCGATAAAGCTCGAAAAAATCAGCATAATGGGCAAAAATGCCGGCCAATGGGAGAAATCAGTCGTGGCAAAACCAGCCGTGGTGCTAAATGAAACAGATTGTACCAAGGCCTGATCTAGGGCAATACCTGCATTATCAAACCAATTAAATTTCATTAATATAAAAAAATACACAGCGACCAACACGAATTGGATCAAGAAAAAAGCACGGAGTTCAGGATCATAAAAGTAACCCATCAAGGTTCTGCCACTCGCTGCGGCATAATGCAGTGCAAAATTTAAAGCGGCAATCCATAAAAAAACCACACAAACGATGTTTATCCAAGGACTATCGAAGTAGCCAATACTTGCATCGTAATTAGAAAATCCACCTATCGCCACTGTCGAAAACGCATGGCATAGGGCATCAAACCAGTTCATTCCTGCCAGCCAATAAGCCACACCACAGCAAATTGTCAGCGTTAAATAGATGTACCACAGGTGCTTGGCGGTATCTGCTATACGCGGCGTCATTTTAGAGTCTTTAACCGGGCCAGGCGTCTCAGCCCGATACAACTGCATTCCTCCCACACCTAAAATGGGCAATATGGCGACGGCTAAAACAATGATCCCCATCCCTCCGAGCCATTGCAATTGCTGCCGATAAAATTGAACCGCCTTAGGCAGATAGTCGATCCCTTGGATCACGGTGGCGCCAGTGGTTGTTAAACCTGAAAAAGCTTCAAAAAATGCATCAGAGACTGACATTTCAGGTTGTTCAAGCAAGAGCAGCGGTAACGCACCAAAACTCGCCAATACAGTCCAAAATAAAACGACAATCAGAAAACCCTCTTTCGCGCGCAGATCTTTCCGATGAAGGCGATTGGGATACCAGAACAACAAACCGGTCACTAAACACAATAAAAAAGCGAGGAAAAAGGGAAGACCGCTGCCATCTTTGAAATACAAAGAAATGATAGCTGGAGGGATCATGGTCACACTAAACAGCGCAACAAGTAAGCCTAATATCCGAGTGATCGTTCGGTATTGCATAGCTTAATTTTTACCGACTAAATTACGCAACCTAATACGCTTTAAAAATACCAACATTAGTAATCGTTCTTTCTTAAATTTATTATTTACCAAGATGTGTAAGTTGATTGTCCGCCCCAACAAAATCAAAAGCAATACACAAAGCTGAATAATAGTACAAACAGGCTTTTATTAGCGCAGGCAATAACTTAGCCTTGCTAGCTAGGGTGCGTTCATACGTTGGACATTAAGAAATAATCGGTGTCAGGCCGGGCGCTAAACGCCCGCTCTCCCTGTCTCTATCGGGATGCGCCCTTTTGGCGTATCTTGCCAAATAATCCACTGCCCAGTTCCATGTTTGTATTAATGTTGACTGGTCGAAGTGGATTATCGATTCCATTAATTTGTAAAACCAACCTTGTGTGTTTTTTGCCACCATAAAACTTGATATTGCTATTCCTTTTAGCTGTTGAATACTAAAGCCTATTCGTCGCTTTACCAGCAGCGCTAACAGACTCACCCAAATCAGACCTTCCATCATACTGGCCTTACGTGTATTGAATTTGCGCAGGTTGCAGTAGGATTTCCATTCTTTAAATAGCAGTTCAATTTGCCAGCGTAAACCGTAGAGTTTGATGATGCTGTTGGCTGGGTACTCAGACCGAGGCAAGTTAGTCACCCAGTACGTGGGTTCGTTTTTGTCTTTCGGCCAACTGGCTATCATGCGGTAGCCGTGTGGATTTTCCACATCCATATCGACCACTTCACTACGTCGAATATGGGCCTTTACCTTTTTAAGGCTAACGCTTTTAAATCGCTTCAGGCGCTTGCCCTTCGCAGTGTAAGCCGCTGCTACAAGTGGATTACTCGTTGTCTTTGCCCTCACGGTATAAAACCCACCTGACGCATGAATGTCACGTAAGTAGGACAGTTTGAAATAGCCTCTATCGGCTAAAAACAGCTTATTCCCTAGTGAGGCCGCTGGCGGCAGGTAATCATATTCCGCTTTACTATCGGCACTTACTGACACCGCATGCGGTTGGCTGCTTAACATATCCCAGCTCACATGTATCTCTACCGCGGCTGGGCTGATAGTGGTAAAGCGCCCTTTGAACACGTCACTCAGGCTATCGTGCACCGCAAACGAACTCCCATCTTGCACCACGATTTGCTCAAACATCGATAGATTAACGTCAGTTCCTAATATCTGTTGCTGCCAGTTTCCCATCGCCATCGCTACCAACCGCTTCATCATGTCACGAAATTCAGGTTTACTGAGCTGGTTGTGGAACGGCTTGTACTGTACATCACTAAAGGTCAATCCTGTAAAATACCGGTGCAAGTCACTGATGCTATCCACAGACTTATCGCCGAGTGCCGTAAGTAACGACATTACCAATTCAAACGGCTTTACGACCCGTTGTCGGCAGCAAAATCCACTGCTTTTTCCGATATCGTTAATTTTAAATTCATTCAGGACTTTCGTTATCTTCGCAAGCTCGGTATTATTTTTATGCATGTTCTCAAATCTGTTTCAGAAGGTTTTTTTGGCGATAAACATCTGATCAGATTTAGAACATGCATTCAACCCCTAATTTCCTTAAGATCCTACGTATGAGGGTGCGTTAACCTTTATCGAAATAGCGATATTCCGTGAGAGGAAATTGAATGCATAAATTTTTAACCTAAAAGAATAAAAACAGATAAATGCCTAGCTAAAAAAACAAAAGTTTAACAAATTCTGATTAGCTAATCCCCCTTAAAAACCTCATATATATCGTAAAATGCAAAAAGAAATGCAGTAAATGTAAAATAAATGTAATCGCACACCTCCCTATCCCTTATCAATTCTGTCTTATGCTTTTCAACAGATAAATTGTATTATTTTCACACAAAAATAGTTTAACATTTCACCTTCCCTCTCTGGTAATTTGCGTGTAAAGTCACCTCCCCTTTTGGATAGCCCTAAATAATTATTAAATATGTTATCCACATTGGAAATTCCCTCTTAGTAATCGAAATTTATTTATAGTATTTAAATTCACCCCAATAAAATCAAGGGCTGTGGATCGATGAATAGATCCTGTATGATCGGCGCGCACCCAACCTAGAATTTTATTCAACAGAGTTATCCACAAATTGATCCGATCTCTGCGTAGATGAAAATGTCGGTGTGTGGCATCCTTTACGCGTTTATATAAATCCTGAGACCTAAAATATCCTATGAGCAATTCACAACCCTCTCCTATGCCCGTAATTCCGAACAATCCGTTTATCTTAGTTGACGGATCTTCATATTTATTTCGTGCATTTCACGGCATGCCACCCCTAACGAATTCCAAGGGTCAGGATACTGGCGCGGTCTATGGTGTGATTAACATGCTTCGTAGTTTGATTAAGCAGTTTAATCCTACTCACATAGCTGTCGTATTCGATGCCAAAGGAAAAACATTTCGTGATGAAATATATAGTGAGTACAAAGCTAATCGCCCTTCTATGCCTGAAGAACTTCGAAGCCAGATAGAACCACTACACAAGATCATAAAAGCCATGGGTTTACCGATCATCGTTGAATCAGGCGTTGAAGCCGATGATGTGATCGGCACATTAGCAGACCAAGCAAGTAAGTTAGGGATCCCGACCTTGATCAGCACGGGTGATAAAGACATGGCTCAGCTAGTAAACGAGCACGTCACCTTAATCAATACTATGAATAACCATGTGATGGATCCACAAGGCGTTGTCGAAAAGTTTGGTATTCCCCCAGAATTGGTCATCGACTTTCTCGCTCTTAAAGGAGACAAGGTCGATAACATACCAGGCGTTCCTGGTGTAGGTGATAAAAGTGCGTTGGGTTTATTGCAAGGCATCGGTAACATAGACGAGATTTATAAAAATCTAGAAAAAATAGCGCAGCTTGATTTCCGTGGTGCTAAGAAAATGGCTGACAAAATGCGCGAGTACGAGGAGCAAGCGCGACTTTCTTACACCTTAGCCACCATTAAGTTAGACGTAAAAATGGACTGTAGCCCTATCGACTTAAAACCGGTTGATCCTGATTACAGTGTCCTGCAAGAGTTATTCACTGAAATGGAGTTTAAACGTTGGTTAAAGGATGCCACCGATGCATTAAACACTGGCCAACAAACCAACCAATCGGCCTCAACGAAAGCTGAGACTATTGACAAACCCGCACCTGAACTAAATTACCAAACCATATTAACGCAAGAAGCACTCGAGCATTGGTTAACAAAGCTTAACGCCGCGAAGCTTTTTGCCTTTGATACAGAAACAACCAGTTTGAATTATATGCAAGCAGAATTAGTCGGTATATCTTTTTGTATCGAAGAAGGCGAAGCGGCTTATCTTCCTTTATCTCACGACTATGTTGACGCTCCCGAACAACTAGATCGCAAGGACGTTTTAGCATTGTTCAAACCATTACTCGAAGACGCAAGCAAAGCCAAAGTAGGCCAACATCTAAAATACGATAAAAATGTGCTAGCCAACTATGACATTCATCTTCAGGGTATCGCCTACGATACAATGCTAGAGTCATATGTGCTTAATAGCGTCGGCACTCGCCACGATATGGATAGCTTGGCACAACATTATTTAGGTTTAACCACTATTCACTTTGAAGATATTGCGGGTAAAGGTGCGAAGCAACTGACCTTCAATCAAATCCCACTTGAGCAAGCAGCACCTTATGCCGCTGAAGATGCGGACATTACACTGCGACTACATAATCATATTTGGCAAAAATTATCTTTAGAACCAAAGCTCGCAGCTGTCCTTACTGACATTGAAGTACCATTAGCATCGGTATTAGCCAAAATGGAACAATTTGGTGTATTAATCGATAGTCAAAAATTAAGTCAACAGAGCCAAGACCTCGCAGCCCGAATAATGCAGTTGGAAGCGGAAGTGCAGGAAATGGCTGGCGAAGAGTTTAACTTAGGTTCAACCAAGCAATTACAAGAAATACTGTTTAAAAAATTAGACTTACCAGTATTGAAAAAAACGCCAAAGGGCGCTCCATCAACATCTGAAGAAGTACTTCAAGAGTTAGCACTTACATACCCACTGCCGAAGTTATTAATGGAATATAGGGTGTTGAGCAAGTTAAAAAACACTTATACCGACAAGCTGCCTAAGATGATAAATGAGCGCACAGGACGTGTTCATACATCTTATCATCAGGCGATCACAGCAACGGGCCGATTATCTTCTACCGATCCTAACTTGCAAAACATTCCGATCCGATCAGAACAAGGCCGACGTGTACGCCAAGCCTTTATTGCCCGCCCAGGTTATAAAGTTGTCGCAGCAGATTATTCTCAAATTGAGCTGCGTATTATGGCTCACCTTTCACAAGACCAAGGCTTACTCACAGCATTCTCTGAAGGAAAAGATATTCACAGCGCAACTGCAGCCGAAGTCTTTAATGTGCCATTAGCGCAAGTAACAACCGAGCAAAGACGCAATGCCAAAGCGATTAACTTTGGCTTGATTTACGGCATGTCGGCGTTCGGTTTAGCGAAACAGCTCAACGTACCCCGCCATGACGCTCAGCACTATATGGATATGTATTTCGAGCGCTACCCGGGTGTCCTTAAATATATGGAGGATTCACGGCTGGTTGCCAAAGATCAGGGTTATGTATCTACCGTATTTGGTCGACGCCTTTATTTACCGGATATAAACGCCAGTAATGGTTTGCGCCGTAAAGGAGCCGAGCGCGCAGCGATCAATGCACCGATGCAAGGAACAGCAGCGGACATCATCAAAAAAGCCATGTTAAAAGTCGATGCGTGGATAGACTCGTTGCCCTATGATCAAACGAGAATGATCATGCAGGTGCACGATGAACTTATTTTTGAAATAAAAGAACAAAATCTTATCGAGCATAAGGATATAATCGTTGATTTGATGGAAAACGCGGTAAAATTAGACGTTCCCTTGATCGTTGAAGCTGGAATTGGCGAGAATTGGGACCAAGCTCACTAGGATAACGCCCGTTCACGATAATTAATAAGCGCTTTATGTAATTTAATTACAGAAAGCGGTTGGCATTTTAATGAACTTTGCATAGTATCTGTGCTGTAGGGTACAGAGGTATGTATTTTCAGACCTTTGCTTCGACCCCAGCAATTTGCTGGGGTTTTTTTATGTCAGAAAAATATCCATAGACGTTTTTATCAATAAACGCCCGCTTCCAGCCTTCTGAAACTATTTTCCATCGCGGTGAACTAATGTGAACGGATACACTCTGAATTATTGTGTGTGTTCTAGATGTTTAAAACCTTGTCCTTCGACAAGGTTTTTTTTTGCTTATTTATTCTTGCTCTGGCACATCTCGTTGGGCGTAACCAAACCACTGATCCAATACTCGCTCACAATTATCTAACCCCAAACCATTTAATGACGAAAACAAATGGATAGTCACATCACCACAAAACGCTAATGATGCTTCTCTGGCCATTAATAATTGTGCTTTGCGTTTACCCGATTTGAGTTTATCTGCTTTTGTTAGTAAGCCCAAAACTGGCAATTCTGCTGCGACTGCCCACTGAATCAATTCTTGATCCAAATCTTTAAAAGGGTGGCGTATATCCATTAATACCACTAACCCTTTCAAGCTATCGCGCTTCTGCAAATATTCGCCGAGTGATTTTTGCCATTTGAGTTTAATCGCCATAGGTACTTTTGCGTACCCATAACCAGGCAAATCAATAAGGCGTCGCTGCTCGTCCAAATCAAACACATTAATTAACTGAGTTCGTCCAGGTGTTTTACTTGTGCGCGCTAAGCTTTTTTGACGCGTCAAGCGATTAAGCGCACTCGACTTCCCCGCATTAGAACGACCAGCAAAGGCAACCTCAATTCCTTCATCTGCACATAAATGACTGATATCCGGTGCACTCAAATTAAACTTAGCTTGGCTATAATGGCTCACACATACTCCTACTGACAAAACGATTTTTGGTATTACCTTTATTGATGAGTCCATTATATCAGGTAAATTCAAATCGAAAGTGGTTGTTATGTCGTATAATATTGCCCTTATCCTATGGAATATATTTTACTGGCGCTGTAAATGTGTAAAATACACAGTTACTATTCTGATAATGGTCAATTAATCAGCAGCTTAATGAGAAAGAATATGAAAATAATGGTTTTGTTAGTTAGCGTTTTTTTAGGTTTATCTGCTAGTGCGTTGGCAGCAGGTGATGTTGAAGCAGGCAAAGCAAAGTCTGTTGCGTGTGGGGCTTGTCATGGTGCTGATGGTAATAGCATGATTGATATGAATCCCAAATTAGCGGGTCAACACGCAGGCTACCTCGTTAAGCAATTAAAAGAATTTAAACTCGCCGCACAGACTGGTGGTGAAGAAGGTCGTAACAATGCCGTGATGAATGGTATGGCTGCCGCGTTGTCAGAACAAGACATGCAAGATATAGCCGCATACTTTACAAGCCAAACAGCAAAAGAAGGTGAAGCACCTGAAGATGTAATCGAACAAGGCGGAAAACTATATAGAGGTGGTGATTTAGAGCGTGGTATTACGGCATGTACTGCATGTCACGGTCCTCGTGGTAACGGTACCAGCCTCTCAGGTTTCCCTGATATCAGCGGTCAACATACAACCTATTTGAAAGCGCAGCTAGAAGCGTTCAGGTCTGGACAACGCGCGAATTCACATAATGGTATGATGGAAGATATTGCGAAGCGTTTAACTGACCAAGATATTGATATTTTATCAAAATATATTGCAGGTCTTTATTAACCTTCTTTTCAACGACCCTTTTGGGTCGTTTTCTGTAATTGTAGGTGAATGTTTACAATGTATTAACGCAACACTATGTAAATGAGTTGTAAACCATTAGTTATCGTGTATTCTCTGACGCAGAAAAACAATAAGGACTGCAAACAAACCGTTTGCTCATGGAAGATAATTAGCAAGCAGTGCTAAAACTTTAAACCTTTGGTGAAAAGGCATGGACGATAATAATAAAGTGTCAGGAAGACCTAAAACTATATTATGTTTTCGTTAAAATTAATAAAAAGAGAAAACATGAAGGACCACCACTAACTGTTCAGGATGAACGACTGTCGGGATTCGTGTCTAAGGACACATCTATGATATGAAGGGCGATAGCTTAGCTATCGCCCTTTTTCTTATCTAAATTTCACTCCGTGCCTCGTGAACCATATTTAACCAGTCTGTTTTAGGGTAAAATCCGCGCAAATATAGTGGAGGTTATTTATGCCTAGAAAAAAGAAGTCTCGAAAAATTGGTCAAATCGGCACACCTTTAGCGCCGAAAGCAAAACGTAAGCCGGCAGCAACTGCCCCAAAACGAAATAAGAAAACTTTGGGGAAGCCCTCTGGAACTCGAAATAACCCAGAGCAAACCAGTACTTCGAATAAACAAGGAAAGAGTATTAAAGATCCTAGGATTGGCAGCAAGAAACCCATTCCTTTGATCATCGATGATGCACCCAAGGTTAAAACGGCTAAGCCTAAGTTCTTCTCTCCTGCTCAGGAACTTGAGAGCATTGAGCAGAATGAGCGCTTTGGACTACTACTTGAAAAACTTGATGCAGACGAGTCACTGAGTAAAGAAGAGCGTATCTTCGTCAACAAGTTGACAGCTAGGCACCAAGAGTTGTGTGATTTGCTTGGTATAGCCAATGAAGACGATTCAGCCGCAGATCCGTCAGAAGATGATCTATATGCTCAATTCGAGTCTATTGATATCAACAAGTTTAAATAAGTTTTTAAAATGAGTTCTATTGCTATTTCATTTATCGTCATTGCACTGTTTATCATTGCAGGTTTAGCCTTCTACGCGGGCAAACTTTTATTCATGCTGAACAAGCAAAATAAAAAAATGACGCAAACGAAACAACAAAGAGTTTCACGGCTAATGGAGAGTATTCATACGATCGCCATGGCTGTGGAGCAGCAGCAGTGTAATTTGTCTGAGGGATGCATTCGTTTATATCACTTACACGAGAGTTTACCGATCGACAATAAGCCGGATTATGCTTCTCAATATCCAGGCCTGTATACGTTATATACGAAGGTGAGTAACTTGCCTACACATGAGGCAAGAAACAAGCTTACGACGCTTGATCGAAAAACTCAGGACAACGCTAGGGAAACGGCCGAAACGGAACTTGAAAGCCAAATACTGCGCGACGTTGTAAAACTACAATCTTTTACGCCTTAGGCGTTTTGGTTTACATAACAAAAGCAATCAACGGTATGGTCGTTCACTAATCCGACGGCCTGCATGAATGCATAACAAATGGTACTGCCGACAAAGGAAAATCCGCGTTTTTTCAGCGCTTTTGCCATTGCTTCTGATGCAGCTGATGTTGTCGGTACCTGATGTTTCCCCTCCCAGGCATTCACTATTGGTTGGCCGTTTACAAACGACCAAATAAAATCAGCGAAATCGATCCCTTCACGCTCTAGCGCAAGAAAACCTTTGGCGTTCTTAATAATAGAATTAATTTTTAACCTATTACGCACAATCCCTTTGTCGTGCATCAACCGCTCGACATCTTGTTCTGTCATGGCACTGATATGCTGGGGGTTAAAATTATGAAACGCTTGATAGTAGTTATCTTGCTTCTTTAAAATCGTTAACCAGCTTAAGCCTGCTTGCTGACCGTCGAGGCACAATTTTGCAAAAAGCTCCTGTTTATCGCGCACAGGACGGCCCCAAACATGATCGTGATAATCTTGATAAATAGGATCCTGAGAAACCCAGGCGCAGCGAGTATGTTGCATTTTTCGTCCTTTTAAGTGTCATTGCTCATTAATATGGCTATTTAACCTACATTGATCGATACACAGCAGGTATACTGTCCGGCGTTTTTTCGAATTATTTTTGTGGCAGCAATTAATGAATAAGTTTGATAGTAAAACCTTCCAAGGACTGATTTTATCACTCCAAGACTACTGGGCAAGACAAGGATGCGTGATCATTCAACCTCTGGATATGGAAGTTGGTGCAGGTACCTTTCACCCTATGACGTTTTTACGCTCTATTGGTCCTGAGCCAATAAGCAGCGCCTACGTGCAACCTTGTCGTCGTCCAACAGATGGGCGCTATGGTGAAAACCCGAATAGATTGCAGCATTATTATCAGTTTCAAGTCATGCTTAAGCCATCTCCCAGCAACATCCAAGAACTTTATTTAGGTTCGCTGAAAGAACTAGGCTTCGATCCTTTGGTACACGATATCCGTTTCGTTGAAGACAATTGGGAATCTCCTACGCTTGGCGCTTGGGGACTCGGTTGGGAAGTATGGTTAAACGGTATGGAAGTCACCCAGTTTACCTATTTCCAGCAAGTAGGCGGAATTGAATGCTCTCCCGTCACCGGCGAAATTACCTATGGGTTAGAGCGCTTAGCTATGTACATTCAAGGTGTAGACAGCATTTACGATCTGGTTTGGACCGACGGCCCCCTAGGCAAAGTGACGTATGGCGATGTATTCCATCAAAATGAGGTTGAACAGTCGACTTACAATTTTGAATATGCCGATGTAGACGCCCTATTCGGTACGTTTGACCACTGCGAGAAAGAAAGCCAAAAAATGATTGAAGCTGGGTTGCCGCTTCCTGCTTATGAACAAGTAATGAAGGCATCCCATGCGTTTAACCTGCTAGATGCCCGCCACGCCATCTCAGTGACAGAACGCCAACGCTATATATTGCGTGTACGTGCGTTATCAAAAGCCTGTGCAGAGGCCTATTATCAAGCGCGAGAAAAGCTTGGATTCCCTATGTGTAAAAAGGAGGCTTGATTCATGCGTTACGAAAATCTATTAGTTGAAATTGGTACCGAAGAATTACCACCAAAAGCCTTAAGCAAATTGGCACAAGCATTTGCTGATAACGTACAAGCGGCACTGGATGATGCAGAACTTAAATACACTTCAGTAAAGTGGTTTGCCTCCCCTCGTCGCCTAGCGGTTAATGTCATTGGGCTTGCGCAGCAGCAAGAAGACAAATCAATTGAAAAGAAAGGCCCTGCCGTTTCTGTTGCTTTTGATGACACTGGCCAAGCGACCAAAGCGGCCCAAGGCTGGGCTCGGTCAAACGGTATCACAGTGGAGCAAGCTGAACGCTTAACCACTGAAAAAGGTGAGTGGCTTTTATTTAAAGGTGAAGTCAAAGGCGAACAAGCCGCCACACTTATACCTGCGATGATTGAAGGGGCCCTTAAAAAGCTACCTATTCCTAAACCTATGCGCTGGGGAAGTAGCCCAATTCAGTTTATCCGTCCTGTGCATACGGTATGCATGCTATTTGGCGAAGAAATTGTTAATGGAAATATACTTGGTATTGCGTCAGATCGAGTTATCTACGGTCATCGCTTCCATGGTGAGAAACAGTTTAACCTTACCCATGCAGATAACTATTTAGAACAGTTGGAAGCGCATTATGTATTAGCTGACTTTGCTGCGCGTAAGGCTAAAATCAAACAACAAGTCACAACAACGGCAGAGCAAGAAAATGCATTGGCTGATATGAGCGATGCCCTGCTGGATGAAGTTACCGCCCTAGTTGAATGGCCTGTGGTATTGACTGCAAGTTTTGATGAATCTTTCTTAGCCGTGCCCAAAGAAGCATTAATCTATACCATGAAAGACGATCAAAAATACTTCCCTTTGCTGGATAAAGACGGTCAACTCAAATCACGCTTTGTATTTGTCACCAACATCGAAAGCAAAGATGCTTATCAAATAATCAGTGGTAACGAGAAAGTTATTCGCCCCCGTTTGGCGGATGCCGAGTTTTTCTTTAATACAGATAAAAAGAACACACTTGAGTCACGATTAGAAAGCTTGAAAACCGTACTGTTTCAAAAGCAGTTAGGTACGCTTTACGAAAAGTCGCTACGTATATCTGAACTAGCTGGAAACATCGCGTCCATGCTCGGGAGTGATACAACACTCGCCGCTCGAGCGGGTTTGTTATCAAAGACCGATCTTATGACGAATATGGTTATGGAGTTTCCTGATGTTCAAGGTGTTATGGGCATGCATTACGCTAAGTTTGATGGGGAACATAACGAAGTTGCTTTAGCACAAAACGAGCAATATATGCCTCGTTTCGCAGGTGACCAGTTACCCACTTCTCATATCAGTTGTGCCGTAGCCCTAGCGGATAAAATCGATTCGCTTGTGGGCATATTTGGAATAGGACAGGTTCCTAAAGGGGATAAAGATCCTTTTGCTCTTAGGCGCGCTGCCATTGGGGTTTTACGTATTATTGTCGAAATGAAACTACCGCTAGATCTGACGGATTTAGTACGCAGTTCCATCTCATTATTCGGCGATAAACTAACCCAACCTGAAGATTTAGAAACAAAAGTTGTGGATTTTATTTTAGGTCGTTTTAGAGCTTGGTATCAGGAGCAAGGTATTGACGTCGACGTCATTCAGGCAGTTGCGGCAAGGCGCCCTACCAAGCCGGCGGATTTTGCTGCGCGAATTGAAGCCGTATCTGGTTTCAAAAGTCTTGCTTCAGGCCTTGCCCTTGCTTCTGCTAACAAACGCGTAGCCAATATTTTAGCCAAAAATAAGGTAACGGATACCGCAGCTATTGAGCCATCGTTATTTGAAAACGAACATGAAAAAGGCTTGGCTGAAGCGTTAGAAAGTATTGAAGAGAGCGTGAGTGTATTCGTTAACGATGCCAACTATCAGGGAGTATTTGCAGAACTCGCCACATTACACGTCAAAGTAGATAATTTCTTCGACAACGTGATGGTAATGGCCGAAGATGAAAGGATAAGAAACAATCGGCTTGCCTTGTTGTCGAAGTTGAGAATGCTATTCTTACTCGTTGCTGATATTTCGATTTTAAATCAGCAGTAGTAGTAAGACCTAACTGAATACGTGTGTTTTAGGTAACTATTTTATGACCAAACTTAAACAATTCTATGGCGCCTGTGCAATCTCTCTCCTCAGCGGTTGTGCCAGCTATACCGTAGAGCCCTATAAAGATATACAGCAACTGCCTGATATGTATTTGAGGGGCGTGTTCACCTGGTGGGAAGCCGACCCCCAGTATCAGCTTACGCTCAAAGGCGGTAGCACCTATGCTACCGCGATTGAATTAATTGCTGATGGTCAACCCTATGACTTTAAGTTCGCAGACAAAAACTGGACACCAGGTTCAAGTTGCGGTTATAAAAATCGATTCCGCGATCAAAATATCACGTTGGGTGAAACAACCTATGCCGATTGTAATACTACAGACGAAAACTTTAAGTTTGTACCTAAGGAAACCGGCTTGTACGAATTCTCCATCAATTTTTCAAATATAGATAAGCCAATAGTTAAAGTATCCAAATTGTGAACTGAAATATTTATTCATAAATATCAATTAGTTAATTTATGAAAGCAGATGGTGACCTCATATTTTGATAAAAATAACCGGTAAAATTTATATTAAAGTTGCTTTAGCTATCGTTATTGGTGCAATCGGCACCTCGTTAGTTACCTCTGTATTTCTATATTTTAATGCCGTTAGTAGCGAACAAAGCAAAGCCCAAGCCCTAATTGAGCAAGTAGCTGCGACTATTCGAAGCACAGCTTCAATTGCATTGTATGTGCAAGACAAAGAACTCGCTCAGGAAATTGTCCAAGGACTTGTGATTAATGATCTTATTGCCGGTGCCGAACTGTCTGACCCCTTAAGTTTAGACGTGAGTTATGGTGATCTTTCTGATGATAAAGGCTTAGTGAAGACCCAAATACAGCATCCGTTCATTCCTAATCAATACATCGGCCAGTTACTGATCCATCCTAACCGTCACTACATACAAAGTATCGCCCAACAGAATGCGATAAACGATGCACTTTTATTACTCCTTTATTCCGCTATCGCGGCTCTGTTCGTTTCTGTGTTGATCCATAAACTTCTTACTCAGCCCATACAAAACTTAACCGCTAGCTTCCTAAAAATAGATCCGCGCAATACCGAGACAATGCGCACATTAATTCATAAAGAGAATGATGAAATTGGTCAACTCGTTCAAGGTATAAACGATCTCATGGGTGAGTTGAAAATCACCCTAGAAAACGAAACGGATTTACGCATAAAAACCCAAGCCTTAGAGAGCAAATTTAGACTTATATTCGAGCAAGCAAGCGCCGGGATCTGCCTAATAGACGCTGATAATATGATTACCGCTGCAAATCCGGCATTCAACAATATTCAACCAAATTGGTTAAACGGCATCGCTTTCACTTACTTATTTGAAAATCCCGATCAACTAGCAAGCTTACTTATTAGGATCCGTAATGAAGAATCGGTCAACCACCTGTCAATCGATCTAAAGTGTAAATCACAGCTCGGCGAAGCTAAAAGGTGGGTACATTGCTTATTTTCTCGGGTAACTAATCAACGTTCCCAAGCTCGCCCACCGTCGCCGGTTGATTCGGAAGGAAGCCTTATTGAAGTCATAATGTACGATGTGACAGTACGAGCGGAGAAAGAACAAAAAACGCGATTCCAAGCAGATCATGATGCACTTACTCATCTAAAAAATAGACGTGCGGGCGAAAGTGAAATCGAAAATTTATTGCAGACAGTAAATTTGCTAGATATGGGTTTAGTATTATTTATGATCGATCTAGATAAATTTAAGCCCGTTAATGATACTCACGGTCATGATGCTGGAGATCGTGTTCTTATTGAAGTCGGTAAACGCTTACAGACAGTATTTGCCGGTAGAGATGAGCTTTGCAGTCGATGGGGTGGTGACGAGTTTGTTGCTGCTTACGTGGTAAATGAAGTCAATATTAATGAAATCCAAACGCTCGCTCAATCTACTCTAGATAGCCTACGTCACCCTATCGAAATATCTGATGGAATATGCTGTTCAATTGGCGGCAGCATAGGTGTAGTGATAGCTCCCATTCACGCTAATAACACCAAAGATTTACTCGCTTGTGCGGATAAAACCATGTATCGAGTAAAAGAAAATGGACGTGACCATTTTGAAATATACGATCCAAGTTGGAAATAGATACCAATGTTTTGTTCCGTCAACGGTATTATAGATTAGCACTACGTAGCGCCATCTTTACCGCAGCTTTGGCGTGTATTTCAGTGGTATCATATAAAGTAACATCAGTTTGACCTTGCTTAACCAATAACGATATTTCGGTGCAGCCTAAAACAACGCCATCACAACCATCCTCTGCTAATTTGCCAATAATACGTAAATATCGCTCTCTAGAGTCTTCTTTGATTATCCCCTGACACAACTCTTGGTAGATCACCCTATGCACAAAAGCTCTATCCTTTTCATTCGGAGTGACAACGTCAATGCCAAACTTTTCACTTATTCGCCTTCGGTAAAAGTCTTGCTCCATGGTAAACGCCGTTCCCAGTAAACCGACTCGTTTGACATTATCCGCTAATAACCTTTCGGCAGTAGCGTCTGCAATATGTAAAATAGGTATAGAGATAGACTGAGAGATTTCATCAATCACTTTGTGCATGGTGTTAGTACAGATAACTAAAAAATCAGCCCCAGCTTTTTCGGTACTCTTGGCTGCCAGAGCTAATACTAGCCCCAAATCATGCCAGTTTTCTTCTTGCTGCAGCGCGGCTATATATTGGAAGTCTACACTGTTTAACACAATTTTTGCGCTGCGAAGACCTCCTAGCGTGCTATTAACCTCGCTATTTATATGTTGATAATAGTGAACCGTTGACTGCCAACTCATCCCTCCCAGCAGGCCAATTGTTTTCATATATGTATCCTTTATTTGGTTAACGTGCCACTAATTGACACCATAATCTGTTATTTAGCATAGAACCAGTTACCACCATTATCCCTATACCACCTTACTGATTACATCGCTTCTTAACTCACTTAACAAAAAACCCGCTATAAAGCGGGTTTTAGGATTACGAAAGAAGACACTAGGTATCTAGCCTAGCTACACGTCAAGGTTAGCAACTCTTAGTGCGTTTTCTTCAATAAACGCACGCCTTGGTTCAACATGGTCGCCCATAAGTGTGGTAAATAGCTGGTCAGCTGCAATGGCATCTTCTACTTTCACTTGAAGCATGCGACGAGAGCCTGGGTCCATTGTGGTTTCCCAAAGTTGACTCGGGTTCATTTCGCCCAATCCTTTATATCGCTGAATGTACTGACCTTTTTTAGATTCAGCCATTAGCCATTCAAGTCCCTCGGCGAACGACGTAATGGGTTTAACTTTATCATTACGTTTAACGTAGCCACCCTCTTCTATTAATCCATTAATAGATTCATTAAGCTCACGTAGACGAGTATATTCAATCGATTCAATAAACTCTTGGTCTATTTTGTACTCAGTATCAATACCATGTAAGCGTATGATAAGCGCGATATACCAGTTTTTACGTTCATTGTTTACTCTGACTTCATAGCGATAAGTAGCGCCATCAATTTCATTCCGGGTAAGACTGTCGGTATAACTCTTAGCAACTATTTCGAGTTTACTATCGTCTTGCAAATCCGATAAATCAATCACTTTACTGTAGATAAGACTCGATAGAATAACTTCAGGCATAACACGACTCATGCGTTTAATCATTTTCATACAGTTTTGATATTGATTAACCAGTTTTTCAAGACTAGCGCCATTAAGCCCAGGAGCGTCTTCGTTAACGTGAATTGATGCATTATCTAGTGCAATAGCGGTTAGATACTTAGTCAACGAATCATCGTCTTTTAGGTACTGCTCTTGTTTACCTTTCTTTGTTTTATATAAAGGAGGTTGAGCGATATAGATATAACCTCGTTCAATAATTTCAGGCATTTGACGATAAAAGAAGGTAAGTAATAAGGTACGAATATGCGAGCCGTCAACATCAGCATCGGTCATTATAATAATACGATGATAACGTAACTTCTCAGGATCATATTCATCACGTCCAATACCACAGCCAAGTGCAGTTATCAGAGTAGCCACTTCTTGAGAGGATAACATTTTGTCAAAGCGAGCTTTTTCAACGTTAAGTATTTTACCTTTAAGCGGTAAAATAGCCTGATTCTTACGGTTCCGTCCCTGCTTGGCTGAACCGCCAGCAGAGTCCCCTTCCACTATATATAACTCAGATAACGAGGGATCTTTTTCTTGGCAATCAGCTAACTTACCCGGTAAGCCTGCAAGGTCCAGCGCACCTTTTCTTCGTGTCATGTCACGCGCTTTACGTGCAGCTTCTCGCGCTCTAGCAGCATCGATAATCTTACCTATGATTATTTTACTGGCAGCTGGATTTTCCAAAAGAAATTCATTTAACTTCTCACCCATAACAGTTTCTACCGCAGGGCGTACTTCTGACGAAACTAACTTATCTTTTGTTTGAGATGAGAACTTAGGATCTGGTACTTTTACAGACACAACCGCTGTTAATCCTTCTCGTGCATCATCCCCACTAGCGCTTGTTTTGTTTTTCTTATTATGACCTTCTTTTTCCATGAAAGTATTAAGCGTGCGAGTTAAAGCACCGCGGAAACCCGCTAAGTGACTGCCACCATCGCGCTGAGGTATATTATTAGTAAAGCAGTAAACATTTTCCTGGAATGAATCATTCCATTGTAGAGCTACTTCAACAGATATACCGTCATCACGTTCACTATTAAAGTGAAAAACCTGTTGATGTACTGGTGTTTTATTTTGATTCAAATATTCGACAAATGCCTTAATACCACCTTCGTATTTAAAGTGATCTCGCTTTCCGTCGCGCTCATCTTCTAAAATGATGCTCACTCCTGAGTTTAGAAATGACAGCTCCCGAAGACGTTTGGCTAAAATATCGTAGTGAAACGTTACACCGTTAAAGGTACCTTCACTGGGCCAAAAGCGAATACTTGTTCCGGTCGTATCAGACTCGCCAATAACTTCTAGCGGTTTTTGTGGTACCCCATGTCGATACTCTTGTTCGTGTACTTCGCCGGCTCTACGGATCAATATCTGAAGTTTGTGAGATAACGCATTTACAACGGATACACCAACACCATGTAGACCACCAGATACCTTATAAGAATTATCATCGAATTTACCGCCAGCGTGGAGGACTGTCATAATAACTTCGGCCGCAGAAACGCCTTCTTCTTCGTGGATTTCTGTGGGTATTCCTCGACCATCATCTTTGACAGAAACTGAACCATCGGTATGTATTTTTACGTTTATGTTGGTACAGTGCCCAGCTAACGCTTCATCAATTGAGTTATCTACCACTTCAAAGACCATGTGATGTAGCCCTGTACCATCGTCGGTATCGCCGATGTACATTCCAGGTCGCTTACGTACCGCATCTAGTCCTTTTAATACTTTAATACTCGACGAATCGTACTTATGCTCTTCTGCCATTTGATTAAATCTCCTCTCTCACCTGGCCATGTTCCACGTGAAACATTTTTTTATTTTGGTATTTATCTATAAATTCTAGCTGATGCTTTTCAATCGCAGTGACGAAAAGTTGAGTGTTAGATTCAAGAAGCTTATCAATAAACACTTCTCGTTTTGCTGCGTCTAACTCAGCCCCAACATCATCTAGTAAGAAAATACAGGTCTTTTCGGTGTAAGACATCAAACACTGTGTAGTCGCTAGTTGTAAAGCCGCTACAAGCATTCTAAGCTGTCCTCGAGACAAAACCTCATGTGCAGGCTTGCCGTCTATTTTAAATCTTATGTCGGCCTTATGAGGACCAACACTAATGAAACCATTTTTATAATCACGATCGGCTGACTTTTCTAGCGCTTCACTGATACTAAGGCCTTTTTCCCATCCCCTATAATACGAGATTTCCACGTAAAACTCAGGTAAAAAATGCGTTAGATTAGAAGTAATTAGCGGTATCAAACGAGACATCATTTGAATTCTGAACTCAGTCAACTCATTAGCGAACTTTGCTAACATTTCTGACCAGTATCTACGCTGGGGATCCGCATATCCTGCCTGATGTTTTCGGCACAGTGCATTATTATGTTTTAATAACTTAGCGTAACTATTCGAGCAAATTAGGAATGAATGTTCCACGTGGAACAAACACCAATCCAAATACTTACGGCGTAACTTCGGTGCACCAAGAAGAATGTCAGAACTCTGTGGCGTGAAAATTTGAACAGGAAGCTTACTCGCCAACTCAGAAATTTTATTACTTTTAAGACCGTTAATACTCACATTAACGCTATCATCTATATGACGCGATAACCCCAATCTGTAATTACTATCCTGTTCGGTACACTCACAAAAAACAGTAAAAGATTCCGCTTGGTTTTGAATAACGTGTTTGTGCTTGGACGTTCGAAAAGAGCGGCCGAAGCCGAGGTAATGGACAGCCTCCAAAATAGAAGACTTTCCACTACCATTTATTCCGATAATAAAGTTAACGCTATGACTTGGTTTTAGTATAACGTTTTGCAGATTTCGCAGGTTGCGTATCTGGACCGTGTCCAGTTTCATAATAGGATCAACAAATAACGCTACAGTCTCATTGGCATTATAACGTACAGTGCAGAATCATCGGATCCATCTTCAATTAATGCACTACTATTAGAATCAGCCAGGGTAAATTTCACTTCTTCAGCACTTAACGCGTTGAGTACATCAATCAGATAAGCGACGTTAAACCCAATTTCCAAATCCCCACCCTGATAGTCAACATCTACAATTTCCACGGCCTCTTCTTGCTCTGGATTGTTAGCGGTGATTTTCAACTCGCCGGATGATAGGTTTAAACGTACGCCTTTAAATTTTTCATTAGATAATATTGAGGCTCTAGAGAACGCATTTTTAAGTCCAAGTTTGCTGGCCACGATATTTTTATCACCGTCTTTAGGTAATACTCGACGGTAATCAGGGAAGCGCCCATCGACCAACTTACTGGTAAAAATAAAATCATTCGAAAATATACGGATATGGTTAGAGCCAACCTGTACTTTTAAAGATTTGTCGTTGTCTTCGATTAACCGAATAATCTCCATAACGCCCTTACGGGGGATAATAACTTGACGGTTCGGCAACGTGGCTTCAGTATAATTTAAGCGACATAGAGCAAGTCTATGACCGTCAGTTGCCACCGTGCGGATAACATTATCTTCGGTTTCTAACGACATGCCGTTTAAATAATATCGAACATCTTGTTGTGCCATAGAGAAATGTACACTATCAATCAAGCGCTTAAGATTCGATTGAGAAATTTCAAACTCAAGTTCACCCTGCCAATCTTCTAGATTTGGATAATCATTAGCGGATAAGGTGGATAAACTATATTTGCTCCGTCCACAGCGCAAGATTGCTTTGTTACCATCAAGCTGAAAACTAATTTCACTGCCGTCGGTTAAACCACGGATGATATCTAAAAGCTTCTTAGCCGGTACCGTAATTTCACCTTCCTCAAAGTCACCGGTAAGCGTGACATTAGAAATTAACTCAACTTCCAAATCTGTACCTGTTAACCACAATGCGTTTTCGCTTACCTTAATCAATACATTAGAAAGAATCGGTAACGTATGTCTGCGTTCCACAGCGCCAGAAACTAACTGTAACGGCTGTAAGAAGTTTTCCCTGCTTATGCTGAATTTCATCTAAATTCTCGTAACTTTTTTATGAGGATAAGGTGCGAATTAAATTTTGATAGTCTTCTTTTATATCATGACTTTCTTCTCTAAGCTGCACAATTTTCCGACACGCGTGCAACACAGTCGTATGATCTCGGCCGCCGAACGCATCACCTATCTCAGGCAAACTATGATTAGTTAGCTCTTTAGACAATGCCATAGCCATTTGCCGAGGCCGAGCAACACTTCGGCTTCTGCGTTTAGATAATATGTCTGCCATTTTGATCTTGTAATACTCTGCCACCGTTTTTTGGATGTTGTCGATGGTAACGAGCTTCTCCTGTAGCGCTAATAAATCACGCAAAGCCTCTCGAACAAAATCGATGGTGATCGGACGCCCAGTAAAATTAGCGTTTGCAATAACGCGGTTTAATGCGCCTTCGAGTTCTCGTACATTAGAGCGAAGCCGTTTGGCAATAAAAAAGGCCACCTCATCGGGCAATACGATTTTATTTTCTAACGCTTTTCGCATCAAAATTGCTACACGAGTTTCAAGTTCCGGTGGTTCGATTGCAATTGTTAACCCCCAACCAAAACGAGATTTCAATCTATCTTCCACCCCGTCAATTTCTTTTGGATATCGATCAGAGGTAAGAATGATTTGCTGATTACCCTCTAACAAAGCGTTGAAAGTATGAAAAAATTCTTCTTGGGAACGATCTTTATTGGCGAAAAACTGAATATCATCAATAAGCAGTGCATCGACTGAACGATAATAACGCTTGAATTCTTCAATAGCGTTATTTTGTAGAGCCTTTACCATGTCTTGTACAAAACGCTCGGAATGCATATACACCACGGTTGCATCTTTCTTATTATCTATGATGCCATTACCCACAGCGTGCAACAGGTGTGTTTTGCCTAAACCAGTGCCTCCGTATATAAATAACGGATTATAAGCTTTACCAGGATTATCAGATACTTGCCTTGATGCCGCCCGAGCAAGTTGATTGGACTTACCTTCAACGAAATTATCAAACTTATAGTTAAAATTGATGTTACTTTTATGAGAAGCAGCTATTTTAAGATTTGGTATCGGAGCACTATTGTCCGCCTGTGAATTACTGCGGGCAGTTTGATGTTTTTGCAATGAGCGAATACTGTTTTCAACCGCAGAAGATTGCACTGTGCTAGGTGTGGAATTAAACGACTGTCCTATTGGTTGCGTAGCTGCAGCAGACTTCACTTCAATTCTTAATTGAGGAACGGAGTCATTGGAGCAAAACTCAACAAACAGTGCTTCAATTTGCGCTATATATTTATCGCGCACCCAATCGAGTACAAACCTATTAGGTGCAAAAAGGGTAACTGAGGCATTCTCTTCATTAGCAATTAATGGTCTTATCCACATACTAAACTGCTGAGTCGGCAAATCTTGCTGAAGCCTTTCAAGGCAACGATTCCATAAAGACATTAAAAAACTACTCCGAGCCAACAGTAGAAAGGAAAAATCACGTCCAATTTTAACAAAGAAGAAATAGATTACAGAAAAAAACTGGGCTGTTTAACGATTAAATATTCAACACAAATGGTTAAATCAGGCTGAATTATCCCTTTAAACTGTGCATAAGTAAATATGGTATTTATTTATTTATATTCGATCTAAAAACAAAATAGTAAGCTATTGATAAATATGTATATTTTTAAAAAATATAAAATTAACTTTCTTAATAACAAAACTAAGAAAATCAATAATCAGGCCAGTTTGAGATAAATAAAACATAAAATAATTATCTATTGTGGATAACTAGGCTATGTAGCAACTAGTTACCCAAACGAGGCTAAATTATGTTAAAGATCATTAATTACACAATGATCTTGATAACCGATTGACAAATGATGAGCAGATCAATAGAATTCAGCGTCCTTTTTGAGCATGTAAGTGCTCATTTGTTTTTAACCTTATGTAGCGGATAACTAGGTCATGAAAAGAACTTTTCAACCAAGTAACTTAAAGCGTAAGCGTTCACACGGTTTTCGTGCCCGTATGGCGACTAAAAATGGCCGCAAGGTTATTGCCAATCGTCGTGCTAAAGGCCGTGCGCGTTTAACAGCTTAATCATTTAAAGTGGGTGAAAATACTTTTTCTCGGGAGTTAAGACTATTGACTCCCACCCACTTTGAATTTGTTTTTAAAAATGCCACTCCTGCCGTATCCCCAAATTTAACTTTACTTGCCCGACATAATGACCGTCTTAATCCAAGACTGGGCATTACAATTGCTAAAAAACGCGTTAAGAAAGCCCATGATCGCAATCGAATTAAACGTATAGTGCGTGAAAGTTTTCGCAATCATCAGCAAAGCTTACCTAACATTGATATAGTAGTGGTCGGTAAAAGTGGGCTCGACAAGCTCTCAAATCAGGAACTATTCCTAGTTTTAAGTAAGTTATGGAAAAAGTTAGCCAAGCGCTGCGAAAAATCCCAATAGGTTTGATTAGACTATACCAGCTATGGCTTTCACCAATGCTGGGGCCAAACTGTCGTTTTCATCCGACCTGCTCTTACTATGCAATTGAAGCAATAAAACAACATGGGATGTTAATTGGTGGTTGGTTAAGCATCAAACGCATATTAAAATGTCATCCGCTGCATTCTGGTGGAATCGATCTTGTGCCCGAAAAGAAGAAGCAAAACAAGCACTGAAATATTAGAATTTGCCCATATAACCAGTACGGATAAATTCACAATTGTATGAAGGTCGTCGCCTCGGCAATACGACTTAAATTAATAATGTAGTTAATATAGAGTATTTTATGGAATCCCAACGCAGCTTTTTATTAATTGGCCTTGCCATGGTCAGCTTTCTTTTATGGCAACAATGGCAAGTAGACTACGGTCCTAAACCTCCGCAAGCAGTAGAAAGCCAACAAGCAGTAGGTAGCGATGCCCCAAGTGCATCTAACGGTGATGTACCTGTTGCCGCGCCAACAAGCAACAATGTACTCCCCACACAAAGCGTGGCAGGTAAAGTGATTTCAGTGACGACAGACACCTTACAGCTAAGCATTAATACCGTTGGTGGCGATGTGATTTCAGCTAACCTACTTAAATACCCACTTGAGCAAGGTTCAAATGGTACCTATAGCCTGCTGCGTCCTAACGGCCCAGGTATATTTGTTGCGCAAAGCGGATTAGTCGGTGAAAACGGCATAGATAAAAGCGCTCGTCCTACATACTCAGTTGCCAAAGATACCTATACAATGAATGGCAATTCCCTGACTGTGCCACTTACCTACACGGCTAAATCAGGCCTAATCGTTACCAAAGAATTCATTTTTAACAAAGACAGTCACGATATAGGCATAAACTATCGTGTTAAAAACACGTCTTCTGAGATAAAACACCTAAAGCAATTTGGTCAGTTAAAGCAGAGTACCCAAGACCAAGGCGGAAGCATGTTCATGCCCACATATAGAGGAGGCGCATTCTCAACAGAGGACGAGCGTTATGAAAAGTACTCCTTTGGTGACATGGAAGACAAAAACTTAAATCAGACCACTGTGGCGGGTTGGGCAGCCATGATCGAGCATTATTTTGTCTCAGCCTGGGTTCCACCACAAGATCAAACCAACAGCCTTTATAGCAAGATGACGCAAAACGGCAATGCCATAATCGGTTTTGTCGGTGAATCTGTCGCCATTGAGCCTGGCCAAAGTATCGATATAACAAGCTCATTATATTTGGGGCCTAAAGATCAAGACACCCTAAAAGAAATAGCCCGAGGCCTAGACTTAACTGTTGATTACGGGTTTCTTTGGTGGATTTCACAACCACTATTCACTTTCTTACAATTCATTCATAGCTTAGTGGGCAACTGGGGATTCTCAATTATCCTAATCACTATAGTCGTTAAAGGTGCGATGTACCCGTTAACGAAAGCCCAGTATGAGTCTATGGCAAAGATGCGCGCCCTCAAACCCAAAATGGACGCATTAAAAGAACGTTACGGCGACGACAAGCAAAAAATGCAACAAGCCATGATGGAGATGTACAAGAAAGATAAAGTAAACCCTATGGGTGGTTGCTTCCCACTTCTATTACAAATGCCGATATTCTTAGCGCTATATTGGGTATTACTAGAAAGCGTTGAATTACGCCATGCAGACTTTATCTTCTGGATCACTGATTTGTCAGTTAAAGACCCCTACTTCGTATTGCCTATTTTAACAGGCATAAGTATGTTTTTATTGCAAAAATTACAACCAATGACCATGACGGATCCGATGCAACAGAAGATCATGCAGTTCATGCCAGTTGCTATGAGTCTGTTCTTTTTCATATTCCCAGCAGGTCTTGTTCTTTATTGGTTAATCAGTAACATCATAACCTTGGTGCAAGCGAAAATAATTTACGCATCCATGGAAAAACGTGGTTTAAAAACAAAGTAAGTATTCACTAATATATTGCCCGCCTCTTATTCGCTATAAGTGGCGGGCTTTTTTATAACTACGCCTAGCTTTATAATGGCCCCATTCAATCAACAGGAATTTCAACATGCCTTCATTTGATATTGTTTCAGAGGTCAATTTAGAAGAAGTAAGAAACGCAGTAGATAACGCCAACAGAGAACTATCTACACGATTTGATTTTCGCGGAGTTGAAGCAAGCTTTGAACTTAAAGAAAGCATAGTCACTATGTCATCAGACAGTGATTTTCAATTAAAGCAAATGCTTGATATTTTACGCGGCACCTGCGTAAAACGTGATGTAGATACAGCTGCTTTTGAGGAAAAAGACGTGCAGCATATAGGTAAAATATATAAACAAGCCATCGCGTTTAAGCAAGGTATAGAACAACCAACAGCAAAAAAACTGATTAAACTAATCAAAGATGCCAAGATTAAAGTTCAGGCTTCAATCCAAGGCGAACAAGTACGAGTTACCGGAAAAAAGCGCGATGATTTACAGCAAGTTATGGCTCTTGCTAAAAGTAGTGATTTAGACCAACCACTACAGTTTACTAACTTTAGAGATTAATAATTAACGTGACTTCTGAGCAAGCCCCCCTTAATCAAGACACCATAGTTGCCCAAGCCACCGCTAGTGGACGCGGAGGAGTTGGTATTGTTCGTATTTCCGGAGCGTTAGCAGGGAAAGTAGCGGAGCAAATAATTGGCCACATCCCCCCCGTGCGAAACGCACAATATGTTCCTTTTCTGTCGAAAGATGGTGAACCCCTTGATCAAGGAATTGCGCTGTTTTTTAAAGCTCCCCATTCCTTTACCGGTGAAGATGTATTGGAGTTACAAGGGCACGGTGGTCAGGTAGTCTTAGACATGCTCATTAAAGCTACCTTACATATTCCTAATGTACGCTTAGCACGTCCAGGTGAGTTTAGTGAACGCGCCTATTTAAATGACAAGCTCGATTTGGCGCAGGCTGAAGCGATCGCTGACCTTATCGATGCCAGCTCGGAACAAGCAGCACGAGGGGCTCTGCGTTCATTACAGGGGGAATTTTCGGGGCACATTAACCATCTTGTAGAGATGTTAACCCATTTAAGAATTTACGTAGAAGCCGCAATCGACTTTCCCGATGAGGAAATCGATTTTCTGAGTGATGGCAAAGTACAAAAAGACCTTATCGCCATCACTGAACAGCTCTCATCTGTTAAAAAGAGGGCCCAGCAAGGTAGCTTGTTAAGAGAGGGCATGCGTGTCGTTATCGCGGGTCGTCCTAATGCGGGCAAGTCAAGCCTATTAAATGCGTTAGCTGGACGCGAAGCGGCAATCGTAACAGCAATAGCCGGGACGACACGTGACGTACTAAAAGAACAGATTCATATTGATGGTATGCCCTTGCATATTATCGATACAGCCGGCCTTAGGGAAAGCTCTGACGAAGTGGAGCGTATTGGTATTGAACGTGCGTGGCAAGAAATCGATCAAGCAGATCGCGTCTTGTTCATGCTCGACAGTACAGAGTCAATCGAAAGCGACCCACACAAAATTTGGCCGGATTTTATGCAGCGCTTACCACAGAATATGGGACTCACGGTCATACGCAATAAAGCTGACTTATCTGGTGAAACCGTCGGTAAGGTGATTACAAATGGTTATGATGTTTTTAACCTTTCAGCTAGCAATAAACAAGGCATTGATATTTTAGCTGAGCACTTAAAAGAATGTATGGGGTTCCATTCATCAAACGAAGGCCAGTTTATCGCGCGAAGACGCCACATTGACGCAATTGAACGTGCGGAAGAGCATGTTTTACTAGGTAAACAACAACTTGAAGACAATCTAGCGGGTGAACTGTTAGCTGAAGAACTGCGCTTGGCTCAATCATATTTGAGCGAAATTACCGGCGAATTTAGCTCTGATGATTTATTAGGTAAAATATTTTCTTCTTTTTGCATTGGTAAATAACCTTAGATTAATTCTATTATTGACCGTCTATTATCTCACTAAGGTAAGTTGTATTCGGCTTACCTTATCTCCCCCCCGCCGAATTAGAACAAAATAACCAGACTCTATAATTAATTGCACGGCATAAACCATTTCACGATAACAAAATGAAATATGCTGATTATTAATTATAATTTTTTATACAAAGAATACTAAAACGAACTTTTCGTTATCAATATTAAACATAAAGGTAAATATATATAACTTTAATATACTGGTAACTTAATACTTGATTACAAACAAATAAAATGCGGCCAATTATAAATGACACGTTGCGTTAAGCATGGTCGTGCCAATATATGCAATGTACAATGATTTTATGACACAGTGGGAAAACAAAACAATGGTAGATTTTGAGATCATAGTAGGTAGTGTGCTCGGTGCGAGTGAATATGTTGCTGAAGCCATAGAAGAAAAATTGACTGAATACAAATTGACTTCCCAGGTTCATTTATCTCCGGATCTAACAGAAATATCGAACGCTGCGACGTGGATAATTTGTACCTCTACTCACGGTGCTGGGGACCTTCCCGATAATATTCATAAATTTATCAAGCAGGTTGAATCAACAGATTTAAGCGGCACTACTTTTATACTGGTTGGGCTTGGTGATAGCAGCTACGACACATTTTGTCATGGCGCATTAAAGATTGAAAAAATACTAAAGAACAGCGGCGCTAGGCTAGATACACCGGCACTCAATATCGACGTTTTGAATCAACCTATTCCTGAGCACTCAGCTATTCAGTGGTTAGAAATTTGGTTAGATAGTAGAGGATAGATCTTGGATAAGTGGTTGAATGAAGCAGAACAAAAGGCATTAAATCAAGCGTTGAGTAACGACGCTCGAGTGCTGTATTTAATGGGCTTAAAACCGTCTGTTGATCTTAAAACCGGTAAAACACAGCCACTTAACTATAAATCATTGTTAAACATGCTAAATGCAAAAGAAAGTAGGTTTACGCTCGGCCGCCAAGTCAATAGCTTAATTAAAGAGTTAAGCCAAGTAGAACTAGTCAGCTTTATTGATGAAGTCGATTTGAATAAAAGCTTCAACGGCAAAATATTACTACTTCCATTACTTATGATTACGCCCGATGATTATAGTCAGCTTCATTTGCAATGGCAGAAAATGAGTACAGACTGGTCACCAAACGCTACATTGTATGCTGATTTAGCCAAACTCGTGGGTATTATAGACAGTGCATTTTCCGGACATGAGCTTGGCGATTTCGTGGCATATTGGTTAGGACGTCCGCAAACTCAATTTACTCAATTTCAATGGACACAAAAATTTGTATTCAACGTAAAACAAAAACGTCTTGCCAAAAATATTAAAGCTATCCATAAAGTAGGTAATCAAGTTATTACTGCAAAAGCAGGTGTCGTAGCGGACGAGAACGCAAAAAATCTGGTTGCTAAATACAGTAATAAACTTAAAACTACCTCTAACTCATGATCACCGGTGGAATATTGTCATGAAAAGTCTGAAAGATAGAATAGAGCAACTCGGTAAAACACTCGGTAGAAAGCACATTCCCGAATCTTATACCGATTATAAAACCGTGAGAATAGAGCACGAAGCATTAGCTAATCGCGACGTGCGTCTATTACAAAAAGAAGGCAAACGTAGCCGTATACAAGATCTACACGGGCGTTCTGATCTCAACCCAAAATGGACCTTTGATAATTTGATTGAAGACAGTGACGACGTAAAAGAAGCGATAAGCATCGCGCATTCTTTTATTGCTGCTCACGAAGATCCTGCATGGCGTAAAAGTGGTTCACATATGATGATATTTTACGGCGACTACGGACGCGGGAAATCACACACAGCGGGCGCTATCGCCCATGAACTGATAAACCAATATGAAATAACCGTATTGTATCGTCAGCTATCAACACTCTTAGAAATGCGCTTTTTCTCATACGATTACAGCGCAACAGACAAAGTAGGAGAGAAATTCCGAGAAATCAACCAGGAGCTATTAGACGTCGACTTACTAATTCTTGATGAAGTATGTGTTAATGAGTCGGCCCTTAAAAAGAACGCCCAAAGCTGGCTAGGTAACCTTCTTAGACAACGTTTAGCCCATAATAAAAATTGTATATTAATTACTAATCATAATTTAGCTGAACTTGAGCAAGCCCTTGGTAGCTATTGCTTTGAGTCCATTAAGGAATACGACACTTATAAAGTACGATTTGAGGGTCCTAGTCGCAGAAAGGAAATAATTCCGACTCAGGTCGAATCACATCGAGCAACAGGGTATCAACCTAATCAAGTAAAATAATGTCTTAAAGGCAAGCATAAAGATCACCCATTCGCAGCAAAGTAAGATCCTTAATCAAGAGATCTTACCTTTCTCGATCTAAAAACTAGGATCCTATCGGTTAATATTAACCCTATTTTCAGCAAAATTGACTTTTGAACAGAAGCGACTCTAGCCAGTTGACGCCTTATATACTTGCTATAACGGCAAATTATTTACTATTTTGCATTTATTTCATTGCAGCATAAAAAAAAATATTCGTTAGATCCCTGACTTATACACAAGGCGATCAAGGATCATGATCCATAATGCACAAGTGAGACTACGCGCCAACTAGCGCTAGATCATGCAATTAGAGATCACACTTTATACACAGTTAGATCAAACCTTATCCTTAATTGTGCATAAAACTATGTATAACTGCTGTATATTAAGGATATATCCACGGGATAATATTAAGCCTAGATCGCCCTGTGGATAAGATCGCTAGTTACCCCCAAGCTATACAACTTAGATCAAGGATTGATCACAACAAAACATTGCTCACAAGCTATTGATAATACAAATAAATATACGGTTACACACAGATCATGCGATCCCTAATAATAATAATAATAAGTAAAGATCTAAATAGATCTTATAAAGATTAAGCAAGATCGGTTCGATCTTCTGAATGAATTTTAAGCATTTCACTTATGCTAAATAACATATAGAATATGTGCCCCTTTTTTGGGATATACATGATTAAAGAGGTAGTAAATGTTTTATCAACAACAGTTTGATGTAATCGTAGTTGGTGGTGGTCACGCAGGGACAGAAGCGGCACTTGCGGCTGCCCGTATGGGTTCAAAAACCCTGTTACTGACACATAACATTGAAACCTTAGGTCAAATGTCATGTAACCCGGCAATTGGTGGAATTGGTAAAGGCCATTTGGTTAAAGAAATTGATGCTCTGGGTGGAAGTATGGCAAAAGCCATTGACAAAGGTGGGATCCAATTCCGCACTTTAAATTCCAGCAAAGGCCCCGCTGTAAGGGCTACACGTGCTCAAGCAGATAGATCATTGTATCGATCTGAGATACGCAACATCATAGAAAATCAAGAAAATTTGACCATTTTCCAACAGTCCTGCGATGATCTGATCGTTGAAAATAACCGGGTCACTGGCGTAGTGACTCAGATGGGTCTTAAATTTCGTGGTAACGCAGTTGTAATCACCGTAGGGACCTTTTTAGGTGGCACCATTCACATAGGAATGGAAAATTACAAAGGTGGACGTGCCGGTGATCCTCCTTCGATTGCCCTAGCAGATCGTTTACGTGCATTGCCATTCAGGGTAGCTAGGTTAAAAACAGGTACCCCAGCACGTTTAGACTCAAGAACCCTCGATTATAGCGTCATGCAAGAACAGCTCGGTGACAGTCCTATTCCGGTATTTTCATTCATGGGAAAAGTAGAAGATCACCCTAAGCAAATCGCGTGTTACATCACCCATACCAATACTCAAACACATGATATTATTCGCGGGGGGCTAGATCGCTCACCCATGTATACCGGTGTTATTGAGGGTATTGGGCCTCGTTATTGCCCGTCCATTGAAGACAAAATCAATCGCTTTGCAGATAAAGATTCTCATCAAATATTTGTTGAGCCAGAGGGCTTAAATAGCATTGAAGTTTACCCTAATGGTATTTCAACTAGCCTACCCTTTGATGTTCAATTTGCTTTGGTTCGTTCGATTAAGGGTTTTGAAAATGCCCATATTATTCGGCCAGGTTATGCGATCGAATATGACTTTTTCGATCCAAGAGATCTGAAGCAAACGTTAGAAACAAAATTTATTAAAGGTCTCTTTTTTGCTGGCCAAATTAACGGTACTACGGGCTACGAAGAAGCAGGAGCCCAGGGCCTAGTCGCAGGTGCTAACGCTTCATTGCAATGCCAAGGTAAAGATCCTTTGATCTTACGTCGTGACGAAGCGTACATGGGGGTTCTTATCGATGATCTGGCAACCATGGGAACCAAAGAACCCTACCGCATGTTTACCAGCCGTGCAGAATACCGTTTGTTACTCCGGGAAGATAATGCCGATATCCGATTAACTGAAAAAGGTTATGCTCTTGGTTTAGTTGATGAAGAACGTTGGCAAGCATTCAATATCAAATTAGAAGCAATAGAACTTGAACGCCAACGTTTACGTGAAACATGGGTGCATCCCAAACACGCAGCGAGTGAGATACTCAATCCTTTGTTGAAAAACCCTTTGAGTAAAGAAAACACCTTAGAGGATCTGATTAGGCGTCCGGAGATGACCTATGAAACGTTGATGAAGGTGACTGAGTTTGGTCCAGGGATCACCGATCCCAAGGCCGCTGAGCAAGTAGAAATTCAAATCAAATATGCGGGATACATCGAACGTCAGCATGATGAAATCGCTAAATCACGTAAAAATGAAAATACCTTGATCCCACTTGATTTTAATTACAGTCAAATTTCAGGATTGTCTAATGAAGTTGTGGCTAAACTTAGCGATGCCAGACCTGAAACATTAGGCTTAGCATCACGTATATCTGGTATTACACCGGCTGCAATATCGTTGCTTTTGGTCTATTTAAAAAAGCATGGTTTATTAAGAAAGTCAGAGCGTAAAACAGCCTAATGTCAGATAACACTGAATATTTAACCAATTTACTCGCTGGCCACATCAGCAAAACCGATTTACAGGTATCTGATGCTCAGATCACGCAGCTCATTGGTTTTGTGCGGCTAATTCAAAAATGGAATAAAGCGTACAACCTCACCTCTGTGCGCGATCCTGAGTCGATGTTGTTAAAACACATCATGGATTCTATCGTGGTTGCTCCATACTTGGATCAAAGTTATTACATTGATGTAGGTACGGGGCCTGGTTTACCTGGGATCCCCCTAGCGATCATGCTGCCACAAACACATTTCACTTTACTTGACAGTTTGGGTAAGCGTGTTCGTTTTATGAAGCAAGTTGCCTATGAGCTTAAGTTAGATAATATTCAGCCAGTTCAATCCCGAGTAGAAGACTTTGTTAGTCCCCATCAACTGGATGGTGTGCTGAGCCGGGCATTTGCCTCGTTAAATGACATGTTGACTTGGTGTCAGCACTTAATTAACGAAAATGGCTCATTTGTCGCACTCAAAGGGCAATTGCCCCAACAAGAGATAGATGAGTTACCTGAGGGCTTTACTGTCATAGACGTTGTTCAATTACACGTACCTACATTAGACGGAGAAAGACATCTCGTTAAGATTGTTAAGTCTTAATTGAGCATTTCTTTTTTGCAGCAAAAGCTTTATCTTCTGCTAGATAATTTTTTCACTTTGCGCATCAGTTGCTTTCAACTGAATGGCGACATATAACCACTGGAATACTATTTTGGGAAAAGTCATTGCAATTGCCAATCAAAAAGGTGGCGTAGGTAAAACTACTACTGCGGTGAATGTTGCTGCCTCTATGGCGGCTACCAAGCGTAAAGTCTTGTTGATCGATTTAGATCCACAAGGGAATGCCACCATGGGAAGCGGTGTTGATAAATATGATGCACCCAATACCTGTTATGAATTACTGATCGAAGAAAAACCGATCAAAGACGTGGTTATTTCAGACACCACAGGTAAATATGACTTAATCGCCGCCAATGCAGATGTAACTGCTGCGGAAATTAAGTTAATGGAAGTGTTTGCCAGAGAAGTCCGTTTAAGGAATGCGCTTGCGCCCGTGCGTAATTACTACGATTTTATTTTCATCGATTGCCCGCCTTCACTGAATCAATTAACGGTGAACGCAATGGCGGCAGCAGATTCCGTACTGGTACCTATGCAGTGTGAATATTACGCACTTGAAGGATTAACCGCCTTAATGGATACCATAAAGAAACTCGCTTCGGTGGTAAATCCAGAATTAACAATTGAAGGGGTGTTACGCACCATGTACGATCCGCGCAATCGTCTTGCTAATGATGTGTCTGAGCAACTAAAACGCCATTTTGGTGAGCAAGTATACCGTACTGTAATACCGCGTAATGTCCGTTTAGCAGAAGCGCCAAGCTTCGGTACACCAGCGATGTACTATGACCGCTCCTCAACTGGGTCAAAAGCTTATTTAGCGTTAGCGGGAGAAATACTCCGCCGTGGCAAAAAAGATAGCGTTTCCAAAGTTAGTTAACTGAATATTAATACGGGTTGAATAGAGAATTACATGTCAGCGAAAAAAAGAGGGTTAGGACGAGGTTTAGATGCACTATTGGCGACGAGTCAGGCATCACGTAATGCTGAAGGCGAGCAAGTTCTGCAAAACGACAGTGAATTACAACAAATAGCGATCGAATTCCTTAAACCTGGAAAATACCAACCACGCAAAGACATGTCGCCAGATGCGTTAGAGGACTTGGCGTCTTCTATTCGCTCACAGGGGATTATTCAACCTATTATCGTGCGTACCGTTGGTAACAATGAATATGAAATTATTGCTGGTGAACGTCGCTGGCGCGCATCTCAGATAGCGGGTCTTGATACAATCCCGTGTTTGATTAAAGATGTACCAGATGAAGCAGCTGTCGCTATCGCCTTGATTGAAAACATTCAACGTGAAGATCTTAATGCCATGGAAGAAGCTCAGGCCTTAGAACGCTTAATGAGTGAGTTTGAATTAACCCATCAAGAAGTTGCCACTGCTGTGGGGAAATCTCGCACTACCGTTACTAATTTATTACGGTTAAATAATTTGCATGATGATGTAAAATTACTCTTGGAGCATGGGGACATTGAAATGGGTCACGCAAGAGCCTTACTTGGCCTTGAAGGTGACGCTCAATTAGAAGCTGCACACATAGTGTCAGGTAAAGGATTGACCGTCAGAGACACTGAAAATTTAGTGCGTAAATTTCTTGAACCTGCCAGTCCAAAAGTAGAAAAAAAACCCGACCCAGATGTGGAGCGTTTGCAAAATGAATTGTCGGAAAATTTGGGTGCACCGGTACAAATTGCCCACAATGCGAAGGGGAAAGGTAAAGTCGTGATCAATTTCTCCAGTTTAGACGAATTAGACGGAATTTTGTTGCACATAAAGTAATGTTACAAATAGACAATCGAAATACCCTTTTAAGTTGTAAATTCGTCGCAGATAAGTATACTTTCGGCGCTTTTGAAGGTATCAGCAAGTAGAGGAATAAGTTGATAGCGAGTTTAACCGCACCGGGTCGAGCGTTGGCAAAACACATTTTTATCTGCCAAATGATTATTATCATCGCCCTAAGTGTATTTTTTGCGGTATTTTTTGGTCAGAACTCGGCACTATCATCCTTGTTAGGTGGTGTTATTTGTATGCTGCCTAGTGCCATTTTCGCTTACTTTGCATTTAGATATGCTGGCGCCAGTAAAAATAAGCTGGTAGTACAGCAGTTTAACAAAGGCTCAAAACTCAAATTCTTCGCCACCATCTTACTTTTTATCGTGGCTTATCAATGGAAAGACATACAGCCGCTGCCATTGATGTTGAGTTATGTGGTGACTTTGGTTAGCCAATGGCCCGCAATACTATTTTTAGGTCGCGTTAAGCACTAACGAGATCAATACAGATTTTTTAACTTTACATACTTGGGTGGCAAAATGGCAGGATCTGCTGGCGAACAAACCATTAGTGGTTATATTCAGCACCATTTAACCAATGCAGCGGTTGGCGAAGGTTTCTGGACCTTTCACGTCGATACTCTCGCTTGGTCGGTGATACTTGGATTAGTTTTTATTTTAAGCTTTCGCGCTGTCGCGAAAAAAGCAAGCGCAGGCGTGCCAGGCAAATGGCAGGCGTGTGTTGAATTGATCGTTGAGTTTGTCGACGACACGGTGAAAAGTACCTATCACGGTAAAAGTGCACTTATCGCACCGTTAGCATTAACCATTTTTGTATGGGTACTGTTGATGAACCTGATGGATTTAATTCCAGTTGATTTTCTTCCTATTTTAGCATCTTTGATTGCAGGTGAATCTATGGATGTTATTGCTGCAGGTCAATCTCATACTTACATGAAAGTTGTGCCGACCACAGACGTGAATATGACCTTTGCTTTGTCTCTCGGTGTGTTTGCGTTGATGATTTTTTACTCAATAAAAATCAAAGGTGTTGGCGGCTTCTTGAAAGAGTTATATGCACATCCGTTTAATACGCCTTGGTTATACTGGTTCAACTTTATTCTTGAGACGGTATCTTTGGTTGCTAAGCCGTTATCTTTATCACTTCGTTTGTTCGGTAATTTATATGCTGGCGAGCTGATCTTTATTCTTATTGCAGGAACACTGGGCGTGTGGCAATTGCCAATTCACTTCCTATGGGCTGCATTTCACTTGTTAATTATTCCATTACAAGCGTTTATCTTCATGATGTTGACCATCGTGTATTTAAGCCTAGCAAGTGAAGAACACTAGTTTTACAACGTTTTATTCTTTTAACATTAACTTAAACACAAAGGTGAAAATCTATGGAAATCTTAGGAAATCTTTATATCGCGGTTGGTATTTTGATAGGACTTTGCGCATTGGGCCCAGCGATCGGTTTCGGTCTTCTAGGTGGTAAATTTCTAGAGTCTGCTGCTCGTCAACCTGAGCTAGCACCTCAACTGCAAGTTAAAATGTTCATTGTTGCTGGTCTTATTGATGCAATCGCAATGATCGGTGTAGCAATCGCTCTTTTCTTATTGTTCGTTGAAAGCGCGAAGTTTGCTGTTTAAGCACCTAACTAGACAATAACGAATATAGGAGGAGCGGTTTTGAATATCAATGCCACTCTATTTGGCGAACTTCTAGCATTTATATTCTTCGTGTGGTTCTGCATGAAGTTTGTATGGCCCCCTATTATGGGCGCTATAGAAGAACGTCAAAAGAAAATTGCTGATGGTCTTGCTGCGTCTGAACGTGGCGAAAAGGATCTAGAACTGGCTCAAGCGAAAGCGACAGACCAGTTGAAAGAGGCGAAAACTCAAGCAGCTGGAATTATCGAGCAGGCTAAGAAGCGTGGTTCTCAAATTGTTGATGAAGAAACGCAACGTGCCCACCAAGAGCGTGAGAATATCATTGCTCAAGGTCATGCTGAAATTGAAGCTGAGCGTAACCGTGCAAAAGAAGATTTGCGTAAGCAAGTCGCAGCGTTAGCTGTTGCCGGTGCTGAGAAAATTCTTGAGCGTCAAATTGATGCCGCAGCGCAAAGTGACATAGTTGCAAAACTAGTCGCCGAGCTATAAGGGGAATTTGAGCTATGTCTGAATTGACTACCATTGCTCGCCCTTACGCAAAAGCTGCGTTCGATTATGCGGTTGAGCAAAAGATTATCGCAGGCTGGCAGGAAATGCTGGTCTTTGCAGCGCAGGTAGCAAAAAACCCAGAAATTAAAAATTTAATGTCTGGGGCTGTTGCACCTGAATCGTTAGCTGAGCTTTTTAATAAAGTCTGTGGTGAACAACTCGACCAACATGGTCAGAACTTAGTTAAAGTTTTGGCTGAAAATAAACGTCTTCAGGCGCTTCCTGAAATCTCAGAATTGTTTAATGAATTCAAAGCTGAATTCGACAAAGAGATCGAAGTTGATGTGACATCAGCGAGCGAACTTAATGTTAAACAACAAGCAGATATCAGCGCGGCTCTTGAAAAACGTCTTGCACGAAAAGTTAAGCTGAATTGTAGCGTCGACCCTACGCTGATTGCCGGAGTTGTTATCAAAGCCGGTGATACAGTGATTGATGGATCGGTTAAAAGTAAATTAAACCGTCTCACAGACGCGTTACAAGCATAACGGGGAAAAGAGCATGCAACTGAATTCCACTGAAATTGCAGAACTGATCAAACAGCGAATTGAACAGTTTGAAGTAGTAAGTGAAGCTCGTAACGAAGGAACTATCGTTGGTGTTACCGACGGTATTATCCGTATTCATGGCCTTGCAGATGTAATGCAAGGTGAAATGATCGAGCTTCCTGGTAATCGCTACGCTATCGCATTGAACCTAGAGCGTGACTCTGTAGGTGCGGTTGTTATGGGCCCTTACGCCGATCTTCAAGAAGGCGCAAAGGTTACTTCATCAGGTCGTATCCTTGAAGTACCAGTAGGTCGTGGTTTACTAGGTCGTGTTGTTAACACACTTGGTGCGCCGATCGACGGTAAAGGTGCTATTGAAGCTGATGGATTTGAACCAGTAGAAAAAATTGCCCCTGGCGTTATTGAACGTCAATCGGTTGATCAACCTATTCAAACCGGTTACAAATCGGTAGATGCTATGATCCCAGTTGGTCGTGGACAACGTGAATTGGTTATCGGTGACCGTCAAACAGGTAAAACTGCTTTGGCCATTGATGCGATTATCAACCAAAAAGACTCTGGCGTTAAATGTGTTTACGTAGCAATTGGCCAAAAGGCATCAACAATCGCTAACGTAGTACGCAAGCTTGAAGAGCACGGAGCAATGGCACACACCATTGTAGTTGCGGCATCTGCTTCTGAATCAGCGGCATTGCAGTATCTTGCTCCTTACTCAGGCTGTACTATGGGTGAATACTTCCGTGATCGCGGCGAAGATGCGTTAATCGTATATGATGACTTATCTAAGCAAGCTGTTGCCTATCGTCAAATTTCACTATTGCTGCGTCGTCCTCCTGGTCGTGAAGCTTATCCTGGTGACGTTTTCTATTTGCATTCACGTCTTCTTGAACGTGCGGCACGTGTTAACGAAAACTACGTGGAAAAGTTCACAAACGGTGAAGTTAAAGGTAAAACAGGTTCACTTACGGCATTGCCGATAATTGAAACTCAAGCCGGTGACGTTTCAGCATTCGTACCTACTAACGTAATTTCTATTACTGACGGTCAGATCTTCTTAGAAACTGACTTATTTAACTCAGGGATTCGTCCTGCGGTTAACGCTGGTATTTCGGTATCGCGTGTTGGTGGTGCGGCACAAACTAAAATCGTTAAGAAGTTAGGTGGTGGTATCCGTCTAGCGCTTGCTCAGTATCGTGAATTGGCGGCATTCTCGCAATTCGCTTCTGACCTTGACGAAGCGACTCGTGCTCAGTTAGAGCATGGTGAGCGTGTTATGGAATTAATGAAGCAGAACCAATATGCACCACTTTCAGTGGCTGATATGGCTGTTTCATTGTTCGCTGTTGAAAAAGGGTACTTAAAAGACGTTGAACTAGACAAAATCCTAGATTTTGAAGCTGCGTTGCACTCATATATGAACAGCGATTACGCTGAGCTGATAAAAACTATCAACGATACAGGTAATTTCAACGCTGAAATTGAAGCCACGTTAGCTGGAGCTTTAGAGAAATTTAAAGCAACACAAACTTGGTAATCAATGGCACTGCCTTTATTGGCAGTGCATTCGTTGAATAATCGGAGATAGATTTATGGCTAGCGGTAAAGAGATAAAAGGTAAGATCGGGAGTATTAAAAATACTCAGAAAATCACCAGTGCGATGGAGATGGTTGCTGCGTCTAAAATGAAAAAGGCGCAAGACCGTATGACTGCAAGTCGTCCATACGCTGAGAATATTCGAAACGTGATCGGTCACCTGGCTAACGCTAACCTTGAATATCGCCATCCTTATTTAGAAGACCGTGAAATAAAGCGTGTCGGCTATATCGTTATCTCTACTGACCGTGGATTGTGTGGTGGTTTAAATACCAACGAATTCAAAAAGGTCACGAAAGAAGCGAAAAAATGGCAAGAACAAGGTGTAGAAGTTGATTTTGCAGCACTAGGTTCTAAATCATGTGCGTTTTTTAACCGGTTTGGTGGCAATATGTTGGCCGCTGAATCAGGTATTGGTGATGCACCAAGTGTGAAAGACGTGATTGGTTTAGTGCGTATTATGCTTAATGCCTTCAACGAAGGTAAAATCGACCGCCTGTATTTGGTGTTCAACAAGTTTGTCAACACCATGGCTCAGGAGCCACTGATCGATCAATTGTTACCTTTGCCTAAATCTGACGACAAAGCATTAAAGCACCGTTGGGATTATATATACGAACCGGATCCAAAACCTATTTTGGATACCCTATTGGTTCGTTACATTGAGTCTCAAGTATATCAAGGCGTGGTTGAAAACGCTGCCTCCGAGCAAGCTGCTCGTATGGTCGCAATGAAAGCCGCCACTGATAACGCGGGTGACTTAATTGATGACTTACAACTGATATACAACAAAGCTCGTCAAGCAGCGATCACACAGGAAATTAGTGAGATTGTAAGCGGCGCGGCAGCGGTGTAGGCAAAGGTTTTAGAATTTAAGAGGAATTAACATGAGTCAAGGTAAGGTCGTCCAAATCATTGGCGCCGTAGTGGATATTGAATTTCCACAAGATTCGGTTCCAAAAATATATGACGCATTGCGTATCGCCGAAGGTGATTTGCAAGGTTTGACCCTAGAAGTACAGCAACAACTAGGTGGGGGCGTAGTGCGTACAATCGCCATGGGTTCCACTGACGGCTTGCGCCGTGGCTTAGCTGTTGAAAATAGCGGTGAAGCCATCCAGGTTCCAGTGGGCAAGGCTACTCTTGGCCGTATCATGGATGTATTGGGTAACCCAATCGACGAAGCAGGTCCAATTGGTGAAGAAGAACGTATGTCTATTCACCGTGCGGCGCCTACTTACGAAGAACAGTCAAGTTCAGTTGAGCTACTTGAAACCGGCATCAAAGTTATCGACTTGGTATGCCCGTTCGCTAAGGGTGGTAAAGTTGGTTTATTCGGTGGTGCTGGTGTTGGTAAAACCGTAAACATGATGGAGCTTATCCGTAACATCGCTATCGAGCACAGTGGTTATTCTGTATTCGCTGGTGTGGGTGAGCGTACACGTGAAGGTAACGATTTCTATCATGAAATGAACGAATCTAACGTACTTGATAAAGTATCGTTGGTTTACGGTCAAATGAACGAGCCTCCTGGAAACCGTCTACGTGTTGCTTTGACTGGTTTGACTATGGCTGAAAAATTCCGTGACGAAGGTCGTGACGTACTTTTCTTCGTAGATAACATCTACCGTTATACTCTTGCTGGTACTGAAGTATCTGCATTGTTAGGTCGCATGCCATCTGCGGTAGGTTATCAGCCTACATTGGCTGAAGAGATGGGTGTGCTTCAAGAGCGTATCGCATCTACTAAGACTGGCTCAATCACTTCAATCCAAGCGGTATATGTACCTGCGGATGATTTGACCGATCCATCACCTGCTACTACGTTTGCTCACTTAGACGCGACCGTTGTATTGTCTCGTGATATCGCTTCGCTTGGTATCTACCCAGCTGTTGACCCACTTGATTCAACTTCACGTCAGCTCGACCCGTTAGTTATCGGTCAAGAGCATTACGACACTGCCCGTGGTGTTCAATCAGTACTTCAACGTTATAAAGAACTAAAAGACATCATCGCGATTTTGGGTATGGACGAGTTATCTGAAGAAGATAAATTGTCGGTTTCACGTGCTCGTAAAATTCAGCGTTTCTTGTCTCAGCCTTTCTTCGTAGCTGAAGTATTCACTGGTTCGCCTGGTAAGTATGTTTCGTTGAAAGATACCATTAGTGGTTTCAAAGGCATTCTTGAAGGCGAATTTGATCACCTTCCTGAACAAGCTTTCTACATGGTTGGTTCAATCGAAGAAGCATCTGAGAAAGCCAAAAAAATGTAAGCGTATCTTCGGATACGTTTAACTTTTTTTGTTAGGAGGGTATATGGCAATGACGATTCAACTGGATGTGGTAAGCGCAGAAGACAGTATATTTTCTGGACTAGTGCAAAGTATCCAAGTTACCGGTAGTGAAGGTGAACTTGGTGTTCAGTACGGTCACGCTCCTTTGCTTACGACCATAAAAGCTGGAATGGTTAATGTGGTTAAGCAGTTCGGCGAAGAAGAATTGATTTATGTTGCTGGTGGCGTACTTGAAGTACAACCAGGTCATATATCAGTACTCGCTGATACGGCAGTTCGTGCAAGCGACTTAGATGAGCAAGCTGTTTTGGAGGCGAAAAAACGCCTCGAAGATAACATTGCGAACCCAAGTGCTGATTTCGAATATGCTGAAGCAGCTGCAGAGTTAGCAGAAACCATCGCGCAGTTACGATTGATTCAGAAGCTACGCAAGTAATTGAAATAGTATATTGTTTCATGTGGAACCCGGCTTTAAGCCGGGTTTTTTATGTTTCAAATTTGACGCTTAGATAGGTGAGAAACGAGCTGAATATAGCAATCATCGCCATATAAGGCATATTGTTGCAAATACGCCTTCAAAAGCATTTTAAACAAACCTAATTAAAAATATATTCTGTCCCCTGAATATTATTTTTTAGTGCCTGTGAGAGGCTTTCAAGTGCGTTGCGCATAGGATGTATCACTTCATTGTAGCTTTCGGAGCAGTAAGCATCCTGATTTAGTAAATTAACGAGTTGCTCCAAGTACTTTGAGCAATGGGTAAAGGCATTTTCATGAAATTTTTGTGTTAAAGGAGTAAGTAAGGCCGCAGCACCAGCAGTATCACCTACTTTGGCTAACTGGTGTGCATCGTCGATCAGGCTTTCAGTTGACGTTAATACCTCCGGTAGCTGATCTAAATATGGGGTTAACGCGTGATTAAAATGAATAATTGCTTTAGCCACGTCGACCCCTGGCAGGTCTATACAGGTATGGGCATACCTGAGGGCCCCAGCGATATTTTTTTCCAACGCTATTTCATCATCATTCATCGCTTCTTTTTCTATTTGCTTAAATATATCGCCTATATTGGCTAATCCGAAAGAACCTGCAGCCCCTTTAATTCGGTGAATTGATTCGACAATTGATACTAGATCCTTGTTCATCCAAGCTTGCTCTATGTTGTTTAGCTCATTACGTAAGTCACTGATATATATACGAATAAGCGGCAACATTTTATCGTCGGCAATATGGGTTACAACCGAAACTGTGAGCTTCAAATAGCGACCAATTTTGGCCACAAATAGGTCTCGTTCTATAGGCTTAGCCAGATGATCGCTAAAGCCTATGCGCAGATAATAATCGACTTCGTGCTTCATGGTGTTAGCCGTTAATGCGATAGCGGGTGTGTTGTTTCCCGAATTTCGAATCTGTTTAAGCGTTTCGACTCCGTCTAATGTTGGCATATGGATATCAAGTAACAGTAAATCAAACTGCCTTGCGTGTATCGCTTCGAGTGCCTGTTGACCATCAGCGACTTCTGTCACAGTGATATTCATGCGCTTTAATAATAAGGCAACGAGCTCTCGATTATGCGGATGATCGTCAGCTAATAATACGTTACAGCGCTCATATATAGGCAGTATCGATGGTGGCATCGTAGGGCGATGATTTATTTGGGCGATATCCTGTACGCTAGTTAACCAACGAGTGTTGTCTAGCGCATTAAGCCTAATAGTGATGGTAAATGTGCTGCCTTTGCGTGGCTGACTCTGGGCATTTATATCACCACCTAAGCCCTGAGCTAAGCGTTTAGCAATACTCAATCCTAATCCAGTACCACTAACTTGGCGGTTAATCACGCTATCCGCCTGGGTAAAGGGGTTAAATAATTTTTGCAAATCGCTTTGACTAATTCCCTCGCCCGAGTCGATGATATTAATAACTAACATTGCATCCTCAACGCTTACCTGCAAACAGATGTGGCCGCTATGAGTGAACTTGAGGGCATTATTGGTTAGGTTGAATAATATCTGCTTGAGGCGCGTAGCATCGGTAATTATTTGCTCAGGTAAAGGAAATTTATAATCTACATGAAAGGCTAAGCCTTTATCGCGAGCTCGTTTACCAACGACAGATTCAATTTGACCCAACAGTGAAAACAAATGGCAAGCTTCAGCGTGGAAATCGAGTTTGTTCGCGTCAATTTTACTAAGATCTAGAATATCGTTAATAATCCGTAGCAAATGCGCGCCGTTTTGATAGATGATGTTAGTCACGCGTTCCTGCTCAGCTTTATCTATATCACCAAGTAATATTCCGTCCGCATATCCAATTATAGCGGTAAGCGGTGTGCGAATTTCATGACTCATATTGGCTAAAAAATGATCCTTAGCGGAGTTAGCTTCTACCAGTTCCTGGTTAGATTGGGCAAGTTTTTGATTGGCTTCTCGCAAGGCTAAGGTTCGAAATTCAACGGTCTGCTCGAGCTGTGATTTTAACTGGGTATTACGCAGGTTGACTAAGCGCATCTTCTCAGCCAGTGCGAAAGCTAAAACTAGGCTATCAGCCGCAATTCCGATAAAGCCAAGTAAATAGATATCTACACCGATACTCGGCAGTATTCTTAGATTAAGGAGGTTGCCGATAATGTTTGGCACTATCACGCATAGCAGCGCAAACACAAAATAGCGGGCGGGCCTATAGCCTTTTTTCCAGGCTACAACCCCAACGCTAAGGCCAGTCAACAGCACGGCTGAGCTCATTATTGACACCAGTAATAAGCCAATGGCTTGACTATAAAATGCTAACGGCAGTAACAGTAAGCACAGGCAGCCAAGGACAAGCAAAAGATACATAGTGCGCTTGGATGTAACATGAAGGCGAAAAAATTCTATTTGAAAAAACGCTGAAAAAGCAGAACCAAGTAAAAACCCCGGCATTAACCAGTCTTTAGCGCTGAATAAATGCAAATATTCAAACACGCCGAAAATGGCCGCCCATGCGCTGACATAAAATAGGGTCGAGAGAGCGTAAAACAAATATTGCTTATCGCGCATGACGATAAAGACAAAGATATTATATATACCCAGGGCTAAACAAATGCCAAAACATATAAACAAGATCACATTGTGATTAGCCACAAGGTATTCCATTTCATCTTGGGTTTGTAATGTTATTTTTATCGGAGCGAAGAAAAAATCACTACTAAATAATATTAATACGGTGGCGGTTTCCCCTGGGGCAATCGTGACTTTGCTACCGTAATGTAATGGATAACTGTTGTCGTGATCTAATCCTGAAATAGAAGAGGAAGCGGCATGGTGTGCCTTGTAAACCGATATACGAATGGTTTCGACCACAGAGCCGTTAGGGTAGATAAACCACTTGCTGTTTTGAGTGTCGTTATTGACAGTGAAAGCCGTTACATACCTGTCTTTAAACAAATCATTCATATCCCGCTTGTTAAACGATTTTAGCCAGTCTTCAAGGGGCCCCTGATAGTTGGGCAGCTGTGCCTTGCCTATGCGTTGATAGGTTAACTGCTGACTAATATCTGTGTGAATAATATCGGATGCGGAAAAGTACGGAATTAAGGGGCCTTGGGCCTTAATATCGAAACTACATATGTATAATAAAAAAATGAAAAAAAAAGCTGACTTCAAAATAACACCAACATACTTAAATGACGCTCTAGGGCTAGTCCTAGAGTTGCAAAACTACACAAACAACATCAGTTCTTTGATGAACTTAAAATGTCGCCAATCTACGACTAATTCAAATTATGCATGACAAAGGGTAAATACGGTTAGTGTTTTTACCTTTTTGGCAGGTTTGCCCTAAAAGTTGTCTGCTTTTTATGATGGTGCCTTCGATTTTATGGCTTTTTATCTAGGGATTAGATAAGTGTTGGGCGAATACCCGCTGTTGCATGCGAGTAAATGTTGTAAGTAAAGGGGCTTTGTCGAGCCCTTGAGTGAGATATAAGGTATGGGCTAAAGCCTCTAGCGTAGATAAGCCTGACGATACTGACGTTTTACGTATTTTATATTCAGATTGCGGCGGTATGGCAAAATGCCAGCTGGGTAAATGTTGTAACCACGGGTTCAATTGCCATATCTTATAAGCTTTCCGCCAAGTGGCATCGAGCAGAATAATGCTAGTAATATTGCTGTTCTGCTTTTCATTTATTGATTCCAGTGGGACGCTATTTTGGTTCGGGTACATCACACAAACCTGATTGCGCTGTGTTTTTAAATTAATGATTAATTGCGCAAAATCGCCTGGTGTTTCACCAATCCATATTTCACTATTGGGAACGCATAAGCGGATTAACTTAACGCTGCTTTTAGCGTGTTTTACTTCACTAGGGTGCTGTAAAATAATCACTTTTTGCGTACTGGTGACAGTACATAGCGCGTCACAAATACACACGGATTGTGGATAATGACAATTTAAGCACATGGTCCTTTTCATAAACATAACCAGATTTGCAATTGCCGATGGGAGAGTTTAAATGCAGCGAAGCTGTTATTACCCATAGAGATTCGGATCAAGAGAGGCATAATATATGCTAAAAAACCTTTTCATAGTGTCAATATAATGGTGAATCAACATTATAACCAAATTTGGCAAACCGTTTGTGCTATCCCGAAAGGGAAAGTGGCTAGTTATGGTCAAATCGCGGATCTTGCAGGCTTGCCTGGTCGCGCCAGATTAGTGGGAAAGTCATTGGGTTATATTCCAAAAGACATGTTTGTCCCTTGGTATCGTGTCATACGTTCATCTGGACAATTGGCGTTTTCTGCTGGGTCTGATCAGGCGTTACACCAAACCGGGATGTTACAAGAAGAAAACGTAGTGGTATTTAGAAATCGAGTAAAACTCAGGGTTTTTCAGTGGCAACCCACATTAGACGAAATGCTCTGGAAGTTAAATGGTTAGTTATAAAACATAGACTTGATAGAGTGTAATTACTCACTTCAAAAGCTGAAACTAACTAAATTTTATAAACATGTTTGCGGTGAGACGTCCTGTGCTTGGATCGGTATTAATGTCACCCGTTTTATTTATTAGTGCCGAGTGAAGTAAGTTTCCTGGGTAAATTAACAGTCGATTTTGCTGATATGGAACCTGATAGATACAGGTGTATGCAGGGTGTGATGTCGCACAGTATTGACTTTGACTATGTGGACTTTTATTTAACAAACGTTGCACATCCATTAGATATTCTTGCTCGCCGCCGAGATTTACGCGCTCTATGGCACTACGGTTGTGGCGAAAGAACCCTGTGCCCCCATGTGAAAGGGGGTTTAAATAATGTACAACCGCCAATAGATTTGGGTCGCAGGTATCGAAATGTGGCAAAGTTTGTACGGGCAGTAAATTTTCTGACTCTACTGTTACCAGAGAAAATGTATTATCGATGGGGTTTGGCCTGAGTTGAGTAGGAATAGCAAACACGCTATACAAGCGTTTCATTAACGGTTTCAGACAAGCGACTACATACTCTTTCGGTAATTTACTGCGTACTCCTGGATAGTAACTTGTGTTATCTGGGCTAAATTTTCCATGAAATCGAGCGTAGTGGATTAACTCAGCGGTACTTTGTAAGTAATCATCAATGACCAAAATTGGTGTTTGGCTGATACCCACACGCACTAATTGAATGTTGAGAGCTGGATTAATGGCAATATTGGGACCCAGTGTAGAGGTAGTATGCAGCATAGACATAGTCACTTAAGTGTGGGCCGATGGGCTTTTACAGTAGTGGCGGATAAAATCTAAGTGATCAGGCAAACTGCTGACCCGTCTAGACGTTTGAGATTTAATTGTCGCCAAAAATTCAATAAGTTCCTGCTCTGACATTAAATCAACTATAGGATGATAACTGTTGGGCATGATGCCTTGACCTAGCATTACTTGTAACCAAGAAGCTTCTCCAAATAATTCGCCACTACCTTGATATACATGGGCACTTTGAGCAAATTGTTCCATGCGAGCTCGCAGTGTTTCAGGAATAGGTATGTTTTGGCAGTAGCGCCAAAATGCACTGTCTTTGCGAGCGGTGGCATGGTAATGCAAAATAATAAAGTCACGAATATTATCGATTTCACCACGCATAGAAGTATTAAATCTATCTATGATTGCTGGATCCATGCGTTTGGTTGGTAGGGATTGCATCAAACGGATAATACTTTGCTGTATGAGGTGAATACTGGTGGACTCAAGTGGCTCAATAAAACCACCAGCCAAACCAATAGCAACGCAGTTTTTATTCCATAGTTTACGCCTTACACCCGTTTTAAACTTGATGACTCTAGGTGTATTTAACGTTTTGCCCTGAATATTTGCCAACAGTTGTGTTTTGGCATCTTCATCGCTTATATATTTGCTGCAGAAAACCAGACCGTTACCCATACGGTTTTGTAACGGAATTTGCCATTGCCAGCCTGCATCATGAGCAATCGAACGGGTGTAAGGAACACTGTTACCCAGTAATTCGGTTTGCACCGCGACCGCACTGTCACAAGGCAACCAATGACTCCAATCCTCGTAGCCGGTATGCAAAGTTTGCTCTATCAATACACCGCGAAAACCAGTGCAATCAATAAATAAGTCACCCACAATGTGTTGCCCATTATCTAAGATAAGTGATTGAATAAAGCCGTTGTCTTCATCAAGGTTAACCGTATTAATTTTACCCTCAATGCGTTTTACGCCGCATTGTTGGGCAATATTGCGTAAAAACTTTGCGTATAACCCAGCATCTAAGTGAAATGCATGATTGCGTTCTTGTTTGGGGGCTGTGGCAAATTTACCTAACCGACAAGCGAGATGTTCAGGACAATAATCTCCTATTTCTGAAGCGATATTTACATTTTTTCCACGTAACCAAAAATGTTGGAATCCCGCAGCCCAACATCCATGATTAAAATGCCCGAAAGAGTGAATATAAGATTGCTGCTTTTTGTACCAGTCATCGAATTTTATACCCAGTTTAAATGTGGCATTAGTGGCAGCCATAAAATCAGCTTCGTTGATTTTTAATAGGTCGTGAAACAAGTGCAATGTGGGTATCGTTGCTTCACCGACACCGACAGTGGGAATAGCATCAGACTCCACAAGTGTCACTTTGATGTTCTTGCCAAATAACTTTCCAAATGCCGCTGCTGTCATCCAGCCTGCGGTACCGCCACCAGCGATAACAACATTTTTGATTGCATCTTGTTGCATAAAATATTACTCGTTTTTCGTTAAATTCATTATCGCCTGAGTTTATTTTGTAGATCAGCACGTAGTTTTTTTAGGCTGACATCGTCCATTGGGCTAGCGAGTATACTTTTAGCTGCATCCGGGATATGCGAGAAGTACTCTGGTCGATGTTCAAATACATAATGATCAAATAGGTTTTTCCAAGCATCCCGTTGATGTCTAGGTAAGTCTCGTACGCTCATCATGGCTAATAGCAAGGCATTCATTGGCCGGCCCATTTTTGTTGGGGTATCACGCCACCAGTGAGTGATAAGCACGTTGAGTCCACTTAATCCTTGTACATGGTGCCACCACATACTGGGCAGAATAAGCGCATCTCCGGCCTCTAGCTCTGCAACTTGAGCGGCGGCTAAGGCACGGGCAAACTTAGGGTGTTGCGCGAAATCTGGGTTAGGAACATCAACAGTGCTAATCTCCTGCCCGCCTGGGGCCTTATCTAAAGGGCCCACATATAGATTTTCAAGTTGTTCAGGGGGAAACAGAGTGAAACGACGTTTACCGACCACGCAGCAGGCAAAATTTTGGGCAAAATCATAATGGGCCGCTATACGACTAGCATTACCTAACCAAATGTTCACCAATGGCATATTGATGTCAGGTAATGCCTCTAACTGTTCAAGTAGTCCAGGTAAACTTTGCGCAAGGCTGGTGGCACTAACGTAAACACATTTGCCATTTTTGCTTTGTGCATTATGTAAAATATCATCCAATATTTTAGGGAGTTTTTGTTGGCTAGATTCGAAGTTGAATCCCGTCATATTCTGGTTATAGAACACACGCCCTTGCTCAGTATTGGGTAAGTGATGGGTATGAAATGTAGCCCCTTGGTCAAACTTTGCTAGGTGCTGTGCAGCGTCCACATCAGATAGCCTAGCGGCTTTTACTAGTGGCCAGTGGGCACAATACCCTTTAAGCACGATTGGCTCTTGGCTATTAAGCAAAGCCGTCGGAATGTTTTTGGGTGTAATCCCTTCAAGGTATTTTACCGCTTGGATAGCAGGCTTGACAGGTGGTAACGACATTTCAATGATCTCCGATTATTGCCCTCGCGCGACCCGCTTGTTTTTTAACGCGACCAGATCATTAAAATGCACTTGTGAGGCTAAAATCAGGTACGCGGCTTGAAGGTAACCTGCATTATGGAGCTGCACGATGTTATCCGGACTCAGATTATTCAGCACATCCTCATTTATGGTGTAAAAGCCAATCAACTGATGATTCGCACCATTATCTAAGGTCACATCAAGGGTCATTGATTCCAGTAGATTAAGCGAGATCAATGTGTTTACAAACGCTTCGTTATCTTGCAGGCCATGGTGCAGTGTTTCAAGCATTGCGGCGATATCTTCTAGATATTGACTGTTGCCACCGTATTCTAAAAACAACTCCACACCTTGAGTTTTACTGACTCTGGGAGAGTCAGTATCTAAAGTAATCACGCGTTGCTGCTCGGTCACGCCGTCAGTAGTGATATCTTGTCTGCCAATAAAGAAAGGCATGCGCTGCACGGAGAGTGGAATATAGGTAGCATCCCATTCATTAGACTGCAGAAATAAATTTTCCTGTTGTTGAAAGCCAAAAAGGGCCACGGGTGTAAATTGAGCCGTGTTTTGGTCTTTGTGAAATACAATAGGATAATGTGCTTGCACACTGCGCATTTCATCAACAAAGGTAGGAGAGAACCACAGGTTGTCGCCAAATTCATCGCCACGCTGAGTGATTACGCGTAGATCGCTGTGCTCTATGTTGTTTAGTAACACATGGTTTGCCATAAAAGCCCCACTTTTTATTGTTGTTGGTGGTTAATACCACAGCCTAAAATGTGTCGTGGTATTACCCAAAAGCCACGATAGCTATGTAAACATAAGTATCGTGGCGTATTTTTCACTTTTGATTAGCGCTAAAAATTAAAAGGTATATCTAGCACCAATGTTATAGCGAGCGCCTGATTGTGTAAGTTTATAAATTAAACGATTATCTCGGCCGTATTCATTGATATATTCATCAGTAATATTAATACCTTCTATAAATACCGTCAGTCCTTCAAGCTGTTTAATCTCATAACTAAGGTTAAAGTCAATTTGATAATAAGCATCGGTAAAAATGGGGGCAGTTAGATCGCCATTTACTCGGCGTTCATTTAAAAACTCATCACGCCAGTTATAGGCTATTCTCGCTTGAAGACCGTCTTTATCGTAGAAGGCAACTAGGTTGGCGGTATCACTTAAGCCAACAAGTGCTTCAGTGTCAGCTAAGGACGATTTATCGTACTCTAAACCTGAGTCCACCATAGTGTAGTTAACAATTGCGCCAAAACCGGATTCACCAAACAAGTGCTGAACATTAAATTCAACACCATCGATGGTGTGTTCGGTATCACCGTTTACCGGTACGTTGATTCTAAAATTAACGAGATTGTCAGTGGCTGAATCTCCCAATATTGTCCCGCCGTCTAACTCGCCATTTTCGTCAAATTTTGGTGTAACGTTTGGATCATCAGCATAGTTCTCAAAGATGTATGTGCGCAACTGTTGGTTAGTCGCACCGGCGCCTAACGCAGCCACTGCTGCATCAAATTTTTCACCGTCCAATGGGTTAGCAAGATTGAAGATTGTTGAGTTGTTGGTACCAGTGGTTATCCAGTTGGTGACATCTTTTCTGAAATAGCCTAGGGATACATAACTACCTTCTTCATAATACCATTCAGCAGACAAATCGTAATTTACCGACTCTAAAGGACGGAGCCCTGGGTTCCCTGAATTCCCCGAGTAACCACTTAAACTGCCCGCAGTGCTGATAGTTGTGCCGCCTTGCAGGGCTCCATAACCAGCACGTGAAATAGTTTTACTTAATGCAGCGCGTAAGATCACGTCGTCAGTGACCGAAAGATTAAAATTAAAACTGGGTAAGAACTGCGAATAGTCTGCAGATTGCTTAAGTGTTTCAATTCCGGTTACACCAGTTACAGCCGTAGAGGTTGCTTCTGACCACTCCACTCTGCTGTACCCTGGCGCTGATGCGGTAGAAGTAATATCCGTTTTTTCATAACGCATGCCTAGATGAGCATTATACGGCATGTCACTTAACTCGCCATCATAGTGGAGTTGCACGAACGCGGCTGTCGTTTCCTCCTCAGTAAAGCGGTTGGTTTCAGCATCCCAGTTGGTTGAAGCACAAAAATGCCCTTCACCATTTGGACCCGCTGATGCACCCTCTGGCGCTAAGCAGTCCCCCCAAACGGTATCTACGTTAGCCACTGGGTCGGCAAATTCTGCCGCACGTACGATTTCATCGAAATCGGCATACCAAATACGATTAAATAAATCGTAATCACCTTGGGTTGCTGTCCCTTCGAAATTCCCCGCTTTTGCATCGAATTTATCGAGAATAGTATCTTCGGTCCAGTTAACGTCAGCAAAGTCGCCTTCTACACCTACACCGCCCCAGTCAGCACGCTGTACTTGTGTATGGCGGTAGCGATTGTTTACTGTATTAATAGATACACCAAAATCTATACTGGCGTCGTCATTTAATACATATTTACCTTTCACTTGGGTTTGGTCGACTTCTGATGTGTAGAAGTCATTGGCAAACCAACTACCTGATAAGCGCATGGTATTTGGATTGAAGTTTTCGATGTTGCCTGTGGCGATGCCTGGTAACTCGCCTGATAGATCCAAACCTGTACGGGTACGAGTGTAAGAAGGTAATTGAATATTGTTACGGGTACCATGGCGAGGGTCTGAAGCCTTCATTTCAGCTTCCGAACTGTGGTGATCTAATGTTAACTCAAGATCGTCATTAACCTGCCATTCTACATTGAGACCTATTGAGTCAATGCTCTCTTCACGGCCCCAAGCGCCAACTGTCAATGAAGTATCTTCTAAGTCTGCGTCGCTGTTAATTTCATATATTTCTGAATAGACCAGCGGTACCGCGTTTGGTTCGCCTGCCCAAATTGATTCACTACGATCACCAGCATAACCAAACCATACTGAAGCGTCGGTGTGTTGCTCTTCTATGTTGTTGCGGATCAAGGTGTAATCTAAAGTAGTAGTGATATTGTCCGTGGGCCTAAACTGTAAAACAAGTTGCCCGTTGGTTCTATCCCTTTGGCGTTCCTCAAATACATATCTAGGCTGCTGGGGGTTTGAATAGATACCCGATGTGGGACGATTTGTACCGCCTTCTGCCCCGGCAGGTACGCCACCCCAACCGGTATTGGTATATTCACTGGCTCGATAGCCCTGGGTATCAATAAATTCTTGCATACCGCTTTCACGTTCTTGATAACTACCAGATATGGAGATACCAAAAGTTTCGTCAGCGAAAGTTTGTGAATACAAACCACTGATTTCTGGCGTCATATCTCCTTTGTCAGTAGATTTATCGTCAACTAATTTGGCCCCGAAAGTCGCTTTTGTACCAGGAGAGTGAAATGGACGGTGAGTCGATAAGTTGATGGTTGCACCTATGCCACCTGAGGTGACGCTAGCATCCGCAGTTTTATACACTTCCACACCGGAAACACTTTCGGAAGCGATATTCGCGAAATCGAACGTTCTGCTACCGGTAGTGGTCGGTAATTGACGACCATTAAGGGTAATCAAGTTATTGGCAGCACCAAAGCCGCGAACAGTCACTTGTGAGCCCTCACCACTAGCACGGTCAATCGATACCCCCGTAATACGTTGTAATGATTCAGCAAGGTTAGAGTCAGGAAATTTCCCCATGTCTTCTGCGGATATAGCATCCACGATGCCACTTGAATCGCGCTTTATATCCATGGCGCGTAATAAACTACCGCGAATGCCGCTGACTTGAATAACTTCTACATCTTCTTGTGCTGGTTGTTCTTGTGCCATTGTCGGCATTACGACTGCACTACTGAGTAGCAATGAAATACTGCTGGTCAGCAATGACTTTTTAAAAGTTTTATGTGTGTTCATAACGTGTACCTTGTGATCCTGATTTATAATCATCAAAAGAGGCGTGAACCTTGGTGTTCCCGATAGCTTCAAACTAACAGCAAGATGTAAACGCAGGATTACGTTAAAGTCATGTTAACTATATGTCAATTGGCTATATTTAACTTACCGTTAACAAAAGTTGTTATTAATTTGTTTTTTTTCGTGAATTGTTCTTTTGCAACGGTATTAATGAATTTTAGTGAAAACACACGACTGAATTGATCGATTTAATCCGTAAATGGTAAACGGCAATAAACGTTATGAAAGAGCAGCTAATATTGTTTAATGGGCTGAGGAGTTTGCGCAAATATGCAAAATCGTTTATTTTTCTCGCATCCTTCGTATTTCATCTATTTGGAATCTATTTTTAGTGTTAAAAACTATCCTAGTAAATGAATTGGAAGTCGGCATGTATGTTGACTCTATTGCCCAGCAAAATGGCAACCTGCAAATTAAGAGTCGAGGAAGAGTCAAAACCTACGCTGCGATTACGGCAATGAAAAAGCAAGGGATAGTGTCCTTGATTATTGATTTGAGTAAGCAACTGCCAATAGAAGAGCCTACACCTCAAGTAGAAGAGTCCCCAGAGCAAGACATCTCCTTTGCGGATGAAATAGGCAAAGCAGCAAAGTTACATGAAAAAGGTAAAGTCCTGCAGCGCCGAATGATGCAAGCCGTGGATAAAGGCTTACCAATTGATATTGCTATTCCACAGGAATTTACCAAAAACTTGGTTTCCTCAATCGACCGTAATCCCAACGCTTTATTGTGCATGACAAAAATTCGTGAAAAAGACAGTTACTTGTTAGAGCACTCGTTAAATGTGGCCATTTTATTGGCTAATTTTGCTAATTACTTAGATATGCCTGAAGACGAGGTGCAAGAATTGTCTTTGTCTGGATTTCTACATGACATTGGCAAAATAAAAGTACCAGACGATATTTTACATAAACCAGGTCGTTTAACTGATCAGGAAATGGTCGTGATGCGAGATCACGTTTATTTTGGTGTGCGAGTACTTGAAGATATGGGTATTCCCGAGCGCATGATAGAAACCATTTCTCAGCATCACGAAAGGCTCGATGGTTACGGATACCCTGATGGTGCGCGAGGTGATGAAATTGGCAAATTTGGGCGTATGATAGCCATAGTGGATACCTACGATGCGATTACAGCAGATCGTTGTTACAAGGCAGGTATGCCATCGCAAAAAGCGCTAAAAATATTGCATGAAGACGCACCGATTAAGTACGACCAGCATTTGGTCGAGCAATTTATTAAATGTATCGGCGTATACCCGGTAGGCAGTTTGGTGAAATTATCCAGTGAAAAAATTGCTGTGGTGATTAAACAGAATGAAAACCATCCTCTGAAACCCAGAGTGAAAGTATTTTATTCTGTTCGTAGCGGACATTATTTGCCACCAGCAGAAATTGATCTACTGCACTCACAGTACCGTGTTGATAAGGCGGTTATGGCCAGTGAATTTAAGTTAGACTTCAATCGTTACTTCAACGAGTCTATTGCTATTTAGCTACTCCGCACGCCCTGTAGAATCACTTTTACCTGATCCGTTGTGACATCAGAAGGACACACTCCTTTGCTGACTAACGCGTTGCGAATTTGCTCTGCATCATCGGCAGCTAACGCATTACTATTACGTTGAATATAACGGGTGAGTTGCTGTTGTAATTTTCGTGTTAAACAAGACATCTGTACATCTAAACCAGTAATTTATCGTTCAATTTAAGTACGCAACCACAACGTAGGATTTTCCCACATGAAACGCGGTTACAATGTGCTAAAAAGCTAAAAGCATATAATAAGCCAAATGATAAAAAATATTAAAAATCAATCGATTAAAATATCTTTCTATATTCTATTACCACCAGTGTTAAAAAATTCGACATAGACTAAAGTGTAATTTCCCATACTGTTGACTGCGTCAAATCTGACTAAATACCAGCGCAAGTCACAGTGCGCGCATACTAGAGCAATGTTGACGATAAAAGAACCATTTCGTTAGTGGAATTGCGGCTTATATATTCAGATAGGTTGTTAAAAAAACAAAAAATTACCCGAGCGTTCCCATTAGAAGATGCAGTTTGCACGACCAACGCTTGTATCTATAGCGCATGAATAGGGTTAATTTATTGAATTCAACTTTGCTGACTAGCTGCTAAGCGTGTTCCACATGAAACATAAGAATGCGTTTATTGAAGCGGTACATGCCGTTGAATGATGGGATACGTTCATTTAACGGCGCCTAGTTAGGTTAGCCAACACATACAGAGGTTACTGTTATTGATGATGAAATTGTGGGCTGTTTTAACACTGATAAAACAGCCCAACATAATTGCTTAAAGCATACGGCTGATCACCTGCTGCTGTTGTTTTAAACCAGCAGGATCATTGTTGGTCTTCAAAGTGCAGAACTGCTCAGACCACGGTGAAGTACGTATTCTAATGGGTTGGGCTGTTAATAGAATCAGTGACAATCTTAGCCACCTCTTCCGATGTTTGATAAACCCCATCTGTACGGCTGCCTGCAACAGCAATATACTTTTCTAAAATAGGTCGGTATTCATCATCCGTAATGCCACCAGCGCCTTGGAATTGTGCCAGTGCATTGTTAGCAAATTCTGACTGAATACCCCCTGGCTCAACATTGGTAAAATTAATGCCAAAGTTGGGCGTTATATACGTTGATACCGATTCTACGTAGCCTTCAACTGCAAATTTCGCAGCACAGTAAAATTCATTGAATGGTTGGCCAACTAACCCACCTACTGATGTGATGTTAACGACATGGCCGTTAATGCTCGCTACAGAGCGGCTTGTACCTAACAATAAGTCTTTTGAGCGGTCGATTAAGTGCAACTGCATACACTCTTTGGCTGATTTACCCGTGGCAACTTTTAGTCCATTGTTTAAATAACGCTGTGTCATTCCCATGAGGGTGGATATTTCATTAACGGCGGGCGTTTTTTCTTGCTCGACACAAAGCGCATCAAAGCAGGCAATGAATTGCTTGAAAATAGACGATTGTGACTCACTTCTGAGCGCAAACTAGCGACGATAAAACGCTCTGCGTAGCTTAATAACGCTGACAATTGTGCCAGAATGATGTCGCGGCTGAATTCGTCGTGTCCGTTTTGGCATTCGTCCGATATATTGTTGATTATCTTGGTGATCAAAGCTTCTTCATTAGGCGATAAATGCAGAGCTTCGTTTACCGCATAGCTAAAAAAGGAATACTTTTTAATTCGTGAATAACATAGTTCCGCTTTGACAGTCGTACTTTGTTTTGCCATAAAATATGTTACCTGAGATGACTTTTTTCAGAGAAATAACATAGAAATCACTGCTAAAAATACAATTGTCTGCTCTAGTGTTCGCAGTATTGTGTGGGGAGGTATGTGTATCAGATATAGAAAAAAGCGGATGCTCAGGTGCTTTTCTTCCCGCGAATTGGTGATATTCGCTGATCGTACTGAAATGTACTTGCTTCATCTACTTGTGCTCTTCCTATAACTGTTATCGCCAGTGTATACAAACCCGTTAAGCTCCACAGTGCACAAATACGTCAAATGTGGATACAAATTGACGGAACTCGAAATTCATTACCATTAGACAAAATTAAACGTAAAAAAAGCCTCTAAAGTAGAGGCTCAGTTGTAAAAATAACGGGTTTATTTACTCGATGTTAGCAATCTGCTCACGCATTTGTTCTATCAAAACTTTCAGCTCGACCGCTGATTGGGTGATGTCGCTATTGATAGACTTTGAGCCTAAGGTGTTAGATTCACGGTTAAACTCTTGCATCATAAAATCTAAACGGCGACCTACCGGACCACCTTTCTTTAAGATTTTACGCGTTTCGCCAATATGTGAAACTAAGCGGTCGAGTTCTTCTGCCACATCGACTTTTTGCGCGAGCATAATCATTTCTTGTTCAACGCGATTGGCATCAAGTTCAACTTTGGCTTCTTCAAAGCGTGCCAGAATTTTATCCCGTTGCCACTGAATAACCTCAGGCATATGCTTAGTTACTTTATCTACTTCAACTTCAATGCCGTCAAGACGCTGCTCAATCATGGCGCACAGGTTGCTGCCTTCGGTAGCGCGAGCAGTAATAAAGTCACCAAGAGTCGCGTCAAATTCGGTAAGTACTTCGGCCTGAATACCTTCCATATCCGCTTCTTCTGCGGCAATTACCCCTGGCCAACGTAGTACGTCTAACGGATTAACCCCAGCAGATTGCCCGTGAGATTGTACCCAGTCGGCAGCACTCATTACTTGGCGAGCAAGGTCTTCATTTAAACTGAGTTTACCCACAGCGGCATCGTTGGCCACAAAACGCAATGCACACTCTACTTTTCCGCGCTGAAGCTGCTTGCGAAAACGTTCTCGTAAAATAGGCTCAAGGCTTTTGAATTGCTCCGGCAGGCGAAAGTAGGTTTCAAGAAAGCGTTGGTTAACAGAGCGGATTTCCCATACGGCTGTACCCCACTGCGCTTTGAGTTCGCGGCGGGCAAATGCGGTCATGCTGTATATCATTAGGTTCGTTCCTTAATTAAATCTTAGTGCCATTATACCCCTGTGAATGCAATGCGCGATAGCTAACATAGGTTGGCCAAATTTCAATGGTCGATAAGTGTTATTTAAGGCGTATTTTATTAAGAACCCTGACGACCATTTCGGTATAATGCGCGCAAATAATTTAAAGGAGTCATCCATGCGCCCAAACGACAGAACCGCAAGCCAAATTCGTCCGGTCACTATTACCCGTAATTTCACCTGCCACGCAGAAGGGTCGGTATTGATCGAGTTTGGTAACACAAAGGTATTGTGTAACGCTTCAGTTACCGAAGGTGTGCCGCGTTTTATGAAAGGACAGGGGAAAGGGTGGGTTACGGCTGAGTACAGCATGTTACCGCGTGCTACCCACACTCGTTCCGATCGTGAAGCCGCTCGTGGCAAGCAAGGCGGACGTACGTTAGAAATTCAGCGTTTAATTGCTCGTTCTTTACGCGCCGCACTTGATTTAAAACTATTGGGTGAGAACACGATAGTCGTCGATTGTGATGTTATTCAAGCAGATGGCGGTACACGGACTGCTTCTATTACAGGTGCTTGTGTGGCATTAGTTGATGCTTTAACGTGGATGCGCAGCAAGGGGATCATCAAAGCTAACCCTATGAAGCACATGATTGCGGCTATTTCTGTGGGGATCTACAAAGGGAACGCGATTGCTGACTTGGAATATACCGAAGACTCTGAAGCTGAAACTGATATGAACGTTGTCATGACAGACACAGGTAAAATGATTGAAGTGCAAGGCACTGCTGAAGGCGAACCGTTTAGCATAGAAGAAATGCACGAGATGTTAGAGCTTGCTAAACACGGTATTCGTGAGTTGTTCGATGAACAAAAAACAGCGCTTAACTAAGCTTTTAATTATAAAGACTTGCTTCTAAATACATAGGTAGATAAATGCTCGATTATCAAAAAGAATTTATTGAATTTGCCCTAGGCCGTGGCGTGCTTAAGTTTGGTGAATTCACTTTGAAGTCAGGGCGTAAAAGCCCGTACTTTTTCAATGCTGGCTTGTTTAATACCGGTCGGGATTTAGCAATATTGGGCCAGTATTACGCCCAAGCTCTGCAAGCCTCGAATATTGAATTTGACCTTCTGTTTGGCCCTGCTTATAAGGGGATCCCTATCGCTACCACAACAGCGGTAGCGCTAGCTGATAAACATGACGTAGACAAACCCTATTGTTTTAATCGCAAAGAAGCCAAAACGCATGGCGAAGGCGGTAATCTAGTCGGTAGTCCATTGACCGGAAAAGTCATGTTAGTGGATGATGTGATAACAGCAGGAACCGCTATTCGCGAATCTATGCGGATAATTGAGGCCCATGACGCCACTCTTGCTGGTGTGTTGATTGCTCTTGATCGTCAAGAGAAAGGTCAAGGCGAGTTGTCAGCGATTCAAGAAGTTGAGCGTGATTTTGCAACTCAAGTTGTTTCGATTGTGAGTTTGGCGGATTTGATTGAATATTTGCACACTCAGGTGACAGCACAACCTGAGTTGGCCGAACATTTGGCTAACATCAAGCAGTACCGAGTTGATTATGGGATCTGATGTGAACCCAGTGGATTTTAAGCATGCTAATCACCAGCTTGATGCCACGGGTCTGCGCTGCCCAGAACCCGTTATGATGGTGCGATTAAGTATCCGCAACATGCAAATAGGGGAAACTTTGGCCATCACCGCAGATGATCACTCTACCACACGAGATATCCCGAGTTTTTGTCGTTTCATGGGGCACACCCTGCTTAACAGTGAAGTCGACAGCAAACCCTACTGTTACCTTATCCGCAAAAATAAGGTTAAATAAGGTAATCAAAGCCGCTTGCGTTATACCGCGGCGGCTTGTAGTAATAATTTCATTATAATTCGCTTGCTCTGGGTACCTTCACAATGCAGTTCTTCGGCACAGACATAGTGCGCTGCTAATAGGCGCTTGAGCACGTCAACACGTAATTGAATGGGTACAAACTGATTTTGTTCAAACGACTGAACAGCAGAATTTTGCATATTCTTCCCCCGCTAACGATATTTCGATGACTAATGGATGCTGCTTTCTTGCTGTACTTGGCTGTGCATAAACTGCTGATGAAAACCTGCCCCTAATGCCAGTGATTTAATGCAGTCTAGAATACACCGCTGCAGTTTAGGTTGTTGGTAACTCAGGCTGAGTTCGGGTTTTAAGCGGCGCTGAGCTTGATCATATATCGATAAGCTCATGGTTTTTTGTCCCAATTTTTGTAACGTGTCAGCCAATAAAACCGCGGAAGCGGTGAAGTCGACAATTTTGTGCGAGGTTTGACGGCTTGCTTGGACCAAAATAATTTCCGCGGTTTCATATGCACAGCCCAGATATGGTAAGGCCTGCTGCCAAGCACCTTGGTCACGATAAAACTGTCCCGTGTCTTGGGTTTCTCGCAGATGTGTGTGGGCCGCCAGGGGGTTACTGGACAACCATTGACGATGATTGGGACATAAGAAGTTGTTCGACATAATCGTTCTCTTGTGGATAGCGTAATAATAATCTAACGCAAATGAGAATGATTATCAATTGATATTGTTGGATTTGTTACCCTTCTCGGTAAGCATTAGAATACGATCGAGAAAGGCTTTTTAATAATATTTAACTTATTGATTTAATTTATTTTATTCTGGTTTTGTGAATTTAAGCGTCCAACGGTCCGTGTTGCCTGTGACACTCTTTGCTCCCACTTCGTAGCGTAATTCATCGTCTTCCCGGTAGTGTAAATCGCTATAATCCACGAATTTAAAACCAGCTTGCTGTATTTCATGGATCGCCAACACGGGATCGATACGGCGTCTATTCGCATTATTTTCAGGTTCATTGTGACGAGCCGTGTGATCTACGACTGCGTATATACCGCCTGGTTTTAATGCCGCAAACGCTACCTCATTCATTTTGCGTCTGCCTTGCTCGTTAAAGTTATGATAGTTGCGAAATGTTAGCACCATGTCTAGATCCGTTACGCCAAGTGAATCCACCGCTAACGAATATAGTCTGTCACCTTCTTCGCGCCACAAGCGTGCATCTTCAGCTAACACTTTCGTTTTTTCAAAACCAGCTTGGGTGAAAAGACCGCTAGCTAACCGACTCGTGCCAATCGCCGCATAGTACTGCCCTTTGTCTGCAACTACTGGGGCGAGTATTTTGCTATACCATCCCCCTCCAGGGATCAGTTCTACAATATGCATATCAGGCTGTAAGCCGAAAAATGTGAGGGTTTCCAAGGGAAGACGATTATCGTCGCGCGCTGTGTCGGCTGCATCGCGAATATCGCTAGCCATTGCGCTCTGTACTTTCACTTTTAAGTCTTGTTGTTCTGCTAGGGTTGAACCCGCAAAGAGCATACTGGCTAGGGTAAAAGCGCTGAATGCATGTGTGGTTAAGTTCATATGGTGCTCCAAAATTCGTGATGTGTTTATTAAAGGCATTACATAAAATACTGGTGTACTCAACAGATGACCGAGCAGGGCTTGTGACGCTTTCACTATTGCGCAATTCGGCCGTAGATCTAAATGTTAGGCCTCGGGCATTTTATAAATATCGCCATTTTTCATTACAAAACTCACCTGTTGCATGTATTTAATGTCGTCTAAGGGGTCACCTTTTACGGCGACTAAATCTGCGAGCTTGCCCGCTTCAATTGTGCCTAAAGTGTCAATTTGGCCGATAAGCAACGCACCGTGGTAAGTAGCTGCGCGTATTGCTTCTATTGGTTTCATTCCTGCTTTGACCATCAATACAAACTCGTAACCATTATCACCGTGTGCAGATACGCCTGAATCGGTGCCGAAGGCTATTTTCACGCCGGCTTTGTGGGCATCAGCCAATGTTTGTAGAATTAGTGGCCCAATGGTCGCTGCTTTAGGACGAACTAATTCAGGAAAGAAGCCATCGATTTTGGCTTTCTCTGCTACCCAATTACCTGCCATCACAGTGGGAACATAATAAGTGTCGTGTTTTTTCATCAGCTTGAAGGTTTCCTCATCCATATAGGTGCCATGTTCAATGGAAGTCACCCCTGCTTTTATGGCACGTTCCATCCCTTCTTTCCCGTGAGCGTGCACCGCAATGGTCATACCGTAGTCTTTGGCAGTGTCGACGATGGCGTGTAACTCATCATCCATAAATTGTGGGTTCTGGCCGCTTTTAGCCACTGACAAAACACCGCCGGTCGCTGTAATTTTAATTAAGTCGGCTCCATCTTTATAGCGCTGGCGAACGGCTTTTCGTGCTTCTGCAACGCCGTTTATCACCCCCTCTCTTGGGCCTGGATTGCCCTCAAAGCGGTTAGCTTGTCCGTTTGTGGGATCGGCGTGGCCACCTGTTGTGGCGATCGATTTAGCGGCGGTAAAAATACGAGGTCCCTCAACTACCCCTTTGTTAATGGCATTCCTAAGAGCGACGGATTCATTGTAACCGTCACCAAGATTACGAATGGTGGTAAAACCGGCCTGTAGTGTTCTTTGGGCATACTGCACACCTTTAATGGCGTAATCCGCCTCATTCAGGGTAAAGCGCTCCATATAACTAGACGGACCATTATGTTGGGATGTGACGTGAGTATGCATATCCATTAGGCCTGGCATCAGGGTGTGATCTTTAAGATCAATAACATCATCTTGTTCTCCCCCCTGAATATAACCTTGGTGAATTTTACGGATAGTGCTGCCATCTATCACCACAGTTACTTGGTTCATCACCTCATTAGAGTTGGCAGGGATCAGCTTGCCTGCTTGAAGATAAGTGGCTGCAACCGCGTTGGCGCATATAAAGGTGGCGGCAAGCGCCGCACTGGTAAACAAAACTCGCATGATATTGTTCTCATTATAGCTAGTGAATGTTCAGACTAGGGCAAATAACGCTTTAGGTCAAAATGCCACTTACAGATAAAAATCACCTGAATGAGAATTTAGTAAATAATATACAACATTATGATTTTGATGAATAAAAGTGAAGTTCTGGTGATGCTATAGATGGCCCAAGCAAAATTGATAATCACCGCTGGTGATATACAAGGCGTTACCTTGTTGTTCTGCTTGCTCAATTAATTGGTAATATACGTTTTGATGCAAACGAGCCCATAAATTACGCCTGACATTGATATAGGGCAATGCTAATTGGTTCTGCGGATTGTCCTTTAGTTCCACTGGGTGGCTTGCACTGACCACTACTTGTTCATCTGTTTGAGTGGTAAATATCAGCAAATCGTCTTGCACTTCCCACTGGGTAATAACATAAGGCACATCTTCAACTTTTATCCCCAGTTTCTCCACTGGGGTGACTAAATAGTACTTTTCGTCTTCTTTTTTCAATACGCTGGCAAACAATTTCACTAAGGGTTTACGCCCTATGGGTGTGCCCATATAAAACCAACTACCATCGTGTTTGATCACTAAATCCATGTCACCGCAAAAATCAGGGTTCCATTTGTCAACGGGAGGCAGCTTACCTTGTTGGTCAGCAAGCTGCTTTTGAAGTGTCGCTAAATCCATGAGTTCAACTTATTCCTGCGCAGCTGATATCGCGCTTTTTAATTCACGCAGCTTAGCTTTGATTCGACGCATATTCTCAGGGCCGGTGCGCAACAATTGCTTTTGCGGGGCAGTCAGTTCTTCTAGGCGCTGATCTTTGAATTTAAACATGACGCTATCAGTATAGACTTCTACGGGAACGGGCACTTCGGGTGTATCCAAAAGTAAGTCCATCGCCTCTATTAAGGTGTCATCGAAGTTTTGGCCAGGGCTGCTAATCTCAGCAAATATTTTATTGATAGCTGGTTTGTACTCTTCATAAAGCTGCTCTAGAGATTGAGGATCTAACGATTCAAGTACGTCAACATAAGGGGTGTAGCGCTTATAACTCGCAGGATCTATCCATTCTTTATCGGCTTGTTGGAAAGTACGGAATGATTGCTCTGGTGCGGTTAGCACCTGGTGATTAGCGGGTAACGTGTCGTCGGCTAAGTTATTGGTCATAATGACAAAGCGTTGCAACAAGTCGTCATTAACCAATAAACGAGCAAGCGCGTCATAATCAGATAATTTGAGCAGCTCGGTTTTTACTGCAGCATCACTAGTATCTAACGGAATAGGCTCTGGAGCGGCTTCAGGCTCGGCCTCAACCTCAGGCATGACTTCGGGCTCCTGTTCCATCGGTTCTTCCTCAGGCTCAGGTAGAGGGGTGACGTCAGGTATAGTCGTCACGGGTACATCAACTGGAGGAACGGGCTCAATGGTTTTTTCAGCAGGCCAGAAAAGTACCGCACCGATAACAACGATCAACACGACAGCAATTGCTATGTAAGGCACTAATGACTTATTTCTTGTGTCTTCTTCACTCATAAAAACTCCTTAATGGGCGCTCACTTGGCCTAAAACTTTGGATCTCTGCGTACGATAGTTAGAATATCGAAGAATAGTTACGCGTCTACCTAGTTAACTTATAGTGTTGTGATAAAAGGTCAATCTATCAAGGGCAATTTAGATTAACTCTGTGCAATTAATTGAGACAGACTGATCTGGGTAAAATTCAATTAAGCCCGCAAAAAACGAATAAATGTTAATATAATGTTGCTAACAAGTGGCGAACATCTTAATTTACCACGGGATATAGCTGTTTACGTTTGATTAAGGTTTTAGTTCAATGAGTTACATTATTTATGCGATCCCATTCTTTTTTCTGCTGATTGCGCTCGAGTTAGTGGCCGAGCGGATCAAAAAAACGACTTATTATCGGACCAACGATGCGATTAATAGTCTCACTGCAGGTGTACTGAGTCAGATGTTTGGTATTTTAAAGGCGCTTGTGCCTTTTACCTTGTACGTTTTTTTATATGAAAATTTTGCCCTTTTTTCGCTAGCAGACAATGCTTGGTTAATATTGCTGGCCTTTGTGCTATACGATTTTTGCTATTACTGGAATCATCGACTGGGTCACGAAATGAGTATCTTATGGGCCGCTCATGTGGTGCATCATTCCAGTGAGGAATACAACCTGACTACTGCATTACGGCAAACTAGCGGCAGTTTTTTAAGTTGGATTTTCTATTTGCCGTTAGCCTTTATTGGAGTCGATCCTTTGCTGCTTTTAAGCGTGGGCTCTCTTAATCTAATCTATCAGTTTTGGGTTCACACTCAACATATCAAAAAATTAGGTTGGCTTGAGTGGGTTTTTGTGACCCCATCAAATCACCGAGCGCACCATGCACAAAACCAAGTTTATATAGATCGGAATTACGGTGGGGTTTTCATCATTTGGGATCGTCTATTTGGCTCGTTTCAAGAGGAATTGGACCAAGAGCCCGTTATTTTTGGTATCCGTAAAGCGTTACACAGTTGGAACCCTATTTATGCCAATATACATGTTTATCAACAGCTGATTAAAGACAGTTGGCGTACAAAGAGTTGGTCCGACAAATTGAGGGTGTGGTTTGGTAAGACTGGTTGGCGTCCGGCGGATATGGAGCGCGATTACCCCCTTGGTCGAGTGGATTTAACACGCTTCAAAAAATTTGATATCCCGTTAAGCACATTACGTAAAGTGTATGGATTGCTCCAGCATGGACTTACGACCTTGATTGGCTTGATGTTTCTATTAAATATCACCAATCTAGCCATAGCCCAGCAATTGGCCATTATCGGTTGGGTCGTTTACGCCAGTGTATCTGTGGGGGAAATTCTCGCTTATAAAGTCGCTGGCTGGTGGTTAGAAATCGGCAAATATCTGTCGTTAGGTTTAGTGATATTGACCCAACCATTAGCTGGTTGGTTTGCATTAACTTTGGGGCTGTTTGCCCTCATTAGCTTAGTTATGTGGCCTAGATTAAAAAAAGAGCATAAGCACATAGATGAAGAAAAAGTAGATTTAGCCACTACGGGTTAAATCCACTTTTTACTTTTGTTAATTAAATACCTGTGAACAGTAGGGTTATTAACGGTTTTCAATCGTATTATGTACGAATAGATAAGCGTAGTAGCAGCATAAGGCAATGATAATGCCTATGCCTAGAATTGAGCCCCAAGCGACCGGATCGCTGAATATAAGTGCCATCATCATGTTTCCCCCAGTGGATTAGTTTGCTAAAACAATATTAGCGAAAAACGTCTACCGGGAATTGATCCAGATCAACAAACTACTCAATACTCAGGACCTTCATTGCATGATAGTGATGTTTAATGGCTATCTGCTTCAATGATTTTTAGCCAGTGGGTCCAAATATTGAGTTGTGCCAGTGTTAGCTTGATGCATACCAATAAGGGGACCGCAAGCAATACGCCCACTGCGCCCCATAACCATCCCCAAACTAACAACCATAGGACGACGATAAGCGGGTTTAGCTGCATGTTACGTCCCAAAACAGTGGGGGTTACAAACTGAGATTCCATTAAATTTAATAAAAAATACACACCAGGCGGTAACAACGCCATAGGTTGAACCCCAAATTGTACTAAGCCCGCCAGAGTTAAAATAATGACGCCAATTAACGAGCCCACGTAAGGGATGAAATTTAATAGCCCAGCTAACACCCCCCATAACAAGGCATCTTCAATGCCTATAAGGTAAAGGGTTAACGCAATACTGAGCCCCAATCCCGCGTTGATGAAACTGACTGTGACAATATAACGGGACAGTTCTTTTTGTATCGTCGCCACTAGGCAGCGCACCGTCCCTTTGTCTGTAATGTTGGGGAAATGGTGAATAAAAGCTTCAAACAAAGTGGGGCCAAAAATCAATAAAAAGAGGGTAAGTATCACTCCCGTGACCAATTGAGCGAGTATCATAGGCGTGGTGGCAAGCATGGATATCATTAACTCCATTCCTCCCTGTTTTATCCGCTGAGTAACGGTATTTTCCTCGCTTGCTTTTGCTGACGGGGCGGCCTTTTCGTCGAATAAACCAAAAAAACTGAATCCTTCACTGTCCTTGGTTTGTGATGCTGTGAGTTTATTGCCGCCTTCCATTGCCTCACTTAGTGAGTCAAGTTGCTCGGTAAGATGTGCGGTTAATTCAGGAACCAGTTTTGCCCATTTCTGTGCCGGTTCGGCAAGTTCAGCAGCTAAAAATGTGAACGGCGCTATCAAGGTTGTGACGAGCATAAATGCAGAAATAGTGCGCGGAACATGTATACGTCGTAATGCCGCTACCAAAGGGCTGAGCAATAAGGCGATAAGTGACGTCACTACCACGGGTAGCAATAGCGTTTGGGCAAAGTACAAGGTGTACAATACGCCTAATGCTAACAACCAAGTTGTTGCTGCGGTTCGTTTCGATTTCATGTTCACAGAAGTGGGAATTGTCATATCATCTCTTATTATTATTCTGAACCCTTAACAGGATACATGGCGAACGCAGCTTAGAGTAGATATAAAAATGCTCGGCGTATTCAAGCCGAGCACTAATTTAACGATGAGCTAAAAGGTAAAATCAGTGATGGTCAAATTCGACCTTCAATAACTCAATTGAATCTCTGAAGGTTAGGGTTTGTAAATCACCCTTACCTTCAACATTGATTGTATTTATTTGGCTTGGCCATAGATCACGCAGTGCGTCATGGCTGATCACCAGATTATTGAGCTTTTCGGGTTGATGGGTTTCTTGATAGACCCAAAAAAATTTGCCATCTATTTCGAAGCCCGCTGATTTTAATAGGATTAGCTGACCATCCTCCCGTGCCATCGTAAAACGTTGACTGACATATTGGCTAAATTGTTGTTGGGTTTTTAAAGAATCAATGATATCTGCATTTTTGCCAAAAATGTGCCGAACCGCATGTTCGGCATCATGCAAGTTAAATCGATGCATGACTTCTATGTTATCGGTACGAGGATTAAATAACACGGTACTGATGGCGGTTTTCTGCTGATGAGAAAACGCCGAACTTGCTACTAATAACAGTAGCAAACCAGCACAAGTGCGAGACAAAAACTTAATCATGATTAATCGTTGTTCTCATCTTCATCATCATCATCGCTTTTCAGCTCCGTTTTGATGTCTTGCATGATATCGCGAGATACTTTTTTGGTGCTTTTCTTGGCTTTATAAGCCTCAATGCGCGAAGGTATGATTTTACGAGGATAATCATTGTTACTTACGTCAACATCAGCTGTTTCCCAGCGAGGGTCAATTGATACACTGACCAATTCCTGGTCTTTATCAGTCACGATTAACTTGCTCACTGCTTTGGGGGTACGACGCCAAATTTCAGCAGGAATATATTGATTCTGCGTAGTGCCGTCAGCAAAGGTAAGCGCTAAAACAATTGGCATAACTAGCCCGCCTTTATTAGAGAAATCAAGAACATAGTAGTTCTTATCTTCTTTCACTGCGCGTTCAAAAGCGGTGCGCTCCCAAGGCTCTAGGTCTTTCAGAAATTTATTGTATTTATTACGCTCTTTATTGGTCACAGTGAAGCGATCATTTTCGTCGTAGAAATCACTGATATCAGGAAAGCGTTCAACCCATAGCTGTTTGCCTTCAGCTTTATTGCGCTCGTCTGTTATCGACAGTGGTTTATCGAGCTCTTCTTGACGTTGACGATCGAAGTCTATGTCAGGGTTTTTAGTATCTAGGCGCAGTTTAGATATTTTGTCTAACGAGATATCAACGTGATCTGTGGTGTAAAACCAACCACGCCAGAACCAATCAAGATCAACACCACTGGCTTCTTCCATGGTACGGAAAAAATCAGACGGTGTAGGACGTTTGAACATCCAGCGCTGAGCGTATTCTTTGAATGCAAAATCAAATAACTCCCGGCCTAAAATCGTTTCGCGCAGAATATTTAGCGCCACAGCGGGCTTAGTGTAGGCATTGGGACCAAGGTGTAAAACACTGTCAGATTGAGTCATGACAGGCACCTGTGAAGATGATTTCATGTAACCCACAACGTCACGTGGCTCAACACCCCAAGGAACCGTTGGATCCCACTCACGACCAGCAACGCCATCTAAGAAACTGTTTAAGCCTTCATCCATCCAAGACCACTGACGTTCATCTGAGTTAACTATCATTGGGAAATAGTTGTGCCCTACTTCGTGGATCACAACACCTATCAAAAAGCGCTTTTCTGCCTGAGAATAGGTACGACTGCCGTCATCCTGCAATTCAGTGCGTGGACCGTTAAAGGAGATCATTGGATATTCCATACCGCCTACAGGGCCATTGACGGACTGAGCAGTTGGATATGGATAATCAAATGAGAAGCGAGAATACACGTCTAATGTATGTACAACAGACTCGGTAGAATATTTCTTCCACAAGTCTCCCCCTTCTTTGGGATAAAACGACATTGCCATGACTAAGTCTTGCTCGGCGCCCTGTTGTTTATGGCCTTTAGCGTCCCACATAAATTTACGAGATGACGCCCAAGCAAAATCACGCACATTCTTAGCGCTGAACTTCCAAGTTTTTTCTTTGCTGGTCGCTTCTTTTTCGTTTTCTAACGCTTCCTCTGCTGTTACAACAAACACAGGGCGTGAAGCCGTTTCTGCTTCTTTTAGGCGTTTGCGCTGAGCAGAAGTGAGTACTTGCTTAGGGTTTTGCAACACACCGGTTGAACTCACGATGTGATCGCTAGGTACTGTCATTTCAACGTCGTAGTTACCGAATTCAAGGGTAAACTCACCACGACCAATAAACTCTTTGTTGGTCCATGCTTCGTAGTCGGTATAAGCATGTAAACGCGGGAACCACTGGGCTAATAAGAATATATCGTTGCCGCCTTCGCGCTCATCGTCTGGAAAATGTTCATAACCAGAACGAGCTGACACCGCATCTTCTTCGACTATGTTGTATGCGTAATCGATCGCGAACGCCACTGACTCACCTGACGGCAAAGGCTTAGCTAGGTCGATTCGCATGTTTGTGCCGACAATAACGTGGTGCAACGTATTACCTGTAGCATCAACGACTTTTTGAATGTCATAACCCAGTTCGTGATCCGCTACAAACTGATCTCGACGTAACGCTGCTAAGCTTAGTTGGGCTGGCTTGTCACCATTAGCACCTTGGGTTGCGGGTCCTCTTGCGCCAATACCACCAAACGTTGTTGTCATGGCTGACATTGAGTCATTTCTGAATTTATTTTGATCTAGTTGCAACCATAAATACTTGAGCGTATCGGGTGAATTGTTGTTATAGGTAATGTTTTCGTTGGCTTCTAAACGACGTTTTTCTTCGTTTAAGTGCACCTTAATTTTGTAATCAACTGCTTGTTGCCAATATTGGTGGCCGGGTTGGCCTGCCGCATTTCGGTATACATTTGGAGTAGGAAGTGATTCATCGAGTTGGCGAAACTTGTCTGAAAAGTCGCCTTTGGTTTGTTCTATTGCGGCATTCGCTGCGCTTATCGATAGCAGCGACAGTAATGCTGTAGTGATTATTTTATTAAACATGTTATTCCCTGACGTTTTTAGTACGAACTGCATTGAATTAGTTATTATTTTTCAGCACAGCCAGTCATATTATTACAAATGTCGAACAAGATCTCGGTGTGAGCAGTAATTACGCCTTACTGGTTTGTAAGAAAATTGTACAGTTTTCTTAAATACACATTTAGTCATCTGTTATGCGTACTTTCGATGGATTCATTGGGCTAGACATATTTTGTGCCGAAAAGGCCATAGCTTATAACGACAAAAGCTTGTTTCTAAACTGGTTTGTCGTACTCTAACGGAATACTTATTAGGTAGGATTTCACATGTCACAGTTCGCGTGGCAACGGGCCGTTATCAAAGTCGGTAGCGCCCTCATAGCGCCAGACGGTAATGCATGCAGTAGTCAGTTCTTGCTGCCCATCGCGCAGTTCATTTGCGCCAGTCGAGCACAGGGAAAAGAGGTGATTTTGGTTTCTTCAGGCAGTGTTGCGGCTGGGCGCAGTAAAATAGCCTATAAACACTTTCCTTCTATTGCTGAAAAACAGGCTATGGCAGCTGTTGGGCAAACCCAAATGATGGCCAATTGGGCACAATTATTTGACTTTGATTGTGCGCAAATATTACTTACCTCAGACGATCTACATAATCGCACGCGCTACGTTAATATCAAGAATACCTTGCGTGAATTGCTGCGTAACCATGCCTTACCAATAGTGAATGAAAACGACACTGTGGTGATTAATGAATTGAAAGTCGGTGATAACGACAACTTGGCTGCATACACCGCGCTGGTGGCACAAGCGGATACGTTGATTATATGCTCCGACATTGATGGCTTATATGATGCCGATCCGAGAAAAAAACCACACGCACGGTTTATTCCTAAGGTGCACGAAATCAATCAGCAGATCCATGATTTGGCCGGCGGTGCAGGTACCAGTGTCGGTACAGGTGGTATGCGCACCAAAATTCAAGCTGCAGAAAAGTGTGCTAAAAGCGGCATTCAAACTTTAATCGTGAATGGCCGTAATGCTGATGTGTTTGCACAACTTAGCCAGGGTAAACAACCGGGGACGCTGTTCGTTCCGAGTAAAAACCGCGACGGTGCCCGAACCCAATGGCTACGCCATACTTTGCGTTCTAAAGGAACGTTGGTGATTGACGTGGGAGCTCGTCAGGCGTTAATGCACAAAGGTGCATCTCTTTTACCTTCAGGTATTACCAGTGTGCTTGGTTCGTTTAAACCGGGTGAAGCAGTTGATATTCGCTGTAAAGACCAGATAATAGCTAAAGGTTTATCTTTGTATAGCAATAGTGAATTAGTGAAAATTAAAGGCCAGCAAAGTGACAAAATTGACACCTTGTTAGGCTATTCCTCTGGCGAAGTAGTCATTCATCGCGACGATATGGTTTTACTCTAAGTTGCTTTGGTTTTTAGTGCCAACTACCACCAATTTATAAGGTTTATTAGAATGGAATTTTCAATTGCTCAAGCGGCAAAAGCGGCGCGTATTGCTTCACGTCAGATTGCTAAGCTCTCTGCTGTACAAAAAGAGACATTGTTAAAAGATATTGCCCAGCGCATGCTGGCACAAACTGACGGTATCATTGCAGCCAATAAACAAGATTTAAGCGCCGGGCGCGAAAACAATCTTGATGACGCCATGCTCGACAGATTATTGCTCACCCCCGAACGCATTCAAAAAATTGCCCATGCGGTCAACGACATTGCAGCCCAAGCGGATCCAGTGGGCAGTATTGAGCATATGCAACAAATGCCCAGTGGCATTCAAGTGGGTAAGATGCGGATCCCTTTAGGGGTTATCGCAATGATTTATGAATCCCGGCCGAATGTGACCATAGATGCTGCTGCTCTTTGTCTAAAAGCCGGTAATGCAGTGATATTGCGGGGTGGAAAAGAAGCCCTTCATTCAAACTTAGCCTTGGCTGAGTGTATTAGTTTTGCTCTGGATAAAAATGGTTTAGATCCCGCGGCAGTCGTGGTTGTACCAAACCCAGATCGTGCTGTGATGAATGAATTGATGACTCTGAATCAAGATATCGATTTGATTATTCCCCGTGGTGGTGAGGGCTTGATCCGCTTTGTTAGTGAAAATAGTCGTATCCCGGTTATTCAACATTATAAAGGTGTGTGTCACCTATATGTGGATGACGCCGCTGATGAGAGCAAAGCCCTTAACCTATTAAAAAACGGTAAAACCCAGCGTACTGGCGTCTGCAACTCTTTAGAAACACTATTGGTACATCAAGATATTGCACCTACTTTTATGTTAAAAGTTAGGGCGCTGTTTGATGAATTTAAGGTCAAAGTCCACGCCTGTGAACGCAGTCTGGGGTATTTTGAAAATGCTGCTCTTGCGAGCGAAGATGATTGGCATGCAGAGTATCTGGCGATGGAGATAGCAGTGCGGATTGTGGATGACTTTGATGCCGCCATAGAACATATTGAAACCTATAGCTCCGGTCATACTGAAGTGATTGCAACGCAAGACTTTAGCCGTGCTCAAGCGTTTATCCGCACGTTAAACTCAGCTGTGGTCATGGCCAATGCATCATCTCGTTTCTCAGACGGTGGTGAGCTAGGTTTAGGGGCGGAAATAGGCATTTCTACCAGTAAGCTTCACGCATATGGTCCAATGGGGGCTGAGTCGTTAACCACCCAGAAATTTATCGTATTAGGTGATGGTGAAGTGCGGGCCTAAAACCTTACGTCGTCACAGCAAAATAAGTATCGGGCGCGGTTGTGCGCCCATGCTCTCTGGGAGTTCATGTTGAACATCTTATCGGTGTTGATACCGTTTCACATTGTTAGCGCATTAGCGCCCTTGCATGCTGGGTGTAAAACCCTCACGGCTAAGCTACAGTGCAGCGTTTCTGGCTGGCTTCTCAGCTTGGTTCCTCGTGCGCCGCTAATTATATGTAAATATATCATTTTAAGTCGCCCTCGCGATATTGGTAAACGGTTACTTACTCAAGGCAAATCTATAAAGCGCCTGACACACTCCCTCGAGCTAAACCCCTTATTCGTCTTAAGCTGTTATTCAGCTGTATCTTTTTGCCGATTATTCGCTGCTTTTCCCGCTCAACTTGAGCGTTTAGCCATAGGCATAAATAAACCCAATTCTATCGCAACTTTAAAAGGTAATTATTATGAAACGTATAGTCGTAGTAGGCGGCGGGGCGGGTGGTCTTGAGTTAGTTGCTCAATTAAGTCGCTATTGTCGCAAGCATGCTGCTGTTGAATTGGTCTTGGTTGACAAGGTGAGAACCCACGTTTGGAAACCGCTGTTACACGAAGTAGCCGCAGGTATTATAGATAAAAACTCTGATGGGGTGGACTACCGTATTCATGCTTCGCGCCTTAAATATCAATTTCAACAAGGTACGTTAAAAGGAATTGATCAACTTAATAAATCAATCGCGCTTGATGCGTTGTACGATGAAGAAGGCGAATTGATCCTGCCTGAGCGCAACATTGAGTACGATATATTAGTCTTAGCAATTGGCAGTGTGAGCAACGATTTTGGCACTCCTGGGGTGAAGGAACACAGTTATTTTTTAGACTCCCTAGAGCAGGCTGAACGATTTCACCGCGCGTTGTTAAATCAAATGCTTAAGGTGAATCAGCCTAATACACAACAATCTATGCTGCGTGTATCGATTGTGGGTGCTGGTGCCACAGGTACCGAGTTAGCTGCGCAGTTGCATCATGTGGCAAATCTGTCTCGCGCTTATGGTATGCCAGAGATGTCTGCTCAGCGCTTAGAGATTTCCATCATTGAAGCGGGCCCACGCATGTTACCTGCATTGCCTGAGCGTATTGCTAACGCGGCTAAGAATGCGCTGCAAAAAATTGGTGTGAAAATTTACGAGAACACCAAAGTGATTCGAGCGGAAAAAAAGGGCTTTGTCACCGCTGACGAGCAATTAATTGAAGCTGATTTGATGGTCTGGGCTGCAGGCGTTAAAGCGCCAAACTTAATTAAAGCATTGGATATGTTTGAGACCAATCGCGCCCAACAGGTATTGGTGGACAAGCAACTTCGCGCGCAAAACTACCAAGACATTTACGTGTTGGGTGATTGCTGTGCGTTTCAGCAAGATGATGGTACTTGGGTGCCGCCCCGGGCACAATCGGCCCATCAAATGGCTTCCAAAGTATATAAAAATATTGTCAGCCAACTTCAGGGTAACGAACTTGAAGACTATAAATACAGTGACTATGGTTCGCTGGTGCATTTAAGCAAATACAGTACCGTCGGTAGCTTAATGGGGAATTTATCCAGTAGTAGTATGTTTGTGGAAGGGAAATTAGCCCGCTTGGTGTATACCTCTCTGTATAGTATGCATCAGTTTTCCGTACATGGCTGGTTAAAGGCTGTGCTAACCATGCTTAGCCGACGCGTGAGCAAATTTGTTGGACCCAAGCTTAAATTACATTAATTATCATTTACTTACCAAAGCCAAGCATTCGTCTTGGCTTTTTGTTGTTTTTTCGAGAATTTAATTCACCTTACTCAAATATTCAAAGTGTCAGGAAAAATTACACCTTGCTAAGTTAATACACGTAAAACAAAGTAACCTTTTGATTATTAACGAATTTAATTACTGGTCTGACAATTGCTTAATGGCTGTCTGATTCGATTTATATACAATAATTAAAGGATGTATTAAATGTACGATTTGAAAAAATTGGTCAAAGCAGTTGCACTATGTGGCGCATTTGCGGCGAGTGTTACTTCGCTCTCGGCTAACGCTAGTGTGTTGTTGGAAGGCTGGGATGGCGCGGGTGATTCTGGTTTCGGAACTATTGCGCTACCTAAAAATGACGATGGATCGAGTGACGAAATCGTTTTCAGTGAGTACGATGATCTCGGTTTTGACTCAGGGGTGAACTTCTTTGGTCGCACGCATAACTCATTCTATGTGAACAACAACGGCAATATCAGCTTTAATGGCTCTGTTGGTGAATTCACGCCTAACCCATTTCCAAATACTATCATTGCCGATGATGATTTCGAAGGCGGTGGAGAATGCGGTGAAGAATGTGAAGGTCCTGCGATCCCTGAAGGAGATCAAAATGATTTTGCGCGTTCTACCCTAAATGTTGAGAGTGAACCTGCTTTAAATACCATCGCTATGATCGCCCCTTTTTGGGCTGATGTTGATACCGGTTGTGAGGATTGCGGTGATGTTTTTATCGGCTCACCAAACGCTGAAACGCTAGTTATTACTTGGGATGCAGTGGGTTTTTTCCCTTCAGATAGCTCACTTACTAACACCTTTCAATTAGTTTTGATTGACCGGACTGATACCGGTGCAGGCAACTTCGACGTGGAATTCCGCTATGAAGACATCAATTGGACAACCGGTGATGCCTCTGAAGGTGAAAGTGGTCTGGGTGGCATACCAGCACAAGCGGGTTATGATGCAGGTGATGGTGTTAACTTCTTTACTGTCCCTGGTTCACGTACCAGCGAAGTGGTGAATTTGGATACCGCGGACAGTAATACTGGTACTGTAGGTATCTGGAAATTCGCTATTCGTGACGGGCAGTTACCCGGCGATAACGCTGAAAACCCTATACTACCGGTTATCAATCCTGAAACGCCAACTGACTATAACTTTGAATTTGTGATTATAGAGCCTGAAACGCCGATTTTTATCGACCCTGATGTAGCGGTAGGTTATGACTATATCGTCAATAGTGGTCCTAGCATTACGTCTGTAATGTTACCTACCGGTTTTGGCGATGACGTTTATGACCTTTGGTTATGGAATGACTTACTCATGGCATGGTACGACACAGGCGAAGATCTTTTGGGTGGTGATACCTATGACTTTATTACCGCTGTAGATCGTTTTCGAATTCTAGGTATTGAGACATCAGAAATGGTTGATCCTAATGACCCAACCGCATTTGTAACTGCGTTAACATTCGACTCTGCTGGCACAATCAATATAAATCAAAATGCCATTACTGAGTTTGTTGATGGCCCTCAAGCGGTTTCTGCGCCTGCTGGCTTAGGTATCTTCGCTTTATCTTTGTTGGTATTCTTACGCGCTAGAAAGCGTCGCGCTTAAGTTTAATTGAACAGTGAAAAGAGGAGCGATGGCTCCTCTTTTTTTGTCACAATGGAGTGTTTTTATGCGGTTAATTTTTGCTGTTTTTACCATGTTGTTCGTTGTATCTGGTGGCGCATATGCCCAGAGTAAACAAACGTTTGGCTCTTGGAGCCTATTGTGCGGTGACCAAGGAAATTGTTCCGTTAGTCAGCTAGTGGCAATGGATCCAGAAGGTAAAAAAGTTTTATTAGGTGCAAATATTAATTTTTCTATGTCTAATAGCTTTCCGGTACTAATGTTACGCATGCCTCCTAATTTAAACAAAACCAGCGGCGTGGGGATCAAGATTGACGATAATAAAGCCATTCAAGTTGCGCTCTCGCAATGTACGTCAGTGGCTTGTCAAAGTGTAATAAAGATAGATCAAACGTTATTTGCGGAATTGCGCGATGGTAAATTGGCCAAAGTGGCTTTTGCATTAGAGAAAAATAAACAGCTTACCCTGCCCTTATCTCTTGAAGGGTTTGCTGATGCTTACGAGGCATTACTCGCCACGCGGAAAACGTCTTAATAAATCACTTCTCTCCCTATTTAGGGAGGAAATACCCTATTACCTCCCTTTTTTATAAACATTATTTTTCATTTTATACTTCTTGTTCTGCTTTATTTCCTCTGTTCACTTAGGTAACTGAAGGCATTACTCTACGGAACTAGAAATTAGCTGTTTTGATCCACATGACTTATGTTATACAGTGTAAGCTTATGAAAAATAGACTGAAAATATTTTTCAGTCAATAAAAGGACGTACGTAAATGGCCTATGATTTTGGTACCAATACGCTGGGGATCAGCAACCCGTTTAAACCGGAAGGCGCAGCGAAAGCGGTTAGTGGCCTAGGGATAGTGGTGCTTGGCGTGATTGCGCTATTAGGCGTAGCTGATGATTTGAAAAGCGACATGGTGCTTGCGTGGGTTAATGCATTACTTGGCTTAACCTTGCTCACCTTAGGTTTACGTCATGCTGGTATCGGTTTATTTCAATTGTTTAAGTATTTTGTTGGCCGTTCTGTGCCAACGTCCCTTGCCTACAACCACAATTCAAGCGAAAAACAGAACGCTGAACGTGAACGACTGCAAACGGCTTATGATGCCCAAGAACTAGAATCTATGCTAATGGGACGTAAAAATGCGACGTTTACAGAACCTGAAGGATGGATCGCGCGCTTGATACATACCTTGGTGCCGCGATTGATATTTAACCCCTACCCGATCCGTAATTTTGTGCAAGAGCTTGGTGGATTAGTCTGTGCCACAGTTGTTGGGTTAATCGCCTTTGGGGCATCCTATTTTGTCTCGGTATCTGGTTTAGTTGGCAACTCTGGTGTGATAATTACTCCCATACTTTCCGTTTTATTACTGGTGTATTTGATTGTTCAGTGGCGAAATACATCCCACTCGTTAGCGGCACCTAATATGCGCAAGCTACAAGCCAAAACAGCTGCTAGTTTGGCCAAACTTTTGGTCTTCGCTATTGTGGTACCAATCGCAATCGGCTTTGCTTACAGCCAACTGGATAGTCGCTCGGCAGATCAAGTACAAGGGCTATTAGCAGATGTTGTGGTATTTGATGCTTGGTGGAATTTATTATTATTAATTGTAATGGTATTCACTGTGATCGGGTTATCTTGGGTCATGGTACGAGAGCGTTTGGCATTGGCAAACCCAAGTACAGAGGTCAGCGAGTTCCGTGAAAACCTGCAGGAATCTGTGCATCCTAACGAGATTTTTATCAATATTGAAAACATAGTATTGGCTAATCGACGTTACAAAGAAATTCCCAACCGCATGTATCAGGAATTTGATCCTAAGTTGCAAGAACAAAGTCAGGGAAAAGGCAGTTTTAAAGGCAAGTTACTGATTGAAACACAACCTGAATTTAGTCAACTAAACTACAGCGCCAAATTTAATGCATTTCGTTTACTCGCTACCATTGCCGCACAAATATTGATTTTTGCTGGGGCGTTACTGTTGTTTTTCACGGTGCAAGAAGGCTACCAGTTGTATCAGTTTATAGCGCAACAATTATTCAGCCTTGACGGGGTAAGCCAAGTCCGTGTTGATGCGATTTTGCATGACTTTGGTTTACAGTTAAGTGGCTTTTTAGTGATGTTATTTAGCTGGTTAACGATTTCCGCTGGAGCGACTATTTTAGCTAGAGGCACTAATTTATTCTGGGCTGAGATGCAATTCAGTAGTTTATTAATGTGGATGAAAACAGAAGGCACATTTACTGAGAGCAAGGTGTCTACCGGAATGTCGATTCACGACTCCACTCGTTCTGAAAATGTGGTGGTGCGCAGCTCTATTACCCCTTGGATAATCACGACTCGCGTGATGACATCTACGTTCGCCACTTCAGGCAGCAAAAATCTAGAGATGCCTCGCTACGTCATGCAAATGGATAAAAATACTCAAGAACTGCAAGGCATTGTTGGTGAAATCACGCAATTTTTACGCAAAAGAGAAGCGATTGCGTCGATCACTAACGAGCAAGACTTATCTAGCGCCGAAAATATCTATCGGGTGAATGAAGCAAGTCGTGCGAAACCTGATTTACTCGAAAGGCAAAACGTCACTGCAGAAAAACAGAAACTGGAGGAGCAAGCAGCAGGAAAGCTACGCCAAGATGAGGCGAATGAATCGTCTTGACGTAGTGGTTTGGCTTAGGTTAACCGCAGAGTAAAAGCGGGTTAGCCTTCGCCGGCCTGCTTGACCATAGCGTAGTAAAATTGAATGGCTTGCATATAGTCTTCAACCGCTATTTGCTCATTCACACCATGAAAACGTTTCATCGTTTGGGGATTTAGTCGCACCATCATAAAACGATAAACGTTGTCAGATAGCCCATAAAAATTTGATGCATCTGTGCCCCCCTGAACTAAATACGGCGCGACGAGTAAGTTTTGATCCAAACGTCGTATTGTCTGCTCAATAAGTTGGTATCCGTAAGTTTCGGTGGAAGACACGGGAGATGCTTCATTCGTCATGAAGGCCTCTATTTTTACATTTGGATTGCCTATCGCTTTGGTTATATGCTGGGTTACGCTCTGAATCGTATCTCCAGGTAATATTCTGAAGTTCACTACGGCTTCGGCTTGAGTGGGTAAAATATTCGATTTAGAACTGCCTTTAAGCATGGTTACCGCAGTGGATGTTCGAATGCTGGCGGCTGAACTTGGGCTTTTTAGCATCATGCTTTCAACCGCAGGTGAAAATAGCCACAAGTTAGACATGGGCAAACGTGTAGCCAAATCAGTGGCGAAGCCAATATGTTTAAATGTATTTTGAATAAAACGCATATCAGTCGTAAACGGGTTAGCTTCTACTTTTACGATTGCCTGAGCGAGAATACCTGCCGCTGTATGTGCTGGGGGTTGTGAGGAGTGTCCTCCAGGTGCGTTAACGGTTAAACGTAAATTAACAAAGCCCTTTTCAGCAATGCCGATTACCGCTACAGGCTCGGCTACGCCGGGCAGCATATCTTGAGTGACTACGCCGCCTTCATCGAGTACAAACTCAAATGTTATGTTTTGTTTGGCCAAAAATGCCGCGATTTGCTTGGCGCCATCTTTACCACCTGCTTCTTCATCGTGTCCAAAAGCGAAATAGATACTGCGCTTAGGTTGAATATTTTGCGCAAGTAGCATTTCCATAGACTCCATAAGTGCGACGACGCTGATTTTGTCATCTATCGTGCCGCGTCCCCAAATTACTCCGTCGATTACCTTGCCACTAAAAGGTGGTTGTTGCCATTGCTCTGCCGTCGCTTCATCGACCGGAACGACATCCATATGGCCCATAAAGAGCGCTGGCTTGAGCGTTGAGTCACTGCCTTTTAAGTGATAGAGCAAGCTATAGCCGTTAATTACGTCTAGGCTGGTTTTTTGATGTACAAGAGGGAAAGACGTTTTCAAGTATTGTTGAAAAGCCAAGAAGGCTTTTTGGTCGAATTGGCTGCGGTCATCGTAAGATATGGTGGGTATTTGAATCGCTTGCGAAAAACGTTCTAATGCTGCTTGAGTATCTATATTTACCGTTGTGATTGGGCTTTCAACCACATATTGCTGGTCGCTATAAAAGCTATTCGCACGGTAAAATAACAGGCCGATTAACACTAGTATCACAACGGCAAAAGCTATTATTATTTTTTTCATATTTCGCTACTTATCATTCATTTAGAGATAGAATCGCCAGCCAGTATAACGCTATCTGATTCGGGTGATCTAGTTGTCTAATCCAGCCTTGTTTTCAATTGTTGCCCTTATTTGGGGAACGACATGGATTGCCATTACCTATCAGCTAGGCGAGACAAATCCAATTTTATCGGTGGCGGTGCGTTTTGCTCTGGCAGCGGTTATTTTAGGAGGGTTTTGTGTTTTACGCGGTTTGTCTTTGCGTTTGCCCAAGCACTTGCATATTAAGATGGCGGCGGCGGGTTTATGTTTATATGGTTTTGAATACAGTTTGTTGTATTTAAGTCAGCAATATATTGTCAGTGCCTTGGTTGCTTTAATGAGCTCTGGCATGATTTACGTCAATGTCGTGTTGCGACGTGTCATCCTTAAAAAGCCCATCCGCATGGAAGTGGTTATTGGAGCGGCATTTGGTATGCTCGGAATTGGATTGATTTTTTACCCGGAATTTGCCCACATTAAGGCCGATACCTTGCTTGTGTTCGGTATTGCCTTGGCACTTGCATCATTTTTATTTGCCGGTTTAGGAAATGTTTTGTCTGAGCGAATTCTTGACTATGGCACGCCTGTCATTCAGATGAATTTTTGGGCAATGAGTTATGGGACGCTAGGTATATTTTGCTTCGCGCTAGTGAGTGATGTTCAGTGGGTGTTACCCACACGCTGGGAATATTACCTCGCACTGACATATTTAACCGTTTTTGGCTCAGTTATTGCCTTTGGTGCGTATATGAAGTTAATTCGACAAATGGGCTCTGATAAAACCGCTTACGTGGTATTGGTTTATCCCATCGTTGCCTTATCAGTCTCGACCGTGTTTGAAGGTTACCAATGGTATTTGATTTCTTTACTGGGCGTGGTGTTTGTTTTATTAGGTAACGCGATCGCGATGGGGAAGTTGCCGATTACACGCATTTCAAGGATCATTTAGTTTATTCACATACAGCTGGGCAATGGTAAGAGCTGTTAGCCACTTCTGTTTCACTATACTGCGCATATTATAAGTGAGGGTTTATGAGCGATATATTACAACTTTTAGAAAACAATCGAGTTTGGTCAGAAGGCATGAAAGAGGCTGAGCCTGACTTTTTTGATAAATTATCTAAGCGACAGAAACCTGAATATCTTTGGATTGGTTGTTCGGATAGCCGTGTGCCGGCGAATCAGCTCTTGGGATTGTTGCCTGGTGATATTTTTGTTCACCGCAATGTGGCGAATTTAGTTGTGCACACCGACTTCAATTGCTTGTCTGTTTTGCAGTATGCGGTTGATGTACTAAAAGTTAAACACGTAATTGTGTGCGGCCATTATGGTTGTGGTGGTATAGATGCAGCGCTGCAAGATCAGCAGCTAGGATTAATCGATAATTGGCTGGAACATATAAAAGATATCGCTAAGTTTCACCAGGACGAATTGGCTAAGCTAAGTGGTGAGCAAAGATCAGCGCGTTTATGTGAGCTCAATGTTATCGAACAAGCGAATAATATTAGCCGCAGTAATATTATTAAAGCTGCCGCCGCCCGGGGACAAAATATTCGTATTCACAGTTGGATTTATAGCCTGCGAAATGGGCGAATTAAAGATCTAGCGCTAGCAAAGAGTGAAGGATAAAAAATGGCGTTAGCGAAGTACGCTTGTTCTGCGCTGGCAGTAATCACACTGCTTATTTTGGGCATGTCTAACAGCTACGCAGAGCAGAAATGGTATTTGCTCAGGCATTTTGAGAAAGAGTTAGGAGACAACCCAAAGTTAACTGAGCAAGGACATAGCCGTGCTCGCGCCTTAGCAACGTATTTTCGCTATATTCCCTTGTCCGGTGTTTACTCGACTGACTATCGACGTACGCAGCAAACGGCTGCCGATACCGCAACGTTGCATAAGCAAGCTGTCGTGACTTATGCACCTTCTGAACCCGAACAGTTTATTGACGAAATATCAGTTTTGAGCCATGTGCTCGTGGTCGGGCATAGTAATACCATACCTGACTTGGTTCGTGCACTTGGCGGAGAGGCTAAGGATTTAACTGAGCGAGATTATGGGCGGTTATTTATAGTCACACGTGATGGGGATAGTGTGATGACGCAGAGTGTAATCATTCCGTTCTAGCGGCAAACTTACTTAGTCGCTGATTTTTCATGGGAACGAGTTGTAATGTTTTTGTAGAGCTAATGTGATGTTTTACAATCGTTTTTTACGAAATCTTACAGTTTCCCATGAGCATTTCACCCATAACGAAATTCGATAAAGTTTTCTTACGTTAATTTGCCCAAGACACTGATAAAACGCTCAAGTCATACTTCAGTCGATGATAGAATCGGCGTTTATTCGAATAGAGGAATGATCATGCCCAACGCCCGCCTGTCAAATGATGCCAAGATTAAGCCTGCTTTAGGGTTAGTCGAGTTTGTGGCCTTGATGGCGTTGATGACCTCTTTGGTCGCCTTGAGTATTGACGCCATGTTACCGGCGCTGAATCAAATTGCGCTGGATTTGGCGATCACTGACCCCCAAGACACACACTTGATTGTTTCTCTTTTTTTTATTGGTATGGCGTTTGGTCAACTGTATTTTGGTCCGGTTTCCGATGCCAAAGGCCGACGTTATACCATCATCACTGGGTTGATTGTTTTTGCGATTGGCACAGTCGTATGTATGTTTGCCGAATCATTAACTGTGCTTTTAGTTGGCCGTGTTATTCAAGCTTTTGGGGTCTCAGGTCCGAGAATTGCTGCGTTAGCCGTGATACGTGACCAGTACAAAGGCGAAGCCATGGCACGGGTCATGTCATTTATCATGATGGTGTTTATTCTGGTGCCTATGCTGGCACCTAGTTTCGGCCAAGCCATTTTGTTCTGGTTTTCTTGGCAACATATATTCTCCTCTTTCTTGGTTATCGGTTTACTTACCGGTATTTGGTATTTTCTGCGCCAGCCTGAGACCTTACCTAAAGATAAGCGAGTGCCTTTTAGTTGGGGGCAGCTTTATCATTCCAGTCGCTATATTCTGAGTAACAAGCTGGTCATGTTTTACACCTTTTCGATGGGATTAGTGTTTGGTGGCTTCCTTGCATATATCAGTGCCTCGCAGACTGTCTTTCAGGTTATCTATGACACAGGAGAGTTATTTCCTTTGTACTTTGCTTTGTTAGCCTTTTCTATCGGATTTGCCTCATTTATTAACGGCACCTTAGTCATGCGTTTAGGGATGCGTAAACTGTGTACTTGGGCTGTGTTTGGTTGGTTGGGATTCACTATCATATTACTGGTGATGTGTCTGATGTATGAGGGGATCCCTCCACTTAATTATTTAGTTAGTATTTTATTTGCGGCATTTTTCTGTATTGGCATCTTGTTTGGTAATCTTAATTCCATGGCTATGCAGCCCCTAGGCGATACAGCGGGACTTGGGGCGGCGATCATAGGCTCATTGAGTAGTATCATATCCGTCCCCTCAGCAGTGCTTGTCGGCAGTTTTATTGAAACAACAATGACGCCTATCGCGATTGGCTTTGTGGGGTTTGGGTTCGCTTCGTTTTTATTCTTCTGGTTTGCTGAACGACCCAAAGCGCAGCATTGATTTAATTTGGTCATATCATACCTCCAGAGCGTGGCTCTGGAGCCTTTCTTTTTTTACTCTGGAACAGTTCCTGCTTTAGTTGTGCGTTCATATGTAGTTCAGCTATTGGTTGGATAATTCAATTTATAAATTTTGCCTCACACAACGTAGTCGCAAAGTTAGGTCAAAGTCGTTTTATAAGGAGTCTCAGATGTACAAGAAACTGATTATTGGGGTAGCGTTATCAGGCTTAGTGTTAAGTGGGTGTGCGTCTAATTCCATGGGCAATGCCTCGAATACACAAAAGGGTGCAGGTATCGGTGCCATCGTGGGTGCGTTGATTGGTAAAGGCACAGGTGACAACGATAAGAGCCGCTACGTTTGGGGTGCCGCGGTAGGTGCTTTGGCAGGATCGGCCATTGGCAACTATATGGATAAGCAAGAACAGGAGTTTCGTGACGAGTTAGCGGACAGTGGTGTAGAGGTTTATCGTGAAGGTGATATTTTACGTTTGTATATGCCGGGTAGCATTACCTTTAGTTCAGGCAACGCCACAGTCGATGGCAGCTTTTACCCTGTGCTAAAAGATGTGGCTTTGGTCATTAATAAGTATGAAAAAACTACATTAATGGTGGAAGGTCATACCGACAACACTGGTGCAGATGATATGAATCAACGTCTATCAGAGGCTCGAGCTAATAGTGTGAAAAATTATTTAGTACAAAGTGGCGTCGATAGCAGACGCATTTCGACCTTGGGTATGGGCGAATACACACCGATTGCGGATAACGCAACGCAGGCGGGTCGTCAGAAGAACCGTCGTGTGGAACTTAAAATTATCCCTATGGGCAAGAACTAACCTGAAAAGACATTTGTGTTGATTGATTTACAATGAGGGCAATGCAACGTGCCTCATTGTTATCCTTAACAATGAAAGCATGACGTCGTTATTACGTAACTAATGAGGTATATCGGAGATTTGTGAGTGAGGTTATTTAACTAAACGAATAGCAGGACGCTGAACTTTCGTTGGTTCTATTTCAAGTACTTTTGAGCTACGAACACCATTTTTCATACGGTCATAACATACATACTTCATATCCAGTGACTCGCAAAATTTATAAATAGTTAAGAAGTCGCTTTTTGATAGTTCTTCGTTGTCTTTGGTTAGCTGTGTATCGATATACATTTGCTCGCCATTTGCAGTGAGCATGGCAACGGCAGAATACGGATCGCCATGTTTAGCGACTTTTAAAGCTCTAACCATTTTCACTTCAAAGACCCAATCGCCCATCTTCGTCATTCTGGTGATTCTTTCGCTCATTGGATTTCCTGTTGTCTTGGTCGGTGTATATTTGGGGGTTCGGGAACTAGTCTATAGCAATAGGCAGGCCATCTTTTTGCCCGCTAAATACAAGGGCTTGAGGCGAGCACTAAATATCATCTGTTGCTCTTTGGATACAGGTTGTGGATAGGATGGGGTAATTGTTAAAAAATTGTGCTGTCGGTTGTTGGTCTTCAAATTTGCAACTGATTTATATACAAAAAATTACACTTCAAGGTGTATGATTTTAGAAACACCGTAGTCCTGAACTTGAATGTTTCGACATAAGTTGCGACAAAATAATGTTACAGGCATAAAAAAGCCCAGCCAAATTGGCTGGGCAAAGAGGGCTTTTTACAGCACCTAACGACAGAAATCGTTTAATTAATAGGCGTTTTGAGAAGGGTTATACCGCTTCAACAATAGCTTTCATATCGGTCATGTAACCGCGTAACTTGTCGCCAACGCTTTCAACACCGTGCGCACGAATTGCTTTGTTTACAGAAACCAGTGTTTTGTTGTCAACACTATTGCTAGCGGCTGCGAAAGGCTTACCGATTAGCTCAGTACCTATGATTGGCATCAATTTTTCAGCAAGTAATGGAATCGCTGCGTTTGCGAACAGGTAATTACCGTATTCAGCTGTATCAGAAATAACCACGTTCATTTCATATAAACGCTTACGAGCGATGGTATTTGAAATCAATGGTGTTTCATGCAAAGACTCGTAGTATGCTGATTCAGGAAGAATGCCCGCTTCAACCATTACGTCAAATGCTAGCTCAACACCTGCTTTGATCATTGCTACGATAAATACACCGTTATCGAAAAATTCTTGCTCATCGATTTTACCCGTGTACTCAGGCGCGTTTTCAAAACCAGATTTCCCTGTTTCTTCACGCCATTTCAAAAGGTTAGCATCGCCGTTTGCCCAATCTTCCATCATAGTGCGTGAGAACTCACCGCTGATGATGTCGTCTTGATGTTTACCAAACAACGGGCTCAACATTTCCTTAAGCTGTTCAGATAATTCAAACGCTTTGACTTTCGCAGGGTTAGACAATCGGTCCATCATGTTAGTCACGCCACCGATCTTAAGTGCTTCGGTGATGGCTTCTAAACCAAACTGGATCAAGGCGCCTGCATAAGCAGGGTCAATACCGTCAGCAAGCATTTTCTCATAACCGAGAACTGCAGCAGCTTGTTGCATACCACATAGAATGGTTTGTTCGCCCATTAAGTCAGATTTAACTTCGGCAACAAATGATGATTCAAGTACGCCGGCTCGATCGCCACCTGTGGCACTTGCTAGTGCTTTGGCTATGTCCCAACCTTGTTGTTGAGGATCGTTTTCAGGGTGAACAGCGATAAGAGTTGGTACACCAAAACCGCGCTTGTATTCTTCACGAACTTCGGTACCTGGACATTTCGGCGCACACATTACAACGGTAATGTCTGAACGAATTTGCTGACCTTCTTCAACGATATTAAAACCGTGGGAGTAACCCAGTGCAGCGCCTTCTTTCATTAGAGGCATGATGGCTTCAACTACGCTTGAATGCTGTTTATCCGGCGTCAAGTTGTAAACCAAATCAGCACTTGGAATAAGTTCTTTATAAGTGCCTACGGTAAAACCATTACCGCTTGCACGCTGGAATGAATCACGTTTTTCATCGATAGCAGCTTGGCGTAATGCATAAGATACATCTAAGCCTGAATCGCGCATGTTAAGACCCTGGTTTAAGCCTTGGGCGCCGCAACCAACGATGACAATTTTTTTGCCTTTAAGAAAATTACAGCCTTCAGAAAATTCGCTGCGCTGCATGAATCGGCAACGACCAATTTGGTCTAGCTGCTGACGTAAAGATAATGTATTAAAATAATTTGCCATTGTATTCAATCCTATAAGTGCAACAAGTCAGTGACGATCTCGTGTGATGCTTACAATAGGGTATTTCTTCTGTTGTTTAAAATGATATATTTGCAACTTAACGTTTCATATTATGCAATTACGAGGTCGGGAGTAGAAAATTGGATATTCGTAGCCTTGAGCTTTTCCAACATCTTGCAAGCAGTTTAAGTTTCAATAAGACCGCAGAGGCACTGTTCGTTAGCCCTTCAACCTTAAGTCGCGCCATACAAAGACTCGAAGAGGATTGTGGTACCACATTGTTTGTGCGAAATAATCGTTCGGTGAAACTGACGGCGGCAGGAGCTAAATTACTCAGGTTTACTCAGCAAACCTTATCTGAATGGAAGAAAGTGAAGTGGGAGCTTCAAGAGGATCACGCGCAAATTCAAGGCGAGTTAAGTCTATATTGTTCAGTAACAGCGAGCCAAAGTCACATGCCGAGATTACTCGATAGTTTTCGTCATCAGTATCCTCAAGTCGAGATAAAACTGAGTACCGGGGATCCTGCGTTATCTGTGAGTAAAGTCATGCAACAAGAGGTTGATGCTGCTATCGCTATCCATACTCCTGACTTTCCGCTCGAGCTTAATTTTTTGCCATTAGGTGAAATTCCGCTATTGCTGATTGCTTCAAAGGACACGCAACTGACGCGTTTAAATCAAGTTGACTGGCGTGAACATTCAGTCGTTTTACCTGAGTCAGGTCCGTCAAAACGTATTGTTCATCATTGGTTTGCTGAGCAAGGTATACGGCCTAGAGTGTATGCCACCGTTGCCGGTAATGAAGCGATTGTCAGCATGGTCGCTCTCGGGTGTGGTTTAGGCATAGTGCCGGAAGTGGTGCTGGATAACTCAACAATTAGTCAGAGAGTAAATCGTATTCGACTCGATGATATCGAGCCTTATGAAATAGGACTTTGCTGTATTGCAAAACGCCAGAGTGAAGCTGCTATTCATGCGCTATTTAATTGCTAGTCGCCGATAATTAATTAAAGGCAAGTTGGGCAAGCATGCGATCAAATGCGCGATAATTGAGGGCCTCGGCCAGATGTCGACGTGTTATCAGGGGCTCACCCGCTAAATCGGCTATGGTCCGTGATACCTTTAAAACGCGATGATAGGTGCGCAATGACAAGCCTAATTTTTCTACTGCACCTTGCAAAAATTGCTGATCATCCGTCGATAACAAACAATATTCCTGTACTTCTTTACTGCCTAATCGCGTGTTTGGTTTGCCGCTGCGAGCAAGGGCAACATCCCGGGCTCGGATGACCCGTTGACGTATCGCTTTGCTGCTCTGCCCACGTTCTTTTACTTGCTCAGAGAATTCATTACTGTTGATCTTAGGCACATCGACCTGTAAATCTATGCGGTCCAAAAAGGGGCCTGAAATACGGTTTAAATAACGTAAAATTTGATCCGCAGTGCAGCGGCCATCGTTCAGACTCCCTGTTGGGCTTGGATTCATTGCTGCTACTAATTGAAATTGAGCCGGAAATTGTGCTTGGCGCGCCGCCCTGGAAATCGACACCGAACCTGACTCTAGGGGCTCTCTAAGAACATCGAGTACCTTACGGTCAAATTCGGGAAGCTCATCTAAAAACAATACGCCGTGATGAGCGAGTGATATTTCCCCAGGTCGAGGAACGCTGCCGCCGCCGACTAGCGCTACGGCTGAGCTAGTATGATGGGGGTGACGAAATGCACGTTGCTTCCATGTTTGCGGGTTAACGGGCTTGCCAACTATAGAGTGAATAGCCGCACTGGCCAGCGCTTCCTCATCTGTCATTGGGGGTAAAATAGTGATTAGACGACTGGCGAGCATGGTTTTTCCTGTGCCAGGAGGACCAGTAAAAAGTATATTGTGCCCCCCTGCTGCGGCGATTTCTAAGGCGCGCTTAGCTGATATTTGACCCACAACATCTTGTAAATCTACGTCATATTCTGCTTCTAGTGCGATGTTGTCAGCGCTAAATAGCGCCAGGCTTTTTTGTTTTCCTAGATGGTGAAAAACATCAAGTAGTTGGCAAGCAGGAATAACATGAGCACCACTGATTAGGGCCGCTTCTTGTGCATTATCCAAAGGTAAAATGGCGGTGCGCCCTGCTTTAAAGCATGCATAAGTAAAAGGCAGTGCGCCTTTTACGGAACGTATTTCGCCAGAAAGCGCGAGTTCACCTACGAGCTCAATGCCCTCTAAGCTTGTGGCTGGAAGTTGATTGCTTGCGGCGATAATGCCTATGGCAATGGCTAAATCAAAGCGGCCCCCCTCTTTAGGCAAATCAGCGGGAGCGAGATTGACTGTAATGCGTCTAGCGGGGAATTCAAAACCTGAGTTAATTAAGGCGCTGCGCACTCGATCCTTGGCTTCGCGAACAGAGGCTTCGGGTAAACCGACTAAATTAAAGCATGGCAGTCCATTGGCTAGGTGCACTTCCACCGTAATGAGCGGAGCATCTATACCAACACTCGCCCTAGAAAACACCACTGCCAATGACATAAGCAAAGTCCTTTGCGAGTCAAACTAGAATGTCATAAGGCTAGTCAAGTCATGGAATTAAAGCCACTGTGTTCAATATTTTCAGTCGTAAAGGAATTGGTTAGTGCCTGGTTTGGTTATTATTCCATGTGGTTAGGATTAAAAACGGGTAGATGCCAATGCCATTTCATTGCCAATAAGCGAATACTCAAGGTCACGACAAAGCCAAGTACCATGCAACCGTATGTTGATAAGCCGAAGTAAAGAGCGGTGACATAACTTGCTCCGCCAACGATACATCCAGTAGCGTAGAGTTCCCCCTTAAGCACCAAAGGGATCTCTCGACATATAACATCACGTATTAATCCACCAAATACACCTGTCATAGTGCCAAGTGCGATAGCAATAAACGGTGACGTCCCATACGTAAGGGCTTTTTGTAAGCCCATGACGTTGAAAAATGCTAAACCTATAGCATCGGCAAATTGCAGATAACGCAGGGGAAATCGGTGGCTTATTCGCAACCAAATAATGGTACAAAAAGCCGCGGCTAAGATAGCGAAGAAAAAGCTGTGATCCTGAACCCAAAATACCGGTAGATCCAGAATGATGTCGCGCAACGTCCCACCGCCGATTGCGGTAACCGACGCAAGTACGACGACACCAAAGCCGTCCATTTGCTTTTTATAGGCCATTAATGTGCCGGAAACGGCAAAAACGGCGACGCCCATTAAGTCAATCCAGTGTAACCAGGTACTCATATTTTTCTCGCATTAATTTGAGGCTGAATGATACCGATAAATGACAAATTCTAAATAGCCAAAGTACAGTGTTTGTATATAAAGGACACAAAAAAAGCATATAGCATTGCTTGATCCCTAGCGGGGGTTTGTGTTACCTATATAAGCAGTGACGATATATCCAAATTAAACTAGAAATTAAACCAAGTGTTCTATTCCTACTCGTGCAGCAAAGTAATTATTTTGGTGACAGTGGTGGAGAGGTGTTCTCCGCGGGGATAGATCTGGATAAACGTCAGACTTATTTACACCCCCCGCACGAAAGTACGGGGGGTTTTTGCGTTCTAGGACGCAATTTTCTAACGATTCGACGATGAGTCGAGGTTTTTCACGCATCAATAATGCGACCTCGGCGCGCAATTTAAAATTATTTAAGCTAGAGAGAAGAGACAATGCCCAAGTTACGTTCTGCAACCACAACCCAAGGTAGAAATATGGCCGGCGCTCGCGCCCTTTGGCGCGCCACTGGTATGAAAGACGGTGATTTTGGCAAACCCATTATTGCAGTTTCCAATTCATTCACTCAATTTGTGCCAGGCCATGTGCATTTGAAAGATATGGGGCAACTTGTGGCGCGCAGTATTGAAGCTGCTGGCGGCGTGGCAAAAGAATTTAATACTATAGCGGTGGATGATGGTATTGCGATGGGCCACAGTGGAATGCTCTACAGTTTGCCATCTCGTGAAATCATCGCTGATTCGGTTGAATATATGGTCAATGCACATTGTGCTGATGCCATTGTATGTATTTCCAACTGTGACAAGATCACTCCTGGAATGTTGATGGCGTCAATGCGCTTAAATATTCCGGTTATTTTTGTCTCAGGCGGGCCAATGGAAGCCGGAAAAACCAAACTTTCTGACCAAATTATTAAGCTAGATTTGGTGGATGCTATGGTTGCTGGTGTTGACGATAACGTTAACGACGAACAAAGCGATGAAATTGAGCGCTCAGCCTGTCCTACATGTGGTTCATGTTCAGGCATGTTCACTGCTAACTCAATGAACTGCTTAACCGAAGCGCTTGGTTTATCGCTACCGGGTAATGGCTCGATGCTCGCCACTCACGCGGATCGAGAAGGTTTGTTCAAGCAAGCCGGTAGTCAAATTGTTGAGTTGTGCCGTCGTTATTATCAGCAAGATGATGAATCTGTATTGCCACGTAATATTGCTAATTTTAAAGCATTTGAAAACGCCATGAGTCTAGACATTGCGATGGGTGGTTCAACCAATACCATTTTACATTTAATCGCTGCAGCCATTGAAGGCGAGGTGCCGTTCACCTTAGATGATATTGACCGCTTATCACGTAAGGTGCCGCATCTTTGTAAAGTCGCACCCTCCACACCGCTTTATCATATGGAGGATGTGCATCGCGCTGGTGGGGTATTAGGTATCTTAAACGAATTGAATAAAGCGGGTTTGTTACATGGCGACAATATGCATGTATTAGGTAAAACCATGGGTGAAGTGATTGCTCAGTGGGATGTAACCAATCCTGCCAACGAACATGCTTTAACTTTCTATAAAGCGGGCCCAGCGGGTATACGTACCACAAAAGCGTTTAGTCAAAATTGTCGTTACCCAACGGCAGATACTGATCGTGAAAATGGGTGTATACGTAGTCGCGAAAATGCATTTAGTGAAGAAGGCGGTTTAGCGGTATTGTTCGGCAATATTGCCGAGAAAGGCTGTATTGTGAAAACAGCGGGTGTGGATGAGTCAATTCATGTCTTTACCGGCCGAGCGCGCATCTACGAAAGTCAAGATGAAGCCGTAAAAGCCATCTTAGCCGATGAAGTCGTTGCCGGTGACATAGTTGTTATCCGTTATGAGGGGCCTAAAGGAGGTCCGGGTATGCAGGAGATGCTTTACCCGACCACTTACTTGAAAGCTAAAGGTCTAGGCAAAGAGTGTGCGCTGATCACCGATGGACGTTTCTCCGGTGGTACATCTGGTTTATCTATTGGCCATTGTTCACCTGAAGCTGCAAGTGGCGGTGGTATAGGTTTAGTGGAAGAAGGCGATAGCATGACGATTGATATTCCTAATCGCAAGATAGGGGTGGATATTACGGATGCTGAATTGCAACTTAGACGCGAAAAAATGGAACAAAAAGCGAACCCATGGAAGCCGGTAAACCGTGAGCGAAAAGTGTCCTTAGCGCTAAAAGCTTATGCACTCTTGGCTACCAGCGCCGACAAAGGCGCCGTTCGCGACGCAAGCAAATTGGAAGACTAATGACGACCAGTGCCCAAGAGTATTTAAAGAAGGTTTTAATGTCGCCGGTTTACGACGTGGCGGTAAACAGTGAATTTGTGCCTTTGCATAAGTTCTCAGCAGTGGTGGGTAACGAAGTTTGGCTTAAACGTGAAGATCAGCAGCCAGTTAAGTCGTTCAAGTTACGTGGTGCTTATAATAAAATAAGTCATCTGGACGAGGCCACCCTAAATGCTGGCATTATTACGGCCTCTGCGGGTAATCATGCACAAGGTATTGCCTATTGCGCGGCGCGCAAAAATATTCAAGCGACGATCGTCATGCCTGAAACCACACCGGATATTAAAGTCGATGCGGTGCGAAATTTTGGTGGTGATAACGTCAAGGTGGTTTTGCACGGCACTAGCTTCGATCAGGCGAACGAAGAGTCAAAACGTTTAGCTGCATTGCATGGTTATACCATGATCCCGCCTTTTGATGATCCTGACGTGATTGCGGGTCAAGGCACTATTGCCAAAGAGATGTTAGAGCAGAATCCCAACCTAGACGTGGTATTTATCGCAGTTGGCGGTGGCGGTTTAGCGGCTGGCATGAGCGTATATTTGAAGCAATTAAAGCCCAGTATACGAATTGTCGCGGTAGAGTCATCGGAATCTGCCTGCTTGCAAGCAGCCCTGACCGCTGGTGAGCCGACACCCTTGCCTTTTGTGGGGATATTCGCCGATGGTGTGGCGGTGAAAACCATAGGCACAGAAACGTTTCGTTTGTGCCAGCAATATGTAGATGAAGTGATCACGGTGAATAACGATGAGTTATGTACAGCGATCAAAGATATTTTTGACGATACTCGGGTCATTGCAGAGCCAGCCGGTGCGCTTTCGGTTGCTGCAATGCGTAAGTATGCTAAGCAAAACGATGTTACCGGAAAGGTTTTTGGTGGGGTGTTGTGTGGCGCTAACATTAACTTTCACACCTTGCGCTACGTGTCAGAGCGTTGCGAATTAGGGGAACAGAAAGAAGCGGTGTTTGCAGTCAAAATCCCTGAGCGAAAAGGTGCGTTTAAGCATTTCTGCGAACTACTGGGTGGCAAAATAATAACGGAGTTTAACTACCGGTTTGCCAGTGAGAAAGAGGCACATATTTTTGTGGGTGTGAAGCTGCGCCGGGGTCGAGAAGAGTTTGCTGAACTTATGCGCACGCTCAGCGCCAGTGATTATCCATGTTTAGATATGTCGGATAACGAAATGGCGAAATTGCATGTGCGTTATATGGTGGGTGGGCGCCCACCAGCGCTACTGCATGAACATTTGTTCTCATTTGAGTTTCCAGAGCAACCTGGTGCACTGATGACGTTCTTGAAAACGCTGGGTGAGCGCTGGAACATAACCTTGTTTCATTACCGCAACCATGGGGCGGCAGAAGGCTTAGTATTAGCTGGTTTTGATTTCCCTGATGCAGATCGTGCTGACTTCGAACAGCATTTGGCGCAGTTGGGCTATCAATACACAGAAGAAACGGAAAACCCTGCTTATAAGTTTTTTTTATCGGACGTGAACGGCGTTTTTAGTTAATCGGCAGCAAAGCGTAAAAAGACGTGTTGGGTCAATAGGCCCAACACACTCACCTTACTTTCAGCAAATCATCACCATAACCTGAGCGTTAAATCTGTTGAAGACGCTGGGTGATCTCAGGCGAAATCAGGTTCTCCACGGTTGCTAGTAATGCTTCACTCGCTTCGGAATGTTCTAACTGCCCTTCGCTGGATGCATTAATTAATTCATTATCTTTCAATGCATGAATAAAAGTTGATAAGACGTTTTTATCAAAAAACTCAGGTGAATTGATGCCATGTAACGCAGCTAAGCGTTCAGCAAACTCTCGACTTTGTTTTTCTAAGCGTCCACGGCTAATGGTTTGTTCCTTTTTGAGGATCGTCAGTACGGCAGCGTAACGCTGTAGGGTTTCCTGAATACTACGATTGAGTAGCCAGGACGAATAAAATGCTTTGCTGGTGGCTGCGGGAGGCAAGATAGCATCTTGCTCTGACCTTAATAGACCCATATCAAGCATGGTACTCAATAGGCGGTCAGTGTAGTCCATCGCTTGTGCATGGCTCATATACATAAACAGTTCACGTTGCAGTAAGGGGTATAATTGCCCAACCAACACGATAATTTTATCTTTAGCTAAGCCCTTATAGGCGAATACGATGGCACTGACTAAACCGGGTAGTGCAAAAAGATGGAGAATGTTATTCCGATAATAGGTTAGCGCCACTGCATCGTGACGTTTCAATGAGATTATCTTACCAAAGCTGTCTTGAGACACGCTGAGTTTGTTGAGTTTGAGGGTACTCTCCAGCAATGCTTTGCCATCTGTTGGCGGGATGGTTGATAAATCGCTATAGGGTGCCGCTTTTAGGAGGGCTAGGTAATCATCTATCGCTCTTTCAAGCTCATCTTGTGCCATGGCATGCTTTTTAGCGGATAATAAACACATGGCGCACAGAGACATACCACTGACCGCGGCTGCCTGATTAATACGGCCCATAACATCATTGGCTAGGGTATTTACGGTTGGGGTTAACCATCGAGGTTTTTTATCGGCCGCTAAGCTTTGTGCATCACGCCAATCTGGCACTTGCGTGTCTAAGAAATTATTTAGATTAATCGGTTCGCCGAAGTTTAAGAAGCCGCTGCCGTAGTTTTTAAGCTTACGAACCGCAGAAAAAACCTGGAAAAAAGACTCCTTCTTTTTATCCGTGCCTTTAAGTTCCTTTAAATAACTCGATACTTCCATCACATGCTCATAGCCAATATAAACAGGTACTATGCTAACGGGGCGATTAATCCCTTTGACGAGCGCCTGGAGTGTCATGGCAAGCATGCCAGTTTTGGGCGGTAACAAGCGACCTGTTCTGCTACGTCCACCTTCGGGATAATATTTCACCGAATATCCCTTGTTGAATAATAGCTCTAAATATTCTCTGAATACGGCGGTATAGAGTTTATTTCCGGCAAAACTTCGACGTAAAAAAAATGCGCCACCTTTACGTAATATGCCGCCGACAGGCCAAAAATTTAGATTTATACCCGCTGCAATATGCGGGGTAACTAAACCTTCGTGGTAGATCACATACGTGAGAAGTAGGTAGTCCATATGACTGCGATGGCAGGGTACGTATATTATTTCGTGACCATTTTGGGCAAGCGCGCGCACTTTATCGGCATGCTTTACCTCAATACCGTTATATACCTTGTTCCAAATCTTGGTTAACAAGCGAGCACCAATCCGTACCAGGCCTTCTCGATAATCGGCGGCTATTTCGTCGACGTATTTTTTTGCTTTGGCTTGAACTTGGTGATTCGAGCGTTTTTTTCCGCGCGCTTCATCACTCACCGCTTGGCGTACTGAATCTGCGCCTAAAACTGAATTATACAGCGCTTGACGTTCCAGTAGCATAGGACCGATCAAATTCTGACGTCTGCGTTGAAAATGCGTACCTGCCAATCGAATAAGCTTATGGCCTATTTCTTCGTCACTGCCCTGCAAATCCGCCATGGTGCGTGACGAAACCGCTTTGCTATAACAAACAAAATTATCACGACCTAAAAATAAAACGATAAAGAATTTACGTAGCCAGCTGGGTGACACTTGGTTGGCGATAATATCTGACCAGCCTGATGATTTACGCCCAGGTGCTCTGCCCCAAAATATTGAAACGGGCACAATTTGCAGATCCAACTCCGGGTGTTCACGATGAATTTGAAATAACCGGGTGACATCATCTGCGATGTTAGTAATTTTAACTTTTCTAGTCAGTACCGAACGCGGCTGTTGTAAGAACAAACATGCGGGTAACTCTTGGCCACCAATGTGTACGGTGACACTTGGTTTGGGTAGGCCGAGCGCTTTAGTTGACATTTTTAAGGCAAATTGATCTGTAACTGAATGCGTACGCAATAAATAAATAATAGGTTTAGTGGTATCGATTCGAAGTTCAGTTTCTATATCTGCGGGGATGCTGTTGACCTTAACCAGCCATTTAAGCGGAACAGATATAATTGTTAGCAGCAAATTATGCAGCCATGCCATAAGTGCGGTACCTAGATAGTGAAAGACCATACAAGGATACCACGTTATTCAGTTTTTCCACCCCGAGTAATCAGGTTACAGGTCTGATGTCTTATAGAAAGCTCTCTTGATTAGATCTTGGTAATAAAGATTTGAGATTTGACAACGACTGTATATACTCACAGTTAAACTGTATGAAACAACAGGCTGTGTATGCGTCCACTAACTCCCAGGCAAGAAGAAGTCTTGCAATTGATTAAAACCACTATGATCGATACCGGTATGCCGCCTACACGTGCGGAAATAGCTAGGCATCTAGGTTTTAAGTCTGCAAACGCTGCTGAAGAGCATTTGAAAGCGTTAGCGCGTAAAGGAGCCATTGAAATTCTTCCTGGCACTTCCAGAGGTATACGGCTTACCGAGCCATTGGAAGATCAATTGGAAGATCAAGGTCTACCTCTTATCGGTCGCGTGGCCGCTGGCGAGCCCATCTTGGCCCAAGAACATGTTGAAATGCACTACAAGGTTGACCCAAATTTATTTAAACCTTGCGCTGACTTTTTATTGCGAGTCAGTGGTATGAGCATGAAAGATATAGGTATTTTGGATGGAGATTTATTGGCTGTGCATAAAACGACCGAGGTGCACAATGGGCAAGTTGTGGTGGCACGTGTTGACGAAGATGTCACAGTTAAGCGTATTGAGCGTAAAGGTCGACAGGTTGTTTTACATGCTGAAAATGAAGAGTTTCAACCAATCAAGGTGGATCTAGCGACCCAGCCATTCAGTATTGAAGGTATTGCGGTAGGAGTTATCCGAAACGCCGATTGGATGTAGTCGGGTAACTCACTAGATCCCACTTCATGCTGTCAATAGAACATCATTTCAGGCTTCGCAACGAAGCCTGAAACTCAATTTCAAAAGTCACTTTTCCTCTTATATTTGTGTCTTTAATCGAAGGTTTTAAGGCCATATCTACAACCTACCTTGTTACAATATTGTAAACGTAACACACTGATAGACTGATTAAATTTTGTTCATCTGAATATAAAATAAACAAAATAACTGGACTCCTCCCCCTGTTTTGAGTAATGCTTGTTACATGATTAACAAGTTGGTAACAATTTTTGTCTTGTGCTGAACCTTACAATAATAAATTAAGACGTAACGTTTGCTGGCAGTTGCCACTATTTTAAGCGTTTGACAAGCAGGGGGTCGAGTGAAGAAAATTTCGTTGAGTGTGATGGCTGTGCTAAGCGCATTTCAAAGCGGTTCTGCATTTGCAGAGTCGGTATCTGACTTAGATCAATATCAATTAAACATGCGTAAAGGTGTCACGGATATTAGCGCCGAAGTGTATGACCTACACATGTTGATGTTTATCATTTGTGTTGTCATCGCTGTTGGTGTGTTTGGGGCGATGTTTTATTCAATTCTATTTCACCGTAAATCTCGAGGCGCAAAGCCAGCTAATTTCCATGAGAGCGTGAAAGTTGAGATTGCTTGGACCGTAATTCCTTTTGTTATCCTCATTGTTATGGCTATTCCTGCTGCGAAGACCTTGATTGCCATGGAAGATGCCAGTGAACCTGATGTCACAGTGTTAGTGACCGGTTCTCAGTGGAAATGGCACTACAAGTATATGGATAACGACGTTGAATTCTATTCTCGCTTAGCGACCCAAGCCGATGAAATATCCGGCAAGCTTGATAAGGGAGTGAACTACCTATTAGAGGTTGATCAGCCACTTGTGATCCCTACCGATAAGCGCGTACGCTTTTTGATTACCTCGGACGACGTAATTCATTCTTGGTGGGTACCTGATTTCGCGATTAAGCAAGATGCTAATCCTGGTTTTATTAACGACGCTTGGACGAAAGTAAACGAGCCTGGTATATATCGCGGTCAGTGCGCCGAGCTATGCGGTAAAGATCACGGCTTTATGCCTGTAGTCGTTATTGCCAAGGAGCCAGCTGAATATGACAAATGGATTAGCGAACGACAAGCAGTACAAGAAAAAGCTGCGGCTGAAGAGCAGCGATTATTAGCAATGAATATGAGCAAAGACGAGCTAATGAGCAATGGGCAAAAAATATACACAGCCAATTGTGCTGCTTGTCATATGCCTAATGGCGAAGGATTACCAGGTGTCTTCCCAGCTCTGAAAGGCAGTGATATTGCGTTGAATGATATGGCAGCTCACATCGAAATAGTAGCGAACGGTAAATCCGGAACTGCCATGGCAGCCTTTGCTAAGCAGCTAAGTATGTCGGAACTGGCGGCGGTCATTACATTTGAGCGAAACGCTTGGGGCAATGATACTGGGGACCTAGTACAGGCTAAAGATATTAATGCTGCGTTAAACGGACAATAGGAGGACGATCATGAGCACAGTAACTGAAACGCTTCATCACGATGACGATCATCACGAACATCATGCGCCTCCTGCAGGTATAAAGCGCTGGTTATATACGACCAATCATAAAGATATAGGTACCTTGTACCTGTGGTTTGCTTTCATCATGTTTTTGACTGGCGGGGCCATGGCTATGGTTATCCGCGCTGAATTATTCCAACCTGGTTTACAAATTGTAGAGCCGCACTTTTTTAACCAAATGACCACAGTTCACGGACTGATAATGGTTTTTGGTGCAGTGATGCCGGCATTTACGGGGTTAGCTAATTGGCTAGTGCCCATGATGATCGGTGCGCCGGATATGGCTTTACCAAGGATGAATAACTGGAGTTTCTGGATCCTGCCTTTTGCCTTCTTAATCCTTTTGTCTTCCTTATTTATGGAAGGTGGCGGACCAGCATTTGGTTGGACTTTCTATGCGCCTTTATCCACTACATATAGTGGCGACAGCACAGCGCTATTTGTGTTCTCAGTGCATATTATGGGTATTTCGTCAATTATGGGAGCGATTAACGTCATCGTTACTATATTCAACATGCGAGCGCCGGGTATGACCTGGATGAAAATGCCGCTCTTTGTGTGGACGTGGCTAATCACAGCTTTTCTGTTGATTGCGGTCATGCCGGTATTAGCTGGCGCGGTGACTATGGTGTTAACCGATAAGTTCTTTGGTACCAGTTTCTTTGATGCGGCCGGTGGTGGTGATCCTGTTATGTTCCAGCATATTTTCTGGTTCTTTGGTCACCCAGAGGTTTACATCATGATTCTGCCAGCGTTTGGGATTATCTCGCAGATTGTCCCCACGTTCGCCCGAAAGCGACTGTTCGGTTATGCCTCTATGGTTTATGCCACTGCGTCAATTGCGCTCCTATCATTTATCGTTTGGGCTCACCATATGTTTACCACAGGTATGCCAGTGTTTGCTGAAATGTTCTTTATGCTGGCAACCATGTTGATATCAGTGCCCACCGGCGTAAAAGTATTCAACTGGGTGGCAACCATGTGGCGTGGTTCGTTGAGCTTTGAGGTGCCTATGCTGTTTGCACTGGCATTTATTGTACTGTTTACCATAGGAGGTTTATCCGGCCTGATGTTGGCGATTACTCCGGTGGATTTCCAATATCACGATACCTATTTTGTCGTTGCCCATTTCCACTATGTGCTGGTGACAGGGGCTATTTTCTCCATTATGGCAGCCGTTTATTATTGGTTACCTAAATGGACTGGGAAAATGTTTGATATCACCCTGGCAAAATGGCACTTCTGGTGTTCGTTAGTTTCGGTCAATGTGCTGTTCTTTCCTATGCATTTCGTTGGCTTGGCGGGTATGCCAAGACGGATCCCTGATTACGCATTGCAGTTTGCAGATTTTAATAAATGGATAAGTCTTGGTGGATTCGCCTTTGGCTTATCGCAATTAATTTTCTTGGCTCTTCTCATTAAAGCGTGCCGCAAAAAAGGTGAACCTGTGAGTGACCAAGTTTGGGAAGGAGCTGAAGGCCTTGAATGGGAAATACCTTCACCTGCTCCATATCATACGTTCGAAACGCCCCCTGTGATTAAGTAGGTGGCAAAGGAGCATTTTATGTTGCTAAGTGAATTGAGGTTTTCTAAAAAACGGCTGCTTAAGCGTATTATCGCATTAAGCCTAGGTTTCATGGCATTCGGTTTCTGCAATAGTCTACAAAATGATGCTTATGCGCCGCTTAATGGCATTGATTATGTTGCTCTTCAAGGCGAAATGTTTAATGTCGAAATGGCCCAGCGAGGCTTAGTTCAGTCCTATTCAGGAATGTTCTGGCAGTCGCTATGACCGATAATAAAAAAGAACCCGATGAGCTTGATGTCACAAGTACCAATAAAGTAATTAATCACTCCAAAATGGTGGGTAAGTTGCTAGTAGTGGTGCTTGGAATGTTCGGTTTCGGGTTTGCATTGGTGCCACTTTATGATGTGTTCTGTGATTTGACTGGGTTAAACGGTAAAACAGCAAATTCAGCGGCGACTTATGAAGTGATGGACATTGATGAGTCACGCACCATAACGATAGATTTTATCACTCGCACTAACTCAGGTATGGCGTGGCAATTTGAAGCACAAACACGTCAGTTAAAAGTCCATCCAGGTCAAATGAACGAAGTTAACTTCACGGTAAAAAACCCAACAAGACATTCGGTCGTTGGGCAAGCAGTGCCCTCGGTATCACCAGGGACAGCGGCGTTATTTCTAAATAAAACAGAATGTTTCTGTTTTGAGCAGCAGGTTTTGCAAGCAGGTGAGTCGGTGGTTATGCCTATGCGGTTTTATGTGGACCCCCAATTACCTGACGACATTACCTATTTTACGTTGCAGTACACCCTCTACGACGTCACAGCGACGTCAGGTGATCTGACAATGAATAGTGGTGAATAGGAGAACGAATAATGGCTCAGCAAGAGTATGAAAAGTACTATGTTCCTGATAGTAGCCCTTGGCCTATAGTCGGCGCAGTGGCACTATTTTTGATTGCCGTTGGTGCTGGGAATTTTGTTATTGAGCAAACTAAGGGCACGTCAGGATATGGTGGATATATTTTGATCGCTGGTTTTGCAACCTTAATTTTTATGTTATTTGGTTGGTTCAGAAACCAAATTCACGAATCAATGACGGGCTTATATAGCGCCCAATTAGGCCGTTCTTATCGACAAGGTATGGCTTGGTTTATTTTTTCAGAAGTGATGTTTTTCGGAGCCTTCTTCGGGGCTTTGTTTTACGCCCGTATGATCGCAATCCCTTGGTTGGGCGGCTCTGGTAATAATGGGGCGACTAATGAAGTCTTGTGGCCAACGTTTCAGGCGATGTGGCCTTTAATTGAAACCCCTGGTGGCACAAAAACGGAAGCAATGGGTTGGTATGGGTTACCGTTAATCAATACTGTTATCCTACTAATATCCTCAGTGACCTGCCACTTTGCACACGTGGCTCTTGAAGAGAACAAGCGTGGACGCTTAAAACTAATGCTCGGGATCACCGTGTTATTAGGAGCCATTTTCATGTCATTGCAGGTCGAAGAATACATCCATGCCTACCAAGAAATGGGACTTACGCTGCAATCTGGCGTGTATGGCAACACCTTCTTTTTGCTGACGGGATTTCATGGCTTGCATGTGACGTTAGGGGCAATTATCTTGTTCATCATGTTGCTCAGAATATTTAAAGGACATTTTACCCCTGACGACCATTTTGCCTTTCAAGCTGGTAGTTGGTATTGGCATTTTGTCGATGTGGTTTGGGTCATGCTGTTCTTCTTTGTATATATTTTGTAATCAGTCTTAATGGCCCATTGGCTGGATATTTAAGCCAATGGGCGCACAAGTAAGTTACTAAAATGTGTCAATAAGGGGTTGGGTTCGGTTCAATTAGTCCTGTGGCTAAGGCGACGAGGATCACTATTACAATCGCCACGGACGTCAATACGCGCCGTCCAATATACTTGCTCATATTCGCTTGTTTAGGCTCATCTTTAAGCATTGCCACCATGGCTTTAAACAAATTAAAGATCATAACGATAAGTAGTATTCCGATGATTATCTTAATTAGCACTTTTATTCTCCCGCTCGCTGTTATTTTTATTGTTGATTAAGCATGCTTAGGCTCATTAAGCGATTGCCCGTGGTTTCTACCCTAGTGACTTTATGTGCTGTTGTCATTATGTTTGCTCTTGCCAATTGGCAACTGCAAAGAGGGCTAAATAAAGCGCAACGTGTTGCAAGCATTGCCGCTGCGTCTTCCCGTGAAACATTCACCCTTGAACAAATTAAATTCTATCAGGGTGACATTCAAGATTTACCTATCGTTATTTCAGGTACGTTAAATCGCGCACACATATTGCTACTCGATAATCAGATCCATCAAGGTCGACCGGGTTTTGGTGTTCTAGGTATAGCTAACAGTGATGGACAAAATGTATTAGTTAATTTTGGGTGGGTAGCTGGGAAGCGGGTGCGCACAGAGCTGCCGACTGTGGCCTTGCCTAATACGGTGAGCGGGGCTTTAGGGCGTATTGTTTTGCCAAGTAATAATCCCCTTATCACCGAAACAGCGACCTTAGACGCTGAGTGGCCCAAGGTCATACAACAAATTGATATGCGGTTTATAGAGCAGGTGTTGCAGGTCAAGCTAGAGCCATTTTTGCTGACTCTGACCGAAAACAACAACCCGCAGTTTGTGCGTAAATGGCAGCCTGTCGTTATGCCACCAGAGAAACACTATGCCTATGCCGTTCAATGGCTTGGCTTAGGTATCGCCGCATTTTTTGTTTATTTTTTCGCATTACGCAATCGACTTAAGAAGGTATCTAATGAAGAACACCAGTAATAAACGCATGATGATCACCCTTGCCGTGGTTTTTATTTTGCCGGTGGCATTGGCAAAATTAGCTTTAGATAACGACTGGTTTAACAAGGCATCGACCAATAAAGGACAACTGCTTTCACCAACTTTGGACATGACCGCAATTCAAGATGCGGCCGCTGAGCCTAAATGGCAATTGTTATACATACTGCCTACCGAATGCAATATTGAATGCGAAAATGCCTTATACAGTGTTGAGCAAGTTTGGACTGCGCTGGGCAAAGAGCACGATAGAGTGAGTGCAACTGTGATCAGTACGCCACAGAGTGACGCCAGTGTAACCCAACGATTGATACGGCAAAAAGCAGTTAAGTTGTTAAAAACTAACGTGGAAAATGTTAATAATGTGTTTCAAGGTGAGCCAACAAATGCTATTTTCATTGCAGATACTTTGAATAACGTCATCTTACGTTATCCGCTTCAAGTTGAGCAACAGCAAGCTATTTTACATAGCCGAGACATTTTGTCTGATTTGCGCAAGCTGCTGAAATTATCGCGTATAGGCTAGAGGATAATACATGAGGAAGTTGGTGCTGGCGGGACTTATTCTTGCCGTAACTGTGATTGTACTTGGTGCATATACACGGTTAACCGATGCAGGGCTGGGATGCCCAGATTGGCCTGGTTGTTATGGTCACTTTAAGGTCCCAGCTGCACAAGATCAGATTAATGCCGCCGAGTTAGCTTTCCCTGAGAGGCCATTGGAGTCGCAAAAAGCCTGGAATGAGATGATCCATCGCTATTTTGCCAGTGCGCTTGGCTTACTTATTTTGATTATTTTTGTCATCAGTATAGTTAAACGGGCTTATCATCGGCCCATTAAACTGCCGTTTTTTCTGCTCTGTTTGGTGATCTTTCAGGGCATGTTAGGCATGTGGACTGTTACCTTAAATTTACTGCCTATAGTGGTGATGGGTCACCTGCTTGGGGGTTTTGCCGTATTGTCATCGCTATTTCTATTGTATTTACGCTTAGTGCCGTATCGAATACCAGGTGGCGACCAGCAGACTCGTCGTTTGGGTAAGTTTGCCCTGTTAGGAATAGCAATATTACTTGGACAGATCGCGTTAGGTGGCTGGACATCAGCTAACTATGCGGCCCTTGCGTGCACCGAGCTGCCGATTTGTGAAAGCAACTGGTATGAGAGACTCGATTTTATCGGGGCTTTCAGTTTGCCTGAGGCCGTTAATTACGAATACGGCGTACACACTTATGCCCAACGCATGACGATGCATATTGTACATCGAGCCGGTGCGTTATTGACGTCTATCTATTTGTGTTGGCTAGCGATACGCATTTATGCTGTGGCGAGTTCTGGTTTACTACGAAAAATTGCAGCCACTTTAGTGACGATACTTGGCATGCAAGTAATCTTAGGTGTTAGTAATGTCGTATTTAGTCTGCCGGTTGGAATTGCGGTATTGCACAACGCCGTCGCAGCAGTGTTATTACAAGTTTTGGTGTTACTTAGCTACACCCTTTATCGAAAAACATAGGAGAGAGCAATGAGTAAATCAGTTGGTATTGCACCGCATAACGCCATTGCAAAATCTACCGTACATTGGCGTGATTATTATGAAATGACCAAGCCAAAAGTCGTGATGTTATTACTGCTTACCGCGTTAGTGGGTATGTGCCTAGCCAGTGAAAACTGGATAAGTTGGAAAATCCTTTTAGCTGGGTTGACCGGAATCGGTTTTCTTTCCTCTGCTGCGGCTGTCATTAACCATGTGGTGGATCGTAAAATCGATGCCCAGATGGCTCGTACATCAAACCGGCCGTTACCCAAAGGCAAAATATCCCCCCAACGTGCCTTAGTGTTTGCTGGGGTGCTGACGGTGGTAGGTTATATTATCCTAGAGTTATGGGTTAATCGTCTTACAGCACTGCTGACCCTAGCAAGTTTGGTGGGTTACGCTTTTGTTTATACTATGTATTTGAAGCGCGCTACACCGCAAAATATCGTGATTGGCGGATTAGCAGGAGCCGCGCCACCTTTACTAGGCTGGACGGCAGTAACAAATGATATTCATGCTCACGCGCTACTATTAGTGCTGATTATTTTTATTTGGACGCCTCCACACTTTTGGGCTTTGGCTATTCATAGAGAGAAAGACTACGCACGGGCAAAAGTACCCATGTTACCTTGCACCCATGGTATTGAGTTCACTAAGACCTCTATCTTGCTGTATACCGTATTATTAGGACTGATCTGTTTACTGCCGTATTTGATTGGTATGACGGGGGCCATATATTTAGTTGGTTCTAGCGCATTAAATGTTGGCTTCTTGTATTATGCATGGAAACTGAAATTCGCCAGCGATGAGAATACAGCCATGCAAACGTTTAAATTTTCGATTGTTCATTTAATGGCATTATTTGTAATTTTGTTGGTCGATCATTATATGAGATTTACTTTTTGAGCAGATTAAGTGTAGCGTTAATCGCCTTAGTGGCGTTGGTTATTGGTATTGTCATTGCTATAAATATTGCACCGCCGAAGGGCTCTGAAGTGCAATACATTAAGCTGTACCCTCAAGCTCGCGCGTTACCTGAATTCACGTTAACCGATAGCGACGGTCAAGTACTAACCAATAAAAATTTGCAGCAGCAATGGACCTTGGTTTTTGTGGGATATACATTTTGTCCCGATATTTGCCCCACAACGCTCGCTGATTTAAGCAGTATCTATCCGCAACTTCAGAGCATTGACAGCCAATACCCGATTAAGGTGGCGTTTATTTCCGTTGATCCGGCTCGTGATACTACCGAAAGGCTGGCGGAATATATCGACTTTTTTGAACCTGATTTCATCGCTGCGACAGGCCAGCATGCAGATCTTTTCCCCTTGGTACGAGCCATGGGTATGATGTACTCCAATTCGCAAAGCACAGATGATCCAAATTATTTGGTCGATCATAGTTCCTCGGTGGTGCTTATTAACCCCCAAGGCAATGTTATTGGGCGTTTCAAGCCTGACTTTACATCAGGAAAGGTCCCCGTTAGCGACAGTAAACGTATTCTGCATGATATGTCTATATTGGCCACAGAATAAAATTAATGCCTGGGGTTCGTCGAGCGAATGCGGATGATACAAGCGATGCGGTAGCACTTGTCCTTTCATCTGCCCCTGTTGCGTTAGAGCGCTTGTTTAGTCAGCAAACAGAGCATAATAATTACCACGCCAAAAGCTTTTTAATACGTGCTTTTGCGCAAAAAGCTGGACAGTTTGGTTACGGAAATCATTGGGTTATAGAGATAGACAATAAGATTGCTGCTATAGGATGTGGATGGCAATTCGAGATGGGCGAAGCTTATGTAAAAGCTACGCTTGAAAGTATGACGAGTTACTACCAAGGAGTCGATGTACTTGAGGTATTGCATCGCTGTCAGGCTTTGCAACCGGTCTTTGCTCGTCCCGCAGCTGATGAACTTTGTGTAGGTCATATCGGGGTTGCTGAGGCTTTTCAACGTCAAGGATTGTGCAGTCAATTATTAGCGCACCTCGAATCTACAGCGTACACCTTAGGTAAGCGAAAGCTTACCTTGGATGTTAAACAAGATAATGCCGGCGCCATCGATTGTTACCAGCAATTTGGGTTTGAGCTGGTACGCATCACCCAAGACACAAGCATTATGTCGCTGGGTACTTATGTGCATATGTGCAAGCTACTGTAGCTAGCTACCACGATATTGTTTTTTAGGCCCATTACCTTGCGTAATTTTAGTCTAGCCACTTGCCTTCTGAAGTAGGAATAAACCAAGGTTTCGAATACCAATAATAACGTGACGGCTGACTTATGCTTGGCGCAGTACAATTGATTCTGGAGCGACCAACAGGCAACTTTTTAGCAAAAGAAACGCTGACATACTCACTTTTTCGTGTTATTGGCTGTGAGCTACCTTGAAAATAACAGCTTAATTGGCGGTTATTTATATCATCGCTTTGCACCTTAAATTGAAACGTAAATGCATTACCATCGACCAAGGGGCTTACGGGTGTAACCTCTGACACGGGTAAGGCTAAGCTGGCAATTTTGACCTTCAAGCGATCTAAGTTGGCATAAATACCAGCGGCAGGAAAGCGCGGTAAAGCTGAGAAGTCACTAAAGCTCGCGATGGCGCCAGAGTATTGGGCAAAACCAACATAACCTAGCTCTGTAATACGTGCTTGTAGCGCGGGTGAAAACTCACCATAAGGGTAGGCAAGGAATTTATCTTTTACGTCTAAGTTATCTTCGAGTAGCGTTTCAGCCTGTTGAATATCGGTTATGCGCCGAACTAACCAAGCTTCATCATTCTCATCAGGTAAGCGAGTGAGTAAGTGTTCGTGGCGTAAATTATGGTTGGCAAAACTTGCACCTTGCTTCGCCATATTTTTCATATCATCCCAGCTCAAATGATAATTCACTTTATTGACTAAATCTGGATTGATAAATACGGTATACGGCAGATGCAACTTGGCTAGTATGGGGTGGCCATTTTGATAAATATTTTTAAAGCCATCATCAAAGGTAATAGCAACTGCGTTGTCTGGCAGCGACTGTTTATTCTTTAGAGCAACGACGACGTCTTTTAATGGCAATACATTGTAATGCTCAGCTAAGTAGCTCATGTGTTGTTGAAAAGTCTCAGGCGAAACGCTAGTTGAAGCTGGTGTGGCGTCGCTGACGTGGTGATAGAGTAAGATAACCGCATTGTCTGCAGCTTGTGTCTTATTGCTCACAATCAGTAGCCATGTGCAAATTAATACACTAAAAATGATACGATCCATAGAGTTACCTTCAAATATGGTTAAGTTCAATTGGCACTGCGCAACTTGGTAAGCAGTGCTGCATAGCTAATCGCGCAAGCAATTGTAACATTGAATTCCTCCAGCATAATGTGTGCTGAATTGGCTTTGATACATTTTTATTATTCTTTATTGGACGGACAGTGACTTGGCTCAATCCCACGTTTTAACACATCAACGATTCTGGCATCGCGCATCTCATCAACAGTTATTATTTTTAGCGCTCCCCATGATCCTGAGTAATATCACTACCCCACTAATCGGTATGGTTGACACCGCAGTGTTGGGCCATATGGGCAGCAGTCACTATTTGGCCGGTGCAGCAATTGCTTCACTCATTCTGACGCAAACCTATTGGCTTTGTGGCTTTATTCGCATGTCGAGCACTGGACTGAGTGCTCAAGCAAAAGGTCAACAAGACGGTCACAGCAAAAGCCGAGTATTTTGGCAAAGTTGCAGTGTTGCGCTTGTTTTAGGCTTAGCAATTTGGGCGGCGCACAAACCGCTATTGGCCATGGGGATCCACTTTGCTCAGCCTGAAACTCAACTATTAGAGGTGATCCAGCAGTATTTCAGTGTGCGAATCGCTGGCGCACCTGCGGCATTAGTAAATCTTGCCATAATAGGCTGGCTAATTGGTCAACAGAAGACCACGCAAGTGCTCTATATTCAAGTATTTGCCAACCTGCTTAATGCGGGGTTAAGTGTATTGCTTGTCTTCGTGTTCGATGCCGGTGTGAAAGGGGTGGCAGTGGCGAGTGTCGTAGCTGAATATAGCATCTTGTTACTGGGAGTATGGGTTGCGTTCAACGGTATGGGATTACAAAAACCCCACTGGGCGTTGTGGCGTTGGTCATCGCTTGCGCAGTTAATGAGTCTGAATGGCTACAGCTTTGTGCGTAATTTGGCACTACAACTGTGTTTAGCGTTCGTCATTTTCCAAGGGGCGAGATTTGGCCCGCTCACAGCGGCCAGTAATGCGATTATCATGCAGTTTTTCGCTTTAATCGCATTAGGGCTCGATGGAATAGCATATGCAGTTGAGGCATTGACCGGGGAGGCTAAAGGTAAAAGAGACGCTGAAGAAATTAAACGGGTTGTGGTCAGAGGCTTGTTTTGGTCCGGTGTGATTGCGTCGCTTTACAGTTTATGTTTTGTGTTATTTGGTCAGCAAATTATTGCAGTATTAACAGATTTACCTGAATTAAGAGCGTTTAGCGCGGAATATTTATTGATCATTTGGCTACTGCCCATTGTGAGTCATTGGTGCTTTTTGTTAGATGGTGTTTTTGTCGGGTTAACGCGGGCAAAAGCGATGCAAAACAGTATGCTGCTGAGTGCGCTGTGTTTCTTTTTTCCCAGTTGGTGGTTGTTACAAGGTTATCAAAACTATGCATTGTGGATTGCTTTATTGCTGCTAATGTTGGGGCGAGGGCTTAGTCTTGGTGGGTATTTTGCTTATCTTTATCGCGGTCGGCGTTTGTTAGGGTAAAAGCACTTTTCATGCGATAAGCAAGAATACCGATATAACCATAGAGTGCAAATATACAACCAATGGCAAGGGCTATTAGCCCAGGAACTTGTAGCCACACAAGGCTTTTACTGCCCAGCAGTACCAAGGCGGCTCCAATAACAAAAAAACCGAGGCCGTATTTGAAACGTCCCCAGCTTTTTTGTGGATCTGCCGCCAATTTAGCTAACGGCTTTTTAAACATTGTGGGCGTCGACTAATTAATAGTACGAATGCTCACCGGCTTCGTGCTCGGTGGCATCTTTCACTGCTGTTAATTCGCCAGGGAATTGTGCAAGCATTTGCTTTTCAATGCCATCCTTAAGCGTTACGTCTACCATAGAGCAGCCGTTACAGCCGCCGCCAAACTGCAATATCGCTTCGCCTTTATCGGTGATTTCCGCCAGCATCACTTTTCCACCATGACTGGCAAGCTGTGGATTGATTTCGGATTCGATCATGTAGTTAATACGCTCCTCAAGAGGGGCGTTATCATCGACTTTTCGCGCTTTGGCATTTGGTGCTTTTAACGTGAGTTGAGAGCCCATTTGGTCGGTCACAAAATCAATTTCTGCTTCGCTTAAGAAAGGTACGCTCTCGGCGTCAACCACGGCATCAAAACCGTTGAATTCAAGGGTAGTATCCGTTGATTCAACCGCGTCTGGTGGGCAGTAAGAGACACCACATTCTGCGCTGGGTGTACCTGGGTTAACAACAAAAACCCGAATATTAGTGTCAGGCTCTTGTTTTTCAAGCAGTTTACAAAAATGCGCTTGGGCTGTATCTGAAATAGAAATCATATAAAAGGTCCTGTTGTAGAAACATATGAAGATTGTATCAAAATTACTTGACTAAAACACTCAAGTAATCGAGTTTACTTATGTTAATTTCAGCTAAAATATGCGAACCTTTTAGGCTATTTTGAGTGTAATAAAAGGTTTATCTGTATGAAATTCGGTTGGTTTTGGGGCTCCGTATGCCTTGTTTTATTTTCTTTTTCGGCCCAAGCACTCTCCGACCACGATTATTTGCCTGCCAATACCCAATTTCGCGATGATATTCCCAGTCCTTCTCAAGTTATTGGTGCGCCCGTAGGCGAGTGGCATGTACGTCATGACCAACTAGTGGAATATATGCGTATTCTAGCGGCAAAGTCTGACCGAGTTAGCATACTAGAAACGGGTCGTACCCATGAAAATCGTCCGCTACTATTGCTGACGTTTACTGCCGCAAAGAACCAGCAAAATATCGAATCTCTCCGTGAGCAACACTTGTCGTCATTCGGGCAAAAGCGCGTAGCCGATGCACCTCTGATTTTGTGGATGGGTTACAGTGTGCACGGTGATGAATCATCAGGGGCTAACGCCGCTTTGTTGGTCGCATATTACCTCGCTGCTGCCCAAGGTGAAGTTGTGCAAGCTTTGCTTGAGAGTAATGTGGTGCTTATGGAGCCCAGTATCAACCCCGACGGATTAGCACGATTTGCACAGTGGGCCAACGGTAATCGCGGCCAACAACTAGTGGCGGATCCAAATCACAGAGAGCATCAACAACCTTGGCCGAGTGGCCGCACAAATCACTATTTATTTGATTTAAATCGCGATTGGCTGTTACTCACTCACCCTGAGTCTCAAGCGCGTATTGCGCAATACCATCGCTGGCGACCTCATGTTGTGACTGATTTCCATGAAATGGGCACTAACAGTAGCTATTTTTTTCAACCGGGCATCGCTTCGCGTAATAATCCTTGGACACCTGCACGCAATACTGAACTCACCGCAGAGCTGGCAAAATTTCACGCCGCCGCGTTAGATAAAACTAAACAGTTGTACTTCACCCAAGAAGCATATGATGATTTTTATTATGGGAAGGGCTCAACTTACCCAGATGCCCAAGGCAGTATTGGCATACTCTTTGAACAAGCAAGCAGCCGTGGACACCAGCAAGAATCCATCAATGGGGTGCTGAACTTTAGTGATACTATCCAAAATCAGGTAACTACGTCCCTCTCAACTTTTGCAGGTGCGCAAGCTAATAAAGCTGCCTTGCTGGCTTATCCCGAGCAATTTACCGAGCAAACGAATAAACTCATTAAAGACGATAAAATTGCTGGGTATCTTCTCAGTGAATCTAAAGATGCGACTCGGTTTACTCAGCTAAAGTCGATACTGCAGCAGCATAACGTTAAATTTAATTTTTTGAATAAAGACGTGCGGGTAGATGATGTTATTTATCAGCCTTTGTCGAGTATTTTTGTACCATTGGCTCAACGTCAGTATCGTTTAGTAAAATCACTTTTTTCCGAGCGTCAAAGCTTCAATGACAACAGTTTTTACGACGTATCAAGTTGGAATTTACCACTGGCATTCAATATTCAATACTCACCTGTTGAGCGTAAGTTATGGGGTCGAATCCCCGTTAACGAGAATAGCAATTCGCCCATTAACCAGATCACTGCCCTAAGTGCTAAAGATGATGTTTACGCTTATGGGTTTTCATGGCAGGACTCAATGGCTCCCAAGTTGCTTTATCGTTTACTGGCGGCGGGTGTACAAGTCAAAATTGCCGGCTCAGATTTTGCCGCTACAACAGATCAAGGCAATATTAGCTTTAGTGCTGGCTCAGTGCTGATCCCATTAGCGCTTAAACAGCCCGACAATTTAGTCTCGTTATTGAGTGATGGTGCAGCCCAAAGCAAGATAAAAGTATGGCCTATATTATCCGGTTTAACGGCGCAGGGCTTAGACCTAGGTAGCCGTGATATGCGCGCACTTAAGACTCCTCAGGTGTTGCTGGTGGGCGGTGAAGGCACGTCTCAGTATGAAGTAGGAGAAGCTTGGCATTATCTTGACACTGTAGTGGCGATGCCTGTGACGATTACCGATTTAGCCCGCTTGTCTCAGATCGATTTAACACGCTATAGCCATATTATATGGGCAAGCGGTAATTACACGGATGTACCAGAAAAGACGGTTCGTACATTAGATAAATGGTTGTCTGCGGGCGGCGTGATGATTGGCCAGCGTACGGCAGCGAAATGGTTTGCTGATAAAGATTGGTTAAAAGCATCTTTCATCAGTCAGGAAGAAATTAAACGTGCATTTTCCAGTGCAGACCTAGCCTATGGCGACCGTGATACGCTTGCCGCAAAACAAAGAATTGCGGGGGCGGTTTTTGACACTCAAATTGACATGAGTCACCCCCTTACTTTTGGATTCCCCAGAGAGCATTTACCCTCATTTAAAAACAGTACTGTGATTATGCGCGTGCCCAAAACGCCCTTTATTACAGTAGGGCGTTACACCTCTAAGCCCTTAATGTCGGGGTACGCAGCAGATGAATTGCAAGAGCTTATTAGCAATAGCGCATCGGTTGTAGCGCACAGTGTTGGCAAGGGCAAAGTTATAGCCTTTGTTGACGACCCAAACTTTCGTGGTTATTGGCGAGGAACACGACGTTTATTAAGCAACGCGATATTTATGTCTAATCTTATTAATGCTCCAGGGTAAGGCATATACTCCAAATATCGATTCGTATCTCTGGATACTGGCGGCGAATGAGCTGATAAATCGCCTCAACCGTGGCACCTGTGGTTATCACGTCGTCTAAAATGGCAATGTGCTGATATTTGATCGCACTATGCAGTGAAAAGGCATTTTTTACATTAGCTTTACGTTGGTTGCTGGAGAGTGATGTTTGGGTTTGGGTTGCTTTATGACGGGTAAGCATGCCGGAAATCAATTCGATGCCAGTTAAAGCGGATATACACTTACCGAGTTCAACACTCTGATTGTATTTTCTTGTTTGATAGCGTTTTGGATGCAATGGCACGGGGATAATAGCTTGAGGGCGAGGGTGCAAGTCGCCAAGTGCATGGGTTACAAAAAGTTTGGCTAAAGCATTCGCATGCATGATTTTTTTTGAAAACTTTAAGCCAGTCAGTAAGCGCGATAAGGGCCATTGATAATCCGCTAATGCCAGCACATTTTCTGCATTTAACTGCTTAAGACCGCGTCGCACCTTAGGCCAATTCAGCAAGTTGTAGTCGTAACTTTTGCAGTCAAATAACAGCAAATCACGAGTGCAAAAATCACATATTAATACCTCGCTACTTTGGCGACATAACAAACAAAGCTGTGTTTTTACTAGGCTTAGCCGACTAAAGTCCCACATGTTCCCTGCTTCTGCTTGATTTCAAGTTTTGCATCTCTAAACTGACACGCCATGTAATAAGCGTAGATGAATAAAATGAACTCTAAACTGAATACTCGAACAGAAGGTAAAGGAGCTGACTTGGTTTTGTTGCATGGTTGGGGCGTTAACAGCGGTGTATGGCAGCCGATTGCAGAGCAATTAGAGCAGCTATTTAAGGTGACTTACATTGATTTACCTGGATTCGGCCAGAATAATGATGTGCTCCCAAAAACTTATAATATGGAATCGGTAGCCGCGTGTGTCGCTAAGGTAATACCACCTCAGAGTATTGTTGTCGGGTGGTCGTTAGGCGGGCTTATCGCTCAGCACATTGCCGTATGTGAGTCAGATAAAATAAAACAGTTAGTGCTGGTGGCAACGTCACCTAAATTTCAAAAGCAGAATGAATGGCCGGGCATCGATCCTGCCATTTTGCAGACGTTTTCCGCTCAGCTAGTGAACAATTTAAGTAAAACCATTGAGCGTTTTTTAGCGATCCAAGCGATGGGAAGTGAATCGGCAAAAACCGATATCAAAAAAATAAAAAGCAGTATCGAATTATATCCCCAAGCCAATATTCTCGCATTAACAGCGGGGTTGACGCTATTAGAGCAGATTGATTTACGCACTAAACTGGTTGAGTTTGCTATGCCAGTGCATTGGATGTTAGGCCGATTAGATAGCTTAGTACCCATAAAACTGGGTGAGTATATTAAGCAAACATTGCCTGATAATCATAGTGTGACTGTGTTCCCGCATGCTTCACATGCACCTTTCATCTCCCATACCGAGGAATTTCTGGCAGATTTGTTGGCAAAGATATCAGTGTAAAAAGTCACTGTTCAATTTCACGTTTTTGGTTAATAATTAAGCATGAGAGATTGGTAGAGGTACTCAAATGGATATATCAAATAACGGCAACATTAATGCAGCATTTGCCAGTGGGGTTCAAGGTGTTCAGCAGTCGAGTAAGCAGGTCACGCAGGCCGCACATGAAATTGCCAATTTAAACGGTGACTTTGAACAGCCAAGTAGTGCAACCGGTGCGAGTTTGACCGATAGCCTAGTCGATTTGAAAACGGCTGCTTTAGGGGTAGAGGCTTCGGCCAAGGTGGTAGATGTAGCCAACGACACGGTAGGCACTTTATTAGATACCTTTGCTTAAAAACAAATATTTAACGGACAATAACTGACAAAAAATGAACATTGTTACGCCGATTCCGACAGCGATTGTTTTTACAACAGCAAACATAAACACTGAAGCTGCGCGCAGAGATAATACTTTGCGTGAAACAGTTCCAGCGTTAACTGGGTCTGAAAACTCAGCCGCAGAATCGGGTTTAGCAGGTGATCATGACAAAGTAAAAACGCCCGCCCAACCCCTCACTTATGAGCGCCCTCAGGTTCAAACTCAAGGTGAGCCCGCATCGGATATTCAGAAAAACGCTGATCAAGACAACGCCCAGCAAGAAAGTGCAGGCAAAGAAGGCGCTGAACAAGAACAACAAACTCAGCAAGAGCAACAAGAAAAAGCAGAAATAGATGAGCTTAAAAAACGCGATACTGAAGTGCGTACTCACGAGCAGGCTCACGCTAATACCGGAGGACAGCACGCAGGAGCACCGAATTACGAATATACGACCGGTCCTGATGGTAAGCGTTACGCAACAGGTGGCGAAGTATCTATTGATGTAGCTGAAGGTGACACACCAGAAGAAACCATCCGTAAGATGCAACAGGTTAAAGCCGCCGCTACGGCTCCGGCAGAACCTTCCGCACAAGATCTGCGGGTGGCCGCAGAAGCTAGCCAAAAAATGTTTGAAGCTCGTAAAGAGCTTGCTGAACAAAAGAGTGATAACACCCAGGGACTTTCTGGGACTGAAGGGGTAGAACAGGCTAAAAGCCAAACAACCCCTCAAGCCGCATTTGGACCTGAGTTAGACGAAATTGTGCGTGGGACTGATGAAGGCACACCCATTCGTGATTTAGATGTAGCAACAGGGTCGCTAAAAAGCAGCGTACAATTATTGGCAAATGGTGATGAACTCCCTAGTACACAACGTAACGGCAATACCTTGATTGCTGAACAGGTTGTGCGGCGCTTTTATCAAAGCGTGAGCGAGCCTAAAAGTTACGGATTGAATTACTCCGCCTAACCCTTCATGTGTATTAGCATTTATGATTTTGAGTTAGACGCAAAAAACGCCCTTAATGGGCGTTTTTGGGTTTAACTGGGTTAGTTCATAAGAGGTTTACGACCCTAACTTTTTTTAGCTTTAGCAAATGCGTCGGCAAACGCGTTACCCATAGCTAGATTTGCCGAGGCTGGCTTAGGCGTTTTATTCTGGGGTTTATTTGTTGGCTTATTCCCGTGACGAGGCTTGTTCTCATCATGATTACGGCCCTGATTAGTTTGCGCCTTGATATCGTCATTTAAACGCATGGTGAAAGACACTCGCTTACGGGAGACGTCAACTTCCATGACCTTAACTTTGACGATATCGCCGGTTTTAACGATTTCACGAGGATCAGAGATGTACTTATCGGTCATAGCTGAGATGTGTACTAAACCGTCTTGGTGCACGCCAACATCAACAAAAGCACCAAAGTTCGCCACATTACTTACCACGCCCTCTAGAATCATGCCTTCTTTTAAATCACTTAACGATGAAACGCCTTCTTTAAAGGTCGCCGTTTTAAACTCTGGGCGCGGATCGCGTCCAGGTTTGTGTAGCTCATTAATAATGTCGGTTACTGTGGGTAATCCAAAGGTGTCGTCAACAAACTGCTGAGGCTCAAGCTTCTTGAGCAACTCTGTGTTACCGATTAGGTCGTTGACCGCACTACCGGAATTTTTCACTATAGCCTGCACCACAGGGTAAGCCTCTGGGTGGACCGATGAAGCATCAAGCGGATTACTGCCATTTACAATGCGCAAGAAGCCTGCTGCCTGCTCATAGGCCTTAGGGCCTAAGCGTTCCACTTTGAGTAAGTCTTTACGACTACCAAATGCGCCATTGGTATCTCTGAAGTTAACAATGTTGGTAGCTAATGTGCGGTTTAAACCTGAAACATGGCTCAGTAGCGCAGCTGAGGCCATATTTAAGTCTACGCCAACGGCATTAACACAATCCTCAATGACTCGGTCCAGTGAGCGACCCAAGTTACTTTGGCTAACATCATGTTGATATTGACCTACGCCTATGGCTTTTGGCTCTATTTTCACTAGCTCTGCGAGTGGATCTTGTAAACGTCTGGCAATTGAAACTGCGCCTCTTAACGAAACGTCCATATCAGGCAGTTCATTCGATGCCAGCTCTGAAGCAGAATATACAGAAGCGCCAGCTTCACTAACCATAATTTTGCTTAGGCCAAGTTCAGGGTTGGCTTTGATCACTTCAGCTGCTAGCTTGTCCGTTTCTCGTGAGCCCGTTCCGTTACCGATACTGATTAGTTTGACTTTATGTTGCTTACACAGCATACCTAGGGTACGTAGGCTTTTGTCCCACAAATTTTGCGGCACATGAGGAAATATAGTGCTGGTAGCAACCACCTTGCCTGTAGCATCCACTATCGCGACCTTTACCCCAGTACGAAGGCCAGGATCAAGGCCCATGGTATTTTTCGCGCCAGCAGGGGCAGCCATAAGTAAATCGTTTAAATTCTTAGCGAATACCTGAATTGCTTCTTGTTCGGCTTGCTCTTTGACCACACCAAATAACTCAGTTTCCATATGTAATGCTATTTTTACCCGCCATGACCATTGAACAACCGTCATTAACCACGCATCACCAGCACGGTTAGCGAAATTTAAAGCGAAGTGCTGGGCAATAATATGCTCACAATGAGAGCCTTTGTCGCTGTCTTCTTTTTGTGGATCGGCATCCATGGAAACTTGTAAAAAATTTTCGTTCCGACCACGAAATAAAGCCAAGCAGCGGTGGGATGGTATTTTGCTTAAACGCTCACTGTGTTCAAAATAATCAGTATATTTAGCGGCTTCTTTTTCTTTGCCGGTGATGACCTGACTTTTAATGTGGGCGTTTGCCATCAAGTACTGACGGACTTTTTGCAGTAATACAGCGTCTTCTGCAAAGCGCTCCATTAATATGTATTTAGCGCCCTCTAGCACCGCCTTTTCATCTGCCACGCCTTTGTCAGCGTCAACAAACTTAGTGGCTTCTGTCTCAGGTGTTAAATTCGGGTCATTGAAAAGGCTATCTGCTAACGGTTGCAAACCCGCTTCAATGGCGATCTGGCCTTTGGTGCGACGTTTGGGTTTGTAGGGTAGGTATAAATCTTCTAATTCGGTTTTATTATCACAGCCTAATATGCTGCGTTTAAGCTGATCCGTTAGCTTGCCTTGTTCGTCAATCGTTTTGAGGATCACATTGCGTCTGTCATTGATATCACGCAGATAAACCAAGCGCTGTTCTAGCAGGCGAAGCTGAATGTCGTCTAATCCATTGGTCGCTTCTTTACGATAACGAGCGATAAAGGGCACACTTGAACCTTCATCTAGCAACTTAACGGCAGCTTGTACTTGAGTGGCTTTGACTTGAAGTTCACTCGCGATTTTTTCAATGATCATGTAACGGCCCTATTTTGGCGAAGTTATGCAGATTTAACGTATTAAACAAATAGCTCAACAAGGCAATATATGGCCTTGAAGGCAAAATACCAGAGTAGACGAGCATTATTGCCGATTATTTTTTAAATTGTCGAAATGGGTTGTAAGGTGACAAGATAAAGCGTGGGATTCTGCGTCTCTGAAAATCCTCAAGCCAGCCTCCGAGTTCATGCTCAGCTATGCTGAAAGGTGCTCAAACCATCAAAAACGGGAGGCTGTTATGCCATTTTACTGCGGCATTGACTTACATTCAAACAATCACGTCGTGGTCGTCATCGATGAAAAGGATAAATAAGGTTGTGGATAAGCGTATCGACAACAATTTGAACATCACGCTCGAGCTGCTTGCACCTTACAAAGAGCAGTTAAAAGCCGTGGCTGTCGAATCCACTTTTAACTGGTATTGGTTAGTAGGTGGCCTGATGGAACAAGGTTATCAAATACAACTGGTCAATACTGCTGCCGTCAAACAATACGACGGCTTAAAATACAGTGGTGACCATCAAGATGCGTTTCACCTTGCGCATTTAATGCGCTTGGGAATATTGCCTACTGGTCATATTTATCCGCCTGAATATCGACAAATACGTGACTTATTGCGCCGTAGGCGGCAATTGGTGAAACATGCATCCAGTCATATAATAAGTATTCAAAATTAAATCTGGCGCTCATTAGGGTATAGAGTCAACTGTGTCGATATTCGTAAAAAGCTCTTCACACTGCCTTTCGAGCCAGGGCGCTTTTTGTATCATTCAGCCCATAGCAATCTCACCATTCTTAAGACACTAGACAAACAGATTGCCATCATTGAACAACAAACACTGGAAGCGGTGGAGCTTAAAGATGAATTCAAACTGTTGACCAGCGTGACCGGTATTGGTCCAATTTTAGGTTTGACTATCATGTTAGAAACAGGCGACATCAATCGGTTTGAAGCCGTCGGTAATTACGCGTCTTATTGTCGTTGTGTCAACAGTGTGCGTGAAAGTAACGGCCAGAAGAAAGGCACGGGTAACCGTAAAGCAGGCAATAAATATTTGTCATGGGCCTTCTCAGAAGCCGCTCATTATCTTGTTCGATTCGATGCAAAAGCTAAACGTTTTTACGAGCGTAAAAAATAAAAGCGCAATGGTATTGTGGCTATTCGTGCCTTAGCGCATAAAATCGCCAGAGCGGTATTTCATATGTTAAAAAACAAACAGGCCTTTGATATCGCACGCGCCTTTAGTTAGTTTCCCGGTGTCATTCAGCCAGTTTGCGGGGTTGGATAACAAACCAGTGTTCTCTGAATGGAGGGTGATACCGGACCTATTTTATTCGCCCGCATGTTAAGCCAATTCGGGCCTGGAAGGCGAAAGCCTAGCCACTACCCCTGTGCGTTTATCGCATTGGATAACATGGGGAACTGACGTTTTTGTGGCGCACAATGTGCGTGGGAAATTGGCCTTAACAGACCAAGGACTAGAGCCCGATGGGTGACTGTTGCGGATAAATAATCTAGCACAACCAATAGAAAAACATATTAGCGAATGAAAACCGGGGCATGCTACAGAGTACACAAACGCTAATGTTTGCTGAAAAGCGATCCGGACTTTATCGCACTATTGACAACGGCTGACCCCGTTTATTCGCACGTTATTTGACCCTGACTTTGGAGTCACTATTCCCGTTGCTCTAAAACAATTATAATAAAAGCTTATGAGGAACACGGATACTCATTACAGCACGCGGAATACATGGCTAACATATTCACCGAGGAATATACCGTATGGGATGCTGTAGAACACTTGATGACCAAAAAATACTACTTTGAAAAGTTGCCGTATTAGTAAAAATGGCCACCCTCCATAATTTTTCTATTACTTGGAATTTACATTCTAAAATTCAACCCTAAAATCATAATCTCTTACGATGGATGCCCATGTAATTCGTATTACCAACTAATAAAGTTAGGAATTCAGCTAACTAACTATTGCTTCACTTCAACTAGTAGTGCTTCATATGTTTTTGGCTCAAATTTGCTGGTAAACCAATTACCATCACTCAAAAAAACAATCACTTTTTCGTTTTCAGTCGCGGAACCAGAACCACAGTTTTCTATGGAAGGGTGAATATGATCACTCTGATCCTCTCCTTTAAGCACTTCGGTTACCGAGACATCTAACATATACGGTGTTACCGAGGGGGAAATTGATTGGTTAATGCCCATTGATTCAGCTTCTTTTTTGACATTATGCTTATGGGTTACAATACCAATATAAATAGTCTGAGCGGCCGCAGCCCGCTGCTCCAGTGAAACTTTAGCAGGCACGCAGGCGAATGTGCTTGAGCTTAAAAACGTCCCTATTATCAGTAGAATTAAGACCGGTAAGTTTTTGCATATAAACATGAATAATTATCTCCAAGAAGTAAAAAGGGCATTAAGCATGTGCTTAAGCCCAATTTATTATTACAAAAAAGATTAATACAAATTAATCTTTTTTATTCTTTTTGCCAGCAACTACTTCGTTACTGTCGCCAATCAAACGGATATGTGTGATAGTTTTTGTGCCGTTGGCATTGTGCTTAACCCACATTTGACTTTTGTGATTACTTTTCACCATTTGCCCATACTCAGATGCATCAACAACAATTTCATTAGAGCTGGCTGCGTTAAAACTTGCAGTCAAAGTTACGCCAGAAAATGTGCTGTAAGCTCTTAGCATCACGTGAAAATCACCGCTACCAGACATGTTACAGGTTTCATTATTTCCATTTAGGTAAGGGCGGCAATCCCAGTTATTTGTTTGTGCCACACTACCAAGTTTAACGTACATATCTGCGTCACCTGAACCTCCACTGATAGAAAAGGTGACATTAGTTGAACCAGATGGGACGTGCATATGGAAGTCTTGTTCTGAACGACGTGTGCCAGAAAGGCCTGTTTTTACATCACCATTACAAAGATCGCCAGCGTCCCCGTCACATGAAGTAACAGGAGGAGGTGGAGTGCCACCACCAACGTGAGCATAAATCTCGTTTAACAACTCAAAATCATGAGCATTAGGGTCAATACCATCATCTGGATTGCTAGAATAATCCATACAGGTATCCTGACTCGAACCATTTTCACTGGTATGACCTAAACCGAATAAGTGGCCAACTTCCTGGCACATTACTCCCCGTTTTTCGTTAACTGTCATAGAGTAACTCTCATTTAATTTGGCAGTACCCCACAAGATATGATTGCTACTATCTATGTTCAAAGACGCTAAACCCAACCAGCCATTGGTGCCGTAAGAAGCGTTACATATTCGAATGTTACCTGTAGATATTGAGCAGTTATTTCGAGCTGTTGAACCATCGTCGATAGCCGTCACGGTTAAGTATAAAGGTGAGGATATGCCGGTATCAGCACCTGTGTTCCACCAACTATTTGTTTCTTCCATGTAACCTTGCCACTCACCACTCACACTATCAATGACTGAAAGTTCGGTGGTGTCCCAGTGATAAGCTGAACTTGCAGAGGTCCCTGTTCCCCATACATGAGCGGCAGTGCTTGGCAGTGCTGTGACAACTGCAATAGCAGCAAGTGAAAGTTGTAATGCATTTCTTTTTATAATTTTCATTCTTTACCTATTATTTTTATTGGAATTAAGTTAATTAAATACCGTTATAAAGCAGCCAACGGAAAGCCTTTATCCATATTGTTAGGTAGCTAACGGCATGTGGATCCGTGTAAAAAACCACCCGATACTATAGGTAAGCTAGAGCAGCCTCAAGCTTTTTGTTTACAACTTGTTACACAAGTTAACAGGTTGTAAGCGCGGTAATCTTAATTACCGCTACACGAAAGGCTTAAGCGACAAAACTTAGGTTATACAATTTTTTAAAGTTATAACCAGACACCAATAAATTTTGCTGAAATTTTGGGATGGCTCGTGGGAGAAACGAATGTGAACCATGAGGATATTTAAGAAAAAACGATTGGTAATACAGATGTCCATTTTGCTCAGATACTTAAATGAGCTTACATCGAATCCAATTTCCTTAGCAGATTATGGGTATTTGAATCCGTATAAAATACAATGGATTTGAGCCTGTAATAATGTAAAGCAGGACGGGCATATTAGTTTTATATGCAAAACAACACCCTACCTTTAAACTAAAAGAGCTACCGTACAATGGGTGTCCCTGAAATTCGTTTATTTCATCGGCTCTGCCCCGCAGGTCCTAACTGCCGCTTCAGAGTGACACTGAGAACAGCAAATAAACGTTATTTACCCCTAAAACGTTCCTTTTGGGAGCTGAAACTTTAAATGCGGGAAAGCTGTGACGTTGCCCCCAAACAGGTTATCGACAAAGCCGATTGTCTTGCTCTCTTACGATGTTTGTCCTTGTAGACTAGGCCAGATGATGGCTGTTGCGGATAAATTATCAAGCACAACCAATAGAAAAACATATTAGCGAATGAAAACCGGGGCATGCTACAGAGTACACAAACGCTAATGTTTGCTGAAAAGCGACCCAGACTTTATCGCTCTATTGACCACGGCTGACCCCGCAGGTCCCTGATTAATAATGCTGGAATTTTTCAACGTTCACTGTGTATTGATACTGAACTAAGTGCCTATCGCACCCTGTTTGAGGTAGATGTGTTTGGTCAAATTGCCTTAACCAAAGCTGTTTTGCCGGTTATGCTTAAACAGGGTTCGGGACACATTGCGGTGACGTCAAGCGTAGCGGATAAAGTTGGTGTGAAGTTACGTAGCAGTTATTGCGCAGCGCGGCAATAATCGGCAAGTAACGTTTATGGCTGAGGGGGACTACGCTGTCTATTTAGATAAACTCAAAGAATATTCAGCTAAGTACCAAGTGCAGGCTCATGTCTTTGTGTTAATGACCAATCACGTACATTTATTGCTGACCCCTTCACCCGAAAAAGGTGACAGCCAGTTAATGCAGTCTTTGGTGCTATATTATGCTTTGTATATCAACAAAACCTACCGCAGAACCGGTACGCTGTGGGAGGGACGGTATAAATCAACCCTCGTTGACAGTGTGCGTTATTTTCTCACGGTGAGTCGCTACATTGAGCTGAACCCTGTTCGCGCGAATATAGTGTTACACCCGGCACAATACTCATGGTCGAGTTACAGAGGTAATGCACTTGGCGGTGTTATTCGATTCCTCACTTGCCATACTTGTTACCTTTCTTTGGGACGTGATGCTCAAGCACGGCGAAGCGCCTATAGGGCGTTATTCGATGAAATAATCCCATCGCACACATTGGTGGAAATCCGCGATGTCACCAATAAAGCGTGGGTATTAGGGGATGACAGATTTAAGCAACAGGTGACAATACAATCTGGCAGAAGGGCCGAGCCTTTACCTTCTGGCGGAGACCGAAGATCTAAAACGTTCAAGCGCAGTACATTGGATTAACTACTCACGCTTAGGTGACTTGATTTTTATAGAAATTCATCCGCTACGTTTGGGAGAAAACCTCTCACTTCATTTACTTCTTATACTCAATCGAAGTGATATACCAGTCTTTACAGCCTGCAGGGGTTTTGACACTTGCCACGTCATCCACTTCTTTTTTGATTAATGCACGAGCCATTGGGGAGTCTATCGATATGTAGCCTTTGGCGTCGCCGTAGATTTCTTCTGGGCCAACGATGCGAAACTGTTTTGTTTCCCCCTCGTCGTTTTCAATCTCAACCCATGCACCGAAGAATACCTTTCCAGCCTGCTGGGGAGAGTAATAAACTATCTGCAGTTCAGGCAAAAGCTTTCTTAAATAACGAACACGCCTATCAATTTCACGTAGTTTTCGTTTGTTGTACTGATAATCAGCATTTTCACTTCGATCACCCAAGCTCGCCGCCCATGTCACTATTTTTGTGATTTCAGGGCGTTGTTTCAGCCAAAGTTCGTCGTGCTCATCGTTCAGCTTTTTATAGCCTTCAGGGGTAATTAGTTTAGTTTTCAAACGTATTCCTTTGCAAAATCGTATCTTGAATAGTCGTTATCAAGAAGCGTGCTCTTAGGATGTTAAATGTTAGTTGCTGATATTGCTTTATTATTTCATTCTCGAACGGCTCACGCAGCTGAATAGTGGGTGTTTTCTTACGTCTAACCGGAATAAAAAATATTTTATTAGCACTAATTATTACATCAAATAGTGCACTTATAGGTTTCGCTTTTAATTTTGTGGGCTAAGCTTAGAACATCAAGTAGTTGATGGGCCGAGACGCCTTACTTGACTATCTGATTAGACCAAATTCACCCTTATTTTTTGGTGCTAAGGTAGGGCATCTGCAGAGATACAGCATACCAAGTTCTAAAATTACCCGGATATTCTGGGCCAAATAACCCTTTCGAAGGGTCTAAAACCGAGGGAATAAGGTTCAGCAAGGATAGAAGCTGGTGAGTAACGAAAAAACCGAACATCGTAGATGCTCGGTTTTTTTATGTGCGACTTGATCTTACGAATAAAAATTTATTCGCTTGCGCCTTCAGCTGGAGCCACATCCAATAACTCAACTTCAAATACTAAGGTTGAGTTTGGTGTGATTTTACCCGTAGCGCGCTCACCGTAAGCAAGTTCAGACGGAATAAAGAACTTGAATTTAGAACCCACTTTCATCAATTGTACGCCTTCAGTCCAGCCAGGGATTACCCGTGATAGTGGAAAAGTAGCTGGTTCGCCGCGGCTGTAGGATGAGTCAAACTCAGTTCCGTCAAGTAAAGTGCCTTTGTAATGCACAGTTACCGTGTCTTCTGCCACAGGCGATACACCATCGCCAGCAGTTAATACTTCGTACTGTAGACCTGAATCGGTTACGGTTACGCCTTCACGCTCAGCATTTTCAGTTAAGAATTTTTCACCATCGGCAACATTAGTTTCAGCTTTTGCGTCAGAAATGGCTTTTTGCTTTTCGCGAGAAGCGGCTTCCATAGCGAGAGTAAGAGTTTGAATTTCTTTCATATCAAGCTGTGACTGACCTTGCAGAGCTGCAACAAAACCTTTAACCACTAAATCTTTATCAAGGTTAACGTCTATTGCTTGTTGCTCAGTCATTTTTTGCTCAATAAACTGACCCACACTCGCGCCCATTGCATAAGATTGTTGCTGTGCTTCGGTATCAAGCTTTTGCTCTTCAACTTTTAGTAAATCCGTGTCTTGTTGACCACAGGCGGTAAGGCCAATGGCTGAGGTAATTAGAATCGCGATAGCAGTTTTTTTCATTTACTTCTCCCCTGAGATAATTTGTGTCGAATACATGACTTGTGAAGTGTTTCAACTTGATAAAGCGCTTATACTAAACGCCCTGAGTGAAAAGAGAAACCCAATTAGGAACAATCCATTGACCGTATTGTTAAGATTAAGTTTAATTTTTTTATTTCTAAGCGGTTGTTCTGGGCAATCGTCAACTCCAGTGCAGACTTGGCGGCATGCTGAAGAGGGCGCTTATGCGGCGAATATTTCCGCGGATGCTTCGTTGGCTGTGGTCTCGAGTGTGACGGGGGGGATATCGGTTTGGGATCTTGAGCAGAATATTAAGCGCTATACCTGGCAACACCAAGGCGAAGGCAATAATTTGGTCGCCAATGTACATATCGCCTTCGATAAGAGCTACGTGGTGACGTCTGATCGAGAGGCATTCGCCCTATGGAATGTTGCCAGCGGTGATCCAGAAGGATTTTGGCGGATTGATGAGTCGAGCATTCGTGATGTAGCGGTATCCAATCAAGGGCGTGGTATTTTAGTGGCTAGGGGGAACGGCAAGGTGATGTTTTTTGAGCCTAAAACGGGTCGCCGGTTGGAGTTTTTGGGTCACCAAGAGAAAGTGAATAGCGTCGATATATCCCCTAACGGTTTTTATGCTCTAACGGGTGGGAATGATTACACTGCCTATTTATGGGACACCCGAACAGGGCAAGTTATCCATCGTTTTGCCCACTCTAGTCGGGTGACGAAAGTGGCGCTGGATGACAACGGGCGTTATGGGTTTACGGCTGATAGCAAGCGCGATGCACGCATATGGGATTTAGCCACAGGTGCAGAAGTCAGTAATTTACATTATCTTGCTCGGCAGAAAATATTTAGCACAGCAGTATTTTCCCAAGACGGTCAGTATTTATTGACCGGATCACCGGCTAAGCGATTGAATTTATGGCGCGTGTCTGACGGTAATGAATTACAAGAATGGCAAGTGTCACCACGAGAAGGCAGCCGCCCGCAAACCGCAGTGGTGTATGGCGTCGGTTTTGCTAAGAACAATCAAGTCGTGTCAGAAAGTAGCAGTGGTTTAGCTGAGTTCTGGCAAATGAATCAGTAATTAGAGTCAATTATGCAACATATAGAAGCAGATATAGAACAACTACAAATGAAAGTCGCCTTTCAAGAAGACACGATAGAAGAGTTGAATAAGGCCCTGATAAAACAACAAAAGCAACTGGAGTTACTGGAGTTCCAGTTATCTCACGTAATCAATAAGGTCAAAGAAATAGAGGTGCCAAGCGGCGATTCACCTGAAATCGAACCGCCTCCGCCTCATTACTGAGGTGATCACTCACACCACAATAGTTACTCTGGCTTAAATACGCCAATGACGTTCTCACTTTGGCGAGAGGCTTTTGTTACTTTTGTATCGGTTTGAGTTTGATGATAATGGCACTGCACGCATTCCATTTTCTCAATATTGTTCTCGAAATAAAGCATCAGAGTATCCATGCTTTTGCATTGAGGGCAAGTGGCCCCAGCGATAAAACGTTTTTTAATCTTAGTCGTCATAATCAAGAGGATTTCTTCGGTCAGTCATCTTGCTATCATACCGCAATCGACCGACTAAGTTATCCGTCAATAGGCATTCATGATCCAAATTTCTGATTTATCCCTTATGCGTGGCAACAAGACCTTGCTACATGAAACCAATGCTGTGCTGTACCCAGGACACAAAGCTGGCCTAATCGGTGCCAATGGCTGTGGTAAATCCAGCTTGTTTGCACTTATCAGAGGTGAGCTACACCCGGAGCAAGGGGAGTGTAATATTCCTAAAGACTGGCAAGTGGTGTCGGTCGCGCAAGAAACGCCAGCTGTGGAGCGCTCAGCCCTTGATTACGTGATAGACGGTGACAAGCTTTATCGTCGCTTACAAGCGGAGTTACAAAAGGCAGAAGACGCTCACGACGGGGTTAAAATTGCTGCTTTACACGGCCAGTTAGACCATGCTGGTGCTTACGATATTGAATCACGAGCAGCAACCATCCTTGCCGGGTTAGGCTTTGGCAACGATGCTATTGTCAGACCCGTTACGGCGTTTTCAGGTGGTTGGCGCATGCGTTTGAATCTCGCCCAAGCCCTATTATGTCATTCTGATTTATTACTGCTCGATGAGCCGACGAACCATTTGGATCTAGATGCCGTGATTTGGCTGGAAAAATGGTTACAGCGTTATACAGGCACCTTGTTACTCATTTCACACGATAAGTCATTTTTGGACAGCACAGTGAATGAAATTATCAGCGTTGAGCAGCAACAGCTTGTGAGCTATACGGGTAACTACGATGCGTTTGAACGTCAGCGTGCCGAGCGTTTGCGCCTACAGAATCTGCAATTTCAGAAGCAACAGGACAAGATCGCCCATTTAGAATCGTTCATCAACCGCTTCGGGGCTAAGGCCAGCAAAGCCAAGCAGGCTCAAAGTCGAGTTAAACAGCTCGAGAAAATGGAAACGTTATTACCTGCTCTGGCTGCGTCTCAGTTCAGTTTCGAATTTTTCATGCCGCCAAAACTGCCGAACCCTTTAGTGAAAATGGAGCAGGTGCAGTTAGGCTATGAGGATACGGTCATCCTCGAAAAGCTGCATTTAAACTTGGTACCGGGCAGCCGTATCGGTTTATTAGGGCGTAACGGTGCGGGTAAATCGACGTTGATCAAACTGCTCGCCGGTGAAAAACAACCGATGAAAGGGCTATACGAAACTTCTGCGGGCTTACGTATTGGTTACTTTGCTCAGCATCAGTTGGAATATCTACGCGCCGATGATTCAGCGCTGGATCACTTGCAGCGTCTTGACCCTAAAGCGACTGAGCAAGGTATGCGTGACTACCTTGGTGGTTTTGGCTTTCGAGGCGATGATGCGCTTGGGCGGGTTGCACCTATGTCTGGTGGTGAAAAAGCGCGTCTGGTATTAGCGCTCACTGTGTACCAGAAGCCGAATTTATTGTTGTTAGATGAACCAACCAACCATTTAGATTTAGACATGCGCCACGCCTTGAATATGGCACTGCAAGGTTTTGAAGGGGCAATGGTGTTGATTTCCCATGACAGGTTCTTGTTGTCATCAGTGTGTGACGATTTCTATTTGGTCGATAACCAGCAAGTGACTATGTTCGACGGTGATTTAGATGACTACCGTGACTGGTTATTAAAATCTGATCGGGATAGGCAATCCTTAGAGAAAGAGGGCGGCGAGAAAAAAGAGCCAAAACTCGATCGTAAAAATATCAAACGCTTAGAGGCTGAATTTAGACAAGCGACACAACCTTTGCGCAAAATGATTCAAGCCCAAGAGAAAAAAATGGCCGAACTTGAGGCGAAGCTTGAAACGATAGAACATAAAATGGCTGACCCAGATATTTACAACGCGGATAAAAAAGCCGAGCTGAAAGTTCTATTGGCGGATCAAGCCAGCTGCAAAGTTGCCCAAGAAGAGGCTGAAATGCTGTGGTTAGATACCCAAGAACAGCTTGAAGTAAAACAAGCTACGTTTGATATAGAAGTAGCTGGCTGAGCTTAAGTCGCTCCGCTATTCGCTCACGTTAGGGAAATAACTGTGTCGCAAATGCTTGCAACTGACCGGCTGAATTTACGCAACTGGATCGCTAGCGATTATGCGCCATTTTATGGGCTAAACTCAGACCCTGAGACAATGCGTTATTTCCCGTCCGTGTACAGCAAAGTACAAAGTGATAGGTTAGCCGATAAATGCCGAGCGCCTATCAATAAGCGCGGTTGGGGACTGTGGGCGGTATGCAAAAAAACGATAGGGCGTTTATTGGTTTTGTCGGGCTACATATCGCTAATACTAATTTGCCCGGCTCCCCTTGTGTAGAAATTGGTTGGCGACTTCACAGGTACCGTTGGGCTAAAGGCTTTGCCACTGAAGCGGCTGAAAAAGCGCTTGAGTATGCGTTTGTGCAGCTGCAACTAACACAGCTGATGTCTTTACCGCTAAGTTAAATAAACCGTCCCGAGCGGTGATGACACGGATCGGTATGCACGACACTTTAGCTAATTTCCAGCATCCTGATGTTCCAATAAAAAGCCAGCTGAGGGAGCATGTTTTATAGCAAATCTCCCGAGATAGCTGGTTACGGCAATTTAATTAGCTATTAGCCATTAAGGGGCTCAAAAAGGCTCTCTTCAAATGCCTTGGCGGCGGGAGAAGAAGGGCGATCGCGATAGCGGAGTTGATACAATGGACGTGTCATCAGCACGTTCTTTTTAGTCGTTAATGTTTTTATTCTGCCGAGCAAGAGCAAATCTTGCGTGACGGCGTCGGGCAGTAATGCCACACCCATACCTTGTGCCACGCAGCGTGCAATGGCTTCATTGCTGCCAAGTTGCATGTTGTTATTGACGGTGATCCCTTGTTTGGCAAGTAATTTAAAAGACATTTGCCGAGTGCCTGAGCCTGGTTCTCGCAGTAACCATAATTGTTCACTCAGCCAATTTTCTATATTTTCTGAGGGACTGTGTGTGCTTGGGATCACTATACTCATGGGGTCATGCTGCCAGTGTTGACTGGTAATATGTGGTTCGTTTGCGCTGCCCTCAACTAATGCCAGATCGATCCTACAAGCTAATAATGCCTGTTCTATTTGTGCCGTATTGGCCACTTGTACTTCAACGTTGATTAGCGGATGTTGACTGCAAAATCGGGCAATATAAGGTGCAAGCCAGTAGCCCGCAATCGTAGTACTGGCCCCTATCAATAAGGCGCCGCGTTTTAAACCCGTTCTTGCCCGTACTGCTTCTAATGCTGCCTGCTCAATGGCAAAAATGCTACGAGCGTGATTAAACAGCTCTTGACCACCTTCAGTCAGGGCAAGTTTCTTTCCTCTTGATGCTCTTTGTATAAGCTGCATTCCTAATTGATGTTCCAATTCTTTCAAGGCTTTAGACACCGCAGGTTGGCTTATGCAAAGGGTCTCTGCAGCCTGAGAAAAACTGCCTAAATGGGCAACGGTATGAAACACTCGCAGTGCATGTAAATTCAATTTATTAACCTGTAGTTATCAATGCATGATTTTAATGTATTGGAGTTATATTTTGCCGCTACCTATCATTAAGTCAACTTTTAAACCACTTAGTTAGGAGCGGTTCCATGTACAGCGCGGTTAAGCATTTTTTCTTTCATGGTGGTCAGGGCATTTCTTCTGATGTCAGCCTATACGTTGATCGTCGTTGGTGGTTGGGCTTGGTGTTAGTCACTACCATTGCATTTATGGCTATCTACTTAAGCCAAGTCGATTTCATTCAACAAGCCGGTCTAAGCTCACTGACCTTAGGCATAGTGTTAGGAGTTGTAATCGGTAATACCTTGTTTTCTTCCATGGCAACGCACACGGACATAGGGGTGGATTATGCGAAAAGTATGTTACTTAAAGCAGGCGTGGTGCTATTTGGTTTTCGTATCACCTTTGCACAAGTAACAGGAGTGGGCTGGCAAGGTCTGCTCACCGATATTGCCATGCTTAGCTTGACGTTTTGGCTGGCTATGCAACTGGGTAAGCACGTTTTCAAACTCGATGAGCAAACTACTATTCTCATCGGTGCGGGTAGCTCTATTTGCGGCGCGGCGGCAGTAATGGCCACAGAACCCGTGGTGAAAGCACAGGCGCACAAAGTGTCTGTCGCCGTCGCGACTGTGGTTGTGTTTGGCACATTAAGCATGTTTCTTTACCCGTTAATGTATCGTTATTTGGGTTTAAGCGAACATGCCTACGGGATTTTTGTCGGCTCGACTATTCATGAGGTCGCCCAAGTGGTTGCGGCTGGCAGTGCGGTTAGCCCAGCAGCAGCGGATATTGCAGTGATCGAGAAAATGCTTAGAGTGATGATGTTAGCGCCTTTTCTGATGGTGTTGTCCGTATGGCAAAACAAAAAGCACGCGAGTGACAATGGAACGTTAGCCAAAGGGTCAACCCCCAATGCGGTTCAGGGTAGTAAAATCAGGATCCCCTGGTTTGCTGTGCTATTTATCCTTGCTAGTGGCATCAACTCAACTCAGATGTTGTCACCTCAGGTGACTGGGGAAATTATTAATTTGGATGGAATTTTACTGACCATTGCCATGGTTGCATTGGGGCTGCGTACTCACATTGGGGCCATTCGTCAAGCTGGCTTGAAGCCCTTGTTGTTAGCAGGCTGTTTATTTCTATTTTTGATTGTAGGCGGATACACACTGAATCTTGCAATTTCGACACTTGTTTAAAGGGATCTGCAGGGGCGAAATGCGCGATGAAAATCAAGCCAAACATCCCCTCACGCCTTGATAAAAAGTGAGAGATGTTTGGCGTTGAAGTTTTACTCTAAAGGGGCGAGCAGTTTTAGGCTGCCGCCTTGGGTAAGTTGTTGATGGGTCACAAAGCCATTTGTGAGTGTCTTATTGTTAAGCATTGGCTGCTTCTGGTCTTTGGCTAAGGGCGTGATGAGCAAGGTTTTACCCGGGTAATAAGCCTGATCAAGATGAACCGTCACTTTATCAAACGCTGTGCTGGAGGTAGCGTAGTCCATATCTCCAGGTGATACAGGGTAGATGCCCAGCATGCTAAAAACTAACCAAGCCGACATAGTGCCTGCATCATCATTGCCAGGCAAACCTGCCGGCTGATCCGTAAAGTGTTGGGCCATCAGTTTTTGCACATTCAGTGCGGTCTGGTGTTCTTGACCTGAAACATAGTTGAACAGGTAAGGATAGGTAATGTCGGGTTCATTGCCCATATCGAAGTTGTTCGTTGCAAAAGTGGCGTTTAAAGCATCAATAAAGCGGCTATCTCCGCCTAATAAGTCAATCATGCCGGGAATGTCGAACGGTACGTAAAATCGGTAATTCCATGCATTACCTTCAATGTAACCCGGAGCAGGTTCAAAATTACGGCCAAGCTCAGGATCATAAGGTGTTAGCCATTCGCCACTGCGTTTTTTGGGACGTAACATGCCAGTGTCGTTATCAAATAAATGACGGTACCCTTGCGCTCGGGTTAAATATTTTAGGGCATCTTGCTCATGCCCTAAAGCGTTTGCCAGGCTGCCTAGGGCAAAATCTGCCACATAGTATTCAAGACTCGTGGACACGCTGCCGTCGTATGGTTCTTCGTCATCTACCGGTACATAACCCAAAGTGAGATAGTCTTGATTTTCAGGACGTATAGGGTTGTTGTTAAGGGTATCTGCTGATTTCTGCATGGCTCGATATGCTTGCTCGATATCGAAGGTATCGACTCCGCGTAAGTAGGTATCGGCAATCATGGCCGTTGCTGGATCACCTACCATGGTTTGGGTTTCCATGCTGAGGAGCTCCCATTTGGGTAACCAGCCACTTTCTTGATACATAGCCAGCGCCGAATCAACCATCTGCGACTGGATCTCAGGATAAAGCAAACTTAATAAGGGATGCAGGTTTCGGCTTGTGTCCCATAACGAATAGACCGAATAGCGATTTTTTCCTTGGGTATTACCGACTTGAGCTGTGTGCTGTTGGCTCATGATCGGATATTCACCGTTAACATCTTGGATGATGCTAGGGTGAATCAAGCTATGATACAAACCCGTATACAGTAGGGTTTTATTGTTGTCGGAGCCTTGTACTTCGATACGCGATAACAATGCATTCCAGGCCTTTTTCGCTTTTGAGCGAGTCTCGTCGAACGCAAATGTGGGTTGCTCTGTCGCTAGATTTTGCCGAGCGTTTTCGATACTCACATAAGAAATACCAACCTTTACCTCAATTTGCTGCTTTGCTTCAGTATCAAAGCGCATATAAGCACCAATATTGTCGCCACTCATCACATGGCGATAATTTGGGTATGACTTGATGCTGTCATTGTTCTGCATCCACTCCCCTTCGACACCGGTAAATTTGGGCATCTTTTTAAAGGTTCCCAGCGACTTAGCGGGTTTGCTGAAACGGGCGACAAAATAGACTGGCCGAACATCTTGTGGGTTATAACAAAATGTCCCTACGGTGCGAGAACCTTCAATTTCATGATCGGATACTATCTTAAGGGAACCACCGGTTTCGTTCGTCAGTCCCAATCCCAGATTAAGTATGATATTTCCCTGACCTGCATTGAAGGTATAACGGCTCAACCCTGTGCGTAAGGTGCTGGTGGCTTCAGCCTTAATGTCATACTTGTCTAACGTTGTTTGGTAATAACCAGGTTTAGCGTGTTCGTCAGAGTAAGTTGAGCCATATTTTTGTGCATCTAGTTCTAAATCTCCCGCGGTAGGCATGATATTGATCACACCTAATTCTGGGCAGCCTACGCCACTTAAATTCACATGGGTAAAGCCCGTTAAGAATTTATTTTCGTGAATATATACGCGGGAATTCCACGCGGCGTCTTTCTCAAATTTATTTAGTTTTTCGTGCTCAAAAGCCACATTAAAAGGCGCCACTGATGTTAACGCATGGGGATACTGAGCGCCTGGATGTGTGGCACCAAAGTTAGACGTACCGACAAAAGGATTGACGAAATCCGCTGGGCTTTGTTGCTGCTCTTGCGCCAATGAGAGAGTGCTACTTGATAGGGCGAAAAGGCTTAAAGTGATAGTGAGTAATGCTTTCATTGCGGTTGTGATCCCATTTCAAATACCAACTCCCCCCCAGCTAAAATGTCCTGATGAGTGATAGAGAACTGCGTTAATGGTTTGCCGTTTAACGTAACACTCTGCACATATATATTGTCTTTAGACTGGTTGTGCGCTTCCACGTGAAAGCCATGTCCGTTTTCAAGATGTATGGTGGCAGAAGACACTTCTGGACTGCCCAATACATACTCGCCTGATACCGGATTCACCGGATAAAATCCTAAGGCACTGAATAAGTACCACGCTGACATTTGCCCTGCATCTTCATTGCCTGACAGGCCGTCAGGGGCGGTATGATAAAGCTCGTCCATAATCTGACGCACGTACTTCTGTGTTTTACTGCCTTTGCCCACATATTGATAGAGATAAGGCACGTGGTGACTGGGTTCGTTACCGTGCACGTATTGGCCTATGTAACCGGAAATCCATTCTGGAAATTCACCAACCGTTTGCTGTGCTTCAAACATAGCGTCTAATTGGGCTTCGAAAGGCTCAGCGCCCCCCATAATATCGATTAAACCGTTCACATCTTGGGGAACAAAAAAGCTATACTGCCATGCGTTAGCCTCGCAGTAATCTTCTGGGTGATAGGCATCAGGATTAAAATCAGTTCGAAACTCGCCGTTCTTCCCTTTTGCGCGCATAAAGTCAGTTTGCGGATCAAACAAGGTGCGATAGTTTTGCCCCCGAGCCTGAAATTCTTGATACAACTCGACTTTACCCAAGGATTTAGCCAACTGCGCTATTGCCCAGTCATCAAAGGCATATTCCAAGGTTAAAGAAACATTCCAGCTGCGTTCTTCAAACGGCACATATCCGAGCTTTTGGTAGCTCTCTAGGCCAAACTCTTTTTGAGTTGCACTTTGCAAGGCCGCTTCGAGAATTTGTTCACCACTGGCATCAATTAAGCCTTTAAAATAGGCATCAATGAGCACTGGCACACTGTGGTACCCCATCATCATATCGGTTTCATTACCTTGAAAGTTCCACACAGGTAAGCGTCCAGCAACCTGATAGTGATCCATGATAGATGCCATCAATTCTTTGCTTCGCGTTGGTTCGACTATGGTTTTCCATGGGTGTAAGGCGCGAAAGGTGTCCCACAAAGAGAAAAATTCATACCTAGGATAGGTTTCGCTCTTGTGAATTTGGCCATCTGGCCCTTTATATTCACCGTTACTATCAGAAAACACCCGAGGGGCCAAAGCGGTGTGATACATGGCGGTATAAAACTGCGTCATGTCATCTTTTTCGGCACTGATTTCTACTGTGCTAAGCTGTTTGCGCCAAGCCTGTTGCGCTTGATCTTTAACTTGGGAGAAGCTTTTATTTTTTCCTTCAGCCAATAAATTATGTTTGGCATTTTCTATGCTCACCGAGCTTATCGCTGTGCGCACGGTAACCACTTTTTCATCGGTTGGCAGCTCAGTTAAGTCAAAATCAAATTCCCCTGCTAAATTGACTCCTGAGGCACTCACTTCGCCGCTTTTTACTTTATCATTTATCAAAGTATGGGCGCTGAACGGCTGAGAAAATTCACTGTAAAAATAGACTCTTTGGTCGCTTGCCCAACCAGTAGATTTACGAAAACCGCCTATTGTCTGCTTATCAATCACGTCGATATGAGTGGCTAGGGTCTTATCCCAATTGCGGCTGTAACCGAGATCGACTCGCACAACGGCGTCACGGGTGTTTTTGGCATACTGATAGCGCTGATAACCGCTGCGCAGGCCAGCAGTTAATTCTACATTGATCGCGTAATTGTCTAAATGTACCTGGTAGTAGCCCGGAGATGCCTGTTCATTCTGGTGATTGAAGCGGGATACTATTGTGCCATCTTCTGGGCCCCCTTCGGTTTTTTCAATATGAAATGGCCGAGTCAGTGGCATAAAAGAGATATCGTATAAATCTCCTGCACCTGTGCCAGATAAATGGGTATGGCTGAAGCCAGCGATGATATTGTCAGGATAAAAGTAGCCAGAGATCCAATCCCAGCCAGTGCGACCATTATCTGGGCTTAATTGCACCATGCCATAGGGCACGGTGGCACCTGGATAGGTTTTTCCCTTGCCGTCGGTGCCAATAAATGGATCCACGTAGCCTAATGGGTCGAACACCTTTCCTTGCTCTGGCATGTCAGCGTGTTTTTGATCTGAGCACGCGCTTAATGCCAGCACTGCACTGGCGAATAATAATTGTCTGATCATACTGGTATCCGTTTATTTTAAGCGTGTATTGCCCAATGTGCGCAGTACTTCGAAACACGCGCCCAAAGTGTGATAATCACATTTTGCACCTGCAGCACTTTTTTGCGTGCTGTATTTGCTGTTGTCACGCTGCAATACTCTGAACCAAGCACCGTATTTGTGATCGACCATGTGCTGCCAACTGTATTTCCACAAAGCATTATATTGTTCCAAATAACCTTCATCTTGCGTGGCTGAAAACAACATGGCCGCTGCCGCAAAGCTTTCTGCTTGCACCCAGAAATATTTGTCATCGTCACACCAACTTCCATCAGGAGCGAAGCCGTAAATTAGCCCACCATGGACGTCATCCCAGCATTTATCGTAGGCTCGGTCGAATAACTGTTTAGCACGTTCTACTAACTTAGGATTAGGCGCGTGACGGTGTAAAATAAGCAGTAATTTAGTCCATTCGGTCTGGTGACCTGGCTGGAAGCCCCAAGGACGATAAAGGTTCTTGGGGTCGTCTTTGTTATATTCCCAATCAGGTTGGAAGTCAGTGGTGTAGTGCTCCCACACTAAACCATCGGTGAGGTCTGCTTGGCGAAAAGCGATGTTTGTTGCAAGTGTTTGTGCTCTATCAAGAAACAACTGCTCACCACTGGCTTCATAAGCGGCCAACATAGCTTCACATAGGTGCATGTTTGAGTTTTGACCACGATAAGGGCTCAAGTCACCCTCAGGGCTTATTTCATCTGCGTACAAGCCATAATCTGCTTGCCAGAAGCGTGATTCAAGTTGCTGATAGGTAGTCACTAACATTTCATTCGAAGTGATAATGCCCGCCTTACGAGCCGCTGCATAAGCTAATAATACGAAAGCATAACCATAAGCCTGTTGCGTCATATCTTGTGGTTTATTATCTTGCAATGTCCATGCGTAACCGTTTGCTGCGGGTTGCCAGTGCACTTGCTCGACATAATCTAAACCGTGACGAGCCATCGCTAAATAATCGTCACGTTCAAACAACACGCCAGCCGAAGCGTAGTTAACGACAATGCGTGTGCTGCTGACCAATTGCTTAAAACCAGCATCGAACAATTCGCCGTTGTCTAAGTAGTTTTGGAAAAAACCGCCTTGTGAATCTTTTACCCGAGGGTCATAGAAATTTAGAATGTCTTGGCAGTGTGTCATTAAAAATGCTGGGCTGTGGTAGTTCATAAAATTTTACTCATTCGTTAACGATTGAAATCAGTTACTTGTCGTTATGGCTGGTTATCTAGCCAAGTACACTTCTTCAGTTTACTTGGCTACAGTGGCGGAACGGCTTGTAAGTTTTGAACCAACCAATGCATACCAGGCGATATAAATGTACGCCACTACAGGCACAATGAAGCTAAATTGTACGTTGGTCATATCAGCAACATAACCTTGCACTAGCGGTAAAATAGCGCCGCCTACGATTGCTTGGCATAACAAGCCTGATCCGCGACCAGTAAGGGGTCCGAGTCCGCGAATAGCCAGTGTGAAAATAGTAGGAAACATAATCGAGTTAAAGAAGCCAATTGAGATTACCGTCCACATGGCGACATCGCCTTGGGTATTCATGGTAGTAAACAGCAACACAATGGCAATGGCAGAATTGAACGCCAAGACATAGATTGGTGCAATCACGCGAGTCAGCGCCGCGCCGACGAAACGACCAATCATAGCTGCACCCCAATAATAAGATACCATTTGACTGGCTTGGCGCTCATTTAGCCCCGCGATATCAGGCTGTGAAAAATAATTCACTAAGAAACTACCGATACTGACTTCAGCACCAACATAAAAGAAGATAGCGATTGTGCCAAAGACCAATGCCTTATGAGACCAGATAGAGTCAGTGCTTTTAACTTCATGTTCGCTTTCCTGGGATTGAATAGCGGGTAATTTTAAAAACTTAAAGCCAATGGCTGTAGCAATCATCACACCGGCGAGCAATAAATATGGAAACTGTACAGCCTTAGCGCTGATTTCTGCGTCTTCAGAGGCGACGCCTATGGTGGCGAAAATTAATGCTGCACCAAACATAGGGCCAAGGGTGTGCCCTACCGAGTTGATTGCTTGAGCTAGGCTTAAACGACTGGTTGCTGTGCTTTCAGGACCCAGCACCGCTACATAGGGATTGGCTGACACTTGTAAGATAGTTACCCCGCTGGCGAGTATGAATAGGCCGAGTAAAAATACCGCGTACACCTCAACTTCAGCTGCGGGATAAAATATCGCGCAGCCTGCTGCTATGGTGAGCAAGCCGGTAATAATGCCGCGAATATAACCAATTTTTTCGATGAGCTTTCCAGCAATCGGAGAGACGATGAAATAGGCACCGAAAAAGCAAAACTGCACCAACATAGCTTGGGTATAGTTTAGGTCAAAAGCGGCCTTTAAATGGGGGATCAAAATGTCATTTAAAGCGGTTATGAAACCCCAAATGAAGAACAATGTGGTCATTGCAGCAAATGCAAAATGACTATTTTTCACCGGTTCACTTAGGGATACGGATGATGGGGCAATCGGTCCTGCCATAATTATGTACTCTTTAAAGGCCAGCCGAAGCTGGCACGTTGATTAATGGGGTGCTACGTCAGCCGTCGACATTGAATAGGGCACTGCGTCTTTGCTTGTCGCCCATGTTTTGTTGGGCTTATTTGTCATGTCGAACGTTATTTCGCCGCCATTTAAAATTTGCTGATGGGATAAAAAGGTTTTATTAAATGCCTTGCCGTTAAGCATCGCATCATCAACATAGACATTCTGTGCACTGTTTTGCTTGGCATTAATGGTAAAGCGCTCACCGTTTTGTAAATGCAAGGTCGCTTTATCAAAAAGAGGGCTACCGAGTATGTATTCGTCGCTACCTGGAGTTACCGGATAAAAGCCTAACGCACTGAACACATACCAAGCGGAGGTTTGGCCATTATCTTCATCTCCGCAATATCCGTCAGGGGTCGCTGAGTAGAGCTTATCCATGATATTACGTACATGATATTGTGCTTTCCAAGGCTGACCTGCGTAGTTATATAGGTAGCTCATGTGTTGTATTGGCTGATTGCCATGGGCGTAATTACCCATGTTGACGATCTGCATCTCGCGAATTTCATGGATGGTGAAACCATAATAAGAGTCATCAAAATCAGGCGGCATACTGAACACGCTATCAAGTTTGTTCACAAACGCTTGGTCACCGCCCATTAGGTTTTTTAATCCGGCAATATCATGAAAGACTGACCAGGTGTAATGCAAGCTGTTACCTTCGGTGAAAGCATCCCCCCATTTCAGCGGATTAAATGGGCTTTGAAAGCTACCGTCTTCATTTTTACCGCGCATCCAGCCACTTTGCTGATCGAACAGGTGTTGGTAATTAAGGGCTTTTTGTTTGAACTTGGCAGCGTCGTCTTTTTTACCTAAGCGTTCGGCCAAACGATAAATATTAAAATCTGCAAAAGCGTACTCAAGTGTACGCGCTGCATTCTCATGAATACCCACATCGTAGGGGACGTAACCCAGTTCGTTGTAGTAATCGACGCCTTCTCTGCCCACTGAGCTCACGGGACGTCCTTCGTCCACTTGCGCATTCTTCAAAATAGCTTCGTACAGGGTATCGATATCAATATCGGTTATGCCTTTTAAGTAGGCATCCGCAATATTCACCGCAGAGTTCGAGCCGATCATGACCCCTCTATGGCCAGGGCTTGCCCACTCAGGAAGCCAGCCAGACTCTTTATAAGTATTGGCTAAACCTTCCATAATTTGCGCGTCTAACTCAGGATACATCAGAGTGAAAAACGGGAAGACTGCACGGAATGTGTCCCAAAAGCCATTGTCAGTAAACATGTAACCCGGTAACACTTCGCCATTGTATGGGCTGTAATGAACGACTTCGCCAGCCTCGTTGTATTCATAAAATTTACGAGGAAATAACAGCACACGGTAAAGTGCTGAATAGAATGTGCGTAAGTTGTCTTTGTTCTGATCCTCAATTTCAATACGGGAGAGTTCCGTTTGCCAATTTTGGTGGGCTTTTTGGCGAGTCGTATCAAAGTCATCCTGACCAATCTCACGGCTTAAATTTAACTGGGCTTGTTCTGGACTGATAAAGGAAGACGCTATTTTTACCGATACTTTTTCGCCTCGCTTAGTTTTAAAGCCAATAACGGCGCCAACGTGCTCACCTTCACTTTGCAGTGCATCATCATTTAACTGATATTCGTCAGTCCAAGTGCGACTGATTTCAAAATCTTTATCAAATTCAGCCACAAAGTAATTATGAAAGTTATCAGGTACCCCACCGTGATTATTACGGGCATAACCGATTATTTTACGCTGCTCAGGCAGAATTTTAACCATAGAGCCTTTATCAAAAGCATCTAAGATAATGTACGCGTTATCCGCATCGGGAAAGGTAAAGCGAAATTGCGCGGCACGCTCGGTCGGGGTGACCTCAGCCGTTACATCATATGATGCCAGATAAACACTGTAATAATCAGGACTTGCCTGTTCAGCTTTATGGGAAAACCAGGATGCTCTGTCATCTTGGTTGAATTTCATTTCACCTGTGACGGCCATTAATGAAAATGCACCATAGTCATTTAACCAAGGACTAGGTTGGTGAGTTTGTTTAATGCCTCGAATTTGATCGTCATCGTATTTATAGGTCCAACCGTCACCGATAGGGGCGGTCATAGGTGTCCAAAAGTTCATTGCCCATGGAGTGGCGATCGCTGGATAAGTATTACCATTTGAAAGGCTGAACTTGGAATCTGTGCCCATGAGCGGATTAACATATGCGACCAAATCAACTGTAGGAGTGGCCGTCGACGCTTCCTTGTTATCAGGTGTTGCCCCACAAGATGCCAATAGCAAGAACAGGGGGATGGAAAAAATAAGCTTATAATTCATTTAGTTATACCTATGAAAGTAAATTTTCTTTGGCATTTCAGCGCCACCATCTAAGTTCAGCTTTCATTTTGTTGTGAACATAGATAACAAGTCAAAAGTTAATGCTTTGTAAAATTGTAATCGATTACAATTTGTTGGTCTAGTGAAAAGTCTAATTAATCCGCTATTTTGCCTGCATATGGTCACTTTAAGTGCTATTTCTGGTATATTTGTTATCGATTACAATAATTACTTTTGCTACTTTATTGATATTATTTACATATTCAGGTATTTAAATTAAGTAAGACTGTTGGTATGGCAGTGTCATAAAATAACCTCGGGCATGGATCAGCCTGTTTCTTGGAAGTGAAGTCGTAGATGACGAATATAAAAAAAGTAAGTGAACTCGCTGGAGTATCAACAGCAACGGTATCACGCACACTTAAAATGCCCGATATGGTCACTGCTCGCACCAAAGAAAAAGTAATGAAAGCCGTGCGAGAAGCTGGCTACAGACCAAGTTGGCTAGCAACTAGTGTGAAAACTGGACGCACAAACACCATAGTGGTTTTAGTGCCTAATTTGGTCAACCCGTTTTTTATGCGCATCATTGGAGGGATCGAGCAGGCTGCTCAAGAGCGCGGCTTTACGGTACTGCTTTGTGATACCCAAGGCGACAGCAAGCGCGAAAGTGATTACGCTTCTATGGTATTGACCAATCGTGCAGATGGACTGATTCAACTCGACCATTCGTTTCCCTTTTCTGACGACGACGCCAAATTGGCTGAAACCATTCCCATGGTCAGTGTCTGTGAGCGTATCCATTCTGAAAAAAAATATCCTGTAGTATCCCTTGATAACTATGCTGCCAGCCGAGCTTTGGTTCATCATTTGGTCAGTTACGGGCATACTCGGTTTGCCGTCATTGTGGGTCAAGTGGTCAGTCAAATACATAAAGATCGTCTCTCTGGGCTACGCAGTGTCTTGGCTGAAGAGGATATTGAGTTTGACGAAGACATGATCGTGGGACAGAGTTATAGCATTGAAAATGGCATTGAGAGTATGCGTCAACTACTGGCAAAACCGACTCGCCCTACCGCTGTGATTTGCTTTAATGATGATATTGCGATTGGTGCGATGCATGAAATCCACCGTCAAGGATTACATGTTCCTAATGATATTTCGGTGGTCGGTTTTGACAATGTTAAAGTCTCGGCATTCATGAATCCGCCATTAACAACTATAGATCAACCCGCATACGAAATGGGACGCAGAGGCATGGAAGTGCTTAGCGACCTCATTAATAGCATTCCCCTTACCCGAAGCAGCGAAATGTTGCCTTTTCAATTACTTGAACGTCAAAGTAGCGGTCCCGCCCCCGTTTAAATAAGGTTTAAGCTGAGTTTTATGACTGAAATAGGTAAATATTAAAAAGCCTTTTCAGTGCATGGTTGTTAATTTTTTGTATATTTTTTAACTTGTGTTGTTGACATGTGAAGTGTGGGGCACTATATTTTTCCAGTAAATTGTAATCGATTACATTTTGTTGGTGAGAAAATTACCAATGAAATGACCTATAGATAGCGTAAATAAAGAAAAAATAAGCAGTTACTGAAGTAGGCCGTGACTTATGTTCACGGTTACATTTAGTTAAAGCGGAAATATCCGATGGCGATTAGGAAAACACATATGAACAACACCAGTGACAAAATATTTGGTAAATCCATGCTGAGTTTAGCAGTTGTGTGTGCATTGGGCGTCGCGCCCTCGCATGCATTTGCGCAACAAGCAGATGATAACTCCAGCACAAGTGATGCAGAAACCGAAGTGATTCAGGTTCGTGGTATTCGCGCATCAGCAGCGGAAAACTTAGCCATTAAACGCTTATCGAATGCAGTGGTCGATGCGATTACGGCCGAAGACATAGGTAAGTTCCCAGATAAGAACGTTGCAGACTCTTTGCAGCGCGTCCCTGGTGTGGTCATTCAACGCAACGGCGGTGAAGGCTCAAGTGTGAGTATTCGTGGTCTATCCCCTAACCTAACGTTTACTCAGTTAAACGGAAACTTCATCGCGGCCTCTTCGGGTGACCCTTCTCGTTCATTTTCTTATGAATTATTGCCGTCGAATTTAGTGGGCAAAGTAGAATTATTAAATCGTCAGAAGCGCGTCTCGATGAAGGGGGTGTTGGTGGTACGGTTATCGTACATAGCCGCAAGCCACTGGATATGGAGAAAAATTCTGGCGTGGTCAGCCTAGAGTATACCTACGCAGATATTACCGATAAGTATGAGCCCCAGTTAAGTGGCATTTATTCGTGGAAAACAGATGAGGAAGACTTCGGCTTTTTGGTGGGTTTCACGCAACAAGACAGAACCAACCGTACGCAAACGTCTCGGGTTAACATTATTAACCAGAACTTCCAGTATACCGAGCGTCGAAATGGACAAGACGTAGAGGGCGGTGCCCAAGGCTATGCTCGTCAGAGTTTTGTACAAGAAGTACTAGAAGAAGACAGACAACGTACCGGTGTGCAATTCACCGCACAGTGGCGCCCTACTGATAACCTTGAAGTGGGTTTTAACTACTTTCAGTTTAAGTTGGGACTTGATTCCATTTTACATCAACTTGAATACCCTGAGTGGCACGATACCAACCAATATTGGACTGACATCTTTGTGGATGCGGATGCCGAATATGTTACTGGTATCGACTACAGTCGAGCGGTCTCAGGAGAAGCACTGGATACTCAAATTCCTCGGATGAACGGTGAATATGTAGTGGAAGAATCCACTTCTGATACTTTCGATTTTTTCATGGAGTATGAAGGTAGCGATTTCAATGTGAAGTTTGTAGCCGGCCATACTGAAGCGGAAGGTGGACCGAGTGAAAAATACCGTGCAGCTTACTATTCTGGCGGTACAGCAGATTATTGGGGCTGGCGCTTTGAAGACAAAAACTTGATCACCAATATCGACCCTGAAATATTCAATCGCTTAAAAGCGGGTGAAGGCGGCCAAGCAGATATTGGTGCCACAGATTCTAGTTTTGTTGGTGGCACACAAGAAGAAGATTACGCTCAAATTGACACAGATTGGTTTGTGGACTGGGGCATAGTTGAGACCTTACGTTTTGGACTGAAATATCGTAAAGGCTCTATTCACCGTGATACACGTAACACTTACTATTTAGATAAAGACTTTGATGTAGCCGCGGGCGAAGCGCGCCCTGGTGGCATTACATTGGATGATGATTACTCTAGAAACGGCGGTATTCCGCTGTTAACGACCGTTATTGCTGATCAACCTTTAGGTAATCTTGGTGGTTCGATCAATACCAATATCTTCCCTGTGGTGAATTGGAATAAATACCAAAGCGAATTACAGAATAATTTTCAACGTTATACCCGTTTTGAGCCTGATTTCGTTTACGAAGTCGAAGAAGAAGTCAAAGTGGCCTATGTCCAAGCTGACTACAAATGGGAAAAATTCCGGGGTAACTTCGGGGTACGCTTTGTTGACACAGTGAATACCAATACCGCCAGTGATCGTCTCGTTTTTGCCTTAGACCGCGTTAATTTGGAAGGCGAAGACGTAGCGCAAGTGAATGGCATTGTGCGCGATATCATAGTCAATCCTAAAGAAAATTCTTATAGCCATGTATTGCCAAGCTTTAACATTGCTTGGGATTTAAATGATGATTGGGTATTACGCGGTGCGGCGGCAAAAGTGATTTCTCGTCCTGATTATGCCGATCTTGGTCAATTCCAAACGCTAACTTACCGTTCAAGTGAATGGGAGGCGGACTCTAGCGACCGTCCTGACTTTGATCCTATTCGTGACCGTGAAGGTTGGACCGGTGGCGGAGGTAATGCATCTTTACGTCCTCTTGAGTCCGTGCAATATGACTTGTCTTTAGAGTATTACTACGGCGAAGGCTCAGGCGTTAGCTTGGCGGTATTCTTGAAAAATATCGATAACTTTGTTGTGCCATTCGTACTGGATGTTAACACCAGTGTGCCAGACCAGACTTTCACCTTGGTCGAATCAGGTGGCGGCACGGTCAGTGTTGGTGGCGATATTGTGGTGCGCGATTTTGATACCTCTGCAAACGGCACAGACGCTGAATCTAAGGGTGTCGAGTTCTCATTCCAGCACTTCTTTGACAATGGTTTTGGTGTGTCGGGTAACTACACGCGCAATATCACGAGTGCTGCGACCGTTGAAGCTGACGGGCAAATTGTGGGTGAGTCACCCTTAACGGGCAGCTCTAAATATCAAGGTAACTTATCTGCCTTCTATGAAAACGATGACTATAGCGTTCGTATTTCGTATAACCGCAGAGGTCCGACTATTGGTGCCTTGGCTGAAGATTGGGATATAAACCGTTTCAGCGATACCTATGATCAGATAGACGTGAACGCCAGCTACAGCATTACCGAAGATATTACGCTGAGTGCATCGGTCATCAATCTGACCAAGTCAGAAGACTACGTCCATTTAGGGGATGACACGAAAGTACGATTTTTAACTAACTCGTACAGTGGTCGTCGACTCTTCGCCGGCATCAACTACAGATTTTAATGCGTGCAGCCAGTCCTAAAGGGCTGGTGCAATGGAACGTAATAGACAGATTGAATTGAGGAATAATAATGAAAAAGCTCACAATGAATAAAACCACAGCGGCTATGCTGATGGCAATGAGCACCTTGTACGGTTGCGGTGGCAGTGCTGATGACCCGAACCCTAATGACGCAGTAGACACTCGTGTTACGACTGCGGCTACCCTGACAGGTACTGCGGTAAAAGGCAGCTTAGACAGTGCTCAAATCAGCGTTGCCCAAATGAACAATTCTCCCATTAGCATCACCAGTGGTGAACTCACTGATGCCTCGGGAAACGTAAACGTGGTCGTTCAAAGCGACCTTGGTTTCGGCATCAACAGTCCCTTTAAGGTGTCGGTTACAGCCACGGATGCCACAAGTATGATGTGTGATGCTATCGATTGCGCCGGAGTTGATATGGGGCAAGAATTAAGTGGTGAGCCGTTAACTGGCACCGTGCTTAAATCTTTATCTTTTGTCAATGTGCCTTATGGTGCACAAGCCAATAGCAGTAACTTACCTTTTCAAGCCAACGCGCTGACGACCATAGCGACGCCGCTAGTTGAAAACGCGGTTGCCAATGGCGCGAATATCAGCCAAAAAGTATTGTTTGACTTGCAAGCGGTGACCGCCTCTGAACTGGCACTACGTGCCTTAGGCGTATCAGTTGCCAGTACTAACTTGTTCGAAACTAAATTAATTAGCGGTGAGTCTTACGCTAATTTTGTGGTGGGTGAAGACTGCACAACAGTGACCACTACTGATGCTGACGGTAACGATGTTGCGCTAGAAGAATGTACTGATGTACTTGCCTCGCCTGCCATTATCACAATGTCGCTAGCGAATGCAGCTTTTGCCAATATTGCCCAAACCGAGAGTTTTAACGAACGGTTTGACGCAGTCAATGTGGCTATTACGGCTGCTATCGAAGGCGACACGTTAGCCTTGACGCCAATCCGAGAGCGCCTGTTTGCTTCTGTCAGCGCAGTGCCGTTTTTGTCTGAGTTGGGTATTTCCCCTGAAAGCATTATCGATGTGGGGTTATCTTTTGCTATCGCAGATGAAAATAGCGGTCCGGTGCAAGAAGTCACGACTTTAGCTAATTTAGCCGGCGCGACTATTACTGGACGAGCCCGTATCAGTGATGGTGAAGCAGAAACCATGGCTTTCGATAAAGATCTGGACAGCAAGTGGTTGGATAACGGTGGTGTACCTAGCGTCGAAGAGCCATCTTGGGTTCAACTTGAATTTACCCAAGGGCATGCTGTCAGCAGTTTGTTCATTACCAGTGCTAACGATGCGCCTGAACGCGACCCTGAAAACTTTGATTTACTCGCCTCAAATGACGGTGAAAATTGGGTTACCTTGGCCAGCTTTTTAGGTGAGTCATTTGATGAACGCTTTGAACGTAAAGAGTTTTCATTTTCTAATGGTTTAGAGTATTCCTTCTATCGCTTAAATATCAACAAAAATAAGGGTGATACTAGCTTAATGCAGTTGTCCGAAATTCAGTTGGTTGGCCCAATTTATGCGAGTACAGATCATACTGATCCTGTGGGAACCGGCGCGATAACAGGTCGAGCCCGTATCAGCGATAACGAAGCTGAAACCATGGCATTTGATAATGATGCGCAAAGTAAATGGTTGGATAACGGCGGGGTACCGAGTGTTGAAGAACCATCATGGGTCCAAGTGGATTTCCCTGAAGCAGTAGCGGTTAACGTATTAGCCATTACCAGTGCTAACGATGGCCCAGAGCGGGATCCTGAAAATTTCACCTTATTGGGTTCTAACGATGGTGGTGTCACTTGGACAACGATCGGTGATTGGTTAGGCGAGTCGTTTGATGAGCGTTTTGAACGTAAATTATTTAGTGCCGATAACGCTTTAGCTTATAGCACCTACCGCCTAAATATTACCAAAAACAAAGGCGACAGCAACTTGATGCAATTAGGCGAGATTGAACTGATTGGGCCTAAAATCCCAAGTGTTCAACACAGCCATAGTGCAGGAGCGGCTTACACTGAGCGCGCGCGCATCAGTGACGGTGAAGCAGGGGCAATGGCCTTTGACAATGACGTTCAAACCAAATGGTTAGATAATGGTGGTGCACCTTCTGTTGAAGAGCCATCATGGGTTGTGGTCAGCTTGCCTGAAGCGGCTGCAGTCAACACATTGGCTGTTACTAGCGCAAATGATGCACCTGAGCGTGATCCTGAAAACTTCGCGGTGTGGGCGTCAAACGACAATGAAAATTGGACTGAACTCGCCAGCTGGTTAGGTGAGAGCTTCGACGAGCGCTTCGAGCGCAAGCAATACACCTTTGCCAATGACATTGGCTTTAACTTCTATCGTTTCAATATCACTAAAAATAAAGGTGATAACAGCTTGATGCAAATAGCTGAAATTGAATTGATTGGACCTCAGTTCACGTCTGTTGATGTTTCATCAACTGCCGGTACGACAATTACAGGTCGAGCACGTATCAGTGACAACGAAGCTGAAACCATGGCCTTTGATGACCTGCTTACGACTAAGTGGTTAGATAATGGCGGTGTGCCCTCTGTTGAGGAACCATCTTGGGTGCAACTTGACTTTGCTACCGCCAAAATCGTCAATAGTATTGCTATCACCAGTGCCAATGACGCACCAGAACGCGATCCAGAAAACTTCACGGTTGTAGGGTCAAATGACGGCGGAGCAACTTGGCAAGAAGTTGAGTCTTGGGTTGGCGAAAGCTTCGATAGCCGCTTTGAGCGTAAGTTGTTCGAAATGCAAAACGGTTTTGCGTATTCCAGCTATCGAATCAATATCACCAAAAACAAAGGTGACAGTAATTTAATGCAAATTACCGAAATTGAGTTGATTGGTCCCGCTGAGTAAACGTAAGTGAAACTCAAAAGCCCACTGACTATTTGGTGGGCTTTTTATTACCCTTAATATATTTCCAATAGACACATATAAATATTTACTATGCATGATGATTATTACCTTGGAATTGATGGCGGCGGTACGCAGTGCCGAGCCGCTATATACAGCTCAGACTCCATACTGCTTGGTTCTGGCATTGGCGGGCCAGCAAATCCCGTTAACGGTTTATCGTTAGCGCAAGACGCCATTTTACAGGCTGCTACGCAGGCGCTGGATGATGCTAAATTAAAGCATGTGGCGCTTAGCCAACTAAACGTGGGTGCCGGCATTGCTGGCTTGCACTTGCCCAGTATGCAGTTAGCCATGGAACTGTGGCAGCATCCGTTTAAATCATTTTACTGCACCACAGATTTGCATGCAGCGGTAACCGGCATGCATCAAGGTAAAGATGGCGGTGTCATTATTCTCGGTACGGGTTTCAGTGCCCTAGGTATGGTCAATGGTGTCCAGCATTCAATCGGTGGCTATGGGTTTCCAATTAATGCCGAAGGCAGTGGATCGTGGTTAGGTTTACAAGCGGTGAAGGCCGCCTTACTGGCTTATGATGACATAGGGCCAGCAACCAGCATGCTAAAGGCTATGACTCAGCAGGAAGACATATTATCCCTTGCTACCCGCTTAAATCAGGGCAGTTCAACGGAATTTGCTACCTTTGCGCCATTAGTGTTCGAGCATGCCGCTCAAGGCGATCTGCTTGCTAAGGCAATCGTTGAACAGGCAACAGAGTTTCTACAGCGAGTGATCCGAAAATTAAATGCAATGGGTGTCAGTGACATTGTGCTGGTTGGCAGCGTCGCCCATCGTCTGCAAAGCCGCCTAAAAGAGAATTTTTCCCACAGTATTGTTGCAGGTAAGGCGTCGGCTGAATTTGGTGCCATGCTGCTAGCTAAAACGAGTTTAACCGGTGTCTAGCCTACATAAGCAGCACAATAAAGGATAAAAAATGACAGCCACACGTAGAAGCTTTTTAAGATTTTCGTTTTTGAGCGGTATTTTTGCAACGCTAACCGCAAGTAGTCAATCGGTTCTGGCAGCTCAGAAGACAAACAAGCCAATAGTGATCTCGACTTGGGAACACGGGCTGGCAGCCAATAAAATCGCATGGCAGGTGCTCAATAACAGTGGCCGTGCCTTAGATGCTGTCGAGCAAGGTGTGCGTGTACCCGAAGCGGATCCTAACGTGCGCACAGTGGGTTACGGCGGTTACCCAGACAGTGAAGGTAATGTGACATTAGACGCCTGTATCATGGATGAGAACATGAATTGTGGCTCGGTGGCTTATCTACAGGGCATCAAGCATCCCATCTCTGTGGCACGAAAGGTGATGGAGGAAACCCCTCACGTCATGTTAGTGGGCCAAGGCGCCCAAGACTTCGCATTACAACAAGGCTTTGATATACAAGATTTATTAACACCACAAGCCAAAAAAGATTGGCAAGACTGGCGTGCATCCGGTCAGGGTAAAAAACAGATAAATATTGAAAATCACGACACCATTGGCATGTTAGCCCTCGACTCACAGGGGAATTTAAGTGGCGCCTGCACCACAAGCGGTGCGGCATACAAGTTACCTGGACGAGTCGGTGACTCTCCTATCATAGGTGCCGGTTTATATGTGGATAACGAAGTCGGTGGTGCCACCGCAACGGGGATGGGCGAACTGATGATGAAAACGGTCGGTTGTCATCTGGTCGTCGAATTAATGCGCCAAGGGGCATCTCCTCAAGAAGCGTGCAAAAAGGCGGTAGAGCGCATCGCTACCCGATTAGATAATTTTGCTGAGTTTCAGGTCGGATTTATTGCGCTTAATAAAGCCGGTGAGTACGGCGCATACTGCATTCAACCTGGCTTTAACTACGCGGTGCAGGACAGTAACGGTACACGTTTAAACGACGGCAAAAACTTATTAGGAGAGGTTTTGTAATGGGCAAAATTGCTGGGTTGTTATTGGTATTGTGCGCCCTTGCGGTCAGTGCTGATGAGCTGACGATTCGGGCGAATGAAGCCCCGTTCGCGTTAACATTAGAGCAAGCAATGAACTGGGCACCTGAGCGTGAGTTTACCTCGCCGGCTAATATTTCTACTGTGCCATTAGCCAGACGTTACCCCGCTCAGCTTGACGACACCCGAGGGAGTTTAGATACCCGGGCCAAGGTGCTATATGCCCCAGATGGCATGAATAACTTCGCAAACTACTTAGTTACCCAGCCTAAATTTAATTTGTACAACTTTACTCACTGGTCACAAATCGACGTATTGAACTGGTTTGCGGGCACGGCGGACCATGTGGTGCAACTTCCGGCTAAACCCTGGGTTGATACTGCCCATAAAAATGGGGTGAAGGTTATAGGGTCAATTTTCTTGGCTATTGCTAAATATGGCGGTAGTCCAGACACTGCTGAGAAACTGCTCAAACAGGATGAACAAGGCCGTTTTGTCATGGCCCATCGTTTGGTGGATATTGCTCAGTATTATGGTTTTGATGGTTGGTTGATGAATCAAGAAACCAATCTCACTGCCATTAAAGATGCAAACAATGAGTTGGTTGAAGGTCAGCGAGACCCTGAGCGTGGCGCGGCCTTAGGCAAAAAAATATTGGCATTTATGCAATACCTAACCGCTATCGCCCCCCAAGGAATGGAAATCCATTGGTATGATTCCATGCTTGAAAATGGTGAGGTGCGCTGGCAAAACGAGCTGAATGACAAAAATAAGGCATTCCTCAGTCAAGGTGTTCACAGTGCCGATGCCATGTTTATGAATTACTGGTGGAATAAGCCCATGGTGGAGAGCTCTGTAGAGATTGCTCAGCAACTGGGGCGCTCGCGCTATGATCTATATTTCGGAGCCGACTTATGGCCCAGCCGTAATGCCCAGCGTGCATTTAGCCGCAGCCAGTGGCTAAATGATTTATTCGATACCGAATCGGGTCACGGGCTTACGTCCATTGCTTTGTTCGCACCGAACTTTAATTTCAATTTTGCGGGTGAAGACCACACTCCTATTTTTAGCCATTTTAAAGATAATGCCCAAGATCCCCTTAGCTTCTACCAGACAGAGCAACGCCTGTTTACTGGCGATGATTTGAATCTTGCCGTCAACGATGAAAAAAGTTGGCCTGGGATTGGCCGCTATTTGCCTGCTAAAACAACGATTTCAAGCCTGCCGTTTATCACTCACTTTAATACTGGCCAAGGTAAGGTACTGATCGAGGATGGGCAAAAAACCGCCGATGGATGGACAGACATGAGCAAGCAAGACTTGCTACCCACTTGGCAATTTGCGGTATATGGCAGTCAGAACTTAGATCCACATTACGATTTTGAGCACGTTTATTCAGGTGGCAGTTCATTGGCTTTTGAGGGGAAATTGCAATCACAAGATGCGCGTATTCCTTTGTATCAAACCAATTTTGTTCTCGGTGACGAGCAGGTAGCTACGTTAACCATAAAAGGTGGTAGCCAAAGCATGTCTTTTTATCTGCAGGCGGCGAGCGGTGAACGCACTATATACGCCTTGTCGGACTATAGCCCTAAGAGTGAGCACCAAGGAGAATGGTACCGTTATTCCATTCCCCTTAATAAGCTAGCAGCACAGCATATTGTGCAATTAGGGGTGTCTTTCTCCGCTCCGTCGTCAGATGTTTCGGTTAATTTGGGCGAGCTGGCGATTAAGTGATGGTCGAAATTGAAATCTGCTTAGGTTGTGATGATAGCGCGCATATTGCCCAGCAAGTTAAGGCGGCATATTCGGGCGGTGCGACTCGGGTGGAGCTGTGCAGTTCAATGGAGCATGAGGGACTAACCCCCAGCGCAGATGCTTTGCACAAAGCAAAAATAGCGGCGCCTGAAGGATTGCTTCTGCTGGCGATGATACGTCCCAGAGCCGGTGATTTTTGTTATTCGATGGGCGAAATAGAACAGATGAAGCGCGAAATCACCCTTGCTAGCCAAGCCGGTATGCATGGCGTTGTGCTCGGCGCCCTGACCAGGGCCAACGCGTTGGATATTCCAGCCCTTGAGCAACTGTTAGCGGTTGCCAGCGAAGCAAAGCTACAGGTGACATTTCACCGGGCATTTGATGCATTACGGACACCCGTTGCATCCATTATGGCCTTAGCCGAACTAGGCGTGCAGCGAATTTTAAGCGCTGGCGCTCCTTGGGGGGCTGAGAGTAACGCGGCACAGCATGTGGGCTCCTTACAAAGCTATTTAGATGGTGCAAACGGATGCTTGGAGTTGGTTATTGCGGGCAGTGTCAATGCCACTAACGCGACGACCATAGCCGGAAAACTGACCTCGAGTGTTGGCTACTCTTTTCATGCTTATTCATCTGTGTTGTCCCATGGTCTAGTGGACGAAAGCAAAGTTAGGCAACTGTACCAAGCGGTGAACGACGCGTAGTGACAAACCGTTAATAAACAAACATTTTTATCGCGGGCGATTATTCATTGGGCGGGCCCGCGTTAGACATCTCGCCCCACTTTAAATACTGGTTTATATGATTAACAAACAAGATAAGACACAAATGACGACGCTGGCACTCAATGGGCAATGGCAATTTTGCCAGGCTGATGAACAGCAATGGCGAAGTGCCACCGTTCCAGGTTGCAACTTTACCGATCTATTAGCGCACCAATTAATTGATGATCCCTTCGTCCAAGATAATGAGTCTCATCTGCAGTGGATAGAAAAAAAGGACTGGCATTACCGTCGCGCATTTAATATTACGGCGGCGCAATTGGCGCACAGTGAAGTCAAGCTGGTGGCGTTAGGGCTAGATACATTTTGCGATATTTATCTTAATGGTCAGCCTTTAGCCAGCGGTCAGAATATGTTCGTGGGTCAACATTTGGCATGCAGATCTTTGTTAATCGTAGGACAAAATGAAATAGAAGTGCGTTTCCGCTCGCCCATGAACGAAGTGTATCCACAGTTTGTCGCCAATGGCTTTACCTACCCAGCCGAAAATGACAAAAGTGATGAGAAGCTCAGTGTTTTTTGTCGTAAGGCCCCTTGTCACTTTGGCTGGGACTGGGGACCAAAGTTTGTTACTTCGGGTATTTGGCGTGATATTTATTTGGCTTTTATTGATACGCTAGAAATAAAAGATGTGCATTTTGTGCAGCAATCTTTATCTGCTGAGCGTGCTCAATTCCGCTTCGATCTAGATGTTTCTGCAATGGCTGACTTTAGTGGTCAGGTCAGGGTAACCTGCGCCCAAGCGCCACAGTTAAATCAAACTCAGTCGATTAACGTTTTAGCGGCGTCGGCTGGGCAAACGATATCGCTGGATTTCTCATTAACAGATCCTCAGCGCTGGTGGCCAAATGGTGTGGGCGATGCTTTCTTATATGATTTTAACTTTGAGCTGATAACCGACGAGAAGGTGCTTGCCGAGCACTCTTTAGCTATCGGCTTAAGGGAGATAGAAGTCGTCAATCAAACTGACGACATGGGTGAATCGTTTTATTTTAAAGTAAATGGCCATCCGGTGTTTATGAAGGGAGCAAACTATATCCCTGATGACAGCTTTATTCATAGAGTGACAGCTGAGCGCCATCAGCAACTATTTGACGGGGTTGTTGCTGGCAACATGAATATGTTGCGAGTGTGGGGCGGTGGTATCTATCAAGACGATAAATTCTATGAGTTAGCCGATCGTAACGGCATTTTAATCTGGCAAGATTTTATGTTTGCCTGCACCTTGTATCCTGCCAATGAAGCCTTTTTACACAATGTAAAACAGGAAGCTGAATATAACGTTAAACGCCTACGGAACCACCCGTGTATCGCTATGTGGTGTGGCAATAATGAAGTGGATATGGCCATTGAAAAATGGCAGTGGGCAGAAAAATTCGCCTATTCAGATGAGCTTTACACCCGCTTGAAACAAGATTATATGTCGCTCTTTGATGACTGCTTGCCTAGTGTGGTGAGCGAGCTGGATAGTCAGCGTTTTTATCTGCGTTCTTCCCCCATAGGCTTTTGGGAAAATGATGAAGACAACAAGGCTAATCATCATTATTGGGGCGTGTGGCATGGGGAAGAGCCCTTCAGTGAATACAAAAAGCGTATTCCACGTTTTATGAGTGAATATGGCTTTCAATCGTTCCCCATTGCTGAGTCTACCCATCGCTTTACGCGTCCAGAGGACCGAGAGTTGGAGTCGACCGTGATGCAAGTGCATCAAAAGCACCCTAGGGGCAACAAGCTAATTCGTAGCTATATGGATGAAGAGTTTAATCCGCCAAAAGATTTTGATCAGTTGCTTTACCTCAGTCAGGTGCAACAAGCATTAGGGCTGAAAATGGCCTTTGAAGCCCACCGCGCGGCGATGCCTTTTTGCATGGGCACTTTATATTGGCAGTTGAATGACACATGGCCAGCGGCATCTTGGTCTGGTATTGACTATTACGGGCGCTGGAAGGCGTTACATTATCAGGCCAAACGCAGTTTTGCTCAGCAGTTGTTGGTGATTGAGCAAAACGATGACAGCCTAGATATTACCCTGATATCTGACCGCTTAACGTCCTTTTCGGCGCAATTGCACGTTAGTTTATATCAGTTTAATGGTGAGGTTCTGTGGTCCCATGAGCAAAGTGTCAAGGTAGCAGCCAATGCTTCTCAAGAGATCTTCAGTCTTGAATTTGCCAAGCTCGTTACAGCTCAGCAGCTTAGCCGCTCTGTGATGACTGCTAGTCTGGTTGATGTGAAAAGCGCACAAACTTTAGCGCAAAATACGCACTTTTTCGCACCGAACAAAGACTTGGCTTTGCAGTCAGCCAATATTGTATGCACAAAGGTGATAGCGCATGAGCAGTTAACGCTGACGTTTGACACGGATACCTTTGTTCGCCAGTTGTATGTCAGCGTCAGTGGGCATGATGGTAACTTTAACGATAACTTCTTTGATCTTATACCTATGCAGCCTAAGACCATTTGTTTGTCTTTGCCTAGAATGAATAACAAGGACATTACAGCATTAGTCGAGAAGCTGAGCTGGAGTTCGTTAATCGATAGTTTTGCGTCGCAACAGTCCGAGATTGAAAGTTCGGTTGGAATAAAACCATGATTTTAAGTTGGATCGATATTGTTGTCATCCTGGCCTATCTAGTGTCGGTTTTGTTGATCGGTTTATATATTTCTAAGCGTGCCAGTCGCGACATGGACTCCTATTTCTTAGGTGGAAAAACCATTCCTTGGTGGGCACTTGGGGTATCAAACGCATCTGGTATGTTCGATATAGCCGGCACTATGTGGCTAGTATCCATGTGTTTTGTATATGGTTTAAAGAGTGCTTGGCTACCCTGGATCTGGCCGATATTTAATCAAATATTTTTAATGATATATCTGTCAGTTTGGCTGCGTCGTTCAAATGTGATGACTGGCGCTCAGTGGATGGAGACCCGTTTCGGCACTGGCAAAGGCGCACAATTGAGCCAGATGGTGGTAGTGGTGTTTGCATTAGTCAGTGCAATTGGCTTTATCGCTTATGCTTTTAAAGGCATAGGTAAGTTTGCTGCGATCTTTTTTCCCTGGGAGATATCTCCGGATATCTACGCCTTGATTATATTTTCGGTAACGACCGTGTATGTGGTTAAAGGTGGTATGTACAGCGTCGTATTTACCGAAATTTTGCAATTTATCATTATGACTATTGCGGCCGTTTCGGTGGGGATGATTGCCATGTATATGGTGTCACCTGAGCAATTAGCAGCTGCGACACCAGAAGGCTGGGACAGTCTGCTCTTTAGTTGGCAACTTGACCTAAACTGGCAAGGGCTAATCGATAGCGTCAATGTGAAGGTCGAAGAGGATGGTCTTGAACTATTCGGGTTGATGATCATGATGATGTTATTCAAAGGTGTGTTATCTAGCATGGCAGGGCCGGTGCCCAACTATGATATGCAACGTATTTTGGCGACTAAAAGCCCGAAAGATGCCGCCAAAATGAGTGGTTTGGTGTCTTTGGTGATGTTTTTCCCTCGCTACATGATGGTGGCGGGCCTGTCGATTCTGGCCATTGTATATATGGGGCCTGACATTCAAGCCCAAGGTAAGCAATTCGATTTTGAGCAGATACTGCCCTTTGCAATCAATAATTTTGTTCCTGTGGGGCTAACCGGTTTGCTCATTGCGGGGCTATTGGCCGCGTTTATGTCGACCTTTGCGGCGTCGGTTAACGCCGCCCCCGCTTATTTTGTCAATGATATCTATCGCCGTTATTTTCGCCCTGACGCCGACAGTCGCGCTTATGTGCGCATGAGCTACATCGTATCGGTGCTTCTGGTTGTGCTTGGTATGGGGTTAGGCCTGATGCTAGGCAGTATTAACGCCATTATGCAGTGGATTTTTGCTGCTTTATTCGGTGGGTACGCCGCAGCAAATCTATTGAAGTGGCATTGGTGGCGATTCAACGCCTACGGCTATTTTTGGGGCATGCTGGCTGGTCTCATTGGGGCCTTGGTGCTGCCCATTGCATTACCTGATACTCAGCCACTTATGGCATTCCCACTACTGTTACTTTTCGGCCTAATCGGCTCGATTGCCGGCACTTTGTTAACACCGGTGGAATCTGATGAGGTGCTCTGTGAATTCTACCGTACCGTTAAACCCTGGGGGTTCTGGGGGCCGATCCGGGACAAAGTGATGGAGCAAGATCCTGATTTTGTGCCAAACAAGGAGTTCTCACGGGATCTGGTTAACGTAGTGGTCGGTATTGTTTGGCAGCTCGCCCTAGTGGTGATGCCTATTTATTTGGTGATCCAGCAGTGGTGGTCAATGTTGGCCGCCTTTGCTGTCATTGCTGTCACAAGCTGGGTCTTGAAAAAGAACTGGTTAGATAAACTTCCTGAGTGAGTTGTAGTATGAAAAAACATATTTTAGCAGGCGCATTCTCTGTATGCGCATTTGGTGGACTAACAAGTTGTGCTACCAGTACGGTTGACGATAACAATCTTGAGCCGGTTGTTAGCTCGTTTGATATTCAAACATTGGGTTATGTGGACCCTTTCATTGGCACGGGTGGACACGGGCATACCTTCCCGGGGGCCGTTGTGCCTTTTGGTATGGTGCAACTTAGCCCAGATAACCCATCTAAAGGTTGGGATTGGACTTCAGGTTATAACTACAGCGATAACCAGTTATTAGGTTTTAGTCATACCCATTTGTCAGGCACGGGTGTAGGTGATCTACTCGATGTATTGGTCATGCCGTTTCGTGGTGAATATAACCAGCGAGCAGATAATGACTTAGGTCGAATTGTCAGTGAGTACTCACACGAGAACGAGTCGGCGTCTCCTGGTTTTTATCAGGTTTCGTTACCTGATGAGCAAGTTGAAGCTGAATTAACGGCTACCGAGCGCAGCGGTGTGCATCGCTATACGTTTTCAGGCCATGACGATGCTAAGGTATTAATCGATTTGGGCTATGCCCAGAATTTTGATAAATCTGTTGCCACTTTTATGCGCGTGTTAGATGACCATACTCTAGTGGGGTATCGCATATCTACCGGTTGGTCAGACTTTCAGCCTACCTATTTTATTGCCCAGTTTAATCAGCCTTTCAGCTATCAGTTTTATCGGGAAGGAGAGCCCCAAGCTGGCCCTTTTATTAATACTGAAAAGAGTGAAGTGGTATTAAATTTCGGTGATATCGCCAATCAACCCTTAGTTGCTAAAGTAGCGTTGTCCTACGTGAGTATTGATGGTGCTAAACAGAATTTAGCGGCTGAAGTACCTCATTTCGACTTTGATAACATCAAACAAAAAGCCCAACAACTGTGGGCTGTTCAATTGGCTAAATTTAAGGTAACGGATAATGATGAGCAGGCGAAGCGTAAGTTCTACACGGCTTTATATCATTCATTTTTAGCACCACAAACGTTCAACGATATAGATGGTAGCTATTTTGGAGCCGATGGCAGTGCCCATAATAGCCAAGAGTTTAAGCGTTACTCGTTATTTTCATTGTGGGACACATTCCGTGCGTTACACCCCTTGTTAACCATTTCAAATGGCGAGCGGGTGAACGATATGGTGAGCTCCATGATGGCTTTTTACGACGAAACAGGCTTATTACCCTCATGGGATCTGATGGCTAACGAAACCGACGTAATGATCGGTTATCACGCCGTTCCTGTCATTGTTGACGCATACTTTAAAGGCTTGACCAAGGTTGCGCCTGAACAGCTTTTTCAAGCATTAAAAGCCTCAGCTATGCAAGAGCGCTTCGGTATCGATTTGTTTGCTAAATATGGCTACGTACCGTCAGATTTAGAGGTTGAGGCGGTATCAAAGACCCTCGAATACGCGTTTGACGACTGGGCGATTGCCCGTCTAGCAAAGGCGCTGAACAAAGAAAAAGATTATCAGTATTTCAGCCAGCGAGCACAGTCGTTTAAAACACTTTTTGATAAACAAACAGGCTTTATGCGCGGTAAAACTAAAACCGGCGATTGGGTGCAAAACTTCAGCCCAACGCACGTGGATCATCGAACCACTGATTACACCGAAGCTAACGCATGGCAGTACACTTGGTTTGTGCCCCATGATGTTAATGGATTAATGGCGTTATTTGGTGGCGAAGCACCATTCTTGGAAAAATTAGATACCTTGTTTAGCACAGATTCATTTATGGAAGGTGACGTATCTCCTGATATATCTGGTTTGATTGGCCAATATGCTCATGGAAATGAGCCTGTGCATCATGTGCCTTATATGTACTCACTGACATCGCAAAAATGGAAAGGCGAACAACGTATCAAAGAAATTCGCGACACCATGTACCGGGATGATCCTGATGGGCTTTCGGGTAATGATGATGTAGGCCAGATGTCAGCTTGGTACGTGTTTAGTGCCTTGGGATTTTATCCTTTAAATCCGGCCGATGGCCAATACGTATTAGGCACGCCTCAATTTGAGCAAGTGGATATTCAACTTCCGAAGAATAAAACGTTTACAGTAAAAAGCGTGTTATCAGGCGAAACCTCAGATGGTTATGTCAAGCAGGCGACACTAAACGGCAAGCCGGTAAATATGAATACAATTAGCCATAACGATGTGATGCAGGGCGGTGAGCTAGTCTTCACTTTCTAACCCCCAGGCTATACTTTTAAGGTGGCCATCCGTGCCACCTTCCTTTCTTTCTCAAAGACCACTTTTTTGGAGAAGTCGATGACCAGTATTATGGCAACCGAAGCCGCGTCTGCGCCTGCGTTACTCGCAGAGCAACTCAAGCTGAATAAAGTTATTTGTCAGCGTCTTGCTGATAAAATACGCCAGTTTAATCCAAGCGTCGTATACATAGTAGCAAGGGGGTCTTCGGACCATGCGGGTGTCTTTGCCAAGTACCTGATTGAAATTGAATTAGGCATACCAGTGGTTGCTGCTGCGCCTTCTGTGGTGACTATTTTTCATAAGCAACTCAAGCTGAGCAATGCCTTGGTGATTGGTATTTCGCAGTCAGGACGCAGTCCAGACATAGTGCAACATATGCAGATGGCAAAAGATGCGGGCGCCTTGTGCGTAGGCTTGGTTAATGATGAAAGCTCCCCGCTGGCGGCATTGGTTGATGAGCTATTGCCTTTGCGTGTTGGGCAAGAGATCGCGGTTGCTGCGACCAAAAGTTATCTAGCGTGTTTGAGTGCATTATTGCAATTGGTGGCTTACTGCAAAGATGATGCAGGATTAATCGCAGGAGTTGAAAATATACCTCAAGCTCTGGCCGAGGCCGTTGATGGGCCAGCGCAGCTCAAGGTGTCAATGTTTAGAGATACGGACAAGTGTATCGTGTTGGGGCGCGGTTTTGGCTATGCGATTGCCAAAGAGATAGCCTTAAAACTTAAAGAAGTGTGCGCCATACAAGCCGAAGCGTTTAGCAGTGCTGAATTCGTGCATGGCCCAGTTGCCTTAGCGCAAAAGCCGTTACAGGTATTAAGCCTTATGTTAAGGGATGAGTCCTTTGAGGCTCATCAACAACAAGTCGATGATCTAGTTCAGCGCGGAGCGGGTGTGGTGACACTGAGACAATTTCCTAACAGATTACATCCGCGCATTGCCGCCTTAGTATTAATGCAGCGTTTCTATCTAGATATTGCGGATATTTCACTGCAGTTGGGCTGTGATCCTGACACGCCTAAAGGTTTAAATAAGGTCACTCTCACCGTTTAATTTACGGGAAATTTGTTATGCCTATTTCGGGTTACCTGTTAGGCATAACAAAACAGCGCAAAATTTTTCACTTTTCTTACTGGCATTCGACGTTTTCTGTGTTTCCTCAAAGCGCTTGTTGTACACCTGCTTATTGCAAATTCGCGGGTGAAATCAAGATTGCAACTTACTGATAGTCAGTGATATTTGAATTTCACGTGTCATTTAATTATCTTTTTACGATGCAGTTTTTTGCTAAAGATAATGATCATAAGGGATTAAATAATATACCTAGGTGTGCCCAGTGATACGGCTTAGGGCTGGATATTTGTTACAAAATCTATACCGTACGCGCTCCGAAAATTTACCTTCGTAAACATCACTTACCGGACACACCATGTTGAAACACACAGTTAAAAAAATTGCGCTAACAGCCGCATTTTTGTTAGGCAGTACTTCAGTTTTTGCTGAGGTTGTTGTTATCGTGCATCCATCTAATAGCGCTAGCATTGATGCCAAATCTACCCAACGAATTTTTCTAGGCAAAGAGAAGAAATTTTCTACTGGCAAAGAAGCCATTCCAATCAATCAGGCTGCGGGTACTGCTAGCCGTAATAGCTTTGATAATGACACCCTTGGCAGAAATTCTGCCCAGGTGTCTGCTTATTGGTCCAAGCTGGTTTTTACCGGAAAAGGTATACCACCAAAGGAAGTGGCTGATGACGCCGAAGTTATCGCTATGGTAGCGGCTAATCCAGATGCGATTGGTTACGTGGACAGTGGTTCAGTTACCGCTTCAGTTAAAGCAATTGCACTAAATTAGTTAAGGATTCGATAATGAACAATTTCAGCAAAACAGTGGTATTGCTAACATCTTTGGGTTTCGCAGCGGCAACCAATGCGGAAGTCAGAATCAATGGATTCGCTAATTTAGTGGGCGGGATCACCAGCAGCGACGATGCATTGTATGGTTATGATGATTCATTCTCGTTTAAGTCAGAAAGCTCGTTTGCTTTACAAGTTAGTGCTGACATTAACGATAAAATGACGGCGACCGGCCAAATCATCGCCCGTGGTGAAGACGATTATGACGCCGAATTTGAATGGGCATACTTTACCTTTAACGCGACTGATCATGTGAGTATTTCTGCGGGGCGTTTACGCCTGCCCTTATTCAAATACTCGGCATCTCGGGATGTTGGTTACTCCTATCATTGGGTGAATACCCCTCGGGCAGTTTACGCTGTGCCCTTTAATAACCTAGATGGTGTGCGTGTTGATTATGCTAACTATGCAGGCGACTGGGAGTACAACTTACAACTTGCGGTCGGTACCTTCAGTGGTGACAACGATCTCGGTGATGTTGAAGGGAAAAACGTTATCGTGGGCACGGCAGAAGTACAAAAAGACTGGTTTAAAGCGCGAGTGGTTGCTGGACGTGGTAAAACAACAATCGATGCGGATGCGGTGAGCAATATCATCAATGCGTTGGCGCAAATATCTCCTGAGCTGGCAAACGACTTAGACCTTCGTGATGACAGCGGTTTATTCTTAGGTGTCGGTTTAGAAGCCGATTTCTACGACTGGTTCATCAGTGGTGAATTTACCTCTATTAATGCTGAGGATTCGTTTTCTCCTGAAGATAAAGCCTTTTATATCACGGCCGGCCTGCGCTTTGGCGCATTTACGCCATCGGTGACTTATGAAAAACTCGATGGTCGTGGTGAGATCCGCTTCCTAGACAAGGTTGCTGCATTGCCAGTGGCGTTCCAACCTGCGGCGACCGCCGCTGTGGTGGGATTACAACAGGCCGTGGCGGACGAGTATGAGGTGTTAACACTGGGCGTACGTTACGACTACGACACCAATATTGCCCTTAAGGCTGATATTAGCTCATACACCAGTGATATTGACGATAGCTTAGATTCCGGCTTATTGCGCTTTGCGGTCAACTACATTTTCTAAGTGGATAGCACTCTATAAACGCTCCGCAAGGGGCGTTTTTTGTTTTAACCCTGACGGCTAATACACTCGTTTGGTATTCTGCATACATGAGTCAGAACAAGGGTAAAAGTAGCTTGCTTACATATATCTAAGTACTTGGTATACTCAGGGTAATGACACTTTGCAAACTGGAATGCATACCTTACTCAATGCCTCAGCCTTCGTCTTCTTCCTGCTCGCCAGAGCAATTGATACCCGCTACTGAAAATCACCCATGTGGCGAGATTATTAAAAGCGCTTTCTCGCCGCCTTGGTGGGCTAAAAATCGGCATGTTCAAACGATTTGGCCGCGCTTCTTCCAGCGTCGCTTAAAGGTACATTGGCAAAAAGAACGTTTGATCTTGCCTGACAGTGACTTCGTGAATTTAGCGTGGAGCGGTGAGCGTAATAATATTAAGGAAAGTAAAGGCTTGGTGGTTATCTTTCACGGTTTGGAAGGTTCGAATAAATCCCACTATGCAAACGACATGACCGCCAACCTGGTTGCCCAGGGCTATGTGGTGGTGTTAATGCACTTTCGTGGTTGCGGTGGTGAGCATAATACCCTGCCCCGAGCGTATCATTCAGGTGAAACTCAAGATGCATGGTACTTACTAAATTGGTTAGCCGAACTCTACCCAAATGTAGCAAAGGTGGCGATGGGTTTTTCGTTAGGCGCCAACATGCTGCTAAAGCTATTAGGTGAAAAGCCACAACAAAGCATTTTACGTGGGGCAATTGCTATTTCACCCCCCTTTAAGTTGGCTGAATGCTCGTTGAGTATTAATCAAGGCATGTCGCGCATGTATCAGTCTTATTTGCTCAAAAGTATGGTGAATAATCTGGTGGATAAAATGCGCACGGTAGATTATTCCGACCACCTAGAAATCGATGATGTCAAAGCACGAAAAATAAAGAGCTTTAAAGATTTTGATCAGCACGTAACAGCTCCTCTACATGGCTTTGTTAGCGCTGATGACTATTATGAAAAATGTAGCGCGATTAATTTTATGCACAGTATTGCCGCGCCTACCCTCATTATTCACGCTAAAGATGATCCGTTTATGAGCGAGTCTGTGTTACCAAAAGCCCATGACCTATCGCCAGCGGTGCGTCTTGAACTCAGCGACAAAGGCGGTCACGTTGGCTTTATGCAAGGTACACCATGGCAGCCGCGTATTTGGACACATGAGCGTGTTAACCAGTATTTCCAGGAGATTTTGCGCGAGAAAGCGTGAGACACAATAATTTATGATCATACCTATTAACGAAATCAGCACTGATGCTTTAAGTAATTTGATTGAGGGCTTTGTACTACGTGAGGGTACTGAGTATGGTGAAGCTGACTGCAGTTTAGCGGATAAAGTTGAGCAGGTGCGGGGGCAGTTGCTATCAGGTGAGGCGTTGCTGGTGTATTCGGAGTTACATGAAACGGTCAATATCATCCCCAAAGATCAGCTTTCGCTGACCGATGAGGCAATGGAGTAAAGACGTCTTTGCGCGAGTTACATTAATTCGATGAAGGTTAGATTAAAGGTAACGGGAACTGTTGGGCTGATGTTCGACAACTTAGCGACATTTTGTAACCAGTCGATGCCGGATTGTAAGCCGTAATCTCCGGCACTTATGAGCACAGGTTTCACACTCGTTGCCACAAAGCGGTTGTGATCCGTTTTGGTTACTTGCACTGCTACCTGCACGTCGTTTTCTTGTCCTAAGAGTGTCAGCTTGGCGGGAATAGTAAACGTACCAGACTGGCCTTTAGTAAAGTTAACCATCTCTTTGGGCAGGCTGGCTGTTAAGGTCGCTTTGGGGAAGTTATCCACCATAAATAATTTATCACGCATGCGCGTGTTACGAATATCAATGCCCGTTTCTACTGATGACAAATCAATATCTACCGTTAACTGCCCAGCACTGGTCAGTGAGCCATTCAGCTGGGAAAAATGATGAATTTCGCTGACATTGACGTTTTTAGTCGAGATGAAATTTAACTGTGAGTCTTTGTTAAGCAGTTGCCAATCGGCAGATGCATTTGCACATAATAGTAAGCCTGACAGTGCGGCTAATTTGAGTAACTTGGCATGCTTGATCAGTTTCATTTGTTCTCTCCTGTGGTGTATTTCACTATGGTTTGCCAATTTACGCTTTGATCGCCCATGACGATAAAATCAGGGTTGGTCACAGAGTTGCGTTGGTTGTAACTCAGGGGCGAAAAATCGTGGGCTAATATACTGCCACCGGCTTCCGTTACAATACATTGGGACGCCCCAGTATCCCATTCTCCGGTAAGACCTACCCGTAAAAAGACGTCCGCTTTGCCCTCAGCAATAAAACACGATTTAAGCGAGCAACTGCCGGTCGGATAGGTTTGGTACGTGCGGTGATTACTCATACTTTGCATGACTTTTTCCCGAGCTTGTCGTCGGCTGATGGCGATCATGACTGCATCATTCTCAAGGTCATCAAATTTGCGCACAAAAATCTGTTTACTCTCCGACAGACTTTCTTTAAACGCGCCATTGCCTTTTGAGGCAAAATACAAGGTTTCCCCCGGAGGCCAATAAATCACCCCTATGATAGGTTGATTGTTTTCAACAAGGGCGATATTGACCGCAAAATCACCACTTCTGGCGATAAACTCTTGTGTGCCATCAATGGGGTCAATCAGCCAGTATCGATGCCAGTCTTTGCGTTGGGCTAATTCACCGTTTTCAGACTCTTCCGACATGATAGGAATATGCGGTGTTTCACGCTGCAAGATCGCCAGGATAATTTCATTGGCCTTGTAGTCAGCAGATGTCACCGGGGAGTCATCTTCTTTCTGATAGCTTTGAAAGTCACCACTTTCATAGATTTCCATGACAACTTTACCGGCTTCCTTAGCAGCAGTTTTGGCTATTTCGAGTAACGCAGATATTTGGTCGGTGGGCATTATTGTTCCTTTAACCACTTTTGGGCCAGAAAAAGCGCTGTTATACAGCGAGCTTCGATAAAGTCATCCCGAGCAAGTAGCGCATCAAGATCGTGTATCGACCATGGAATGACATCTAACGGCTCGGGTTCATCGCCGGGTAAGGTTTGTTCATAGAGATCTTTGGCAATGAATATATCCATGTGGGCGTTAAAAAATGCTGGAGCCATACTGACATTGTGTAAAAAATGCAGTTGCTTTGCACCGTAACCCACTTCTTCTTTTAGCTCACGGTTTGCTGCCTCAATTGATTCTTCACCAGCATCGATCAGGCCTTTGGGGAAACCCAGTTGGTAAGAATGCATTCCAGCGGCATATTCACGGACCAATAAGAATTCATGTTCATTGATAAAAGGGACTATCATCACTGCGCCGCGTCCGCCGCCAGCCATACGCTCGAAAGTGCGCAATTCGCCGTTAGAAAACTCAAGGTCAACTTGTTCAACGGTAAATAACCCGCTTTTGGCAACGGTACGTCGTTGATGAATTTGTGGGAGTGGTTTGTTGGGGTCTATTTTGATCATCTTCCTATCACGTTATCATAGCCTCACTAATTGCACCAATGACGCGTAAACTACTGTAACTACGAATATAACGCTTAACTTAAGGACATGCCACTTGCCTGACTTACCTTGGAACAAAATTAAAACCGTTTTACTCGATATGGACGGTACTCTGCTCGATTTACACTTCGATAGTCACTTTTGGTTAGAGCATTTACCGCGAAAATATGCCCGGGCTCAGGGGATAAGCGAAGCCCAAGGCAAAGAATATATGATGGCTGAATATCGCCAAGTGTTTGGCACCATAGATTGGTATTGTTTGGACTACTGGGCTGACAAATTGAAGTTAGATATTATGCAAGCTAAACGCGAGGTCGAGCACTTGATTAGTCTGCGTGATGACAGTATCCCATTCATGGATGCCCTTAAAGCATCTGGGCGAGAGGTCATTTTAGTGACAAACGCCCACCCAGATAGTTTGTCATTGAAAATAGAGCACACCGCTCTTGATAGTCATATCGACACGCTTATTTCGACCCATGAATTTGGTGTAACTAAGGAATCTCAGGTGTTATGGCAGAAGCTTCAACAGCGTCTTGGTTTTGTTTCTAAGCATACTTTGTTTGTGGATGACAGCATGCCTATTTTGCAGTCAGCCAAAGATTTTGGTATCGCTCACTTACTTGCGGTGAGTAATCCTGATAGTCAATTACCGATAAAAAATGTTACACAATTTTTGGCAACCCATGATTATCGCACCATGCTCAGTGATATTGAAAATAATCCGTTCACTGGATAACGTTCTTGAGTGAAAGTTAATGATCAGTCGCAATTATTTAGACTTTTTGCATGTTTTTGCGGAATAACGAGTAAAAGCGGTGCTTAATTGCCTTTGTGGCGTTTCATATTGCGGTTGATCACCCTATAATTCGTGCCAATTTTCATCAATCTATAGGTCAAGTCTATGAGTCTTAACGATGTTCCCGCTGGTAAAAACTTACCAGAAGAAATTAATGTAATCATTGAAATCCCTGCACATTCAGATCCCGTTAAATATGAAGTGGATAAAGACACAGGTGCTATCTTTGTCGACCGCTTTATGGCGACGTGTATGCATTACCCTACTAACTATGGGTATGTGAACAAGACCTTGTCTGAAGATGGCGATCCTGCTGACGTATTGGTCATGGCTCCGTTCCCATTGTTAGCGGGTTCAGTGATTAAATGTCGTCCTGTTGGCGTATTGAAAATGACCGATGAGTCAGGTACGGATGCGAAAATTTTAGCGGTGCCGGTTGATAAATTATCGACCATTTATCGTGGTATCAAGGATATTGACCAAGTCGATGAATTGACCTTGAATCAAATTGAGCATTTTTTCTCACATTACAAAGATTTAGAGCCAGGTAAATGGGTAAAAATCGATGGTTGGGAAAATGCAGAGTCAGCTAAAGCTGAACTTGTAAGCAGCGTAGAACGTTACAATAACGAAGGCTAATTCTCCTATTTTACAAACTGCGAGTTTATCTCTGAAAGCCGACTGTCTGTCGGCTTTTTTATTTGTCCTCAGTGACGTCTATGAGACACTAAGCCTCTTTTGAGCCGACTACATCCCATGAAATCCAATCGTTCCTTTAGCGCTAATCCACAATCTTTCTTACTGGCTATGGCCTTTGTTATGCCCTTGGTTTTTTCGGTGTGGAATGCGCTATTGAATAACTTTGTGGTAGAAAAAGCGCACTTTGATGGAGCGCAAATAGGCATGCTGCAAAGCTTGCGCGAAGTGCCCGGTTTTTTGGCGTTTAGCGCGGTATTTTTGTTGTTGGTATTAAAAGAACAAACCCTGGCGTTAGTCTCGTTGGCGGTGATGTGTATTGGTGTTGCCATCACGGGATGGCTGCCTTTTGAGCTTGGCTTGTATTGCACTACTGTGTTGATGTCTATTGGGTTTCATTACTTCGAGACGATCAATCAATCACTCACCTTACAGTGGTTAGATAAGGATAAAAGCGCCCATTTTATGGGGCAGCAGTTGGCCGTGAAGAGCTTCGCCTCGTTACTCGCCTATGGTGCTATTTGGCTATTGATGGAATGGGCAGGGCTAGCCTACGCTGCCATGTACATGTTGGCGGGCGGTGTTGGTTTGGTCGTTGTAATCTTCCTGTGGTTTGGATTTGACAAATTTACCCAATCTTCGGTACAGCATAAGCATATGTTCTTGCGCAAGCGTTACTGGCTTTATTACGGATTAGTATTTTTTAGCGGCGCTAGGCGGCAAATTTTTATGGTTTTCGCCTCATTTATGATGGTGGAAAAGTTTGGCTATTCAGTGGGGGATATCAGCCTGTTGTATATGCTCAATTATGTGTTTAATTTATTTTTCGCCCCGAAAATAGGCCGCTGGATCCATAAAATTGGTGAGCGCCGTGCTTTGTGTATCGAATATTCGGGTTTAATCGCGGTATTTAGTGGTTATGCATGGGTTGAGAATAGTCAGCTAGCAGCTGGGCTGTACGTTATCGATCACTTGTTTTTTGCAATGGCGATTGCGGTTAAAACCTATTTCCAAAAAATTGCGGATCATAAAGATATTGCCTCTACAGCTGGGGTCAGTTTTACCATTAATCATATTGCGGCCGTGGTGATCCCTGCATTCTTGGGGGTCGTATGGTTAACCTCACCTTCTTCAGTATTCTATATTGGGGCGGGGTTTGCAGTATGCTCTTTGATTCTGGCGTTGAATATTCCTGTGATGCCAACGAATGGGAATGAAGTGAGAGTAAATATGTTACGTTGGGCAAATTCGCCCGTTGAGATAGCTGTTAAGGAGCGTTCATGAAGTATGTAGTGTTATTGTTGGCAATAAGTTCGTTTGCCGCTTTGGGCCAACAGCCGCAAGAGTTATTTTGGGAAGATATGATCCCTAAAAACTATATAGCTCCCCAAGAAGATGTGAACCACGATGGCAGCATGATCCAGCAAAGTTTAGATGCACCTGTGGTGAATGAACTGGATGGTAAATTGGTTAAAATCCCGGGTTTTGTGGTACCGCTAGAAGGCAGTAGTGACACCACCACTGAGTTCTTGTTGGTTCCGTATTTTGGTGCCTGTATCCATGTTCCACCCCCGCCACCCAATCAAATTGTTTATGTGAAGTTTTCTACCGGTGTGCCGATAGATAACATATACGATGCGGTCTGGGTTACTGGCACTCTGGCCACACAAGTTTGGCAAGGTGACTTAGCAACGGTCGGTTATACACTGCAAGGCATTGAAGTGACACCTTACGATGGCTAGCCCGAATAAACCGAGTCTGCGCGGCTAAGCGTCATTTTTTAACTACACTTGCAATGACAATCCAAAATATTCCTTGGAATTAAAGGCCAATTAAATGAGTTTCCTAACAAAAATGTCGATTGCACAAAAGCTGTATTTGATTCCGATCATTGGCTCAATTGGTTTTTTGGTTTATTTATGGGTCACCACTCACACAGCAATGAATAATATTGAATTGCTTGAAGATGCTGAAAAGGTGCAATATCCAGCACTAGAGGCCACCAGTAGCGCGCTGGTTAAGATGGAAAAGGTAAAAGACATCCTTAGCAGTGCGGTGACCACCGGCGATGAGGAGGGCTTGGCCGCTGCGAAACAGCAGGCCGCGGAAACCAAAATATTGCTGGATAAAATTATCGCAATCGAGCCCAGTCTGAGTACTGAAGCCAATCGTATTCGCCAATCGTTTAATGCCTACTTCGACCTAGCTTATAAGGTGTCTGAATCCATGGTAAACAATACCGCTGACTTTTCTAAAATCGGCGATTTATCTACCAGAATGAATAACAATTATGACGATGCTACGTCTGCCCTGAGTGCCTTCCGAGATGCTCGTGTGAACGGTTTTAAGCAAGCGATTACCGAATCAAATGAAGCGCTAAAAAATATGTTGTCTGTGGGGGCGATCATGGCGGGTGTAACCATAGTTTTGTTATTTGCTACCGCGGTACCCATTGTGACTGGTATTCGCAGCAGCATAGATCAGGTGGTTAGTTCACTCAAAGATATCGCGCAAGAAGACGGAGACTTAACCGTACGTATTCAAAGCCGGAATCAAGACGAAATAGGAGATCTGGTACATTGGTTTAATCAGTTTATGGAAAAGCTGCAAGGGGTGGTAAAAGACATAGTGAATGCGTCTTTGCCCTTGTCCCAGTTAGCGCAAAACTTAAATCAGTTAACCGATGACACCAACCGTACTATCGATATTCAGCAAAGTGCAGCCAATCAAGCCAAGTCAGCAGTAGACGACATGGCACGCAGCGTCAATGCGGTAGCAGAAAGCGCAGCGGAAGCTGCGAATGCCGCAGGCGATGCCTCTTCCGCCGCTGATGATGGCCAAGCTGTGGTTAATCATACGGTGCAAAGTATTCGTGAGTTGGCCGCCAACGTGGACAGTTCTGCCGAGGTTATCAAGCAGTTAGAGGCGGATTCTAAACAGGTTGGTGTTGTGCTAGACGTGATCAAAGGAATTGCTGAGCAGACCAACTTGTTGGCACTCAATGCTGCAATTGAAGCCGCTCGGGCAGGTGAACATGGACGTGGATTTGCCGTGGTAGCCGATGAGGTGCGAACCCTTGCTTCTCGCACCCAGCAATCAACGGAGCAAATTCAGAAGACGATTGAGCAACTGCAAAACGCATCCCGTTCGGCCGTTAGTGTTATGGCTAAAGGAACCGAGCAAGCTACGAGCAGTGTTGAAACGGCGAATAAAGCCGGTGCAAGTTTGACGGTTATCACGCAAACCATCAGCCGTATTACGCAAATGAATGACCAAATCGCCCATGCGACCGGCGAGCAGCAAAATGTTGCTGGGGTGATTAGCCACAACGTCGATGAAATTCATCAACGTACTGAGGAAACAGCACAAAGTTCAGGTCGGTTAGCATCCGTGAGTAGTGAGCTTGCTCAGTTGGCTAAGCATCTTGAAGGGATCACGCAGCAGTTTAAGGTGTAAAGGCTTCTAGCACGCCATTTTAGTTGAAAATGGCGCTTGCCTGATTGAACAACACCCATGACGTGAGTATGTATTTATCATTTGAAATGGGCACTTGCCCTCTGTGGGTGTGGGTAAAGTATGCGGGTGCTATGACCATAGTGCCTTTGCGTGGCTGAATACTCAGGTCCTGATAATAAAAATCCGTTGTGCCACCTTCTTCCACATCATTTAAATAAAACATAAACAACAAGATACGATGCAAGGCGTCTGTACTGTTGGTTTGCGGGAAGACCTCGGAATGCCAATAAGGATAACCACCTTGCTGACGCTGGTACTTTTGGGCGTTTATGTCACCTAATCGAAATAAGTAGGTCATCAAATTGGCTAGATTTGGCAGCCCCACCTCGTTAAAATTTTCTTGGGTGAGCTTAACGGGTTGGCCGGTTTCTGGGTGTTTAACGGTCAGGCCAATGGGGCCGATTAAGGCGAAGAAGTATTGCTCGAAATAGCGCAATATATGTTGCCCAACTACGGGCAATAACGCCTGATACGGTGCTTCGAATTCAGGATGCTGAATGATTGAAACATCGACACTGCGTTTTTTATCAATATCTATGCCCCCGCCCGTGCGACCAGGTTGAGTGTGTTTGCTGGCGTCAAACTGAGTGACGAACTGATCACACAGCTCGTCACTGATGGCATGCTCGATAACCTGAATAAAGGTCTCGGGCTTAGCCATTCACGCCTCTAGGAATGGCATGTTCGGTAAGTTGCGCGCGAATATCATCGCTGATTACCACAGATCGTTTATCTGCATAGTTATACTGAACCATGGTTGTTGTGCCAGTGGCGCGCTTGGTTCCGCTTTGCCACAGTTCTTGATACGCATCAAACGAGCTACCACCGATACGGCTGATATAGGTGCGAACCTGAACAGGATGGCCGTAATGCATTTGATCGAGAAAGTCGACTTTATAACTGGCTAAAATAAGTGGCCAGTTTTGTAGATCTAGATTTGGACTAAAGATCTTAAAAATGGGCTCCCGAGCCATTTCGAACCAATCAACCAACACTGTGTTACTCACATGGGCTAAGGCATCCGTTTCGCAAAAGCGTACATTAAATTCTTCAAGTAACATGGTTCAATTCCTTGTTTTTGGTTGATAGCAAAGGTTTAAGAAAGCGTGCTGTGTGAGACACCTCAACTTCGCAGACTTGTTCTGGTGTGCCTTGAGCAATAATTTGGCCCCCGCCTGAGCCGCCTTCTGGACCAAGATCGATGACCCAGTCAGCCGTCTTAATGACATCTAGGTTATGCTCAATAACCACTACTGTGTTGCCGTGGTCACGCAGACGATGCAATACCTGTAACAGTTGTTTAATATCGTGAAAATGCAAGCCTGTTGTGGGCTCATCTAATATATATAAGGTTTGACCCGTATCGCGTTTTGATAGCTCTTTGGCGAGCTTTACACGCTGAGCTTCACCACCAGAAAGTGTGGTTGCGGCTTGGCCAAGACGCACATAAGACAAACCGACTTCTTTTAATGTTTGCAGTTTGCGGGCAATGGCTGGGATAACGTCAAAAAATTCCCGGGCATCTTCTACGGTTAAATCTAAAACTTGATGAATATTCAAGCCTTTATATTGGATTTCCAAGGTTTCTCGATTGTAGCGCTTGCCTTTACATACATCACAGGGCACGTAAACATCAGGTAAAAAGTGCATTTCAACTTTTATGACCCCATCACCCTGGCAGGCTTCGCAGCGCCCGCCCTTTACGTTGAAGCTGAAACGACCGGGTTTATAACCACGGGAGCGTGCTTCTTGGGTGCCTGCAAATAGTTCACGTACTGGGGTGAAAATCCCCGCATAGGTTGCTGGGTTTGAGCGCGGTGTGCGGCCGATGGGACTTTGATCGATATCGACCACCTTGTCGAGCATTTCCATACCGGTAATGGTTTTGTACGGAGCGGGTTCGCCTGTGGTGGCACCGTTTAGTTCGCGGTGGGCAATACGATAAAAGGTATCGTTGATCAGGGTTGATTTACCTGAGCCAGAGACACCTGTCACGCAGGTCATCAAACCAAATGGAATACGCAAGTCTACATCTTGCAAGTTATTACCGGACGCACCGCACAGTTCAATCCACTTGTCTTGGTCAATCTCGGTGCGTTTAGCAGGTATGGCAATACATTCACGACCCGATAAGTATTTACCCGTCAGTGAATGCTCACTTTTCATTATATCTTCAATGGTACCTTGGGCGACTATTTCGCCCCCATGCACACCCGCACCAGGGCCGATATCTAGCACGAAGTCAGCAGCACGAATGGCGTCTTCATCGTGTTCAACCACTATTACAGTGTTACCCAAATCTCGTAAATGCTCCAAGGTGGTCAGCAAACGTTCGTTATCTCTTTGATGCAAACCGATAGACGGTTCATCAAGAACATACATGACCCCGACCAAACCCGCACCGATTTGACTGGCAAGGCGAATACGTTGTGCTTCACCGCCAGATAATGTGTCGGCGCTACGTGATAAAGACAGGTAGTTTAAACCTACGTTGACTAAGAAATTCAAACGGTCATTAATTTCTTTAAAAATTTTATCCGCAATCTTTTCGCGTTTGCCGGTCAGTTCTATTTCGCTGAAAAACTGCAAGGTTTCTGCAATAGACATGGCGGTGATCGTAGGTAGCGCGGTTTTACCAATAAAGACGTTACGGGCTTCGAGCCGTAATCGGGTACCGTTGCAGCTAGTACAATGTTGTTGGCTGAGGTATTTGGCTAGTTCATCTCGCACTGCGTTTGATTCAGTTTCTCGGTAACGGCGCTCCATATTGGGGATGATCCCCTCAAAAGGATGCTTGCGTTCCATGATGTCGCCGCGATCATTGATGTACTTAAAGTTAATTGACGTGCCTTTGCTGCCGTTTAACACTAAATCTTTGGCTTCGTCATCCAATTCAGCGAAGGGCTTGGCCAAATCAAACTTGTAATGATCGGCCACGGCTTGCAACATCTGGAAATAATAATAGCTGCGTTTATCCCAGCCACGAATGGCACCACCTGACAAACTTAGCTCGTCATTAGCAATAATACGTTGGGGGTCGAAAAACTGTCGTGTACCTAAGCCATCACAGGTTTGGCACGCACCTGCAGGGTTATTAAAAGAGAATAGTCTTGGCTCGAGTTCTGCCATTGAATAACCACAATGGGGGCATGCGAAATTAGATGAAAAGACCACTTCTTCTTTTTGCGGATCATCCATATAGGCAATTTTGGCGGTACCAGCGGATAGATTGAGCGCTGTTTCAAATGACTCTGATAAACGAAGCGCTAAGTCATCCCGTACTTTGAAACGGTCAATGACCACTTCTATATTGTGTTTTTTATGTAAGTCTAGCTCAGGGGGATCGGATAAATCACACACTTCGCCATCGATACGTGCGCGAATAAAGCCTTGTGCCGCAAGACTTTCTAAGGTTTTAACGTGCTCACCTTTACGATCTTGTACCACAGGGGCCAATAACATAAGTTTTTCGTCAGGCGGCATCGCCATTACACGGTCGACCATTTGACTGACCGTTTGCGCGTCTAAAGGTACATGGTGAGTGGGGCAACGAGGTTCACCGACGCGGGCATAGAGCAAACGCAGATAATCGTATATTTCAGTAATGGTGCCCACAGTTGAGCGTGGATTATGGGACGTGGATTTTTGCTCAATTGAAATAGCAGGTGACAAGCCTTCGATGTGATCCACATCGGGCTTTTCCATCATGGATAAAAATTGTCTAGCGTAGGCTGATAAAGACTCAACATAGCGACGTTGCCCCTCGGCGTAAAGGGTGTCGAATGCCAGTGATGACTTACCTGAGCCAGACAAGCCAGTGATCACGGTAAGTTTGTCTCTCGGAATATCTAAATCGATGTTTTTTAGATTGTGAGTGCGCGCGCCACGTACAGCTATTTTATCCATTATTGACCAAAGTCGACCTCAAAAGAGTGAGTATTACATACTTGATATAAGAGCTCTATGTGGTTGAACAATTATACTTTCAATACTCAGATGATTATTGGCTAAAAGATACGGACTTGGGCTTGAATAAGATCGCTTGTTAAATTTGTAAGTTCTTGTTTGTAACAGGTGCATATCCCTGAACTTATGTTATTTTCACGCCTCATAGTTGCGGTCGTTGCACGAGATATAATTATGCTAAACTTCAGCGCCTTTTAATCCTCAATTGAATAGTTACTGATTTGAACAGAACAGAAATTCGCGCTTCTTTGGCTTTGGCTGCCGTTTACGTCCTGCGTATGTTGGGATTATTTATGGTAATGCCAGTTCTCGCCATTCTAGCGATTCATTACCCAGATTACTCTGCCTTAATGCTTGGCCTCGCCATTGGTGGCTATGGGCTGACTCAAGCTATTTTGCAAATCCCCATGGGAGTGCTGTCCGATAAAATTGGTCGCAAGCCAGTGATCATAGGTGGTTTGCTGATGTTCGCCATCGGCAGCGGGGTTGCAGCGAATGCTGACAGCATGCTGTGGATAGTGATAGGTCGATTTTTACAAGGTGCCGGGGCTATTGCCGGCGCGATCATGGCCCTAGCAGGAGACGTGAGTCGAGAGCAACAGCGGCCAAAAGTAATGGCGATCATCGGTATTGCTATTGGCTTTTCCTTCTATATAGCCTTATTGATTGGACCTGTGATTGCCGATCGTTATGGGCTGCATGGTATTTTTGCTATTACAGGCGTACTGGCTATTTTATGTATTCCTCTGGTGATTTGGGTTGTGCCCAGCGCCATTAATTATGCCCCTAAAGGCGATACCTTACCGGTATTGACCGACGTCAAAACATTATTTTTTGACCCACAATTACGCCGTTTGAATATTAGTGTGTTGTTGCTACACATGATGATCACTGTGTTATTTGTACAAATGCCCATATTGCTCAGTGCCTTAGGTTGGCAACTAGAACGCCATTGGCAGTTGTATTTACCCATACTCAGCGCATCGGTAGTCGGTTTGATCGCGCTCATGGTGCTGACCAAAAAAATGAGTCAGGCAGCCGTTATTCGATTATGCATATTACTGTTAGGCGGGGCGTTGATTGGACTGCATTTTGCGCATGGTACTGTGTTGGCCGTCATGATATTTGGCTGGTTATTTTTTACCGGCTTTAATTTTCTCGAAGCAAGTTTTCCAGCATTGGTGTCAAGTATTGCCCCTGCGGGTAAAAAAGGCTCTGCTATGGGTATTTATGCCAGCTTTCAGTTTTTAGGTGCCTTTTTAGGCGGCACCCTATCAGGCTTGGCCAGTGAGTTCATAGGCGCCCAGTGGGTGTTTGTGATTGCCGGGGGCGTGTGCGCAGTGTGGTGGTTTGGTTTACGTAAACTCGATGGACGTGAGCGAATGAAGCGCTATACCCTCAAACCTGACTTTACTCGTTATTCGGCGCAGACCATAGGCGAACAGCTCTCGACCCTAGAAGGGGTTGTTGATGTGACTGTAGTACCAGATGAAGGGGTAGTTTACATCAAAGCAGATGGTAAAGTATTTGTGTTAGATAAGGCGCAAATCTTAGTCAACGGCTGACAATAAATGAACATGGATCAAGGGCAAATTTCCAAGGAACTATCTTATAAATAACGTTATAATGTGTCCCACAGTGAAAATCATTTTTGTTCGATATGACATTGAGATTTTGCGCTAAGTGGTGATGTAAAAAGCACATTTGGCCAATTTGGCAGTACGTTTAAATGATCACTAATTAATTGAAAAATAGACATATCCATATATAAAATCAGGCTGTTATCGAAGCAATACATGTTTTGAAACCTGATCTTTAGGACAGAAAATAGGAGTTAAAATGGCGAGCAAAGGCGTAAACAAAGTCATATTGGTGGGCAATTTGGGACAAGATCCCGAAGTACGTTATATGCCAAATGGTAATGCGGTAGCGAATTTAAGCATCGCGACCAGCGAGAGCTGGAAAGACCAACAAGGGCAGATGCAAGAGCGCACCGAATGGCATCGCCTAACTATGTATCGCCGTTTAGCCGAAGTTGCTGGTGAATACTTGCGCAAAGGGTCACAAATTTACGTTGAAGGTAAATTGCAAACCCGTAAATGGCAAGACCAACAAGGTCAAGACAAGTACACCACTGAAATCATTGTTGACCAAATGCAAATGCTAGGCGGCAAAGGCGGCGGTCAGTCTGAAGGTGGTTTCCAAGGACAGCAACGTCCTGCAGCGGCTCCTCAGCAACGCCCGAATCAAGGTGCACTGAGTTCAGGTGGTCAACAGCCAGGATATCAACAGACCCCTAATCAAGGTTACAATCAAGCGCCTCAAGGCGGTCAGCCAAATCAAGGTTTTAACCAAGCCCCTCAAGGTGGCCAAAACAAACCAGCACCCATGGCTGAACCTGACTTTGATTTTGATGATGATATTCCCTTCTAAAGAGTACATAAATAACATTTTGTTGAATTAATATTAATTAAGCCTCTGTTATCAGGGGCTTTTTTTCGCCTATTATCTGGGCTGGTGCGTCATTTTGTCGCATGACTTAACGACTGACATTGCACTACACTTGCTGCCGTTTTAGACACTTTTGGCTGCTCTGGTGGTTATATCTTTGGAATACACACCATGTCCCAGTTGAATTCAGGCTCACCTTTTAACGTAAGGCAGCTTTATTTAGCCCGTGAAGCGTACTTTAATCCGTTTTTTACCATGGTTGATGTGAACCCATATACTGGTGCATTGCTTGACGCGCAAGACTTGCCTTCACGACTAACCAACCAAGAACGATTGGTGCGACATTCCGTTACTTCTTTGAATAACATTCATTAATCACATACCCCGAGAAAATAACTGGCTACCTGAATGTCGTAGTGGGCGTTCAGGTACCCAGTTTCATTTCAAATGTCGAACTGACGTTTTTCGTTTGAGCTAGAAGGTATGTATTAACGGCTTTTTAGCAGGCAATCACCATGAAAAAAATAAATTTACCCAGCAAAATGTGCCCTGTTTGTCAGCGGCCATTTGCATGGCGCAAAAAATGGCAAAAGGACTGGGAGCAAGTAAAGTATTGCTCGAAGCGTTGTGCAGGGAATCGAAAGCAGCTCAATGAAAATGAGTAATCATGTAGACCATTATTTTCATCAATTGAGGCTCAGCTTTGTCTGGGACGACTTGGCAGCGTGTGTTGCTTGAGGATCCGTTTACTTTCTTGTTGGGCATAATCACGTTTTTGAAACGCCTAAAGGGTGTCGCTCGCTAAGATGGGATCAGCTTAATCAAGGCAAGCTGAATAAGCCGCCCCTATTGGTATAGGGCGGCGGCAGTACGAGTTATGTTTTAGGTATTAAAATGTTTGCTTGGCCATATTAATGACATGCACTTGGGTGTATTCCAGCAGGCCTTCTTGAGCAAACTCCACGCCTATTCCTGATTCTTTGGAGCCTCCAAATGGTACAGTGGGGCCAAAGGCTAAATGTTGGTTTATCCAAGTTGTGCCGCATTCGAGGCGTTTGGCTACTTCGTAGGCCTTATCTAAATCGTTAGACCACACCGAACCGCCTAAGCCAAATACTGAATTGTTAGCGCGCTCGACTGCTTCGTCGATGGTTTTGTATTTGATCACAGGCAGAATAGGACCGAAAGGTTCTTCATCAACCACTTTGCAGCCATCGGTGATATCGCGCACTATGGTGGGGCGCATAAAAAATCCTGGGCCGTTTAGCACTTCTCCGCCAGCGGCAATCACGCCGTTTTCTTTGGCATCGGCTAAGTATTCTTGCACCTTGCTAAACTGCGCTTTGTTTTGAATTGGGCCAAAGGTCACGCCTTCATCTAAGCCATTACCGACAACGGCACTGTTAGCGAGTGCGCTGAGCTCGTTGACCACAGCATCGTATATATCTTCGTGTACATATAAGCGTTTAAGGGCGATGCACACTTGACCACAATTCATAAACGCCGTGGCGAATATAGCGGGTGCGACTTTCTTCGGATCCACGTCAGGTAAGACGATACCTGCATCATTGCCACCTAGCTCAAGTGTCAGGCGTTTAAGCGTATTTGCTGACGCTGCCATGATTTTTTTACCTGTTGGTGTTGAACCGGTAAAGGCCACTTTATTAACATCGGGGTGAGAGCTCAGTATGTGTCCTAAGTCATTGTTATCCGTGATGATATTAACGACACCCTTAGGGAATATCTGCTGGCAGATTTCAGACAACTTAAGCACACACAAAGGGGTGGATGCCGGGGGCTTTAATATAAAGGTATTTCCCGCCAATACCGCAGGTGCGAGTTTGAAACTGCCTATCATTAACGGGAAGTTCCAAGGCACCACGCCAGCCACCACACCGAGGGGTTTACGGTGTAATTCGACTTTAGCGGTGGCATCATCTTGATAGGTTTCAACCGGCAACTCACTTTGGGCAAAATAGCGAATAAAGGCGCAACTAAAACCCACTTCGGCGGTGGATTCAGCAAGAGGCTTGCCTTGCTCTTGGGTCAATATTTCAGCAAATTCCTGGGTTCGTTGCTCAAGGGCATCGGCCAGTTTAAGTAAGCAGTCTTTGCGGGTCTGCATATCGGTTTTTTGCCATTGTGGGAAAGCCGCTTTTGCCGCTGCAATAGCTTGTTCAAATTGGCCTTCATCGGCACAGGTGACGCACTGAAAAACTTCTTCAGTGGCTGGATTGATTACCTCTAATGGACGGTTACCTTGCACTAATTCGCCGTTTATTAGCATTGAAAATGATTGCATAACTGATCCTCTAACGTGTAGGGGAAGCCTGGGAGATTTCAAGCTCCATGACTTCGCGCATTTTGAATTTTTGAACTTTGCCGGTGACGGTTAAAGGAAACTCTTCGACAAAACGTATGTGTTTAGGAATTTTAAAATGGGCAATTTGATTCTTACAGTAGGCGGTAATTTCACTTACACAGGCACTGCTGCCAGGCTTAAGACATATCCAAGCGCATACTTCTTCGCCGTAATCACTGTGGGCAATGCCAAACACTTGGATGTCTTGCACCGCTGGATGAGTATATAAAAACTCTTCAATTTCCTTGGGATAGATGTTTTCACCGCCACGGATGATCATGTCTTTGCTTCGCCCCACGATAGTGACGTAACCGTCTGCATCCATGACACCGATATCCCCAGAGTGTAACCATCCACCTGGGTCTATGGTTTCGGCAGTGCGCACCGGATCGTTCCAGTAGCCGCGCATGACTGAGTAGCCGCGTGTGCACACTTCGCCACGTTCACCGACCGGGATAACCCGATTCTGTTCATCGACTAGTTTGACCTCAATACGTGCCATCACTCGGCCTACGGTTTCAACACGTTTCTCGATGGGATCCTCTGGTAGGGTAAGGTGATTTAACGGGCTTAACTCCGTTTGGCCGTAGCCAATTAATACATGCTCCATATGCATTTCATTGATCACGCGCTTCATTACTTCCGCTGGGCATAGTGAGCCCGCCATGATGCCGGTGCGTAAGCTAGACAGGTCAAAGTCTTTAAATTTTGGGTGATCCAACTCTGAAATAAACATGGTCGGCACCCCATGCAGTGCGGTGCAGCGTTCTTTTTCAACCACTTGAAGCGTGGTTAACGGATCAAAGGCGTCATTGGGGTACACCATAGTTGCCCCATGCGCGATGCAAGACAAATTACCTAATACCATACCGAAGCAGTGGTACAGAGGGACCGGAATACATACCTTGTCCTGTGGTGTCAGGCGCATACCCTCGCCGGCTAAAAAGCCGTTATTTAAAATATTACAGTGGGTCAGTGTGGCGCCTTTGGGCTGACCTGTGGTGCCACTGGTAAATTGAATATTGATAGGGTCGTCAGGCAATAACAGACCGACAATACTTTTAAGCTTTTCCTGTTCTGCTGGTCCGCCCATTTTTGTGACCTGGGCATAATTAAGCATGCCTGGCACTGCGTTGTCGCCCATTTTTATGATGTTGCGTAAATGGGGAAAAGCGTCGCTTTGGATGTTATCTGCCGGGCATTGCGCTAGTTCAGGCAACAATTCTTGCAGCATGTCTGGATAACAACTGCTTTTAAATTGCTCTGCGCAGACTATGGCTTTGCATTCTACTTTGTTCAGGGCATATTCCAGTTCACGTATGCGATAAGCAGGATTAAGACACACCATAATCGCGCCGATTTTCGCCGTGGCGAATTGGGTCACCGTCCATTCGTAGGAATTCGGTCCCCAAATACTGACGCGGTCGCCGGTATTAATCCCCAGTGCAAGTAACCCAGCGGCTAACTCATTCACTTTTTGCTGCAGCGTTGCGTACGTCCAGCGAATACCTTGATGGGCGACCACCAGGGCTTCGTTATCAGGCTGGGCGTGGCTAATGTGATCGAAATATTCGCCAATGGTTTGGTAAATCAGTTGTGAGTCGGATTTACCACATATATAGCTTTGTTTAAGCGCCATAAAATTTTCCTAATTTATCGTGTTCTTTATTCAAATTTGTAGGTAGCGCTTACACCCCACCACCTTGGTTTACCGTAATAATTTTCGACCATTCCGAAGCCGCCTGCTTCAGGGCCGCCAGCCAGGTCAAAGGCCATAACGCGGTATTCTTTATCCAATAAATTGTCTACAAAGCCTGCTAGAACCCATTTGCCGTCGTCTGAGGTATATGAAACCCGAGCGTTGAACAGGGCATAACCACTTTGCTCACCCACAGGTGAGTTCTTTAATTGAAAAAAGTGTTCGCTCATATATACGAAGTCAATTTGCGCAGCAAGTTCACCGTCAGCCAGTTGCCAGCCGTATCGAGCGAGGCCGTTAATGTTCCACTCTGGGGTCACCACTGCGCGGCGATCGACCAGTTCACCACTGGGTAGTTGGTAAGCATCTTCTACGTTGTTGTCTATGTAACTTACGCCCAATAGCAGGTCGAGGTTGTCTACTGGGTTTGAGGTAATTTCTAGCTCTGCACCACTAATACTGGCGTCGGTGTTAAATACAAAGGTGGTAAGGCCTTCTAAGCGAAAAGCTTGATAATCGTCGTAGTCGTAGTAATACATCGCCCCATTTACACGGGTGGTTGAGTTAAGCTGATGTTTGATGCCGAACTCATAGGCATGCAGGGTTTCTTTATCAAACTTCATTTCTTCAGGCCCGCCCGTTGCTGGGTTGCCATCAAGAAAATCAGAGATATCTAGCGGAGCATTGTAACCACCACTTTTAATACCGCGGTTGTAACTTAAATAGAATACATACGTAGGATCTTAAGGAAATTAGGGGTTGAATGCATGTTCTAAATCTGATCAGATGTTTATCGCCAAAAAAACCTTCTGAAACAGATTTGAGAACATG
>JGI24006J15134_10000057_pt1 | contig 113873 bp, 98 predicted proteins | sample LinPmetageLP53_FD_15134 | JGI IMG/M metagenome (IMG submission 15134)
GCCACACACGCCCTACGCGTTACCGGAACACAAAACCCGCACCACCCTGAAAACCCAGACTCACAAGGGAGAAGGCAGCAACGAACTGCGGTTTGAGGACGAAGCCGACCAGGAACAGATCTACATCCACGCCCAGAAAGATCTTGATCTGCTCACCGAAAACAACCGCACCGAAGTCATCAACAACGACAGCCATCTGACCGTTGAAAATGATCGTTTCAGCCATGTAAAAAACAACGACCACACAACAATTGATGGCGAAAAACGGCAGACCGTTGGGGCTGATTGCAGCCAGAACATTGGTGGCACCCTGCACCAGAAATCCGGCAGCGCGACTTTGTGTGAGGCTGGCAATGAGGTTCACCACAAGGCTGGCGCCAAAGTCGTGCTGGATGCCGGTGTTGAACTCACCATTGCCGGCGGCGGCAGCTTTATCAAGCTGGATCCCGGTGGTGTGACGCTCAGTGGGCCGGGGATCAAGATTAATTCCGGGGGGAGCCCGGGGAGTGGTTCGGGGCAGGGGGCTGTGATACCGGAAATGCCGCAATTGATTGATGGCGACCAGCCAGTAGCGCCGTCGAACGTGATGTTAGCGGACGTAGGGCAGCGAGAAAACGCCCGGGCAATCAATGTAGAGTCCCAAGTGGCTGCGCTCAGGAAAGGCAACGCAACATGCCCTATCTGTGAGGTGAGTAGCTGATGAATCCGGATGGCTTCCCGATTTCTGATTCGCCGTTTGATCAATTCCACTGGCCGGATCATTGCGCTGTTGGGCTTATTCTGGATGGTGTGGCTATCCCGGAGCTTGGCAAACAGATATACCAGTGGGCTGGCGATCAGCCGATCAGTGCAGAGTGCTTGTACGCTGCAACTCGCTGGGAGGTGATTTCGGACCTGTCCCCCTGGCTCGTGTGGTTAAGCGGGCCGGAGGACTCGGTGTTGAAGGGGTTTCTGGAGCAGGGACCTACACAAGAGCAAGGCTACTTGCTGGTTTCTGTCACAGATCGTGCGACCTCTACCCGCTGGATGCGATCTCTCTTGCAGATCAAAACGGCGCCAGGGTGTGAAGAGCTGATGCGTATCGCTCATCCGGCGCTGGCGCGGTTGGTTATCGGGAACAATTTGACCTGTCCTTCAAGTAGTATCGTGGATCGGCTGATCGTTCCGGATCTTGTCAGCGAGCAGTGGCAAACGATCAAGCCGCCAGCAGTTGCGCTACGCACTGGGGTTGATCACATAAAAGAACTTACCGTTTCGCAGGAACTGAGGGGGGCTTTCAAAGCCTTTAATCGGCGCAAAGACGCGCTGCACATATGGAACAGCCTTGAGGAGCCAGTACGCAATCAGTTAGGTGGACCTCAATTGCGTGAGGCCTATCCGGCACTCCGTAAAACACTGGATGAGGCACTTGGCAATGGATGCAGCAGCCTGCGAGAGGCTATGCAATTCCTGTTCGCTACACTGCCCAGCCAAGCAGCCGGAAAGGCCGCTATTGAACCCGCATTCCCGATGGATCGAGGATGAATGATGGCAAGGATACAACGCCCCGTTAATGACCGAACAAGCAGTGATCTGTTGTGCTGGGAGCAGCCAGGCACGTCTATTGATGAGCCTGCCTCCTGTCCATTGCTGAAAACTGTTCACCTGCTGCCTGTTCGTTACGGCAGAGTGGAAATCGCACCCGTCGATACCGACCCAGGCTATCCATACTCGTTGAGCTCCCGGCCCATCGGTTATCGCCTTCCGCGGCATGGCTATATTTATGTATTGGATGCTGATTCAGAGGAGCTTCACGAATATCTGCATGAAGACGGAGGTCTGACAGGGCATAACGGTGGCAGGCTCGAGTACCCTGCATCTCACACGCTGTATGTCACTTTTTGTGAGATGGCGTGGACAGCGCGCAAAAAAGCGCAGGTACTGGATGACCCGGAAGAGCGTGATGCATTGTTACAGAAAATCGACCTCGCTAGCGCCTCACCGCTGAGTGGCGGAAAATTTCTTCTCACACTGGATCAGGCGAAAGCACGAGTAGCCGAATTTGCCGAAGACGATTCGCCGGAGTCAGTCGAAGGTGCCCATCCACAGGAAAGCGAACCCTATCACTGGGAAAATCAGCCCTATTACCACAGAAGCCGGTTCGGCAAGCTGATAAAGCAGCAAGACATCGACGATACCTCCAACTGCCTCTGCCTGGTTTTGAGAGACGATGTGGGCGTTATGCTGGATCTTGCTCAGCATCAGGACGATGTGGTTGGATGGATTGAGAGCTGGACAGAAGATGGAGACAGCGAGCGAGATTACTTTCTTGGCACATTGATCGAATCCATGACCTTGCTGGATGAACAAGGCCTAGGTTCCATGATGGCTAACTCGGATCATCCTGCCATTGCGTCCATGCAGCAGGATCTGGATGCCATGTCGGAAAGCGATAGTTCAGGTACCCAGTCGGCCTTGCTGGCGGCCTTTAGACAATTGGAAGACGAGAAGCGGCCCGGCCCTAACGACCCCTCGCTTCCAGCTGAGGTTAAAGCGAGAGTTGAAGATATTCGGGGGGCAGCCAACCGGACTAACGCTTACAGCATTGTTCCAAAAATGCAGAGAGCGGTGGACGAGTGGTATCTGCGACAAGCCATGGAGGGGATGCCGCCGGATTTTGTGGACTCTCACATTGACGGCATTGTTGCTCTGGAGAAGAACTACCGCGACCACCTGAAGATGATTCTGGAAGGGCAAGGTTTCGGTCACCGTGGGGTCAATGATCTTATCGATCGTGAAGCCATGGATCAGTTCATGGTTGCCCAGCGTACCAAGCTTGCTCGCTGGCAGGCACTACTGACGGCTATAACGGATGACCGTGTCAAGCTTCTGACAGATAATCGCTATCACGATGCAGCGTGGTATTTTGACCCGGAAGACAAGGCGCAACTCGAGGCCGCCCTGGATCTGGAATATGCCTGCCTTAAAGACATCTGCCGTTCCGATGAGGCGAGTGAAGGCGTACTGGAGTGGCTGAAACAGAACCCTCAGTACAGTCGCCCATTGTTTCAGACCTTGCCAAAGAACGACCGGTCCGCGGATGGTGAACTGGCGAAAGCTTATATGGCAGTTGGTTCTGCCGGCTATGCGGTGGTAACTCGAGCGGCGAACTGGGTAAAGCGCATAAGAGCAGCAGAAAAGGATAAGCTCCCGGATTTTTCCAGCTACTCGCGGTTAATTCAACAAAAAGCAGAAGCACTAGGGGATACCATCACTCCGGCTATTGCCCTGGCCAAGGGGCGTGCTATTGGCGAGCTGTACAAAGCGATTGAAAGCCAGACCTTGCCTGAGCTGGACGATCTCTTCCGGGATCTGCCGTATTTTTTCAAGCGAGGCATGCTGGATGCAATAAGTCAGGGCAAAGCGGAATTTCGCATCGCTTCGAGCACCGAGCTGGCGACGTTCCGGGAAAACCTCAGAAAAATGCTGCAGCTTGATCAACGGATGAAACAGCTGCAGAGCGACCATGATGTTGCCAAATCAACACACGGCCATCGTTCCGAAAGAGCCATAGGGCTGGTGGCTGAATTCAAGGCCACCCGTGAAGAGCACCGTGAAATTGGTAAGCACGTAGCTGCTGCTCTCAGCCCGGTTGAGGAAATCGACGCCGGCCTGAAACTGGAAACCGCAACCACCGGCCGTGCCGGCCTGACGTTGATTTTGCCGGCATTGGATCAGCAGGAGCTGGGGCGCTTGGTCGGGCATTTCCGGCAGGGCCTGGCCTCGGCTCCTCGGGTGAATTTGATGGGGGATGGGCTTGGGATTATGGTGGCTTTCGTCCAATTGGCTATTTTTGGAAGTACGTTAGTTGAGCTTTACTCATCCGATAACAAAAAGAGATTTTTGCAAGATAACCTGAAGCGCCTAGGAGAGAGTTTTTTGGCTACTTCAGCGGCAGGTTTTCTGGCTGCTCAAGGAATCATGGACACCGCTTATGGGGCCCGGTTGCAGGCACTGGCCAGTGCCTGGCAGCGCAGCGCTGTGATTAGTGTACGTATACAAATGGGCAAACTGCATGTTTGGCTTGGTGGTCCTGCTTATCTGTTTAGTGCGGCCAGTGCCGGAATTAGCGCCTATACGCACCGGGAGAACTGGCTGAAAGCGGTTCAAGATGGCAATGCCGAAGCCGGGTCTGGCGCAGTGCTGGGTATGATCGCCAGTGGTGGTCTGGCGGGTATCAATTCTTATGGACTGTACCGGACTGGTCAGTCATTCTTTAAGGTTCTTGCCTTACGGGGGGCGAAAAGCAAAGCCATGGCGTGGGCTACTGCCGGCAGGACCCTTTCCGGTCTGTTTGCACGCCTGAATGTGGCAGGGCTGGTGTTTACGGTTTTTGAACTGAGCGGTACCTGGATGTATAACCGTTACAACTTGAGCGAGCGGGACAAATGGCTGCAAACCACGCCTTGGTCGCGAGAGCTTGAGCGGGTCCACAACGGCTCGCTTGAGGACTATGGAGAGGCTTTTGCCCGGATTGGCGACAGTGTCACTCTTGACGAAATACCAGGGGAAGATGAAGAACCTTCAAGGCTACAGTTAAACTGCTACGGCTTGCCTGCGGATAGCCTGCTGGATTCCCTGGTGGGTGAGCCGCTTCACCGGGTGTCGGTCGCCGCATGGCGAATCCAGCCAGGGCAGAGGGGGATGTTTTTCCTCCATCCAGAAACCTGGGTACCTTGTACCAGTGCGATCCTGGCTAACCTCGAGCAGCCGGATGGTGTCGAGCATCTGCAACTAGATTTCAGACCACCGGTCCATCAGAAAACTAAACATGGTATCCGAACCCGAGATCTGGCCCTGATGCTCAAGCTCGAGACTCTTCAACCAAGTGGGGCATACTCAGGTACTGTGTATATGCTGAAGGCCACCCCAGATAATCGGTACCCCCTGACACCTGTGCAGGATGTACCGAAAGCTGAGGTTTCCTGGTGGCAGCTCTGCCAGCCACTCATAGTGATGGATACCCTTTAATGAATGCGAAAACCAATCAGTCAGAGTTACTGCCCCGTGCGGGGCGTTCTGAGCCCTTTCCGAGCGGACGGCTAACATTTTTGTCACCCGCACCTCTGCCGACCGGACTGTTGCCGGTGGATCATGACCACGTGGTGGGAGAAGTGAATGATGCCTACCTGGATTTTGGGGCTGGTACTACCTCAGTTTTTGGTTGGCAGGCCACTTTGGGCATACCCTTTTTTTGTTTTTTGTTTATTGCATTTGTTTTCCCCATTGTCGTCTTTTTTGGGGGGTTTGTTTTCGGTAATGGCTGGGAAGATGCCCTATGGGGGGGGCGCGTAACCTTTGATTATTCCTTCCAGATTTCTATCTGGGCTGGGCTGTTTGGTTTCTTTATGCTCTCCTTTCCTCGTTGGCTGGCTTATGGCAAGTTAAAAAATGTGATCCCCACCCGCTTCAATCGCCAACGCCGTGAAGTATGTTTTGTACCTGAGGGCCAGAAAGAACCGATCTTCGTCCCTTGGGAAGACTTGGTCGCCTGGGTCACAGAAGCACAAGGCGCTACGGAATATGGCGTGCAACGCCAGTACGGCTTCGGCATTGGCTTCTATCACCCGGAAACGGGTGAGAAATATACCCTGGAGTTTGAAACCCCGGGCCTGCCGCTGGCCATCAGCAACTGGGAAGCGATCCGGGCGTACATGGAATATGAAGTGCACACCCTGAAAGAAATCCAGGACCCACTGGAACTTCAAGGCCCGGACGATCCGCCGTGGGAAGGCGTTCATGTCTTCCGCAACGCCCGCAAACGCCTCCATTGCGAATACAGGCAAGGCAAGCGGGGAATGTTCTACCTGATCGGCTGGTACCTATACCACCTTGTGACCTTCTGGACGATCCCGAACCGGCTGGTGGAATGGGAGGTCCAAAAGATCAAACGCGTGAGCCGAAAGACCTTGCCAAAGGCAATGTCTGATTGGTCTGAAGCACTCCCGGAAAACCAATGGGCGAAGCCGAGCGAGGAACTGAAACGCCAGAGCAGGCGTGTATTGGAATTGCAAAAGATACATCCCGGCAAGCCCACCCTGGAAATTTTTGCACTCGTAAGCGACGAGGCCGTCTCCAGGAGAGCGATGACGGCATGAGCAAAGAACAGGGCTTGCTTGAGCTCTTGGATGCATGATCCATTTGCGACAATTGTTGCAAAACGCAACGCCCGTGGTAATCTGTAAATATTAAAAGCCAAGCCATTGGAGGTTCACATGACTATCGCCATTCGTCTGGATGATAATCTGGTTCGTCACGCCGCTGCCGAGGGGCAGGTCCACCGCCGCTCTACGCCCAAACAGATCGAGTATTGGGCGGAGATAGGTCGTGTGGTTGCAGGGGAGGTAAGCGCGGAGGATCTAATTGCCATTCTTCAGGGCATCCGGCGCGTGAAGGTGGAGCCAGTGGTTCCGGAAACGGTCACCAGCGATGATTTATGGGCAGAAGTGAATCAGGCCCGCGACAGCGGCGAATTGAGCCGCTCAATTGCTCGGGGGCGGACGGTTTATCAGGCCGCCGCTGACAAACCTGGGTATCTGGAAGCTATTTACCCCGATGGGCTGCGCCAGGTCGGTCAGTTCCGCAATGGTCGGTTTGAAGCTGTGAGCGACCGCGACGATGCAGCCTGAGCTTTGGCTGCTCGTTGGTGGTAATGGTGCGGGCAAGTCTACGTTTTATGAGCGCTTTCTTGCCCGGCGCAGTATTCCTTTGGTCAATGCAGATAATATTGCGCGCAGCCTTTGGCCTGATTTTCCCGAAAAGCACAGTTACGAGGCGGCTCTGATTGCTGAGAAAGAGCGGTTCCGTCTCTTGAAAGAGCGCCAGAGCTTCTGTTTTGAAACGGTTTTTTCTCACCCCTCTAAAATAGATTTTTTGGGGGCTGCGAAGGCGGCAGGTTTTCGTATCCGAATGTTCTATTTTCATCTGGAAACTACCGCGCTGAACAAGGCTCGCGTCACCACTCGCGTCCAGTCTGGTGGCCACAGCGTGCCGGAGAAAAAAATAGAGAGCAGGATTCCGAGAACGTACGCCAACTTGCGTGAATGCGTCGGGCTGGTGGATGAGCTACATCTTGTTGATAATTCCAGCCTGGATCAGCCCTTTGTTCGTGTTGCCGTCTGGGAAAACGGCGAGTGGCTGCGCTACTGTGAGACGTTGCCCGCATGGGCGCGGGACTTGCTGGATGGATAAAGTTTTTGCGCAAGAGTCTTGGCAGGAATTTCAGGGCCAGGTTTCTGGCACCACAAACACCCGGTCGGTTTCGAGCCAGTTACCCGTTTGGCGATCTTCCCGCAGCACTGCGAACAGTTGCGGAACGGATTTGTTCTCGACACGCTTCAGAGCTTCCTGAGTATGCTCTGTCTCCGGCGGCTCACTCTGAAACCAGTTGCCAATCCAGTGCGGTTTGTTTAGTACAACCCATTGTGACGTGTCTATCGCCCTCGCGTCGTGGGCGTACGTCCAGCGCCCGCGAAGATGCCCTGCCGGAACATAATCCGGCGTTACCGCAGGCTGATCGTCGGGGTAGAAAAGATACCCTGGCATGAAAATTCGCGGGATTAGCGGGCCTGTTATATGGGATTCCGCGAGCAGTGCGATTGTTTCGGGTAGTTGTGTGCGGCGGCTCTGTTGTTCGAGAAGGCTGGTTGTTTTCATATCAAGCCGATCACGGGCGTTGGGGCCGTACCAGAGTGTTGAAGCGGCGCACTCTGAAACACCGAGATAGAATTTGATCGCGATTTCATGGTGCTCAATGCGATCATCTTTCTTGTTGTGCACCACGAAATCCAGTTCGCCGATGGTGCGCCCGCTTGACTGGATCTGTCGGTTTTTCAGCAGGATAGGCCAGCCAAGCACGTCCTCGAGAAAAACCTGGTAGAGTCGCTCGAAATAGAAACCCAGCCGGCGTTGCGGTGGCTCACTCAGCAATGATGGTGCTGCCTCAATGTCCTGATCCCAGGCATTGAGGATATCGGAATAGTTTGAGGGTAGATGTTGTGCGGGCTCAAATGTGATCGGCGAGCGCATCAGCTGCGGTGCCTGACACAACCATGCAAGGTGTCGTATCGCTGGCGTGTGGTAAGAATTAATCAGCTCAGAGGCAAGGTTTGCATTCATTCGCTCAGAATACCGTAAACTGGTACTTAATAAAGGCCTGGCGCATTCCGGGACGGTGGCTGAATTGCGAGTGCCTAAGGCACAATGAACCAAGAAGCGACAGGAGATAGCATGCAATATCTGCATACAATGATCCGTGTAAGTAATCTTGAGCAAACCCTGCATTTTTTCTGCGATCTGCTGGGTATGGTTGAGATCAATCGAAAAAGCAGCGACAAGGGCCGCTTCACGTTGGTGTTTCTGGCAGCTTCGGCAGACGAATCCAGTGCTTGTGAAAACAAAGCACCGATGCTTGAGTTGACCTATAACTGGGATCCGGAAGAATACTCCGGCGGTCGTAACTTTGGCCATTTGGCCTACCGGGTGGATGATATCTATGCTCTGTGCGAGACGCTGCAGGCAAATGGCGTAACCATTAACCGTCCACCCAGGGATGGCCACATGGCCTTTATCCGCACGCCAGATAATATATCCATAGAGCTGCTGCAGAAAGGCGAAGCCCTGGAGCCCAAAGAGCCTTGGGTCAGTATGGAAAATACGGGCACCTGGTAAGCAGAAAAATTATCGACATATTTTCGACGGCATCAGGATGATGCGAAAAAAACAGGGAGATGTTTCATGGAAGATTGGCAGGGATGCCTTACCCCTCAATGCCAGACGGCATTACTAAGCGCTCGCGATCATGTTGATCGCCGTGGCGGGACAGTTATTACGGTAGAAGATTTCCTGCTTGCACTGCTGGACGCCAGCCCCTCCGCGAGTAAGTTTTTGCGCGCCTCGGGGGTGGATATGGATGAGTTAACTCGTACTATCCAATGCGAGCAGCCCATTGTGACTGAGGTCGGCGGTGAAGGCCTGCTGTCTTCCCAGTTAATATACTGGTTGGCGGCCGCGCGTGAATTCTTTGGCACGCCCGCCTGGCTGGACTGGCCTCAACTTCTCGAGGTGCTTGCCCGGAGGGCGGAGCGTTTGCAGGGAAAGGCCTATGTTGCGGTTCTTGAGTTGGTTTCGCGCTGGCCAGAATCGGGTGACCTGGTTAACACCGGAGTGGGACCGGAGCAGTCAGGTATTGAAGAGCATGAGGCGGCACCGATTGTGATTACCGATCCGGAGTGGATCGAGCTGGCGGAAGACGTCGCTATAACACTTGCCGCAACACCTGACGCTCTATTGTGGGTCAGAGGCGAGCGCGGGGCAGGGAAGTCCTCCTGGCTGAGCGCCCTGCTGTCGTCGCTAACGCAACCCTATGTTGAAATGGATCTGCGCCGTGAAGCTGAGCTTATGGCCAGCGATCTCGCCGTCATCCCTGCGGCTTCCAGAACACCCTGGCCCGTTCTTGTGCTGGATAATGTAACCCCCGCCGACCTGCTGGCTCTGATGGAACTTCCTTCCGGCCTTGCGTCGGAGCTGGTTCTGCGCTGGCAGGGGCCGGTATTGCTTCTGGGGCCTGTCACGCCGGGCGGTGAGGAGAGCTGTGGTTTGTTGGAACAACGCCTTGGCCGGGCGCTTGATGCGTTCAACATGCGCCCTTCAAGTGTCGCCCAGCGCAAGGCCATTCTTGTTGCCCATCAGGCGGCTATCGAGCGCCGTTGGAACATTCAGTTGTCTTATCCCGTTGCTCAGTTTGCGGCTTCCCGGCGCAGCCGGTGCGTCAGTACGCCGGGAGGAGTGCTGCAGTGGGTGGAGCGTGCTGCGGCGCGACTTGATCTTTTTGCGCGCCGCGGCCCGGCAAGTTCGGTGGCGCTTTCTGGCCAGGCGGATACGCTTCTGCGGCAAAGCCTGGTTGCGCTGGCACGGCAGGAGCCACTGAATAAAATTGAGGAGGCACTTGAGGAGCTAAGCCTTATGCGTGCCGCCACCGAAGTAGCATGGCACGAACGCAAAGCTGCAGGCACGCTACGCCGGCTTACGGTGGAAGACCTGCGTCAGGAACTGGAGCGCTGGGTTGCAGCGCGGCGCGGGCCGGTTCACTATGTGCTCCATTGTGATCATCAGCATGGAGAATCTGCGGGTGCAGGATCTGGAAATCTACATTCGTGACCTTGAAGCAGGCGCGGTTGGACGTTGGCTGGAAAGCCATCTTGAGCAATTAGTGCTTGATGACAGCGATACTTCGTCTGTCATCAAGGGCTCTGCGCACTTTAATAAAGGCCAATTGAAAATAACGCTGTATCCGCAAGCTTTTGGTAGGCGGTATACCTCGCTGCTTATCGAAGGCGAACATCTTCCCTGGAGCAGTGATCTCGATTGTGCCCGAAGTGCATGGCGAGCCATGGAGGCGGAGGTCCGCTGCAGCCCGGGAGAGTGGAAAGAGGGTGAGCCGGCAGAGGATGAGAAGTGGTGGCGCTTGGACAGCCGGGGTGAGCAGCTCGTAGCCTGGAATTGAAATAGTGGGAAACTGAATAGCGTTAAATGAAAAAGGCAGTCCGCAATCAGTTGCGGGCTGCCTTTTGTTTTACATCAACGAACGTTTTATTCGCTCAGAATAGAAACGTTGTCCGCCTGCAGGCCTTTGTCCGCATCAACCACGCTGAAGCGAACCAGTTGGCCCTGGCGCAGTACCCTGCGACCACTTCCGCGAATGGCACGGAAGTGAACGAACACTTCATCTCCGCTGTCACGAACGATAAAGCCGAATCCCTTTTTAACGTTGAACCACTTTACAGTGCCTTCCTCGTCGCCTTCCGGGCTGTTGTCATCATAGTCGGCATCATCATCTGCATAGTTCTGCGTAGGACTTTGATTCCGTGATGGAGAGCCTGCACGCTGCGACGCGCCGCGTGCAGGCTGTGGCTTGGCTGCAATGACCACCGCCAGAAAACCGGCAATGCCGAAAGCGATAAAGGTGATGATGTATGCGGCGATGCCACGAGTGCTGCCCAGAGCCTCTACAAACTCGCCTACGGCAATCAGGCGAAGTGGTTCGGGGGTAAATGATAGCAGCAGGGCAAGTACCAATGGTGCTGGAATCGCGATCAGGAGAGCAACAAGGATCGCTTTGGCTGGATTACGCATTGACTGAAAAATCTCCATTATTTATTAACGCTGACGATAAAAAACCGGATATCGGGTAAAATCGCACACCCGGCCAGTGAATACCGCCTGATTTCCGGAAAAACGGAAGCTCTGGCGGGCAAAAGCGGCATGATAGCAGATTATCCAGATTGCTGACCAAATAGCCATTATATGTGACGGAGTTTCAGTACCCGATGAGCCATAACGATCTGCAAGCCAGACTGGACGAGCTTGAAACACGGCTCGCCTTTCAGGACGATATAATCAATACCCTGAGCGAACAGGTAGCGAAACAGGAAATGGATATCCGCGAGCTCTGGAACGCAAAGCGTTTATTACACAACCAGCTGAAAGATGTGTCACCTTCCCACATGAAGCGTGAAGAGGAAGAAACCCCTCCGCCCCATTACTGACGCTCTATAAAAAAATGCCGAAGCAACTGCCTCGGCATTTCGCGTACGCTATTCAGTCCGTAAAAAACCAGTCAAGCCAGCAATTCCACAAGTATCTGCTCATAGATCCGGGATAATGTATCCAGATCTTCAGCTTTCACGCACTCGTCTATCTTGTGAATGGTGGCGTTGATCGGGCCGAGCTCCACAACTTGCGCTCCAGTGGGTGCGATAAAGCGCCCGTCAGATGTGCCGCCTGATGTGGAAAGCTCGGTTTCACGCCCGGTCACGTCGCGAATGGCACTTTGGCAGGCCGCGACCAGAGCACCTTTGTCGGTCAGAAAGGGCCGGCCACTGAGGTGCCACTGCAGATCGTACTTAAGATTGTGCCGGTCAAGAACTGCCACTACCCGCTCTTCAAGACTTTCCGCCGTATTTTCAGTGCAGTAACGAAAGTTGAAGTGCACCAGGCACTCGCCTGGAATGATATTGCTGCCGGTGCCGGCTTCGACTTTCGTGATCTGAAAGGTTGTCGGCGGGAAATAATCGTTGCCGTTATCCCAGAACTCGTTAGCAAGTGTGTGCAGGGCAGGCGCAATGGCATGAACGGCGTTGTCCGCAAGGTGCGGATAGGCCACGTGGCCCTGAACCCCTTGCACCGTAAGATAGCCGTGCAATGAACCGCGACGGCCATTTTTTATCACGTCTCCGACATCCTGAGTGCTGGACGGCTCGCCTATCAGGCACCAGTCCATCTTTTCCGAGCGGGCTTCCAGAGCTTCGATTACCTTCACAGTGCCGTTCTGCGCCGGGCCCTCTTCATCGCTTGTAATCAGCAAGGCTATAGAGCCGCGATGGTTCGGATGAGCACTGACAAAGCGCTCGCAGGCGGTGATGAAAGCCGCAAGACTGCCCTTCATGTCGGCGGCGCCACGACCATGCAGATAACCGTCTTTGATAACGGGATCAAACGGAGGGTGTGCCCATTTGCTTTCCGGCCCTGTGGGAACCACATCGGTGTGCCCGGCAAAAGCCAGCACTGGCCCCTCTGAACCTTTGCGGGCCCAGAGGTTGTCTGTATCGTCAAAGCGCATGTGTTCGCCAATAAACCCCAACGGGGTCAGGCGAGACATCATCAGTTCCTGGCAGCCGGCGTCATCTGGCGTGACCGATGGCCGGCTGATCAGGTCGATGGCCAGTTCGAGTGTTTGAGAATCAGTTGTTTGCATGCAGTTCTTCATTCAGCTCGATGGCGGATTTGTTGGTTTTGCATTCAACCGCGCCGGTCTGACTGTTTCGGCGGAACAGCAAGTCTGGCTTGTTGGCCAGATCACGAGCCTTGATGATTTCCACAAGCTCGTTGCTGTCATCCAGCAAGGCAACCTTGGTGCCGGCTGTTATGTACAGGCCAGCCTCAACCTTGCAACGGTCTCCCAGGGGAATGCCAATGCCGGCATTGGCGCCGATCAGGCAGTTCTCACCAACGGAAATAATCATGTTGCCGCCACCGGATAGTGTGCCCATGGTGGAACAGCCGCCGCCAAGATCGGAGCCTTTGCCTACCATAACGCCCGCAGAGATGCGGCCTTCAATCATGCTGGTGCCTTCGGTACCGGCGTTGAAGTTGATAAAGCCTTCGTGCATTACGGTTGTACCTTCACCCACATAGGCGCCGAGGCGCACGCGTGCTGTGTCGGCTATGCGAATGCCTTTTGGTACCACGTAATCTGTCATTTGTGGGAATTTGTCTACGGATTTTATTTCCAGCGAGCGGCCATCCAGGCGGGCTTTGAGCTGGCGCTCCGGCAGTTCGTTCAGATCAATGGCACCCTCGTTGGTCCAGGCCAGGTTTGGCAGCAGGCCGAATATGCCGTCGAGCTTGACGCCGTGAGGTTTGGCCTGGCGATGAGAGATCAGGTGCAGCTTAAGGTACACCTCTGGCGTGCTGGAGGCGGTGTCATCCGTTTCCAGAATCGTGACGACCACCGGGCGTTTGCTGCCGGCTGCTTTTTCCGCAAGCGAGGCCTGATCGCTTGCGCCGATCTGACGCAGCGCGTTGGCAAACTGCACAAGCTGCTCCGCGGTCGCCTGGATAGCCTGGTTGCCGCCTTTGTAGTCGAGGGCAGTTTCTACCACATCGATCAGCTCTTTTTCGGGTGTAATGATCGGCTGCTGGTAAAAAACCTCCAGCCATTCGCCCTGGTTGTTTTGGGTGCCGATACCGATACCGAATGCAAAGCTCATGTGGTGATTGCTCCTGTTTATTTGAAGATTATTGCCCAGTCTTCGGCGTTAAAGCCGACATAAACCGAACCTTCATGCTCGACCACGGGTCGTTTAATGATCGAGGTGTTTTCCAGCATGAGGTCGTGGGCAGATTGGGCACCAATGGTATCACGAACCTCATCGCTGAGTTTGCGCCAGGTTGTGCCTCTACGATTCAGAAGACGTTCCCAGCCAACTGCGTTTTCCCATTGGCTTAGTTGAGCTTCGTTGAGTTCGTCTTTTTTGAAATCGTGAAATTCGTAGGGAATGCCCTGTTCATCAAGCCAATTTCGGGCTTTTTTGACGGTGTCGCAGTTTCGTATGCCATACAGCTTCATGGTTCAGTTTGCCTTTACAAAATCAACAATGCGCCTCGCGGCCTCAACGCATTCTTCCAGTGGCGCAACCAGTGCCATGCGAATCCTGTTCTCTCCCGGGTTGTGACTGTCCACTGTGCGCGATAAGTAGCGTCCGGGCAGTACATGAACGTTCTGCTGTGCCGACAGCTCTTTCGCAAAGGTTTCGTCATCCATCGGAGTGACGGGCCAAAGGTAGAAGCCGGCGTCGGGGAAGTCCACGTCCATGACGTCACGAAGAATGGGTACCACCGCTTCAAACTTGGCACGGTAAGCCGCGCGGTTGTCCCTCACATGGGCTTCGTCTTGCCAGGCAGCAATACTGGCCAGCTGGTTGTGAACGGGCATGGCGCAACCATGGTAGGTGCGGTAGTCAAGATAGCCTTTTAATACGCGTGCATCGCCCGCAACAAACCCCGACCTCAGTCCCGGCAAGTTGCTGCGTTTTGAAAGGCTGTGAAATACCACACAACGTGCGAAGTCATGTCGACCGATAGCTGCGCAGGTTTGCAGCAGTCCCTCGGGCGGATTGTTTTCATCCGGATAGAGCTCGGAGTAACACTCGTCTGAAGCCACAATGAAGTCGTGCTTGTCTGCCAGTTCAATAACTTTCGTCAGGGTTTCCCGGGGCATAACGGCGCCACTGGGATTGCCTGGCGAACACAGGAACAGAACCTGGCAATCGCGCCATACAGACTCGGGTACCGCGTCAAAATCCGGGATAAAACCGTTGGTGCCATCACAGGGCAGGTAAACCGGGGTAGCACCTGCCAAAAATGCCGCGCCTTCATACACTTGATAGAACGGGTTCGGGCTTACAACCGTTGCAGGCTTGCTTGAATCAATCACCGCCTGCACCAGTGAAAATATTGCTTCCCGGGTGCCGTTCACCGGAACGATGTTGTGGTCCGCGCTGAGGGATCCGGCTTGCAGTTTAAATCGCCGCGTAGCCCATTCGCTGATTGCCTGCCGCAGCTCATACAGGCCTTTTGTGGTGGGGTAGTTGGCCAGTCGATCGAGGTTGTCGGCAATCACCTGTTTCACAAACTCAGGGGAAGGGTGTTTGGGTTCGCCGATGCCCAGGGAAATGGGGCGCAGATTGTCCGGCGGTGCTATACCAGCCTTTAATTTGGCAAGTTTTTCGAACGGGTAGGGGTGGAGTTTGTCGAGATTCGGATTCATTGAATGTCATCCAGCATTTTGCACAGGTCCTGCTGCAGGGCGAGGCACACGGCGGGATCGCCGACAGGGTCGCCGTGTTCGTCGGTCACAAAGAACACGTCTTCTACGCGCTCGCCTAGTGTGGCGATTTTGGCGTTGCTCAAGCGTATGCGATGATCCAGCAGCACCTGCCCAATCCGTGCCAGAAGGCCGGGGCGATCAGGCGTAATCACTTCAATCACCGTGCGCTCGTTAATGGTGTCGTTGGAAAACAGCACCTCGGTCGGGAACGCGAAATGCCTGAGCTGCCTTGGTGTGCGGCGGTGAATAATGTCGGGATAGTCTTCCGGATCATCCAGCTCTTCGATCAGGCGCTTGCGCACCCGTTCCTTGCGGGCAGGATCTACGCCCAGAGGCTGGCTTTTTTCGTCGAGAACGACATAGGAGCTGATTGTATAGGGGCCTTCGTTTGAACTTATGCGGGCATCCACAATGTTGAGGTTGAGCTGCTCCAGTACCGCAGTTGTGGCGGCAAACAGGGTTGGCCGATCGTTCATGTAAATAATGATTTGGGAGTAACCATCGGTTGGACCGCCGCGGGTGTCTCGGATAAGTACCAGTGGTCCCGGCGTATTGCCATGGTTAATGATGGCTGCGGTTTGCCAGGCGATATCAACCGTGGAGTCCTGCAGGAAGTAGTCTTCATCGACCGTGTCCCAGATCGCATCGATCTGTTCGTCAGTGATGCTTTGGGCATGGAGAATTTCCCGGGCCTCCGACTGGGTTGCGCGCACCCACTGCTGCCGATCAACGGGGATCTCTGTGCCGCTTCGCAAGGCACGCTTGGCTTCCATATACAACTGGCGCAACAGGGACGCTCGCCAAGTGTTCCAGAGCTTCGGGTTGGTTGCGCTGATATCACATACCGTGAGTATATAGAGATAGTCGAGGTGCGCCTGACTGGGCAGAGCCCGGGCAAATGACCGGATAATATCCGGGTCAGAAATGTCCTTGCGCTGGGCCGTCATGGACATCAGCAGATGATTTTCCACCAGCCAGGAAGCCAGCTGGGTATCACGCTCCCCGAGATGATGACGTTTACAGAACGACTCTACATCGATAGCACCAAGCTCTGAATGATCTCCCCCACGACCCTTGGCAATGTCGTGATACAACCCGGCAATATAAAGAACCTCCCTTTTGGGAAGCCCGTGAATCAGTCGGGCGGCCAAGGGGTAGTCGTCGCGCGCGTCCGGGCCGTTCAGCCGCACCATGTTACGGACAACCCGCATGGTGTGAGCATCAACGGTGTAAATGTGGAAAAGGTCGTGCTGCATCTGACCAATAATCTGCCCGAACTCGGGCAGATAGCGACCCAGCACATTGTACTTTTTCATGGCGGAGAGGGATTCATCCAGCGCATGGGGTGTTCGCAGCAGTTCCATGAACAGGGAAGTCACGGCCAGGTCAGAACGGAAAGCATCGTCAATCAGATGCCTGTGTGCCCGCAACGACCGTATTGTTGTGGCCCGGATGCCCCTTATTTCAGGGTGCTGGGCCATCAGCACGAAGATTTCCATGATCGCGTAGGGGGAGTAGGCAAATACCTGGTTATTTACCGCCTCTATGTAGCTGTTGCGAACCTGGAAGCGCTTGTTGATCGGCTGAATATTATCTTCTGTGCCGGTGCCGAGTATCGCCTCGTCGTAAAACTGGAGAATAACGTCAGCGAGCTCTGCCAGTGCCAGCACGGTCCGATAATAGGACTGCATCATCAACTCGACATCCAGCCGCTTGCCTTCGTCTTTGTAGCCCAGCATTTGCGCCAGGGCTCGTTGATGATCGAACAGCAGCCGGTTTTCGTTACGGTCCGCGATCAGCTGCAGTCCGTAGCGCAGTTTCCACAGCAGGGTCTCACCCTGAACCAGGATCTGGTGTTCCTCGTCGGTGAGGATGCTGAAGCGGGTCAGGTCGGCAATGCTCTGAAGGCCAAAATGCCGCTTGGTAATCCATCCAATGGTCTGGATATCTCGCAGGGCGCCCGGGGAGCTCTTTACATTGGGCTCCAGGTTGTACTCGGTGTCGCTGTATTTCTTGTGGCGCTGCTGTTGCTCTTTGCGCTTGGCAATAAAGTAGTCGCGATCAGTGATGATGTTATCGGAGTAGGCTTGTTCACTGAGTTCTTTACGCAGTTCATCCGGGCCGGCAATTGTGCGGGTTTCCAGCAGGTTGGTCAGTGTGGCTATATCGCCTCGTGCCGCCTCTTTGCTTTCTTCAATGCTGCGAACGCTGTGGCCAATGTCGAGCTTCAGATCCCAAAGCAGAGTGACAAAAGCTCCGAGATCTTCCTGCCAGCCCGGTTCAATGCCGTTGCGTGTCAGAATCAGCAGGTCAATATCCGAGTGTGGGTGGAGTTCGCCTCGCCCGTAGCCGCCAACGGCGATGAGCGCAATGTCCGGTGAGCCGGAGAAGGGATAGCGATCCCAGATCAGCCTCAGCACGGTGTCGACCGTATCGGCCCTGGAGCGAACCAGGGCCCGCACATCGGCGCCCTGTCTAAAGGCTTCAGCATCGGCATTGTAACGCTGTTTGAGCAGCTCCCTGGCTGCCTTCACAGGAGATGGATCCCTGCTGATACTGGCCTCCAGTTCCTCGCGGTCCACTTAGAAGGATTCCTCCGACCGTTTGGTCAATACTTCATAGCCATCGGCCGTCACGAGAATAGTGTGTTCCCACTGCGCAGAAAGCTTGTGGTCTTTGGTGACCACGGTCCATTGATCCGGAAGCATTTTGGTGTGGTACTTGCCTTGGTTGATCATGGGCTCAATAGTAAAGGTCATGCCTTCTTGCAGTTCCATGCCTGTGCCCGGTTTGCCGTAGTGCATAACCTGCGGCTCTTCATGGAATACTTTGCCAATGCCATGGCCGCAGTAGTCCCTGACCACGGAATAGCGATGCTTTTCGGCGTGCTGCTGGATTACATGGCCAATGTCGCCCAAACGAGCGCCTGGCTTAACCAGCTCAATGCCTTTGTAGAGGCATTCCTGAGTAATGGCGACCAGGCGTTCAGTGCCGGGCTTTGGTTTACCGACGATCCACATCTTACTGGTGTCGCCGTGGTACTCATCTTTTATAACGGTAACGTCAATATTGACAATGTCACCGTCCTTCAGAATCTTTTTCTCTGAAGGTATGCCATGGCAGATAACGTGGTTGACTGAAATGCAAACCGACTTTGGAAAGCCTTTGTAGTTCAGAGGAGCAGGAATCGCCTGTTGCTCATTGACGATGTAGTCATGGCAGATCTGGTTGAGCTCTTCCGTTGAAATGCCAGGCTTAACGTGTTCCCCGATCATTTCGAGAACCTCGGCCGCCAGACGGCCGGCCACACGCATCTTTGCAATTTCTTCCGGAGTCTTGATCGATACTTGCATTAGGCTTCCCGTTAATTTGTATCAATCGCGTATTTTAAGGGGCTGGGGCTCTGGGTACAAGGAAGCCCTGATGCAAAATTAATGGCGGGAGGTCTGCATTTTGTGATATAAACGCGCCCGCTGGAAACAAATCCGGCAAATTCGCACACGTGTCAGCACGTTGTCCCAGGGTGCCTACTTCCACTTTTAAGTTGTAAAGGGAGTCTGGTTGGGGCAATCGGACGCGTGGAGGACTAACCCGAAGCTAAACTAAGGTAATATCATGGCTCAGGTAAATATGCGTGACCTGCTCAAGGCAGGTGCCCACTTCGGTCACCAGACTCGCTACTGGAACCCGAAAATGTCGAAGTTCATCTTCGGCGCCCGTAACAAGATTCACATCATCAACCTTGAGCAAACTGTTCCTGCAATGAATGAAGCACTCGACTTCGTTCAGAAGCTGACAGAGAGCAAGAACAAGATCCTGTTCGTTGGCACCAAGCGCGCCGCAGCCAAGGTCATCAAGGAAGAAGCAGAACGTTCCGGTCAGCCTTTTGTTAACCACCGCTGGCTCGGCGGCATGCTGACCAACTACAAAACCATCCGTCAGTCCATCCGTCGTTACCGTGATCTGGAAGCCCAGAGCAAAGACGGTACTTTCGACAAGCTGACCAAGAAAGAAGCTCTTGAGCGCACCCGTGAAATGGATAAGCTCGAGCGTTCTATTGGCGGTATCAAGGATATGGGCGGCCTGCCTGATGCGTTGTTCGTTATCGACGTTGATCACGAGCGCATTGCTATCAAAGAAGCCAACAAGCTGGGCATCCCTGTTATCGGCGTTGTTGATACCAACAGTAACCCGGACGGCGTAGATTTCGTGATTCCGGGCAACGACGATGCTATCCGTGCGATCCAGATCTATGTGAAAGCTGTTGCTGATACGTGCCTTGAATCAGCACAAGCTGGCGGCGCAGGCGCTGATGAGTTTGTAGAAGTCAGTGAAGAAGCTGCAGGAACCACTCCAGCTGCTGAGTGATGCATACGCGTCACCTTTGAGATGTAAAGCCTACCCGGAGGAGTCTCCGGGTAGGCTTCCCCACCGAATTCGAACAAGTTAAGAGGATTGAACATGGCTGCAATTACCGCTGCAATGGTCAAGGAACTGCGTGATCGCACTGGCCTTGGCATGATGGAGTGCAAAAAGGCTCTGGTTGAATCTGAAGGCAGTGTAGACGCCGCGATCGAAGAATTGCGCAAGTCTTCTGGCCTCAAAGCCGCGAAGAAAGCCGGGCGCACAGCCGCTGAAGGTGTTTCGCTGATCAAGATTTCTGACGACAACACTGCGGCTTACATTGTTGAAGTAAACTCCGAAACCGACTTTGTTGCTCGTGACGACAACTTCATCAATTTTGCCAACGACGTTCTGAACGTTGCCTTTGAGAAAGGTGAAACCGACGTTGCCAAGCTGATGGCAGGTGATCTCGAAGCCAAGCGCGAAGCGCTGGTTCAGAAAATTGGCGAGAACATCAGTGTTCGCCGTGTTGTTGAGCTCAAAGGTCCCGTTGTTGGTGGCTATGTTCACAGCACCAATAAAATCGCCGCTGTTGTTGCTCTGACTGCTGGTGACGCCGAGCTGGCTCGCGATATCGCGATGCACGCTGCAGCTGTTAATCCGCGCGTTGCAAAGCCGGAAGACATGCCAGCTGAAGAACTCGAGAAAGAGAAAGATGTCATCAAGGCGCAGCCGGATATGGCAGGCAAGCCAGCCGAAATCGTTGAAAAAATGATGGGTGGCCGTATTAAGAAGTTCCTCAAGGAGCACAGCCTTGTAGAGCAGCCTTTCGTCAAAAACCCGGAGCAGACCGTGGGTGAGTTGATCAAATCCGCTGGCGGTGAGCTGGTAGGTTTCATTCGCCTGGAAGTGGGTGAAGGCATTGAAAGAGAAGAAGTAGACTTTGCTGCCGAGGTTGCTGCTGCAGCCGGTACAGGCAAGGCCTGATTTTTCTCGGCGCTGTAACAGCCAGTTACAGCGCCACCTGAGTCTGCCACGTTGGTTGGATTTTTCCGGCTCTCGTGGCGGGCTTGTATCTGAGATCCCCCTTTTCCGAGGAGTATGTCAGATACAAGCCTGCGATGCGTATCACGCCGGATAGCAGTTAACAGACAAAAAGGGGATCAGTATGCCGACATCATCGAAAAACCAGCCGAGATACAATCGTGTTTTGCTCAAGCTCAGTGGCGAAGCCCTGATGGGTGAGCATGATTTCGGTATTGATCCCAAAGTTCTTGATCGGATGGCACTTGAAATTGGTGCTTTGATCGGCATCGGCGTTCAGGTTGGCCTCGTTATTGGCGGCGGCAACCTGTTCCGGGGTGCATCGCTGAGTGAAGCAGGTATGGACCGGGTTACTGGTGATCACATGGGCATGCTGGCGACCGTTATGAACGGCTTGGCCATGCGTGACGCTCTCGAGCGTTCGAACATCCGCACCCGGGTTATGTCGGCTATTCCCATGAGTGGTATTGTTGAGCATTATGATCGCCGCCGTGCTGTCCGGGACCTTAAAGATGGTGATGTGGTTATATTTTGTGCAGGTACGGGCAACCCCTTCTTCACAACCGATTCGGCAGCTTGCCTGCGTGGTATCGAGATTGAAGCCGACGCAGTACTGAAAGCAACCAAGGTGGATGGGGTGTATTCTGCGGATCCGTATCTTGACCCCACGGCGGAAAAGTACGACAAACTGACTTATGATCAGGTGCTTGATAAAAAGCTGGGTGTGATGGATCTGACGGCAATATGCCTGGCGCGGGATCATGGTATGCCGCTGCGTGTTTTTGATATGAACCGTGCGGGCGCGCTGACGCGCATCGTGACGGGTGAGAAAGAAGGTACACTGATTGAATAACGGGCTTCACAATGCCCCGACGAACGAATTGAGGATTATTACGTGATCAACGATATAAAAGCTGAAGCCGAAAAGAAGATGGAAAAGAGCCTGGAAGCTCTGCACTCAGCGTTTAACAAAATCCGTACAGGCCGTGCACATCCGTCTATTCTGGACAGTGTGATGGTTAACTACTACGGTCAGGAAACGCCGCTGAAGCAGGTCGCGAGCGTTAACGTGGAAGATAACCGTACGCTGGCTGTGTCCCCTTGGGAGAAGAATCTGGTACCGGTTATCGAGAAAGCCATTATGATGGCCGACCTCGGTCTGAACCCGGCAACCAGCGGTGATCTGATTCGTATACCGATGCCGATGCTGACCGAAGAAACCCGTAAAAACATGGTCAAGCAGTCGAAAGCGGACGCAGAGAATGGTCGTGTGTCTATCCGGAACGCCCGTCGCGATGCAAACAGCATGATGAAAGATCTGCTGAAAGACAAAGATATAAGCGAAGATGACGTGCGCAGGGGTGAAGAAGAAATCCAGAAGCTTACAGATCGCTATATCGCTGAAGTCGAGAAGATGCTCAAAGCGAAAGAAGAGGATCTGATGGCGGTCTGATCGCCTCGGTTCACTTGCAAGCGAAACATGCGGCTAGCGGGTTTTCTGCTGGCAGTACAGGGGATTTCATGACGGGAACAGTATCCGCAGAGATTCCGGTGTCGGCTGATAGCCGGCCCCGGCATGTGGCCATTATCATGGACGGTAATAACCGGTGGGCCAAGGCGCGTCGGTTAAAAGGAGTGGCAGGGCACAAAGCCGGAGTGGATGCGGTGAAGTCTGTTGTTGAAACCTGTGCCCGGGAAGGGGTGGAGGTGCTCACGCTGTTCGCTTTTTCAAGCGAAAACTGGCGTCGTCCAAAGGACGAAGTCTTCGCTCTGATGAAACTGTTTGTTTTTGCGCTGGAGCGGGAAGTCAGGAAATTGCACCGCAATGACATACGCCTGCGCATTATCGGGGACCGTTCCGCGTTTAACTCCACGCTGCAGGAGCTCATGGCCAAGGCGGAGCAACTTACGTGTAACAACACCGGAATGACGCTCGTCATTGCCGCGAATTACGGCGGCCATTGGGATATTGCACAGGCAACAAGGCAAGTTGCCGAACAGGTCAAAGCGGGGCACCTTCAGCCATCCGATATTACCGACGATCTGATTCAACAGCACCTGAGCATTGGTGATCTTCCCATGCCGGATCTCATGATTCGTACAGCGGGGGAGCAACGCATAAGCAACTTTATGCTCTGGCATCTGGCTTACACCGAGCTCTATTTTTCGCCTGAATTCTGGCCCGATTTCAAAGAAGACGAGATGCGCAAAGCGCTACAGGCCTATGCCGGACGTCAACGCCGATTTGGTCAGACAGATGACCAGATTACGGCCAAACCGTCACAACAATAACGAACCACGGCGACTCCTACTGTGCTAAAAACCCGGATCATAACCGCTCTTATTCTTGCCCCCATCGCTATTGGCGGCGTCTTTTTCCTGCCGCCTTTGGGTTTTGCGCTGTTTACCGCTGCAATTATCACCTTGGGTGCCTGGGAGTGGGCCAATATGTCCGGGCTTGAACAGCAATCAAGCCGAGTTGCATATGCGGCAGTGATTGCACTTATCCTGTATGGCCTCCTGAATGTATCGGCTGTTGCAATGCTTTGGCTCGCTCTTGTCTGGTGGGTTGTCTGTTTTTTGCTGGTTCGCAGTTATCCAGCAGGTTCAGAGCGTTGGGGCAGCGTGCCGGTGAGGGCGTTTATGGGTGTGCTGGTGTTGGTGCCTGCATGGGTTGGTCTGAACCATCTCCGGGCCGGCGGATTCCAGTTTGGAAGTACGGACAACAACCTGCTGCTCATTCTGTATGTGTTTTGCGTCGTCTGGGTCGCAGATATAGGTGCCTATTTTGCCGGCAGGGCTTTTGGCAAGTCCAAACTTGCGCCGAGAGTCAGCCCTGGTAAGTCCTGGGCAGGCGTATGGGGCGGCCTGGCGGCCGTTGGCACCTTTGCCTTTATTGTGAGTATTCTTGCTTCGGCCGGCGCCGTTGAAACCGTTCTGCTGGTTATTGCGAGCCTGGTAACCGGCATAGTGTCGGTGCTTGGAGATCTGCTTGAAAGCATGCTCAAACGCTTCAGAGGCATCAAGGATAGCAGCCGCTTGCTACCCGGGCATGGCGGAATCATGGATCGCATCGACAGCCTTACTGCTGCGGTTCCGGTATTTGCGCTTATTATCACTCAACTTGGCTGGCTGACAGCGGTCGGGCACTTTTGAGTATGATCGCTCGCGCCATTACGGTTCTTGGTGCCACGGGATCAATCGGGCTCTCCACTCTGGATGTTATTCGGCGTCACCCCGGGCGGTTTTCAGTGTATGCACTCACAGCCGGAACCCGTGCTGAAGAGCTTGCAGCGTTGTGTCGGGAGTTTCACCCCAGGGTTGCGGTGATGGCCGATGCTACCGCAGCGCAAAAACTTGCTGAACTGCTTTCAGACCTCCCGGATATCTCTGTCTTAAGCGGAGAGGCCGGGTTGTGTGAAGTCGCTTCCTCCCCGGAAGCCTGTACCGTTATGGCCGCTATTGTAGGGGCCGCTGGGCTGGTTCCCACGCTTGCTGCTGTCCACGCGGGTAAACGTGTGTTACTTGCAAATAAAGAAGCGCTGGTTATGTCCGGCAAGTTGTTTATGGACGCTGTCTCGGCTTCAGGCGCCGAGTTGCTGCCCATAGACTCCGAGCACAATGCCATCTTCCAGTGCTTGCCTGCAGACAGGATTCGCGATCCGGATGGGGCTGGCATTACCCGGATTCTTCTGACGGCTTCCGGCGGGCCTTTTCGGGAGCACAGCGCTGAAGCCCTGCATTCAGTAACGCCGGCCCAGGCCTGCGCTCATCCGAACTGGTCCATGGGGCAGAAAATCTCTGTAGACTCGGCCACCTTGATGAATAAAGGGCTTGAGCTGATCGAGGCATGTTGGCTGTTTAACATCACACCCGATCGGATAGAGGTTCACGTACACCCGGAAAGTATTATCCACTCCATGGTAGAGTATGCCGACGGTTCTGTGCTGGCTCAGCTGGGCAGCCCGGATATGCGTACGCCCATCGCAAACGGGTTGGCTTGGCCGGAACGTATCGATGCAGGGGTCGCCCCGCTGGATCTTTTTACGATAGGACGATTTCACTTTGAGCGTCCAGACCTCTTGCGCTTTCCCTGTTTGCGATTAGCGGCCGAGGCCTTTGAAACAGGTGGTACAGCACCAGCGGTGCTGAACGCGGCGAACGAGGTCGCAGTGGCCGAGTTCCTGAACGGGAATCTGGCTTTTACAGACATACCGATTGTTATTGAGAGAACTCTTGCGGTTACGCCGGTGGTGTCTGCTGACAGCTTTGATATCATCTTCGCGAAAAACTCGGAAGCACGGCAGCAGGCGCGGGAACAGATCGCGCTGTTAACTGTCTGATATAAAATAAAGAATTTCACCTGGCTGGCGCCAAAACCAGGAAAGCTATGCAGATTATTCAAACCCTACTTGCTCTCGCACTTACTCTGGGCATACTCGTCACCCTCCATGAGTATGGCCACTTCTGGGTGGCGCGTCGCTGTGGTGTGAAAGTACTTCGTTTTTCGGTGGGTTTCGGCAAGCCGCTATTCTCTTGGTATGATCGTCATGGAACCGAGTTTGCTATAGCGGCTATTCCGCTGGGTGGCTATGTAAAAATGCTGGATGAGCGCGAAGGTCCGGTTCCCGAAGAGCTCAGGGATCAGGCTTTTACCGCCAAACCGCCTTCCCAGCGGATTGCTATTGCGGCAGCAGGCCCGATTGCCAATTTTCTTTTCGCAATTTTTGCCTACTGGGTGCTCGGTGTAGTGGGTGTTACCCATATTGCGCCGATCGTTGGCGACGTTGCCGAAAAAAGTGTTGCTGAGCGAGTTGGCTTGCAAAATGGTATGGAACTTCATGCCGTTGACGGTCACCGGGTAAGTTCCTGGCGTGATGTGAACATGCGCATCCTCGAGCGTGCAGGGGAGCAGGGTGAGATAACACTGGACGTGTCCAGCGGCGGAGCCAGGGGCGTCGTGAGTGGTGAGCTCGGCGGCTGGGGTCTGAGTGAAGATGTGCCCAACCCGCTTGCAGAGTTTGGTATTACGCCGTGGCGACCGGACGTGCCAGCGATTCTTGGCCAGATTTCAGATGGTGAGGCTGCGCAGGCTGCGGGTCTTGAGGAGGGGGATCGCATCCTTGCAGTGAATGACCTGCCAGTGGGTGACTGGTTTGACCTGGTCGAGTTTATTCGCGATGCACCCGAGCAAACACTGGCTCTTACGGTTGAGCGCGCCGGGTCCGAAAGAGCCGTACAGATTACCCCGGGCGCAAAAAAACTGGATAATGGCGAGACAATCGGATTTGTCGGTGCCGGTGTTGAAGCGGTTTCGTGGCCCGACAGTGTGATGCGAGACGTTCGCTATGGTCCTCTGGCTGCAATTCCCATTGCGTTGGATGAAACCTGGGCGGATACACGTCTTACGTTGGTTGCTATCAAGAAAATGGTTACAGGGCTGCTGTCACCCAGTAATCTCAGCGGTCCGATTACAATTGCCCGGGTAGCCGAGGCTAGTGTCAGTTCCGGGTTTGAAGATTTTGTTCGTTTTCTGGCTTATCTCAGTGTCAGCCTCGGTATTCTCAATCTGTTGCCGGTACCGGTTCTGGATGGTGGTCACATCGTGTATTACACCATTGAGGCAATCCGCAGAAAACCGCTTTCGGATGAGACCCAGGCGCTTGGGTTACGAATTGGTATGGCAATGATTCTCACATTAATGGTGTTTGCTCTTTACAACGACCTGATGCGGTTGTGAGAATTGCGGGCTCCTTACGCGCATCAACCAGGCGAAATAATTGAATGAGACGTTCTCTTCTAGGTTTAGCCGTTGGCCTCGCTGTTGCCGCAACCGGCATGAAGCCAGCATTTGCAGATGAATTTACGGTTGCAGATATCGAGGTGGAAGGCTTGCAGCGCGTTTCTGCGGGTACTGTGTTTTCCGCTTTCCCTGTCAATATTGGCGAACAGATGGATGAATCCGAGTTGGCAGATGCGATCAAATCGCTTTTCCGGACCGGACTGTTCACGGACATAGACGCCAGCCGCGATGCCGGTACTCTCATCCTCACCGTGCGGGAGCGCCCTTCAATTACGTCGATCGACATTGAAGGCAACAAGAACATCGAAACTGACATGCTCATGGATGCTCTGGCTGGCGCCGGGCTCCAGGAAGGTCAGGTGTTCCGCCGGGCAACGCTTGAAAGGCTCGAACTGGAAATTTTGCGATCCTATATCGGTCAGGGCCGTTACAATGCCCGGGTAAAAGCAACGGCTGAAGAGCTGCCGCGCAATCGTGTAGCCATTCGCCTGGATATCAATGAAGGTACGGTTGCCGCCATTCAGCACATAAATCTGGTAGGGAATCGCGACTTCAGCGACGAAGAATTGAGGGATCTCTTTGAGCTGCAAACCAGCAGCTGGTGGAACTCCCTTACGAACTCAGACAAGTACGCGCGGGAACGCCTTAGTGGCGATCTCGAAACGCTGCGCTCATTCTACCTCGACCGGGGTTATCTGGACTTCAATGTGGAGTCTAGCCAGGTGTCCATTTCGCCGGATAAGCGGCAGGTCTTTATTGCGATCGCACTGAACGAAGGGCCGCAGTACACGATCTCCGAGATCCGGCTTCGTGGCAACCTCATTATTGATGAAAAAGAGCTTCGGGAGCTGATTCCGGTAGATGAGGGAGATGTATTCTCCCGTGCCCGCATGACGGCGATCTCGGAAACCCTTGCGTTTCGGCTGGGCAAGGAAGGTTATGCGTTTGCCAGCGTGAATGCAGTGCCTGAACCCGGAGAAGACAACACAGCTGCCGTTACGTTTTTTGTTGAGCCTGGCAAACGAGCCTATGTTCGCCGCATCAACTTCGATGGCAACGTGTCCACCCGTGATGACGTCTTGCGCCAGGAAATGACTCAGATGGAGGGTGGTATTGCCTCCTCCGACCGCATCGAATTTTCCAAAACCCGTCTCGAGCGCCTTGGCTTTTTCAAGGGGGTTAATGTGGAAACTGTTCCCGTGCCTGGAACAGATGATCTGGTCGATGTTAACTACTCTGTCGAAGAACAGCCGACGGGTAGCCTCTCTGCGTCCGTGGGCTTCTCTCAGGATTCCGGTGTTATTCTTGGTGCTAATGTCTCTGAGAACAATTTCTTCGGCACTGGCAAGCGCGTGTCGTTTGGCGTAAATGTCAGCGACTCGGTCAAGAGTGCAAATATTGGCTACACCGATCCCTACTACACGGTAGATGGTGTCAGCCGGGGGTTCAGTGTTTTTGCCCGTGAGACCGACTTTGAAGAAGAAGATATTACGTCCTACCTCCTGGACGAATACGGTGGTCGCCTTACGTTTGGCTATCCAACGGATAACATTACCCGATTGAATTTTGGACTGGGGTATACACTTTCCAAGGTCAAAGGTGGCGTATTTACGTCCCAGGAAGTCAGCGATTTTATCAATACCGAAGGCGATACCTTCAATAACTTCTTTATGTTCGGCAGCTGGCGTCGCAGCACTCTTAACCGGGGCATACTGCCAACAGAAGGCTACAGCCACTCGTTGTCGCTCGATGTTGCGGTGCCTGGCAGTGATCTCACTTTCTATAAGGCAAGCCATAAAACTGATTTCTACTACCCACTCACGGATACTGACCGTTGGGTGCTGCGCACGAGAACAGAGATAGGTTACGGGGACGGTTACGGTGACCGCTCAATCATGCCGTTTTATGAACATTTTTATGCCGGCGGTTATGGGTCTGTCCGAGGCTATCAGGCCAACTCACTGGGACGGCGTGCTACCAACGCCCCCAATGATTTTTCCGACCCCGATCCTTTCGGTGGTAACCTCCTGACGGAAGGTTCTCTGGAGCTTATTTTCCCGACACCGTTTGCGGGTGATAGCAGGTCCATGCGTACAGCGTTCTTTTTGGACGCAGGGCAGGTATTCGATCCGGATCGGGATTTTGATCCGGCTCTGGATGAAGTGCGCTTGTCAGTGGGTATCGGCTTCCAGTGGATCACAGCGGTGGGCCCTCTGGCATTCAGCCTTGCCAAGCCGCTTAACGACAAGCCTGGTGACGATACTCAGATATTCCAGTTCTCACTGGGCCAGACATTCTGAATCAGACACACAAGAAACAAGAACGAATGAGAAACAGGAGCCTTATTATGTTTAGAACCGTACTGATGTTTGCCGCAGCTATTTCGCTGGCAATGCCGGCTGTGGCGGAGACCCGTATTGGTGTTGTGGACCTGCGTCAGGCTTTGTTTTCATCGGACGATGCCAAAACCTTCAGCGAAAGTCTCCAGAAAGACTTTGCTGGCGACGAGGAAAAAGTCCGCGCAACTCAGGAGTTCGCCCGCGAACTGAAAGAGCGTCTGGAAAAAGACGGTGCGATGATGAACGAGAGCGAGCGCAACAAGCTTGCCGGCGAGTTTCAGGAGAAGGTTAAAGAGTTCAACTTCCTCAAGCAGCGTCTCGACTCCACAGTTAACCAGCGTAAGCAGGCGTTTCTTGAAGAAGCCCGTCCTGAAGTGGATGCGGCGGTAAAAGAGCTGCTGGAAGAAAACGACCTCGATCTGATTCTTCCGAGTGAGGCTGTTGTCTATGTGAAGCCGAGCATGAACCTGACCCCGCAGCTTCTGGAGAAGCTGAACCGTTAATTCCTGCCGGAGAGCCTTCGGGCTCACGAGCGTGTTGTGGAGCGCGTGATGACAGAAGCGACTTACCGGTTAGGAGAGATCGCGAAGGCTCTGGGGGCAGAGCTTCGCGGCGATCCTGAAATCCGGGTTTCCGGTCTTGCGACCCTCGAGGCAGCTGGCCCGGATCAGCTCAGCTTTCTGGCAAATCCCGCCTACGCCAAGCACCTGTCGAATACCCGCGCTGCAGCGGTTATTTTATCGCCTGCCGCTGCGGCAGACCGTCCGACCAATGTCCTGTTACTTGATAATCCGTACCTGGGCTATGCTCGGCTCAGTCACTGGTTTGATCCTGCCCCCGTCGCGCCGCCAGGCATTCACCCTTCGGCCGTGGTTGATGCCAGCGCGACAATAGCGGTCAGCGCCAGTATAGGCCCCAACACCGTTATTGAAGCGGATGTTGTGATTGGTGATCAAGTTGCTATTGGGCCAGGTTGCATTATCGGAGCTCGAACCAGCATCGGCCCTGGCTCCATTATCCGCCCCAGAGTGACTCTGGCCCACGATGTCGTTGTGGGGCAGCGTTGCCATATCCTAAGCGGTGCTGTGATTGGTTCTGATGGATTTGGCTTTGCCAATGAGAAAGGCCAGTGGCACAGAATCGCGCAACTCGGGCGCGTTGTTCTGGGTGACGACGTTGAAGTTGGCGCGAATACAACGATCGACCGTGGCGCACTGGACGACACGGTTATCGGTAATGGCGTGAAACTCGACAATCTCATTCAGATTGCTCACAACGTTCGCATTGGCGACCACTCAGCCATGGCTGCGATGGTCGGGATTGCGGGTAGTACGCGGATCGGCAGTCACTGTGTTTTCGGTGGAGCCGCCGGAGTGGCTGGGCATCTGGAAATAGCCAACCAGGTGCACCTTACCGGCATGACTCTGGTAACCGGTGATATTCGGGAACCGGGAGTCTATTCCTCTGGCACTAGCGCAGACACGAATCGGCAATGGCGAAAGAACGCCGTGCGTTTCCGCCAGCTGGATACGCTGGCACGTCGCATAAAAGAACTGGAAAAGAAATCAAAGGGCTGAGGCCGATCAAAATGATGTACATCGATGAAATACTGGAATACCTGCCGCACCGCTATCCGTTTTTGTTGGTGGATCGGGTTACCGAGATTGAAAAGGCCAAGTCGATCAAGGGTTACAAGAACATCTCGTTTAACGAGCCATTCTTCACCGGTCATTTTCCGGGCAACCCGATTATGCCAGGTGTGCTGATTATTGAAGCTATGGCTCAACTGTCTGGCATTCTTGGTTTTGTGACCGTGGGGCGGAAACCTTCCGACGGGCTGGTACAATATTTAGCAGGATCCAGTAAGGCGCGTTTCAAACGCCCCGTGTTGCCCGGAGACCGTCTGTGTTTGGAGTCGGTGCTTATCTCAGGTAAACGTGGTATCTGGAAATTTGATTGTCGCGCACTGGTCGATGGTGAGGTGGTTTGCGTGGCAGAGATACTGACCGCTGAGAGAGAAGTTTAATGGCGACAAATGACTGGTCGGGTGTCCATCCTCAGGCGATTGTAGATCCGTCTGCCAAGCTTGCGGATAACGTAACGGTTGGCCCCTGGAGTTACGTAGGCCCAAACGTTGAGATTGGCGAAGGCACGGAGATTCTTTCCCACGTGGTTGTGAAGGGACCAACGGTCATCGGCCGGAACAACCGGATTTTCCAGTTCTGCAGTATCGGAGAAGAGTGTCAGGACAAAAAATACGCCGGTGAGCCAACCACATTAGTGATCGGCGACAACAACGTTTTCCGCGAGAACTGCACCATCCACCGGGGCACTGTCCAGGATAAGGGCGAAACCCGTATTGGCAGCAACAATCTGCTGATGGCTTATGTTCACGTGGCTCATGACTGTGTGATTGGCGACAACATCATTCTTGCGAACTGCGCAACGCTTGCCGGCCACGTAACGGTGGGTGATCACGCCATTCTGGGCGGTGGCACCATGGTACACCAGTTCTGTCATATCGGCCCGCACAGCATGGCGGCAGGTGGCAGTATCGTGCTCAAGGATATCCCGGCGTACGTGATGGCGGCTGGCCAGTCGGCTGAGCCTCACGGAATGAACGTTGAGGGCCTCAAACGCCGGGGTTTTGGCAAAGAGGTTTTGATGACTCTGCGTCGGTCCTACAAGATTATCTACCGCCAGGGGCTTACAACAGAGCAGGCCGTTGAAGTGCTGGAAGATGCCTATGCCGATACGCCGGAAGTGCGCGTGCTTATCGACTCCCTGCGTGGAGCTCATCGCGGCATTATCCGCTGAGCCGGCAGGAGCCCTGTTTGATGTGTCACCCCCTTGCTGCGGTCGTCAGTGATCGCAGAATGACCTTCGCAATAGTTGCAGGTGAGGCGTCGGGAGACATCCTCGGCGCCGGTCTGATTCGATCACTTCGCACTCGCTACCCGAACGCCCGATTCGTCGGAATCGGGGGCGATGAGATGATCGCCGAAGGTTTCCACTCTCTGGTTCCCATGGAACGCCTTTCCATTATGGGGCTGGTGGAAGTTCTTGGTCGCATACGGGAGCTTTTCAGCATTCGGTCCCGATTGCTGAGCTATTTATTTGCCACACCACCGAATGTGGTCATCGGAATTGACTCACCGGATTTTACCCTTGCCATCGAGCGGCGCTGCCGTGAAGCGGGTATCCCGTCGGTGCATTATGTGAGCCCCTCCGTATGGGCGTGGCGCCAGAAGCGAATCTTCAAAATCGCCAAATCCGTTGATTTGATGCTCACCCTCCTGCCATTTGAGGCCAGGTTTTATGAAGAGCATCAGGTGCCTGTGGCATTTGTAGGCCACCCCCTCGCAGACCGAATTCCTCTGGTCCCTGAAACGGGTAAAGCTCGCCAGGAATTGGGGCTTGATGAGAAGGTACCGTTACTGGCGATACTGCCGGGAAGCAGAGCCGGTGAAGTTGAACGCCTGGGTACTCTGTTTCTGGAAACGGCGCGCTGGATACAGGCCAAGCGACCGGATGTACAATTGGTCATCCCCTGTGTGAACCGTGAGCGCGAAAAGCAGGTTCGCGATCTTATTGAAGCTCTCGATGTAAAGCTGCACGTCACCATAGTGAGAGGCCGTTCCCGTGAAGTGATGGCCGCTTCAGACGTTGTATTGCTGGCCTCCGGGACCGCGACTCTTGAAGCCATGTTGTTGAAGAAGCCCATGGTAGTGGGTTACCGGTTGAGCAACTTGAGCTACACGCTGATCTCCCGCCTGGTGAAAGTACCTCATGTGTCATTACCAAACCTGTTGGCCAGGCAACCTCTGGTCCCCGAGCTTTTGCAGGACGACGCGACCCCGGAATCACTTGGCTCCGCGGTGCTGGAGCGCCTGGAAAACCAGCAGGAACGCGATCGGCTGGTGGAAGCCTTTACAGACCTGCACCTCACCTTGAAACAGGACGCCGACGAGAAGGCGGCCAATGCAATCTCCAGGCTTATTGAGGAGAGGACTCACTGAATGGCCCGCTCTCCCGCATTACCTCCATTCGAATGCGCCTATCAGGGTCGGCTACTGGCCGGCGTTGATGAGGTAGGGCGTGGACCACTCATTGGCGCGGTAGTGACCGCAGCGGTGATTCTCAACCCTGATCGACCCATTGCAGGGCTCGCGGACTCCAAAAAACTAACGGAGAAAAAGCGTAATGCTCTGTACGACGAGATCATCGAGCACGCTACCGCCTGGTGTTTAGGCCGCTGCGAGGCCCATGAGATTGATCAGATCAATATTTATCAGGCCACAATGATTGCCATGGAGCGAGCGGTTGCCGGTCTTGGTATTGCACCTGAATACGTGCTGGTGGATGGAAACAAATGTCCGAAGTGGCATTGGCCCTCGGAGCCGGTGGTCAAGGGAGATAGCCGGGTAGAAGCGATCAGTGCCGCATCCATACTGGCCAAAGTAACCCGTGACCGGGAAATGGAAGTGATGGAACGGAAGTATCCGGGTTACGGTCTCGCCCAACATAAAGGGTACCCTACGCCCGTGCATATGGAAGCCTTGTTTCGTTTGGGCGTAACGCCAGAGCATCGGAAGTCGTTCCGGCCGGTTCAGGAAGCGATGGATCAGGTTGGTTTCTTCGAGGAGCCGATGGCGTCAGTGGTAGATGAACTTCATTACCCCGCAGATCTCTTTGAAAACAGCAATTGACAAAGCTCTCGTAAGTCCTTAATATACGCGCACGTTGATCGGGGTAACCCGGTAACAACCAGTTTGATGCGGGGTGGAGCAGTCTGGTAGCTCGTCGGGCTCATAACCCGAAGGTCGTAGGTTCGAATCCTGCCCCCGCTACCATATTAAAAGGCAAATCAGTAGCTTACTGATTTGCCTTTTTTCGTTTCTAGCCTCGAAGCTCTTTTTTGCACCAAGCCAGTTATTTAATATTCGATTAACTTTGTTGTTGCTCGGTTGAAACCTGTCAGGAGTGACCAGCATCGGTGGCCAGTATGTTGGCTTGGCGCCGATACTTCTTATTCTGCACGCGCTTGTCTACGCACTGTTGATCGTCGTTGAGTATGACTACGCACTCCAGGCATTGTATGCATTCATCATAATCAATCCGGCCATCCTTACGAATCGCGTTAATACCGCAGGCATTTTTGCAATGCTGGCAGGGGGTGCCGCACAACTCCACTCGATCCAGCCCGCTGAATAGCCTCAGGCGACCGATAACGGCCAATCCGGCGCCTAATGGGCAGAGGTAGCGACAATAGAATTTGTGGATAAACATACCGACAACCAGCAGCCCAACGGCGTACACCACGAATGGCCAGTGGCGCACAAAATACAGGGTGATGCTGGTTTTGAAGGGCTCCACTTCCACCAGCTTTTCCGCCAACGCGAGCGAATAGAAAGCCGTACCCACCAAGCCGATCAGAATAGGATACTTGATAAGAATCAGGCGACGGTGCCAATACTCGGGTACTTTGATCTGGCGCAGGCCAAACTTTTCCCCCAGCCAGGCCGTCATCTCTTGAAGTGCACCGAACGGGCACAGCCAGCCACAGAACAGACCGCGCCCCCAAACGAACAGGCTGATAAATGTGTACAGCCATAAAATGAAAATAATGGGGTCGAGCAGGAAGACGTTAAGTGAGAATCCATCTGAGAGCGCAAGAAAAATCGTATATATATTGACCACTGATAACTGACCCTGAGCGAAAAAGCCGATAAAGAACAGGGTGAAAATCAGAAACCCCCAACGAAACCGATGAACCAGTGTTGGGTGCCGACTCAACGTTTTCTGGCGGGCAAAAAATACGGTCAACACAGTCAACGCAGCTAGTAAAATCGCGATCTGCCACCAACGCTGCTTCCAAAGGCCAATCCATACAGGCTCGCGCTGATCCTGAAGCGACGCTGCTGGTTCCACTGCTTCAAATAAATCCGGGTTGAATCGAACAGGCACTTCGATAACGGCACTGTCTTGCACCAAATGGTTGCGGAAAAGTTCGATGTGGAAATTTAACGTCGCATCGGCACCTGGATTAAAACCTGCGCTTCCGCCCGTGCGAAAAAAATGGTGGGCGGCCAGGTCGGGCATACCCGCCGCCTGCAAATCCAGGCCTTGGCCTGACAGGTTCAAATCCCGCATTTCAACAGCCAGCCCGTTCTGGTTCAGGCTCAGACGCTGTGGATTGGTGCCGGGTACAAAGCTCTCAGAGACGTGAGGAAAGGCTCCCTGCGACATCACAAGCATCACCTGCGCGCCTGGCTCCAGCCGCTCCATAAACGCTTGGTAGCCACGCTCTCCCAGCAGGTTGCGACCCACCATCGGGGAGTTGATGTAAGTGAAGAACAGCTCGGTGAATGGTTCGCTGCTGGAGCCTTCAAAATCCTGAGGATAATCTGCCAAGGGTCGGCCGAGTTCAGACTCGATCTCCTCGCGGCTCAGGCGCCACTGGCCAATGTAGCCACGATCAAGCAGTTGTTGCCACATCAGTGGTTCAAAGAAGTCTGGTTTTGCTCGCGTTGGCGCAGCTTGCGCGAAACCGGAAAGTTTGTTGCGAGCCACCTTTAAGGCAGATGAAAGCACGGTGTCGTTGATGATCAGAACCGAAACGGTGGCTTTGCTGACACCGTCAAAATACACCGAATTTCCGTCAGCTGTTCGCCCCTGGCTACCGGTATTGGAAGTGTTAATGACGATCTGTTCGCGCAACGACCGTCCCTCGTATTGATCGACAAAGTCGAATAATGGCTCTTCGCCCAAGCCGTGTAAAAACACCGGTTCGTGGTGGTTTAGCACTTTTACCCCGGTAAAACGGCCTCGGATGTCCATACCGACCAGCATGCTGATGGGTTTGCCAGCGAATCCCTGAAGCCTGCTCAGATCAATGGACTCATAGGCGTAGCCCAGTAATTCCTGAAGCTGGTAAACGGGGTAAACCGGGAAGTCTTCCAACTTTTCATCGATAACTGTCGCCGACGGAAACAGTTCCTGGATCAGCGCTTTTTTCTGTTCAGAAAGCTCAGCCTGGGCTACCGAATTACAAACAAACAAATACAGGAAAAAGAGCACGATGCGCCCGACCATGAGTTACTCCTGGTATTTTTCGGGTAGTTCCTTTCATGCTATTGAGTTTGTGTTTTGACTCAATACGACCTCAGAGCCAGCCGCCTGCTACTTTATGGTTGATTTTGTGTATTTATCATCAGAGGCAGTAATTTGTGCTGGCGCTTGGCCATCTGTAACACCTGATCTCGATTGTTATCGCAAATTCAGACAAATGAATGTCTTAGTCCAAAAGTGCTATTACTACTCCCTCCCAAATAAGCATAAAACCGGCTCCCTCGGCCGATACCTCAGGTTTTCTTGTTAGCCGATTATAAAGTTCAGGCAACAACTGTCGCTTGCGGCATTTACTAACGGTCGCCTGATTCGGAATAACGAACATACTGGGGGAATTATGAACAACAACAAAATCAGAAAGTCAGGGCTGTCCATCGCAATGGCGGCTGTGATGGGTGCCAGTGCAGGGGCAAATGCGGCGGTCGAATTGTATAACGAAGACGGCACAACGTTTTCCGTCGATGGCTATTTCAACGCATTTTATGTAAATCGCGACGATGATGTGAGCGACACCCGTGACTCCCGCATCAAGATGGGCTTTTTGCCCAATACCATAGGGTTTAACTTCAGCAAAGACATGGGTGATCTGACTCTGGGAGGTCGCTCATCATTCTGGACATCGATCAACGACAGTCTGGACTCGCCAACTGACACTTCTATTGACGTGCGCCAGTTTTACGCCACCGTAGACGGTAGCTTTGGCCAAGTTTTGATCGGTAAAGATTTTGGTCTTTACGCGCGCTCCAACATTTTCCTTGATGAAATTCTGATGGGTTTTGGTTCTCCGGGCGCGGCTGGTGGTGTGTCTTTCGGTAACATCGGTGCTGGATATCCGTACCCGACTCCATCAGCCCAGATAACTTATCGTGCTCCGGAAATGTCCGGCTTAAATGTTGCTGTTGGTGTTCTTGATCCGGCAGACACGGTTACTGGTACAAATGATGAGAATTCTGCTCCGCGGTTTGAGACGGAGATAACCTATAGCACCGATATGAACGGGTTAGGGCTGACCGGTTGGCTCAATGGCCGGTACCAATCAGCCGAAAATGGCGGCATTGAGGTTGACAGTAGTGGTGTCGGCTATGGTGTTAAAGCCTCGTTGGCTGGATTGACGCTAGCGGCATCGGGTTTTACCTCGAAGGGTGATAACCCGGTACTGATTACCAACGGTGCAGTCACTGAAGATGACGCCGATGGTTTTCTGGTTCAGGGGTCCTACACCTTCGGCCCCAACCGCGTAGTCTTGTCGTATGGTGAGACTGACGCTGAAATTCTGAACCTTGAAACGGAAAGCACGACTTTGGGCTTCTTTCATGATGTGAACAGCAACTTTAAGCTGGTTGCCGAGTACAACATGTTTGAGGGCGAAAATCGCACAACAGGCACCACCAACTCTGACATCAACACCATCGCGCTTGGGGCCATTGCCACGTTCTAGTCATCGTATTGTGCGGGCGGTAGAGTTTGCGCTCTATCGCTCGCGGCATAAGGATCTAGAACTAAAGTGCTGGTTTTTTGGTGGTTGCATGCAGGCAGGCGTTTGATTTTGCCAATGGAGTAGTCTGATCAATGGCTTACGATCATTTCGGCGCACCCATAAAAAGCACTGAAGTCTCATTGGCGAAGCCGGTGGAGTCCGTAGAATTATGGAGACCTTCTTTTTCTGCGGAAGTAGCCCCGATGCCGCCAGTAACGACAATGTCTGCTGTCCGTGTTGCCAGCACCTGCATTCGCGAGCCGTTTCTGGCTGCGAATGATCTTGCCAGTCAGCTTAATCACCCAGATCTTGGGTGTGTTCTGTTCTTCTGTTCAGCAGAATATGATCTTGATGGGCTGGGCCCGGCTCTCGCCCAGGTATTCCCGGATGTGCGCCTGTCGGGCTGTACATCGGCGGGTGAAATTACCACGCGCGGCTATGATCGTGGATGTATCACGGCGATTGGTTTTGACAGCCGTTTTTTCTCAATTGACTGCGCATTGATCCGGGAAATAGATCGCTTCTCCCTGCAGGATGCGCAAAATGTCATTGACGGCCTGCTGACGAATTGTCGTAACGCCCGAATTGCGCCCATCAAAGGTAATACCTTTGCCATCACCTTGCTGGATGGGCTGTCCAGCCGTGAAGAGCTGGTGCTTGCAACACTGAACGCGGCACTTGGCAGCATTCCGCAATTTGGCGGTTCAGCGGGTGATGATGAACGTCTTGCAAACACGCATGTATTTTACGACGGCCGTTTCCACGCCGGTGCGGCCATGGTTCTGTTGGTTAACACCCCCCTGGACTTTCGCGTGTTTTCCAGCCATCACATGACTGAAGGCCACGAGAAGCTGGTTGTTACACGCGCCTGTTCTGACAGCCGAACGGTTTATGAATTGAACGCAGAGCCGGCCGCTGAGGCTTATGCTCGTGCCGTGGGCGTAACAGTCGATAAACTGGACCGCACCGTTTTTGCACTGCAGCCATTGGGTGTAAAAGTCGGCGGCCATTATTTTGTACGTTCGATTCAGTGTGTCAATCCGGACAAAAGCCTGACGTTTTATTGCGCGGTGGAGACGGGCATTGTCATGACAGCCATGGCACCCGAATCTCTGTTGGACAGTGTGCGGGAGCAGCTCGAAATCTCGGAAAGCATGGTTGGGCCGCCGTTGATTACCATTGGTTGTGATTGCTTTTTACGCCGCCTGGAGGCCGAGCTAACCGGTGAAGTCGAGGCGGTGTCTGAGTTTCTACGTCATCACAAGGTAGTGGGTTTTAACACCTACGGTGAGCAGTTCAACGGAATGCATATTAATCAAACGTTCACGGGGGTGGTTATTGGCCAGCCTGATTCCCGTTCCCTCTAACTCCCAGTTGCACCCGGATGCGACTCTGCGTGAGCGCATCGCTACGCTTGAAGCCGATAATGAGCGGCTGCGTAAAATCCGCGACGCGTTAATCGTGCGGGTGGAATCCGGGATGGCAGACAAACCTGCACCCTACGCGGCGTTTGAGCATTCGGTCGTGCTGGCGGAACAGGTGCGCGAGCGCACAGAAGCACTTAATCAGGCAATGGAGGAGCTTCGTGGTAGCAATAAGGCACTGAACCGAGCTCGTGAAGAGGCGGAAACAACCCGCCAGCGCTTGAGTGATGCCATCGAGAGTATTGCCGATGGATTTGTGCTGTTTGACCATCGCCACCAACTGGTGCAAAGCAATAGCCGCTTTCGCAGTTATTGGCGCCATGCCGGTGTTGCGATGCCAACCCCAGGTACCACTATTGAGAGTGTGCGGGAACTGGCGTTTGCGTCGGGTTTGATTGTGGAAGAACACCGCGAGCCCGATTCAGAAGGTGTCGTGTTTCTGCTTTCCAATGATCGTTGGGTGCAAATGACTGAACGACCCACCCGTGAGGGTGGGTTGGTGGTGTTGTATTCGGATATAACCGACGTAAAAAACAGCGAAATGGCCCGTCGCATCAAGGCACTTGAAGAAAGTGAGCACTGGATTCGAGTGGTCACTGACCATGTCCCGGCGTTAATTGCCTACGTTGGCGCAGATTTGAGTATTCAGTTTTGCAATCAGGTTTACGAGGCCTGGTATGGCCGCAACGGCGAGTCGCCCTTGGGTATGCGGCTTGATCAGCTGCACTCGGTGGAACTGTATGAGCGGCTGCTGCCACAGATGCTGGAAGTGTTGGCTGGCCATAGTGTGAACTTCGAGTTCGAAGAAACTGGCGACCAGGGGCAGGTGCGCTTCATGTTGCGTTCCTATGTGCCCAATTTCGATGAGTGCGGTGATGTGGTCGGGTTTTTCGTGCTCATTCGTGACATTACCGAGCGCCGCAAAACGGCCTTGGCGCTGGAGCAGGCTTATGACGATCTTGAACACCGGATCAAAGAGCGCACCTCGGCGCTGACGGAGGCCAACAGCCAGCTGCGTCAGGAAATCAGCGAGCGCGCTTCTGCAGAGGCGCGCTTGCAAGAGGCAAAATTGGAAGCCGAGCAGGCAAACCTGTCGAAAACAAAATTCCTGGCTGCTGTCAGCCATGATCTGCTGCAACCCCTGAATGCTGCCAGGCTGTTCACCAGTGCCCTGTTAGAGCAATCGTTTGGCCCGAAAGCCGAAAGCCAGGTGCGTTCGGTCAGCGCTTCGCTGGATGACGTGGAGAGTCTGCTGGGCACGCTGGTGGACATTTCCAAACTGGACGCCGGTGTGATTAAGCCAGATGTGACCGCGTTTGATTTGCGTGATCTTCTCAATAACATCGCCCGCGAATGCCAGCAAATGGCTGTTGCGGAAGGCCTAAGACTCGATTTTGTGGCGTCTTCGGCGATTGTGGAATCGGACTCGCAGCTATTGGCGCGGATTCTGCGCAACTTTTTAACCAACGCCATTCGCTATACTGGCAGTGGCCGGATTTTGTTGGGGTGCCGGCGCCAGAAAGATCACATACTGCTTCAGGTCTGGGACACCGGGCCGGGTATTCCTCAGGACAAACTGAACGAAATTTTTCAGGAATTCAAGCGCATCCGACCTGAGGGCTCGCGTCCTGACAAAGGTCTGGGTCTTGGCCTTGCCATCGTGGATAAAATTGCACGCATGCTGGGCCACGACGTTTCAGTGTCGTCGGCGGAAGGGAGGGGGTCGGTGTTTAGTGTACGCGTACCCATGGGCCGACTTCAGCCCAAACGCTTAAGTGCTGCCGGCAAGGGGGTTCATAACGCGATGGCGGATCAGGGCCTGGGCGGCGCAAGGGTTTGGGTGATTGATAACGATCACGCAATTTGTGCAGGTATGAAAACCCTGTTGGAAGGCTGGGATTGTCGGGTAACGGGTGCCACGTCGCTGGCGGATTTGGAGCGCCAGCTAGACCCGGTTGGAAGCCCGGTGGATCTGATCCTTGCTGACTATCATCTCGATAACGATGAGACTGGAGCGGATATTGTTGCCAGCATTAATGGGCGTCGTCGTCATCCGGCCCCAGTGGTAATGATTACTGCGAACTACACCAATGAGCTCAAACAGCACATTCGAGATCTCGGTTATGTGTTGATGAACAAACCGGTCAAGCCGCTGAAGCTCAGAAGTACCCTCAGTCATTTGATTAGTCTGCAACGACGGGAGCCGCGTTAAGTAGCCTCGCCCCCCGCCGTGTGCTTATGAACCGGCCCGAGCATTAACGCTTCAGGTATTCGCTAAAATCCACATCACTGGCGGACAAGATGGCCTGTACTCGGTTGTGCACGCTGAGTTTGCGCAAAATGGCCGATACGTGCGCCTTGACGGTGGTCTCAGCAATATTGAGGTTGTAGGCAATTTGCTTGTTCGACTCTCCTTTGGACATCCGCTCCAGTACCAGTAATTGGCGCCGGGTCAGGGAATTGAGCAGCTCAGGAGAAATGGGGTTTTCATCGTTACGTCTGCGCCGGCTGGCGGCCTCTTTGCCAGAGCGGATAATATCCGAGGGCAGGTACACATTGCCGTTGAGGATTTGCTGAATAGCTTCTGTCATCTGAGCGCGCGGCGATGATTTGGTAATAAAACCCACTGCGCCGTATGTAATGGCTTGCAGCACCACCTGTTTTTCCTCTTCTGCCGAGACAATCACTACGGGAATGGTTGGCGCTTCGTTGCGCAAGGTGATCAGGCCATTCAGGCCGTGCATTCCTGGCATATTCAGGTCCAGTAGGATCAGGTCCAGATCATCATTTTCCTGGGCGACCTTAAGCGCGCTGTCGAGATCGTCGGTTTCAATGATTTCACTACCTTCAAAGCCCGAAGCGATGACGTTACCGATGGCTTCCCGAAAAAGCGGGTGGTCGTCGGCAATCAAAATCTTGAATGCAGGCTCCATGGTGGTATCTACCTGTCTATTTTCAGTATCGGGAACTTTCCCCGAATCGTGAGAGTGGGTTTCGGAACACAATACGGCATTGAGTTGGTTAAGCACGGCAGCCCCCAGTTCAGAAGGTCGTTAGCTCGGCAAAACGGCGCTAAGCTCCGGGTTATTATTGTGATACTTCCATTACACGCCACCCCGGCCCTTAGTTGAATGCGACCATCGCACCAAAAAACAGCCACCAAAGTACTATGCTTGCCCGTCACCGGGGTTCGTATTGTGTAGGAATAAATCTACCACATCGAAAGTCGGGTATGTCTGGACTTGCCGCGGTCGCTTTCCTCATTTTCGCTCAGTGTTTTGGATTGGTCGCGCTGGCCGGGCCGGTCAGGCCGGTTTGCTACTTAGTATTTTAGTTCTTTGTGGCCGGAAGCCGGCGGTGGCCAAAATAACCAGAACCAACGTAACCCCGGTAATCACTCCCCAGGCCAAAGGATTCCACTCCAGATACAGCGAAAACCGAATCGCTTCTATCGCGTGGGTAAAGGGATTGAACTGGCATACCCAATACAGCCAGGGGCTTGCCTCATTCATTTTCCAGAGTGGGTACAGCGCGGAGGACATAAAGAACATCGGGAAAATGACAAAGTTCATCACCCCGGCAAAGTTCTCCAGCTGCTTGATCCACATGGCAATTAACAGACCCATTGCACCAAGCATCAGGCTCGTCAGAATCAACGCTGGGAGTACGGCCAGATAGCCCCAGAGTGGTGGCTCTACATCGACGAACAAAGCCAACATGAGGAAAACATAGACCTGGCCAACCGATACCACGCCCATCGCCAATAATTTGCTGATCAGCAGAAAGGGGCGAGGCAAGGGGCTCATCAAGAGTACCCGCATACTCCCAAGTTCCCGGTCATAGACCATAGAGAGCGCGCCTTGCATGCTGTTAAACAGGATGATCATGCCGCACAGCCCGGGTGCAATGTAGGTCTCGTAGGTAATGTACGTTTGATAGGGCGGAATAATGGAAATGCCAAGGACCGCGCGAAAACCGGCGGCAAACACGACCAGCCAGAGCAGTGGGCGGACCAGCGCACTGGCAAACCGGGTGCGTTGTTGCCAAAAGCGCAGCCATTCACGGAACTGGATGCCGATAAAACAATGCCAGTACTGAGCAGGTGTCATGGCGCGTTTCCCGTCAGTGATTCAAATGTCTCCGCAAGGCTCTTGCTGCCGTCGGCAGAGTAAATTTCGAGGCCTTTCTCGTCTGCCAGTAGCTGGCCCTGGTGCAGAATGAGCACCCGGTCTTGCTGGTGTACTTCATCAATCAAGTGAGTGGCCCAGAGGACCGTCAGGCCATCTTTTTTGCAGAGCCTGCGCACATGATCGTTAAGGGCCCTGCGGCTGGTAACATCCAGCCCGGCGGTAGGCTCGTCGAGCAAAAGCAGTGAGGGACGGTGCAGCAGGGCGCGTGCAATTTCTACCCGCCGCCGGTGACCGCCGTTGAGCTCCCGAACCGCATCGCCCGCCCGGGCAAGTAATCCGAACCGCCGCAGTTCCTGGTCGCCGCGGCTGCGGGCCTCCCTGCGCGAAAGCCCATGAAGGGCGCCGTGATACATCAGGTTTTGCCGAACCGAGAGATCCAGGTCCAGCGCGTTCTGTTGGAACACCACACCTATTTGGCGCATGGCATCAGCTGGCTGCTTTTTCAGAGACTGCCCGGCAAGCAGTATATCGCCCTGTTGCAGTGCCAGCAGTCGGGTAAGCAACCCGAACAGCGTGGACTTACCAGCACCATTAGGCCCTAGCAATGCATGGAAACCTCCGGAGGTCAGAGTGAAATCGACCTCCTTGAGCACAGGCTTATTGCCATAGCGAAAGCTGATGTTACGGGCTTCCAGGGTCATGAATTGGGATCGATGACCACGCCCCAAGGGTAGCGGCCCACCTTGATGGATTTGATGACTTTCAGAGCTTCTACATCAATAACCGATACATCCCCAGACACACCGTTGGTGGTGTAGAGCTGAGTTTCGTCTTTATTCAGATCCAGTTGCCACACGCGGCTTCCGACCAGCAGGTAATCCAGAATTTCGTAGGTTTTTGCGTCGACCACAGCCACGTGATTGGAGGGGCCTAACGCAACAAAAGCGTATTTTCCGTCAGAGGTTAACTCGATACCCACAGGCTGAACTCTGTCCTGGTTGACACCGGGCACTTTGAACGACATTTCGTGAATTTGTTCGAGGTTATCAACGTCAATAATATGCACGGTGCCGCCGATTTCTGCCGAGGCCCATGCAACTTTACTGTCGTTGCTGAATTCCACATGGCGTGGCCGTTGGCCAATCACTATGTTTTTATCAATTTCAAACGTTTCGGTGTTAATCCAGTGCAGCATGCTGGTGGTTTCTGAGGTATTCACCGCCCATTTTCCGTCCGGGCTAACCGCCATGCCTTCTGGTTCGATGCCTACGTCGATCTGGGCCAGAACCTCTTTGGTGGTAACATCTACCACCGTGACAATAGCGTCGTCCTCATTGGCGATATAAAGATGCTTGTTGTTGGGATGCAATGCGAATTGCTCGGGATCTTCGCCGGAGGGCAGGGTGTCGACAATCTTGCGGGTGGCCAAATCCAGCACTTGAACAGTGTCATCGTCGCTGGCGCAGATATACAGTTTGGTGAAGTCCTTTGACAACAAAATACCGCGTGGCCGTGCGCCAACCTCGATGGTGTCGACAACTTGCTGTGATTCCGTATCAATAACAGACAGGGTGTTGTCTTTTTCATTGGATACGTAAGCCAAACTTGCCAAAGCTGGCGCGGATAGCCCTACCAAGGCAGCCAAAGCGGTTTGTCTGAATAGCGATTTCATTGGAGAGCTCCTTGTTGTTCTCGATGGCGAGCGCACAGGCGGTCAGCCGTTGATACGACACGCGCTTTCTGGCTCATCGAGCCCGAGGGTGTCCATTTCCGTTTTCGGATGAATAAAGCCTTCGATCGGCGCACTCGCAACCAACCCCCTCGGGTGTACCAGCGGAATGGGTTGACGAAGTTGGCCATTCCACAAGCGGTAGGTCAGCTGGCGGCCTTTGAACGCCGCCAGCTGAAAGCGGTCGCTGAAAATAAAGCGGCGAAGACTCTTGGGGTCGGCTTTACCAAGCTGGGTAACGGCTGTTCCCAAAGAGCGAACCGCCGCCCACGCCGCGTAATCTTCGCTTGTCATGTCGCGGCCGGCCAAATCATAAAAACGGCTCTGTAATTGGGCGGCGCCCCAGCTTTCAACAACGCGATGCCAGGCCTCAGGTGACATGCCCTGTGTGCCGACTACCGGCCTTGGCAACCAGGTGTTGAACGGCACGTATTCACCAAAATCACCACGCACATCAGCCACTACCACCGCAGCGTAATCGTTCGCCTGGGTGAACAGTGGCAACTCTTTGGATGCGGTGCGACGCAGATCGGCATCAAAGGTCCAGGGTTTGTCCTCCATGATTTTCACCCCGAAGCGCTTGGCTGAGCGGCGAAATGCGCTGGCCCAAGCCTGGTCTGCCGCGGTGGGTCCAGTAATCAGAAAAACCCGGCTCCAGCGTCGCATTTTCAACCACTGTCCCAGAGCGTCGGTCAGCATTGCGTAGCTTGGAAGAGTGTGCAGAAGATTCGGGTTGCATTTGCTAGCGCGCAGCGCATCGTCTGGGCTACCGGAATTGAATACCAGCGTATCTGTGGCGGCTTTATCCATTATCGCTGTCAATGTGCTGGCAGGCGCATTAATGACAAACAGATCAACCCCTTGTTGCTGCAACGCCTCAAAGGCTTCTACCGCCGCCTGCTCTGATTCGGCCACTTTGGGTGTGAGGGTGTAAGTGTGGCCCATGAATTTCCCGGTGGTGCTGTTATCGTTAATCGCCAGTTCGGCGCCTCGCAGGCCGGCATCCTCGGGCTCGGGAAGCACGTTGGACAGCACCGGACCCTGGTCTGGCGCCCACTGTACATACCCTATCTTCACAGCGATCGTTTCAGAGGCATGAAGTGGTAGCGCGCTCAGAAGGCTAAAAACGAGCGTGACGATCAAAGACGCGGGTCGGAACATGAGGCCCTCCGGGGTTTTTATTGTCTGACCAGCTTAGAGAAGGGAAAAAGTTCCGGGAATATTCAGAAAGTAGCAAACTGGCAGTACTAAAGGACTATTCCGGTCTGAAGCAGCCTGTTTAGCATGGTTGGTAGGGTTTTCAATGTGCTTGAACGGATCAACTAATGACGGCCTTTCGCAAAATTTTTCTGCTGATGCTGGCGCTTTTCACAGCGATTTATGTATTGGGTGCGGTGTTTTATGTGCACCAAGCGCGTTATGACATTCAGCGCGAGCTGACTGCAGTAACCAGTCTGGCGCGCGCGTCAGGGGCGCCGGAAACCTTACCGCCCGGCGTCGCCGAAACCCTGCGCCACATGCGCCCTGCTGAGGTAACCGGGCTATCATCCCGCCAGGAGGTACCCGGGTGGTTTGAATCGATGGTAGTTGGTAACCGTGGTTTCACGGTGGTTAACGGCTGGCGCATTGACCCGGTTGACGAAGCTGAGGAGATCTGGGAAGGATTTTTGCTGATATCAGCATCATATGCCGTGGGCATGGCGCTGTGTTTTATCGCACTGTTCTGGATGGTGAGGCGGGGGATACGCCCACTTGCCAACTTGGCCGGCGCCATGGCTGCTGTGGCCAATGGCAAATTGGGCTCGCGCTTGTCGCGGCAAAGTGTTGTAGAACTGGACGCGTTGGCGCTGCGCTTTAACAATATGGTGGCGGCGCTTGAGAGCGAGCAAAAAACCGTGAGCTGCCTTTTGGAAGAGCTGTTGCAGTTACAAGACAAGGAACGCGAGCACATCGCTCGGGTGTTGCACGATGACCTGGGCCAGTACTTAACCGGCATTCGCGCCCAGGCCAGAAGTTGGGTTTACGACCCTGACTTGAATGAGCGCCAGAGGCAGCAGGCCAGGGATCTGGCAGGGCACTGCGAAACCGTTCAACAACATTTTCGGCACTTACTGCAGGATTTGCATCCGTTGGCGATGGAGCAGTTTGGGCTGGCAGGCGCCATTCGCCATTTGGTGGAGCAGTGGCAACACCTGAGCGGACTGGATTGCCAATTAACCATGGACGAGCAGTTGGCGGAGCTAAGTGGTACTCAACAAACGCATCTGTACCGTTTCTTGCAGGAAGCGTTGAACAATGTGTCGCGGCATGCCAATGCCACTTGCGCCAGGCTGGCGGTACAACAGCATGCCACCGAGCTACACGTTGAACTGCATGATAACGGAGCGGGCTCTGACAACTTCCCCGAAAAAATCGGGCTTGGACTGCGCTCAATGCGCGAACGCGCGCGATGTCTGGGTGGTCGAGCTCAATTTTTAAGTAAGGTCGGTGAAGGCACTCGAATAAGACTGACGGTGCCGTTGGGTCTGGCCCGTGCCAGTGGAGGCATACGATGAAATTGATGATTGTTGACGATCACCAAGTGGTTCGGCAGGGTATCGCCAGCCTTCTGCGCGCGATGATTCCTGGTCTTGCGATCACTGAGGTTGAAAATGGCCAGGAGGCCCTTGGCTGCTATGCACAGATCCAGCCGGATGTGTTGTTGCTGGACATGGGGCTGCCGGACATCTCCGGGTTAGAGGTAGGCCGGCGCATCCGTCAACGCTGGCAAGGTGCAGCTATTCTGTTTTTTACCATGCACGATGAACTGCCTGTGGTACGTCAGGCGCTGGACGTAGGCGGTTTGGGATTTGTGTCGAAAAGCTGCGCGCCCGAGGAGCTTGCTGAAGCCGTCAGGCGGGTGGCTGCCGGTCAGCCGTACATCGAGCATCCTATAGCGACTCGTCTCGCGATGAACAGCGAGCGACCTGTAGACCAGCGTTTGAAAGACATGACTCAGCGTGAAATGGAGGTGCTGCTGATGTACGCCCGGGGTGAATGTATCGCCAGGATCGCCGAAAGGCTCTGTATCAGTAATAAAACGGTGTCGAATCATTTGGCGCTGCTAAAAAGCAAGTTGCAGGTCGATTCGTCAGTGGAACTGATTCACCTTGCCGTGGATGCCGGCCTGGTTCGCTATGGTGGAAGGGGCATGGGCCAAAGGCCCTGACCCTGTGTGGATGTCTTCACCAGTCGAACGGACAGCCGGTGCAATTCTCCATATAAGTGCCCTCAAAGGTCGCGTAGTGAATACGGGTGTTCGTAAGATCAGCTTGCGCCAGATTGGCCAGCCCCAACTTGGCTTCCTGAAGGTTTGCCCCCTGCAGGTTTGCGCCTTGCAGGTTTGCTTTTGGTAACCACGCGATCTCAAAGCTGCTAAACGACAGATTGCTCCCTTGCAGCGTCGCCCCCGCGAATCGTGAAAAGGCAAAGTTGGCGCCGGTGAGGTCAGAGCCGCTAAAATCCGCTCCTTGAGCGAACAGATATTCGCCTTGCATGCCTTGAAGTTCGGCGTTGCGCACTTTGGCACCGCGCATACTCCCCCGGTAAATCTGCAGCCGATAACCGCGGATGCCATCAAGATTGGCGCCGTCAAGGTTTGCACCACGCAGACTGGCGTGATTGAGATTGGCCTCCCTCAAGTTAGCGCCTTTGAAGTTGGCACCGCGCAGATCCATGTTGGAAAGATCGGCGCCCTGAAGATCCGCCCCGGGACATTGGGTTTTCTGCTTCAGCACACAGCCATTGATAATCGGTGGTTGATCTTCCTCGGCCATGTAATCAGCGGCCATAACCGGCGTTATAAAAAGTAGAATAGAAGCACCGATGAGCAGCTTCATAAAACAGACTCCACAGGTAGAGTGGCTGGAAAAGGGCCCAGTGTGCACCACCGGGCCCATGGAAAAGGGGCGGTCAGTTAGATGCTTGTGCCCAGGAAGGTAGCTTGAATACCCAGAACGAGCCGCCCTGAGAAATTGGCTTGGTCAGCTCGGCCATATCGCCGCCCCACAGAGGCACCGCACCGCCGTAACCGGAGGCAACCCCAACGTACTGCTCACCGTCCATTTCCCAGGTAACAGGGGATGAAATGATGCCGGAGCCAGTCTGGAACTGCCAAAGGACGTCGCCGGTTTCCGAGTTAAAGGCTTTCAGATACCCGTCGCCAGTTCCTGTAAAAACCAGCCCACCCTTTGTAGTAAGTACGCCGCCCCACAAGGGCATATTCTCTTTATGCTCCCATTCAATCTCGCCAGTCACCGGGTCCATGGCTCGCAAGATACCGACGTGGTCATCGTACATACGCTTGATACGAAAACCTTGGCCCAAGTAGGCTGCGCCTTTTTTATAGGTGATTTCTTCAGTCCAGTAGTCTTCCTTCCAATGGTTGGCCGGAATATAGAAAAGACCTGTGTCGGGGCTATAGGCCATGGGGTTCCAGTTTTTGCCACCGAGGAACGGTGGCGACACTTCAACGGATTCACCACGGGTTTTCCCTTCTGGCACGGGTGGCGGTCGCTGCCCTTCTACTTCAACTGGTCGGCCATCATCGCCAATGCTTGATGCCCAGGTAATATTGTCGACAAACGGGAAGGCTTTCTTGAAATCGCCGTTGGCACGATCAACAACATAGAAATAGCCGTTACGGTCGGCATGGCCCGTGGCCTTGACCGTTTTGCCGTCTTCGGTGTATTCAAACAGCACCAACTCGTTATTACCGGAAAAATCCCAGGCGTCGTTTGGTGTGTGCTGGTAGAACCATTTCACTTCGCCGGTGGTGGGGTCTACACCTACCTGGCCGGAGGTATAAAGGTTGTCATAGTCCGCCGGATTGCCACCAGGAGATGTGCGCTTCCAGGTATTCCACGGGGCCGGGTTGCCAGCACCAATTATGATGGTGTTGGTTTCGGCATCGAAGCTGGCGCTTTGCCAGGGTGCGCCGCCGCCATGGCTCCAGGCTTCGACCTTACCGGTTTCGGTTGTGGGGTCATCTGGCCAACTGGGTGCGCGAGGGTCGCCGGTGGGCGTGCTCTTTTCACCATTCAAGCGGCCATAGTGACCTTCCACAAAGGGTCGCATCCAGACCTCCTCGCCGGTATCCGGATTGCGTGCATAGAGTTTGCCCACCACACCGAATTCATCGCCAGAAGAGCCGTGTATCAGCAGAACCTTGCCGCTCTTCTGATCTTTGACCAGGGTTGGAGCGCCAGTCATGGTGTAGCCTGCCTCGTGATCGCCAAACTTCTCGCGCCACACCACCTTGCCGGTATCTTTATTCAGCGCCACTATGCCGGCGTCCAGCGTGCCGAAAAAAACCTTGTCGCCGAAGATTGCTGCACCGCGGTTGACCACATCACAACAGGGGCGAATACCCTCGGGCAGGCGATGACTGTACTCCCAGAGCTGTTTACCAGTTTTCGCGTCCAGGGCGAAAATTCGTGAGTAGGACGCGGTCACATAAATAACCCCATCATGCACCAGTGCCTGAGACTCCTGTCCTCGCTGTTTTTCGTCACCAAACGAGAACGACCAGGCCGGAACCAGGCGTTCCACGTTGTCACGGTTCAGTGTGTTCATGGGGCTGTAGCGCTGAGCTTTTGGACCAATGCCGTATCCCAGCACGTCGTGTGTGGTTTCGGCATCGTTGGCAATGTCTTTCCAGGTGACCCCCGCGGCATAGCTTTCGGTAGTGACCAGCCCGGTTGCAGATCCGAGGAGCAAAGCCAGACCGATCCCGTGGATCAGCGGATGTTTTTGACGGTGAATCTTCATACTCATTTCCTCACGTTGTTGTTGTGGTGTCTTCGCTGTTGGTGTTGACGCATTGAGTATTAGCTGCGAGCCGTGAGCGCAGCGACGGCAAAGTTCACTTGATAATCGGGAAAATGCCATGAAAAACCGGGAAAAATGCCCACCTACGTGCTTTGTCGCTGATAACGCAGAAATTTCAGGTGAGGCACTGAAGCTATCGTGCTTTGGCCTTCGCCCTGATTGCCTACGACTAAGGAACTAAGGCGAAGCCCCCAAAGTGGCATTCGGATTGTCGCCCCGGCTTTCTAGACTGGTTATCAGCAACTGGCATCTCATAAGTCCAATCGCCAGCGTACGAGGAATCAACAAAGGTAAGTGCAATGAAAATCTTCTTCTCACTCAAAGCGCTGACAACGGCGGCCCTGCTGGGAACCGCGGGTTTTGTATTGGCGCATGGCAATGTCACCCCGCAGCCAGTGGATACCGGCAACCTTCCTGTTCTGGGAGACGAACTTCTGGCAGAAAACCCGTTCCGTAAGGGCGGCTCACATGGTGATGCAAACTCTCTCGCAGTGGAGATTGGCGAAAGCGCCTATGCTGGCAACTGTGCCGGCTGCCACGGTATCAGGGCGATGTCTGGTGGGTTGACACCAGATTTGCGCGAGCTTACAGAATGGGACGACGAGTACTATATGGGTCGCGTTCAAAATGGTACCGATCGCGGTATGCCTGCGTGGAAGAAAACCCTGGACCAAAATGCTATTTGGGCAATTCGGACCTACGTTGAATCCTTGCCAAAGCCTGAGTAAATGGCGCTGGTTTCAGAATTCAAAAGGGCTGTTTTCGGGTCGGCTATATGCCGGCCTGCCGTCGTTGGGGGAGTGACAATGAAAGCGCTGTTTCGAGTTTTCGCATTGATGCTGCTGTTGCAAACGGGCTTTGCCCAGGAAGTGAACGACGGGAACGCGCTGCTGAACCGGCCCGCAGAGCGCACTTACGACATTATTATTGAGTCCGGTTATTTGAAGGTGGGGGTTTACCAGAATTTCCCACCTTATTCTTACACTGTGAACGGTGAACCGCAGGGTATTGATGTGGAACTTGGCAAGCGCATTGCCGCGGCCATGGGTGTGGATTTCAAAGTGCACTGGATCGTGCCGGATGAAAACCTGGGAGACGACCTGCGCAACAACGTATGGAAAGGCCATTACCTGGCGAAGCAACGCCTTGCCGATGTGATGATGCGCGTGCCTTACGACAAACAATACGCCTATATGCAGGATTCCACCGGCGAATACATGAACGAACAGGTGGTGCTGTTCGGGCCGTACCAGCAGGAAACCTGGCAAATTGCTTACAACCCGAAAAAGATGGACTCGGTGGAAACTGTCGCAATGTTCCAGTACCACCCGATTGGTGTGGAAATTGACACCTTGCCGGATTTCTATCTCTCGTCCGGGTTAAATGGTCGCTTGCGTGAACAGGTGCGCCATTACGCAAACGTTGGGGAAGCCTTCAGTGCCATGCGCGATGGCGAGGTGAACGCCGTCATGGGCATGCGCGCAGAAATCGACTATCAATTGTCAAAAGCCGAAAACAGTCAGTTCAAGCATGCGGGTAATGGTTTCCCGGGTATTAACAAGCAGGTTTGGGATGTGGGTATGGCGATCAAACACACACATCGACAGCTGGGCTATGCCCTTGAGGAGATCGTTGGCAAACTGGTGCAGTCTGGCGAGCTCAGCGAACTATTTTCTCGGTTTAGCCTGAGTTATAGCATCCCCCAATATTATCGGGAGTTCCTGAGCGACGAAGCGATTGCACAAGCTGAGAGTCGGCCCTGAAGTCGATTGTGACTAACGCATTACCCTGGAATTGGACTAAGCCCACGCCTTCAGCGTGGGCTTTTCTATTTGGGTCGTACGACCAAGTGATGAGAAAACCACTGCTGGGGAATCATTGTTGATTCGGCAGGCAAAGCGAAGAATCTGCATAGAGGCGGGAAAACTTCCCGGTTCACCGAAAACCGACAACAAGAGACTCGGAGAGCGCAACCATGAGATTGAACAGATTCGGCATTCGCATTGCAGTCAGCACCCTTGCGTTGGCAGTGTCTTGCGGCGCCCAGGCCGTAACCGACGAAGACATCCTCAACGATGCCAACACGCCAGAAGACGTTGTCACCTATGGTATGGGTACTCAAGGGCAGCGGTTCAGCACGCTTGCAAATCTGAACACAGATAATATCCAGTATTTGCAGCCCGCCTGGGCATTTTCCTTCGGCAGCGAAAAGATGCGCGGCCAGGAATCCCAGCCCCTGATAAAGGACGGTGTGATGTACGTGACCGCCTCCTACTCCCGCGTTTACGCCATTGACGCAAGAACCGGCGAAGAGCTTTGGCAGTACGATGCCCGCCTGCCCGACGGCATCATGCCTTGCTGTGATGTGGTTAACCGCGGCGTAGCCCTTTACGGCAACAAAGTATACTTCGGCACTCTGGATGCCAGGCTTGTGGCACTGAACAAGGATACAGGCAAGCCTGAGTGGATTAAGAAGGTGGCGGACTATCAGGCAGGATACGCCATCACTGCCGCTCCAATTATTATAAAAGGCAAAATAATTACCGGGGTAGCCGGCGGTGAGTTCGGCGTTGTTGGCAAAGTGGAAGCTTACGATGCTGAAACCGGTGACTTGGCCTGGACGCGCCCCACAGTCGAAGGCCATATGGGGTATGTGTATGAGGATGGCGAAAAAGTTGAAAATGGCATTTCTGGCGGCGAAGCCGGGCGCACCTGGCCCGGCGATATGTGGAAGACCGGCGGCGCAGCACCCTGGCTGGGCGGCACTTACGATCAGGATACCGATACGCTGTTTTTTGGCACCAGTAACCCATCGCCGTGGAACTCGCACCTGCGCCCGGGGGACAACCTCTTCTCCTCCTCAAGACTGGCCATTGATCCGGACGATGGCAGCATCAAATGGCACTTTCAGACCACACCCCACGACGGCTGGGATTACGATGGTGTAAATGAGTTGATTTCGTTTAACTACGAGGAAAATGGAAAAACCGTGATGGCTGCGGCCACCGCAGATCGAAATGGCTTTTTCTATGTTTTGAACCGTGAAAACGGTGACTTCATTCGTGGCTTCCCGTTTGTAGACAAAATCACTTGGGCCACGGGGCTTGACCCCAAGACTGGTCGGCCTATTTATGCCGAAAATGGGCGCCCGGGTGATCCTGCCGACATGGATGGAAGCAAAGGCGAAGCCGTTGTAGCTCAACCGGCATTTCTCGGTGGCAAAAACTGGATGCCCATGGCTTACAGCCAGAAAACTGGCCTGTTCTATGTGCCCTCTAACGAGTGGTCTATGGATATCTGGAATGAGCCGGTTTCTTATAAAAGAGGCGGAGCATTCCTGGGTGCCGGTTTCACGATAAAGCCTGCCAACGACGATTACATTGGCGTTTTGCGCGCCATGGATCCGAAAACCGGTGAGGAAGTGTGGCGCCATGAAAACCCGGCGCCTTTGTGGGGCGGCGTAATGACGACAGCGGGTGATCTGGTTTTCACCGGCACACCAGAGGGCTACCTGAAAGCCTTTGATGCCAAGACCGGTGAAGAGTTGTACAAGTTCAATACCGGCTCCGGTGTGGTTGGCACTCCGGTTACGTGGCAGATGGACGGCGAGCAGTTTGTCTCAGTGGCGTCTGGCTGGGGTGGGGCGGTACCGCTTTGGGGGGGTGAAGTGGCCAAAGTGGTCAAGCACTTTAACCAGGGTGGCACGGTATGGACCTTCAAGCTACCAAAGGACCGAGTTGCAAGCCAGTAATCCCAGGGTGCGATGAAATTGGGCGCCAGCAGGCCACGGCCAATATCGGTCGGCTGGCGACTACTACCAAGGGAGGAGTTTTTCGCCCCCATCGCAGCATTCAATGAGTAAGAGTTTGTGTCTACATTGGGTGGGTAAATGCGATAGCCCCCCGTTGGCGAGTAATAAATAAAACATGAGGTTGAAGCCATGATCTACGCACAACCAGGAACAGAAGGTTCCGTCGTTTCTTTTAAATCCCGTTATGGAAATTACATTGGCGGTGAGTGGGTTGCCCCGGTAAAAGGGCAGTATTTTGATAACATTACCCCTGTAACGGGTGATGTGATCTGTGAGATCCCGCGGTCGTCTGCAGAAGATATCGATCTGGCACTCGACGCGGCGCACAAGGCCGCCCCCGCGTGGGGGCGTACCTCGGCTCAGGAGCGCTCCAATATCCTTCTGAAAATTGCTGATCGCATTGAAGCCAATGTCGAAAAATTGGCGGTTGCGGAAACCTGGGATAATGGTAAAGCCGTCCGTGAAACCCTGAACGCCGACATTCCATTGGCTGCTGATCACTTTCGTTACTTTGCTGGTTGCATTCGTGCCCAGGAAGGCCATATGGGCGAAATTGATAACAACACCGTGGCGTACCATTTCCACGAGCCGTTAGGCGTGGTAGGGCAGATTATCCCCTGGAACTTCCCAATACTAATGGCCGCCTGGAAGCTGGGCCCGTGTCTGGCGGCGGGTAACTGTACCGTGCTGAAGCCGGCCGAGCAGACACCTGCGAGCATACTGGTGTTGATGGAGGTTATCGGCGACCTGCTGCCGCCAGGTGTACTCAACGTGGTTAACGGCTATGGCATTGAAGCCGGCCAGGCGCTGGCAACCAGCAAGCGCATTGCCAAAATCGCCTTCACCGGCTCGACACCGGTTGGGTCGCACATCCTTAAATGCGCGGCTGAAAACATCATTCCCTCAACCGTGGAGCTGGGAGGCAAGTCACCGAACATATACTTCTCTGACGTAATGAAGGCCGAGCCTGAATTCATAGACAAGTGTGTGGAAGGTCTGGTTCTGGCTTTCTTCAATCAGGGTGAAGTGTGTACCTGTCCTTCCCGAGCCATTGTGCAGGAAGACATGTATGACGAATTTATAGAAAAAGTGGTCGCCCGCACCAAGGCAATCAAACGTGGTAACCCACTGGACACCGACGTACAAGTAGGCGCTCAGGCCAGCAAGGAACAGTTCGACAAGATCATGTCGTACCTTGAAATTGGCAAGCAGGAAGGTGCCCAGGTGTTGACCGGCGGTGGCCGAGAAAACCTGGAAGGCGATTTTGCTAACGGTTTCTACATCCAGCCCACGCTGTTTAAGGGCGAAAACAAGATGCGCGTGTTCCAGGAGGAAATCTTCGGCCCGGTTGTGGGGATAACCACGTTCAAAACTGAGGAAGAGGCGCTCGCCATTGCTAACGATACCGAGTTTGGTCTGGGTGCAGGGGTTTGGTCCCGTGATACCCATGTTGCCTATCGTATGGGTCGCCAGATCCAGGCTGGTCGGGTGTGGATGAACTGTTACCACGCGTACCCGGCCCACGCCGCTTTTGGTGGTTACAAGAAATCCGGAATTGGTCGCGAAACCCATAAGTTGGCGCTGGATCACTACCAGCAAACCAAGTGTATGCTGACCAGTTACGACATTAACCCGCTGGGCTTTTTCTGATTGTAATGCTATCGGCCAGCTCCTCCACACAGGTTGGTTGGTAAACTGCACAGGGAATGTGCGACTTCTTTCCCCGGCGTCTGTCGGGGAGTTTTTGTGGAGACCCCTGCATTTGTGTCGCTCTCTTTTGGCCCTTCGTGGGCCTTTTTTGCTTTTTGGGATTGCTGATGCATCGCTCTGCCCCCTTTAGCTCCTGCCAAACTGCAACTAAAGGCGACCTGAAAACAGTGCGAAAGTACCATGTTGGTGGCTTTCGGCTGCCTTTACGATGGAGTTTGGGGATGCGGTGATCATCACCGAACGTTTCCTGATGCCCAAATAATCATGACAAAAGAGGTGAGCATTATGTGGACAAAGCCAGCTTATGAAGACCTGCGTATCGGTTTCGAAGTCACTATGTACTTCGCTAATCGCTGAAGACTGAAGCGGCCGGTGCCTGGGCACCGGCCGCTTTACTTTCGGAGCTTCTGCTTATGTATCTTCAGGTTCTTGGTTCGGCGGCAGGTGGCGGTTTTCCTCAATGGAACTGCAATTGCGCCAATTGCGATGGCTTGCGAAAGGGCACTATTAACGCTCGTGCACGTACACAGTCGTCCATTGCCATCAGTGAAGACGGTGAGCGTTGGATTCTGTTCAACGCCTCCCCCGATATTCGTGCTCAGTTGGCATCGTTTCCAGCTATGCAGCCAGCGCGCGCCCTGCGTGATACCGGTATTGAGGCTGTGGTGCTGATGGACAGCCAAGTGGATCATACGACGGGCCTGTTAACGCTGCGAGAAGGGCTACCACTTGATCTATGGTGTACGGCGCAGGTACACGAAGACCTCAGTTCCGGCTTTCCGCTGTTCCCGATGCTGGCGCACTGGAACGGTGGGTTGCGCTGGCAAGAAATCCCGCTTGATGAGGGCGCGCCAGAAGCCTTTGTTGTTCCTTGCGCCCCGAATCTGAAACTGACGGCTATTCCCCTGTTGAGTAATGCGCCGCCGTATTCGCCGCGAAGGGATCAGCCGCACCCTGGCGATAATATTGGCATTTTTATCGAGGACACACGTACGGGTAACACTGTGCTATACGCTCCCGGGCTAGGTAAGCCCGATGCGAACATTCTGCAGTGGATGCGCAAAGCCGACGTTTTGATGGTGGATGGCACGGTGTGGCACGACGACGAAATGATCCGCCAGAAAGTAGGCACCAAAACCGGTCAGGCCATGGGCCATCTGGCCCAGAGTGGCCCGGGTGGGATGATTGAGGTACTGGATTCTGTGCCCGCCAAATATAAGATTCTGATCCACATCAACAACACGAATCCGATTCTGAATGAAGACTCTGATGAGCGAGCGCAATTGATTCAGCACGGCATCGATGTGGCTTGGGACGGAATGCATATTGATCTGTCGGAGAAGCTATGAGCGCCATCGTCAATACTGCCATGAACGCGACAGAGTTTGAGCGAGTGCTGCGCAGCAAGGGGCAGTATTACCATATTCACCACCCGTATCACCGGGCCATGTATGGCGGACAATGCAGCCCTGAACAAGTCCGGGGCTGGGTAGCCAACCGGTATTATTACCAGATCATGATTCCGCGTAAAGACGCCGCCATTATGGCTAATTGCCCTGATGCCGAGGTTCGCCAACAGTGGTTGCAACGCATTCTTGATCACGATGGTCACAACTCAGATGCAGGCGGCATCGAAGCCTGGTTGTGCTTGGCAGAGGCTGTAGGGCTTACCCGAAAAGAGGTGATTGACCAGCGTCATGTGCTGCCAGGTGTGCGTTTTGCGGTAGATGCCTACCTGAACTTTGCGCGCCGTGCCAGTTGGCAGGAGGCAGCGTGTTCGTCTCTAACGGAACTGTTTGCACCGGAAATTCACCAGTCCCGTCTGGACAGCTGGCCGCAGCATTATCCGTGGATAGACGATTCTGGTTACCACTATTTCCGCAAGCGCCTCTCGGAAGCCCGTCGCGATGTGGAGCACGGCCTGGCGATTACGCTTGAGCATTTCACCACCGCCCCCGAGCAGGCCAGAGCCCTGGATATCCTGCAGTTCAAGCTGGATATTTTGTGGAGCCTTCTGGACGCACTCACGATGGCTTACAGCCATAACACACCACCGTTTCACACGGTGACAGATCAGCAAATCTGGCACCGGGGGCTGTAATGGCAAATCTTGCAGAAAACGCGATCAAAACCACAGACATTCCTCGTTTTCGTCGTGGGTTCCGGTTCCAGTGGGAGCCCGCACAGAGCGGTCATGTGTTGCTGTACCCTGAGGGTATGGTGAAGCTTAACGAGAGCGCCGGTGCGATACTGGGTGAGATCGATGGCCAGCGTTGCGTGCAGGATATTGTGGCTGAGCTAGAGGCAGCGTTTCCTCAAACCGGTGCTCTGGAGGCCGACGTGATCGAATTTCTGGACCACGCCAGGCAGCAACACTGGATTGAACTCTCATGACTTCTCTGACCTCCAGTTTGACAGGACAGAAGCCAACCGGCATCGGCCCCCCGTTGTGGCTGCTCGCCGAGCTGACCTATCGTTGCCCTCTGCAATGTCCTTACTGCTCAAATCCCCTGGATTTTGCCCAGTCCGAGACTGAGCTCAGCACTGAGGAGTGGGTCAGGGTTCTGCGCCAAGGCCGTGAAATGGGCGCGGCACAACTGGGGTTTTCCGGGGGCGAGCCGCTGGTGCGCCAGGATCTGGGCGAGTTGATCGCCGAGGCACGTCATCTGGGATATTACAGCAACCTTATTACGTCTGGCTTAGGGCTGACCCAGGCCAAAGTCGAGTCATTTGCCGAGGCCGGGTTGGATCATATTCAGGTTAGCTTTCAGGCGTCCGATCCGGAATTGAATAACGCCGTTGCAGGCTCTCGCAAGGCATTTGAGCAAAAGCTGGCCATGGCCCGTGCGGTGAAAGAGGCAGGGTACCCCATGGTTCTCAACTTTGTGATTCACCGTCATAATATCCATCAGATGAATGACATAGTTGCGTTGTGTGATCGCCTGGGCGCAGATTACGTCGAGCTGGCCACGTGTCAGTACTACGGCTGGGCTTTCAAGAATCGTGAAGGGCTGATGCCGTCGCGGGCACAGCTGGAAAAAGCCGAGCATGAAGTGAATCAGAATCGAGCCCGCCTTTTGGATGAAGGCTCGGCCATGCAGCTGATTTTTGTTACTCCCGATTACTATGAAGAACGCCCAAAACCGTGCATGAATGGCTGGGGCAGTCTTTTTTTGACGGTGGCTCCAGACGGCACCGCCTTACCCTGCCACAGCGCTCGCCTGCTGCCGATCGACTTCCCCAATGTGCGCGATAAAGACTTGAAGCACATCTGGTACGAAAGCTCAGGTTTTAATCATTATCGTGGCGACAGCTGGATGCCAGAGCCGTGTCGGTCCTGTGATGAGAAGGAAAAGGATTTTGGTGGCTGTCGTTGCCAGGCATTTTTGCTTACCGGTAATGCCGATAACGCCGACCCGGTGTGCAGTAAATCGCCTCATCACGATCGCATTCTGGCCGCGCGCCAGGCCGCTGACCATGCTACCGCAGGTATAGAGGAGCTGACCTATCGCAACGCCGGCAACTCCCGTTTGTTCTTTCGCAGCTGAGTCGCCCGTCGGGTTATTGAGTGCGGCTGAGGCGTGCGCTGGTTATATCCAACGCAGTGGCTTGGTCGCTTCGCAAACCGGTGTATTCTGGCTGCAAAGTGACCCTGACACTGGCGCGAATCAGGTTTGGCGGATACGTGACTTGGCTTCGACCCCATTGGCCACGCCCTACCTGAACATTCGCAGCCGGGTGAATGGGTATGGTGGCGGTGCATTGGCGGCGGCTCCGGAGGGCGTGTACGTAGTCACTGACGATCAGCACATCTGCTTTATTACCAGCGAAGAAAGCAGCAGCCAGGTGCTGACCACCGATGCGGCGGCGTATGGCGGGCTGGTGTCAGACCCGTTGCGACAGCGTGTGCTGGCGGTGCGTGAAACGGGTGAGGGAGTTGCAGAGGGTCGACAGCAACTGGTGGCGCTGGTGCGCACGGGTGAGTTGACGGTGCTGCATGAAGGTGAAGACTTTTACGGTGCGCCGGCACTCACAGCTGATGGTAAAAAGATTGCCTGGGTGACCTGGCAATTGCCTGATATGCCTTGGTTACGTACTCGCCTGTGGACAGCAAGTGTTACTGAAAGCGGCACGTTAGAGCATGTTCAGAGTCATCCGTCGCCCAATGAAGGTTCTATTCAACAGCCAGTTTTTTCCGGTCAGGCATTGTGGGTTTTGTCTGACCATGAAGGTTGGTGGCAACCCTGGCAGGTGGATTATCAGAGCGCAGAAAGTGGTTGGTTAAAAGCTGCGGCTACGCCCGAACGAGATCATGCCAATGCGCCCTGGCAGCTCGGTGAAAGTCACCACTGTCCATTACCTGGCGATTGTTGGGCCCGGATCCGTTATCACGACGGATACGGTGAGTTATGGCTCACTTGCCCAGGCTACCCAGAGCCGGTGCGCATTTCGTCTGAGTTTAGCGATTTTCGCAGCTTGTGCACTGTTAACGGCATGCTTTACGCGATTGCAAAGTCGCCACATCGCCTCGATGCGGTTCTTCGGATTGATCCACCCAGCGCCCAGGCCTGTGTTATTGCGGGTGGGGAGCCTGCACTGCCCGGGCACACTCTCGCGCGCCCCCTCGCATTTAGAGTGCCCGCTGCCAGTGCGGAGCTGGCGCCTCCCCAGGGTTTTCTATATGCGCCACTGACGGCGGGTAATCAACCGCCAAAATTGATTCTCATAGCCCATGGTGGGCCTACCTCTGCAGCCTACCCGGTGTTCAACCCTCAGATACAATTCTGGTGCCAGCGGGGCTTTGCCGTAGCCGAGGTGAACTACCGCGGCAGCAGTGGATTCGGCCGTGCCTTCCGCTTAGCCCTGGCAGACCGGTGGGGTGATTTGGATGTAGAGGACATGGCGCGCGCAGTGGATTGCCTGGTTGGCGCCGGTCGGGCAGACCCCGAGCGGGTATTTATCCAGGGTCGTAGTTCTGGTGGCTACACGGCTCTGATGGCATTGAGCACAGATCAGCGCTACAGCGCCGGTGCCAGCTTGTTTGGTGTCACTGATCCGGCCCGGTTGCGACGTATGACACACCGCTTTGAATCCGGCTACCTGGATTGGCTTTTAGGCGACCCCGAGGAACATCCACAACGCTGGCAAATGCGCACGCCCAGGCTGCGCGCGGCAAAAATGGTCGCGCCAGTGATCTTTTTTCAGGGAGGGCAGGACAAAGTGGTTGTGCCGGAGCAAACCCGCGCCATGGTGTCAGCAATGCACAAAGCCGGACAAGCCCCGGAGCTGCATTGGTTTCAGGACGAGGGCCATGGCTTTTTACAGCAGGCGAATCAGGCCGCCATGCTTGAGCGACTCTATCGCTTTTATCAAAGGCATAGCCGAAAGGCCAGTGAATGAACACAAAGCTTGAGTTAAACTCTCAACTATTACGATAAAAACAAATATAACGTTGAGTTCGTTTTCATGGGTCATGACATATCTGCATTAAGAAAATTTGTCTCGCCAGAGATCGTATTTGGAGCTGGGTCGCGCAAGTCAGTTGCCAACTTCGCCAGCAATTTCGGTGGGAAGCACGTGTTTTTGGTGTCAGACCCAGGTGTTTCGGCAGTTGGCTGGGTGGGCGAAATCGTTACCTTACTGGCCGATGTAGGCATACGCACTACCGTCTATACCGGGGTTTCTGCGAATCCCCGGGTTGATGAGGTCATGGCTGGCGCAGAGCTCTACAAATCCTCAGAGTGTGACGTGATTGTTGCCATAGGAGGCGGCAGCCCCATGGACTGCGCCAAAGGCATTGGCATTGTTGTCAGTGATGGTCGGCACATTCTGGATTTTGAGGGAGTGGATACCATCGACCACCCACCGCCACCGATGATCCTGATTCCAACAACCGCCGGTACCTCAGCCGACGTGTCACAGTTTGCGATCATTTCCGATCCCATACGTCGCTTCAAGTTTTCCATCATAAGTAAAGCGATTGTGCCGGACGTCTCGTTGATCGATCCGGAAGTGACCGAAACCATGAGTAGCTATCTGACCGCCTGCACCGGGGTAGACGCTCTGGTTCATGCCATTGAAGCCTACGTGTCTACCGGCAGTGGGCCACTGACAGACTCACATGCACTCGAAGCCATCCGTTTGATTAACCGTAATCTGGAGCCGTTGGTAGCGAATACTGCAGATCCGTATTTGCGCGAGCAAATCATGCTGGCTTCCATGCAGGCCGGCCTGGCATTCTCCAACGCAATCCTCGGGGCTGTGCATGCGATGTCACATAGCCTGGGAGGTTTTCTGGATTTGCCCCATGGTTTGTGCAACGCCATGTTGTTAGAGCACGTGGTGGCTTATAACTTCCGTTCTGCGGAGGAGCGTTTTCGCCGAGTTGCGGAGGCTATGGATATCGATACCCGCGGTATGGGCCGGCCGGAAATTCAGAAACGACTGATGAACCGTATCATCCTGCTCAAGCGCACCGTCGGCCTGGAAGCGAAGCTCTCTGAGTTGGGTGTCAGCGTGTCTGATATCCCGTCCCTTTCGGGATTTGCCTTACAGGATCCGTGTATTTTGACAAATCCCCGTAAGTCGTCACTCAGAGACGTTCAGGTTGTTTATGAAGAAGCCCTCTGAGCGAACGGGTGATTATGGCATTAGTGACCTGCTGGGGCTTGGCAGTCAGTCTGCCCGCAAGAACTACTATCCGGCACTGCAAAAGCAAATAGAGGAGTTGGAGCAGGAGCGAAACCGCTACAAGTGGCTTTTCGAAATGGCGCTACACGGCATTTTTCAGGGTGATCTACGGGGCGGTTTTTTAGCCTGCAACCCGGCCATGGCCAAGATTTGCGGTTACTCAAGTCCTCAGGATCTGCAAGCCCGTGTTATTCGTTTGCGTGAGCAGCTTTTTTGCAGTGCCAGTGAGTTCGATACGCTGCGTCAGGAATTACTTGATAGTGGCAGTATAAGTGCGCGCGAGATTCGCCTGTCTCGTGCCGACAATACAGCCGTTGACGTGGCGATCACCCTGTTAAGAAGGCCCGATTTAGGCCCGGAGGTGGTTGAGGCATTTGTGGCCGATATATCCGAGCGGGTTCAGGCGCGAAAAGAACTGGTGCAGATTAACGCCGATCTTGAATGCCGGGTAAAAGACCGCACCCAAGCGCTGCAGGATGCCAATGTAGGATTGCATTTCCAGATAGCCGAACGTGAAAAGGCTGAGCGTGAGTTGGTAATTGCTGCAGAGGCTGCGGCGGATGCGAATCGTAGCAAAGACAAATACCTGGCAGCGGCCAGCCATGACTTGCTGCAGCCTCTGAACGCGGCGCGTCTGACTATTTCGGCACTCCAGGATAGCGCCCTGCCGGCAGAAGAGGCGAGGATGGTACATCAGGTGCACCGCGCTCTGGAGGGGGCAGAGGATTTACTTGCAGATCTGTTGGATATATCAAAACTGGATCAGAAGGCAATGGTGCCGGACTTGGCCTTGACCGACATCGCTGCTTTGGCCAAGGGGCTGGGTCAGGAGTTCGAATCTGTAGCGGCGAATGCTGGCATCGGACTAAGAGTGCGCACAATTCCGGCGCTGGCGAAAACAGATCAGCGCATGCTCACGCGGATTCTACGCAATTTGCTGAGTAATGCCTTCCGCTATACTCGCAGTGGACGTGTACTGTTGGCTTTGCGGGCCCGCCACGATAGCCTGCGTATTGAAGTGTGGGATACCGGTGTAGGCATTGAAGAAAGCAAATTACAGGATATTTTCACGGAATTTCACCAGCTCTTGCCGCAGGGAACGGGAGGACGCCAAGGTGCCGGGCTTGGTTTGGCCATTGTTGACCGTATGGTGTCGGTGTTGGGCTACCAGATGGACGTTGTGTCACGGCCCGGGCGAGGCTCACGATTTTCGCTACAGCTACCGATTGAGAGGCACACGGTTGCCAGCAAAATCGAGCAGCCTTTAGCTGCGGCCCTGCCTGGCTTTGCTGGCACGCGGGTATTGGTGATTGATAACGAGCCAGCCGTGCTTGAGAGTATGAAGCTATTGTTGGAGCGGTGGGGCTGTTTAGTGATTACCTGCCCTGACGAACACCAAGCTCTGGAGTACCTTCAGCAGGCAGAAGACCTGCCGGCTGCGATGCTGGCCGACTATCATCTTGATGATGAAAAAACAGGCTGGCAGGCGATTGAGGCTGTACGCACGTTATTGGGTAAGCGATTGCCTGCGGCGCTGGTTACAGCAGACTGCAGCTATGAACTGCGCAAGCAGATGCGAGTGCATCATTTGCCTATCTTGAACAAACCGGTAAAGCCCAATCGCCTGCGGGCATTGCTGACAAGTTTACTTTCCGAGAATTAGCACAATGCCCTTGCCAGTAGGAGTCGTACTGTAAGCGAGGAAGCGTGGATTACCGGCCGCAGAAATCGACCAACAAAAGAAGGCTGAACTCAATCCCAGTAGGGCGGATTGCCAAAGTAACCATCGATAAAATCAACGAAACTCCGGACCTTGCTCGCCAACAGCTGTCGGTGTGCATACACCGCGTAGAGCCCCATGGTTTCGGGTTCGTACTCCTGCAGAATAACCTGCAGCTTTCCTTCCTTGATTGCCGGGCCTGAGATAAACGTAGGCTGCAAGGCGATCCCTGCTCCGGCAATAGCGGCTTCGACCAGCACATCCCCGTTGTTGCTGGTCATACCGTTACTGTCGTTCTGGCCGTTGTTTTGCAGCCACCGATGTAGGGGTTGACTGGCGTCCAGCTCGATGTAGCTGTAACGCAGGTAACGGTGGCCCTGAAGATCTTCGAGGTGTTGCGGAGTGCCGTTTTGTTTGAGGTATGCAGGTGAGGCGCACACCACTATCCGAATCGGTGCAATCCGTTTGGCGATCAGTGAAGAGCTTTTCAAGTGGCCGATCCGCAGGACGACGTCGAACCCCTCCTCAACCACGTCTACCTTCCGATCGTTCAGCTGCAAATCGATGCCTACGCCCGGGTGAGCCTTCTGAAACTCGCTCAGCAATGGCGCCATATGGCGGATAGCGAAGGATACAGGCGCACTGATTCGTAGCACGCCCCTGGCTTCGGTTTGCAGGTCTCCAATCTGGCTCTCCATGTCATCAATGTCGTGCAGCACCTGTTGCGCTCGCTGATGATAGCTGGTGCCCGCCTCAGTCAGGTGAATCTGCCGGGTAGTGCGATTGAGCAGGCGTACACCCAAGTGTTGCTCAAGCTGGGAAACGTACTTGCTGACCAGCTGTGGGGACATGTCGAGCTTGTCGGCAGCGCGGGTGAAGGCGCCTTCATTCACCACTGTAACGAAGGCGCGCATGGCCTCGATACGATCCATAGGTTCATCCTGGCTTTGTAAACTTTTCAATTATCAACAAATTGTTGATAGTGAACCAATGGTTGCCATCTTATTCTTCTGGATAGGCGATAGTAAAGTAGGTTCATCATCTGGAGCACAGCTTCAGGAGGAAACCAACAGGTCACTATTCGAGGAATTATTATGAACTCCAAACTTGCACAAGCACTGTTCAATTCCAACGGCGGTTACGCGTCGCTGATTCTTCGGGTACCGGTTGGTCTGATTTTGGCGGCACATGGCGCGCAGAAACTCTTCGGCTGGTTCGGTGGCTATGGTCTGGAAGGAACCGGGCAGTGGATGGCCAGCCTTGGCCTGGAGCCGGGCTATCTGATGGCTTTGATGGCGGGCGTTGCGGAGTTCTTCGGTGGACTGGCATTGGTGCTGGGTCTGTTGACGCGTCCGGCTGCACTGGTTACGGCATTTGCCATGCTGGTTGCAATTTTCGCTGTGCACATTGGTAACGGACTCTTCATGGCTAACAATGGCTACGAGTTTGCCTTGACCCTGTTCGTGGTGACCTTGGCTCTCGCCATTCAGGGCGCTGGACGGTTTTCACTGGACAGGGTGTTGCTGAAGCGCCTGCCACTCTCAAAAATCTAACCCATTATCAATGCCCGCATGGCAATCTGCCAGCGTCTTCACACACAGTAGTCAGCATGAGGCCTTTCACCAGAAATTGTTTACCATGATTGAGTGGTGCAAAAAGTACCAAACAACACATTTAAAGGATCAGATTGATCCAAAGGAGAAAGAGCAATGAAGATATTGGCCATTAGCGGCAGTTTGCGTAAAGGTTCCTTCAATACCCAGCTACTGAAAACGGTTGCAGAGTTTGTCGATCAAGACACATCAATCGAAGTGTTCGATCTTGCTGATGTGCCACTCTACAACGGCGATCTGGATGGTGACACCAAGCCAGCACCGGTGCAGGCTTTGCTGGAAGCTATCGCCAGTGCCGATGGTCTGTTGATCGCTACCCCGGAATACAATTACAGCGTCCCCGGTGTACTGAAAAATGCCATTGACTGGGCCTCGCGACCGGCATTTAAGTCGGTTATATGCGGCAAGCCTACCGGCGTGATGAGTAGCTCGATGAGTACTATCGGTGGCGCCCGCGCTCAGGTTCATCTGCGTGACGTTCTGCTGGCAACCCTGACGCCGGTGTACCTGGCGCCGGATTTTGCCTTGGCCTCTGCGCATACCGCTTTTGATGAGAATGGTCGTTTGGTTGATGAAGGCACCCGCAACTTTCTACAGAAGTACATGACAGGCTATACCCAATGGGTGGCTAATCAGAAGGGCTGAAAGTTACGTGGTAGATGGAGGATTCAGTTGATGACGCGCTCCACCGGAACGCTCAGTGAGCACACCGCTCAGCCGGTATTATTTATTCCCCACGGCGCCGGCCCCTGTTTTTTTATGGACTGGAATCCGCCCGATGCCTGGGGCGGCATGGCCGCCTTCCTGAAGGGGATAGTAGCGACTTTGCCGTCCCGTCCGCGTGCCATCCTGCTGATCTCTGCGCACTGGTTGGCACCGGAATTCAGTGTAACGGTGGGCGCAAAACCCGAGCTGATTTATGATTACTACGGGTTTCCCGGGCATACCTATGAACTTACATATCCGGCCCCCGGAGCACCGGAACTGGCTGAGCGTGTATCGGGTCTGTTGACGGCTGCAGGGCTGACCAGTTGTCAGGATAGCCAGCGCGGTTTCGATCACGGCATGTTTATACCGCTGAAGCTGATGTTCCCCGATGCCGATATTCCCGTGGTGCAACTGGCTCTGCGAAACAGCCTCGATCCAGCGACGCATCTGGCCGCCGGAGAGGCTTTGCAGGCACTGCGTAACGAGGGTGTACTGATCATTGGCAGTGGCATGAGCTTCCACAATATGCATGGCTATGGTGATGCAAGCTTCACACCACTCTCGGAGGCTTTCGATGACTGGCTCACTCAGGCCGTTGAGGCCGATCCCAGCCAACGCCAGGCAGCATTGCTAGACTGGGCTAACGCACCCTGTGCCCGTCAATGCCATCCGCCGGGCGGTGAGGAACACCTGATGCCGCTTATGGTGGTAGCCGGCGCTGCCGGCCAGGACGTTGGCCAGAAGGTCTATTCGGAACAGGTGTTAAAAACACAGCTTTCAGCCCACCGTTTTGGCTGAACAGGTGGAGCGCAAAGTAAATGAGGGTCGTTCTGAAAAGATCGTCCTGATACGGCAAAAACAGAATGTTCTTACAGCCACGAGCCACATTAAACGGGAGATCCTGCAATGATTGAACTTCGCCCCCACAGTCAACTCGGCGGCGCTCACCATGGCTGGCTGGATACCCGCCACCATTTTTCGTTTGCTGAATATTACGACCCTAATCGCATGCACTGGGGAAATCTCAGAGTCTGGAATGACGATACCATTGCCCCGCGTTCGGGTTTTCCACGCCATCCGCATCGCGACATGGAAATTATCACCTATGTTCGCAAAGGTGCCATTACGCACCAGGACAGTCTTGGCAACAAGGGCCGCACTGAGGCCGGCGATGTTCAGGTGATGAGTGCCGGAACAGGCATTGCGCACAGCGAGATGAACGAAGAAGACGAAGCTACTCAGATCTTCCAGATCTGGATTATGCCCAATGAAGCCGGTCTGCCACCGACCTGGGGCACCAAGCCGTTTCCAAAGACTGAGGGCGGTGGATCTTTCGTTACCCTCGCCAGTGGTATTCCCGGCGATGGTGAGGCTTTGCCGATCCGAACAGATGCTCGCATGGTAGCAGCAACCCTGACGGCAGGTCAGAGTGCCGAGTACCACATCGCTGCAGGGCGCAAGGTCTATCTGGTGCCAGCAACCGGCAAGATCGAAATAAACGGAGTGACAGCTTCAGCCGGTGACGGCGTTGCGATCAGCGACGAACGACTGCTGAAGGTCAGTGCCCAGGAAGACAGCGAAATTGTGCTGATGGACGTGGCATAAGCAAACAGTTCTCTGCTCAGGCTAACCACCCCAGGATCTGGTCATGCACAACTTTATTGTCGAGCAGGTCCAGGTGGTTCAGCTTTTCGAACACGCGGCAGTCTTCCGGGCGGATCGACAGTTTTTTCAAATCATCAGAATGCTGCCCTTTGGCACTGTCGAGCCGAACCAGGAGATCCCCCAGCATCGTGCTTGGGAAATCAGACATATGTTTGCCGATCGTCGCGGCTATGAAATAGTGTCGAGTTCCTTCGCGCAGTGGTATCGGTTTGCGATAGTCCGGGTGAAAGTCATCCTGATCGATGCCCTCCCAGTCCTCGTCGAGCAAATTGCCATGCCGCAGATCCTTGATGCCCGCGCTGGTGTGCCTGCCGAGCGCGAACGGGCTGGCGTAGCGGAACTGGTTCATAATGAAGGTCAGCAAATGTCCGGCCTTGGCCAGTGCTGCGCCGTGATGGGGTGAGCCGAGGTAAAGTGCATTTTTCAACCGTCTGGTCCAGAGCAGATCAAGTTCATTGCCGTACCAGCAGGCGCTGCGGATAACGAGCCCACCCATGCTGTGGCCAATCAGGGTCAGCTCCTCAACTTCAACCGGCCAGGTTTCAATCAGCCGCTGCAATTGCTCGCTCAGTTCCTTGCCATTGCTGGAGATATGCCTGCCTGTGTTGTAACTGAGATACAGCGGAGTGAAACCATGGACCCGCTGTAGTTCTGTACCCAGATTCCCTTCATTGTGTCCTTTCCAGTATTCATGAGAGAGACATAGGCCGTGAACCAAAACCACGATCCGAGAGCTGGCGTCCGGAATCCTGTCGCTGACACTTGCTGAGCCAGGCTGTAGTTTCTCGCCCTGACTGTTTCTGAAATGCATGCTGATCGCCAGAGGATTGTTACTGGCTTCCAGATGGTCTCCACACACACCATTCAGTGCAGCTGCAACTTTCACGCTTTGTGGTGAAAGTGAGGGCTCTTCTTGCGCTGAGAAGCCATCGAGTGATCGATGCAATCCCTGTTGCAGCATGGAGGTGGTCGACTGAATGACCTTGTAAGTTCGGCCCCGCTTCACCTCGGGCGGCTCTCCCGTGAGATCCCGCAGCCGGTTCAGTGGATTTACCTCTCTCGCAATCGTGCGATGCATTTTTTCGACGATGTCAGTAACGCCACCGGTAACATCCAGAAGCAGTTGAGCCGAACCCTGTAACGACTTGATTGATACCATTGTGCATTCCTCAGCGTGCTCAGACAGTTCTGACTTATGGATACGGGGTATGCGTTGCAACCTACTACAAGGTCGCATTTCTAAGGTTCAAGCGCATGCACAATCGGTGTAAATATTATGGCGAGTCCCGTGGCTTTGTCCGTGAGCTATTCGCTGTATACTGCGTGCATCAAGAACGACCTGCCGTTAGGGGAAATCAGTTTGTCTGGCGAGACTGTAAGCTACGGATTGGAAAGCATCGTCCTGCACCATTCCTTCAAGCAAGTGAAGGGACGAACCATCAAAATCGACTGCCGTGAACGAACGCACCTGGGTGGTGTGAACGGCGCCGGTAAAACCTCTGTGCTGGCGCTTGTTCCGGCTTTTTTTGGCGAAGAGCCAGAGCGGATAGTAACCAAGGCGTCGGGCAAACTGTCCTTTCTGGACTATTACCTGCCGACGTTTCAAAGCCTGATCATTTTCGAGTACCGGCGCCATACGGGGCTTTATTGCTCCGTAATGTATCGTCACTCTCAGGGAAAGCCCTGCTACCGGTTTGTGGCCGGGTCCGCCGAGGAAACCTTCTTCTCGCCAGAAGTGAAGGAGCTTCTTCAAACCGGCGCCAGCGCAGATGACGTTTTCGCAGCCCTTCGGAGGCGCGGTACAACTGTCTCCAAAAATATCGATACAATTACCAACTACCGGGCAATTATCCAGCGCAATCAGAAGTTGCTGAAGCGGCTTCCTGCGGATGCCCGATCGCTGCGTGCGCTGGCTGCTGAATTCGGTCTGGGTGACAGCGACACCCAGATGACCAACATTGAGCGGCTGACGCACGTGGTGTTGAACAAGCACCGGCTCCTGAGCAGTTTCAAGGCGATGATCTGCGAAACGCAGTTTGAAAACATCCACCAGCACGCCAAGCCCCGGGCCATTGATCGTAAAGATCTGATTGCAGACATACAGAGCCTTTCTGCCTTTGCGGACGAGGAAGAGAAAATTCGTGAATGCCTCAGAAAGGACGCCGAGCGCCGCGCGATTCTTGAGCAAGCGGATAAAACCGTCGCCAATTTGTTTGTGACTGTTGAGGAAGCGCGGGAAAAAGCGAGTGAGCTGGGCCAGCAAAAGGAACGGCTTGAGGCACAGAGAACAGACCGGCGAGCGGAGTTTGAGGATACAGATCGCCAGCTTGCCCGCCAGGTTACTGATCACAACGCCGATTTCGAAAATCTTGATGCACAAGTTGCGGCTCTGCACCAACAGAACGACAAGTACGAGGCCGATGGCCTGTCTGATCTGGCCCAGAGCTTTGACAACCTGCCCGATTATCGCCAGCGCCTGGCGACCGCACAGGCTGATTACGACAGTCTGACAGGTAAGGCGTCTGCCATTGAGAGCGAGTACGAGTTTGAGAAGCAGAATATCCAGCGCGAGCATGAAAAGCACCAGGCCCAGCGGCAGCAGCGATTGCGGGAGGCTGGTGACGCGCTTACCTCTGCGAAGCACGCATACGATCTGAAACTGAATTCCATCAAAACGAACCAGGTCACTGCGGTTTCTGAATACAAAGATACGCGGTCGGCAGAGCGGTCGGAGCTGACGAACGAACAAGCGCGCTTGTCGGCGCTCAAAGAAAGTCCGGGTCAGACGGACGCGGAGCAGCAGGAAATTGCCGTTGCTGAGCAGGCTTCCGAGGAAGCGTCCGAGCAGGTCGCGCAGGCGCACGAAAATCGTCTGGAAGCCGGCCGCAAACGAGATCAGGCTGATCGCGACTGGAAAGCGGCCCAGGATCAGGTTCAGCACATGGACATAAACGTCCAGGAACTGGAAGACCGGTTTAACGAGCTTCAGAGGCAGATCACTCCGGCAGATGGTACCTGGCTATCTCAGTTACGCGCTCAGGACCCCGAGTGGGGCAACCGCTTGGCCAAGGTTGTTGACCCGCAGTTGCTGCACAGAAAAGACCTGGCGCCTACTCTCGATCTGCATGCCAGTGGTAACGCTGTTATGGGCTGGCAACTGGCATTGGATGTTCTGCCAATTCCTGATTTTGCAGCATCTGAAGATGCGTTGCAGGAGCGCAGCCGAAACATAGATGCAGATCGCCAGACTGCAATCAAACAGCGGGCAGAAGCTGAGCGAGAAGCACGGCGCCGGCATGACACATACAAGGAACGCACTGCAGCCGCCGATCGGCTGGAAACGGAGTTCTCGCTGGTTGAGCGCACTCGCAGCAACGCCCAGAACAAGCTGGGCAATGTACGCCAGCGTGTTAAAGAAGCGCAGGCAGCCCGGATTGCAAAGATCACAAAAGATCTGGAAGTGGTTCAGAGCAGGCTTAAAGCCTTCGACGAGCAGACGGGCGATGGTATTCGGGATGTCGAATCCGGATTTCAGCAGCAAGTACTGGATATGCGAGGCCATTGGGCTGAGCAGGAATCTGAATTTCAATCCGGCATAGATCAACAGAATGAGCTGATTGCGTCGGCAGCGTCCGACTACAAAATACGCCTCAAGAAAAAGCGTCAGATATACGATCAGCGCCTCTCTGAGGAAGGCATTGATCCGAAGGTGGTTCAGGAAGCGAGAGAGGCACTGGCTAAACTCACCGAGACAGTCGAAAAAATTGTTGCGTCGGAAGATCTTGTGCGCGGATATCGAAAATGGCGCGAACAGGAATGGCGGAAGGTTGAATCGCTTACCGAACAAGCCAATCAGGCGAAGATGCAGCGCGAGGCAGCGGCCCGAAAACGCGAGGAAACAGAGCGCTCGTGGAAGGATCAAGACAGCAAGCTGAAGATTTCGATTGCAGAACATCAGGGCGCCATCAAAACGCTGCGGGATCAGACGGAAGCTGCAGAGGGCGTACTCAAGCACTTCCAGGGAAACACACTCGCTGAGGGCTTCCCGGGTAATATCGCCGATCTCACTCAGGAGCTTCAGGGTGCCTACCAGAAGCTGGAGCAGTTGCGTAAAGAAGTAGTGGGTACGTTTGATCAGGCTACCGCCATTCTGAACCGGTATGACAACACCCAGATCCAGCAGGCCTGGCAGAAGCTATCAGCCCATCGGCGCGGCCAGATGACCGGCGACGTGCTCGATCACGAAGAAAGCTTTAAACTGGCGCGGGTTCCGGATCTGCGTGAGCTATTGGATACCGACATACCCCAACTGCGTGATGCGCTGATTGACCAGTTCGTCTCCGAGGCTGGCAGTCTGGTGAAGTATTTCGACAGCCTCGAAGTGATGGCCCGTGAGGTAAAAGCCGTTTCCAGCCTGCTGAAACGAAAGATCAACACAGACCAACAGATTGAAAGCCTTAGCGATATTCAGGTTGTGCTCGAACCCAGAATCTATGAGGACGAAACCTGGCAGCCCCTGAAGGAATTCGTGGCGCAGTGGCAAACCTGGATTCACATGAACCGCCGCTCACTGCCAAGCGATGCAGTTTTGAGGCGTTTCAAGCTGGTAACGGACACCCTGAGTGACGCTAAAGTGAAGGACAGTGTCGAATCGATGATCGACATGCGTCTGGAGATGAAAGAAAACGACCGGCAGGTGGTGATTCGCACCGATGCGGATTTCCTGTCAGCCAGTTCGACCGGCTTGACTTATCTGGCAATCATGACCGTGTTCATGGGTCTTACTCGCTACCTGTGTCCGGATCTCAATACCCGCATTACCTGGCCGATTGATGAGCTGGCCACGCTCAGCCCCAATAACATTTCCCATCTGGCCGATATGCTGGAAGCCAACAATCTGACCATGATCTCGGCCTGCCCGAAACTGGACAGAAGCCTGCGCAAGTTCTTTGAGAACAAGATCTCGCTCAAACAGGGCCGGATTCATACTTACGAATCTTCCGAGGGCGACGGAAAGCATGCGGAGATGTTCGCCAGCGTTAGCCAAGGTGGGCAGGCAGCAGAAGAGGTGACAAGCCATGAGTAGTCCGTTATTCGAGCGAACCGTCACGGCCCTGCTGCAGGAGCGGGTTATCTGTGAAGTCAGTGATGACGAGCTATACAACTACCTGCTGTTGCCGGCCAATCAGGATTCCGTGAATCGCTTCCTGGGTCAGATCAACCGAACGCTTCGCCAGACCAGCGCTCATGACGCTTTTGTTTGTGCCTACCTGGATACCTCGGATGCGGACACCAAAGATGCGATTCGCCATCAGTTCCGGGACGTTGCCAACAACCTTGAAGCGTTTGTGCAGTTTCTTCGGCTTGTAATGATGCTGGAAGCGAACGATCGCCCGGTTTTACCCGGCGATAAGCTCTCTGAAGGCGCCATACTGGACCGCATCGCGGCGGCACCGGCGCTGGAATCAAAACTCAGGTCGCTAGCGGAAAAAAAGGTATTTCACACCAAGCGTTCGGATTCCGCAGGACAGATTCGCGCGGTGCTCTCCAGTCTCGAGAAAATGGGGTACCTGAAACCCATTGGCACCAGTGGAAGCCTTTATCGGGCTACCGGCCGTTGGAGCTGGTTGTACGACGCCATGACGTTCATCCAGACCCACGAAGGTATCCAGGGATCTGACGAAACAGATTCCGAGCAGATGAGGCTGCACTGATGGCTCGCGCTCAAGACGCTCACGGCACGCTCCGGGCTCTGGCCAAATACGGCGAGGCGATTCTGGAGGCGCACCTTAAAAATGGCAACCGTATTCCGGATTCGGATGACAACCTCGGCTTGATTGAAACCCTTGAGCACCACCGCTTGGTGTGGCGCATTGGCGAATCAGAAGATCTGCAACTGAAAAAGGTGCTGGTTCAGTTTCTCGATCACATCACCGAGTCGGAGAGGCGGCGCTACGCGAGTGCCCAGGTACACATTCTCTGGCAGCAACTCAGTGAGCTGTTCCAGGAATACAAAGAGGCCAAGAAGCGGTCTGCTCTGAGCGACATCGATCGGCTGGAAGGTGAAATCAAGGAATGCCTGGCAGATGTGATTGAAGACATCCGGAATGCTACGGAAGCCTTCGCGACCTATATCAATACCGGCTTTGCCTACATCACAGACCTGAATCTGCGCATTCGTGAAAACGAGCGGGTTATTGAGCGAGCAGGTCGGCTGATCACCTTGTTCGAGAGCTTTCGTATCCCGGAACTGGCGGAGCAAGCAGGTTCCGACGCCTTTCTTAAGCGCCTGTTGCTGAGGCATTTGCCAGCTACCCTGGAATCCTCGCAGAAGAACCTTTCCTATGCCCTGAACCAGCTACGCAAGATGCTGGTGCGCATGCGCGAAGACCAACGACTGAGCCGGATGGTGGGTGCCTTTGAGGCGCATTTTATTAATCACCGGGGATTCGAGCCTTCCATCGATCATCTGGATTTAAGGCATGTTCCGGACTTCCTCAATACGGTAGCTCCTTTCCGGATACGCGGCTTTGGGGATATCTACGATTCTTCTGACGACCTTGAGCTGATCGAGCTTGCTGCAAAGGCCCGAACCGTTCCCGTTGAGACTGAAGGCAAGCCAGTTCCGGATGATGTGGATACCGTCAGCTTTGACGTGGCGGGTGAAACTGAAACCGAGGAAGACGATCCGGTAGAAGAAGCCATCGAAGAGCTGATTCAGCTGGTCGTAGACGGCGCTCTGGGCGAAGGAACCATCCTTGCCTCCGAAGCACTTGCCAGTACAGGCCTGGGGATCGATAAAGCCGACTGGCTACAGGCCATCGTCTCAGAGGTTGAATCTTTGCCGGACGGAGACCAGAGATGCATTGAGGTGATCTACCATCAGATGGCGCATCGGACGTACCCGGACAACCTGATGGTTTCTGACCTGACTCTGAGGCATAACAATGCCGGCTGAGATTTCTGCTATTGAACATCTGCTAAAAACGGCCAGGTTAAAGGTTAAGCGCAGTCAGGTGTGGGAACGGATTTGCGCAGAGAATGGAGTAGGGCAGATTATCGGCAGAGAGATTCACTTTACTGCCGCTGAGAAGCAGCGTCTCAGAGAGTATGTTCAGGCCGAGCATGGGATAGACCCGCAATTCGATTCCCGCGCCGGTGGCCGGATGGCTATGGCCCGTCAGAACGCCAGTGAAAAGCTCAGCAGTGATTCGGTTTTTGGTCACCTGATTGTACTGGCGACAGCCGGTAGTGCGAAAGTGAGGGTCAACGGCGAAAACGTCCAGACGCCCCGAGGCAGCGTGTCCAGTGTGCTACCGGACTGTCTGGATACCGATTATCTTCAGTCCCAGAAGCTGGTGATCGTTGAAAACGGAGGTGTTATGCCCTTTTGGGGGGACCTTCAACTGCCGGACTGCTGGAAGGACTCGGTGATTCTCTACCGTGGCCATCGAGAGAATGTTCGCTCCGTAGCAACAATTGCCAGTAAGCAGCCAGCAGACAAGCTGGCCTGGTTTTTTGATTTCGATCCGGCTGGGCTGGCACTCGCACTTGATCAAGGCAGGGGAAGCGCCTTGGTGCCCGTTAAATGGCGCGAGCTTGGCAGGCATACACCGTTTAATCAACCGAAGACCCATCGCAAACAGTCCGTTGCTCTTAAAAGGTTGAAAGACCGAGCCGCTGGTGAGCTTCTGGCCATCGCTGAACATATGGCGAATGAGGAGTTGGCGTTGATGCAAGAGCATCTGGCACAGCGACAAATGGCTTTAACAGCTTTGCCTTTAGGGTGTTTGCCGGTATCACCAGACAGCTTCATTAGTTGAACGTGAGTGCTATGGATCCCAAATCCGTTTGCTATCGCTTTTGCCTCGAAATACAACCCCGATAAATCATCTATTACTTTTTTTCCCTCCTGCAAGAGCCGCTTTACGACTTTTTTTAAAAAAAAGTGCCGGATAATCAATGACCCGCATGATCGGGTCACTTTGTTACCGCTTTCTGACGAAATATTGACGATTTATTAACTTTATTGATGACGGACTTCACATCGACAATCGTCCGCGTTTTGTAGAATTTAACAAATTCGACGATATATTGGTGTGAAAATTATATGAAACGCGTCATTAAAATGTCAAAGGCATGGATCGCCGCGTTTGCTTTGGGGGCCTTGCTTACAGGATGCGGCGGTGGCTCTGATTCTGCCAGTACAAGCTCGGCCTCTGGTGGGAGTGGCTCAGATGCAATGAGCTCCCAGCCCACATTTCCCGATAGTTCCGGTAGAGAGAAATCTGCGGTCCTTAGCTGGAACGCCCCCGACAGCCGTGTCAACGGTGATGGCATCAAAATGGCTGAGCTGGACAAGTACATTATCCGCTATGGTCAGGACGTCGATAACCTGGATCGCGAGGTGGTTATTTCCGATGCGCAGGTCGATGCCCATATGACCCATAAAGTGACCGGCCTGGACGTTGGAAACTGGTACTTCACAATTCAGGTGCAGGATAACAACGGTTTGTTGAGCGCTCCGTCCGCGGTCGTTGACAAGGAAATTAAATCCTGACGAATGCTCTTCCAGAGCCGTCGATGAGCCCCGCTTGCAAGGGGCTTTAAGGCATCGGATCTGCAATCGGAAGTTTAAGTGTAAAAGATGAGCCTTCCCCTGGGCTGGAGACCACGTAAATTTCACCCCGATGTTTTTCTATTACCGTTTTCACAAACGACAGTCCAAGCCCTGTGCCGTGAATGCCTGCCAGCTCACTGCTTTTCTGGCGGCGGTAACGGTCAAACAGGTGCGGCAGTTCGTCCGGGTCGATACCTGAACCCTCGTCTGCGATCGTCAGGCAGGCCTGATGCCCCGCACGGAAAACCTGCAGGCTCACGGCTGAGCCTGCAGGGCTGTATTGCACAGCATTGGTCAGTAAGTTGATAACCGCCCGCTCAAGTAGTTCTGCATTACCTCTTAACCACAGATCTTCCGTACCTTGAAGCTGTAATGAAATGTGCTTTTCGACAGCTTGCTCGCTTACGCTGTCACGGGCATTTTCAACAATGGCGAGAAATTCGCACTCATAAAAGCGGGTCTCCGTCAGTTGCTCGGCGCGCGCGAGTTGAACAAACTCCTCGGCCAGATGGTAGCTTCGTCTTGCCAGTCGCCCCAGCTGTTCCAGTTGGTTTTGGTCAATATTTGTGGGGTCACGCTTCAGCTGTTCGATGAGAGCGAGTTGTGACACCAATGGCGAACGAACATCGTGGGAAATAAAGTCAATGGCCTCTCGGTGCTGGCGCTGTTGCTCACGAAGTTCGGAGATGTCGGAGATGTTGGCAATAATGCCGTATTGATTGCTGTCGGGAAGAGCGAAAGGCGCAAAATGAATAAGGAAGTCCTTATCCCGGATATTGAGATCCACCGTCCGGCTTTGCAGCAGCGTGAGGGTTTCAGAAACCGTTTCATGCCAAGGCGGGGTTTCGCGGGGGTCGTGACCTTCAAGAAGTCGTGTCAGAGGAAGTCCGCCCAGGCTCGGCATGGGCTCTCCGAACCATTCTTCAATATGGCCGTTGGCAAAACGGATAATGCCCAGTTCATCCGTCACAATAATGCCATCCGGCATGCGCTCAAAACTGCGGCGGATAAACTCCTGCATATGATTCAGGCGTTCGGTGGCCAGTTTGACGCGCTCGATACGAGCTGAAATATTTTCGCTTGGCCTGAGTTTTTTTGTTGCAGGGCCGGAGGTGGAAAGTTTCAGACGGCGCAGGTAACGCTGTATGGCGTCCCTGCTCAGATCGTTGGGCAGAGTCAGGCCGAGCGTATAGCAGCTGTTGCCGCGGTTCAGCTGGATCCAGCTCCGGTTTCCGTCGTTTCTCCAGAGCCCGGGTTCCAGGTTCACCGGAACATCGGCCAACTTCAGGTTGCGAATGGAGAGAATGTCGCTGCCTTCCAGCAGTATCCAGCCTTGCGGCTGAAACAGTGCCTGAAAATGCTCGAGAAGTTGTGTTGGCGGGCGCTTTGACGGGTCAGGCAGTGCCACTCTGGGGCTGCGAACCAGCGCATCCAGCTGTCGGTTGAGGAACTGATTGGTCATGGCCAGGCGCAGGCCGCTGGCGATGGGGAACGCAAACAGGGGGATGATCAGCGCACGTGCGACGGGAAGACACACCTGAAACGCTGCCAGTATCACTATAGACAGACCAAGGAGAGCGGCCCCGGCCAAGGCGCACGCAATCAGTGTGCGGGCAGGGCGCATGCGTGGCAAAAGAACCGCCAGTGCCACGAGTGTGATAAGAGCCAAAACTATGCCGGCCCATTCAGGGGCCGGTTTGACAAGAAGCCCTTGCTGATTCGCGGAAAATGCATTGGCGTGAAATTCCACCCCGGACATCGGCCGGCTGAGGCCAGAGAAAGCCGTTGGCAGAATGTCTCCCATACCGGCCGCCGTGGCGCCAACAAAAACAGTTTTTCCGCCAAACACATGTGGTGCCGGGGGGGTGTTCAGTACATCGCTGTAGGAGTGGGTGGGCAGTGTTCCGGCACCACCTGCGAGGGGAACAATCCGATACTCATCTCGCACATTGATAAATGAAGGCAGGCCATTCAGTTCGCGTTGTCTGGAGCTTACACCGGAGGCTGCGAGCGAAAGCGCAGGCCACAGATGGCGCGTCATGCCGTTCAATAGATACAGCCCCCTGGCAATACCATCGCGATCCAGTTCAACGTGCACGTGACCGAGGCCTGCAGCAGCCGAGATCAGGCCACCTGCAGGAAACTGTTCACTCAACATAAAACGTGAGCTTGGTGGCGAGAGGTACACTGGCAGAACAACCTTGCCATGGGCTCGCATGGCGCGCTCAAGCACAGCATCATCCGGAGAGGGCTCGGTAAACAGAACGTCGAATACGATAGTTTCGGCACCGGCCTGGCGCAGTTTATGGATAAGGGCGGCGTGGGTTCGTCGTGGCCAGGGCCAGTGGCCTTGCTGCGCCAGACTAATATCATCAATAGCAACGATCGCTACATCGCGGGATGCGACGGTTGGGCTGGCGAGCATGACGGAATCGAGAAGCCAATAATCAATCCGTTGTGGTAGTGCTGTTGTCTCTACCAGCACGAACATCAACAGGAGTGTAAGGCCGAGCGTCCCCGGAGTCGTTTTAATTGGCAGCCAATCCCGGGTCATGAGTCCTGCTGTAGGTGCTTATCGATCAAAGTGTTATTCCAGGTACAGCTCCCTTCCTGGTCCCCAGCGGCTTTGCAGCGGCCCGTCAGAAAGCGCTTTCAGGCGCACAAAATACCGCCTTCCGGGAATAAGACGCAAGGCCGCTGTGGTATCTGGCAGTGTAGCTTCCTTTATGATGTTGTTGAAGCGGGGTTCTTCTGCAAGCTGCATCCGGTAATTGGTAGCGGTATCAACCCTCTCCCAGAACACACGAACCTGGCTGTCGATGTAATTGATACTGATAATGCGTACCGGCGGCAGGGTCCCGTTTACAATCAGTTTGCGTGGCTGCGTTGTTGCCACTGAATTTCCGCCAGCTTCTGTCACTACGCGCCAGTAATACTGGCCAGGGCTCAGCGGGCGGGAAGGCAGGGCGGTTGTGCCTGGCGCCCATTCACTGGTCGCAACCAGGTTCCGGAAGGCTTCATCTTCGGCAATTTCTACCCGGGCCACTTCGTTCTCACCATTCAGAGTCCAGCGGAACTCGGGCATATCGTCATTCACGCTGCCTTCGTTTTCTGGTTCCAGCAGGTTGGCGGTGCGGGCCTGCAAATCGACCTCTATCGGCAGTATGCCGGGCATTCCAGCCATACCTTGCGCATCAAACGCTGCCAGATGAATTTCATACTGGCCATTGTCCAGGCGGCTGATGTCAAAGCGGCTGTCGTTGATTTCACGGCTTTCAACCCAGCGCCCGCTCTCTGTTTCGAAGATATCCAGCCGATAGTTGGCCGCAGGTTCTCGCTTCCAGGTCATCTCTGCCGGCAGTTGGGTAAGTACCGGGGGGAGTGGGTTGATTTCCGGTGCGGGTGGCATCCTGCGGATGCTCAGCTCGCGAGTGCTGTTACTGGCAACTGTTGCGCTGTAGCCGGCAGGAATTCGCTGAGTCCGGTTCGGCGCGCCGAAATCAACCACCCCTTCGGTAACCTGCAAACTGGTGCCCTCAGGCCCGGTTTGCAGTGAGAATGCGGTGCCGCGGACGGCTGCGACGGCAGATGGGGTTTCAATCTCAAAGCGGGCGCCCCCTTCAATGACGGGCTTCACCCGGGTGTGCACCTCTCCCCTGTCAAGTCTTAGCCGCGTGTCTATCATGCCGGACTTGCCGTACTGTGTCAGGCGGTTGAAGATCAGCCGGGAGTTCGGGGAGAGTCGTACTTCTGAACCATCAGCCAGGGTGATTGTTGCGGCTCCCGCAGCGGAAAGCACTTCATCGCCTACTCGTATCAGCGTGTCTTTGGTCAGCGGTTTTTTGCGGCCATCAATACCGGATATCACGTGAACGTTGCCAGAAACCGACGTGGCGCGTGCAGGGTCGGGCTGCCTTTTAAGCCAGGACAGAGGAATGCGTATACGATCGCCTTCTCCAAGCGTGGCTGGGTTTTCAATAGAGTTATATTGAAGCAGCCGTCCCGCGCTGACGTTTCTAACCAGAAGATCGCTGGCAATTTCCGAAAAGCTCTCACCGGATTTCAGGGTATAGATCCACTGGGGCGCTGCGTCGCTGGCTGAACTTGCGACCGTTGTGGCCGAGCCGCGGGTAATTGAAAGTTCCGCGCACACAGGCATGCCCAGTGCCAAAAGAGCCAGCAACAGCAATGCTTTGGTAGCAACCGGTGTGCGGTGTTCAGCCATTCGATGTTTGCACTTCCTGATCTGCTGCCTGGGTTTCCACAATGTTGTCGCTCGTGGATGTGGCTTGCATGGACTCAAGTCGATAGCCGCGCTGGTAAATCGTTTTAATCTTGAAACCGTTTTCCGGATTGAGGCCCAATCGACGTCGCAGACGGCTCATGTGCGTGTCGACGGTTCGGGTATTGATATCCCGGGTAAGCCCCCAGACCCGTTCAAGAAGTACTTCACGGGTTAGCAGACGACCCTGATTTTGAAACAGGAACAAGGTCAGATCGAAATCCTTGTCGGTCAAGGTGAGCGTTTCACCATGGAGTGCAATGGTTCTGTGCTGGATATTGACCTCAAAAGGCCCATAGCTAAGGACTTCTTTTTCACTATCCGGATTGGCGCGGCGCGCCAGAGCATTGATACGTGCCACCAGTTCTGCCGCACGCGCAGGTTTTGCGATAAAATCGTCCGCGCCCGCGTCCAAAGCCTCGACAATGTCGGATTCGCTGTCACGCTGGGTGAGAAATATCACGGGAATGGGCCAATTGATCTGTGCTCTCACACTTTTTAACACATCAATACCAGTCATATCCGGAATCTGCCAGTCAAGAATCATCAGGTCATAGCTGCGGTGCAGTGCTGCGCTGAGGAAACTCTGGCCGGTGGGGAAACTGTCGCAGTGATGGCCACGCTCAGACAGAATCGACTGAATGTGCTGCGCCTGTTCTTGTTGGTCTTCAAGCAGAGCAATGCGCATTGCGCCTCTCCTGGAGTAAATAGTGTGGGTGCAATCCTGTATCACGCTGCGCGATAGGGGATTCCCTTCCATATCAGCCAATTATCACAAAATGCACCATGGCATTCCGTTTCGTTATGTAGACTTGCGTAAACGGGTTGCTGGTTTACCGTCGTCGTCATCCAGTGTTTGTCGGCAGGCAGGAAAATTACTGCAGCCCCAGAACCAGCCTTTTTTGCCTTTTCGCCGGACCAGAGGTGAAAAACAGTGGGGGCAGGGGATGGGTTTTTGCTCGGTTCCGTCCTCTGGTGCGGCATTCTCAATGGGGCGTGTTCCACGACAGTCGGGATAACGGGTGCAGGCGAAAAAACGGCCAAATTTGCCGTCTCTGTCGGTCATCGGAGCGCGACATTTTGGGCAATTGGGAGCATTGCTTTGCGGCCCGGTATCGGGCGCATCGGCAGCCGGGCCAATGAACCGGCGAATTTCCGCCTTGAGAGTTTCGAGGAATTTCCGGGGGTCGTCCTCGCCCCTGCGGATACCTTCCAGGGTTGCTTCCCAAACGGCCGTTCTGTCTGGCTTGCTGACAGACTCTGGCAGCGCACTGATCAACGCTTTCCCTTTATCGGTCGCTCGGATGTGGCGGCTGTCCCGATACAGATAATCCCGTTTGAACAGCGTGTCGATGATGTTCGCACGGGTGGCTTCTGTACCAAGGCCGTCTGTCTCCCGCAGGGTTTTTCGCAGCTCTGTATCGGTTACAAATCGTGCAATATTCGTCATCGCCGATAGCAGGGTTGCGTCGGTGAAGTGCTGGGGCGGTTGGGTTTTGCGCTCTTTTACGGTGCTGTCTTCGCAGAATACCGGCTCACTCTTGTTCAGGCGCGGCAACGGCGGCTTTTCTGTCTCTTTGTTGCTGTCCCGGAGTTTCAGTTCCAGAGTTTTCCAGCCCGGCTCCAGCACGGCGGTTTCTGTGGCACGAAACCGGTGCTCTGTTACCCGAATGGTAAGACGGCCCTCGCGATGTATAGCGTCTGCAGAAAACTGCATCAGGTAATAGCGGCTGACAAGACCGTAAATTTTCTGTTCTGCGTCAGTGAGCTTGCCATTGGCTGCGGTGCGGCTGGTGGGAATAATGGCGTGGTGAGCATCAACCTTTTTGTCGTTCCATACAGCCGTTCTGCGGCTGAAATCAGCTTTACCGCACGCCTCTGCAAGCTCTGGCAGGACCCGGGCAATTGCACCAGTGACCTGCTCGCGCTGAGCAAAATGGCCTTCAGGCAGATACCGGGAGTCGGAACGGGGGTAGGTGATCAGTTGGTGTTGTTCGTAAAGATTCTGAGCGGTGTCCAGTACGTCTTTCGCCCCCATGCGGAACAAACGGCCGGCTTCGATCTGCAGGGCGGACAATGAAAACGGTAAAGGCGGGGCCTCGGGCCGGTCGCGGAAGCGGGATTCCACTACAGAACCTGGCCGACTCTGAACGCTCGCGGCAATCTGCTCGGCGGTTGCGCGATCCAGAAGGCGGTTCTCTTCGTCCAGATAATCCTGGAACTGTTCGTCGGGGAGCCATCGTGCAGTGAAGGATTGTTGGTCTGCTTCTTCTTCCTGCGCCTTGAAACGGGCTTCTATGCGAAAGTAGGGCTTGGGCTCGAAGCTTTCGATGGAGTTGTCCCGCTCAACGACCAGTCCGAGCACTGGTGTTTGAACGCGACCGACAGAATAAACACCCTTCTGCCCTTGTTGTTGGTAGCTCAGGGTATAAAAGCGGGTGAGGTTGATGCCATAGAGCCAGTCGGCCCGCTGCCGGGCGAGTGCGGAATGTGAAAGCCTGCGAAATTCCAGATTGTCTCTGGGCTGCTGAAGGGCTTTCGCAACTGCGGCTGGAGTCAGGTCGTTGATGAGTACCCGTTTTACCGGCGCCTTGCTGCCGAAATAACGTATGACTTCATCAACCAGTAGTTGGCCTTCTCTGTCCGGGTCTCCGGCGTGGACGATGGTGTCTGCTTGCCTGATCAGGGATTCCAGAACGTTGAGCTGCTGGCGAACGCTGTCTTTTGGGGTTACCTGCCACTTGTCGGGGAACATGGGGAGGTCGTTCTGGCGCCATGTTTTCCAGACCGGGTTGTAGCTGGCGGGTTCGGCGGGCTCCAGCAGATGGCCGATGCACCAGCTTACGGTGGCGGTTTCAATGCCCGTGCCGCAGCGGATCCAGCCCTGGCCTTTTTGGTAGGGGCCGGGGAGGGCGGCGGCTATTGCTCTGCCGAGGCTGGGTTTTTCGGCGATGTACAGGAGCATGGTTCGGGTATGGTTATGTCCGGGGTTGAGTGGGAGGGGAATGTGGCTGTTTGGTCGTTGGGTGTCAAGGTTCGGGGGCTCGCTCCTTCTGTAGTAGACTGTTGCTTTGGAGTTAGTGGGTGTGGGGCTGGCCTTTCCAAAACACGCCGTGAACCCATCCATGGGGGCTTGGTGTTGCCATCCTTGGCAACACACAGTTTTGGAAAGGCCAGCCCCACACCCACTTCGTGCTCCGAGGTGTCGCCACTGCGTATAGAGCAAGTTTTGGGAGTTATCAGGTTATGAAAATGCAGAATACAATTGAAACCAAGCTGAACGAGGTGTTTGACGCCAGCATTCTCCTGGTTGAGAACGAAAGCCATAAGCACAGTGTGCCGCCAAACTCGGAAACGCACTTCAAGGTGACAATGGTATCGCCAGCCTTTATCGGGCAGATGAAGGTTAAGCGGCATCAGGCTATTTATAAGCTGCTTTCCGAAGAACTGGAGATGGCCGGTGGCGTGCATGCGTTAGCGTTACATCTATACTCTCCAGAGGAATGGGAGGCTTCTGGGCAAGTTGCGCCCACGTCGCCGGATTGTATGGGTGGTTCCAAAGCGGATTCTCAGTCGGCGATTTCAGGCGCTCAAAATCAGAGCGGAGGGCATTCATGAGCCAGTTTTTTCAGATTCATCCAGAAAACCCGCAAAAGCGGTTGATCAAGCAGGCTGTTGAGATTCTTCGCAGTGGCGGTGTAGTTGTGTATCCCACTGACTCTGGTTATGCCCTTGGTTGCCATTTGGGTTACAAACCGGCTGCGGACAAGATCAAGCGGATTCGCAAGCTGGATGACAAGCACAATTTTACGCTGGTGTGCCGGGATCTCTCGGACATCGGGACCTATGCCAAGGTGGATAACACTCAATACCGACTGTTGAAAACCTTCACGCCCGGGCCTTACACGTTCATCCTGGATGCGACGAGTGAAGTGCCCCGGCGATTACAACATCCCAAGCGACGTACTATTGGGGTACGGGTGCCGGATAATGCCATTGTTCAGGCACTGTTGGCTGAGCTTGGCGAGCCCATTATGAGCAGCACGTTGATTTTACCGGGCGAGTCGGATCCTATGACAGATCCCTATGACATTCGGGACACGCTGGAACACGAGTTGGAGCTGATCATTGACGGTGGTTTTTGCGGTATGGAGCCCACTACGGTGGTGAACTTTACCGGCGACGTGCCAGAGGTTACCCGAGTGGGTAAGGGCGACCCGGCGCCGTTTGATGTTTAACGCTCAGGCCCGGGCGTTCAGGTTGAAAGCGTAGGCTCCCCGGTTCGCCCCAGCTTCGAACGGGTCAGTTGGGGCTGAACGGCGCAGGGTATCGTAGCGATGAACGAGATCCTGCAGGCCGTTGAACTGCTGGTTTTCACTGATCAGTGTATCCAGCAGTGAATTGCTAACGCCGTAGGCCTGGTTAAGCTTCAGAGCGTTATCCATGAAATGCAACGTCGGTTCGTTGACGCTCAGCCGATTGAAAGCATCCGTAAAGTTCTTGTTCACATTCAGATCATTCTCTATGCGAGTGCGGGTTTCTTCCGCCAGATTTCCGCCTACTTCAACTTTCCCGCTATCGTTTTTACTGACGCTTATTGCCGAGGCTGGGTTCAGGTTGTATTCGGCAAGTTTGTGCCGCAGCGTTTCCCTGATAAAGGCAAGGTCCTGCCCTACCGTTTGCTTGTAGTCCGCCAGTGGTAATTTCTGTGATTTCAGTCGGCCTGTTTCATCTACGGTGTTTCCCGATGGTGTGAATCGATCATCGCCGGGGCCTGCGGGTTGCAACGCTTCCGCGCTGCCCGCGCCTTTGGTTTTTTGTTGCTCGGCTCCCGTTGCCGGACTCTTTTCCAGACTCTGCTGGAAGCGAGTGCTCGCCTGAATCAGGGATGTCAGAAGTGACATGGCGTTTAGTCCTCCGTTGGCCCGCAGTCGGCGCGCCAGAAAAATGCTCGTTGAAACGTTATAAAGCACATTTCGGGCCACGTGAGGGAAAGGCATCATTCTGATCTGCATCAGTAAAAAAAATGACGCATATGGGTAAAGTTACTCGCCACTTTGCCGTCACTTACAGGGAGCCTCTGAGGAACCCCGGTTTATTATGAAAAAACACTATTCCATCCGTTTTCTTTTACTCGCAGCTCTGGCAGCCGGGTTTTCACTCATTCTGGTGTTTACCGTGCTTTACAGCGCGAGTGCCCAGCGTGATCACATGGAGGAGTTCAGCCACAAATATGTGGATGGCTTGGCCAAATCGTATTTTGACGGCCTGAATACCATGATGGTGACCGGCACGATCAGCAATCGTGAGGTGTTACGGGCCAAGGTAATGGCTCCGGAGGATGTGCTGGACGTAAGGGTGATCCGGAGTGATCAGCTGAACGGGATGTTCGGCGGCGGTACGAAAGCCGAACAGACGCGTGACCCAGCGGATAAGCAAGCCCTGAAGGGTGAACGGATCGAGCGCTATTCAAGCAACGATGATGGTCGCATTTACACGCTGATCGAGCCGGTTATTGCGCGGGAAGACTATCAGGGCGTTAATTGTCTGGGTTGTCACCAGGCACAGGAAGGTGATGTGTTGGGTGCAATCCGGGTGGATTACTCCCTCGCGGAGAGTGACGACCGCCTGCATCAGCAGGTGCTGGCCAGTGGCGGTATTCAGGTTGTTATTTTTATTGCCGTATTTTTCCTGACCGCGCTTGCCTTGAGCCGGCTGGTGTTCTCCCGGTTACGTCGGCTCCAGGTTCGAATGGATGAGATATCCGGAAACTCCGATCTGACAATTGAGCTGGATGTTTCCCGCAACGATGAGATTGGCTCGGTATCACTGGCCTTCAATCGCATGATGGCGAAAATCCGCAAAAGCATGCACACGGTGATGGATAACGCGGCCCAGGTTGAACAGGCAGCTCGGAGTATCGCAGCAAAAGCTGAAACCACCGGCCGGGAAGTAATGGCACAGAAGGACAATACGGATCAGGTTGCCAGTGCAACGACAGAAATGGCTGCGTCGGCCGTTCAGGTACGGGAAAACGCCAATCACACCACTCGCAAGTCTGCAGAAACAGCGGAATCAGCTAATAGCGGTGAGCGTCTGGCACGTAATGCGGTGGAAGGTATCGAAGCCCTGAATACGGAAGTGCAGGGTGGTGCCAGGCGAATAGAGGACCTTAATCAACGTACCAGCCAGATGGCAACTATGTTGGAAGAAATCTCCAATATCGCGGATCAGACAAACCTGCTGGCGCTGAATGCGGCTATCGAGGCCGCCAGGGCAGGGGAACAAGGCAGGGGGTTCTCGGTGGTTGCGGACGAAGTTCGTGCACTGGCAGCGCGCACGCAGGTTTCTACAGAAGACATCCGTAAAACAATTAACGGGCTCAAAAGCGAGGTGGTTGATTGTGTGGCTGTCATGCGTCATGCCTCGGATATGACGGGCCATCAGGTAGAGGCGATTCTGAAAGTGGAATCCGAACTACAGAGCATTGCTTCAGCTGTGCGTGAAATCACCTCTCTCAATCAGGAGATGGAAAGCGCAGCAAACGAACAGAGCGATGTGTCGGAGGTCATTAATCAGAACGTTATCGAGATCAGTCGCTCCGCAGAGCAGGCATCAACAGATGCACAGGAAACGGCTGATATAGCAGGAGACCTGCTTGTGATGGCTGAAACGCTCAGAGAAACCATAGAGCAGTTCCGGTTGACCAGAGCGAAAAGCTAACGGGAGGGCCTCTAAAGGAAAGGCCCGCCCCGTAACCATCACCCGAAGTTCAGCCCTGCCGGGTGACGTTAATGATCTTGAGATGGATATTGTTACGGCCACGGATCGGCCACTCGATTGAGTCACCCACCGCAAGCCCCAGCAGCGCAGAGCCTGCCGGCGCCAGAATTGAAATCTTGCCCTCACCGGTGCCCACCTCATGGGGGTATACCAGGGTCAACTCCTGCTCTTGGCCGCTATCCTCATTCTGGAAGCGAACCTTGGAATTCATCGTTACCACGTGGTCTGGCATTTCCGCGAGCGGCACCAGTGTGGCCCGGCTCAGCTCATCATCCAGGCCATCCGCAACATCGGAATCACCCTGCTTTTCGATCAGAGTTGTCAAACGGTTGAAATCTTCTTCAGCAACCAATACGTCCGGCATATCAGCCATAGCAATCTCCAGAAAATAAAATAATAGCTCGGAATTTCAGAATTCGGGCGCCGAATCCGGCGGTTTTAAAGCGGACTCAGCGAGAAAAGAGAAAGACGGACAACACACCAGCAGTGTCTGCCTGTTGGCGAACACTGAAACGGTAGAAAGGAATGGTCTCTGAGAAAAGCGTTCTCACAGGCTCACCTGATGCGTCGTTTCTGATTAATTAAAGGAAAAGCGGTAACTTGGCCGCTTTGATCAATTTATAAGCTTTTGCCGGGTTCCACAAGTGGGCGTGCGGAAAACGTGAGAAATAAAGCGCATAACGCCAGATTTGTTAGACTGACACCTTAGACGATTCATCCACAGACTGCATCAGGCAAGGAATTACCTACCATGTCCAAACTGTATCCTTCCGTCGACCCCGATGGGTTGCTGGAATACTCCGTGGTATTCAATGATCGCTCGCTCAACCACATGTCTGCCCCCTTTCAGCAAGTAATGCGGGATATTTCCTCCACCCTGCGGCAAGTTTATAACGCTCAGGGCGCAGTTATTGTTCCCGGTGGCGGCAGTTTTGGTATGGAGGCTGTCGCTCGTCAGTTTGCCAATGGCGAACAGTGCCTTGTGGTTCGCAACGGCTGGTTCAGCTATCGCTGGTCGCAGATACTGGAAGCGGGCCGAATCACCGATAAAATAACCGTACTTCAGGCCAAGGCTCTCGGCGATGGGCCTCAGGCCGCTTACGCACCGGTTCCAGCGAAAGAGGTCGCGGATTGCATCAGGGCTGAAAAGCCTGCTGTTGTGTTTGTTCCTCACGTGGAGACCGCTGCAGGTATTGTGCTGCCAGACGACTACCTGAAAGCCATTGGTGATGCAGTAAACGAGATCAATGGCCTGTTTGTGCTGGACTGCGTAGCTTCCGGTGCATTATGGGTTGATACCAAAGCCTGCGGCGTGGACGTTCTTATCACCGCGCCCCAAAAAGGTTGGAGCGCCTCACCTTGCGCTGCTCTGATCACACTGAGCGAACGTGCTATCACTCGCATGGAAGAAACGACCAGCAGCAGCTTTGCGGGAGACCTTCGCAAATGGTCGCAGATCATGCAGGCCTATGAGTCCGGGAACCATGCGTATCATGCAACCATGCCCACCGACACCCTGGTCATACTTCGTGACGCCATGCTCGAGACGTTGAAAACCGGCCCGGATCTGCTTTACAAGCGCCAGGAGGAACTTGGCAAGCAGGTGCGTGAGCTGTTTGACAGTGCTGGTTTCAAAAGCGTTGCCGCCCCGGGCTTTGAGTCACCCAGCGTGGTGGTTTTGCATACTGACGACATCAACATCCACAACACCAACCTGTTCCGCGAGCAGGGCCTGCAGACCGCAGCTGGCGTGCCGCTGATGTGTGGTGAACCCGAGGGTTTCCGGACTTTCCGCATGGGGCTGTTTGGCTTGGAAAAGCTGAACAATGTGGATCGAACGGTGGAGAATCTGAGAGTGGCACTGGAGGCGATTCAGGGCTGATGCGAGAGTTGCGCGTTCTGCGGCCTTGGCTACTTTTTGGCTTGTTGGTGGTGCTGGTTATTCTTCTTACCGCTCGTGATGACCTGCGACAGAACGCGGCTGAAAGCAGCGAAAGTGCAATCCGTTATGTCGTCTTTGATATGTTGGGCTGGTCGCCGAGGGAGGTCTTTATTTGGCGTTTGCGCTTGGCAGGCCTGGTTGATAGCCCGTTGGGCCAGCAATGGATCGGCGCAGTTGAGCGGGCGAACAAGTCGCCCTTTCAAGTGGGCGATCAGTACCGGGCCTCTGAAGCCTTTGCAGATGACCGGGTTGAGGCGCATGTTTTTAAGGTGACGCTTGAGCGGGGAGAACAGCTGATATGGCAACTTTCTCGCTTGGATGCTTCCGGTGATCGCTTATACGCCAGTCTGGAGCGTCGTGAAAGTGAGGGCCAAGGCTGGTCAACTGTCGCGGAACTGAGTGCAGACGGAGCAACATCGAGCTCGCTTGTGTCCCGGTCGGGCGACTACCGGATTGTTCTCCAGCCAGAGTTATTCGCCAGGTTAGAGTATTCGCTGGCTATCGCCAGTGGCGGCTCCTTGCCATTTCCGGTAGAAGCCGCGTCGCAGCGTGACATAGGCAGCAGTTTTGGCGCACCTCGCGATGGCGGTGCCCGAGAGCATCACGGCGTGGATATCTTTGCGGACAGGGGAACGCCGGTCCGCGCGGTAATGGATGGCCGTGTCCGAACCGGTACCGGCGGCATCGGTGGCAACCACGTATGGCTATCGAGCGGCCTGCTGGGGCTCGGCGGTGCCCGCTACTACTATGCTCACCTGGATTCATTTGCAATTGAATCCGGCGACAGGGTAAAAGAGGGCGAGATACTCGGATACGTTGGCAACACCGGCAATGCCAGCAATACGCCGCCTCATCTTCACTTCGGGATTTACTCAGGTGGCCCGGTGGACCCGGCACCGTTTCTGAAGCCTGAGCCAGTGTTGCCTGAGCGCTAATCCGCAGGTTCGCTATAATAATGTTATCGAAACCATCGATATCCGTGTATTTAAATGCAGCCTAATGACCAAGAGGAATGCCTGTGTCTCTCTCAAGTCCCCAAAAATATGAATCCAAGTGCCATTCCAAACACCAGGTTTCAGACAGGGCCTTTCGTGAGCATTCGCGTTTGTTGATGCGATGTCTTGCCATCGTTTTGTTTTGTGCAACGGGCGCAGTGTCGGCGCAGGATCCGGTGGTGGTTTCTTCGAAAATCGACACGGAGGGAGGCGTCCTCGGTCAGATGATTCTGCAACGCCTGGATGGCGGAGGTATTCCGGTGGAAAACCGGCTACAGCTTGGCAGCACCAGCATTGTACGCAGTGCGATCAAAGCCGGAGAAATTGATCTGTATCCCGAGTACACCGGCAACGCCGCGTTCTTTTACGACAAAGCAGACAGCCTGGTCTGGACGGATGCCGCAAAGGCTTACGACATGGCAGCCGAGCTTGACCGCGAAGCTGAGGGTATTGTCTGGCTCACCCCGGCGAACGCCAACAACACCTGGGCCATGAGCGTGCGCGGTGATTTGGCGGAAAAGAACAACCTCAAAACCCTGGAGGATTTGGCGGATTATATAAACGCTGGCAAGCCCTTTAAATTTGCGGCCAGCGCCGAGTTTGTGGAGTCGGCCAGCGCCCTGCCTGCGTTCCAGAAGGCCTACGGATTCAAGCTGACGTCTGATCAGCTCCTGATTCTCTCTGGCGGAAACACCGCAGCGACCCTGCGGGCGGCAGCAATCAATTCCAATGACGTTAACGGGGCTATGGCCTATGGCACCGATGGCGGGCTCAATGCTTTGGGCCTGAAAGTAATGGAAGACACCAAAAGCGTGCAGCCGGTCTATCAACCGACACCGATAGTCAGAGGAAGTGTGTTGAAGGCGTATCCTGAAATACGCCCGCTGCTCAAGCCGGTTTTCGAATCGCTTGATCTGGAAACTCTGCAAGAGCTAAATGCAAAGGTGGCGGTTGAAGGCGCGCCTGCAGATGCGGTGGCCCGGGACTATCTGGAAAGTCTTAGTCTGGACTAATCCGTGCCGTCAACGACAATGCTGCCGAACCGTGTGCTATCAAACCGTGTGCTATCTAACCGTGTAGTACTAGCGCTAGCACTGGCTGCGTTTGGAAGTGTATGGCTGCTGAATCTCGGCGTGGTTCAGCCTAACCGTATTGTGACCGGAACCGGGTACGGGCTTTATGCCGCAACCGGTTGGCTTGGTGCGGGCATTGTTTCGTCTCTGCTTCTCGTCGTGGTTGTGCTCGCAACAAGGCCTGTTCACAAACGTTACGAGGTGCTGGCAGCGTTGCTGACGGTTGCACTGATGACGCTGCCGCTGCTGCTTGAGGTATTTGCGCTGCACAAGCTGCCAGCAGATTCTGCTTATGCACGGATTGGTATAGGTGCCGGGTTCTGGTGTTTGGCATTTTTTCTCGCCCTGATACTTTTGGAAACACTGGGCCAGCTCAGAGCCTCCCGCCGTTTTCAGTTATCAACAGTGCTTTTGATTGTCGCTGGCTGGTGGCTCTGCGCCAGCCGTGAGGGGCTATCCAGCCTGTCTCTTATCCGCGAGTATACCAATCGGGCGGATCAGTTTGCCCAAGCCTTAGCCGTACATTTGTCATTGTCCCTCGGTGCCGTTGCCATCAGTGCTGTGCTCGCTTTCGCCCTGGCGCTTGCCATGGTGAGGCGTGAACGGATGCGACGGCCGCTGCTGGGGCTGGTCAGTTTTATGCAGACCATCCCGAGCCTCGCGCTTTTCGGGCTGCTAATTGCGCCTTTGGGAGCATTGTCGGCAGCCTTTCCATTTCTTCAGGCTCTGGGCATAAGGGGCATTGGCTGGGCGCCGGCGCTGCTGGCGTTGATTGCCTATAGCCTGCTGCCGATGGTGCGCAATACCTATGTTGCTCTGATCGAAGTGCCTGAGTCTGTTGTTGACGCTGGGCGTGGAATGGGAATGAGCGAGCGACAGATATTTATGCAGGTGAAACTCCCCCTCGCCCTGCCGGTCATTATTGAAGGCGTGCGGATTACCACCATACAAGCCATTGGTCTGACCGCTGTCGCCGCGCTGATCGGCGCGGGAGGCTTCGGCACTTTTATCTTTCAGGGGCTGGGTCAAGCCGCCATGGACCTGGTACTGCTTGGTGCCTTGCCTACTGTGTTTCTTGCATTAGCGGCCGATGCAATCTTGTCTGCGTTGAAGTTTAAGGAGGCATCAAGGTGATTGAGCTGAAAGGTGTCACTCGGCGGTTCGGTGATGCCGTGGCGGTTGATGATATAGATCTGACCATAGAGACCGGCGAAGTCTGCGTGCTTGTGGGCAGTTCCGGCTGCGGTAAATCCACCACGCTGCGGATGATCAATCGTCTTTTACCCAGCACCAGCGGCGAAATTCTTGTGGATGGCGAGGATATTAACAAAGTGGACCCCGAGGCTCTGCGACTGAATATGGGCTACGCCATCCAAAGCACCGGGTTGTTCCCCCACTGGACTGTCGCTCGCAATATTGGTGTGGTGCCCAATCTACTCAAATGGCCATCCCGCAAACGTGATGAGCGCGTAAATGAACTGCTGATCCTGCTGGGCCTGGACCCGGCAACCGACGCCATCAAATACCCTCATCAGCTCTCCGGTGGTCAGGCACAACGGGTAGGCGTGGCGCGGGCACTGGCGGGCGACCCGAATATTCTTCTGATGGACGAGCCCTTTGGTGCACTGGATGCAATTACACGGGAAAACCTGCAGCAGGAGATGTTGAGAATCCAGAGACAACTTAATAAAACCACGGTTTTCGTGACCCACGATATTGACGAGGCCTTGAAACTGGCTACCCGCATCGCCGTGATGAACCAAGGGCGGATTATCCAACACGACACGCCCGAAGCGATCCTTCGGCGGCCGGCATCAGCCTTTGTGGAGAACCTCATTGGCAAAGGCGATCGTGGCCTTAAGCTTCTGGCTTTGCGCACGGTGGGCGAGTTGATGGAGGGGCATTCACAGCCTCGGGAGCCGGAACCTGGTGCCGACGGCCTGAACGAGGCGGACAGCCTTCGTTTCGCGCTATCGGTTATGGTCTGGGAAAATACATTACAGCTCCCTGTTTATAATGGAGCAGGTGAAGAGGTTGGAACCGTAAAGCGCGAGCACCTCCTGCAGGGTGGCGCCTGATGCGCGTGTGGCTGACGCCGGTTGTCTGGATTGCATCCTTGTGCGCACTGGCGGCCTGGCTCCCCACAATGACGCCGCTTTTTTCATGGGTGCAGCCCGGTACTGACAATCTGATTTACAACAGAGACAGTTTTTACGTGCTGTTGCAAAGCCACATCTGGCTCGTGCTGGCTTCTGCCACCATCGGCACACTGGTGGCTGTATCTGCCGGCATTTTTGCGACCCGTCCCGCCGGTCGCGATTTTCTGCCGTTGGTCAGCCAGATAGCCTCCATCGGCCAGACCGTGCCGCCCGTAGCGGTGCTGGCGCTGGCAGTGCCTGTTATGGGTTTTGGTGAGAAACCGACGCTGTTTGCGCTGGTGCTTTATGGTTTACTGCCTATTTTGCGGAATACCCTGACAGGACTAAACGGCATAAACCCGGCGGTGCTCGAATCCGCCAAAGGAATGGGCATGTCTTCCGCGCAAGTTTTGCTGAAGGTTGAGCTCCCACTGGCAGGGCGAGTGATACTGGCTGGAATCCGCACCTCAGTCACCATCAACATCGCTACCGCGGCGATCGGCTCAACCATCGGCGCCCGCACACTGGGTGACCCGGTGATTGCAGGACTGGTCAACGGCAATACCGCTTACGTGTTGCAAGGCGCCATCCTGATTGGCCTGCTGGCACTGGCGACCGACAGCTTGTTTGAAGCGATAGAACGCACCTGGGCTCGGGCTTTTGCAGTCTGAATTCAGGGCCCAAGCTCCAGGTGAAAACAATTGCGTGCTTAAAGGAGCTTTGCCTTGGCAGCCCGTGCAGCATGCAGCTTCTTGTAGCTTTCAATCAGGCGCAGATGTTTGTCCAGGCCTTCCAGCTGCATGTTGGTTGGCGTGAGACCGTAAAAGCGCACGCTGCCATCTACTGAGCCCACCACGGCGTCCATGGTTTCTTCCCCAAACATACGTTTGAGATTAAACAGGTAATCACTCAGCTCGAGTTCTTCATCGAGGGTGATTTCCAGCACTGCACTCATCGCACGATAGAACAGTCCGCGTTCAACGGTGTTGTCGTTGAACTGTATAAACATTTCGACCCGCTCAAGGGCTTCTTCGTACTCTTGCAAAGCCAGGTTGATTAACAGCTTCAGCTCAAGAATGGTGAGCTGTCCCCAGACCGTATTCTCATCGAACTCGATGCCGATCAGGGTAATAATATCGGTGTAATCGTCTATCTGGCTTTCTTCCAGGCGCTCCGCCAGAGCGGCCAGTTGCTTATCACTCAGGATGTGCAGGTTGAGGATGTCTTCACGGTAGTCCAGGGCCCGGTTGGTGTTGTCCCAGATCAGATCCTCTATCTGGTAGACCTCGGAGTAGCCCGGCACCAGCATACGGCAGACCGGTGCGCCCAGGTCGTCATAAACGGTTGTGTACACTTCTTTGCCCATGTCTTTGAGAATGCCAAACAGCGCTGCTGCCTCCTCTTCATTGGTACCCGAGAAATCCCATTGGTGAAACTCAACATCCGGTCGGGCACTGAAGAAACGCCAGGAAACTACCCCGCTGGAATCAATAAAGTGTTCCACATAATTGTTAGGCTCGGTGATTGCGAGGCTGTTGAAGGTAGGCGGCGGCATATCGTTCAGGCCTTCAAAGCTACGACCCTGCATCAACTCGGTGAGGCTGCGTTCCAGTGCGACTTCCAGGGTTGGGTGCGCCCCAAACGAAGCAAAAACACCGCAGGTTTTCGGGTTCATCAGGGTGACGCAAGCCACCGGGAATTGGCCGCCGAGAGAGGCGTCTTTGACCAACACCGGGTAACCCTGGGCTTCCAAAGCACGAACACCTTCCAGAATGTTCGGGTATTTTTCCAGCACGTGCAGGGGCACATCCGGGAGGACAATCTCTTCCTGAATAATCTGCTTTTTTACGGCCCGTTCGAAGATTTCTGACAGGCACTGTACTTGCGCTTCGTACAGGGTATTGCCCGCACTCATGCCATTGCTGAGGTACAGGTTCTCGATCAGGTTCGTGGGGAAGTACACCACCTCACCGTCGGAGTGGCGCTCAAAGGGCAAGGAGCATATGCCGCGCTCCACCTTGCCAGAGTTGGTATCGATCAGGTTGGAACCGCACAGTTCATTCTCGGGGTTATAGATGGCCAGGCAGTAGTCATCCAGTATGCCCTGAGGCAGCTCGTCATTGGGCCCAGGTTTGAACCATCGTTCCCTTGGATAATGAACAAACTCGCTGTTGGCGATTTCCTCACCAAAAAACTGATCGTTGTAGAAAAAGTTACAGTTCAAGCGCTCAATAAACTCACCCAGCGCCGAACACAGGGCGCTTTCTTTGGTGGAGCCTTTGCCATTGGTGAAACACATGGGTGAGGCCGCATCGCGCATGTGCAGTGACCAGACGTGGGGCACGATGTTGCGCCATGACGCGATTTCGATCTTCATGCCCAGGTCCGCCAGAATGGCGGTCATGTTGGCGATGGTCTGCTCCAGCGGCAGATCTTTACCAGCAATATATGTGCTGGTATCGCCCTCTGGCTTGGTCATTAACAGCGCCTGTGCATCACCATCCAGGCTATCGACGATTTCAATCTGAAAATCCGGGCCGGTTTGTACAACTTTCTTGACCGTACAGCGTTCAATCGAACGCACAATGCCCTGGCGGTGCTTCTCGGACAGATCCTCTGGCAACTCAACCTGAATCTTGAAAATCTGTTTGTAGCGGTTTTCAGGATCAACAATGTTGTTCTGGGACAAACGGATGTTATCGGTTGGAATATCTCTGGCTACGCAGTACACCTTTACAAAATAAGCCGCGCACAGGGCCGATGACGCAAGAAAATAGTCGAAAGGGCCGGGCGCCGAGCCGTCGCCTTTGTAACGGATGGGCTGGTCGGCAATCACCGAGAAGTCATCAAACTTGGCTTCAACTCGGAGATTGTCGAGATAATTGACGTTGATTTCCATTGCGAGGGTACCCGGGTTGTAGAATTTGGCGCACGACGGCCTTCGATCGCGGCCATTATCCGGTTTTTGTTGCCGTTCGTCAGGTCAGTTTTTGGAAAGCTGTAAGGCTTTGATCTGTTTGGCTCCTGGCAAGATGACCTGTAGATCTCACCTAAAATGTACTCGCAGAGGATGTAAATTGGGCGGAACGCTGTGTGGCGGTATGGGTGCAACTGGTCAAAAGATTTTTTGAAACAGGTGCTTGTGGTGGTTTGACGGTTGGTACAGCAGGCTCGTCGCCCCGGCAGGACTTATAGGTGTTCTTATCCAATTGTTTTAACGGCTATTAATATTAAACCGCATTAAAAGTACTCCAAAATATACCCCCATTGCCGCCGGTTGCTTGTGTGGTATGCATTCCGGCTACAACAGCAATTGCGATTGATGAATTCAGGAAAATCTTAACCCTCCATTAACCAGCCTCTGGATAGTCTGAACCCCGTCGCCTACCGCAGACCCGACCGCGCCTGACTGGATTTTGTTTATGTGTCGCTTCGCCTTCCCGAAAGCATTAATGATTGCCTTGTGCTGCTTGACTGCTGCCGGCTGCAGTTCGTTGTCCACAAGCCCGGATTATCTGGCTCAGGCCGATTCTGACCGCCAGAATCTTGTCTCCTGGTCTGAGCTGGACGTTGGTTCCGAAACGGCCTACCTGGATGATTTGGTCAACAGCCGTGACCTGAACGCGCTGATTGCCGAAGCGCGCGCGGCCAATCCCGACCTTGGGCAAACACTGCTTTCACTCGAAATCCTCCGTGCTCAATACCGGGCAACTCAAGCGGATCAACTCCCCGACGTCGAGGCAGGATTCGGCGCAAATAAAACAGAAGATCTCGGTACCGCTTACACCGGCAGCATCAGCATCAGCTGGGAACTGGATTTATGGGCGAAGATATCTGATGAGGCGTCGGCAGCTGCGAGCGATGTCGCCGAACAGCTGGCGCTCTACCAAGCTGCCCGGGATACGCTCGCAGCCGAGGTTATGCAGGGCTGGTTGAAGCTGGTTAACCTGAATCGATCCGTTGCCATCGAAAAACAACGCGTGGAACTGCTGGAAAAAAACGAACAGTGGATTCTTCAGCGCTACCGATCCGGTTTGGGTGACCTTGAGGACCTCGACAGTGCCCAAAGCTCCGCAGCCAGTGCCAGAGCGTCGCTGTTTGCCACTCAGGAATCCCTGCAGCAGCAACAAAGAGCTTTGAACCTGTTGCTCGGCCGGAGTCACGGCAGCACGGCCATTGCCGCCGACTACCCGAAAGTTCTTTTGCCCCTGGCCGACCTTGCCGACCAGACGTTACAGCGTCGACCGGACTTGAAAGCGGCCTATCTGGCTATAGAAGCAAACGACTTTCGTACGTCTGTTGCCTACAAAGAGATGTTGCCATCGATCAGTCTGGAAGCGGCCCTGAGCGACACAGGAACATCGCCAAGCGAGGCTCTGTTGAGAAATCCGGTGTGGTCACTGCTCGGTCAATTAACGGCACCTCTGTTTCGTGGCGGTGAGCTTCAAGCCAATGCTGAAGCTGCAGAACTGACCACAGCCAGGAGCTATCAGGCATACCGGGAAACGTTACTGAATGCAGTGCAGGAAGTTGAAAATGCAATCGGTCAGGAATCAAGTCTTGCCAAACAGCAACAGCAGATAGACAGCGCACTGCTGAGTGCCCGCCGCAATTATCAACAGTACCAACAGAAGTACCGGAATGGTCTGGTTTCTGTGCTGGACCTACTCGAAGTGCAACAGCAGACCTTTGATCTGGAATCACAACTTAACGACTTAATCTACGAGCGCCTGGGCAACCGAATCACACTCGGGCTTGCACTGGGGCTGGGCATCAAGGAGACCGATCAGTCATGATCCGACCATACGCAAAATGGCTTGTTTTGTTGGCCGCCGTTGGCGTGCTGATCAGTGTATTCCTTTATAACGGCCAGAAACTCCGGGATCAGGAAAGTCGGCCTCTGCCCGCGAAAGAGGATGGTGGTATTGCACCGGATGTCGGTGTTATTCCGGTAATAACAGGATCTCATGCCGTCAACGTTGAAGCTTTTGGTGCGGCCAAGTCGCGATATGAAATAACTCTCACTGCCCAGGTTTCCGGCCAGGTCTCTGAACTGGCAAGCGCGTTTGAATCCGGACGTATCGTAAGCAAGGGCGACCTTCTTTTGGCATTGGAAGACAGCGATTATCGTGCAGCGCTTGCCAGTGCAGAAAACGATCTGGCCAGTGCGCAGGTAGATCTTCTCGAGGCCGAAAGAGAAGCAGAGCAGGCCGTTCTGGAGTGGAAGGCTTCCGGAATGACCGGCGAGCCGGACTCTCCATTGGTGCTGCGTGAACCTCAGGTAAAACAAGCACGGGCGGCAGTCGCTAACGCCGAAGCTGCGGTAATCAGTGCCAAAAAAGATCTGGCACAAACCCGTGTTAAAGCGCCTTTTGACGCGCTGGTTGTCAGCCGCTCCGTCTCACCGGGCAGCTATTTGCAGGCCGGTAACGACATAGCTGAACTCTACAGTGCGGACCGAATCGAGATCTCTTTGCCTTTATCTCAACTCGACTGGCAGAAGCTGCCGGATATCGAAGTGCTGGATAACGGTGAATGGCCGGTAAATCTGGTTTCTGTTGAAACCGGGCAGCAATGGCAAGGTTATATCCAACGCACGCAACTGCACCTGGATGAGACGAGCCGACAGCAGTCAGTGATCGCAGCTTTAGATCGGCCGCTGGAGCAGGCCAGCATGCTGGCGCCCGGTACATTCCTCAGGGCGGAAATCGAGGGCCGTGAACTGAGCGATCTCTGGCGCCTGCCTTCGTCCTCACTCAGCCAGCGAGGGGAAGTCTGGTACGTAAACGATGGCGTTCTGGCCAGGTTTTCCGCAGACCCGGTTGCCAGTGATGAGCAGGCCATCTATATCCGTCCACCGGCCTCGCTTTCCGGCCAAACTGTGAACGTGCTGACGCATCCACTGAGCACCTATCTGCCAGGCATGGCTGTTCATCCGGTGGAGGCGTCCGATGTCTGATCAAAGCTGGAACAAAGGCATCATACCCTGGTTTGCCAATAACCCGGTTGCGGCCAACCTTCTGCTGATCCTGGTGATCGGCCTTGGTGTTCTCCAGGTTGGAGACCTTCGCAAAGAAGCGTTTCCGAGCACAGAACCAGACAGCATTTCTGTCTCGGTCACATATAACAGTGGCTCAGCGCAGCAGTCGGAAGAAGGACTGGCTATCAAGATCGAAGAACAGCTGGAAGATGTTAACGGCATAGCTGACATCACCAGTACGTCTACCTCCAGCGGCACAAAAGTTACTATCGAAAAGAAAAGTGATTACGACCTGGATGTGTTGCTGCGGGACGTAAAAAACAAAGTGGATGCGATTTCCACCTTCCCGGCCGATGCCAAGAGCCCGGTTATTGAAAAAGCGGAACGTGAGGAGCACTCGCTCTGGTTGCAGCTCCATGGCGAAACCGACCGTCACACCCTGCAGCAACTGGCCGAAGAACTGAAATCTGACCTGCTGGCAAAGGCTGACATCAGCCGGGTCAGCAAATCCGGTTGGCTTGACCCCATGATGTCGATAGAGATCGATGAGGGGCGTTTACAGGCCTACGGTTTGTCCCTGTCGGATGTCGAGGATGCGATCAATCAGGGCTCCTCCAGCACAATGACAGCGGTCCTGAAAAATGAACAGGTCTATCTGCAGCTGAAAGCCTCGCAACAGGCTTATCTGAAAGAAGAATTTGCAGCCATTCCTCTGATCACCAGCAGCGATGGTGTGATTGTCGCCCTGGGTGATCTCGCTTTCATTAACGACACATACGATGATGATACCGCGGTGTTGTCCCGCTTTGCCGGCGAAAACAGCATTGCTCTGCAAGTGATCACCACTGGCCTGGACGACATCACCGAGACGGTTGAAGCGGCCAAGCAGGTAGTCGAGGAATGGCACGGCAATGGAACTCTGCCACAGGGCGTAGAGCTTACCAGCTGGTACGACCGGAGCACCTCTATCAGTGAACGGCTGGACCTGCTCGTCACCAACGCACTTACCGGCATTTTGATGGTGTTCGTTCTTCTGGCGCTGTTTCTGAACCTGACAGTGGCGTTCTGGGTATCCATGGGTTTGCCATTTATCTTCTTCGGAACCCTGTATTTCATGGGCGACCGGTTTGCCGGTCTTTCACTGAACGAGTTCACCACCTTTGGTTTCATCATGGCGTTGGGAATTGTGGTGGATGATGCCGTGGTTGTGGGCGAAAGCGTTTACACCGTCCGCAAACAGGAAGGCGACACCCTTCGCAACACCATCCGAGGCACCCTGCGCGTGGCGGTACCGACACTCTTCGGCGTGTTTACCACCGTAGTGGCCTTTTATTCCCTGTCGAATCTCAGCGGCAGGCTTGGGCAGATATACGCCCAGTTCGCTGCCGTCGTCACTATTTGTCTGCTGTTGTCCATCGTCGAGTCGAAACTCATTCTGCCGGCCCACCTGGCACACCTGAATACCCACCGCAGAGCCAGCAAGAACCCGCTCCTTGAAATCTGGCAACGTATCCAGCATGGAGCCGATTCCGGTCTTCAGTGGTTCAACGACCGGATCTATAAAACCGTTATCGACTGGGCTCTTGCTTACCGGTATGCCGTTCTGGTTTTATTCCTTGCGCTGTTTGCACTGGTTATGGCGATGCCTTTTAACGGTACCGTCAAGACCAGTTTTTTTCCGAACATACCTGGCGACACAGTCCGGGCGAACGTCAGCATGGAAACCGACGCCAGTTTTGGCCTGACTCACTCCGCCCTGCTTGCTCTTGAACAAAAAGCTCATCAAGTGGATGAGCAGCTCATCAAGCGCGCCAACGTCGACGCAGAAACCGGCATTGCCAACCTGCAGGTACTTTCCGGGAGTGACCAGTCGGGCACAGTCACGGTAGAACTGGCATCGGACTCCCCATACGATATCAATACCTTTTCCAACCAATGGAAACGCATCGCTGGCCTGCCGGAAGGTGTGCGCACCCTCAGTGTCGCCAGCCGGCGCGGAACGATAGACGCACTTCGTATTGAGCTGAGGGCTTCTGACGATGAATTGCTGACAGCAGCCGGACGGGATATCAAGGAACAGCTCGCAACCATCCCGGCGATCAGTGGCATTGAAGACAACATCGAAGCCAGCCAGCCCCGCCTGTTCCTGGAGCTTAACGCACAGGGCAAAGCCCTGGGGTTGAGCACCGATACGCTGGCCCAGCAGGTGCTTCAGGCTTTCAGTGGTCAGGTGGTACAACGCTTTCAGCGCAATAACGACGAAGTAGAGGTTAAAGTCCGCTACCCGGAAGGTGCCCGGGAAAACCCCACGGACGTACTGAGTGCCAACATCCGGACAGACGACGGCACAGTGCTACCCCTGTCCAGTGTTGCTACGGTCACCTACGGCTACTCCAGGGATACCATTACCCGGATTGACGGCAAGCGGGCGCTTTATCTCTCTGCTGAAGTGGACAAGGACATGTTGTCGGCGTCTGAACTGGTCGCCAACCTGCAGAAGGATCTGGTTCCGACACTGGAGCGGCAATACCCGGGGCTGGATATCAATTTTGCCGGTGAAGCGGAGGAGCAGGCAGAAACACAGAACTCGATGGTGCACGTATTCATGATCGCCATGCTGGTCATCTACATGCTGCTGGCAATTCCCCTGAAATCCTACATTCAGCCCGTTCTGATCATGACCGCCATTCCGTTCGGAATCGTCGGAGCCATCCTGGGGCACTGGATGAACGATCTTTCCATCAGCATTCTGTCGCTCAATGGTATTATTGCGCTCAGTGGTGTTGTCGTGAATGACAGTCTTTTGCTGGTGTCTCGATACAATGAACTGAAACCCGATGCAGATCATCAGATCGAAGCGATCAGTAAAGCGTGCAGGAGCCGTCTGCGCGCGGTTCTTTTGACGTCATTCACAACCTTCGCCGGCCTTGCGCCTCTGCTGTCCGAAACATCAGCGCAGGCACAGTTTCTGATACCGGCCGCCGTGGCATTGGGATACGGGATTATGTTCGCAACCGTAATCACCCTCATTCTGATACCTGTCCTGGTCGCTATTCAGCACGACGTGGTCGAAAGATTCACAGATATTCGCCGCTGGTTTACTGTGAGCCCAGATAAACAAGAGTCCGATCCATGCTGAAATTGTTATTGGCCGAAGACGATCTCGACCTGGCCCAGACGCTGGTGCAATACCTGGAGCTGGAAGGGTTCATCTGTGACCATGTCAGCAATGGTATCGCCGGGCTGAATTTGATTAAACAAAACAGCTACGATGTCCTTTTGCTGGATATCAACATGCCCCGCCTGGACGGCCTTGGCCTTTGCCAGCGTTTACGAGACGAGGGGAATGATACCCCCGTTCTGATGCTGACAGCGCGCGACCAACTTGACGATAAACTGCAGGGCTTCAACGCCGGCACCGATGATTATCTGGTCAAACCCTTTGAAATGCAGGAACTGTTGGCCAGAGTCCGGGCGCTCTCACACAGGCGCAGCGGTCAGATCCAGAAACTCACCTGCGGTGATCTGCAGATGAACCTCAGTGAGAAGAGCGTGCGGCGCAGCGGGCAGGCCCTGAAATTGTCGCCCACGAGTTGGCGCCTGCTTGAACGCCTGATGCGTGCATCACCGTCGCCGGTATCTCGTGAGGAACTGATGGACTCGGCCTGGGGAGACGATCACCCCGATAGCAACAGCTTGAAGGTTCATATTTACAACCTGCGCAAGGCCATCGATGGCCCCTTTGCTGAGCCGGTTTTGCACACGATCAGCGGAGCCGGTTTCGCTATCAAACCTCCCGGAACAGGCAAAACAAATGCGTAAAGCGAGTGTTAGCCTCAGAGCAGTTCTGATAGCGTCTTTTCTGGCTTTGAGCCTTGTTCTGGTCGCAGCCTACGCATTGGTCGCCAAGGAACATTTTATCCGGGGGCTGGATGCGGCGATGGCAGGCAATATGGAAAAAACAGCTCGAACGTTCAGTGAGGTGATTGGCGCAGAGGAAAGTGAGCAGGTCAGAGAATTCAGCGGTTTTGACGTTGCAACACGATGGGGCGGCTTGCCCGACTACGCTCTTCGTGCCTTCCCGAATGGGCCGGGCGAGTCAGGCCAATTGCTTAAGCAAGAAGACAGCGCCTGGCTCAGTCGCCCTAGGTCGATCATCTTTGCGATGCGAAACGATACCGGTCACGGTCCACTGTACCTGAGTCAGAAAGTTACGCCCCGAGGAGCATCGGAGGTGCTACCTCAAGCCGCCCGGCAAAACCGTGCGTTTACGCTGACCGTCAGTCTTCTGGTGATTGGTTTCGTTTTTATCGTCGGCTGGCTGCTCCTGTGGCATGTGTCCCGCCCCATGGCTGCATTGCGAGCCTGGACCCGTTCCCTCAACAACGAAAAACTCTCGCATCCGGTGCCGGATTTTTCTTATCCCGAGTTGAATGAAATGGCGGAGCTTATCCGAAACAGTCTCTCAACAGTGCAGCAAGCGGTAGACCGTGAACGGCGCTTTCTCAGACACGCCAGCCATGAACTCCGGACACCGATCAGCACAATCCGCTCCAACATCGAGCTACACCGAAAGCTCACGCAGAAACGAGAAAAGTTCGAGGACGAGCAAAACATCGTCGATCGTATCGACCGCGCCAGTCTGACCATGAAGCACCTAACCGAAACGCTGCTCTGGCTGAACCATGAACCGGATACCCCGCTTCAGTCCGAGGTTGTCGACATTTCAGAGCTGATAAAGGAGTTGGCTGCCGAGATGACGTATCTGTTGGTCGGAAAGCCTGTGACCACAGAAATTAGCACCGTTCCCTACAGTTGCACTGTACCTTTGGTACCAGCACGCATCATTCTGGGCAATCTGATTCGGAACGCCTATCAACACTGCTGGGAAGGCACGGTCGTTATTGAACAGCAGGAAGATAGGGTTACGATCAACAATCCCGTAGAACCAGATGCGCAAAATCCTTCCACGGCATCGTCAGAAAATACGGGTTACGGTCTGGGCCTGGAGCTGACAACAAGCCTTAGTCAAAGGATCGGATGGCATTACACATCCAGCCGCCACGGAAACTATCATCGCGTTATTGTTGAGATTGGGCGCAGCCTCGACGGCTAACACGTATCTTCAGTTTTGAGCTCATCAACATATCCGCCATGAAGCTTTTGCCTGGCTGGACAATGCATTACAAGAATTGCTTCTGCCGCCATAGAATCTCTGTAAATTATCACCTTGATTGGCAGACTTGTGGATACTTGCAACTGTAAACATCCCAGTTTTAGTTGCACCCCAAGATGTACCCCAGAATGTATAGATGGGGCGGGATTCTATAGATCGATAAGGACGGATATGTTCCGTTAAGTTCTTTGAAAACAGGTGGTTGGGGTGATTTTTGGATCGATACGGAAGAGTAACTGGTGCCCTCGGCAGGACTCGAACCTGCTACCTTCCCCTTAGGAGGGGGACGCTCTATCCAGATGAGCTACGAAGGCATTTCTTAAAAACCCCTTATTTAACAATCACTTGCAGTTGGTTTCAGTGTAACAATTTTGCCGACTGGGGGCGTGTAACGTGTGCTGTGCAACGTCTGTGTAACACCGGCCACATAGCGTGACGTATAAACAAGGGGTATTGCTGGCGGGTTGGGATAGCTACCGTGGGGGTTAAAACTCTGCATCAAACTTGGCAAAGAAGCCATCAACCAGCCGTTGCAGACCGGTATCGTGATATTCCTTGCCGGGGTTGTCAAGGCTCCAGTCGTAATATTCCTTAAACGCCCTCAGAGACACGCTAGCCCGCTTAGAATCCGCTTTCCGGGCTAGGGTAGTGGCGCGGCCTTCCATGTCCGCTAGCCGTCTTCTGAGAGTCGCCTTGTTCACTTGGTTGCCGCCTGCTCAAGTTGCTGTAGCCGCTGTTCCTGCTGGCGGAGTTGTTCTTGTGCCTGTGTTAACTTGCTTTCCAGGTCACGGACTTTGTTGTGTACGGGTGCAATCAGGTTGATATCATCAAAATAACGACTGTTGATAAAACGAACCATTGCTCTACGAACATATAGGGTATTAAGCAATAGCAATTCCCGTTCACGAGGGTAGAGGTCAAGCACTTCGTCCTGAAAGATGTTAACCAGTTCTTCAACGGCAAATGCATCTGTAACGGTTTCCTTTTTGTATTCGTGGTGTTCTTTCGTACACGCTGGCTCGTCCAGTGGTGCGATCTCTTTAAAGCGGGTGAGTACTCCGTTAATCCCAATCATCTTCATCGTCCTCAGTGTCTGTCAGTTTGTTAAACCCTTCGGTAATTTGCGCTTCCAGCTTTTCAATCTTGGACGCCAGTTCCTCAAACTCGATAAGGCTTCCTAGCTCTTTAAGCGCCCGGAGGAGTTGCACCCCGTTTTCCACTGAGAGTTTGCCCTTGGCTACTTCGGCCAGAATGTTCTCGGCTTTTTCAACAAGGGTTTCGCCCTGCATATTGAATTTGATGGGTTGCTGTTCTGCTTTGTAGGTGGGGAACAGGGTTCTGTTGATAAAGTCCTTGGCGGACTTGTCTTGGCCGGAATGGCGAATCATGCGATCAAGCCAATCGGCCTCTGTCATACTGTTACGCTTTAGCGCCTTTAAAACTTTATCTCTAGTAACCCTTGCCCGTGCTACTGAACCGCCACCCTCATTACCAGTTACGAACTGACCTTTGGAGTTGCGAGACAGATTAGCTTTCGCCATTGTTCCGCCCCTTCTTCCATGCATTCCGGTGACGCTCTACCATTTTCTGTCTGGCTTCATTAACGGTATCGGACTGATTATTATTCGGTTTCCCAACGGGTGCTGGTGGTGCGGTTGTAACGCTGTCGTCAGGAATGATGTCTTTAAACATAAACTGATTATTACCGATCTTGGTTACGCTCATTATTGAAATCTCCGCATAGCGATTTGATTAAACCGTTGCTTTTGCTTTTCCTCAAAAGCCTTATTAGCTAGCACCCGGTTGTGTTTAATTGCATGTTTCTCGTCTGGTTGCTTTGTCTTCTTTTGTTTCTTTTGCTTCCGCTTTAGCTTGTTACTCATGGCTGACCCCCGCTAGCACGGTTGAATAAAATTCGTTCTCATCTGTAAACCTGCCGATTTCAATATCGACCTTGCGTTTATCCGCTTCCAGGCTTTCCAGTTTGGGCAGTAGCTTCGCCGCTTCACCGCCAGCGTCAGCCAGTACGATCTCCTGTAGCGCCCTTCGGTCCCTTGCTGCTACTGGCGTAATGGTCATGTGTTTTTCAGGGTCTTGGCGCAATGCAGCCGCAGCCGTGCGAGAGTTCCAGCGAACATCGTTAAAGTTCACGCAATAATCATTTTCCGGCGGCATCCACTGGTTGTGATGTTTAAGTTCAGCGCGTACTTCTGCATCAAATTGGATTTGTTCAGGTGTAAGGGTTAGAAACTCATCCGATTTAAAGTAATCTTCAATCGCTTGTTCTACCTTGCCGATTTCCTTTTCGATGTTGTCTTTAATAACACTGTACCCGGCAAAAGCTTCTGAAAGTTGCTGGCGGGTATCTGCTTCCAGCTTGTCGAAACTTTCTTTAGCTTTTTCATTAATGCTGATTACTTTGGTTTTGATCTTCTTTACTTCTGATTGAACGGTCATCGGGTTTCTCCTGATTAGTTGTATTGAACGGAAGCCAAACGAGCTTCACCAGTTGCGCGGCCATTACTTCCAACGGGTTCATATAGGAACAGGTTAAGAATGATGGTTGCTTCCATAACTGAAAGCCTTTTGTTCTCTACCATTGTTTTTACTTGGTGAACTACTTCCCGTGCTCGTTCATCTTCAAACAATGCGCCGTCAATAATCTCCTGAAGTGCTCCAAGAGCCTGACTTTGTTTACTGCCCTTATTAGCACCCGTTGGGGTTGGCTTCGTTACCGGCAAGGATTCAATCTGCCTGATCAGCTTTAGGTATGGAGCCGGGTTAATACGGACGCCATTCCCATCAAATTGATTGGGGTTGCTAAGTTCTTTAAGCTGGTTCATGATTTCACGGTGTTCATTACCGTCAGCGCGAACGCCGTTTTTAAGCTCTCTAATCTTTGCCTCAAGAGCGCTAATCTTCGGCTGTACTAATTCCTGTTCCTGATAATATTTCTGTAAAAGTGCGTCTACTCGGTTTTCTAGTTGCGTTGACATATAAGCCTCCTGAGGCCGTTGTTTATGTTGAATACAGTTTGCCCCGCATATAGGGGGTAACAAATGGGTACTCAGGCGGGGTGACCACCCCTCATTTCCGGGCTGGCGTTACACAGTCGTTACATGGATAGCGGTAGTGGCTGGCGGACTTTAGCCTAAAGACCGTAAAAACAATGGCTTATGGAATCTAAATCGCTGTTCAGAAAGGCATTTGGTAGGGCAAGCTCTTGGACGGCTGGCTTTGCTTTGGGGCGTGTGCCTTGTACTTGTAATTTACAACTAAACCGCCACGACCTTTTAAACCGATTTTAAGGACGACACAGGGCTTACCAGTACATTGCCATTACCCAACCCCTTAAAACTTATCTGGCGATCTTCTGAGCGCCCTCAGGCAGATTGGTTATCCGCGCCTTAAACCCTGCATAACGTAACCGCTTATATAGCGCCCGGTTGGGGTATTTCTAATCTGGAGCGCTAATCTCGTTTTATTTACTGAGAAATAACACGCTTCACTGTAGCCACACGGTTTTGGTTGCTACCCCTCAAGGGGGGTAGCAACAACCGTGTGGTGGTGCTAAGTGACCACAATGTTTTGGTAAAACCGTGTGGTATTAACCAAAACCGTGTGGTTGCCCTTAATCCCAACGGGCGCTTGGCTTACAGCGATATTGCTGAAAAATAGCCAAAACCGTGTGATCGCTCTGTAGCCCTTGCAGCGCAAGACTTTGCGGAAAACCGTGTGGTTAGGCGGTAGCGTAGCAAGTAAGAACCGTGTGGGGTATTTTTGTAAAACCGTGTGGTTGCGCTGTAGCCCTTGCGCCACAAGGGATTGAGCAAAACCGTGTGATTGCTGCTTTTGGCGCTAATTTTGGCGCATAACACGGTTTCAAAACCGTGTGGCAAAACTCCTTTTTGTTTTGAGGGGTACTCACTGCAATTAAGCCCCCATTTTCACACCCCTGTTACCGCTACATACTGCTCACCGTGGATTAAGGCAACTAACAGGAGTCATCATGGAACCACGGCTGTTAAATACAGAACAAGCGGCTATCTATATCGGGCTAGCTAAACAAACCATTACCGAGATGAGGGTAAAAGGCGGAGGTCCGAAGTTTTGTAAGATTGGTCGGGCTGTAAGGTATAAGCGCGAAGACCTGGATGCGTGGATTGACCAGTTTGAATCTGTCGGTTCATTAGCAGAACATCACGTTTCTTCAACCGAAGCATAATCATAAGAGCTGATCCAAAACAGTAACACGAAACCAGTAACACAGCTTTACATCAGCTCCTTTATTTCTAGGAGCGGTAATGTCAATCGAAACCATAAAGCCTGAACACCGATGGCTTAACTGGAAGTTAGTAAAGGGTCGCAAGCGCCCCATCTATTCGGATGGAACGCCTCGAACCAAGGATAGATATAACAGCGAATTCACTTCTGATTCCCTATTAGTTGATTATCAAACGGCAAACACCACGGGCGCTGAATTAGGTTTCGTAACCGGTCAAGGCGTTGTTTGCATAGACATTGATAATGCTATCACTGACGGCAAGCTACACCCGGTAGCGCAAGAAGTCGTCGATAGCTGTAACAGCTACACCGAATACTCTCCCAGCGGTAACGGTCTCCATATCCTCTGCAAAGGTAAGCTCCCGGTGGTGGGGGTTAACTGCATCTACGACAACCATGAAGATCTCAAGGCCGATGCTGGTCCTTCGTTTGATCTGTTTGATGGTGGTCAATACGTCACGTTTACCGGCAAGCATTTAAAGGGCACTCCAAAGGAGATTAACCATGTCCAAAATCAGGCGATACAAAAATTCTCAAAAAGACTTAAAGCTGAAGACTCAGAAGATGAACCAGCACACACCAGCAAGATACCGAGAGATTCCGTTTCACCAGAGGAATGGAAAGGGTACAAGCGGCGAGCACAGGCACAGCTAGAGCAGTGCTGCGAAGTTATTGAGCTGCAACCAGCCGCACAAGGTAAAGGGCGTAAAACAACCATATTCTCCCAAAGCGGTATCATTGCGGAATGGGTTAAAGCTGGCCTATTAGGTAAGCAAGAAGTATTGCAGGCGTTAACCGAGGCGGCTGAAAATCAGGAAGAGCCGTTACCTAAATCGGAAATAAAGCGGAATATAAATAGCGGGTTTGAAAAGGGTTGTATTAAACAGCCGGTAACGCTGGAGTTCTTAAAAACAACCGACACGACCTCGATGGCTGGCAAAGCCGTGTCGGCTAAAGGCAGTAAAGAAGATAACCGCTTTATTAATTTAGGTAATCCAGCGCGAGAAGTAAACCTTAATATCAACTGGCTTGTTAAAGGGTTTCTTCCGCGAGCGGGTATTTGTGGGATATATGGTGACTCATTTACTGGTAAGTCGTTTATTGCGTTAGATATTGCCTTTTCTGTAGCCACGGGCGCTGATTATTGTGGTCATTTGGTAAAGGCTCCAGGTGACGTTTTATATGTCGCTGGCGAGGACGACGGTGGTATCAGTATGCGTTCCCATGCTTACCGCCAGCACCACGATATAAACGACTCAGCGCCGTTGTATATGCTCCCCAGTCCCGAAGATATGTCTAACCCTAAAAACGTGGAAGCTTTTGTTGATGAAATTGTTGATTGTGGTCTAAGCCCCCGGTTGATAATTCTTGACACGCTTGCAACCTGTTTCGGTGGTGGGGATGAAAACAGCACTGGCGATATGAATAAGTTTTTCGATGGGCTGCGTATGCTGCGTGATCGTCTTGATTGCTGCGTTATGTTTGTTCATCACACAGGGCATAAGGACAAAGACCGGGCGCGGGGGAGTAGTGTTTTGTATGCAGCATTGGATGCTGAATATATTGTCAAGAAACAATCGAAGACCGAGTTTATTAGTGTTGAGTGTACCAAGTTAAAGAACAACAGTACCGGCAAACTGTTTAATGAATTGTTCCATATTGAAAGCGTGGAATTAGGATTTGATGAAGACGGTGACCCTGTTTCCTATGGCGTAGCAATAAACGATGGAGAAAGCGAGATGAGTGATTTTAAAGATTGTGCAGACCAGATAAAGATAACCGGGCGCAACCAGAAAAAGGCTATTGCGATTGTTGATGAGGAGTTGGCAATTACAGGTGATGAGCTTAGGAGTAGGTTACGGGAGGAAGGCGTTAGCCAGCAACGCGCCTACGAGGCAGTGAAAAATCTCATTGAGAAAGGGGCGCTGCTACAGGACGGGGAACTACTGGAAATCAGCGACAAGGTTACACAGGCGTTACATAATTCCGGGTGAGGCGCTGTAAGGACTGGTATTAGCGGGTTTGCCTTACACTGGTACGGGCATTCCCTAGCCAACCCAACGGGCGCTTACAGGTCGGTTTACAGGTTCGGGGCGGAGGTTGGTATAGGGTAGGAGGTAAAAGCGCCGTACAGATCGTCTGAGGCGGCGCTAGCCTGACTTAGCCCCCGGTGGTTACGTTGGGTGTTTTGCAAAGTAGCGTTCACGTACTGCTTTGATGGTGTGGTCGTCTGTTTCCCTTCCGCCGGTTGTATTAGGTTTTACCTTTTGGAAGAAATTCCAGTCATTAATCACATCGCAAACGTCACCTATTATTTTGCTAAAACCTCTTGGACTCTTGTTTTCCAGTTTCTTATAGTCCAACCCTTCAGTATCCGCCCTTTCCTTAATCATATGCATAATTCTATAGTCAATAGAACCGTTGCCGATTGAAGGGCGAAAGCCCCGTTGTTTATCAAGTGGTATGTTTTTCCTGTCTCGTTTACCGCTTGGTCGGCGCTTGGATACACCTATATTGTATACAAGAAACGCTTCAAGTTCGGTGCTTAGCGGCTGATTATGTTTATAGCGATTTTTTGCAATGGTTCGTAACACAAAAAACTCTTCTTCGCTTATATTGAAGTCGTCTTCTAGATAACCATCCGTTTCGTCAAAAGCATAGTCAACAACAACTTGGTCTACCAAGTAATCGGATATTCTTTCGTTAATACTTGCAAGTTTGTTCGCGTGTTTTTCTTCTCTTGCGAAATTAATCAGATCATTGTGGTCATCAGTAGAAATATGAACCCCGGATTCTTTGTAAATAAACTCCTGACGTAATTTGTTTGCAAGTGCCTTGTATTTGTCATGTTCTGAAATATCGAAGAATCTCCATCGCCGATCGACACCTGATATCGGTTGTTTACATGGGCATGATTCATCGCAATGACCTAGCATACATTTATAAAAGTCATCGGAACGCCACCTTAAAAGCCATTTGAGCGCGTCTGCATATACAACCGGGTGTCCGGCAAATCGTTGGTCGGGTTTACCGGGGGAAAGTAGGATAGGCTTTTCTAATGAGGAAAATATCGGTTGTGATTCTAAATCACCAGAATCGGCGTTTAACGCTGGTACGTCAAGTGTATTCAACCTATCACTGTAGATGTTATCAAAATATTCTTTCAGGCTTTTAAGCTGCATAGTGGGTTCCTCAGTCTAGCAGGGCTACAGCTTGCGCCGTGCTGTCTGGTGAAAGGTGGGCGTAGCGCATGGTCATCTCTATAGTGCTGTGTCCCAGGAGCTTCTGTACCATGTAAAGCGGAGCGCCCTTCATAACGAGCTTGCTGGCGAATGTATGGCGCAAGTCGTGGAATCTAAAGTTCTTAACCCCTGCATCCTTCAGAATCGTGCTCCACATACTTTTTATTTCTACCAAGGGCTTGCCGGTTTCCGGGTTAGGGAATACCAATCCCTCACGGGTGCTATGCTTGTGCCAGTCTTTCAGCACCCGTTGGGTTTCCTTGTTCATATTGATGTAACGCTTCCGTGAAGACTTAGCGGTTTCCGCCGTAACGGTAATCAGGTTGTCGTGGAAGCTGACATTCTCCCAGCGTAACTGGAATATCTCGCCCCGACGCATACCCGTATTCAGCGCCACCAAAACAATCGGCATTATGTGGTCGCCGTATAGCCTGTTATCACCGGGGGCGAGTTGTTTCAGCTTTAGTTTATTCCGTACTTCTAATGTTTCCCGCAACCGCTTTTCTTCTTCGGGTAACAGGTAGCGGTTACCGGGCGTATCTTTGGTGTCTAAGTTCTTGCAGCGTTTCAGGGGATGGACTTCTAGGTATTCTTTATCAACCGCAATACTCATGATCGCCCTAACCCGAATTTCTCATGAGGGGATAAAAGAAAGCGGCTGAAAGTGTTAAAATTTCAGGACCTTACACCATCAATCAACACCAACAACCGCTATCCAAAATGGT
>JGI24006J15134_10000059_pt1 | contig 112926 bp, 159 predicted proteins | sample LinPmetageLP53_FD_15134 | JGI IMG/M metagenome (IMG submission 15134)
CACCAACTCTGACTTTTCTGAATCTCTCGAAGGCTTCGTCTGTCAGGTCTGCTTCAGCAGACATCAGCATACCAGATTGAACTTGACCTGTAGTTTTTACAGCGAAATTGGTTGTAGCACCTGTCGCGCCATTAAATCTAGCTGCTCTAAATTCGTTGTTTACGCTATTGAAGATAACGTCCTCTGTTAATATAAAATTTCCACCGTTTTCAGATGTAAAGGTCGATCCTGCTTTTAACGTTGGTAAGTAAGTTAAATCTGGGGCTGTTCCTTCTGCATTGGCTGGGCATAGAACATAAAAATCTAAAATACCGTATGTAGTAGGAACACCAGTGTAGTTATAACCAAGGGATCTAGCATGTTTCCTGATATTATCAAATTCTATCGACGTATCCATAAAGGATTCATTAACATGATAGTCTAAATAATATGACAACACATCGCCAACGTAAGCCACACTGTCTATTACCATTGCTCCGAATGAAGGCTTCGAGAAGTCCCTATAGGTATCTGGGTAATATCGTTTAGCATGATCTATAAGGTCTTCCTTGATAGATTCAAATTCTCTACTGGTGTATTTTATATTAATATTTTTGCTTTTTGGCATTTATAAGGACCCTCTTTTACAAAATAAATAGGTTTTATATCAATTTATACTTTATACTCTGACTCTAATTAACAGTTCGTCTCTAGCCTCTATTTCATTTATATAGTATAGTAGCCTGACATGTGCTACCATATTGTCCGGGTTTGTGATATCAACATCCTCTAAAACAATATACGGAACGAATATCCCCAATTGCTTTCTTATCGCTGAAGCTGCTGTGTCTAAAACAGATGCAGTTGGGTATTCAAATAATATTTTTCTCAAACAAGCCCCAAAGTCCTCGCTGTCAAATGTGCGTTCGCCCGGACATGTCAAGAGGGTGTTTTTGATATTAAATTTGACCAAATCCCTTATATCTTCACTAGAAAGTAAATCAAAGCCTGTGTTTTTTCCTGTTTGTTCTAACGGGAATCTTACTGTTAAATTGGCCATTATTCTTCTTCCTCTGTTTTCTTAAATAGTTTAGTGAACTGATTACCACAAGCGTTACCCTCTTTATCGTCAGGGTTTTCCTTAAGAACTCTCCATTTCATCCAGAAAGGAACATCTGAGCCGTATGAAACAGCGCTAAATGTATTTGACATCATTTGTTGTACGTTGTCCTTGATTGGGTCGAAATCTTCTTCTTCGTCCTTTGGGTCATAATCGCTTCTCTTGTAATTGGCTATAAACAATTTTCTACATTCTTTTCTGCTATCGTTAAAATATGGCGTTCCACCGGGGTCTGAATAGGATGGTGGATCGTCTTCCATGTCCTCGTAAGCTTCGGGGATTTCTGGTTCTATCCTTTCTTTGCTGCCTTTCGCGCCTATCGAAGGCACCCAACTGTCATAAGATGATATCATAAGCAGGGAGGTTATTCTTTTTAGGTGCAGAGTCTTATGAAATATTAAATCAAATCTTGTGCCAAGGGTCAACCTATCGACATAACACCTTAATTCTTGATTTAAATCATCATCAAATTCAATTAATTTAATTAACTCAGTATCAGGTATTTCCTGTTCTATCTCCTCTATGGGAAAAGTATTTTTGGAACCTTCTAGCACACTAACCTGATAAGTCGGACCAGATAAGGAGCCGGGTACCGTAGATTCCCTTTCTACCTCGAATGATATTGGCTTGCACTTAAAAGATTTTTCTAAAATTGCCTTATTGTTGTCCTCTGTGTTTGGCAAGCTAAAAGGCCGGAAATCTTCGTCGGGTATATAGCATAGCCTAACACCGTATTTTATACCAACTATGTCCTCATACTCAGCAGGCTTATTTTCTTCAGACTCGGCAATCTCTTTTGCCATAAACCAATCTGATATTCTTATATCTGCCGGAATCGAATCTTTGTTGTCATTAAGAAACTTCTTGAAATCAGATATGTTAACTACACCCTTGAGGTGGTTTGGTCTGTTTTTGATAAAATCTGGGATTGGTTTTGTGCTGCTTTCCTCTGTACGATCGAATAGTCTTATATATTTTTCTAGAAAAAGTGCTCCGTTTTCTTTCATAAAGTCAAAATCTTCTTGTTTAACTTTGGGCAACTTTCCCTTTGCACTCTCTATGCTGTGTCTCTCAAGCGGGTTGGACGACACAGAATTTACATCACCATATTTTCTTCTTGTTTCTGGTGGCACTTTGAACCCTTCACTATCTGGTGTAGTCGCCCAGATTCCACTCTCTGGAGCTTTACCTACCGCTGCGCCATGCTTCCCTATCAAGGACAAACCCAAATCATTAAAATGCGGCATATTATTCATTTCATGCAATTTCTTTGCCATCGTTAACTGATATTCATTGATTTCACCGATCACAAGGTATTTTAACAAAGTCATGGCAGCTTTGCGGCCACGGTGAAGAGTCCACATTTTAGCGCTAAACCGGGCCTCTTTTAAGCCGAAAGCAGACCACAAGATACTTCCAAAAGAACTCGTGCCAGAAGGCAACTCTCCACGTTCCATAACGCCACCTATCAATGCCCCACCCTTAACAATCGATTCTGCCAAATAATCATTTGCGAAATTGTTGACCTTTACATCTCCATCGTATGATTTTGCCACAAGTATCAAATCTTTTGGACTCGCAACAACATGTTGATTTTGTAGTTCGTTGATAGTATCAAAGGCCTCTTTAATATCTGTTGTCTCTTCTATGGAGCCGTTCTTCACTCTCCTTTGCACAACTTGAGCCGCTTGCTCCAAGAATAAAAGCCAATACGGGTAAGCCTCATAAGTAGCACGAGAAAAGATGGACTTCTCGCTAGAAAGACCTCGCTTCATAAGCATGACAATATACTCTGGTAGCAATTCATCATAGTTCTCAGCGTTGTTGACCAAAGAAACCAAAGAAATGCTTGACCAAATAGGCATCGTTTTGGCAAAAAAGTCTGCCAGATATACTCTTATGGTGGCTATAACGACCCCTTCTAGTGAAGCAAGAGTGGCAGGAGAAGCTATTTTATCAAATGGGAATTCTCTTACACACTCAGGGGAAAATTCCAACTTCTTATGGGGTTTCATACCGGCTCTCGCAGCATCTATAATTTCTTTTATTTGATCCAATTTTAAAAAATGAGACTTTGACAAATCTGGGTTACACCCCTCCGAAATATGCGGAACAAAAACCCTCGCAATTTGCATCAAACCTTCGTCTTTAGGGGGTGAAATATAAATACTTGGTGAAGTATAGTCTCCACCATACTTAGCAGGGTCTAGGAACTTGACCCTACCGTTTCCAGACTTTGCTCTTCCGAAAACTGCGTCTGTTTCTTCAAAATCGTATTCTGCCCCATCCGGGGCAACATATTCAAGGTGTTCTGCTTTTATTTCTTGGTTTTTACTACCGTGGAGGAAACCAGATGGGATATTCCCATCAACGCTCATTAGAGAAGCTACAAATTTTGTATTTACAATGTTCTGCAATTTAGACATCAGAGACCTTGCCTCGGACTCATCAATATCTACATTGTTAAAATCTTTATAGACCCAGTTGTTCAACAGGTTCTTCATCACCAAACCTCTGAAATCACTTTTTCCAAGTTGTCCGTTAGAAGGCAACAGTTTATATTTTTGATAGTCTTTATTATCGGGGCCCAAAGGTTTTTCAACCCTAAACGTACCTAGTATGTTTTCTGGTGATTTTTGTTTGAATTTGTAATCGAACGCACGAGGGTAGACTTCTTGACCAAGGTCGTTTGTCTCTTTGAATTCGTCCGTCAACGTGATCACACTTTTCCAAGAATAGTCATCAGTAATATCATACTTAATTGGTATTTTGGTCTTAGTGCCTTCTGACTTAAAGCTGGTTTCCAAAAGGGCTTCTCTGAACTTTATCCCGACTGTCTCGGGGTACTCTTCGTACTTAGGATAAAAACCAAAAGTAACAAAGTTAGATGTTTTAAAAAAGATATTGTTTCTTGCTATATTGTGGAAATTTAAAGTATACCCCTGTGTATCTGCCAATATGGTGCTTAGAATTCCCGGTGTGTCATTCCATGACCTTGGGTCCATTGGCCAGCGCCACAGAATTATATCATCGAAAAAGGCCTTTTCTAACCTCTTGAACATGCCCTTGGTAGCTTTACCGACAGCATCTTTGACCTGCTCTATTTTCTCTAATTGTACTGCTGACTTGGAGACGTCACAACCCGGATCAGGATCACTTGCACCAAGCGCTTCGTTCAAGGCGTTCTCTAGCATTCCCTCTGGTGATTGTGATAGAATATCTGCTATATCTGCCAAATCCGATTTCCTTCTTTCATCTTGCCTCGCAACAAAATCTTTTGCTATTTGAGGATCTAATCCTGCGTTTGTTAATGCGTCTTCTCTATCCTGAGCCCATTGGTCAAGTTCATCGTCTGTCAAACATATACTGTCATCTAGAGGAATTTCCGACTCAAAATCTAAAGAATCTCTCAGTTGGACAATCTGGTCTGCTGTTAAAAGGTTTCCTACCTGCGAAAAGAACATAACGAGCATTTCAGGAGTTCCCATAGTCAGTGCGTACTCTGGGTGGTTTGCAACTATAAGTGAAGATAGATTTTTCATAAAACCCATATCTTGGTCTTCTGGTAGGGAAGTGATTGCTCTTGCATATTCAGATTTAGTACCGATAACAGACATCGTCTTAGCCAGATCTTTGGCATCTCCGGGTATTTGAGGGACGGCTGTTTTTAAAACCAGCGCAGCGTGATCATCACGCTCGTCTTCAGGCTTGTCTTTGCCACAAAAGAAATCGTCTACCGCGTTTCTCCATCCGCTGTCACCAACTATTCCTTTAAAAGCGGCTTGACCTGCGGCTGCTAAAGTCTGGCATGTTACGTCAAACACAATAGAAGCCAGCTTAAAAATTATAGCAAACATTATCTCGGTTACTACCTGCAAAAGAGCATCTACAAAAGCATTTTTTAATATATTTAAAAAATTCCAACCGTTAAAGCTTCGCAGTTTTGGAAGCTCACCAAAGGATATCCTTGTTTTGCCGGGGCCACAAGGATCAAGAGTCAACGTTCCAAGAAAACTTGATAATGGAGGGTAGATAAAACTTGGCAAGGGGCACTTCAAACCCGCAAGGAAAGAACCAATAAGCTTAACTCCGGGGAGTTTGTTAAGTATACCCATAAGTTGTTGTAATTCCGCAGTCTCCATTATTGCTTCCACATATGCCGATGTTACTGCTGATTGGATATCCCCCAAGGCTTTACCATAGGTGCCTTGCTCGAAATCAGGATCGTCTGGACTTACACCTTTCATGATTCTGTCGTCGTGTTTGTTTCTCTCTCTTGCGGTTAGGGACGTCCTTTCATCTTCCGAGAGATCATTCCAGTTAGCATACGGCCCAGATTCTTCATTTAACGTTGTATCATTGGCTGAATACTTTTTAGCCTGTTCAGCCATCGCCAATTGCAACTCAGTTCTCTTCGTAAACCACTCTCCTTGTAATTCTTTTATCTTGTCGTCTACCATTTTCTCTAAATTCATAGCAGTATCATATGATTCTGTTCTTTTTTCGTATGCTGCTTTTACGGCTGCGGCTTTTTTTAGAATTCTCTTTTCCAAATACTCGATACCGGGCAACATCTTATTATAATCTTGTTCCAATTTGGCCGTTGCCTGTAGTGCTTCGTCTATTTTGTCTTGGAGATCTTTCACCTCCACTTTCTGCCAAGCGGTCATTGTCTTGATACCGCCATAATCAAACCAGTCTATTTCAAGTTGGTTCATGTAAGCCCTCATTTTAGCTTTAGCCGCTTCCAAATCTTTTTGTTTTTGCTCTTGTTCCTCGCCAACGCTCCTTAGCTTGCCCTTTAGATTTTCTAACTTCTGTTCATCTTCTTTCAATTCTCGCTCTGTGTTTTGTACACTTGTGTTTGTTTGCTTGTGAGCATCCATAAGTTCCTTTAGAATATCACCGTATAAACTATCGGTAGATCCCTGTACAACACCCGACGATTCAAGAACTTGTTTTTCTGTAGAGTTTGGCTTGTTAATAACTATTGGGTCTTCGTTAGGGGCCTCACTGTCATTTTCCGCTTGTGCTTTAGCTGCTAAAGCTGAATTTATACTGCCTCTTGTTTGTGGACCAGCAATCCCATCAACCAGTATTTTTGCAGATCTCTGATATGCTTTCAGGGCGTTTCTGGTTATTTTACCAAAATCCCCATCTGGGACCAATTTGTGTCCTAGCGTTACCAAAGCTACTTGTAAGGCTGTCACGCTTGCTCCTTGATCGCCCCTTCTCATGTTTTCGACATATGTCAATGGTGGATAAACTGCGACTACTGGTGGCGGAGGGGGTCTCAATTTCCCGTCTCGCGTACAGATGTTTGGATTTTCAAGACAAGTGGCTAACTCCTCCACCCTTTTGTTTAGTTCTTTCATTTTCGTTACAGCATCGCTCTGATTATCCAACATTTCATTTGCTGCTTTTTCTTTCGAAGCTATCCCGTCAGCAGTCCTCTTGTCAATAACTTTATCAAAGCTACCGGGCTTATACCCCTGCTCCCAAGGAGCAGGCATATTTCCAAATTTGTCTTCCACCATTTTCCTTATTTCTTCTTGCTTGTCGTATGGTAAAGCTTCCATAACTTTTTCCAAAGCATCACTAGCCATTGTTGATAAGGCCTTTTTAGCCATGATCCTCATAGAGGCCTCGAAGGACATACCAGACATCAAACACTGTATGGCCTTTAGCCCAAGCTGGAAAAAATTACAAGGATTTAACGCCCCCATAAGATTTTTCAATTTGTCCTCTGACTTGTTTACATTATCCCAATTACTTTTTATATCCTTTAGCATTTCTTCTAGAATGGATGGTTCACCGATTTTTGCGTATTTGTTGTTATACCACTCATCAATGTATTTGTCCTGAATGCCTCCGGATGAATCAAACAAGTCGATTTCCGGAAGTTTTTGCCCTAGGGCGCGACATTGGTTTTTGTTAAACTGATATGCGAACAAATCCGTGAACTCCCCTACAGCATTGTGTACGAAATCATCGATTCCGTTTAATCCAAGTTTATCCCCTAAGCAATTAACTGCTGTTTGTTCTTTATATTTGTCTTTTGAGCCATAGTTTACTCCCAAATTGGGATAGATATACTTTAAACAAAAATCTAGCCATCCGGGCGTTTCTCGGGCGTCCAGATCACTCCTAATATCTTTTATATTTGCTATTAAGCCCATTAGGGTTTGGTCTTGTATCAGTCCTTTTTTGAGAAAAGATGACAGGCCTTTTCCTAATTTTTTGTAATAACAACCTTCTATTTTCACCCCCACTCTCTTAAGAGTAAAAGGGCGCTTTTCGTCGCTCTTGTCAAAAACAAATTTTATTCTCCAAGGCATGTCTGAGGTTCTTCTATTAAGAAATGTACTATATGTGAACCCGTTCTGTTTGAGAAGTTTTTCTAGCGCATTCTCGAAAAGTTCTAATCTTTTAACATAAAATTTTATATAAAACTTTTTCCCTACTTTCTTTAGCGGGTCACTGGTCTCTGCTTCGTCTGACTCTTCTGTTGTCTCTGTGTCTTTAAAATATAAAGTCCCATTCTGGTAGCGATAGAAAAATGCTTGATATTGAGAAAAAGATAACAACACTTCTTTCAACCGAGTAATGTCGGTGTGTAACCTTCTTGGAGAAATGAATAATCTCTCAGCGCTGACATCTACGTCTGGTAAGTCTGGGGCCTCCGGTACTTGATCAAATATAAATGCAGGTATTGCTATTAATACTTTCATTACGCTTTCACCGTATCCAGTAAAATGGTAGTCTATAGCTCTAGCATATAACTCAATAGCATTTATATTTTTTATCTGTGGGTATTTTTGTCTTATCTGTTCGTCGATGTTATATATCTTGTGAACACTGTCGCCTTGCAATGTGGATGGTTTGTTTTTGATTTTTATAAATTCAGAATAATCGAAATCTAAGATCTCCCTACACTCTTTATCAAAAGCGTATTTAGAAGATTTTGATTTGACTTTGACCTTGGGCTTGGGCCCTTCCATGCCTATGGAAACAGATTTTATTCCGCCTTGTTCTGTTGTATAAGACGCACACACTATTTCATCATTTTCTAATTTGTCGAAATATCTTAATAATTCCCGAAGGCCGGGTCTTATGTAGGTTTTCAACAACTTTTTAAAAGGCAATCCAGCTTTTTTGACTGAGCTTGTTGTGTGCGAATCCCCACGACTGTTAACGGTTACCGATACCATATACTCGCAGGTTTTCCTGTTTAAATAAGGGGATTCTGTTGTGTGCCACGTTGGCTCAACAAAGGTCTTGTCTGGTAAACAAGTTGGACATGGGGCCTTTGGGTCGGGCTTTGGCAATGGCGCTATTGGCGCACATATGGGAGTTTTTGACATTTTTTACCTCTAAGTTATAAATACGGTGTTGCTAAGTAGTGGGTTACCACCAGATACTATCAGTTTGTCCAGTGAATTAATCTTGTCGATTTCGTTGTTTAACGTGGTTATAATTGTATCGAAATAGTCATTAATGTTTTTGGGGATGTTTTTCATCAAAGCAGGGTTTAGAAACATAACAGCGGAGTTCAATTCCATTAATTGACCTACAATACCAAGAATGACTCTAAGTACGTTTGTCATCGACTCGTCTTTGGATTCAAGATATCTTTTTAAGTTATCACCCAGAACCGCTGGTTGGAGATCTTCTTCTCTCCCGGCTACCAGTTCAATGGTTGATTTTGTAATTGGCGTCCCTAACGTAGTCGGTTCGCCGCCAAGACCAAAGCCTTGAAAGTTTTGTGTTCTGGCGGCATAGATCCTTACATTCTCACGCCCTACAATGCGAACATGGTCAGCTTTTAATGCAATTGCCGATTTATTTTGAGCAGAGGGACCTCTGGTTCTGCTTAGTCCAAGGTAGGCATCAATGCCACCTTTACCAACACACCTTTGCGACATGTATAACCTAGCAGCATCGGCAGCAAAATTAGCGCTAACTACATTCTTGGGACCGAGGGGGTCTTCCCCTTTCTTTATTTCCCTCGTAGATGTAACAGCACCAAGGCCAACTACCATATCGATCATCCCACACTGGGTGTATCCTGCTCCGCCAGCGCCCGTTACGACTGTCGAAGGCCTGTCACGACCCAGCACAATCCAAGAATTGTTTCTACCTTTTATAACCTTTTCGCAACCTGCTTTGTATCGATTTGGTACTTTCTCTTGGACATCAGTGCAGAATAAACCGTCATTGACACCTTTTTTAATTTCTAATTTTGCTTGTTCTGTTAACCCGTCTATATTTGGTATATAACCATCGACTTTACTCATCGTAACTCCTGTTAGTGATTATTTCTTTTTCTTCTTTTTCTTCTTTCGGGGTGGTTTTGGAGGCGGGGCTGAGTGTCCACCTTGGGGTTGACTCCAATCCCAAGTTTTTCTATTTTCTCCCGACTTTATGGGATTGCCGGGGCCCTTATGCCAGTAAACGTTACCAGCTTTTGATTCATCGGTGTGACCGCTATAAAAATATACCCAAGACCCACCTTTCCAAATTTCCCAAGCGTGAAAATGTACAGAGTCAGTAGGATCTAGAACATTTCCATGCGTAGCTAAACAACCAAAAGAAACCGCTCGGCTTCCTTTTCGTGCTGTTTCGTGGGCAATGGCCCCCCTGTTGTCTTCGAGTGAATTCCACGGTTCGATACCCCAAATTTGTAACGCTCTAATGGAAGCATTTGTTTTTTTCTTAAAAGTTCGTTTTCTACCAAATATTTTCATACCAGCGCTAGTGGAATTGTTTCCGTTGTTATAATCAACAGCCGGACCCTTTGTTTTTTTTGTAGGCGCGTATGGAGCACCGGGACTAAAGCTTCCTCTACCAATACCACTGTAAGTCGAGACTAGAATACCTTTGACCCCGTCTGTTCCGACACTCAAATCATATGTCCAACAATTTTTCTCATTTCTCGACTTTGTGCCGTCAACAATTGTTAAAAGATTTGGCTTTTTTATAGTCTTCACATCTCTCCCTGATTTGTTTGCCCCTACTTGTGGGTATCTTGGATTATTAGCTTTGTTCATCCACCAAGCCCTTCTTGCCATTGCTTGTTTGAAAACCCCTCGTGGGGCCCCAGTCACTTTTTCTCCTTTCTTTACACCTATAACTCCGCTTGGCCACACTGCTAGAGTAGCAGGAGAAAGGGTTCCGGGGGTGGCTCCAACTCCGGCGCCACTTATAGCACCTGCGGCTCCTGCTACGCCCCCAGCACCACCAGCACCAATAACTGATGCTGGGGTTCCAACTCTGCTTAATGAAATTTTTCCATCTACAAGTTTCGCCCCCAAGGCTGCTATGCATGTTGCATCAAAACCACCCTCTGCTCTCCTGACTCTTTGCATTCTAAAACGGAGTCCACGCCTCTTGCCAGAAGATGTAGGGCCCTCCAAATCATAATAGATCGGAACGACATCACCGACAGTTGGTATAAATAAACTCTCATCGCCATCTAAGGTTTCAGAATAAGCAATTGGGTGCTGCATCAAATTCTCGTACAATGCGGTAGGATCGCTCTTGTATTTACAAGGCTCATCTAAATTAAAACTCTCTGCTGATGGGGCGAGTGGACGAACCCTAGCAGTGATAACAAATGGATGAGTCGGATTAGGGGTCGTCGGCAAGGTTGTGCCATCAGGGCCCAATATGCCTTGGGTTTCGATCATCAATATAACGCCAAAAAGCTGCGTATCTCCATACGGGCTAGAAAGGCTATTTACCATAGCGTCGAAAATCAAAGAATCTCTAGCTTCCTTCCTGCCATAAAGGTCTGATATAGAATCAAACTTGTTAGTCATTTTTTTACTAAAACTCATTCGTCTATGCCCTCCTTACTCTTTGTAGGAAATCATCCCAATCCCATGCTCCGGGATTCTTTTTATCTCCGGGGTCAGATCTATTCGTGCTAGACTGTTCGTGTCCACGAATGGTATCTCTATTAATTGACAAACCGTGCCTTTTGCAAATATCTTTTACTAATTTCGCACATGCTCCTAAAAGTTTTTCATTGTACATAGAAGCATATTTAGGAGTTGCGCCTTGCCCTTTGCCCTTTCCGGGATCTCCGCACATTTCAATTCCAACAGAAGTTTTATTCATACCGGGGGCATGCCAGCCTCTGTGGCGTTCGTTCAAGCCTTGGATTATATTTCCTCCCTGATCGCATGCATAGTGAATAGATGTGTTTACTCTCTTTTCGACAGTGTATTTTGCTGGTCTTCCTTTTTTTCCTTTTCTTTCTCGGCAAATTGTCCCATGGGGCATCTTATGAGGATCAAATGGTGGACCGGGTGCGTAATCTGAACATGGTGGATTCTTTTTCCGTTGACCTTTGGGTTTACTCTTGTCTGTAAACCCTGTTGTAATTGGCGTTCTAGAAAATCTGCCAATCGTACTTTTTGCCTTACCGTTTCCAGTACTGCCGGCTGTGGAGTGCAAAACAACATGTTTGATTTGTTTCTTTTTTACCCTGTCTCCTTTTCCAAATGTTGAAGCTTGAAACCCTTTAGTTGCGAATTTGCAGTCCAAGAATGGAATCAACACCTGTTGTGCATTTCCAGCACCTGCTCCTCCGTAAGAACCTGCTGCTCCAGCAGCACCAGCACCAGCAACACCAATAACTGATACTGGGGTTCCGACTCTGCTTAATGAAATTTTTCCGTCAATTAATTTGGTTCCAAGCGCTGCTAAGCATGTTGCATCAAAACCGCCTTCTGCTCTCCTGACTCTTTGCATTTTAAATCTCAGCCCTCTCTTTTTTCCTTGCGAGGTCGGGCCTTCTAAGTCATAATAAATCGGAACGACATCACCGACAGTTGGTATAAACAAACTCTCATCACCATCTAGGGTTTCGGAATATGCGATGGGATGTTGCATTAAATTTTCATACAGCGCAGTAGGATCGCTTTTGAATTTGCAAGGCTCGTCTAAAGCCTGAGCTTCGATCATGGGCTCAAGAGGGCGCACCCTAGCAGTGATAACGAATGGATGAGTTGGGTTGGGGGTTGTTGGCAAGGTCGAACCGTCAGGTCCCAATATACCTTGGGTTTCGATCATTAATATGACACCAAAACACTGAGTGTCTGTGTATGGATTAGAAAGCTCATTTTGGACAAAATCAAATACCATAGAATCTCTGGTCTCTTTTCGACCATAGGGATCTGATATAGAATCAAATCTATTGGTGATCTTGTTCTGTATCCTTTTTGTCATTCTTCAATATCCCCTTTCGATATCATATCATATATCTGAGACATATCATTTTCAGATAACCCCTCGGATACTTCTTTTTTGCTAATAAGATTGACAACTTTAACAAGTTGCTCATTTGATCTCTGTAGGGTTTCTACATATTTCGAAATAATAATTCCGACTTCTTTGTGGCGAGCTTCATCTTTTGCAAGCCACTTAATAGCGTCATCCAACAGTTCACGAGTTATCTTTCGATCATCACGAATGTTGTCTATCGCCTCATTTATAAAACTATCAACTTTTTTTGACATAACACTTTAACTAGGCCTCGTTTAAATTTTACCTTCATCCCAATCTTCTTTGAATGTACGGTATTTGGTTCTCAGTTTGTTAAGCTGAGAGACCACTTGCTTGGTATTTAAGCCGGTTATCTCTCTCAAATACAAATAAACGGCTTTTTTATTAAAAATTTCTATGTTTTCAACCGATCCCAAGATGACCCTAACAGCATTATAAACTTTTCTTTCGTTCTCTTTCATATCATCTATTTCCCAGCTATTAATTTCGAAATGTAATTTATTCCAGAAATCTTTTTGCTCTCTTTCCATCAAATATGGATTATAGCATACAACCTTGTCCTCATCGACTTCCTTTAAAGCATCTTCATAATCGACTTCTCTTTTATTGCGCTTAGCGGTTTGTTTGACCTTGTGAATAAACCAGTTTTTCGTTATTACAGAAAAGTAAGAAAAAGCCTTGGAGCCTTTACTTTGGTCATATTTATCTAAAATAGTTGTTAACCAGACTTTGCACTCGTCTCTCAACTCATCAATATTAGGTAATGTAGTAAATTTATAAGTAAACACAATTTTGTCTACCATTTCATTAAATGCTGGCTGTATCAATTCAACATATAATCTAGTTCTTACCTTGTTGCAGTTTGTTCTTGAGTATTCAACTATCGCGTCTTCGTGAACCTGCGTAAAATACATTCTCTTCTTGGATCGTTTCCTCGGCATCTTGTTCAATTTCCTTTTGTTGTTCGTCTTCAGAATTTTCGTCGTATTCGACAATGTTGTAAATATCTTCATATTCTTCCAAAACTTCCAACAAACTTGAAGTATGAGACAAGACAAATTTAATATTTTCGTCTCCATAATAATCTTCAAGCTCAAAGAGTGTTTTGAGATGGCCTTTGTAATTAGTCAATAGATCGACCAAATCGCCCAAATTTTCGGCTATGAACCACAACTTGGATAGTAGTCGCCTTATGTACCAAAGAGCGAAAATATTAGCCGTTATGGATATTAAAATGGCTATTACTAACCACACTGTTAAATTAATCGTCATGTTTCTGATTCCTTGCTTCTTTTTTCATATCTCGAAGTAGCTCTCGATTTTTTTCTATATAGTCTTTAGTAAGTGTCCCCGTGGATTGGTTCCCCGTGGTTTCACCTTTTTTAAGAATTGGCATTTGCGGTACCCTTTGCAAATAACCTACTTCCTCACACAGTTGGCATGATTCTTGTCTTTCTTTCATCCCATGTCGCACTTGGAAGTGGCCATCGCAACTATTACACTGGTATACATATCGCGGCATTACGATGTGACTACTTTGCTTTTGCTCTTGGGTTTAACAACAGGTGGGTTTGTAACTACCACTTCTCCGTTATCAGCAACTTCTAGCTTAAAACTCTGTAGGACTGGAACGATATCGCTCTGTTCCATTAAAGATTTTTGCAAGGCCATCATTACGGCTCCTACAGCTTGATTACTTAATTTCATTTTTTGTCTCCTTTAAAAAATTATTTATATATGTTTCTAATTTGTGCTCCGGGGCCCAATCAAGAACCTTTATGGAGTTAGATATATCTGCTCTTGTCTCTTTCGCCTCTCCGGGTCTGGCTGGTAGATGCTTCTTTTCCCTGCCGAACATATCTGCCAGTTCATTGATAGAGTGGTTGGTGCCAGTTCCCAAATTAAATATTGAGGCTTCTCTATCCTTCTTGGATATCGCTATTAATCCGTTACATATGTCGTATACATGCGTAAAGTCTCTTCTTTGTTCACCTGTACCTACCACTGTCAGAGGTACATTATTACTATATTGTTGCTCGAATATGGCGACTACAGGGGTATACTGACCGATCAACGGGTTTCTAGGTCCATATACATTAAAAAATCTAGCAATACCAGATTTTATATTATAAACATTAGTGTACATCTTTACAACCTCTTCCCCTTGCCATTTTGCAAAAGCATATGGGTTAAGGTAAACGCCACCGTAAAACGAACTTGACCCAGCATATACGACCATGCAGTTGTTATTTCTTGCATATTCGCACACAATTGCTGTTCCATATGAATTGTTTTCACAAGTGTATAATGGTTTTTTGAAAGATGGTTGTATTCTTGCCTCAGCAGCTAAATGAAAAATAGTATCTATGCTCTCATCAAGACCATTTGTTAGGATCTTTTTAAAATCATCAAAATAATATTTAGCTAACCTGTTGCAGTTTTCTTTTTTTCCGTCTGATAGGTCATCTATGACTACCACTCTGTTACCTTGCTTTACCAAGATATCTACCAAATTGCTTCCTATAAAACCACAACCACCTGTGACTAATACTGTTTTCATTTAATCTCCCTTTATAACCCTATGGCTATCGCTATCAAAATGTTGAGTTGAAAACTCAAACAGTTCTGTGTCTTCCATAGCATACATTTGATGCCTCAATCCCCTATAGATGTGAAATCTATCTCCTTTTTGCAAAATTACCTTTTTGGCATTCCCCAAGTCATCATCGTCTGAATAGGAAAGCGTAATCGCGCCAGACTGAATATAAAAAACTTCGTCCTTAAGCTTGTGGTAATGCCACGAACACTTCTTGCCTTTCACAAAATACAAAAGCTTTCCACAATACTCTTCGCAGTTCACAATCCACTTTTCAAATCCCCACCCTTTTGGTACAAATTTAATATCATTAGATAAAAAAGTCTTCATCTTTCACCCCCTTGTCATCTATATACAAGTTACCAGAGGGCTTACCCATAAATAACTCATGATATTTCACTCCCCAACTGTCTAGCTGTTGCTTTGTTAAGGATAGAAAGCTATGAGTTGCCAATTCGGAATTGTTATTAAATCTCCCCATACCCCTTGCAGTCAAAAAATATATAATGTTGCCATCGTCGTATAATTTGTTGATTTTGTTTATTCTCTCTACAATGGGTTTCGCGTTCTTGTAATCCCCATCCGTATTTGTACAAATGGTCCCATCTATGTCTATTACATATGTCATTTTCTCTCCAATATGTTTGTTGTTGAATATTCTCCTACTCGATCAAAATATTCAATTTTTTTTGCATGCTCTGAACCAATGACTCCCTTAGTTTTATACTCGACACCGACAACTAGCGCGTCTGGTTGAAAAAACTCGATCCAATTTTCAAGCTCTGTATCATTATCAAAAGCGACCACCTCGTCGATATATCTGATTGATTCAAGAAAGAATTGTCGATCTCGACGATTGTTAACGGGCCTTTCGGGGCCCTTGGTTTCTTTGATTCTCTTGTCCCCATCAATACCTACCACCAAAAACTCTCCCAGTGATTTGGCATACTTAAATAACTCTACATGGCCTCGGTGTAGAATATCAAAACAACCATTTACCCAAATAACTTTCATATTACAGTGACCCCTTTTTTTTGTACTGCTATTGTAGCACACTCGTTAGCATAACTTATAGAAGATTCTATATTCGATGTTCTTAGATACTCGGCCACAAGCCCAGAGAGGAAAGTGTCACCCGCACCCGAAACATCCCTTATGTCGACCCTTCTTACAGGATATACCTTATCCTTGTATTTGCAACCTTTGGGGCCCAAAGTTACTATTAATTTGTCTTTTACGTTTTCTGGTATTCTATCCTTGGACTTGTTGTACTCATAATGATTAATTTTTATGAACCTCACCCCAGTACACCAATCTCCTAAAACCTTCTTTGTGTCCAAGAAAACACAATTATGATTATCAGATATATAACTGATGTCACTCTCGGTTAAAAAGCCTTTACAATAATCTGAAATGACAACAATCTTGTATTTATTTAAATCAACCTTGCTTACATCGCATCTCTTTACAGTGTGATCATTCTCGTCAACTCTCACAAACATTTGATTAGTATTGAGGTGGATAAACCTTGTTTTTGTTATGTCTTTCCAGTTGGTATTCGTATGTATATCGCAACTTCCATATAAAGATTGTATGTTTTTTTGAACATTCATTGCCATGCCGGGTGTCTTTATTATTTCAGTTGGAACAAATACTGGCACTGGGGCCTCTGGACAAAGCCTGTCACACTCCCCATAATAAAAAACATCGGTACATGTTTCGCCAATAACTAAAATATCTGATTTCATTGTGTTACCTTGATAAAAAATTACTACCTGACTTTACTTTCCCTCTCCAATATTCTAAAAGATCATCCATAGTTTTTTCGAAAGGAATAGTTGGCTCCCAGCCAGTGTGGTTTCTAAACTTAGTGGTGTCAGGTACCTGCAAGTCTGCGTCAATTGGCCTCAAACGATCGGGGTCCACTCTCACCTGAATGGTGCTAACGGTAGATTTGCTTAATAAATAATTCAACATGTCCTCGATAGAACAGGTATATGATCCACCAATATTATAGTATTCCCCGGCTATTGGATTCACTGTTACCAAGCTGTAATATGCCCTAACCGCATCCCTAACATCTGACCAAGTTCTTAGGGATTTTAAGTTGCCTACTTTCAATATTGGCGGTATTAAGTCTGCCTCAATCATTGCTATCTGCTTAGCAAAAGTGGATTCAGCGAAAACATCACCACGCCTTGGGCCTGTATGTGTAAACATACGAGTAGTCATAACCTTCATTCCATATGCCTCAGCGTAAAATCTACCAACCAAATCTGTCCCAACCTTTGAAATTGCATACGGTGACGCTGGGTGGAATGTTACATCCTCGTGAATTGGTAGAAACTCTTTTGGAACCCTTCCAAAAACTTCCGACGAGGCACAAACATGTATTGTCGGTTCTAATTTCAGGTGTCTTATCGCGTCTAAAACTTTTGCAGTTCCCAGAATATTAGTCTCCAACGTCTCCAAAGGAGAATCAAAGCTGGTTTTCGGATAACTTTGTGCGGCTAAATGGAAAACATAGTCTGGCTTGCTTGAACCAAAGGCTGTCAACAAAGAACTTAGGTCGTTTATATCACCATAAACCAAACGAATTCTATGTTTTCCATTTATATAATTCATTAAATGCTCAAGGTTATCCATCCTGTCATCCCATCGAACTAAGCCATAAATATCCCAATCTGTATTTTTGAATAGAAAATCAACAAGGTGTGACCCGACCATTCCAGTGATTCCGGTTATAAAAGCCCTAGTCATTATTGGCCTTCCACCAATCAATACTTCTTTTAATACCTTCCTCTAAAGATACCTTTGGTTCCCATCCGAGCATTTCCTTAGCTTTTGTGCAATCTAGAAAGAGTTTTGTCGGAATATGAGGTTTGCTGAGGTCATGTTCCATCTTAAGATCTTTGCCGGAAATTTTAATAATCTTTTCAACCAACTCTTTGATCGAAACCTCATATCCACAGCCAACATTAAAAACCTCACACATGGATTCTTGTTTTTCAAGAGCCATTTCTACAAAGTTCAAAAGATCATCAACATATAAAAAGTCTCTTGTTTCGGTTCCGGGTCCCCAAACATTAATTTTTTCGTCGTTGGTCATAACCTTGGTTATGGTCGCGCCGAAGACATGGCTTTTCTTCAGATCATATTTGTCATGAGGGCCGTAAATATTGGACTGTCTTAATACTGTGTGTTTTGTTTTACCCAAGGTGCCATAAAAATCACACATTTTTTCGATATACACTTTGGTGTTGCCAACGCCAAAGTATTTAGACAATAGCCTTTGATTTCCATCAAAATTACTTTCTTTAGTTGCAACTCTATTCGGCTGGTACATGACTGTGCAGCTTGGAAAAATAAAATGCTTTATATCGTTCTCAAATGCCTCTCGTAGAAGCAGAGAATTCATAACAGCGTTATCAGTAACATGAATATACGGACGATTAATAATATCATTTGCACCAGAGGTAGTTGCAGCTAACTGTAGTACAATATCCATCCCCTTTATAACTCTTTTAACATCTTCTATATTGTTTAGATCAGCTTGGACCCACTCAACATCATATTCTTTAAGAGGCGGCTTAATGTGATAAACTGCTCTTATTTCGTAGTCTTCTCTCCGTGTGAAGCGTTCTAAGGAATTTTTTCCAATAAACCCTGTTGCTCCACAAATTAAAATTTTCTTTTTAGTCATTTTGTTTTATAAACCTCTTTATATTTTGAAGTGACGTTCTTTGTCCCATTGAGGAAAGATCAGATGGGATATTGTTTTCTACCACAGGGGTATTATATAGAAAATCTCCATATTTTGGATAATATTCAAAATGCTCACCGATCTCTGATAAAGATATGTTGGATCTTGATACCAAATTATAAACACCAGATAGATTATTTTCAATAGACTTGTTAAAAAAAGACAAAATGTCTTCATATAAAACATAATTAAAAGTAGACTTACTTGAAAGCCCAGTTTTTAAAAGGTTCTTTTCTGATAATTTTACCAAAGTGTTTTTCCTCATTCCTTCTCCAAGCATCGCTGAACATCTTGCGATGATGTAGTTTTTACTCTCGTTTTTTACTATAGATTCGGCCATAAGTTTCATCAACTTATAGTATGATTGCTCTTCTCGATAAACATCTACAGATGATACATAAATAAATTTTTGATGCGGCATCCCCAGTAATTGTTTTGTGAGATAGAGATTATCATTAAAATACTGATAGTGGTCATTTATCTCTCTTTTCGCATCGAAAGCACAATGTATAATTGTGTCGATAGATGAACAGGAGAGCACAGCGCCTAGGTTTTGCCTATGCAGACCCACGGACCCTTTAATATGGTTGTGAATATATTTGCCCAATCCACTGTTGACTCCTGTTATTAGTATATTATTTGAACGCATTAAATCTCTTATCTATGTTTTCTTTGTTTTCTAAAAACCATTCAATGGTTTCACTTATTCCTTCTTCAATTGACACAGATGGTTCGAAACCACAGGATTTTGCTCGTGTCATATCAAATACCCGCCTAGCATCGCCAGTTGGCTTAGAAACATCCCACTCTATTTCTTTATCGAAATAGTTTGCTATCGCTTCGGCTATACGCTTGATCTTAATGCCCTCCCCGGACCCCAAATTCACTGGTTTTGTGAACTTGTTTTCTACCATATGGATCATACCCAATGCGACATCTCTAGCATGAATAAAGTCTCTTATTGGAGACCCATCGCCCCAAACACTCAACTTGTCATTCTCGAATGCTTTTCTTATTAAAGCTGGAATAACCATTGCGTTGTCGGGGTCAAAGTTGTCATATGATCCGTAAACATTAGCTGGTCTTACAATAGACACTTTATCCCACCCGTGCTGAATAGAATAAGCTTTAGCTTGTAATTCTCCCATGCGTTTTGCCCAACCGGCAAACCAATCGTTCTTAGAAGGCATAGTCATCCATACATCGTCTTCTTTAAAGACTTCAGCCGGGTGGTACACGCCGACACTAGAAGTGTATAAATACCACTCTACATCATTCTCAAAGGCAGCTTGCATCATGTTGGTATTAAACTGCACCATTGGAACAAAGAAGTCTGCTGGTTGCTCCATGCACATCTTTGGGGAGCCCTTAACTCCTGCACAATTAAAAACATAATCCATACCCTTACATACCTCAAGGCAATTTGATAAGTATCTTAAGTCTTTAAATACAAAAGAAACACCCTCCGGAATATCCTTTGGCTGGTCTAGGCTACAAATGAACACCTTAGCGCCACGAGCAGTCAAAAGGTTTACCAACTCTCTACCAATCATACCAGTTCCGCCTGTGACTAGAACCTTTTTATTTTCAAACATCATTAAGTCTCCCACATAAATTTATAATTTGTTTTTTAGTTAATTCCGGGTGGTTCCCAATATACAAACCGTAATCATGTATATAATTTGTATTATTCATCTTCCCTACCACAGAATATTCGTACCTTTCTAAATAAGGTTGTCTTGCTTGGTTGCCACCACCGGCAGTACCAAGTCTGTACTCCACTCCTTCGCTTTCCAGAATGCTACAAACTAATTTCATATTCTTATTATTGTAATTCAATATCAGGGGTAAAGCGTAATTACTACTACCATCCATTAGAAAATTAACGTAATAAAGCTCAGGATCTAGATTCGAAACCCACGTTACCAGATTATTACATCTAGTATTAATATTATCATCAAGTCTTTTAATTTGCTCTAGGCCTAACACAGCATTAAGCTCGGTGCTTCTCATGTTGTATCCGGGGACTGCAAATGTAAACAAAGGATTGACATCTGGCTTTGCATATTTTTTCTGAGTTTCAAGTGAAGCCTCTCTGGTCATCCCATGGGATCTAAACATTCTTGCAAACTCGTATATATCTTCATCGTTTGTGCACACCATACCGCCCTCAATAGTTGTCATGTGATGGCCAAAATAAAATGAAAAACAGGACATATCTCCCATGGTTCCGACCTTGTTACCGTTGTGTGTCGCACCGTGTGATTCGCAACAATCTTCTATCAGTAGTAAATCGTTTTCTTTAGCTAGTTTAATAATCTTGTCGTTGATGCCGTTGAATCCCAAAACGTGAACTAAAACAATAGCCTTTGTATTTTTATTGATCGCGTTTTTGATATTCTCGTAAGAAATTGCCATCGTATCCAAGTCGACATCAACAAAAACGGGCGTAAAGCCGGTATTTATGACAGAAGACACATCGGAGACCCATCCTATAGGAGGTACAATAATCTCGCCCTTTTGGCCCTTTTTCTCGCGAACAATCGATGTTGTAATATAATTCGCAGCAGCACCAGAACCAACCATCACGCTATACTTAACACCCAACCACTCAGACCACGCTTTCTCGAACTCTTTGACTTTGGGACCGTTCGTGAATCTGTTTGTGTTCAATATAAAATCCGATAGCACTTCCTTATCTTTCTGGGTTATGTTATCGTTGATAAGTGGCCAAGAAAACTTATTTTGTCCCATAATACTCTCCATGCTCTACAATCAAAGTTGACTTAGAATCTTTTCTCTCATAAGCCTCTACGAAAGCTGGAAACACTTGGTCAGCTTCTGTTAATTCCACTACATGAACATCTGTCAACATCTTTCTCAAAGCCTCGGTGTGGTTCTGAGTATGTTGGGGGCCTGCATCTATTGGACTCTTCGACCCAACTGATACTCGTATGATTACACGAGGTAGCATCTCTCCCTTGGACATATCGTTCATCTTATCTAGATGGTTAACAAGCTGATTGCATGCTAAAATAAAAAAGTCAAACCTTGGATACATCGTTATAGGAACAAAACCTTCTAATGCAACACCTGTGGAGATTCCCATTTGGGTTTCCTCAAACACCGGCAATTCGATCCTTTTTTCAATAGGTACTTCTTGAATTGTGCTTGAAATGGCATGACCGCTTACTTTGCAGGCTTGGCCTAAAAAGATCGTGTTGTCTTTCTCTGCTAACCAGTTCATTGCTCTTATTATTTCTTTTTTATATCTCTTTTCTTTCATGATTAAAAATTCACCCACTTTCCTGTTCCGTGATGGGGATATCCCATCTCGTATTTGTAATATACAACTCCGTCTGGTGTTTCTTGTTTTTTTCCCCAAGCCATTTCAGTCGGGGTATGGACACTCATATCGTTATCCTCGATTACCCACTGTAGTGGTAGATCAAAGTTCTTAACGTATTTATATGCTTCATGAAACCCACCAGTTTCCATCGTCATGTCACCTACAAAGCACCATACACGATTTGGAGAATTCTTCAGTTTCAACCCCATGGCTGTGCCAACAGAAATAGGAATTATACCACCCACTATAGACGATGAATAAAAGTTAGGATTGGTGTTGTTTGTTCCCATACTCCTTCCTTCCAAAATCCAATCAAAAAGCTTCTCAGGATCAACACCATGCAACAAGGCGTGATAATGGTTTCTCCACGGAACAAAGACCCAATCGTCCTTGTTTATGTATTGAAAAATTTCCAATAATTGCTTTTCGTTATTTCCAGCTAAATGAATTGGCCCTCTTATCTTACCAGCTTCATAAGTATCACGAACTTTTGATTCAAAATTAATCAATTCCTGCTCTGTTATCGTAACCTCTCTAACTTTCTCTAAATGTTTTGGTATTTGCAAAATCATTATTTATCCCTTAGTTGTAATATCGGGTTGCTAATTGGCCAGTTAATGTTACAACGAGGGTCATCCCATTTTATTGTAAACTGCTGATCTACATCGGGATAGGTTCCCGGATATGCCCACTTATAATGAAAGACGGAATTGTGGCTCAACACTACAAAACCGTTTCCCACGCTTGGAGGGATTAGCACCTGCTTTCTCTTTTTCGAGTCCAAAATCATGGACTGGTATTTCATATACGTAGGCGAATCTTCTCGGTTGTCGACTAAGACGAAATAAAGGTCACCATACAAGCAAGTGACCAGCTTCCACGATTTGGAATCCCCATGGATTCCCCGTAGCACGTTCCTTCTAGAGGTAGATACCTTATCATGATTGAAGCTCAAACCGTGATCACCACTTTTCCACAAGGTCCACAGGTCGCCTCTATAATCAGTAAAATAATCAGGCTCAACTATTTTAACACCATCGATATTGTCAATCTTCATCTTTATCCCAGCTTATCTCCCAATCTTTAAACTCTGCCGCCAAACAATCAATCTTATAATCTTTTCTGCCGCCCGCTAACTCTTGTATTTTGTTTTTAGCAGTGTTTCTAATTCCATTGAGACCGTGTGTAAGTTCAAGGTTGTTTCCGTCTTTTATGCCTTTTCTATAATTTGACTCGTTATGCCAAATATGTAAATTCATTTGAGACAAGACAACAATTGCCCTTACACTATTACTATCTAATATAACATCTTTTTCCTTTAGTGTCAAGTCTATATCATGTAAAATATCAGAAATTTCTTGAGCATACTCCTCTTTGTGTTTTGTTATAAAGACCTCTTTCAATTGAGCTATTGAAAGCCTGTCGATCAACTCTGAAAGTGTTGGTAAATATTTTCTATCCATTTGTAATCTCCTTTAAATTGTTTGCAAATGTGTCATCCATGGAAGTCCACTTACTGGCTAGCTTGTAATTTTCTCTTAATGCTTCTATCATTGTGCCATATCTATCTTCCGTTAAAGACGGGATTAAATCGTCTAAATCTTTAATTGTATCAAAACAGATTATACCGCCCATATTAAAGTGTTCGGTGATGGCGCTAGATCCCCAATAAATTGGTATTGTTCCCGTCCTAAAGCAATCAATAAGTTTTTCAGTAAAATAGTTTTTACCTTTAGAGTTCTCTACCACTATTGAATATCTATACTCTGCTAACGCTAGTATTTTGGCTCCTTGTGGCATTGGTTTAAAGGCTTCTCCCCAAAGATCCAATAAGTGAGTATTCTTTAGCTTTGATACTATTTCGTGTCTGTATTTGTGCCCGGAACACCATGATTTCTTAGAAACTATCATGGAAGTGTTTTTTCTTTTTTTGTAAATCTTGGAATGCCTATCTATAATCCTACTTGATGCTATTGGGGTTTTTATATACTTGTCACCCAAGTTCAGTAATTCTTCGTCAAAAGTGAATATGTAATCAAACAGATTTTCAAGACGAAGCACCTGTTCATAAGCAAAGGGGTGTACTTCCCTACACTCCACTAGCCAAGCGACTTTAACTTTGGCAGGGTCTCTAAGTACATTTTCTCTATTTAAGCTTTTGTCTGTATATACCGATACATCTTGACCACCATCAAGATAATCTATACACTTTGGTTCCACAAAGGGACTGAATGTTCTAAAGCCATACGCTGGTTTGCTATGGTTTGTCAAAACATCAAATAAGTTAACTTTTATTTTCATCTTTTACTCCGAATATGGGCACACAAGAATCTAAAAGCATTAAGTCGAAATCACTATAACCATCTGTTATGTTGTAAGTAATTTTATTATAGTTATCTTTCTGTCCGTATTCAGGGTGAAGAGAAAAATTAACTATTATTGCAATTCTGTCTCTTCGGGTTGGCAGCTTCCCCTTGTGTACCCCTTTAGCATCAAAGAAAGTTACTTGACCTAACGGTCCGATTATTTCTTTTATTTTCTTGTTATATTTTTGCTTTACTTCTTTATCTTTTATTCTTTCTCTGCCCGATATCCCACTTAGGTCTTCTTTGTTGGAATTTTGTACATATACCAAAGGGCCGCCAAACGCATCAACATCGTTTAAATAAATAACCGCTTTTAATAATTTGTATGAACCCGGATCTCTATGAAAAAACTGTGTGTCTTTTGGGTCGTTTGAAGCATAGGATTTTATTACCTTTATATAGCTTATTGTTGGTACACACTTGTAATAACAACAAGCGATAGGGACCAGTGTTTTTTTTACCAATTCATACAACCCATTAATCCCAAAAGGGTTCTTTAGAACCCTTGTGTCGTTTTCGGAATAGTAATCACAAACCTGCCTTCGTATTTCACCCAAGTCATCTTTAATGCTTAAAGACTCTGGGGGTATCTGTACATATCCGTTGGCCTTCAGGAGGTGCAAGTGGCCAACTAAACCAGAATTTATAGATATCTTATCCATGAATTGTTGGCTTGCTTGTTTTCTGTTCTTTAGATAGAAATCATAATATCTCTTTTCCAACTTGTTAAAGCGGTGATCGTTCAAGTTCACTCCCCTTCCAGACCATTATCAATGATTTCCCACTCGGGTGGGACCATGTCTGACAGATTATGCCCGGAGTAGCCGGGCCCAAACCACTTCTTTGGACTTATAATAATTTTGCCTTCATTCGTATTCAGCCATGCTGACCACCAACTAAATGTACTATTGCATATTATGTTGTGATGGCACAACGACATATAATAGAGGTCTTCGTAGTCTTTCTGGTTTTCTACGAACAGGAAATTATCTCCATGAAAGTTATCTTGGCACCAATCCATATCATCACTAAAAACTAAGAATTTTACAGTCTGATCAAACCTCTTAATGGACTCATTAAAATATTCACTGTCACACGATCCATGATAATGCGGGTTTTTCAGGTGGGAACCCCTTCGAACATGTATAGAGACAAACTGACAATCAGGAAACTCTTTAACAAATCTATTGTTAAAATCATTGATAATGCTTTTTGGAGGGGAGAAAACCTTCTTTATAATCTCTGCATTCTTTTCGAAATAACGTTCAGATTGGAAGTACCCATTTAACAGCATGTTTTGTCTTGGGTGAATCTCAGTGTAATGAAAGCTAGGCTCGTTATAGACCATGAATAAGTTTTTAGATTTAATATCTTTAAAAGGTAATTTTCGAAATACATTCTTTAAGTATTTAGTTGGAGGGGATGCTTGGAAAGCTTCTCCGCCTGCGCCTCCCATTGGGGGCCACGTATTCTGGTCAAAACAAAATGCTATTTTATTTTCAACCGCAAGGTTTACGACAGCAGCTATTTGGAACATTTGGTTTCCCAGCCCGCCTTTTAAAACACAAGATATCATTTTTTACTCACCAGCAACTCGTACTCCAAAAAGTATAAATGATCTATATCGGTATTTAAAAAACACTTAATTGCATCGTTGGGTGTTTCGACAATCGGCTCCCTATCATTAAAGCTTGTATTTAGCAATATTGGAACACCAGATATCTCATTCCACTCTTTCAGCAAATTGTAATAAAGCTTATTGTCTTGCTCTGTGACTGTTTGTAGTCTTGCTGATCCATTGAAGTGGTTTACAGCGGGCACCTTCTTACCCATCTCCGGTTTAAAATTAATAACCTTACTCATATAGGGACTATCGATGTCCCTTTCAAACCACTCAGACACATGCTCACGCATAATAGAAGGTGCGAATGGTCTATACCATTGTCTATGTTTAACTTTTTGATTTATAGTGTCTTTCATTTCTGGGTTTCTTGGGTCAGCTATTATGCTTCTGTTCCCCAGAGCCCTTCTACCTGATTCTGATTTTCCGCAAAACAAAGAAATTATTTTAGATTCTGACAAGAGACCTAAAACGTGAGTCTGGTTTTGTTTTTCGTATGTCGATACGTTGTCATATAAGCTCAAAGAATCAAGAATCTGCTGTTTTGTGTAATCTATTCCTAGATACGGAGAAGAGTTATTGATATGTTCTATTCTATCGTTCCCTAGGACTTGATGCCACACATATTGCGCTGCTCCGATACATAGCCCAGCGTCATAAGGCACAGGACAAACATAGATATTATCAATCTCTTTTTCAAATACAGAATACAATTTCCCAACCATAACGGAATTTAAAGCGACACCCCCACTGAGGCATATGTTTCTTTGTTTTGTCTCTTTTAGCAAACCGCCAATTAGTGTAAACAAAAAGTCTTCTGTGTATTTTTGCAAGGCGGCAGCGATATCAAATTTGTTTTGCTCACTTCCATTGGCTATTTTCGCCAGCTTGTTGAATGTTTGTATCTTCTCTTTGTTCCAATAAGCGTATCTTTCAAATCGTAAGGATGCCACGTCATCATAATATTTGTTTGGGTCTCCCATGCATGCCATTGCCATAACAGAACCTGCCTGATCTCCCTTTGGCCACCCACCGGATAAACCAAAGATATTCGTCGTAAATATATTCCACGTAGAGCCTATATTAAATTGTGACTCAACGGCATGTTTTATAATTGTTATATTGTTACCTTTTCCAACCCACGTAGTAGATGTTAATATCTTGTCGACGTTTTCAATTATATCTCGGCCGCCACCGTCAATTGTTACAATCAACGCATCTTTAAAGTTACTAGAATAAAAAGCATTTGCAGCGTGAGACTGATGGTGCCCACAAACATAGTACTCACCGCCATTTGATTCTACTATATTCTTAATCATCTGGTGCGCGTAAGGGGTCTTTTTTTGTGTTTGGTGTGTTGGGTCCAGTATTTCAACAAAGTATTTTATCTTTTTGAATTCAGGATAATCGTTTATCAACAACTGAAAGGCATCGCCTATTGGTTGTTTCTGTCTAATATATCTTTCCAACTCAACGTGTAATATGGTTTTGCCATTTTCCAAAATAGCGAATGATGTATCATGGCTATTGTACAATCCACATATAAGCATTATAACTCCTTCAGTAGTTGATACTTCTTCTTGCTTCTGACATATGACTCTTCATTTAACTGCTTACTGTGATCCACCTTGTCTTCGTTTAGCGGATTATCTCTATTGTATATATACAATATATCCTCAACATAAAATGCTTTCTTTCCAGCCATCTCCAACATGGGAAAAACAAATCCCAAATCCCATGCTGCCTTTATAAATTTGTTTGTTTTCGGGTTTATAAAATCTTGCTTATTTATCTTTTTCCAAAGCTTATATCTAAAAGTACGTAAATGAGATGACATCCAAGCGCTTTCCCGGTACAACGAATTGTCTATAATCTGATTGGGGATCTTCTTAGAAAATTTACCACGCTGATTCGAAGGATATTCAACATAAGACCCATACGTCATCCAGCAATCTTGTTGTTTATAGATGTTGTTTAATTTCTGTAGTACTTGGTCGCTCGCTAACCAGTCATCACCGTCAAGTATAACAATTATATCGTTGTCATCAAGGTCTAGTGATTCCAAAGTATCATGAATGTTTTTAAGAGCATACTTTTTCTCCGTATTTGTTACCAAATTTAGTTTATCACTCTTGTCACAACATTTCTTGATTATTGAATTTGTCTGGTCTGTCGAAATATCATCAATGACATAGTGTTCGTAATTATCATATTTCTGCTTCATCACGCTGGTGATGCAATATTTTACCCACTTCTCCACGTTGTAAAGGGGAGTTACTATAATAAATTTATTGTTCATTTAATTTTTCCACTATTAAATTCGGTATCTCAGTTCTCTTGCTAGACATAACATCTATCAATTCGTCCCCACTTAGTGAGAACCACGACTCATATGAGGCACCTATGTTTCTATTTGTTATTGTCTTTATTCCCATCATTCTTGCCTCTACTACTACCCTAGATAATGTTTCTGGTGTTTTTGGCAGAAAAATGAATTTGTCGTTATTACTAAGCAGAGACAAAAACTCTTGATAATTTGAAGAATATATCAAGCTATATTCATAACCCTTCTTTTCGCAATAAAAGGCTGTTTCTCTGGTGTTCTTGTGCGGTATCGGTGATTTCAAAACCGAATAACACCCTTTCTTTTGTTTTTTATTTAAAAATGACATTATTTTCAAGGACTGTGTTGACCACAAATTGCCAGAAACACTAATAACATTATTAATCTTAAGGTTCTTGGTTATTATACTCCTGTGGAACACTGATTGGCAAAATATAGATTTTGCTTTTTTATAAAATTCAATGTTTGTTAATTGATCAGGAGGAGCAACAAAATCCCGGTATAAAGCGGGATTTCTAGATATTAAGTATTTGTGATCATGTTCGTATATTATATAATTGCAATTGTTAGAAAGATAATTACGGCACTCTTTTGAAAGATTAATGAAATTAGAAATAACAAAGCCATTACTCTTATTGGTCTTGAGTGTTTTGATATCAACAGTGTTAGATTTCAATTTAACTATTTCATGTCCGTTGTTTTCCAAAATAGATAAAAGCTCATGGTCGTTCAACTCGCCACCACCAAGAACCTCATTCACAAAGTAATCAGAAATATAGATTATTTTAATCTTGTTCAACGATATCCTCTTCTAACTCTTTTAGCCATTCATCAACGTTTATCTCTTCTCCATAAATCGCAGAAACAAAGCCTTCAAAAAGTTTATCATCGTTAAATCGTTCAGATAGACTCTCCTGAAGTTGGTTTGCCAGTGCTTTGGCACTGTCCCAATCTTTCATAGTTTTTCTAAGAGTCATCTTATAAGATCCCTGATCTGCAAAAGCCCACTGGGAGTCTCTTTCTATTACTCCGTCCCAAACTGCTTGGCTTTGAACTTTCTCCATTGTAAATTTCACATCTTGAAAATAGCCTTTTTCGTTATCATATAAAAAATCGCGCTGACCTGACCATCCGCAGGTTACGATTGGGAGGGCTTCTCTTGCTGCTTCGAACATTGGCAAACCAAAGCCCTCACCGTGAGAAATGTTTACAAGTGCTTTAATTTTAGGATTATTGTAAAGGCCAACCATCTGCCCTGACGATAGATCTCCATGAAGAAGATATACTTTACACTTTCGATCTGGGTAATTTGCTAACATATTTTTAACAGAAGGTTGCAAATGTTCCCAATCAGAAATTGAATTTGATTTAATGTTACACTTGATAACCAAGCCTACCTCTTGATCTACAAACTCCTCAACCCACCACCTTAGAGCATTTTGAAAGTTCTTTCGAGGGCTTATTTGAGATACCATGAGGAAGTTGAAATCATAATCCAAACTAAAACCCGGAATATCTTCAGGTGGTGACCTTGGAGTGGACTCCCAAACCACCTCAACCGGTGTTTCCAATTTGTATGGAATTGTTTCACCAGTCTGGTTGTTTTTTGCTTGGGCTACTGTTCCGACATATGTATCCTTGGCATGATTTGAAACAACAAGTATTTTGTCCATATCGTTGCCTTTTTGTAGCCATACGGGTGCAACCTTTGAAGTTTCAATCCCAGCGGTATAACCGATATTAATCGGACATATCTTTTGAAATTCATTCGGAATTGTTATTTGTAGACTGATGTCAGGAAGTAATTTTTTCTCCTGCATTAGAATTTGAGTTGTTGTTATTTTCTCATCAACCCACTCTCTAAATTCGCTTTGATCCCAAACCCACCCTGTTTGGCCCCAAGGTATGGCTTGTATAAATACATCAAACAGGTCTTCTCTTGATTTCAAGGCTCTAAGTGCAAATCGGGCTTGTTCACCATACCCAGATTGCGAGAGAACAGGGCCTCTAACAAATATTTTCTTTTTCATTTAGCTTAACTCTCCTTTTATAGTATAGCACGTTTTGATAAAATTGTCAAGAATCTTTTTTGATTCTTCTTAGGGAATATCCTATATAAGCTTTTTCTTCGTCACCTATTAAGACACTATAGCTGTTATTGTTTGCATCATTGATTCTCAAGGCAATACCTTCAGGTTCCTTTGACTCAACTATAATTCCTATTTCTCCATTGTATGTTTCAACAAGATCCCCAACATTCAAGACAGGATTAAGTGATTCTTTGTATGTTGGGTGAATTGGTATATTGATATCAAATATTCCGGGCTGGAACCATTCTGCTGATTCTGGGAATTCGGGAGAGGGCTCAATATAGGACCACTCTAGCGAGTCAGCAACAGATGGTATGCCACTGGGTGCAGAACCGGTCTGCTCTTTGCTCATGCAACTTCCTTGAACCGGATTCCGTTATAATTCTTTCTTGTATCCCAAGATCCCTCGGCCTCATGCACATTAACCATATAATCTACCCAAGTTTTAGTGAAATTTGTAAAATTATAATTATCTAAAACGTGCTGTCGTCCTTTCAGTCCCATTTCTTTTCGGCCAGCTTTACCTAGCGCTACCATCTTATCCATAGCAGAAAAGAATTGCTCTTTAGATGTTCGGTCCTCGTATATATATGGAACTTGTTGTGATCCGATTATAGCTTTCGATGTGGGGTGCAATGGGATACCAAACCACTCAGAGCCATTTGTTATTTGCTCTTGTAGTCCTCCTGTCATATTAACAATAATAGGAGTACCACAGGAAAGAGATTCTAGCGTTGCGAGGCCAAAACCTTCGGCATCGGAAATGTTTATTGTACAGTCAACCATGTTATACATAGAAGATAAATGCTCGGGTGCAATCTTCTCCTTTGATACCAGTACTTGTCTACCCTCATCGAGACCAAGGTGTCTTATGATTTGATCTAGATCTTGGCCGTGAGGGTCTTTCGGATCTGTATGCATTATTAGCTGTGCTTTTTCATGAGCATCTCTCTTATCTAACCATTCCTTAAACCACCATACTAAAGTACCAGACTGCTTTCTTCTAGCATTTCTGTTGTTCCAAAGGAAAATAACCTTATCATGATCTGATTCTGGTAACGAACTTTTTCGAAACGATATAATTTGTTCATCAGTAACAGGTTTAAATATACTTGAATCAACAGCGTGGGGAATATATGTGCTGTTGACGTCTGGTGCTACGTTCTTAACGATATCGTCAGTAACTTTAGATATTGTTGCAATATAATCATTTGAATCATAAAACATCTTATTAAATACTGGGTATGGTTTGTTGTCCCATACGTGGTAATAAACCATTGGGCACAATGGTCTCACTTCGTTTTCCATTTGCCACAACCAGCCCCAGAAACGAGGGTCGGTCATAAACCAAACAATATCTACTTTTTCAGTTCTCAAGACTGATCGTATCATCTCTGGTGTTCCATATCCGTCAACTGGGATTATCTTCCAGTCCTCATTGTATGGGTCGACCATCTTGGGTGTATAATCTTGATGCTTCATAGCACCACCCAATGATATAATAGAAAACCTTCCGGACTTAAGAAGAGCCTCGCAAACATATCTTGTTTGGGTTCCTACTCCGGAAGGTGAAAGGGGGTGATCTGACAGGGTCAGAACTTTAATTTTTTTAGTCACTTGCTCTCCTATGGACAATGGACCGTCTTATAGAATTCACAACCTTGACAGGAGAGTCGGTTTTTAACATAATTTTTGTTTTTAATATTAGCAAGGGCTTGAACCAACAAATCTTTTGCATTGTTTGTTTTTCTAGAACCCGATGTAACTCTAAATATTTCAACATTTTCCTTCTTTGCGGTTCTCTTGAGGAGAGCGAAATGAGTCTCAACCATAGCCGGATCAATCTTGTGTTTTTGACAAAAGAATTTTTTGTACAAGGTTAATTGATATGTTATGAGTTTATCACTTCTCTTTTTAGCATCCCAGCCCCAAGAACACGACTTCCAATCAATTATGTGATATTTTCCGTCAGACGTTTTAATCACTAAATCAATATAACCTTTAAAATCATATTTGTCAAGTAAAAAATCATTTATTTTTTCAAAAAGATTTTCTTCGACTGATATAACCTGATATTTACCATAATGTTCCTCTAATTTTGGGAGGATGAGGGGAGAGATTCGTTTTGCTTGCTCTCGCATTCCTGTGATAAGATCGTCTTTTCGCTGATGTTCTTCACCGAGTTGGTCCAACTCTCTGTCAAAATGTTCATCAAAGAAGTCGTCATAGTCTCGTTCATCAAGCGTACCCTGTACAGCATTCTCACATAAAGCGTGAATAGAGCGACCAAAAGCAGTATATTCATTTCCCTTAAACCTCCTGATTCTATCAATGTATGAAATTTTATGTTTTCTTGGGCATTCAGCCCATGTTTTAAGTTCAGAATAAGATATATGTTTAGGCATTAACCCTCCAATTGGTTAAGTTCAGATAACTTTGAAAATAAAATTGGACAAATTTTTCTAAGATCGGTCTGTGCTCCCGTATAAAATTCTTCGAACCCAATTGCAAAGTACTCCCTCAACGATGTTGTCGAATAAGGAGTTGGAAACAAGCCAGATACAATTGTCCACATTGTGTCATAGCCAACTTCTTTATAGAAATACATATCGATTTCTTTATCGTAATGGTATGTATTTGCAACCTTTTCATAAGGTTTAAAACCATTTGATTGCAAAATCCAATATAATTTTTTTCTTTTTCCAATAAATTCATTTTTTAGTTGTTGGTCAGAGTATATTATATCTCGATATATTTCTTCAGCCGAATGGGCAATCTCATGAATAATGTCATCAACTAGATCTTGATTACTGTCTTGGTTATTCGACACATAGATTGCACCATCTTGAAAAATAGCATTAACTTGTTTTTCTTTAAACACATCGAATTGACCGACATAGATAATATCCACATCCTTAAAAAAATACGAAGGAACTTGCTTCTTTATATATGAAAAAACAAGATCCGGATCAATATTTTTAGGTAATGCGTCCTTAATGAAAATGTCCACCTCATACATTGTATAATGATTCCTTGTTTTATTTGATCTGGTTATTGATTCCTTAACCCAGTTCATAAATACTCTCCATTATTAAAATACAATATAACATTCCTCAATAGTCTTGTCAAATATTTTCCACCTCGATTGATAGAAAAAGCATCATCATTGCGTCAGAGACATGCGATGATGTTACCAAGGGTGGAACTATTTTTCGCTTTGGTGGGTATTGTTCCAATATTACTCTATTTGTTTTTCCAAACATTGTGTTTTCGCTAATTGTTGTTCTTTTGTACCGAGGTAAAAGTTGCACAAACCCCCACACTGGTACTGATGAAGCTCCTATGAGTTCTCCGTCTTCATCAAAAAGTGATAAATTAAAATTTGCATGAAGTTTTTCCACGGTTATCGAAGGGACCATTGTCCAGTGTCTGTTTTCGACCCCACAGTTGATTGCATTTTTCTTATAATCACACTTTGATTTATTTAAAAAGTTTATACTAGTCTTATCATATATTTTGATTTTCCCTTCGTAGACTTGTGGGGCGACTGATTTAGTAATTACGTTTCGAATTGTTCCTTTGTGAAGCGATGCGTAGGTTGAAACTAGACTTGATAAGCCTTTGGGTGTTAAGCCTTCTCCAACATAAATCTTAACACCAGATGGTTTAATAATTATCTCATGGTCGGGGGCTTGACCAAAAGCGGTCAAATTCAACCACAAAATTAACATAAACAACATATCTTACCTCCTACAGTATATTGGCCGCCAAAGTCGCTAATTTCGAACGTTCTCCGCGCTTAAACGTTATATGACCGGACAGATCATAAGTCTTGAACTTTTCAACGGCAAATGCGAGACCATTTGATGTCTCGTTTGTATAAATATTATCAATTTGTTCAATGTCTCCGGTTAAGACAATTTTTGTGTTGTCTCCGATCCTTGTGATGATGGTCTTGACCTCATGCGCTGTGAGATTCTGAGCTTCATCGATAATGACAAATGCATTGGAAATCGAGCGGCCTCGAATATATGTCAAGGCTTCAACCTCGATTTGTCCTTTTTCCATAAAACTCTTCAACATGGTGCGATCGTGTCCAACAACCATTTGGAGGTTGTCTTGGATTGGCTTGAGCCACGGAAGCATCTTTTCTTCAAGAGTTCCGGGAAGGAAACCAATATCTTTACCAAGGGGCTGAACTGGTCTTGAAATTAAAATCCTTCGATATTTCTTTTCCCCCATCCCTAAACACTGTTCCATACCAGCCGCTATAGCCATAAGTGTCTTACCCGACCCTGCTTTACCGATTAGAGTCACAAGTGGAACATCATCATCGAAAAGCAAATCAAAGGCAAAAGATTGTTCCTTGTTTCTTGGTTTGATTCCCCAGCTAATATTGCCGATATTTTGAGCCACTTTTGCTATAGGGCGCGATGGTCCCATAAACCTCGCAAGAGCAGTTTTTTTAGGGTTTGCGCTCGATTGAAGCATAAGGAACTGGTTTGGGTTGAGTTTCAAAGTTTGTTCTTCTTCAAGTATGATTTCTTCATCGGCATAATATAAATCAATCAATTGATCATCTACTATAAGCTCGCAAAAACCATCATATAATTTATCGGCATCATCAACTGCTTTTTCTGTAAGATAATCTTCTGATTCAAGGCCAATTGCATTTGCAATTACGCGCATATTGATGTCACGAGAAACGACAATAGCCTTCCTCTTGGGAATGAGTCTTGACACATCCATCGCAACGGACAATATCTCGTGGTCGGGGACGGAAATATCCAAATCTGCCGGAAATTCTCCGTTGGTTACGCCAAGGATCTTAATTATACCCATACCCTTTTTGGGGCGTATTCCTTTATGTAGTGAACCCCTTGCTCGAAGACCATCGAAGTGTTTGATAACCTTTCGAGCATGAAAACCAACACTGTCTTGTCGTTTTTTGTGCTTATCGACTTCTTCAAGAACTTTTAGAGGTATAAAAATGTCGTTGTTCTCAAAAGCAAATAATGCATCTGCATCTGAGAGAAACACCGAAGTGTCAATAATATAGTTTTTTTTAGCCATTTGTTTCCCGGAGCAGTTCGTTTACTGCTAGTTTAATTTGTTCTTCTAAACCTTGTTGGTTTGTCTCTAATTCCTGCTTTACCCCATTAATAATGGAGCTTTTAATTTCGGTTCCTTTTTCTGGTGAGTCGATTAAAGCTTTTAAAATATCATCGCCCATTGCAAGCTCTGAGGCCCTACCTAAAATTTCTTCGTTAGAGGCATCGGGATTTCTTTTCATCACTCTTTGAATAGCATCTGTGGAGGCCTGTCTTACAAGTTGCTGGGTTTGATCCAGATTCAAGGGCTCTTCTATGCCAAGATTACCAGAAGCACTAGGGGCTGAGTATTTTTCCAATCCAACTTTCCAAATATCCACAAACCCTTGAAGTTTACTCATTAGTTTATTTATGATGTTTTGGGTATTAACAACTTCGGGCTTCCCTTTTAGTCGTGAAAACATAGATGTAAGATCTTCTTGTCTTCTCATTAAGTCTGATAAAGAATAAGATTTGTTGTTATATATTAACGATTCTACGCCTTCCTTCTCTTGTAGCATACCAGACAATTGGCCAACTGCATCTTCTTTCGGTGGATCGTTTTGCAAAAGAAAGTTTAAAATCTTTTTAGCCTTTTGGAAAAAATCTACGGACTTTTTATTGGTAAAATATGTTTTAAATGATTTAGGCTCTTCTGCGTCGTCTTGGGGATCGGTTGTTGCTTGTTCTTTTTCGGCTTCTTCACCGCCTGTGTCTGTTAGTTGAGCCCTTTTAATTCTGCTGATATCAATCTTAGATACGTCAACTGGGTTGTCGTCCAGATATCCGTTAACTCTTTTGAACAATGTCAGAAGGCCGACTTTTTCGCTCTCTTTTTCGGAATTTGCCAACTGAACAAAGAAATCGTGAACCGGTGCCTCTCTTCTTTTTAAGTCAGTAAAGAAATTACCAATTTTGTTTTCTGGAATTCCCATGAATCTTTTCAAAACTGTACGGTGGTATGTGTTTTCCTGAACGTCTTGTTTGATTTGGTTTTTATATATCAAAACATAAGCTATAAATTTAGCTAGATTTTCTACACCTTTTCCATCAGGAAATAACCTTTTAATTTCAGCTTTTATCATGGGGGCTTTAAATATCTTGGTCTTGAACCATGTTGATAACTGGGATGTACTCTGAGGAGCGAATGTGCCGTCTTTCAAACGAGCCACTTCCTCGTCTCCTTCTTCATCGGCTTCTTGATCTCCCGTAGGAGCATCAGGGTCTCTCGTAGTTATGGCTCCGGCTTCTTGACCTTTTTCCTCCGGGGAAGGAGGGCTTGGGTCTCTCTGAAGAGGTTCGGTTCTAGATGGCTGTGGACTAGCTCCGGGCACTTCCGCCTTAATTGCAAAGATCTCTTCTAATTTTTCAGAAAACAGTTTAAGTCTCTCTCTAAGGTCAATAAGAGTTCCCTCAGCAATGGAGTCCTGATTTAGTGTACGTAAATTAGAAACACTGAAGTCTAAGTCCTCAAGGGCTTTTCTATATTCTTCTTCCAGTTCTTCGAAATCCACTGTTCCTGCGAATGGCTGAACGTTAGGGAAAAAACCTACAATCTGATTCAACAGACCGTATATCTTTTTGATTTCCATATCAACAGCATCCTTAGATAAAGATGTCAATTCTTCACTAATTTCTTTGGTTGCTGGTTCTTCTCTGGGTTTTTTCAATTGGTCTTCAAGCATCTTAAACAGATCGTCAAAGGAGGTTACGATCTCTGTGTGTACCCTTTCTACTTGTTGGGCATTTTCATATTTTTCTTCAGCAGACATTATTTCAGTAATAGCCTCTTCCGGCATTCCTATTAACTTATCTATATCCTTAGCCAATCTTCCGGTGCTTTTCTGTAATTGAGTTATTAGTCTGATAAGTTTTTGCTTATAAATGTTTCCTATTTTTTTGCCGCCTTTGGTATATTCATAAAATTTATTCAATGACTCCTTAGACCTTCTGGCATTATCATAAAATATTCTAACATCTGATTTAAAGTTTGGAAGCCTTTTTAGTCGAACCTGTTCATCTTCTTGCTCCTCTATCGGGGGCGTTTCTNCTTTAGCATCAGAAGTTCTTTCGTACCCAGCTTCCTTGTCTTCNTCTTCCGACACTGCCTTTAGAGCTTGTTTAAATTCTCGTACAATCTCCCCTTGCTTAGCTAGAGTTGTTGTACCGTAAAAGTCGTTTCTAAAAGGTTTATATGCACTTTTAAGGGATTCGATCTGCTCCCTGTTTAAATCAAACAAGTTTGGATCGTTTGACACTCCGGCCTTTCGTTGGTCAGGTTCTTCCCCTGTTCCTTCTACGGGTTCGCCTGTGATTTTTTGTGCCAATGCAACAATTGCTTTTGTTGCCTCTTTATTATTTGCGGCTCTATCTCCACCAACAATCGTCAAAGCAGTACTTATGGCGGCCAAAGTAACTGGTGTACTTTCTTCCTTCGCTACTACGGCTACTGCGGCAGCGGCTACTTCTACTTTTTCTTTTGGGCTTGCACTTCCAGCGGCTGCTGCTCTCAATCTGTTAGATATGGACTTTGGGTTACCATCGGGGGCCCATGACGCCAATTTCTCGGCGATAGCTTCACGATATGTCCTAATTTTCTCTTCCCCTTGGCTAAAGATTTTAGGGAACGCTTTTTCAAAAGCATCGTTATCCGTTAATGATTCATCCAAAAAGCCAAGTAATTTTTCTACCTCTTTTAGTTTTTCTACAGGATCTTCAATCTTTCTCAGTTTTGTGGTTAGCCAATTACTCACAGTGTCCTTTGGTGCTTCTTCTAACAAATCTTTGTTAGCCAACTCTTCTGTTATAAGACGACGAACCTCATTTTGAGATATAAGATTCATTTCAATTAATTTTTGTAAAATACGATGATTTAAAATATTATCATTCAGCTTGTTCATTATAATTCCTCTAAATTAGATTTTTAATCTCTCGAATGCCACGGACAACCTTTTAAAGATTGCGCCGGCTGAGCCTTCTTGGGCTTTTCCTAGCAGGCGATTAATAGCGTCTGCAATGGCAGCGGCTTCTTTGGGGTCAATTCCTTTAAACTTTGAAGTGTCCATTGCCAAATTTTTCAATGCTATCTTTAACTTCGATGCTGAATTTGGTAGTTCTTCACCTTGGGAAACCATCGGTTCTTCCTGATCGGGTGTTGCGGGAACTCCCATATCATCTTGCTCATTAAATCTTTGATATTCTTCAGCAATGATTTGTTTGAGTTTTGATTTCGTAATATTCATTTTTATATCTCCTAATAATTTTAAATACTAAATAACTATGCACTTTCAGTCATAAATAGTCTAATCGTCTTAATAGAAGCAACAAATGTTTGTTTTGTATCTGATGTATTGTGAGTTTCATATTTTTTGACATATAAAAATCCCTTGCCCCTCCCTAAATAGAAAAGAACAAGGGATTTAACCTTAAAATTGTTTAATTATATACGCCGTCTGGTTGTATTTTTCCTAACATAAAGTTTAACAAACTCTGTAATTCGGGCTCCTGTGATATGAAAAAGCCCATTGTACTTAAACTAGCTATCTCTTTCATTGTGAAGCCAAGATCCCCAGCTTTCTTTGTTAGCATAATCAGGTCATTAACAACTGCGACCATATCTGGGTTTGGGTTTTCTTGTAATCTCTCTAACAAAAGATCCATCGTTGTAAAATCAAAATTCTTGGCCATTGACCACTCTCCTTTTAAGTTGTGAATTGTATACCAAATCAGAAGACGATTGTATTTTTCCACCACCAACATTCCAAAGCATCTTAATTTCCAATTCCTTACAAATGTTCATTTCTGGGGTGTTTTTCTCAAGACGATCTCCGCCATTGGCAAAATAATCAGGTTTAAACCTTTTTAAAGCATCACAGACTGTTCCATCTTGATCGTCTACATTTGATACGATACCAACACCTTTGATACTTCCTGCAATGTATGCACGTTCTTCAAAGGACATAAATTTATATCCTTTTTTTCTTATTAACCAATCATCCGAATTCAATATTACGATAACTCTACCGTACTCAGCAGCTTCTCGTATCATTTGGACGTGTCCCTTGTGAATAGGATCAAAACCCCCACTCACGATTATAGTTGGTACTTTCATTTTAACTCCTATAAAAATTGTTCCCACTCTTTTACTATTTCAACATTACGATACAGGTCTATCATTTTAACCCTCGGTGCGTATGGCCTTCTCATTAGGGGCATATTGGCCTCCTTTGGCGTTCTATTTTTCTTCTTACTGTTACAGTGCTTACAGCAAGTAACAATATTTTCCCACACTTTAGGACCACCGTTAGATTTAGGGTTAACATGATCCATCGTCAATTCAGAATAATTAAACATATTTAAACAGTATTGACATTGATTCTCATCTCTCCAAAACACGTTCTTACGATTACAGCTTAAACTAAATGGAAATTTTCTAACGTATTTGTTTAACACAATCACTGCTGGGGTTCCGTCTTCGTAGGCCGCAACTTGATTGGCTCTTTCAGTTAGTACCATGTTGAACGCCTTAAAGGAGCCAATGATATCCAAAGGTCGCCATGCAGCGTCCAATTTGAGAGTAAATTTGTTCCAGTTTGATTTATACACATAATGAATTAGTTTTTAGAAAAGAGTTTAGACGCAGGAGATTCAGGCGCAAGCTTTTCAGACATTATATCAGAGAGTTTAAAATTGTCTACAAAAGACTTTAATTCCCCAAACGCTCTCTTATAATCTGGTTCCATTACCACTTCCGTTTTTCCACCATGGCCATGAATTGCATGAACTTCCCCAATGTTATCATAGATTGTAACACTTGGGTGTTCCGATAACCATGAGACAGCTACTTTACCATTATCAAAAATAAATCCTTGGGCTACTCGGCCAGTGCCGCTTATCCCACTTTCATCTTCATCTCGTTTTAAATAAAAAATTTTCATTTGCCTTTTCTCCTTTATAGTATAACATATTAATTAGAGTTTGTCAAACGAAACAGTATTTTTGTAATCTGTATTAGAACTCTATCTGTATTCCATATGTAATACCATCGTTAGTAGGTAAGATAGTTGGGTTGATCGCATACAATTTTTTGTTGTATCTGGTCGTGCCCTGAAAGCACTCTATTAGCGCCCAAGTTCTACCTAGAATTGCCATAGAGAGGTAAATATTAGCCTGCTTCTCGGTCATAGGACTGCCACTGAGTCCATTAGAAATGTCATAGGTGAAATGGTTAAATGAACCAACCGCCAAAAGAGCAGAACCGGTGGCCCCAACCAAATTAGGCGCCAACCCTCTTACACTATTGTCTGCATATATGTTACCGGCCATCGGAATAAAAAGTTCCAAAATAACAGCAATTCTATGATCCTTCTCTTTGGAAAGAGTTTCCTGTGGTGCTGCTTGGGCTGTTATACTCATCAGCAGGCACAATATTAAAAATACTCGTTTTGTCATTTGATCTCCATAAGAAAGCTAGTGAAGGGACTTGAACCCTTAACCCCCGGTTTACAAAACCGGTGCTCTACCAGTTGAGCTACACCAGCATTAAAATACATCCACTAGGATTCGAACCTAGAACGAGGGATTAGAAGTCCCTAGTGATATCCCTTTCACCATGGATGCAAAGTTGAGCTATGGGTGCTTAAGATAATTTCTTCCGCAGAATATTGCAAATCCTACACACATTAGGCCGAATAACCAACTACCATTGGAAAATGAGTGGATTGCAAATAGAGAATTTGCAATGGTGCAGACCAAACTCATATTTTTACTTTTTAAAATTTCATTCATTATTTTCTCCTTTAAGTTTTGGAATGATTTGTTCTCTTATGATTATCCCAGTCTCTATTGTGTCTGAAGTCTTAAATGCGCGACCATTAACTGAAAGTTTCTCATAAATCTCATAATCATTCCCTCCGGGAAAGCATCTGTCGCCAACAAACCAGCATTCGTAATCTGAAAAATGTTTAAGACCATAAGTTTTGTCCCAACCAATAGGGTATATATCGAAAGAGGTCTCTCCCCCTAACTTAACATCAATCTTGTTTGGGCATCTTAAAGAAATTTTGGTTTTTAAATTATCCATCAAACGTTTTCTAAAATTACGTTCTTTATCGAAGGCAACAAACTCTTCTCTTTGTTTCGCTGTTGCATTTCTACCGATAGGACACCAATTTATCATAGATCCACGATAATCAATAAAATGACCTGTTAATGGTATTTGTTCATAACAAACGGAAGCTTGTGACTTTGTAAGAATCCTAAAAAGTTCTTTTAAACAACTATCGCTCAATTCAGCAGCCATATCATTTTCACTTACAAGGGTGAATTCATCTTTAGAATAAACTGGTGGTTTATAATATTTTGTACCATTACAGGGAAGAAGATGCAGTTTGAATCTAATTTCTGAAAACTTTAGAAGTCTTAATAATTGAGACTCAATATATTTCAAATCACTACCAGTAAGAATTCCTATTTCAGTATGTTGAGAAAGTTTTCTAAGTGATAATAATAACTCTGTATCAAAAAGACCTCTAGGTTCAGTTAAAGTACCATCCATATCAAATAATACTATTTTATTATTTATCATATATATATTCCTATTATAATATTAATATTTTATTAATTAATAATTTATATATTATACTAACACTATAATAGAGATTTGTCAAGTATTCTTTACTTCATTTTATTTTCTAACATCCCTTGATCTCTAGCCATTTCACCTTCAAGGTAGTGTTTTACCTTAGCAATATAATCATTTGCTAAGGTGATTTTACTCTCAACCCACTCAGGGAGATTGTCTTGGTCTTGAATCATATGCATTAACTGATCAACATAACCCTTCATATGCATTAATTGAGATCGAGACATACTTCCTTCATCATTATCGTGATAATGGGCCATATCAGGGCAACCACAAGGTTGGTCATCATGAGCAATACCAATCTCAGGAGTTTCCATTGGCATTTCTCCACATTCTTCGTTTAAATTATTTTGCAATTCTTCTTTAATAATCTGTTTAAGTAATTTAGCTGTTAATTTCATTTAAAAATCTCCTTTTTACACTAAATAGGTTCCTCAAACGAATCATACGTCATTTCAGACAAATCGATTTGATATCTATTAACTTCTTTTCTCAAATCTCCTTCCCTCATGCCAAGAAAAGAAGCAGCATCTCTAAATGTTCTGGTAGAAGATAGAGCGAAATGTAGACAGGCCTCTTTCACAATGTACCTAATTGATCGGTAAACAGGGAAATTGTACAGTTTATTATTGATATGAGAAGCGGCAAGCTCGAGTTTCAACCCAAGTATTTCTTCTATGGTCAAATTATGAAGCATACCCTCAAAATCATCAGAGGTTTTTCTCTCTCTTTTCAGTTTCTGTCGTAAAGAATATTTATAGTTCTTACCTTTATATTCTCTTAATTTTTTCTTCCACATTGAGTTGACACCAGTTTAGCAATAGGTTATAATATATTATGCATTTTTCATATTATCATATTCACTTGTTGTTGGTTCTTCAACTGTGCTTTGGAGTTCATCCTCAAATTTATCAAAATAAAGTTTCAAATTTGTTACAAGATAGTCAAGGAAAATTTCCTTGTCTTTCGGGTTTGCAAGTGAGTCATATGCATCAAGAACATATTGAGATATCTTACGAAAAGAAGTGTAAGCCATATTACGACCAGTTTCATCCATATCTTCAAGACCTGAACCGAAGTCCTCTTCAGCAGATGGAACGTCATCGGCTTCAACGGGGATCTTCTTATCTTCGTCACCAACATCAATTTGGATATCGGCCTCTTCTAGATCAGACAAATCTGAGTCTAGGGATTCCTCCCCCTCTGGTGTAGCCCCGTTGACAGGTTCAGATAAAAGAGCACTTGCAGATCCACCTGCATCACCAATACCATAAGAACCTTTTACCATTTCTGGCATGATGGCGTCTTTTACCGCTTTAACAATATGAGCGCGGAAAGAGTCTCGCTGTTTTTTGTCAGTTGTCAGTCGTTTAAAATCTGTCCTTAGAGTCGGAATTGATTTCTTTAGAACATCCTCAAGGGTATTGATTCCTGTAGAACGATTCGGGTGTACATCAGATAAGTCACCTTCTTTGAGCATTTTTCTGATCACTAACCTTAAAGTGTGTTCACTTTTTCGTTGTTCTATCATGTGCTCATGAATCTTTTTTCTTACAACTTGTCTTAAAGCTTTTTCATGATTGTTCATTATTTGCGCTCCTTGCTTCCTGTATGTCCTTGGACACCACCAGTGCTGCTGGCTTCATCTACCTTTTCTTTCTTGTCTTGTTGCGCCTTGGCTATAGGTTCACTTTTATCACCATCACCATCTACATCAGGAAAATCAGGCTTGCTGCTACCTTCTGATTCATCTTCTTTCTTATCTTCGTTATCAGAATCTTCTTTCTTTTTATTTACAAAAGGTTTCAACTGATCGGGAATTTCACCTTCATTTAATTTACTAAGGTCCATTTTAAATCCCCATTTTTCGGTGAGATTTTGACCAAGTTCTTTGTTTTTCCATTCTTTTAATGACATGTTACTATTTCTCCTTTCGTTATAAATAGTTGGTTGTTCTTGTTTTAGGCCATCTTCCCAATCACGAAAACACAAGTTCCCCATCTCGTAGGCTTGCTTTTCCATTTCCCGTAAATGTGGGTTTTTCTGGGCATAGCCGGCCCCTGAATATCCCTCCTGTTCAAGCTCTCCTTTATCGTGTTGCATATGATGAACTAACTCATGGGCTATAGAGCGAAGGATGTCCTTGGGGTGCCTATCTGTAATGAATACATGTATTTCCATGGTGCTAGGGTGATAATACCCTGTTTTTGCTAGGATTTTACCAGCATTAGCATCATCCTGATCGAATACCAGTGTTGGAGGTTTCTTAAATCCAAACCTTTTTTGTGCAAATCTGCAAAGACTATGGACTTCATTTTCAAACTCAATCGGAGAACCTGAGTTATTTTTAATATTATATTTCATCAATGTTTAATTTCTCCCTCATGTCCGGTGAATAGTAGATAAACTCTACCGTGTTACCGTCTGGGTCTTTAGTATAACACCCAACTGTTCCGTCTCTATGCGCCACGATCTCACCACCATCTGGGAAGTCCTTAACACAACCCACTAGAACCCCGAAGTGGGCATCTTTGTAGTGCTTTTTATCTATTAACGCAATAGTAGTATTATTCATTTTCATTCTTTTGTATTTGGGGTCTTCGAATACCAACTCAGCACCACAATTTTTCTCGTACCAATCCTGAGACGCACTCAGATCTGATACTAAAACAGCAATATGATCAACAATTTTCATAATATTAATTAGTTTCCTATTTTTTTAATCTCGTACCTAGGATTTCAATTATATCACCAGACACTGCTGATATAATAATTCCGTATAAAACCTCTCTATTGCCTACGAACTTAATTTTTTTTTTAAAAACACGCCAAATTTCTTTTTCTTCGTAAGTTTCTTATCTATAACTTTCCAATCATTCCAGTGAACAAGGTCCCCTTCTTTAATATCTTTTACAATAGAAGATCCAAATGGGTAGTTGTTTTCAATCATATCTATATTCTATGTATAGCATGTATATTAGCGCTAAACACACAGGTTCAAAACCTATAATTACATAAGCTAACAGAACGCACATTAGCCCAATAATATTAAATATTGCTTTTCCCATTAATTAAATCCTATAAGTTCTATTTCTTTTGGTGGAACTCTACAAATAACACCACTTGCAAAGATAAACGGAGAGTATAAACATAACCTGCCTTGATCATCAGGAGGGACTCCGCTAACAAGGTACCATTCCAAATCTCTATCAACCCACACAAAACTTTTATCTGAGATAGACCAATAGAAACCTTTGCCGCCTCCAAGTATTCTTGCTGGTTCTAACAGAGTGCCATCCTTAGCTTTGGTCCAACCACTCAGTTTAGCAGCCAATTTGATGAAGTTTGCCTCATATTCCTTTGAATAATATGTCTGATCCATCATAAACACCTCTTTATTATAACTAGTGTGGTAATAAACCTATTCTCCGCCGCCACCATCACCCCCGTCACTCCCATCAGAGTGGCCGTGGTGTGGAAAACTCCCCCCATAAGGGAAGAATTTGCCCCTTTTTTGGGACTTTTTGCGGCGTTTTTTACGCTTTTTACGGCGTTTTTCTGTCATATTTTGCACTATTTTGATCCTAATAGAGCGTTTAGGGCCCTTATTCTCCTCTCCGAGAGCCCCAAAACCGGGTGGAGCACTCTTTGATCGGCCCATTTTAGGCTCTGAATGCCCTTTTCCGCCACCAAACCCCTTGTTCCCGCCCAGTCCAATGAGTTTTGACTTCATTTTTCGGTGTTTTGACTTCATTTTGACCTGAAAATGTTCGATTTCGGTCAGTATTCCGTGTTTTTTAGCCATTTCTATCGCTTTCCGCATCACTTGGGTGCCATTTTCGACAAATTTATCAATTTTTTCCAAAGAAACCCACTTAAATTGGCTATTTTCTTGAAATCCTTGCATTTTTAGGTTAACATCGGGCATGGAGGTCTCGAATTTAGACAAAAACATAGTGATTTTGCTATTTTCACCCTTAAAAGTAAAGTCAGACATGCCAATTTCCTTCGAAAACGGCAAAATTAGCCCGGTTTCCTCTGCAACTTCCCGTTCTAACCCCCCTTTGAAGCCTAAATCACCTCTTTTTACCTCGATATCCTTCAAATGGCCACCGGGTATGTCCCATTTTTCACCCTCATCAGTCCTCTTCAGTATCAAAACATTGTTATTCATGTCATACATGATCGCTTTTGCTACAAATTCGGTGTCTGGGTAGAAATCGTAGGGGTTTTTTACCGATATTCCTCCAAAGTTATCTATATGCTCTTGCATATTGTCGTCATAATGGAGCATAGAGCCCAATTTTTTAAGAGTTTTTATCTTTGGGGTATCGTTAGTGTAGTGAATCCTTTCGTCCGTAAAATAGTCGCTTAACGAGAGCTTATCAAGATGTGCCCTAACCGTGTCGTTTGGGAACAATTTTTCTTTTTCTACATCCCTTGCGGTTACGATATGAACATTATCGCCATCATTTATGTGTTTTTTCATCAAATTGACGACTTTATCGTTGTATTCTTCGAAAACATACTGCACTTTGTCACTTGAAAGGTCCATATGGGACATCGCAATAGTATTATCGAAGTCAAACGTGATGGTTTTACTCATTTTCGCTTGTTTCCGGTGAGGTTTCACTATTTATTGGCTCCAAAAGCTTAGTCATGGGGTTCACTTGCACTCCAAAACGCTTTTCGCCCTCTTTTGTTAGCTGTCCAACGTTAATATAATCGAATTCTGGTAGGATCACTGCCTTTTGTATGCAGTTTCTCTTACCGGACTGGTAAAAACAACATATTTGCCCGACAACTTCAGTAAAAAGCACTGGAATTGCTGCTCTTGGAACAATTTTAGCATGAGCGTTGTACGCTCCTATCTCTCCGGCAAGGGTAAAGCCCTTCTTTTTGACGATATGTCCTTCCCAATCGTGCCAAGCCCGGAACATTGTATTAGTTATAAGACCCTCTTCTCCTTTCCACACTGGATGTTCAGCATCAAGAGTAGAAACGTACATCACACCTTCAGCATTGACTCTAGATTTTAGGTCTTTTGCAGAGGTATACACATGCTCAGGGACAAATTTAAACTTTACCCGGCTTTTTAATCGCCCGAAGTGCTTGTCAAGCCACTCAGCAAGGACCATATAGCCTCTTTCGGCCTCAGAGTCATACTTGGAAGCAGTTTTATAGGCTTCGGCAACTAACTTAGAGTATTGCCACCACCCCATTTTACCTTTTTTGAGCATTAACCTTTCATCGATTTGATCTTCATCAAGGTATCTCTTCCAATTTTCAAATAATCTTTTCATTTAGTCATCATCTCCGTGAATTCCTGATATGTAGGGGTCGTATTCTCTATCAAAAAGACCTGCCCCGTCTGACCCTGCGTCTTGAACATCAAACTTTTCTGCTTTTGACATCATTTTATCAAAATTATCGAGTTGAATCTCCATAAGTTTCGCAATATACCCCATTCTATCCGGAGGAATCTGCAAACTGTTATCAGATGCCGGCTTACCGTCTGTTGGCAAATAACAATCATCATTTGGGTCGGGTGTCGACTTATCATAGTCGTATTCATCATTGCTGCCTTTGTACGCGGGCAAGATTTCACCAGTATTTGGGTTGAATGTTTCTTTATCCGGGCCTTTCGGTGTCTTTCGTTTAATATAGTTGAGTCTGTTTTTCAACTTCATCCACACTTTGGCAGCATCTTTGGTTGTGCTAGCGCTGTGGTCGGAAGTAATGCCCCCATCTTGCTCTGCTTTCATGTAATAAGCGGCAACTTCGTACATATGTGAGCCAATACCTCTTCCTTGTCGTTCGGTTCTTACTGCTGACTTGCCTATTTCTTGTGTGGTAGGTATACAAGGTTCGGGGCTACCTGCACCGGGCATCTGCATTGTCCCCAGACTGCCAACAATCATAGGCCAACCATCACGAGACCTCTCGGTATTCCACTCATATAGGTGAATATTATATTCACCATCGGTTTTAGTTACGTGCAACCCAAGAGTCTTAAGATATTCTTCCTTGTTTTCGGTTAGGTAACGCCGCCAGTTTTCCATTAAAAGTTTCATTACTTCACCCTCAATTGGAAATGTTGATTCAAGATTTCTCTGATTCCACTTGAGGACCAACCAAACATATATTGGTCGATAATCATATCTTTGTCAATCAAAACAAACGTAGGGTATCCACCGCATTTGTACCCGGTGTTGATTTCATCGTTTTCAAAGTCTACAATCGACTCTTCACCGGACAGGATTGGGTCTTTTAGATCATATTCTAAGGCCCATGCTTTAAGATCGTTGATAGATGGTTTATTGCCTTGTTTATCTTGGAGTAAAACAGTAACCCAAACAAGATTGTGTGATTTGTATTCTTCAAGTAAGCTGTTCTCGTCCATAGCGGCAACTTTGCAATAGTAGCACCACGCGGTTGAGAAATCAAGTATTATTGTTTGTCCCGTGAAATCCCATAAACTTACTTTTTTGTCTTTTTGATTCAAAAGTGTAAAATTGCATGCATACTCACCGACGTCATACCCACATTCAGTGGGTTCTTCTATTGCTGTTTCTGTTTTAGACTTGGGCGCGACACACGCAAGTAATACAGTTAGTAGAATTGTAAATAAACTCAAAATAGAAATCTCCTTTAGTATATAACACGTTTTGCTTATTTTGTCAAATAATTTTTACTTTTTTATCTTAACAAAAATAAATAGTTACATTATTCATAATAATATGCAACCTCTACCAATGCTCCTCCATCTGGTATTTTATCAAAATAAATGCGGTTTTCGCTAGGAACGAAGCGCCAAAAAATATCCACACCATCAGTGTCTTTCACTTCAACCCCATTAATAAAAATATAAATTCGGTCTTCGTATAGCGGTGTCTTGGATAGATCCCAATATTCATAAGGTGCTGTCTGATTAGAAGCATCCGCAACACCAGCGCTCCAATCTTCATTGCAAATATCTATTATTTGTCCCCCAAAATAATTGGTCGCATCCATATATTCTGTACCCGTATTCAAAGTTGACGAAGAGTTACACAATGAAACAGCAGGATCGAAATTAACTATAGAAGCAATAAAGACACTTTGTCTCACGTTAGAATACCATTGAGTGAATTCGTTTGTCGCACTAAAATATGTTTGACTCTGTTCATTTTCGTCAGAAACAAATACAACAAGTAAAGCAGCATCATGCCGAAGCCAAGTTTGAGCATATGGATTATTCATGATATAGCCGTAAGTTGCATCGAACCCTGCCTCGAATGCTCCGACCACCGACGCACTATACATTGCCTCAGCGTCAGCAGCAGTATCGCCGGGAATTAGTGGGAACTGATTTTCATTTTCCGCCCATCTATAATCAGATGATATGATTGCTAATCTCCAATCAGTGGCTGGTAGTACACTCATCATATCTGCTATACCGTCTAATATCTGGGGCTTATCATTATACATTGAACCGGAAGGATCAATCACCCATAGAATATCAACCCCGTTAACTGACATAGGTTGAGTAAAATTCTCGACCCAAACATCAGCCGCATCATCATCTGTATCCTCGACCAAGACCTCAACTTCTTTAATAACAACAATTGGTATTTCAACCTGCTTCTCAACCTCTACAATAACCTCTCTGTCTTTGTAAACTATTTTTTCTACCTCGTGGGTCAAGGTGCTGTCTCCGAAACAAGAAAGAAAAATTAACATTAAAATATTCATTCATAAACCCTCCTAAAATAACTATGAGTGAAAATGGCTATTCTTACATATCGGGTACTTTTTCTACACATCCTTTAGGGATTGTATATAGTGTATCCAAATCTGCAAAGTAAATATTAAATGAATCTATCTCCTCTATATCGCAATCTATAACTTCAGACGGTATTATTCGAGCCTCAGCAATTATAATGCCAATATGTTTAATACCAACAATTTCTTGTAATTCTTTTTTTATGATTACTAAATCACCAATTCTTAAATCCCTGTCCATGAAATAACTAGTTATTTATGATATGAAACCGGGAGACCTTGTAAAAGTATATACAATAGCTACTACTCATGTGCCATGGGGCACTCATGGCATTCTTGTAAGAAAGAGTGAATATGATGAAGAGTGGTGGGTTGTTTACGTTATGAGTGAAGATAGATTATTTGTATTTCACAAAGAACAACTCCAAACAGCGGAAAACGAAAAAGAAAGATCAGAAAAAATAGATATACATAAAAGCTATTCCCTCGCAGAGGATGACTAATTATTACATGGATGCATACGAAAGCTTCACATTTATAAAAATACTGATAGCAGTTGGCATATTGGGTTCGATTTTTATTGTTGCATTACTTGAGTCTTATTTTGATCTTTGATCTTTGTTTATTCTCATTCATCATCTTCAAGATGCTCTTTAACGCCAATCCGTGTGAGTACCTGACTTGTCCCTCGAATTTATCCATATTTTTCTGTGTGTTTCTGATTATACTTGACATATTTTTGTCCATATAACTGATATATTCCATACCCCCCAAGATATCTTCAAGATCGTCAGTCCATGTTAAAGTCATTTCTATTTTCATTCTAATTCTGGGAACAACAGTTTCCTGATTTTTGTGTTTAAGACCCCCGGAGAGAACATTATCGGAAGGGCCGGTTACAATGAAATTGACAAGTTGTGGTCGTATTATCACTTTCGGTTCCTTTCCTTTGGGTATGTCTAGTGGTAGTCTTACTTGTCTCTTTGCTGCTGCAATTGCTTTTTTGCTGTGGTCTTGCACAGAGTTAATTAGGGATCTACGCATATCTTCAATGTTGCTAGCTATCATCTTGTTATAGGTTCTAAGCTCTCTGGTGTATGGTACATTTTGTGAAGTAGGAAATTTATTTGGCCTTGGGAGTATTGGAATACGAATTGGCAATTCTACTTCAACCGTGTGAAACACTATTTCATCTTCTTCTTCATTAAGCCATGCCGTGAAATAATTAAAACCATCCTCTATCTCACTAATCCTGTCTTTTATTTTATTAAACTCGTCAATACTTTCAGAAGACAAAAATTTCTTGAAATATTTCATCATTACTTCATCAATATCATTTCTAAAATTATCAATATCTGAATCTTCGTAACTATATTTCAGTTCTCTGATGTGGCTTTCCGCTTCCTCTCTGTCTCTATGATAATTATTCTCGTTACTTAGGTTGAACCCTGTTGTTATATCCACTGATCCGTTGATAACTCGACTTATCGTAAGATCTATTTCAGCATTACCACCATCATAATGATCAAAGCCGCAGGCATCGATTACAGACTCTGTTATATCTTCATACTCATCTTCAAAAAGCTCTTCTATTTTTTCCCATTGTTCATCACTGATGTCATTTAGGAGATCTAGTTCTGTGTCGAACCCGACACTAGCTTCAATATATATCGTTGGTCTGTTTGGGTCATCATTGTATTCATCCACATTGGAATAAAAATTTATATATTCGGTATTATAGTCTCCGTTAGAAATTTCAGAATCCAATTCTTCTAGTTCCTGTAAATTATTCCCAGAGTATTCCGCCTCGTATCTTTCAGATAGATATTGAATAAATTCGGAAAAGTCACAACTAGAATGCTCCCCAGACTCTTCTATTTTTTTAACGTCATACATTTCTAAAAAATCAACAATATATGGTCCGTATTTTTCATCCGGGGTACAGTTTTGTTTTCCTTTGATTTGATAAACAGTGTCTTCAAATTCATTATATGAGATAGTGACATGAGAATCGGAAACCTTTTGCTTTGGACCTTTTGATCTTAAAGAGAACAAAACACCTCGATCATCGGCACCACAGTGTCCCATTCTCTGAGCTTCTAAATCGCAGCTACCTTCTCCCAAGTGATACCAAAACAGATTTTCTTTTTCATACTTTTTTACGATACGGTTTTCATCCTCTTTCTGTTCAAAATAACTTGAAACATAATCTTCCGCTTCACTCAGATTCATATCAGCTATGTCTTTATGGTTGTCGGGGTGCTCATTCAAAAAGGCAACAATCTTATTACCTTCATCATTATCTTGAATATGGTATTGATAATATTGAATTATAATTTCGTCTAATCTTTGATTTATAGCCTTTTCTGATAAATCAAGTTTTCTAAGCATTTTGTTGATTGATTTTCGAAGCCCTTTCAAATTTTTCAAGGTATATCTGTCGTTTCTTCGATCTTGGGGGATTGCTTCAATTCCGAACCTGCGGAAATCGCGCATCCACTCAAGACCAGCCATTGTATCTGTATCTGAAAAACCAAATATTTTCTCTATTTTTGATACCTTCTCGGAGTCTCCGCCTGTATCGATAAGGTCCCGCCATTGAAAAGACTTACCAGCAAGGTCGTAGACACTTCTCAAGACTCTCAAAGGGAGTTCTTTTTCTTTTAAGAGCGAGCCTAGTCTAACTTGTGCTTCACGTTTTTTGACATCGTTTTTGATAAGCGTAACAAGCATAGTCGGTAAACCCATGTCTTCAAGGCGCATAGCTTCTTGGAGCATGTCCTCGCTTATGTTTCGTTTAATTCGTACTTTAATCATTTTCGGTTTCTCCGTTTATTATACCATTCTATTTTTGCTTGTGCGTTATTACTTAGTTTTTTCTTTGGTTTAAGGTTAAGGTTTCTTTTTAATCTTTCTTGAAAAGGCACTGGTGCCTCTGGGCCCCAAGGGTTTTCTGCATCTTCTGGGTTTGCTTGCCATTCATCTGGGTCTGGACTGACTCTCACATAAACATCGTGCTTAGCATTCTTTTTAATCCAGAGTAAGAATGGTTTGAACTTCCCTTGCTGGTCTGAGGTTGTATATTGGCCTTCTTCGTAAATTTCGGTTATTTTAAGTTGATTGATGAGGTCAAGGGTGTGTTTCCACCATTTTTCTGCTGGTGCGCGGTTTCCTTGCCCTTCAACTGAGTTTGGTAAGCTGCCTTTAATCTGTCCAATTCTGTTGTGTTCTTTGAAATATGAAACCATGACCTCAGACTCAATTAAGCCTTCTTTGTCTTTGTACCGTAGAGTCCAGAGAGAACCATGAGCATCAGCAGCACAGTTGGCGTGTCTTTGAGCGGCTTTTTTTAATTCTTTGTCTCTCCACTCGTTATCCTCATCTCCCTCACAACCAGCGGCTCCGATCTCATACCAATAAGAACCGTCAGGGTACTTTATTCGAACTTGGTCTTCGGATTCAAAATTATTAATAGCAGCTTTACAATACCGTATGGCATCTATAAGACTTTTCCCTTTAAGCTCCCGCCAACCTGCTGCTTTTAGGCCAAGAAATTCAAAAATGTCTTTGCTGTCCCTTATAAGCTCCACATACAAGCCCTTGTAAGCCATTAAAAAGTGCCGTTGTAGTTTTATAAGCATTTCATCTTTAACTTCGCCTTCTACACCTTCATCTCTGTTTATAATCTTTTTTAATCTTTTGTGAACGCCGTTCATTATTTTATAAGAAAGCGGGTCTTGCTCGCCAAAATACTTTTTTGTATCGTCTGCAACGGCCTTGATTTTTTCAAGTGAAGATTCGGGGAGTGCTGATTTTGGCTTTCCAACCAAGTAGTTGTATGTCAATTTCATTTCCCGAGCAGAGACCCTTCCAAACGATCTCATGATTAAACTATTTGCTTCGTTATAATAGGTTTGGATTTCCTCTTGGTCGGTGAGTTTGTTGAATTGCTCGTCAATCGGTTTTAAATAATCTACGATAGTCTGAAAGGTTGGAGCATCAGTTTTAAAGTCAATATCAAATGGAAAATCCATGCTGTGCATATCAGGCCCAAAGACGCCTCTTGATCGTACTTGGTATTTCTTAAACCCTTTTGCAATTCTGAATACCGCTGGTTTGGTCATGGTGGCTGGGTTTGGAGTGGTCATCCAAGCTTCCGGCATGGGTCTGTCAATCCACGCTCCCTTTGGAGAATCAGGGTCTGCCATAAACCGCCTCTTTGTTCCCTCCCAAGATTTCGTGCGACCTTCACTACCCAACACAATGAACGATTGCATTTCATGATGTGCTTGCGCCAATGAAATATTCAGATTTTTATCATACTCTAACATTTTAAGAATTGGAAATTGTCTCGCTTGCATGTGACCAGAAGGGAGGGGGTGCATGTGAGGGTTGGTTTTTCCCTTTGCTTTTTCCCAAAAATCAGCGATAACCCCCACTACTTGATTTCTTGCCCAGTTTTCATTAAACTCAGACCACCTTCTTGGGCTCACATAGTCTTTGGGATCGTGCGCTTGCACAAACCAATCCGCGAGAAGGTTTTCCATACCCTTTTCGTCTTGGGGGTGCTTTCCGCCCTTTACCCAAGACATCGTAGAGGCGTCCTCTCTTATCTCTTCGGCAACAGAAACCGGCACACGATCTTCGAGAGCCTCTTCAAGCAATTCAGGTTGCTCGCTCTCCGTCAGTAAAAATTTTTTCCACTTATTAGTATTAAAACTCATTATTACATTATTCCTTTTGCAATAATTAGTCTTTTTTATTGTATTTGTCCTTTACTTTTTGGCTTAAAGGGATACTTTCTCCATCCCCGTCAATACGGACAAAAACCATCTCCGTGGAACATACCATCCTTTGGGTACCGTTGTACACACTATGCCTACGTGCCTCTAAACGGATGGTAATGCTTGTATTTCCGACTTTCTTTACTTCCCCGTATATCTTAATGATCTGACCCGGACGGACCGGTTTTTCGAACGTTACGGACGATATATGCTTAGTGACCATTCGGGGGGAATCGCAACATTGGGCGGTATAGGCCGCTCCGGCCTCATCGAGCCACGCGAGCATTCGCCCGCCAAAAAGATTGCCATGATATCCCACTTGACTTGCCTTGCAAAAATATGTTGTTATTAAATCCATGCGTTAAATAGAAACAAAATACCATTTTTCCTTGACAAAATTTTTTAATAGGTTATAATACAAAACAACCGCAGGAGGTTATAACATGGATAATATAAAAGAAACAGTCAAAGAATACGCGAAGAAAATGGCATCTAGCCCATTTGACACCTGTTTGCAAGTGGCAATGTATATTGTTGCATGGGCCGCAGGCCTATGGTGTATCGCTGCCGCGATCACATTTGCCGGAAAAATGCTGAATTTCCCCGCATTACAAATGTTGTAAAAGATATGTCAAAGTTAGTATTCTACTATTCGGGAATGGATGCCGGTAAGTCTACTCATTTGCTACAAAAAGCCCACAACCTCCAATCCAAAGGAGCGTCAGTGGCAAGGTTCACGCACGTTCTCGACAATCGTTGGGGAAGCGGGCTGATTGTATCAAGGATAGGCATACAGGCCACAGCCTATGTATACGACCAAACAACGGAGTTTGGGTATGGCTGGAAGAAAGGTTCATGGGTATTCATCGACGAAGCCCAGTTCCTAACAAAAAAACAAGTTAAAAACTTGGCCGAATTGGTGGATCGTGTAAGCGTAAACATTTTATGTTACGGGTTACGCACGGACTTCAAGGGCGAACCCTTTGAGGGCTCCACGTACTTGATGGCTTGGGCGGATGAAATGCGCGAAATTGAGAGCCATGACGCCAAAGGCGATAAGGCCTCCTTCAATATCCGAATCGATGGGGAAGGCAACCGTTTGCGCGAAGGGAGCCAAATGGAAATTGGCACACACTACAAATCAATATCCCGAAGGGATTTTTTCGAATAATGGGACTTGAGGGGAATTAGCTCAGTTGGGAGAGCGCCTGATTTGCATTCAGGAGGTCAGCGGTTCGATTCCGCTATTCTCCATTATTTTAATGTCATATTAACAATGCTTGGGGGATATGCCTCAATGCGAATGTTTTGATCAATACATATTGTATGTTGTCGAACTTCCACAAAGGCTTCTGGATTTATTTCAGTATCCGAGCGAGTTATGCGAAATACCCAGTTATCCCAGAATTCTCCGCGATCCTTATCTTCCTTATGGCACCTAACCGTTAATTCGGTTGCGCTTTCATCAATTAACAATTGAGTGCAACCGGCTTGGTTCATTTTTTGCTTTATTATATCATTACAATAGAAACCCTTGGGAAACTGCGTTCGGGCATTCTTTATAAAACTTCTTGTGCTTGTTATGCACGAAGCGAAAAATAGGATAAATATTAAGTTCATTGGTTTCTCCACGCGAAGCGTTCGCGACTATTAAGGTATTGGTCATCGGTTTCATGGGCGTATGCCTCCTTTTCGAAGGGAATGGCACGGTAGGCCTCATTGGAAGTTAAACCCGAAAATAGACGGGCCTTAAGCCAATAGAAAGCATACAACGGATAGAAGCCAATAAGCCACAATTCTTTTTGTTGTGCAAGGTGGATCTTCTCATGGTTTAGAGTGACCTCGTTCATCTCTCCCTTACAAATAACAAAAGGATATAAAGTGATTGCCCATATGTCGATGAATATGCTTAGTAGCTTGGGGATCTTGCTGTTTTGGATTATTATTGGTTTCATGGTCTAGTAAAAGTCCACATACCCATCAAGCTCAAAGGCTTCTCCGAGTTTGTCATAGGCTTCATCTAGAACTTCCACAATCTTCTCAAGGTCTTCGGGGTTTCCCCTACCGAGTTCTTTAACCCAATTCATATACTGTGTTTGGATAAATTCGTCCCTCTTCATTTCGCTGTTGTGTTGTCTATCGAATTCGCTTGAACGGTTAGCATCATCTTGATCCCTTTGTTGATGAATAGAGCCGTGGTATTCTTCTTCGGTGTCATCGTCTGGTCCAAGGTTACCGTAGGCTTCTTTAAGTTCCTGTTTAATGATATTTCTAAGCAGTTCTTTAGTTAATTTCATTGTTGAATCCCTCTTTAACCTTAAATAGTCTTTAAAACTGAAAAAATTTTTGGGCAAATTTTCGAATCTCGGATTTTTTGGAAATAGTGTGAGTGTACCATATACTAGCCGGCCGAAAAGGCAGGTTCAATGGTACTTATTTGAATCCCCGTAGAGGAGGGAGCAGTAGGGGGGAGGGGGGAGGACCCCCCCTTTAATGTAAACGTAACAAAACATTTATTTGTTACGCGTAACTCTTTGTTACTTGCGTGTTGCGTTACGTGCTTCCCACTTAGCGGTAGCAAGGTTGTGACACTCGATCACCTCGCGGGATACAGGACGGGCCGCGCCTTCATAGGTTATGGTCTTGACGACTTGGTAACTGTTGGCGTATTTGGTTGATGGTTGAATGGTTACTTTAATAGACATAGATAAACTCCGGTAATATAATAAGTAGTTAGGTTAGGGTTGGGGGGTAGGTAGGTGGTTAGCTAACAATGAACTCACTGTCAAGGAACTCCTTGTATCCAGTCATGAACTCCTCGTCACTGTCAACCTGCTTGGCTTCTATTGCAGCTTCAGCAATTGCGATGCGCTTAGCTGCACGACCTTGGCCCTGACTCTTAAGGTAGCTGACACGCTGGCGCCATGGTAGGATATCCTTATACTCTATCTCTTGATGCTTAGGGCTGGTCAAGATGTCGAGAAAAAGAAGCTCCAACCGGACGGCCTGTGCGTTGAGTTGCTTGGCAAGCTTCACGTTAAGCTCGGGGTTACGCTGGTCAGCATAGTCTTTGATATCGGTTGAGTGCTTAGGAAGGTTAGTGAAATTCATTGAGGCTCCGAGGGAAAAGGGAAAGTTGTTTGTTTTCATGTATATAATATAACATTGTGACAGGGTCTGTCAAACAAGACACCGGACAGAAAATGTCCTATTCTAAAATGTATTCTGTAGCTGTCATTTCTTCGGATACTGCAATAACCATGGGAGTTGCATCAACAACAACAACCTCATCATACACGGCTGTAACGGTGCCTTGTGGAACCTTAGCGCATGAAGGAAGGAAGAGCACAAGCAAAAGGATTAAGGTGGACCAACAGGCGACATCGACGATAACAGCGAGAACTAAAGTGGATTGACGGCTCATAATAAAACTCCTAAAAGAATGATGGTAAGGTATGATAGAAAGAAGATAGCAAAGATAAGGATAAGGTCTAAGGTGGCTTCATTCATGGTTGTGTTTCCTTTACGCCTTGGTTGCTATCGCGAGTCCATAGGGACCAGTCAACCCGCTTGGTTCTTAGGATGTCGTGAAACTTATCGGTTGTCTTCAAACTCGTGTAAGGATAAAACTCGTGTTCGCTCATGACTACGATATGATAATCTCCCATTGATCTTTTGCCTACAACGTGATGATCTTGGCGGGTCTTCTGTGCAAGCTCGTGGGCTTGTTGGGTGGCTTGATAAAGTGAAAGATTGTTCATGGTTCTCCAAAGTGTTTGTTTTCATGTATATAATATAACTCGTTGGGGTCTGTTGTCGAATCCATAACCGGTCAATTTATGTCCGTTACTCGACAAAGCTGTGAGTGTATGTAACCTCGGGGTGATTGCTATAAGCTTCTAAGTAGAAGAACAAGCGAGCCGTGTCACTGGCTGGGATCTTTACGGTGTGGGTCATTCCTAACCATGTTCTTGTGATGATGTGCATGAAAACTCCAAAATAAAAAGGTGAGGAAAATCAAGGGGTTAGTTTAGGTTTCTCTTAGGGGGAGAAAGAATATTTGTTTGCCCTTTTCATATATATAATATAACCCGATGATATCCTCTGTCAAACGTGAAAGCGGTCACAATATGTCCGGCAAAATAGAACATTGCTTATAGAATACTGTTGGGTTTCCGAACGGTGTTTGAAAGGTTTACTTTATCGTCAATGCTGCTCGTGGATAACACAGGTTGTAAGCTGAATATCGTCAAAGCTACACTGCGAAAGTGCACCAAATACACTACCATAACCACCACTAAACAGACCATTAACATAAAAAACACCTTAAAAACATAGTAATATCTACACCTTTCTACTAAACTCCTCCCCATTGACATTGCAAGCACAAGCAGACAAGCGCAAACAGGCACGAGCAGGCGCAGGGGAGTGTAGTAGTAGATCATTTTATTTATCTTCACACTGTGTTACAGGCTCCTTTGTATCAGGATGATAACATAAATAAACATCATGCTCATCAGCTTCAAACCAGAAGACATCACCGTAACAATCAATCACCTGTATCATTCCCCATTCAATATATTCACAGCTTGTAGGTATTAAGTCCCACTCTAAACGTTTATCTAATACTGTTGCGTGGTTACCTCTAAAGCTTTCACTCTTTAACAAGTCCCCTACTTTTACGTTTTTATATTTTATGAGGTCTTGATTCATAGCTATGCCTCAGCAGGATTGGGGTTTAACAGCAGTGCGTCATAGATGGTTTTCTCAAGCTCCTTTCGGATTTGCTCGGGCTGATACTGGGCTTCCTTGATGACTTGGTTGATCGTCAGCATTGCAGCGAAGTTAATAGCAAACTGTTCCGACTTACTAAGCTGTGTGTTTGATATTGGATCAGTCATTGCTTTGTACCTTCTTGTTCTTTCTTACTCTTGGTCCCTTCTCTACAAAAATAATATTATCCCTCTTGTGGTTGTTCTTTGGTGTAATGTGGATTTGAACGGTGCTGCCGTTCGTGGTTATATGTGCTGACATTGTTTCACCTCTTTCAATAGCTTTGTCTTCTGGGCTTCGGTCAGGCTGGATCTTACGGCCTTAACACTCTTTCGTTTCCAGCATTGCCAATGCCCGATATTCTGGCAGATGCTACGAGCTTGGGGGAGAGACAGGCGAAGGAAGGGCTTTATGATCGCTGAGTCGGTATGCTTATGGATAATAGACCATTGGCCCTTTCTCCCTCTATAACACTTGCGAATATATAGGTTTCCTTTGCGTTCTATCTTTCCCTTCCTTTTCACCTCCCATGACTTATCGGTTCTCTTGTTGATAAGTTTTATTTTGTATAGGTCTGACTTCATCGTTATATCAAATCAGCAACTTTGGCCGCGTCGGGGTTCATGACAACATCGGCATAACTGCGGGCCCTTCCAACGTGGTTGGAGGTGGTCATTGATATCATGTGACCAGCGGGCGATGTATAATCAAGTAGGACTTTATCACCGTTGCTAAGGGTGATACCAATAATCTGGCGATAGCTATACAGGTTCTGGCCATCTGTCTTGTATTGGTTGTTATGGCTTGTGGCTGGTTGGTTGTGTGACCAGTGACGGGGGATGTCTGAATTGGTAGTACGAATAGGCATGTTAGTTCTCCTTGGTTGTGTTAATAATATATCTTGTTTCAGTCTCTTTGGGTAGGACAAAAAATGTCCGTTATCTGTACTTCGCTTCTCTGTCAACATACAGAGCCACATTTTGCAGTGCTCGCATTGCATTGGTATTCTCTTGAAGGCTTGCGGCTAACTGAGATAGGTTGGTTGTAAGCGATGGCATACGTGATGGGTCTGCTTCCATTATGCTGATAAGCTTCTTAATATTACCAAGGTCTTTGGCCATTAAGCTCTGGAAGTCATCAATAGTATCGGTGATGGTGGTTTTGTAAAGGTCAGCTTGATTTTCCATTTTGTTTCCTTGGTTGGTATATATAATATATCTTGTTCTGGTCTGGTTGGGTAGGACAAAAGGTGTCCGTTTGGGTCTATGCGTCAAAAGGATTAGGAAAAATGATATAGAGAGACTTACAGAGGGCTTCAACCATCATTTCTATAAACTCATCATGCTCAGGGACAGGCTCAGGGAATTGACTTGCTGTTTCCTTTATCATATCGAGTTCTTCTAAGTGGACCTGCAACACGAAGCAGGTCTTTAGTTTTATCGAAAATTTGCGCTGTTTAATGTTTGTTTTCTTTACCATAGCCGAAACTCCTCCTGATCACTGCACAATATACAAAACTTACTAACCCTATCCCTAAGACTATATTTTCCATCTTATTTATTATTCTTCGCCCGATACTCAGCCGCCTTTTTCTTTCGTTGTTCTTCATATTCATTCTCCTGTTTAATCATGTTGCTAACCCACTGGTTTCCCCATTCTTCTTGATAGTCTGCTATATGCTCGTTACCCATCACAAGGATCATCTTTCCCTGTAAGTATTTTTGGTTAAGACGGTAACCAGCAATCAAAAATTGTGTATCGGCTGGGACGCTGTTGTCTTCGCTTAAAAGCACTTTACAAACTGCATAAGGCATTGCTTTCCACTTCCTTCTACGTTCCCCAGTCTTCTTATCCTTGCGGGGCTTGGAAAGGTATTTGCGGAAGGCCACCTTTTCAACAATTGAAGTAATGTTACCTTGTGCAAAATAGACTGTTTGGTCTGTTTTCAAATAAGCCATTTTCTTATTCTCCTTGGTTGTATATATAATGTAGCGCGTACAGGGGTAGGTGGGTAGGTCATTATTTGACCACTTTTCTGATTTCCCAATCTTTATATGGTATGGGATTAACCCAGCCATTCCATTGAACGAGATATGTTGCGTTGACTGTCCAAGCTGAGTCGATCCTTAAGACTATACCTATCCTTTGACCTATGGTATTCGGATTTACAACTCTATCTTCAACCAAGTCCCCAACGGACATATAATAATCGTTCAAAACGGCCCTATTTTCGGATTTACTCACTATTGCCCTCTATGACTATAACCCTTTCATTTGTAGTGAAATATTGAGCGTTTTTGCCCTCTGTATCTGTCATCCACATGCGTTGACACTTAGAAGGGATGGGTTTAGGAGCACACATATCACTCAGCACTATATGACCATCAAACTGTTTGCTGTTTACATACTTGGTGGGAGCATCAAAGCAGGTTCCACCGCACATGACACGTTCCCACGTCTTACGCTTGCCCTTTTTCCATACATACACATGCTCTTCCATAACCTCAGTATCAAAGGGTATGACAGTGAACTCGGCATATTTGGCAAGTGAACCAAGTTCAGCGAAGAATGCTGCAAGCATCTTGTCAGATACAGAGCCAGACTGATCGATAGAGATGGCGATTTTCGCATGACGTGTCACCTTCTTACCAGCATGAATGTAGGGAAAACGCTTGTTAATTCGTCGAACGGTGCTACGCTTGTTGGAGCGTTGCGATGTCTTAATGAAGTAACGTAGCACCTTTCTCCAATCGACTTTTGGATTAATCATATCCATAATCTTCTTTCTCATCTCAGCGGATACACTACCCCATGAACCTTTGCTACTGGCTTCTTTAGCCGCATCCTCTACAGCTTGGCGTAGTCGCTCTTTAGCCATAGCCTTCGTCTCTGCATCGGCATTACCCCAACCAGAGTGATCATCAAGGCTGTTGGGTTGACCTTCACCTCCCTTGCCCTCACCGTCATCACCGTCCTTGGGTTTAAACTGCTCATCTTTCTTTAGTTGAGAATAATATTGCTCTGCTGATAGGCCTGTTTCATACTCTTCAAATCGGCCTTGGCCGGGGATGCAGGCTTGCTCTGGAAGTTTATCAGCTATATGGCTATTGATGGCAAGATCAGTAGCAATGTTCCACATAATATTCATGCCTTCTGGGGGTAAACGACCAGTAACATGCTCAAAGATGATATGATAGAACTCGTGCATCAAGACCCCCTGTAGGTGCGTTGTGGACAAGTCCCCCATAAACTCGGGGTTGTATACCATCTCAAACTGGGCTGTGTTTTTGTTGATACAGACACCAGCGGTAGGAATAGACTTGGTGGACATCTTTGTAATGCGTCGAGACAAGGCCGCAAAAAACGGCTCCTGTCTCAGTAGCGAAAACGTGTATTCATTTAAATCAAACTTGGTCATTTCTATTACTCCTTGGATATGTCTATAATATATCGCGGCATGTGGTATGTGGGTAGGTCAAAAACTGTCCGTTCTCACTCTTTGTCTACATTTCTTTCTGCTTTGTTCTTTCTTCTTGTCTTTGTGGGGACCAGCCTTGCGATTCTGTTGAATGTGGTTTTGCTGGACAACATTGCGTGACTTGGGCTTTCTTCTCTTAGCTTTGTTGAATACCCCAAGTCCAGTAGTAAAATAGTTAGCTGGGGTTGGTGTTACATATATGGTATTCATATTATACCTCCTTCGATAGAAGCTTTACAAGGTGCATTTTAACAACTACGCCAGCTTTTGTGATTTGCCCGTGGAAAGCTGCGATGTTAGACTGCACTTTTCCTTTGCCGATGTTGGTCCAAATGGTCATGGCGATCTCACTTGGGAGAATTACGAAATACTCGGCAAGGTTAGCAGTGCGAACATCACTAAGATCCTCATCAAATATCTTTTCTGCCTTCATCTTCTCGATAAGAGCAAGGTGATCATTGTTTTTCCAGTCCTTCATGAGTTCAAACTTACCTCTGTCAAGGATGTCTTCTACAGTGACCTGACGTTCATAGTTCTGGATGAAGTCGTTGAAAGCAACCGCAGCCTCCATACCTACGAAGGCGTGGCTAAGGTGGTATAGTGTAGTACCATGCTCGATTTGCTTTAAGCCTTTAAGGGCCTTGTCAAGGCGAACCCAAGAGCGTCGAGAAGGGTAAACCTTGTTAGGCTCATACTCATCCTTGTGCTCTAAATGACTATGGTTAGCGTTAATAAAGTCCCAGACTTCTGAGGATACACGGTCAGAAGCCCAATCCAGCCAATCTTCAGTAGTAGGCTCCACATCAAAGACAGTGTAGCGGTCAAGTTCAGCAGGGTCCATCTCTCCTACTTGGTACTGGGCACCGTGCTCTCCACCGTTAACAGCGGCAAAGATGAGAGTATCTGGATGAAGGGTGTAGCCAGCGATTTTACGGCTATCGCAAAGCTCAAAGATACCTTGACGGACTTCCATTGTAGCTCGATCAACCTCGTCGAGGAAAAGGACCACAGGGTTTTTACAGGCATTGTGCAACCACTCAGGGGCAAGCCACTTAGTGATACCCTTCTCTACCTTTGGTAGGCCGAGTAAGTCGCCTTCTGTCATCTGTGAGGCTCGACGCTCAACGATAGGCAGACCAAGGTCTTTTGCTGTCTTATAGACAAGCTCTGATTTCCCAACACCGTGACGACCACGAATAAGTATAGGAAACTTTGCATTGATGACGAGGTGAATAACTGAGTTGTAAGTACGAAAGTCGATAGCCATGATAGGACTCCTTTTGGAAAGTTAAAGTTTGTGTTTGTTTTGTATCTATAATATAAGTAGTTTAGGTCTGTTTGGGTAGGACATTTTTTGTCCGTTTTATAATTCTTCTTCGGATTCTTCATCCCATTCGGGGTCTTCACACTCTACATCACTAATGCGAACGTGTGTACCATCCTCATAATCATCAAGCTCGGAACCCTCTGAATAATCAAGCTTGCTCTCTGCTATCCTTTCTGCCTCCTCATAAGAAGAAGCTTCTATTTCCAGTCGGTAGTGACGCTCTACCCAGCCTGATACGATGAATGTTGTTTGTTTTGACATGCTCTCTCCTTGGTTGGTATAAGTAATATATGCTGTTTCAGTCTGAATGGGTAGGACAATTTATGTCCGTTGTGAGATTTTCTTTGCGAAGGCTTTTGCAAAAGCGTGAGCTTTCTTTCTGTTCGTGAACGGCCTATTGCTGGGTACATACTTAATGTTACCCAAGGGCATAATTCTAAGAATATCGTAGTATCGAGTTCCATCACTATGTTTCTCCGATGCTACAAAAACGCAGCCTCCATAAGGTGGGGTCTTTTGGGTTCGACGACCATGCACAACATCCCAAGCAAAGTAGTGCCATCCTTGCGAGTGACTGAAAGATTTTAGTTGTTTCATATTGCGAAAGGTCATAAGTTTTCTCCTTGGTTATGTATATAATATAGCATAGGCAGGGGTGGATGGGTAGGTCATTTTTTGACCGGTTTTAGGTTTTCGATGAAAAACTTGCTTATCCACTCCTCTTCACCCTCGTCTTTATGCAATGGGTCGTAGTTCCACACGATACAGACACTGGTCCCGTTCTCTTCTATAATAATACCCACCGCTCCTGTTGGTCTGTGGGTTACCAAATCACCTACTTGCATACTGCCTCCAAAAATTGATCGATCCACCAGTCATCGGCACAAATCTTTGTTTGACAACACAACCAATAGATTTTATATTGATATGCCTGCTTTCCGTCGGGGCCCAAGCAAAATTCCAGCGGCTTCCTTTTTACGATGGTTCCGAATAATTTGCCATGACTCATGTGGTACTTATCTCTTGTTACCAAATCTCCTACTTGCATATTGCCTCCAACCTGTCTCCTTTTGTGTGGTTCCTTCCACCGTTCAGCCATTCAATTATATACCAGCCAGATGTTATGGAACACGCTGGAACCTCAACCTTTACTATAATTCCCAAGATGTCTGGGCTGTCATCAAGTTCAGTACCACTCATCCACGGATTGTGCCGAACCCAATCGCTTTTTTGCTTTACTAAATCACCTACTTGCATACTACCTCCTTGAAGTCCAATTCGCAGCCTTGGTAAACAAATCCGTCTGGAAGCATAACCTTGATCTCACCCCATTGGTTGTAACCAAGAAAGATGACATAAACTGCTTCCCCTATTTCCCTCAAGGTCTTTTCGTCAATCATTAAATCACCTACTTGCATTTTGTTCTCCTTGGTTCTGTACATAATATAGCATGGTCAGGGGTAAATGGGTAGGTCAATTTTTGTCCGGTTTATATTTCTTCAATTCTCTTGGGTGGAATCGCGCTCCGCCTTGATCTTTGCCACTACGGGTATTGTACCACTGGGCTTTGATGGGATAGGTTGAGTCATTATGGATTTCCAATATAAGCCCCCAGCCACCATACCAACCGTGGTTATGGTTCCTCGCTTCCCCATAAGCTGATAGTTGTACTAAATCTCCTATTTTCATTTGGCACCTCTAATAAATCTACTCTATGAAAAATAACCGTACTGCCATCTGAAAACGCGATCAGCCACGTGTTAGATGGCTTCAATGTTTGTTTCACTCTTCTGACAACTAAGCCCACCTTGCCAACGTGACCAACCATAGCGGAACTCTTATCTATCCTTACTAAATCACCTATCTGCATACTGCCTCCACAAATCGCTCATGAATCGGGCAGTCCTCACCACAAAGCCAATGCACCCACCAAGTCCTCCGTTTCTTGAAGCCATATCGTTTTGTAATGATCCCCGTGTTGCCGTGCCTGTTCTTGACTAAATCACCTACTTGCATACTGCCTCCAACTCGCTGTGGATATGCCACCCTTCTTTGCCGTCACTCCAGTGAACGAAAAGCATACCAGTTGCATCTATGTCAATGACTATGCCGGTATCTCCATCGTAATCGTATTTTACTAAATCACCGATTTTCATTGTACCACCTCTAACCACCACGCTGGAAAGCCAGTTCTTAAAAACCCACTGTTGCAAAATAGTATATTGCACCAGTCTTCGCCAACCTCTGTAACGAGGGCAACATTGCCACGGTGGGTCTTTACTAAATCTCCTACTTTAAACTTCATTTTGTTCTCCTTGGTTCTGTATACAATGTATCATGGTGGATAGGAATTGGGTAGGACAGATTATGACCGATTTGCCCAGCTTTGGATATGACTGAGTATCCCACGATCTTCAAGCTGTTCTAAACTAAGCTTCTTAGCAAGGTAATCAAAAGCGTCTTTGTAAGACGTGACCCATTCTTCTTTTAGTGGCTGCGCTGACTTGCCGATCACCTTGTCTAAGGAAAGTTGCTGATAATAATAGCCTGTATTTGTGTTTCTCTTGTTGATTACCTCTGAAAGAGACGTACCGTGAAGCTTGTCTTTTAGTGAAAGACGATGATCTTTTCCGTCAACCATGACCCTAACGTCAATACATTGGGCATACCGCTGCCAATCATAGCCGCTGTCATAAGCAGTCATAACATTTAAACTATCCCAATTAACGGAGGTGATGAGTCCAATATGTTCAGTCTTAATATTCTCACCCCCAACCCACTGACTTTGGGAAACTTGCACCGCTGCCCCTATATCAATGCCATGCTCTTTAACGAGAATGTTGTATGCAGCCCTTCGCCAGTTCTCATTGGCTTTGTAGCACTGTTTAAGGAACTCCTCCATCTCTGAGCAGTTACGACGAGTGTGACCAGCATCACCACAGAAACCACAGTGTCTGGTTGTCGATCTTTTAGCCTTGACCTTTTGTGCATTGCGCTGTTGAAGTTCCACAGTCTTTTTACACTCTTCATACCAAGCACCCCAATACTTTGGATACTTTATCCATTGAGATTGTACCTTTGAGGTCTTCAATGGTATTTGATAAGTGGTAAAGTGTGACCAGTCTTCTGGTGCATGAGGACAGTTGGATCTATTGTGTCCTGTGTTGCGGCAATAGCCACAAGCGTTCGCACTGCTTTTGTGTGTGGGTCTGTTCTTTTCTTCAAATATTTTCATTGGGTTCTCCTTGGTTCTGTATACAATGTATCATGGGCAGGGGTAGATGGGTAGGTCAGAAAATGTCCGGCTTAAAAATACATCTCGGAATGTAGGTTCTGGTCGAAGTTAGCCAAAACCTCTTTTAGTGTTAATCCGTCTCCGCCGCCCACTTCAACCCAGTCAAGTATCTCGCCCGTTGGAGAAGCAGGAAAAACCAGCGTCTCTTTTAGGGCTGTGTTCTCTGATACTATATAAAAATTTCCCTTATGGTGCACCAGCACTCTTGTTATCTTGCCATTTTTGTTTCCAAGGCCAAGTTTGAATGGCAGCGGCACCTCTTCAAATATAATATCCATATCAGTCCCTATTTTTTGGCTTTTGGTGTGCGATTCTTCTTCAAATCACATTCTAAGATATAGTAAATCAACGTGCTGCCGACTGGCATAACAGAGTAAACCCTTGCGCCACCCTGTTTTGGTTTGTATTGAAGCGCAGTAGTGATGGGTTTCGCGTTTGCCTTGATGACCAAACAAGGGTGGCTGTTGAGGTTCTCGATCCCAGCTTGCTCCTCTTCGGTGCTTTTTCTTTGGCTCCATATCCGATTGATACCAGTAGAGCGTATTTTTATCAAGTCACCTGCTGAATATAAAGGTGGTTTACTATGGCTATCCCATACCTTATCAGCGTATTTGTTATTTATCATTTTGGAAAAAGAATGGTACGGTGGCAAATCATTCTTGTCATTACTCTTTAATGCTATCAGTGTTTGCGTCGCTGCTCTGACGTAGTATTGTCCGGCCCCTTGGTAATATCGAGACACGACCTCCGCCTTTTCCCTAAACTCTTTATCTGTGGTAAAGCGTTCAAAGTATTCATTAAAATCCACCAATGCTGCTTTGCAATTATCAAGCATAAGTTTGTTCAAGTAGTCCCATTGGCGATCTGATAGACACCCTCGGCTGTCAAATTGCGTTTTCATATCAGCCATAACCTTTACGGATCTATGTCTTCCCATTTGTTCTGCTCTTTCAATCGCTGCTGCGATTTCTTCTGATGTTCTTCTTCTCATGGTTTCTCCTTGGGTCTACATATAATATATCATGCTCGGGGGTACATGGGTAGGTCAATTTTTGTCCGGTTTCAATTGAGATGGGTGGAAAGTCTGGGAGCTTCCATCTGGAAAGGCGACCACCGATCTGCCACCCCATATCCTAATTACAATACCAACCTCGTGATAGCCGAAGTCTCGCATCCTTTTGGTTGGCACTATTAAATCACCTACTTTCATGTTCTTTCTCTTTTGGGATAAGATTGATTTGGGATGGGTGATATACTCCCCAGTCTCCGTCAAAAAAGGTAACAAACACGCTACACCCACGATCCGAACCCCAAGGGTCTTCGATCTCAGTGATCACACCTATAAACCTTTCTCGGCTTGGGTGAGCATTGCGGTATACCCAGACCAAATCACCAACATTCACGCAAGCACACTAACGGTCGATGACCAAGACCATCTTGTTTTTTTTAGGGTCTTGGCTGATACGCACAGCACCTTTAGACGTTTGGGGCTGGTGTGGTTTGTGCGAACGGCTACAACTACAAACTGTTCTCCTATGTAACGATGTTTGTACCTTACTAAGTCACCTACTTTTACTAAATCATTTATTTTCACTGATCACCTCCAAAAAATAAGTTGAATGGTTGCTTACAGCACCACCGACCCAAACGACTTCCACTTCGCCATCATCACCAAGCTCTTCTGGATCGATGCAGGTGACAACACCTACGCAAAGATCATCCATATCGTATCTTACTAAATCTCCTACTTTCATTGGTCACCCCACGTTCTCCACATTCTTTCTTCTTCTTCATGTTCGTTCATTTTGTTCTCCTTGGTTATGTATATAGTATATCACAGGCAGGGGTAGGTGGGTAGGACATTATTTGTCCGTTACCCAAGGGGTCAGATGCGTATAGTCACACCAACTCTCACTCTCATGGTCCTTAACTGGTCTGACGACATACAAGGTGCTACCGCAAGAGATAGAAACGGGGTCTAAAACCTTTATCACAATGGCTGGATTTGGGCATTTTAACTTACCATTCCAGCCAATGCCAACCAAGTCACCAACTTCGTATTTAGCTGGTTCATGCTTCATTAATCACCTCCATCTCATAACTAAAAACTTCGACCAATTCAGGGTCTGAGATAATCGACACGCGCCATGAGCATTCATCAGTAAAAACCTCGCCCTTCTCCATTACAATAGCATACTCCTTCCAATCTGAAATATAGATCAAGTCCCCGATCATCATGGTCTTGTACAGAGGCCAGCCTTAATAAGACCGCTGGCAACTCTACCGTAATGCCCTTGGAGGGTCCAAGCATGACCTGTGTTAATAAGCTCTTGAAAGAACTCTATTACTTCATCTTCCTGCATCTCTCCATTTTCATATTGTATTATCTTGTCAACGTCAACCATTACATCCTCCTTGGGTGTGTTAGTAATATATCTTGCCTTTGGTGAATCGGGTAGGTCATTTTTTGACCGCCTTTTGGTGTTATACCATTCGCTGTTTGTTCTTGAGCGTATCACTGCTCTCCTAAGCGTCTTGCTCATTTATTATCCCTGTTTAGCCAGTTTTTTACAAGGGTGTCAATTGCTGCATACGCTCTATGTTCACGAGAAAGACTGCCAAGTACATATTCAATCTCTGGGTTTTCTTTGCTTTCCAGCCACCCAGTAGGTGGCTGCCATGGAGCACTACAAATAATATCGGTTGTGACGTTACCCCATCGTGATAAAGTTAGGCCGTTATCAACAAACGGCTGGATTTTATTGAATGGCCAATTAACCTGCTTATAATCCGCACAGTCTACAACAATCATATTGGGTACGGTTCTGTATTTATCTTGATTAGGCCAAGCAGAAAATATGTTTAGGCTATCCATATTAAAAGCAGTAACTATTCCCCTTAGTTTGTCGTTATCTGCTGCATACCACATGATTGAAGCTCTCGGAAACTCGATAAGCGACCCTACGCCTATTCCAGTCTCGTTAACAAGTTCAGCAAACTCTTTTTTCCAGATTTGGTTTGCTCTATATATTTTTTTTCCAAAAGACTTGTGTTTAGTGCAGGTAGTTCTCCTGTGCCCTCCCTCTCTACAAAAAGAACAGCGTGAGCCTTTCTTAGCATTTCTACGGTTTTTTCTTTTTTGGTTTCGGACGGTTCTATTTTTCATTTCATGCACGGCTTGTCTTTGAGTGAACGTTAGATCTGTTGTGTCTTGGTTGTTCTTCGTGATGGTCTGGAATACTTCCTCGACATGGCTACAGGAGGAGATATTGTGCCCCCTTTTGCCACAAAAGCTGCAACGTACAGTTCCTGATCCCCACTCTATACCTATCATCTCGAAACCCTAACGATTGTCAACTTTCCTCCAAGTAAAGTTCCAGTTATCCCGTCTACTGGTGTGTGTTCACCATCAGCAATAGCTTTGACTAAGCGCGTGACCTCGCGACCTGAGACATTGCTTAGTTTGATGGCCCCAACAAAGTCATTTAGTTCGCCTCTCCATATACCAGAGTTATCGAGCCAATTGTGCCTAATAAAGGTTATTGCTTCTTTGATCGCTTCAAGTTTCTCATTCATACTATCTCCTTGGTTGTATACATAACATATCATGCTCGGGGGTAGGTGGGTAGGACATTAATTGTCCTTTTTGATTATGTTCTGAAAATAACTGTATGCTTTGACCGCTATCTGAATGGTTTCGTACACCATCAGGGGTTGTTCTGGTCTGACTTGGATTGCATACATTCCAAGATCATAATTTGAGAGTTCTTCGTACTTACCTAAGTGTTTTTTTGTTATTTTAAATGGCCTAATCATTAGCTTTCTCCTTTGCAAGCAAAATATATTCTATATAGTTAGGCGGAACTGATTTAACAATCAATCGCCAGCCCATATATTTAGCCGGCAAAGGTTTTTTTAACTTAAATAGTGAAGATGTGGCGTTGTGCTTACTCTCAATAATGGCGGTTAGATGTGTGCTGGTGTCATCACTCTCGAAACGGACCCAAAATCGGTTATCGGTATATTCTACCATGTCTTTCATGAGGGCTGCTTCTGCTTCCTCTTTAGGGGCTTTTTCCCCTCCAAAAAATAAACTACTCATTGTTACCTCCAATGGAAAGCAATATTGTGGTTAAAACTAAACAAGAAATCAGGAAAGCCCATCTGGGATCAGCCACTACAATAAGAAGTGCCACTGATATCAAAATAAATAGGTTGTTTTTCATCGCACTCTCCTGTCTTGTCTATAATGTATCATAGTAGGTAGTATACGGGTAGGACATTATTTGTCCCTTTTTTTATATTTGTGTTTTTTATTTCTTTTATTAACTGCTTTTCTGCCTTTTCGCTTCCATTCTTTTTTAACTTTACGAGATGGACGCTTACTAATCTTTTTTCTTTTTTTGTGCTTGGGAACTCTGCGTATTGCTTTCTTTTTACGCTTTATTTTGCGCTTGGATGTTGGACTTTGTGACCCAACTGTGGGTTGGGGTTGTTGAGTCTCTTTGTGGTACTCTTCTACGTTGTAGACTGTGGTCGCTGACTGGGTTGTGTAATGATTATCCTTTATAAGAACTCGCATTGCACAAGCTTCGTAGAAAGGTGCCATCATAAAAGCTGAAATTGCTATAAACTTCTTAAAATAACTCATGTCTCATCCTGTGTGAATACGTCAGACGGGAAAACCCATGTACACTTGCCATAACTTACAAAGTGTACTCGAAGATGATCGCCAACGCTTGTTTGTAGAAACTCCACCACTATTCCTATTTCTTCTTCTGGTGGAGTGTTAATGAAAAGTGTATTTATTGTGCTCCTTACCTTGACAAGCTTTCCTTGCCACCATCTACGCTTATGTTCTATATCCTCGAAAGACTTAGATAAGTGAGAATTATTAAAATTCATTTACTCTTGAAAACTCCGGAGAGTGCCCCTATATCCATTAGATTGGAGTAGTGCGTGTCTGACCACGCAACGTAACAAACATGCACCCCCCGTGGGTATCCGAGTAGTATGTTACTGTCTGTAGTGACAACACCAATCCGATTAGTACTTATGTGCATTACCAAATCTCCAATATAATATTTTTTCACTTTCCTCTCCATATATAATATGTAACATGTTTACTTTTGTTTGTCAACCTTTAATCCGACCTTTGACCATCTCACAGGGGACGATATACACACACCCTTCTATGATCGAAAAAACTTGATAGAACTCATATAACCGATGGTACATGGGTATACTGGGAGATAAAATTACTGCTATCTCTCTAAAGTTTTTGTCGTCATCAATAATCACAAGATCACCCTTAACGTATGTTTCTTTCCTTTCGATACCCACATAAGACCCTCTAATTAGTAGATAATATTTCTATAACACCAGCTTCAATGAGCCTTAACAACGTGCTCTCGCCTATGATCTGTACATCCCCATCTATATAGCATATTTCATAGTTTAATCTCCACTTGATAGTAGAGACTTCCGTCTGTAGTGCTCCTGATTGTAGTATTTTACTTACAACACCCACCTTTCCTGTGTCCTTAAGCAAAGTACCTACGGAGAACCTTGATTTACCTTCCTTCGTCAGCACTCATGAATACCTCCTTAAGGAAACTCTTGTTTATAAAACTAAACCTTTCAACATAAACAAGGGTTTCAACTAACTCTGGGAATGGCGATAGCGGGGTATCTATAACCTTTACAGCGGAAACTAACCCGACTGCTCTTCCCTTCTTGTCGAACACAACAGAACCAGAAGACCCCGGAAGGGCAAAAGACTGAATTAATATTGATTCTAAATTACTTTTAGACACAAAACCTGTATAAGTAGTCTGCCCAAGGTTATCTGGAAAACCTGTGTAGTTGACTAAATTACCTACAACATCCGGGTCGTCGTTGATCTTAAGCTTTATAGGCTCAAAAGACGGGTCCGTCAAAGGCTCGACAATAGCGATGTCCCTACTTGCATTAGTATATATTACCCTCACTGGTATCTCTTCGTCATTGTCCATTAGGAATATGTTTCCCTCCGCGACAACATGGGCTGCCGTTATTACAAACTTGTACTTTCCAAGCTTAAAATAATTTCCAGAACCCCACCCTCCGTAACCATCACCCAACGAAAACCCAATACGGACTGAGCTTTTCATACCTCTTGTAATCTTTTGATTACAAGATGGTAAACCTTGGTTTTCAAACGAAAGAGTCGTGGCCTGATCATCTACCTCCATAGATATCAAACACGATAATAACAATATCAACATAACATTCCCCCCTATAATAACTATGAACCGAAAGACCATTGTTACCTAAAAAGAGTTCTTACATAATTTGCGTTAAGTGTGTTTTTCTATTTTCCTTATACTTGAGGGCCTACAAACGATTTTTATGTTGTTTTCGTCAACAAAAATCAAAAAACCACGATGATGTTTTTTAAACATACACGTTATAAAATGATCATTGTCAACAAACTCAACCCTGTATCTTTGTTCCGGTTCAAGCTCCGCCATGATCGTCCTGTAGTAACACTACATCATCATATTGTGGTGTTGATGCTTCGATCAATCTAACGTAACCTTCGATAGGGGCACTAAATTTATGGACTGTCTTTGGTTGAATTCTTACACTCTCCCCCTCTGTTAAGACCATGGTGGAAAATGATTTGCCGTCTGGTTTTTCCCAAACATCAACTATCAATACCCCGTTAAGTACATGTATAGTCTTGTCCTTCACGTCATGATATTGCTTGGGTGGAGACTTCATTCTATCAATATGAATAATTTTGCCAATATATTTGTTGTTTATGGCCCATTCCACCTCGTGTCCCCATGGCTTATGGCTCTTTTGCGGTGCTCTTTTAACTATTAATTTCTTCATCACTACCTCCAAAGATCTTTGTAAGATCCGAAAACCCACCTATAAACTCCTCAGTCCATTCCGTTGAGCTTACTCTTGTGTGTTTGATTATCATTGGGACTGTCATCCAGTTGTGCTTTTCTTTAATGTGTGTTAGCAATTCTTTAGAATCATCAATGCAACAAAACATAAACTGCTTGTTGTTTCGGACCAGCAACTCTTTGGCTTTTATGCAATATGGACATTCGGCCCAAGCATAAATTTTGTAATATTGATTCATGTTATCCCCTAAGTAATTGTCTATTTGAACTTAATATCTTGGCCTCTATCAGAGCCGGATCTCCTACCACCGTTATAGTCTCGCTGCCGCTATCGAAAGCAAAAGACAAATCTGAAAATCGAGCTACAGAGTTAAGGCCAAGTTGGGTTTTTCCTTCCATCATTGCCACTTTAATTTGATCATTTTCAGAAATGAAGAGTATTTTCGCTGGATTGATCCTTACCTCTGACAGATAAAATTCACCAGAATGTGTCTTATTTATTTTGTTTAACTTTATGAACATTGTAATCTCCCACTAATTGTAAACATTTATTGTTTATGATCCAAGCTTGCTCGTTCACAAAAACCTTAGTCTCAGTTTCGCTTTCTTGCTTTATAACAACGCCGTATTGTGGTGTTTTTAGCTTGGTTATATACCATGGCTCTAAGGTAGCAGGGTACATGAAAGTGTCCTGTTTTACCTTAACAAGGTCGCCCTTAGTCAGCATCTGGTTCTTTTATAACATGCTCGGGTATGGGCTCAGGTGCGGGTACGGGGGTAGAAGGTTTTGGCTCAAGGATGCCTACGTACCCATTAAGAATGGATGACATATCTTCTACCATTTGGTCAACATCCGACACTTGACGCTTTATTTCTAAAAGCATCTCCAATACTAGCTGGTATTTTAAAACTGAACCAGAAACTATTTCCGAGGCAGACTCTGCCTCCATAGATAATTCCGACACTTTACCAATTTCTTTTCTTATATCAGACATCATGTCTGTTAATTTCTCAGGAACCTCATCGAGATTCACTGCTTGGTTGATTCTTACTTTCATATTACCTCCTGAATTAAGAACTCATTATCATTTTGTATATTGTGGTTGTTAATAATCCAAAAACTGTCATAATAACACCCCATTGTATTTTAGCTTGGGCCTCTTTCCATTGCTCTATCGCTCGCAATCTAGCATACAAACCCGAGTCCGGGTTGTAAATCGCGGTCTTTACATCGCGCATATCTCTCACCATTTCATCTTGCTTCTCCGCTATTCTTTCGATATCATTTTTGATTTCAAGAATACCGGTTGTTATTTTTGTTATTTGGTCTTCAGTCATAACAAGAACCTCCGCTATAAATAGTACTTTTAAGATACAATAGCATGACTGGTGGTAATCAAAGTGGATGCGACTGAGACAGCGTTCTGCAACGCGCAGCGAGTCACCTTAGCTGGATCTACTATGCCCTCTTCAAGCATGTTCACAATGGTGTCAGTCATGAAATTATAGCCCATATTCGAGGAGCACTGCCTTACCCTAGCAACAAGAATATCAGGCGATTTTCCAGCGTTTTTAGCCATTTGTCGCAGAGGTTCTTCAATGGCCTCAAGAATGATCTTGGCACCGATAGACTGTTCTTCGGACTCCGTTCGCACAAGTAGATCTTGTGTTGCTCGAATCAAGGCTATGCCACCACCTGAGACAATTCCTTCTTCCTGTGCTGATCTTACAGCCTCCAAAGCATCATCAATCCTGTGTTTCTTTTCCATCATTTCAATCTCTGTTGCCGCTCCAACTCGAATCACAGCCACACCAGAAGCAAGACGAGTAATCCGTTCTTGGATTCTCTCGCAAGCCTTGATGTCGTCTGTTTGTTTGATCTCTGCTTTCAGTGCTTCAATCCTGTTTTCTGTTTCTTCTTCTGGGCCACTTGCACCGACAATGGTACTCCATCCTTTGTTGATAGATATCGATTTACAATTACCAAAGTGGGGCAATTGTACCTGTCTCAGGGCTACCCCGCTCTCTCTTGTTATAAAGGTAGCGCCAGTCTTCAAAGCCATGTCTTTTAATATGTTCCTTCTCTCTTCTCCATATCTGGGTGGTTTAACCGCTACTATTTTCATTGTGCCGCGAACCGCGTTGGCGATAACAGCAGCCAAGGCTTGGCCTTCTACATCTGCAACAATCAACAACGGACTGTTGTCTCTTGACGCAAGCTCAAGGGTGGGTAATATCTGCTCGATGGTTTCGATCTTCTCGTCTGTGATTAGAATGAGGGGACTATTATACTCAATGGTCCCTGATCTCTCGTTGTTGATAAAGGTGGAAGATAGATACCCAGAATCAAAACGGAAACCTTCAATCAAATCTAAGGATGTGTTGATTGATTTTGCTTCTTCAACAAGAACAGAACCATCTTTACCTGCTGAATCAACCGCTGTGGCTATCAAAGTGCCTATTGATTTGTCGTTGTTCGCTGAGATCGTAGCAATGTGCCGAATATCTTCCTCCGATCGAATCGGGGTGGACATTTCACTCAAACGGTCAACAATAAGATTTGTGGCATTATCCATCCCACGCTTGATCTCGATTGGAGAAACACCAGCCATAAGGTACTTCTGGGCCCTCTGTAAGATTGCTCTAGTCAGGACAGTAGCAGTTGTAGTACCATCGCCAGCTTTTGTAGCAGACTGCTCTGCTGCTTGTTTTACAATCTGTGCTCCAACGTTTTCCATCGGGTCTTCAAAGCCCACGAACTTAGCAACAGTTACTCCATCTTTTGTAATAACAGGGATACCCTGCTCCTTATGGAATAGTATTACGTTGCGACCCTTTGGTCCGAGAGTCGTAGCTACGTTGTCTGCCAGTTTATTAATCCCAGACAGAATCCTTGTGTTAAGCTCCTGCCCATTGCTATAATGTTTCGTCATTTTTCCTCCAATAGTTGTTTTGCTTGTTCGAGTTCGTTTATAGCATTAATAATATGTTTCTTTTCTGGATCAAGGGAAGTTAGCCAGTACTTAAGACGTTTAAGTTTCTTAATCATACTGTCAACTGCCAACCATTGTTCTTTGGGATCATTCATATTAAAATCACTTACCCTTTAATATAACCTCTTTTACAAGTTTGTCAAGTAGTTCATAAGTAATTTTTTCATTTATTTCCTTTTCTGTCTCTCTTTGTTTGAATCCCTGATTCACCCCAGTTTTGATTTGTCCATAGCTGGTTATTATCTTATCAGCAATTTTGGTCGTGTCCTCATCCGAGACAGAGAAAAATATGTTTGAAAGCTTTCTGAAGTTTGTAATCTCTCTAAATAGGAGATCGATGTTTTCGTTATAATTATCCATCAAGGTTTTGGATTTCTTTCGGATATTGATCTGGCTTGGTAGAAATAAGGTGCCACCAACATTCTTTCCATAATCTTTGAATGTTATTCTTGGCTCTTTACCAGTTTCATACTCGTTGAGGCTAACTTCGGCTGATCTTGTATCGTTGTCTTGTTTATTACTAACAGAATAGTTTACACCACCACCCTTAATAAAGATCGCTTTATCAGTTTCTGCCATTTCAGCTTCTGGGTTCATGTTCTCAATTTGTCTTGCAAGATTTAAATAATCTTTATATGTAAATTCGCTAATGTAAAATGAAATCTGACTTCCTGCCTTGGAGACTCTTTCCTTCAAGGCTGAGATGTGATACATCGGGCTTTCGTTTTTGTTAAAATAGCCAGCAACGGTAGACCACGCTTGATAAAAGGATGATTTTTCGGACATAAACTTAACGGATATATTGTTAAGTTTATTGTCAATGATGTCCTCGTATGAATCATTGGCAACAGGCAAAGTTCCAGACAGAATAAAAGCTAAAAATGACTCAAACAAGAACCCGCCCTCTTTGAGTCTTGTGGTTGCTCCACCCCTAACGTGTGAAACTACTCTTTCTAAAAACTCCACGACCAATATTTGAGAAAACTGTTCGTTCAACGGTTTAGCCGGAGATTTTTCCTTTTTAGCAGTTCCAAATTCACTAAGCATGTTGTTGAGCCGTGCAATCCTATCTGCAAGCGTTCCAGAAGAAAACCCAGCGTTTTTGAATGCTTGTAGGTATATCTCTGGTAGTCTGACCATATCATCTCGGTAATGCGATATCGGAATGTCGCCAAGATACCCCGTTTTGGACTCGCCATTATCGCTTGACTTCTTGCTTGGTAATGCAAACTTGCTCTTAATTGTTGCACCAGAGCCTCGAACGTCTCCATCTGTCTGGGGTGTGTTTATTGTATAAGTCTCTTCATCGCTTAGGTCCACAATATACTGTGCAAACGATTGTAAGTCTTCAAATTCTTGAGACTCTTGACCATCATTACTCTTAATGCTATAAGACAAATCTTCGGCTAAGACTCTTATCTGCTCTATAATCAGATTATCAAGTAGATCATTGGTTATCTTCATTCTTAATTTCCTCCAAAATAGATTTTAGGTCGAGACCTGCACAGTCGATTTTCCGCCTTGTAAGGTGATAATGCGAGACATAGCCACTGTATCTATTCTTAGACGCAACAGGATCGAGAGCGTAACTTGTCTCGCCATTGCTGTCAACGGGGCACTCCAAGGGAATCCAAGGCATTGCGCCATGGACAGCTTTCATCAAAGCTTTGAGTGCTTGCTTTTGAACTGGATAAAAGTCCGTGAAGGGTTTCATATTTTTACCATGGACCTTCTGCCCCTCAATTAAAGGGCGCTCTCCAAAGCCATGACGTTTGTACCAGTCTTGGTACTTTGGGTAATATGCGTTGCTGATCTCCACTCCAACCGAAGTGGTATTGAATTTACCACCAGCATGGTAAGCTATATGGTTCATGTCCATGAACTGGAATATGGTTCCATCGTTGTCGATGGCGAAGTGAACACTAAGGCCACGTCGAGAAAGCACCTTGAAGCAGGACTTTGAGCTAAGACAGACGTCCCAATGCGAAACGAACATCTTTGGCTTGCGCTGCTTGGTCACCTTCTTATAGCCTTTGGTTAGTTTTAAGCCATTGGCATTAAATGGTAGTACCACTTTATGCCAGTCAATTGGAAAATAATCATTGTTGTAAATAATGTGATTTGAGGAGCCCTCTCGAATTTCTTTATGTTCAAAAGTCTCAAGCTGTTCTTCTCGAACTGTGTTGATTCTACGAAAAGTAGTTGGGCCACACATACCATCGGCTGTTAAGTGATATTTCCTCTGAAATGCCCTGATCTTCTTTAGCAAGTCTTCATCAAACTCGTAAGCACCAAACCATTCAGGCGTCCATCCAAGTTTAACAGCAGACGCTTCATTATAAAAAATCTTATCCATCTGTATTCCTCTTAGTTAATAATTGTATCTGCGATACCATACTCTACGGCTTCTTCCGCTGTGAGATAAACATTAACCTTGCGATCCAGCAATTTCTGAATTGTGCGCTTAGTCATACATGTCTCCTTTGATAAAGCATTAATATATAGTTCTTGAATGTGCTTTATGGACTTAACTTCATTCTCAATATCATGTAGTTCACCAGCAGAACCTGCGGCTACTGCGTGGATCATAACTCTGCAATGTCGACCGATAGTCCTTTGACCTTTGGTACCGGCAGCCAGCAATAGTGTCCCAGCCGACATAACCTTGCCAAGACCAATTGTGTGAATCTCACACTTTGTCTTAGACAGTGACATCATATCATAAATGGAGAACATTTCGTCAGCAGAACCACCGTAGGTTGAAAGGTACATCTTTATTGGTTCGTAAGGAGGCTCTTTGGGACTAAAGTCTGTAAGCATCAACAAGCCCATACATAAGTCGCCTGCTTTTTCCTCATCTACATCACCAAACATCGCAATCGTTCTGATCTCTGGTTGTTGTGCTGCGCCTAGGAGTTCCATTAGGTCTTCTTTCGTTTCTTTTTCCTCGTCCTTTGGTTTATCTGTTATCTTAATCATCATTAAATCCTCCTTTTAAGTTGATCGGTCAAGTGTTTCATTGCAGAGTCCCAATCATGGAATTCAACGAGGTGGTTATAACTCTGGGGCACTGAATTCATAAAGTTCCTTATGATTGTTTTTTGCAATGTCCTTTGTTGTTGTTTATCTATCTTTTTTTGAAATTCAATATATTTATCGTCTCTCTCCGCGATTTTAAAAGCGGCATATTTGATCTCACAAGATTCATGAGACGATTGTATGTTGTCAGCCATGACTAATAAGCAGTCATTGATTGTACGCTTCATTAAGATGGAGGTATAACCAAGGCCCACAATGCTATACCACAACCTCGTAAGAACTACTCCTACTATAAATGAAATTGTAATATAAATTATCTGGTCCATTGGCACTCCAAAAATAAAAAAGGACGGTTCCAACCCCCGTCCTCTAAATATAACACGTTTTTGATTCTAAGTCAAACTATTTTAGACTAGACTTTCTTCCGAGAGCTTCATCAAGTTGGGCCTTGGCTTTTTTTGCTTGAAGAATTCTTTTAGCAACACGACGAGCGACTTCTTGTACCACTTCGTCTTCAGAAAGTTCAAGATTAACGCCCTCAAGCATACCTTCTTCTTTATCATCCATTGCAGGTTCTTCGGCGTCCATTGCGGGCTCTTCAGCGGGCATTTCTGCGTCCATTTCATCGCCCATATCCATTTCGCCGTCAGGTAGTGCACTTGAAAGCATGTCAACAACTTCGCCAAGATCTTCATAAGCTTTTACTGCCATTTTGATTGCATCTTCATCAATGTTAAGCTCACCTTCTTCACCCATTTCTGCGTCCATTTCATCACCCATATCAGGCTCTTCAGGAGCAGCGTCCATTGGTTCGACAGCAGCCATTTCTGGTTCTGCGGGAGGCATTTCTTCATCAGCCATGTCCTCTTCTTCTTCATTGTAGTTGTACATTTCGCTAATAGCATTTGAAACCAGATTTGATTCCATACCAGCAAGTCCCATGAAGCGCCTAACGGTTGCTTCGTTTAAAAGTTTTTTCTTAGCCATTTATAAATCTCCTAAAAATGTTTTTCAGTAGTAAATAGGCACCAAAATGATAAAACACTCAAAATTATAAATCAGGGTGCTCTTTTGCTATCATATCAAAAATATGCTCTAATTCATCTTGTTCAATGCCGAATTGCGACATCAACGTCTCAGCAGTTTCATGATCTTTCATTATTATTTTGATATTCCTTTTACTCTGAATTCGTTTGCCCTCTTTATAGGAACTAATATACTTCATAACAAAAGGATCTTTTTGCAAATATCCAGTTATGAAAGAACGAAAAAACTCAGCCTGTGTTAGTCCATCGTAATCAAGTCTAACCTTAAGCTGAGCGTGTCTGTAATCTGTGTCATCGAAAACTAATCTTTTAGTTTTATCCTTTGTTTTGTTCTTCATTGTTGTTGATCCCAAGCTCATTTAATAGATTCTGCGCCTTTGACCAACATGTTGGACAATAAATTCGTACTTTTTTTTCTTCTTCTCGCACCACAACATTCCAAGTCGAGACCATTTTTTTGTTTGACTTGTCGAAGTCAGTATGACAAATCATACAATCCTTTGGAATTAGGTCAAACAAGCCAAGCTGCTTGTCAAAGTCGGTATCCGCTACACCCGCTTTCTTAATAGCTTTTTGTCTCGCTCTACGTTGTTTTCTGTTCATTGCCCAGTACTCCCAAAACCACCGCTTCCTCTATCACTATTAGATAGTTCGCTAACTTCAATAAACTCTACTTTTGGATGAGGAATTATCATTAATTGCCCTACCCTGTCTCCGGCTTTGTAAACCACTTGAATGTTCGAAGATCTACCAATATCTTTGTATTTCAACATTATTTCACCTCGATACCCACTGTCGATGACACCGACAGAATTAGCCAATGACATGCTTGTCTTAGATACGGAACTCCTCGGGAAAAGAAGACCAACAAAGCCTTCGGGAATCTCAAGAGCCAAGCCGGTTTTGTATACGAGGTTACCATGACGATCAACTTCCATCGAGGTTGCAACTAAATCCATTGCAGCATCACCAGTTTTAGCATACTTTGGAATAATAGCGTTAGGGCTTACTTTTTTTATTTTAATTTTCATTTTTATCTCCATTTTCAAATAGGTCCAATACCTTTTCAAAAGAAAGAATCTCTTTTTTAGTCAATACTGCTTTTGGCTGTGGCGTTCTGTTGGAGTACTCTGGTCTTTCGAAGAGGGTGTTTAACATTGACAAGCCTTCCTTGGTATACCCCATCTTCTTTATAACCTCTTCATATGTTGCTTTGTGAACTGATACAATTTTGCCTTCAACGTGGTTAAAAAATAAAATTGGGATTTGCTTTTCTTCTTCCATCATTTGGGAAAATTTATATGGGTCAAGAAATTGCATACTTGTTTGTTTTTTATATTCCCAAGTTTGACCATAGGCATCAACACCATCATAGTATTTCGACGAAACTCGTTGATGTCCTAAAGCTTCTGCTATCTCTCTATCTTTGCCGCCTTTTCCAGACACATTTAAATCATTTAACGCTCGAATCTGTTCTTTACTAAAAATCATGTTAACCTCCTTTATGCTACATTTTCTATTGTAAAATTAAGCTCGTATGAATGCTCTACAGAGATCCCGGTTAAAATCTCAGGTATTGTATCTTTGTTCACATTTATGACAATGAAGTGAGCACCATCTAAGCAAACCAAATCACCAATTAATACGGCTTTATTCAAATTATTAAAATTCATATCAATCCCAAACTTTGAATTGTATTATAATATTAACACATTATGCGAGTTTGTCAAGAACTATCCCAACAAAAACCAAGAATTGTTTACCATACCATAAGTGCTGAATCCCCAATCTGCATTGTATTTCGGCTTAATCATATATGGCCTATTAATGTGGATGTTATCCCGCTCAGGCTTGACAGACCAACAGCGAATCTTGGTCAAAACAGAGTTGGCGTCTATTACCTCAACAACATAAAAGTTCTTTCCATTCTTTGATTTCTTTTGGGTTATTGAGCGGGGGATGCACCAACAATACCCAAGGTCTGGGTCGTATTCTGATATCGGAGGAGAACACCATTCATCAATTCTAGCTTGAACGTCAGGGGTTATAACCTTAGACATAGGGAAGATGCCAGTTAAGTCGCTTAAGAAGGTAATTTTTTCCTCTTCTGTGAAGGAACCTTCCGGTGCATACTTCTCAATGTTCTCAATGAGATTTTTGGGCTTTCTTGGGCGATCTACACACACTGCCGACCAGAAATGTTTGTCTCCTGTGAATCGTTCGTCAACCAAATCCCGTAAGGCTCCTGCTCTACAAAGAACATCGAACGCTCTCTTGTTGAGCTTTGAGTATACAATGTCCTCATTAAAGATAAACTCCTCCACCGTATTGAACGGACGGTTGTTGAGGATCTGTTCAATGGCTTTCTCCCCCAGTCCCTTGATAGTCGTCAGGGGGGCAACAAGGGTGTTTTTATCAAGTATCTCCCACCTCATGCCAGAGGTATTAAGGTCGATATCCTTGATCGTAAAACCGTGCTGTTTTGCGAGGTTTATGGCTTTCTCTTTGCGCGACTCTGGTTCTCTTTCGAGGAACGCTGCTGTCCACTCTGCTTGGTAATAGTTGCATAGCCAAGCGCACTGATAGCTGATAATAGAATAAGAAACGGCATGTGACTTGTTAAAGCCATAGCCCGAAAAGTACTCGAAAGTTGTCCATAAAGCGTTAGCTTTTTTATCCGAAATGCGTTTGTCTCTACATCCCCTGATGAACTTGTCGTATATCCGTTCTTTGTCCTCGTTTCCTTTACCTGTTCCCTTCTTGGTGAGCAGCTTACGCAATAGGTTCCCTTCGTCGAGGGTGATATTGTCACCTAGCTTATGAGCTAGCATGGCGATTTGTTCTTGAAAAATTAAGAACCCATGTGTTTCCTGAGTCACGGAGCGAACAATTTTGTTGAGGTACTTGACTGATTCGGGTTCTTCCTTGGCTTTTACATATTGCTTATCAACACCAGCCGATAAAGGACCGGGACGGTATATGCTAGTAATAGCAGATATATCGATAATGGATCTTGGTTTGGCTCGTTGAGCAAATTTTTGTGCGCCTTGTTCCGCGAACTGGAAGATTCCAACCCACTTTCCTTTGTGGAATATATTTTCATAAACGTTCTGGTCTCCTAAATCTATAACATCTGGGTGTAACTTGGTGTCGTAATAGTCTTTGATCTGTGCAAACGTGGGCTCTGGTATGTCGTGGTGTCTCTTGAGAATGAGGGAGATGCAATCCTCAACCATACGAAGAGTCGATAGACCGAGCAAATCAAACTTGATGAAACCCATAGGCTCAAGGTGTCGAACATTCATACCCTCGCTCCACGGAGTCTGCCTGACTCCCTTGGATGCTATGAGTGGCATGTACTTGTCCAAGTCCTCTCCGATCACCACACCACCTGCGTGACGGGAAACCTGCCGGACTTGCCCTACAAGACCCAACACATGATCCTTAATCTTGGGGTATGTGGAAAAAAATTTTTGGAGCGACTCGCTGTATTGGATAACCTCGTCGAATGTAGGATTATATACCCCCGCTTTGATGCCATGCTTGGCTTTGGCCAACGGTGTAGCCTCAAACAACATCTTGTTTGTTACTGCGTTCGCTTCCACGAATGGCACGTCATAAAACTTACTGATGTCTTTGATGAGCGACTTAAGTTGCAAGGTGCTGAAGTTCGATATAGGAACAACAACATTGCTACCCCAATCATCGATCAGTTTTTCTTTTAGAGCCATCGGCTCAGACACATCGTAATCGATATCAGGGTAATCAGTAGCATCAGCACGTAAAAACCGCGAGAAGAGGAGGTCGTAAGAAACTGGGTCCACTTGAGTAATACCAAGAGCATAAGCAACAAGAGAACCAGCCGCAGAGCCTCGACCGGGCCCAGAGATTTGTATTTCATTTGTTTTATCCGCGATTGCCTTCATGGTTAGAAAGTATTTAGAAAACCCACGATCAGCAATAACTTTGAGTTCGTGGTCAAGTCTGAGTTTATATTCAGTGTTGTGCTCCAAGCGAGAAGTCTTCTTAAGTAAAGAAAACAAACCCTCAGTGGCTATACGCTTGAGATAATCATCGGCAGTATATCCAGCAGGAACCACAAAGTCAGGTAAACGAACGGTATCATCAGGATAAAATCTTTCAATCCGGTTGAAAGCAATATCGTGAGTTCTCTCAATGCTATCAAGTACAAGTTTATCATCATATTTTACTCCACAATCATTAGAATATTTCTTATATGCTTCCCACATTTGATCTCCGTTCTTTGGATAAAGCTCATACTCCATCTCTTGAACTGATGTCGGAAGATTCATGTCAAGCCATTCGGGTTTTCCCCTACCAAGCCAGCCAAGTCTCTTATATAGTTCTCTGTCGTTCCAAGCGTCTGGTGTTGGGTAATGGGAATCTGCTGTGGAAACTAACGGGATTCCATATTCTTCGTGCATTTGGATAACATAGTTGTTGAGTTCATGTTGCTCCGGGACGTTATTCCATTGAAGTTCTCCGTACCAACGGTCTCCAAGGATTGAAACCATTCTTTCGGTGGTGTCTCGCATAGCCGCAAGAACAGCCTCTTTGCCCTCTTCGCGGTTGGCCCAATAGCAACCAGCATATATACCGCCAAGACAAGCGGAAAGGCAAATAACGCCGCTAGAATATTTGTTAAGTAGTGCATAATCAATCCTTGGTTTACGATAGAAGTAGTCTCCGGTATAAGATTCTGAGACCATCTTATAAATATTGTTAAGACCCTCTTGGCTCATTGCAAGAAGAACAATGTGACGAGAGCGATTAATTGCAGTCCCCTTGCTCTTGCTGGCACCTTCGGCTTCAATGTTGGTGCCTGACTGTTCTTTTGAAAGGGCGCGAGCTTTCTTCTTATCAGCCTTATGCTCTTCGTAGGTCTTGCGCCACTCAACAACATCAGAGATAAAATACGCCTCGACGCCGAATATGGGCTTGAAACTCTTTCCTTGCTTTTGCATCTTCTTGGCGTGTAGTACTTGGTAGCTTGTCCCGTTCATATTACCATGATCTGTCAAGGCCAGAGCTTCGCAGCCATTCTTATGTGCGAAGTCCATGTGGTCAGCGGGGAATCCGAAGCCGTCAAATGGAGAACCAACTCCACAGTGAGCATGAAGCCCAACGAATTTAATGTTGTTCATATTTACCTCCGATGTAAACTCTATAATATATAAATAACAAACCCCCTGACAAATGTCAAGGGGCTCTTACGAAAAACTTAAACTAAGTTGAACTTCTTGTTTTTTGAAGACCACTTATATTTTATTGGGATTGACTCCTTCTCTTCACCGGTTAGTGCTTGGTGCAAGAAGTCAACTTCCGTAACCAAACTAACCTTTGACGGTCCCCAGACCATATTGTTCATTACGGTCAAATCTTTTAAAGCATTTTTTCTAAATGCTTTCAAATCTTTAATCCCACTGCCGATATTATATTGTTTTGGAGCCCAAGTAACAAGCTTAATATCCAACCGACTTGACGATGTTTTGTCGTGAATTTGATTTGCTCGATCTGTACTCTTAACATAAATCGACTTTCTAACAACATTATAGTCAGAAGTAATATAGCAAGCATCACCTTCAACGGCTCCACTTTTGTGGGGCTTGCCGTGAATTCTTTGGACTTCGACTTTGGCTTCTGAAGGGGTCCAAGTTTTCACTTTCTTTGTTTTAAAATTCAAAGCTTCTTCAAAAATTGATGCTTTTGTACTTGTTTTAATTCTAGGATAATGTTTTGTAAGCATTTGATAGACTTGATTCTGAATCGCTTTTTCATCTTTACCGTATTTGTCAAAGTGCCCCATCGATTGCATCTTTTTAATATACGCAACAGCATCACTTTTTCCATGCGATTTTGATGGGCGATGATTATTACAGTGTTGTAAAAATTCCCACCTCTTTATACTATCTTGAAATTCCAAGACAATGGCTGGGTATTTATTCTTTGCTGATTCTGGGTTATCATTGTTTTTGTGCAGTGCCAACATACGATGAAACCCAGACAAAACACGATATTTTACCTTTACAGGGTCAAATTCAACAATCGGAAGTGTTTGGATTCCGATATTTTCAATATCAGCAGCCAAAGTTGCGATATGCCCAAGATCTGCATCGGCCACCCGTGTTTGATATTGCCTATCGGAAATTTCCAATTGATCCCAGTCAAACCACTCAGCGCCAACAAATTTAGCGCCCATGCTTTCATATGTCGTGATGTTATTTTTGTAGTTTCCAACATTTAAGGTTGTTGTTCCATTTGTTTTTTCTTTTAACATTTTGTTTCCATTTTTGTATGGCCTAAACGGCCAGAAATTGGTTCCTGAACGGAACCATATATAACATAACACGTTTCCAGTGCTTGTCAAAAAATTATTCTTAAATAACTGCAACAAATAAAACAAATACCGCTACCGTCTATCCAGTGAACTTGTGCAGCGCCATCGCGGCCCAATTCTACAGATATTTTCAGAATTACGCCGTATGATCCGGGAGACAACCATGCACCGTCACCGTCAGACATAGCGTAGTATTGAACCAGATCACCAACTTTAAAAAATGTGGATTTTTCCGATATGTTTTCTTGAGATGGCAAATTCGTTAACTCCGAATACAGACTGAATCAGCCATATTCTGATTGTATTTGTCTGAAGGCACTCTTCTGTGCAAAGTCCCCTAGCTCCTTTTGGTATTGGACCACAAGCTTCTATAAATGCTATCGATTTTCCTTTTATCTGCCTCACTCTATGCCCCACTCACAATCACACGGGTCACAGTCGCAAGCCACACACGGCTTGTAATCTATCGGGTATTCTCTCAATTCTTCCTCGAACAGCATGATCTCTGTGCCACTGACTAAAACCAAATAATCAAAAAAGAAACTGGCCATGGATAAAGGTATTTCTGGTGCTGGTAATGAGATAACTTCGATTATAACCCCAAGCTCGCCATTGATTATATGTTTATACCCTATCACGCCGTCTAACCCCGTTAAAACAACCAAATCACCAACTTTAAATTTATTTTTACGCATCTAATCAAGAGAACCTATAACCTCTAAACCATTTTTGGTTGCTATATTAACTAGGGTCTGCATATCATAAATGTGCAATGACTCAAGTAAAAACTTTATTTCCGTAAACATATCACCTGTTGAAAAGGGCTTATAAACATCATGGATGTTGTCTGAACCTATCGCTACAATTAAATCATTATTCAACAACTCATCCACTGGCGTAACAGCATTGTGGGTTGGGGTTTCTTCCTCCGACCTTCTTGCGTCAATCCAAGCAGTCGGACAAGTTATGAATGATAGGCCCGCATCTTTTGACATTTTATACACATCGTCCCGGTAGTGTTTAGGGTGGCATGACAGACTAATCGAATGGACAGCCGTAACTCGGTTTTCCATGCCATGTTTTATTGTCATTCTGGCTAGCATTTCGGTTTCCTTTTCCGCTCTGGTATTTAGCTGGTCAACATGAACATGGAGTCTCTTATTGTACACTTTAGCTAGCCGCATCAGATAGTCAATATGTTTCTCTTCCTGCCCTTTGTCGGCTCCGGGCAATGATCCAATAACGTCAATCAGATTATACTCCAAACACTCAATTAGCATGATCTTGCATCGTTTATCTAAAATACCTTTTAGTGTCTGACATGCTATCTTGAAGTCCAATTGACCTTCAAAATCTTTTTTTGCAGAACGTGCTGCCCGCAAAGCTCGATAGCCCGCAACGTGGTCAATGTCTATAAATGACAAACAAGAGGTGGTTCCCATAGATATTTGCCCGACCAAAGCTTGGGAAATATTATTATAGTATTGGGCTTCTGATGCAGACGCCTTATAGCCATCAACATAAAGCCATTTTTCATGAAGATGGTTGTAAACTACATCTTGTAAGTTTTTCTCTGTGACAGTGTGGGCACGGTCTAAGTGGGAATGGGCGTTAGCAAAGCCACCGTTCTTGGTGATTAGGCTACGTAATTTTTCGTTTGGATCGAAATGCATATTAACTCCTATGCTTTGTATTTAAATAATTGAAACAAAAAGTCCTTGATTACTTTGTCTTTGCAAGAGTCATCCTCTTCACACTCATACAACTTCCAGCTAAACGCCCTTTTGCCATTAACTATTTTTTTGTTAATATCTGAAATCTCATCTCTTATTACCGAACTAACTCCTTCATATCTGGTTGGTATTATATCAAGTTTTTCACAAATATCAAGGAACTTGCCCCAGTTTCTATCGTTATAGGATTTCGTACAATCCTTAAACATCAAGATCTTTTCTTTTATCTCTGGTGTCTCTTCGCGACCAGCAAACTTATCAGGGTGAATTCTGGAAGTTATCATTCTATACATCTTTGTGAACACTTTGTATATTTTTGGCGGTGGAGGTTCAGGTGGAGCCTCAACTTTTATTATACCTTCCTCGTCAGCCTCTTGTTTTTTTGGGTGCGGGATCACTTCCTCTATTCTTTCTTTGTGTTTTTCATTTAAATCGGTAAGAGGAACATTGTTTTCAGCACAAAACCTCTGGTAGTATGCTTCAAAATCAGAATGGGCGTCTGCTAAAACTTCCTTAACAAATTCCAATTCAGTATAAACAAAAACCAACTCTTTAACTAATTTTTTGTATCTCTTTTGTACCAAGGACATACCTTAACTAGTCTCGGTCTTCTGCAATCCTGTTGAATTCTCTGTAAGAAAACAATTCTTTTGTTGGGCGCTGTGTTTCTCTAGCTAAATCGGACAACATATATTCACGATAAGCATCCCAGCCATCCAAATTATAAAAGTTTTCTACATTGTGTTGGTACCCGTTGTTAACGTTCACACCGTAAAAAACATCTTTTGGTTCAAAAAATCTCGCACTCCACCTTTCTTCTACTGGTATTTTGCTTCTGGGGAGCCCTCGTTCATCAACAATTTCTGTAGTGTACATTCCGGTTCCTTTTCTAGCATTACGACGATAAATTATAAATTCTTCTTTACCAAAAGTAAAACTAGAATACATATTATCCTCCACAGTCTTTCCCTCAGAGACCACATAAAAGTTGTTTTTATTTCTTATTTTGCCTCTAACTTTTTGTAGTTTTCTTGGGTCCATAATCCCGTAAGGAAACGAAACATAGTACTTTTCTGGTATTAACCACTTCGATAATTGACTAGCGATCTTCAAGCAAGAGATTGCCCCGGTCAGAACTGACCATGAAAGACTATCTCTTCTGTGTCTATCTTTTGCGTGGACCGGGACCCAATAGATTGGTATACGCTTTCTACGAAGACTCGGCAATGCATCAAATTTATTATAAAAATGCACCGGATCTTGGATAAAGTCTCCGACCCTATGCCTAACTACAGGTGCCAAATCATCATTGCAAATAACCCATATCGTATCACAGCCAGCAAATGCCGCTTCAATGATAGCAGCTTCGATCATCGTGTAGTCTGGTGCTATTGGGACCAAACAATCAGGGTATGGCATACCAAAGTCCAAAGGCTGGCCGGCAACCGGTATGATCCCTGCAAGATGGAAATTTGCTTGTGAACTGAACGCTTTCATAGGTAAGCAGGAAGTCTTATACTTTTTTGCAATATAGCAATTTGCTTATGTCTAAAAAGCCTCTTCGCTAAATTCCATGCTTTACCTTCCTTTCTTTTATCTTGTAAAATTTCATCTAATGTCCTAGTGGGCGTATAATCCTCTATAACCTCACGGTGCGTGTGCTCAATTTTGATCGGCATATGAACCTGTTGTCCCTTTGTTCCGTAGCCATTGCTTTGGCCCCTTATGCCAGACCCAAGCATCATCTTAATAGTTTTCAACCTAGCTATACCTTCGGTATGGCCCACATCATTCAAATATCTTGTTGGCAATCGAGATTCTGCACATATATCTCTCATGAAACTGTTGGTCCCGATTCTGTTTGCTTTATAGAAATGCAGTGTATGAACAAAGTCACTCTTGTTGTCCTCGATAACATCATAGGTGTGATTGTTACCAGACCTAACATTGAACCAATCATAAACACTAACATGGGAATCTCCCATTTTTTCGAATATAGTGAGTTCGTCATAAGTAATAATAATTCTTTTGTTAGACTCGGTGACAAGAATAAACCTATTGTTTTCCTCCCTATATGTCTTTACTATGTTAGGAAATATAATCTGACCTGACATTGATAAAAGGAAGGACAATCTGTCCCACATCTCTGATTTGTAAGTCTTTCGATTGTTGTCGTATCCCAAAAACTTAAGACTGCTAGTATATTCTACAGTTGATAACTGGAAAGGATACAGCGGATCGATTAATAGAACCTGCTCATCATTTATAAATGAATGAAGCAAACACTCCACAGATCCACCAATATTAAGCTTATTAAAATGGTATTCAGTTATCATTTACCACTCTTTGGGGTCTCGAATGACCATTTTTTCCACTGATTTATTATTTTCTTCATCTTTGTCCATCCTCATAATAAATTGAATTGGTATCCTCTTAATTAGTTCATCACCCAGCATTATATCATATGCTATGTAGTATCCCTCTGGCTCTTGGCCTCCCGGTAATCCCATGCTATAGGGCCCTTTCACTACCACGCCGTATTTTATACTCCAATCGCCAGCCATAGTTTGGCCAAAATCACTTAGTTCCACAAGATCTCCAACTTTGAACTTATGTCCCACCTCGCAGTTTCCTGTATGAATTAACAGTCACCGGCCATAGATCTGTTGCTATTTCCAAGCAGGCCTCCGCCACTTTTTGAATCTCCCATTGTGCTCCTTCGTGTGTGCGAAGGTCAATAAACTTCAAGAGGTTGGATAGATTTACTGTGCCGTAGAATTCAGTGTAGAGGTTCTGTGGTAGAACTCCGCGAGCTTGTTCTCTACACACTCCTTTGTCAATGAGTGTATAAAAAAGCTTTAGACTTGATTCGTGATGAGCTTTTACCACTTCAGACGCGGTTCTCGTTTTAGTTGGGATAACTGAATTGTATATACGACTCCAATTAGGATCTATTAACTCGTCTGGGTTGGAAGCTTGTCGGTTTGACTTGTGTTGCGTTCTGAATTGCTTTGGTTCATAAAATTGTAGATCCTTGTCGGTATATCTTCTAGAAATCTCATTGTAGGACCATGTTCTATGGCGATGGTGCTGAGAACGAACGAACAAAGGCACAACAAATTTAAAGGTAACAAGATTATGTTCCAATGTAGAGGTGTGCCTATGTTTGATAAGGTAATTAATAAGTCGCTTGTCGCGCCCATCAAGATCAGACTTTTGCACACCAAAACTAACCCTTGCGCTGTTAACAACGGTAATGTCGCTGCCCATATGATCAACGTAACATACCGAACCAATGCCGTCACTATACAAATTGATACTTTTATCATATTCTTCCATCATTTACCTCATGTAGGATTTTATTTCACTTTCAGGATCAGAGGCAACTACGCCAGATTCATCACCCATTTTATGTTCAGGGGTTTCAGAGAAAAACGGAATATAAAACTTTCGGCCGCCAATCTCGCTGTAATAATCTTGCCTTGTGTCATCAGATACAACCATGTCTCTTGAGTCAACTAGATAGTATTCTTGAGGGCCATAATCTGGATCTTTTTCTCCATCTGGTTCTGTTTGATAATAGTCAATTCTAAAATATTGAGATTCTTGTCCTTCACGATAGTTTCTCTTTAATCTTTGACCGTAAATTACAGCAGCTTGACCATATTTCTTACCGAATGATATAATATCCATCTTGGTTGGATTTAAAATTAACAAACTGTTTTCTGGGCTTCCGTACTTCCCACCCATCTCAACATAGTCCAGTGAAGATCGATCTAGAGTTTGTTTGAAATCTTGTAACATTTCCATGTTTGACTGAGCGTCGCTCTTAACACCTCTTGGGTTTTCAGCAGTCATGATACCCACTCTCTGTAAGGTCGCCTTTGGGTTTTTGTCTTTCAACATATTCATGATATTGTCAAGGCTGAGATCTACTCTGGCCTCAGACAGGATCATTGTGTTTTCTTTCATAGTCTCAGTAATAAGCTCTTTTAAAAGTTCTCTAGTTATTTTCATCTGTAATACTCCCATAAATATAATTTTCTAATACTAAATAGACTGGTTTTTCTGTTATATCAACATTACAGAGCATTCTTCTTTCAATTATAATTTCATCCCCTTTCGAAAGGAGGGATGAAAATTTGGAATCTCTAGAGACAGACAATACTACACACCTAAGATAAGCAGACACCGGTTTGGTGTAATTTTCCGGTAGTACTATTGTCGCTGTAAATCCTTCTTCTTTTTCCTCGACTGGTTCCACTAAAATATAACGATTAAACGGCTTAAAGTTCATAATAACCTCCAAAAAAACTCTTAACACATTATATATTATAACATGCTAAGAGTATAAAGTCAAGTAATTTATTTTACTGTTATTGATACACCTATATTGATTTTCATAGTGGGGACTCGCAAATGATTTACAAGGTTATGCTTCTTAGCTTTTTTCGCTGTTAAATACCAGTCTGCTCGACTCTTCTGCTGAAGCTTATCCAAAAAGAACCCCTCGGGTTTTCCGCAGTTTTTATCCATCATCGAGAATATCTTTTTGTTAAGCCTGTTGGCTTCCCTTGTTTTAGACTTAAGATCTTCTATTTTTCCCATTGCACCAGCCGCCACATCATGAATCATAATTGTCGCAGTAGGGGCCGCGTATCGCATCCCTTCCGATCCATAGGACAGTAAAACAGCGCCACAAGACATTGCTTTACCTTGGGCGATTGTCATGACCGGTAGTGATGAATTCTCTATTTCTGCGATCATATTCATAAGAGAATAGACCTGACCGCCATAGGAATCAATCACGATAGGTATAACTGGCTGTCCCGTGTTGTGTGCGAGAGTCATCTTTTGCGAGAACTCTTTTGCAGATTTTTCGTCAAACTCGTTGACAGAGATAACAATTGGGCGATATCTCAATTCATGGTCCTTAAGTAAAGGTGATACATTCATTATTGCTTTCATTTTATCCTCCGGTTTTTTAAAATGATATTTTACTATTTTTTAGTTGCTCTATAGAAATTCAACGGTGCAGGTTCCACCGGCACAGGCAATTTCACCTTTAAGATCAGTTTCGTCTTCTGTCTCTATAACTTGTGTCAAATCTATATCAACAAGATGTTTTAACATTTCATTGTATTTCTCTTCTGTGCAGTCTTCAAAAGGAGCTTGCCGATAGCTGCCGCCATCATGGGGTAAAATGGCTAAACCATTATAGTTTTTCCTGTTATCCCACATCCACTCTCCGACTTCATCCCATTCTGTTTCTTTTATATTGATTGTGGCTGAAACATTGTTTGTGTTCTGGCCGCTACGGTGCCCAGTCTTGACCCACTTTAAGTGAACGTTCTTAACCCTCTCCAAGAGATTCAACGCGCTTTCTACCCTTGTTGTGGCACCCAACGGAGCCTTTTGTGGAACTGATATAACTGCTGTATCGTGTGGTCGGAAGTATTCATCCTCAACCAATTCTGGGTGATTTTTTAGTAAATAAGAATAAATTGCCTCGTTCTTTCCAACTCTCAACCTTCTGATGTAAGTATCGTTATGCCATGCATGAATACCACTCGATGTTCCTAAAACCAACGAGGTTGTTCCTGCTGGTTTTGTAGTGGTGCAACGCGCAGCAGGTTTTATCCCGACAAGGTTGGCTACTCTATGATTCTCGTTAGCCACTACTCTGGCTGCTTGTTCCATATCCAGACCTTCTACAAAGCCTGATGCTATCCCTGTCATTGAAACCCCAATTAAATAATCCTTTTCTGTGTTTCTCTGCCACACTGGTCTTAAATAATGAAAGTCAGTGTAAGACGCTTGTAAGGTCCCGATGAAAGACCCGGCTCTCGCTCTATCTTCATACTCTTTTTGGGAGACCACATCACTAACATTTACTTCTGTCAAATTACAAAACTGATATGGACGAAGGGCAATCTCGCAACAAGGGTTGCAACCATACTCTTTATCATTTGTTAAATATATACCGGGCTCTCCGCTGCCTGATTCCCTGATTCTTTCCCATATTTTCATAAATGTATCTTTATCAATGCGGTGACGCATAATGACAGCAGAATTATTAGCCCGGCCGCGCTGGGGGTTAGTTTCCCACCAGTTACCCGACTTGGAAGCAAGCATATTCTCATCGTCAATACTAAACAAAGATATGAGAGCAGCGCGACGAATACCACCAGCCAAAACAGCATCTGCCACATGACATACCACGTCATGAACCTCGATAGAACTGAGTCTTTCTCCGTTTTCTTTTGCATCAAGCATACCTTCGACTTTAACCAAGCACTCCCGAAGAGGTCGTGGTCCGGGAGCTTTGCCCCCACTTGTAACTAGTCTCTCGCCCTTTGCACGTATGTCTGAATAATCGAATCTCAACTGAGAAGTTCCTTTGAAATAAGATTTTATCAGCGCTGTTACTGCATCTGACCAGCCCTCGATGGAATCTCCAATCAAAAACCTTCTTGTTCTTTTCTTATTTGGCTTAAGGACGGGTGGCAATTTCTCCACATGGTGGCTTTGCACTGAAAATCCAACACCGGTTCCGCCTAATAATAAAAACATTATTTCACCAAAAACACGAACATCGTCTATAGGAGCGTAGGCGCAATTAAACACCCGATTGGGACTAATCTCAATAGGTTTTCCTGCAAACTGCATTGAGCGCATAGAAGGTAATACCTTCTTATCATATACGAATTTGTACGCTTCCTCAATCTCATGTTTCAACTTAGGAAACTTTTTAAGATGCATAGTCTTGTTTCTTGTTACTAATTCATCCCAAGTCTCTCTGCGATTCTTTTCCGGTAAGTATCTTGCATACTTCATATGCACTGTTATATCCGATAATATTTTATTTGCTATGTTCATTGTGGGTCTCCTATTTTCCTCGAACTTCTGCGTACTTGTCTCTCAAATATGTGAGATTACTCTTTGCCGTAGGCTGGGGTTTATCATCACTTGTCATCTCTGTTCTCTCTAATGCCTTAATCGATACATTTGATGTGTCCATAAAAATAGGGAACACCAAACCATCAGGACCGTTTCTATTCTTGGCAATAAAGAATCGTCCTGTATTTGCCTGTTTGTCTTGTGCTGTTCTGGACAGCGAGAATATAAAATCTGCGACAAAACATTTATTAAACGCTTCGGAGATAGACTCCATAGTAATGACTTCTGCATTTAGGCCGCCACGATTAGTTTGTGAACATGTCCAAACTGGACATTCATAGGTTTGTGCGATAGATCTAAGTTCTTCATATATACTCTCTAGGTCGTGGCGTTTCTCTCCGTAGCTTTTAACTGGACGGAGTAAATCAGCGTAATCTACTATTATCATATCAGGGTTTATGCCCCTCTTTTTGAGGCGCTCTATATGACTCTTTATTGTTTGAGTACTTGCCGACTTTGTTGGATATTCTTTAATAATTAGATGGCCTTTGATGTCTTTTACCTGTTCCACAATATTAAATTTGTTTCTTAATAAATCATTAAGTTTAATCCCTGTTATGCAAGAGTCGAACCTTTGGCCAACTACCGTGTCTGCCAATTCTAGAGTGTAATAGACAACAGTTTTACCCTCCTTTAGGGCCGTTGCCCCAAGATGCACCATAAGCATACTCTTTCCAGCGCCAGTTGGAGCTATGGCAACACCAAGCTCTGATTTACCAAGACCACCCTGACAAACCTCGTCAACTCTCTTCCACCCTGTCGACACTGGGTTTCTGGATTTAAGTCTGAAGCGATCGTCGATATCCATATGATAATCATGTCCAAAATCAACGTTCGTACCAAGCTTCATTGCATCTTCAATAACAGTAGCAATTTCCTCGAATGAAGACGACTTAAGAAGCTTAACAGACTGAATCATCGCTTTTTTAAGTACCTGCTTACGGCAAAAATCAATGGCATGTTCTTTAATGAAATCAGATCCATCGATCTCGTGAGAGTTAATAACTTTAGCATAAAACTGTCTTATTTGCTTCTGTAGTGCATCTGTGTATGACCCTAAGCCAGAGGTTATATTGGTCGCCATAATCTCATAGCTTGGGTGCTGTCTATATTTGGCTCTGTACTCTATTAACATATTCGCGAATACTTTAAGGTGTTCGTACTGTAAATATTCTACGTCGAGTACTTCGCATATCTGATCACAAAATGTCCTATCCTGAAGCATCAGGTGGCACAAGTTCTCTTGAAATGTCTTTCCAAACCTTTGAAAAGTTTCATGTTTTAATTCCATATCATCCTCCGAATGTTTTATAACTACTGTACAATTTTCCTAAAAGCAACCCACATGTCAGTCAAGTTCAACGATCCTTGTCCATCTTCCATAAGCATTTTACTAACGTTTATCTTACTAAACAGGGGCTTATAATTAGATAAAGTATAATCAATCTGTTGCTTACCTTGTAGAGAAATATTTGGATCGTATAACTGCATAATAGTATAGTTATTCTTAACAAGTTCTTTGTGTTCTAGCAACTTATTGTGAACAGATTTCTTGTTTTTTTCCATTTGACAGTGTGTGAATATTTCTGAACAAGAGATCTTCTGTGGTTTATCGACAAAAGGAAAATATTTAACAACAGTTTTCATACCTATTCTTGGTACGCCCTTGAGGTTATCTGATGAGTCTCCTTCAATAGCCCTGACCAGTGCAAAGTTAGCCGGGTGTACTCCAAACTTGTAGACTAGTTGTTTTTGACTTATCAATTCTTTTTGAATGGGTCTCCATATATATGTTTGGTCATCCTCACATAGTTGATAAAAGTCTTTATCAGAGGATACTATTATTTTATCCCAGCCTTTATACTTGCTTCTTGTGTCAACATACGCTATGATGTCATCAGCTTCAACATAATCAAGCTGCAACTGTACAACAGGCATCTCATTCAAATATTCATGTAGTCTTAGTTGCTGATCTCTTCTGTTTTTGTAAACATCTTCTTCTGGGAGTTCAATCATTCTGCGGTTGAAACGCACAGGTCGTCTACCTTGTTTGTATTCCTTATTAAGTTGTCTCTTTTTTTCCGAACCGCCATGTCCATCCCAACAAATAACGACTTCACTTGGACGAAAGTCACGACAAAGTTTTTGCAACGATTTTATAAACCCAACTGTACCTCCGTTGGGAAGGCCCTTGGGGTTCATACTTGGAATGATCGTGTAGCTTCTTAAGAACATGTTGAGAGCATCAATTATTAATACTCTCTTTTTGTCACTTCTTTTTACTTCAAGTTTTAACATTATTTATTCCCCCTTGCGTGTCTATTTGGCACTACACGACTTGGAAAGCCGTCTTGTGGATTCTTCAGAACACTAAACGATTTTCCCGGAATCGCAGCATACGTTTTAAGTTTGTAATAATATGTTTCGGCTGTCTCCTTGCGGCAACCAACTAGCCAATTAACACCATGCTCGGCATAGTCCAATGAGTTTCTTGTTTTGCCGCCAGCGCACACAACCTCATTTGATCGATCTACGATCTTTGTTATGCTGTTATTTTGCATTGTTTTGCACTGAACTGTCTCAAAGGTTCCGTCCATGTCCACAACAAGGTCATATACACAATCTCTAGAAGATGGTTCTAAGACCACATATCCTTTCTTAATTAAATCAAGCTTAATTGTTATTTCGCTGATGTCCCCTGATTGGTTTGATGAATCTCTATAACTCATATTTCCTCCGATGTTTAAGTAATGTAACCCATACACATATGTTTGTCAAATAAAAAACCCTCGGTATATTTCAACCGAGGGTTAGCACAATGATCAAACACACAAACTACGACTTATATTTCTCTATCAGAACTTCATCCATTAAAGAAATAACAGTCTCCCTAAAACTCTCTTCTTTTAGCTTAGTAAGCCACTGTTTTGATTGAAATTTAACACCTTTTCCATCTTTCCCTACCATTGTGTACCACGCCCCAGAGAGCGTGAAATTGGGGTGTTTTGAAACTTTAAGGACGTCTAGCCAAGACTCTTCATCTTGTATTCTAACCTTTGGACCTCCCCACATTATCTTGAACTCACATACCCTTCCTTCTGATCCCATTCTGGATTTCTTTATGAAGGCCTTGACGTGAGACCCGACTCTTACGCCATCATCGTCAAGTGCAAATGACGCTTTTGCTCTTCTCTTTGTAAGCCAAATACGCAAAGAGGAAAAGTACTCAATAGCTTTTCCACCCGGAGCTATATACGGCTCCATAAGCATCTCTGCTGGTCGTGAAGAGATGTTTGTCTTTAACTGATTAATCAACAATAGTGTTGATTCAGTATTCGCCAATGGGATCGTAAGTTTGGGAAATGCCTTGGAAAAAATTCTTGGCTTCACAGCCATTGAAGATTGAGGGTTATAATCTCCTTCAAGGTCTTTTTCAGATGGGGTTGCAGCAATAGAATCCCAAATAAACAGAACTCTTGCATCACTATACTCGCCCATTACATATTCCATCGTTTCTAATGTTTTTTCGACTGAGACTGCTTGTTGATATAACAATTGATCCTTGGTGCACCCAGCCTTCACCAAAAAGTCCTCATCTATCGCTGATTCTGCATCAAAATATACGACAAACATACCTTTCTTTTGAGCGTTGCCTGCGATCTGAGCAGCCATAAAGGACTTGCCAGCCCCAGATAAACCAGCAAGTTCTGTGATTTTACCGACAGGGATACCAGCGTATTCTCCGGGCTTAATTGAACAGTCAAGCCAACGAGACCCAGTTGGAATCCAATCTTTAACAGAGACTGGGTTAGATTCATTCAAATCGTGGGCAACTTTGATGCCCAATTTCTTATTTATTTTCTTGGCTAAGTCGCCAACGTTAATTTTTCCTGTGTGTTCAGTCATTTCGATCACCTTTCCCATTGTTTTCTCCTTTAGTGATACCTAATATAGGCTTCAGTCTCTGTCTCTGTTGTTTCGTCACCTGTGTCTGACGCTGAGTCTTCCTCATCACCACAAGCGATTAATAAAATTAATAATAATATATTCATATTTGCTCCAATAAAAAAAATGCCCCCATATTTATAGTGCTGGGGGCGTCACACTTAACCACACTATCGAACCATTGATGTATCGTTGTTCATAAATGATTTTAATGCATCATCGACAGTTTTTTGTTTATTATATTTTCCCGTTTCGCTTGAGAGAGACTCGGAGGATTCATCGGAGGATAGGTATTCGTCCAACAACGATTGAACTTCGGAGGTAGAATGTCGTTGAAAGAGAGTCTCCATCTCAGGTACAGAGTTTAATAATTCGTCACAATCAGCTACGTCTTCATCACACAACACTGATGGCCGTCGACGGGGCTTAAGCGTGGTCTTGGGAAAAGATCCCGGAGTTCCGGGTATGGCATAGTTAAGTACAACATCAGTACCTGTTTCGGCATGAGTAATGTCACCATAATCCGGATCTAAAACGTAAGAAAGTAGAGTCTCATAAGCCATTTTGCCATAAGCCCACACCCTTACGCCTTTGCTCTCCTCACCTCTAACAATAATCGGTGAGTAATAGCGCTTTCGAGCAAATAATTTCTTTGCTTCTCTTTTGGCGGTATCGTCGTTACCTTCGACACCTTGTCGCCACAACTTTGAGGCGAAATCACATATTGGACAGTCTTCCCCATGATTACGTTTGGGGCAAAGAATGCCGGGGTTCCTTCCAACATTATAATGGAAATGAAATTCCTTGAAAGGGTCACCATCATCAGTAGGAATGATGCGAACAGTTTGATCACCCTCAGAAGGGCGCCATTTAGTGTTATCTTGTTTTTTGCCACCGTTACGTGACACTTCGAGCTTTGCTCTCATTTGTTCTATATTTAAAGCCATGATATTTTTTCCTTTTGTTAGCTAAGTTTTTTGTCTATAAAGACTAAGGTCGGAGGGGGAATCCCCTCCGCCACAGTGGTTGAGTGTTTTTAGAGTTTGGAGTTCTACTATTCAGGCCTCTTCACTATTCAAAACACTCAACACTTTTAATATAACCTATTGGTTATTGGTTGTCAAATGAACGATTGACAGGTTTTGATGAAACGGTTCCTACGACAGTACCGTGATTGAATGTACGGAAACCATCTCTTTCCGTATCATATACAACTTCAATTTCACCATTACTTTTTGGATAACGATCCTTTGTCGAGGTTACCATAGTTTTTGGAAGATCAGTGATCTTGATAAAACTCATTGTTCGACGGTTTCCGTTACGCTTTACGAATGTTCCGGTGTATTGTGTAAATGTACTCATGTTACCTCCAGTGTATTATTTATGAGTGAGTGCGAGATTTGTGCTTTTTTGATAAGGTAGAATGTGATATTGTGTGATTAAAGTATATCATCAAAGACCAAATGCAATACAAAGTTTATCTCTTTTTGTTGTTCTCTTGTAATATAGCCTATTAAGGTTAATTTGTCAAATTCTTTTTTAATTTATTTGAACTAATTGGGCTCCAATATTCTTTTTCAATTATTTTGGTCTTTTGCTTATATTTTTGGAACTTGCTAACATCAAAATATTCACCCCAATTATCCACAGAGTATTCAATTCCCCATGTGCCGCCATCAGAATCCTCATAAATTTTAAGATATGAATTGTATCCGCGTTTATAATCAGCGTGTGAATCAAGTTCGATTTCTTCTAACAAGCCCAACGCAGAATGACCTTCATCTTCTACGATTTCAACTAAAAATGTAAGGTCGACATCATTCGCGAATTCTTGCATTGTTTGGTAGTGTTGCTCGGTAAATTTATTATAAAGTGGGTTACCGCTCTCATTTTCTATCATTTCGCCTCCATGGATTGTATATAGTGTGTGAATTTAATTGAATAAAAATATGATTGTTTATGTTCAGATGAATAAATTGCAAAAGAAGAATTAATATTTTTTTCTTCGTCAGCAATAACTCGGTTTCTTATAATTGGAATCAGATCTTTATTTTTTTCTAGGTTTTCCTTGCTTACACTATAAATATACCACGTCTCTGTAGTATTGTCAAGTAAAAATAGTAAGTTTTCTTCGTCTTCGCTGAAGTTTCCGATTGAAACTGTATAAATTTTTGAAATTGATTTTGTTTCATGTAGTGAGCCCATAACTGACTCTTCTGATTTAAACCATTCTATAGTTTCAATGGTATTTGATATAATCGCGTTAAGGTTAGAATACATATCCATTATTGACTGGTCACCTATAGATTTTAATGTTTCTCGATTTGAAATCAAACACATGGTATTGAAAAGGCCAGATCTTGTATATTCCTGTAGTACATTGTACACCACTTTGTGCCTTCTCATTATTGTGGAGCCAGACAAGTTAGGGTCCGGACATATATAAATAATATTTATCTTTTTATGCTTAATGGTCTCTAAAAGCGCAAGAGACGCAGACGAACATTTACTACCGCCACAAACTACAAACCAACACTCGTCCTCTTTAAAGGACAGTTTCTTTTTAAACTTCGGACAGCATTCTTCAAAATCCTCTTCCTTCATGCACTTAGATGGAAAATCAGATTCGGTTATGCATATCTTTTTATGAATGCTGGAAAATCTGTTGACAATACCAGTTCCTGCTGTTCCTAATCCTATTAAGACCATGATATCTCCCTTAAATCGCGAAGATTGTGGCCAACTTGCACAGAAGATTTAAACCACCCCAATTGCGTATCTTCAAACAACTCTTGAATTTGTGGTAGAAGATTTCGATCTGCAAAATCCAGATCAATTGTAATTGAATCATGCACAACCGAATGAACAAAGGACTTATTGTTAGTCAGGAACTTATTTATCTTAATACACTGAGTCATGCAATTGTCTGACGATGACGATTGTAGCAGGTAATTCAAAGCATGGAAGTCGTCAGCCTCTATTTCTCTGCCAAAAGGAGTTGAAACCATGTTACCATTGTAATATTTATTTAACAAAAGGTTGCGATCATAATGTTCCGACTGGACAACATCAGAGTGTGGGTTATAGAACCAAGCGAGAAACTTCTTCTTAGCCTTGTTTCGCTCCGTTACGTTCTCAAGTACATTCTCCATATTCCATGTGTGTATATCTACAGAGGGATGGGTGTCCGTAGATAGAGAAATAAAGGTGCGAATCTCGGCACCGTTAAGGTCGAATTGAACGAAAACATGGTTCTTCGGAACAACACAATTCGCAATTTCTTTTTTCAGGTTCATTATTGGGAAAGATCCCTGTTTGGTGGTCAGCCTACCTGTCTTAGATCCCCAAACATCATAGCAAATAGGCTTGTTTTTGCCACCTAGTGAATTAAGCAGCGCATTTGCCTTCAAGTCAGTTTTGGATGCCTTTCTGAGGGCATTTTGGTCGACTAAGATAGGGTTACGTGATATATCATTAGCCATCTGGTGTAAATCAACCATAAAGCCGTGATTTTGAGGCTGTTGGTTATTTTCGAAGATCCATTCGCATATTTCATTTTTGATTTCACAATAGTGCATCAAATGCTGCTCTGGAATAACCTCGAATAAACAAAGTTCACTAAGTTTTATCTTCGCATTCAATGCTGAGTTGATGAAGGATCGGATTTTGGATTCTCTTTTTTCGAATCTTGGTCGGAGATGCTCTGGAGCCGCTTTAGAAATGGATTCACCACCAGAATAAATGCTAGCATAACGAATATCGCGATTACCAAACCGCTTATCCCATTGCCAAGTTCCTGTGACATTATCAGGTATTCTATCATATGTAAATTTTCCATTGCTATATACTCCGAAGCATTCTACTTTATCATCAAGAATTTGAAAGTTCATCTACCCTCCACGTCTATTTTCATAATTTTTATTTGATCTGATGATCGAGTTGATCCCGCCGTTCTTAGATTTAAAAGTCTGCCGGAATCTTTCGTTAATATATCCCATTGCTCTCTGGATGTCAAATCTTGTGGCAAAGTTATTTGCATTTTTTATTAAAATATTGAGATCAGCTTTTCTAAATATGTAATTTTCCTCAATATTTTTCATATTTGCATAAATACTTATTATCCTTGACTTCTTAACAGATTCTGTTATACTATTAATATTATTTCTATTTATTATATTATATATTAATTTATTATTATTACATGTACTATATTTTTTTTCTATAGGATAAAATAATACAAATTTATTATAGTTTCTTGTAATTACCTCTTCTAATAATTGTATATCTAATGTATATGCATCATCAAATCTATTAGCAAATAAAGAAGCTGGGGATGTTATGAGCCTCTGGATCAAATGGTTTTGTTTCATAACTTGTGAATCTATATCAGCGAATATGACCCACGGAGAATTTTTAGATACATTAAATCCGTTTTGCTTACAGACATTTAGGTAATATTGGAATGCCGGATTAGATAAAAAATTAACATCTTTGACAGCATCATTGTCTATACTTAGATCAGCGATGCTGATGGCTAGCCCAGAAGTAAAAATCGATGATTTATTTGTCTTTTGCCAAGACGAGAATGTAAGAGGAAGCGTGGATGTTAAAACTTTCAAATAATTTACAAGTTCACCCATGTAGTCATTAATTGTAATAATATTTGCTCTTCGGTTTTGGGCAACAATATATGTTTCTGCATAGACCTTTAACATGTCTTCCATATATTGAGAATACAAATCCACTGGACTTTCGTAGCCCTTTACAGCGTTGATTACCGATAAGTACGGATCGTCTTGGGGTACTTTGTTAAGCAAACATGCGTTTCTAAAAGCACTTTGGACATTCTGAAAGGCTTCAAAAACAAAGTCGAATACCCTTACTGCCTCCTCTTGTGCCTGTGGTGCTGATACGCTTACTAAAAAATCCTCTTTAGGTACGACTGGTAACATATTTGTATCAACCCTGCCATACATTTGGAATTCTCCAAAAGTTAAATCTCTTAAACTGTTAGATATTTCAAAATCGTTATATGCATTAAGGTGAAAGTTGCTTCTTTCATAATATAACTTTATACTCGATTTTATTGAGTTTCTTCCTTTAAATTTGCTAGCCATTGAAATTGTACCTCCATACCATAACTATTCGTCGCTACTCCAGTTGTCAAAAAGACCCCTACCCGGTTCCTGCGAAAACGTCAGCCCAAGTCAGATGACTCTGGTTCCTTAGTTTCTTCCTCTAATCTCTTAATAGCATCTTTATCTGATTCTTCGTCGCTCGTATCAAAGGCATCAGGACGGGACGCTTCAGCAAATGGTGGCGCCGGATTCACTATCTCTAGTGGGTTCCCTTGCTCATCATATATCATACCTCCCGATTTCCAACCAATCTTGACCCATCTACCGTGCTCTTCGGACTCAGCAACCCATCCCCACGGAGATTCTTTTGCGGGATCTACTTTCTTAGAGTCCTTTTCCATATTCTCGTTAGGTAATTTTTCTTTAGCGGCCTTTGAGGCCGTTTCAGATACAGACGCCACCCCGGTGCTGGCACCTATTGCGCCCCCGAGATTAATAACAGTAGGTGCAGGTCCAGACAAACCAATTGTTTTTAGGCCTGCTGACTGCTCTGCAAATAGCCCTTGTAATTGTTGTTGTCTGTGGTTTATAAATACGTTGCAATACGTTTTTTCTGCACTTGTTTGCTTTTCTCCGCTAGGTTTTGTGCCTAACTTGCTAGCACCACTCTTAGCGCTCTTATCTGGCTCTTTAACCTTTGGTTTCACAGCCGGCTTCTTTTTACCGGTATAACCTTTGCCGCCATCACCGCTATATGTAAATAATGCTTTAACATTTGTGGAAAACTTGCCCGGAGTGATTTCGCAAGAAACTCTGATTATTTGATGGTAACCGCCAAATCCGAGTTTGTTTGCTGCCGAGCCGGGTCTTCGTGGGTCCATTTCGTGGCCTGTCCCAAGAGAGGTTGGTTCTATCCACAAATTCATTCCGGGAAAATACAACGTGTTACCGATCATATCAATGCTAGCTTGATATACTGCTCCCAGTTGTAATAAACCGTCATTACCTTGCTCGATAAACCTAGATTCCCTCAAGTATACCATATCTGTTTTGGTGAACTTTATCTTTTTTAGAAGACCTGCTCTCGCTCCAATCTCGTAATGATATACTCCCGCTTTTGCATCTTCTTTTAGATTACCTGAACCGTTGTATTTGTCGGTCCCTTGCTTGGGGTATAAAACAAGATACTGCTGGAAATCTTTAGAATGCATATTGGACTCTACTGCCTTAATCGGTAATCCACCACCTTTTTTGAAATGTTTATCGGTATAAATAATACCATCTTTACCACTCCTTAATCCTCTTAGCGGGTCTCCACCGTTATTACCAGAACCTACAAACGCAGTGTGTGAGAAGTCAGTTTTTTTAACGTCTTTAAGGTCATGGCACTTTTCGCTAAGAATATCTACTACGAGGTTTCTTGTTAGGTCTCTTATCATATCCATGACAGGGTATGATTTTCTTTCTCCTTTGATTACTTGCTGTGTCATGAATTCAAGAAAGTAATCAACAGCGACAGGGATCTCGGCAACATTCATAGGAATTACAGCACTTCGTGCTTTTGGTTTTTTTTCTATGTAATCGAAACTTGGTAAAAGAATGTTTATATTTTTTAAATGACATATTCTTTTACCTACTTCTTGGTTACTTTTAGAATCAAAGTTTTCAAATGCTTTTGGATCTATTTTGTCAGTAACTCTATTTTTAGGATAGTGCATCGCGTCCAATACTGTGTGAATCAGATCTCCTAAGAAGAAAAAGCTCACTGTGTCTTCCGCGTCTTTTAAAGATGGTAATTGTTCGAATGTCCTTGTAGACTTCAGATCTTTCTCTTCTGGTTTTGTTAGCGTCTTTTTTGCAGCGTCAGCAGCCTTTTTGACCTTTTCAGCACTTTCTACTTTTTCTGCGGCCTCTTTTTTCGGAGGTGGTGTTTTCGATTTGCCACTGGTGTGGTCTTTAAGTTTAGCGTCTCCGTATGTACCCTTGTTGTTGGGCCATTCCAGCTTTGGAGCACCTTCAAAGACTTTTCCGCCTTTTAATTTAAAACCACCACCTATTTGATCTCTATTCATTTTGCAAAAATGAACATGCCCTCTCATCATCATTCTTTTCATAATTGAGCGATAAGCGGCGATTCTAAATTCGTCATCGATGGCAGCATATGTTGCTCTTAGTTCTTTATATTGGTCGACGCTACAATCGCCATCGTTAATTAGTTTTTGTAGTTCTGTTCCGAATTGGGCCCTGTGTCCAATTATCATTGGAGACGCTAGAGCATCTATATGTTTATCTTGTAGTGCAGTTTCAGTATAGGCGCGATAACTGGCTTTTATTTCGATATTTCCATTCTCTTTTATGTCCATCTCGTGGTCAACCAATGTTAAATAAAAGCTTTTGTTTATTCTGTTGATTGCATCGTTAACATTATCAGCCGTTATTCCTAAATCACCTCTCCTGTTAAAGAGTTCTCTTACTTTACCTGTTATGTTCTGCCAGCCTACATCTACTCTTACTCTGTAATTTTCAGAGTTCTGTTGTGCGTAGGGGTTGAAAGATCCTTGATCTTTTTTAGATTTTGTTTTGGTGCTCTCCGGATGAAGCAGTAAATCAACATATCTATATTCCGACGAGCCGTTGTCGCGTTTTTTTATTATTTCTTCGAAACTTTGAAAAAATAATGTCAATTCCATACCTATTGCAGATCTTGCTTCCGCTGGGTTTGTTCCTTCATAAGTCCAATTCAAACTTTTTATACCACTACCATTCCCCCGATCAATTCCAGCTTTTAGGTTACGGAGAGCGCTTATTCTGCTTGGGTCTTCGAAGTTAGGAAAAGCTATTTCTTGCTGATGAAGGTCACATCCCTCATTCCAAATTTTAAACAACCTTATCTTCGGAGTAAGAGCGGAAACTAAATCAGGTGTCAATTTCATAAACGGCTCAATATCTTCCATCTTTGGAACAAATAATTGATTCAAGATATCCCTTCTACGTAATTTGTTAGTGTCAACCATAATGAACCTATTGTCAAACCAAGCAGTTTTGTGCGCTCCTCGTTTTGCCTTACGGTCGTCAAGTCTCTTTTCTTCATATTTCATTTTCAAATCAGAGAAGTTTAAGATTAAAGCACATTGTTTAACATACTTTCTTTTCTCGTTTATTTCGTCTTCAGTTAACTTATCTGCTTCGGGGGGCATCTCGTTAACTCTGTTACTTGCTTTTGAGGCGGATGCGATTCCATCTGCGAGTCTTTTGTCTGAAGCCGCTTGAGCGTCCGTCATCGAAGCCGCCCCAAGGGCACTTATCTGCTCTGCTGTCAAAGAGGCATTTGGGTCTTTTGCTTTGGCTGCTTTTTCTGCTGCGGTGGAATCTTTACCTAAATCTGATATAAACTCCTCTAATAAGACTCTTTGTCGTGCTGACGCATATAATTTTGCAATAACATCAGCGGCTTGATCTGCGGCATTTCCATATTTCTGCATCTGGGTATCACCAGAATAATCTAGTTGCTCTCCTTTAGCCAGTTTTTCTTTATTCAGGAATGTCGTCCAATCTAATTTATCCATAAATTTCAAGTATTGCCCATTAAGCTCTGCCTCAATAGCATCAAACAATTCTTTTGAAATACCCTTTTTTTCAGGCAGATCCCTTAAGTCATTTACGCCCTTCAATCCAGCTTCCAATTTCCACTTGTATATGTGTTCTGTGGTTTTTCCTGTTCCTTCTTGCCCCTTTACAAAAAACTTTGAAAGCCCCGGCATTGCTTCTAGGCCCTTTGTTATGGCTGCTTCAAATTTTGCATCAACACCGCGATATTTTGCTGAAAATCCAGCGGGGCTACTAACCCACTTTCTGTTAGTAATGTCATTTGGGTTTTTAGCATCCTGATATCGGTCAACAAGGTTTTCTAAATTTAGAGTTATTCCAAAAACCCCTGAAGCGAACCCCTCAACCGCTGCCTTCGAGGTTTTTTCAAACCATGACGCCTTATCACTATCATGTTTCGTATCTATTGTCGTTAAGTGAAAAGCGTTTCCTTTTACTGTCTCTATCGTTCCAGCTACCTTAACAGCACTGATGGTGTAGTCAGACTTGGGGCCGACAATTAACGCTGGTGCTACGATATCAACGGGAGATTGCAATAATGACTCTACTTTAGTTTTCACATCTTTCGAAAATTGTTTTGGGGACAACTTACCAATGAACTTGGTAATACCAGTTTCTTTTTTCGAGATAATGAGATCCAGATATTTAGCCTGTAGTGCTTTATTTTTTATTTTCGTTGCACTGTTGGCCAATCCTCCACCAACGTTTCCTATGGAGACTGTTTCGTGTGGATATTTAAACCACAACAGAAACCAGTTAAGGTGCATTTGTGAATATTTAGTAAGTCCTATAGACTTAAACCTAAACCACTGATATCTTAAAATCTCATGCCACTCGGAGGCTTTTACATCTTTATTGTTAGTGTTGAATGCTTGTTTTATAGACCACTTGTAGTCGTCATCGCTCATTGGCGGCATTTCAGTTGCTTTTGTGGAAAACCAACCCCAGTTTTTTGATTCTGTGTATTTCTTTAATGCGTATGCATAGACATCAGGGGGAAGATCGTCAAGAGAATCTAGTCTTGAGCCATGCAGTGTTTTATAAGAAGTGACCTGAGTGTCGGTGCCTTCTTTGTAGATTTTTTGCCAATGTTTATATACTTCGGAAGCCATTATTCAATCACCTGTAGTGCTTGTGCAAGAGAAAGAGGAATTTTTATCACCTCTCCGGCCTCGACATGAGCCTCCGTTGGTTTTCTATTAAAAGATGCTATAACCCACCAATTTTTAGGGCTATTTAGGTATTTTTTAGCTAATCTCCAAAACGTATCGCCACCCTTCCAGACATAGTTTATATAATCAACTTCTCTCACGTTGTCATCATCGAAATACTTCAACACGGGAGTTCTATATTGTTCTATATTCTTAACGCCTCGCTCATCGAGTATATCGTCATATTGCTCATAATCATTAATTGCTGTCATTCTACTTATATACCTTGACATCATTATCTCCTAAATTTTAAATGGGAACTTTCTGGTGGCCTTCTTCTCTTGTCCAAGGGATTCTTGATGCAGCACATTGAGGTTAAATGAAAGCGAAATAACTTTTGGATAGAATTTCCCTGCTGATGGATTAAACATCCCCATATCCAACGCAGGTTTCCAATTTATAGAATCCATCCACCCAAGTAAAGGGTCACCGTCCGAATCACAAACAAGGTTACCAAATTTTACTTTAACTAGTGGGTTTTTAGCAATAATTCCTATACCTGTTACCCCAGAAGGAGTATAGGCCGGATAAGCCATCGCAATTAACTTGTTACAATTCTCAAGGTTATCTTTAGCCTCACTGGCGTCTTTGGACGGTACATCCCAAGATAAACTTATAGTTCTCTTTGTAGAGGCGAATGTAGCGATGGGGTCATTACGACCGTACACATCTTCGGTCTGCCAATTCGATTGAAATGTTTGGGAAAGATCATTTAAGAATGCCTTAAAATGCACTTCAATATCCGTTATAGCACTTTCTATTTTTAATTTTTGGCTCTTACTATTTAAAAAATCACCGTATGACATTCTCTATCCTCTTTTTAATAACCAGTTCCTACTGCTACTTTTACAGCCTCTCCACGCATGAGTTTGGTAGTCGCCTCACCGTCTAGCTTTATCAGCATTTCTTTCTGGTCTTTTTTTGCAATATCCCCAACCGCTTTCCCGACACTAATTATGGCAGCACCTAAAAGACCCATCGCGCCAGATTCTGCTGAAACGCCTGTTGTCATTAGTGCTATGTTCTGTAGCATTGGTTTTATGTTTTCGCTGTTTGTGTTTAAGTCTGCCACAAAGGTGGTTGCTGCCTTGAATGACGACTCAACATTGTTGTTTTCCATTTCTGCCATTCCTTTGGCGAATATAGCCAAAGAAGAAAGTCTCTCTAAGGGCAAGGCATACATCGCTAGTGCCAAGCCGCCCATAGCCAAAGCCATGGCTCCGATTCCAAGAGCAGCTAGACTCCCAAATACACCCAAGACCATAGCAGTTGTTTGTAGGGCAACCATACCCTCTAAAATCGACCCAATTGCACCAGACGTTACCGCGTATATCAACACGCCAACAAGCGCCGCTATGCTCCCTGCTGCTAGCGCAATACCCATACCAACCGCCAAAGACGCTAAGCCCAATGCTCCCATTACAAGTACAAACAAACCAGTAGCAGGTAGAGCAGCCATCATCCCGGCACCAGCAGCAGCAATACCAGTCGCTAAAATACCCATAGCGCCCGCAACACCGGTTGCTACAGTTGTGATTCCACCGGCTGCGGCTGCACTTGCTGGTGCTAATCCCAACATCCCTGCTGCCAGTGCTGGTAGTGCCCCAGCGGATAGAATACCAGCCAAAAACGTGAAAGTTTTAAATGCCAAGAATAGCCCAGCAAAAACCCCGATAAATTTTACTGTGTTTAGGACCAATACTTTGTTTTCAGTAATAAACTTATGAACTGCTGTTACTCCTTCTGATATTTTATCGACAAGTGGATCAATAGCAATTACTAGTTCGGCAAACATCATCTTTATCTTCAACAAAGTAGGAGTAGCGTCCTGCATTCTTTTATTTAATTCTTCTTGTTGTTCTTGGGCTAAAGATTGCGCTTTGGAGAAGTTTTTGTACTGACCCATGTTCATCCCGAAAATTCTCATTGCCTCATTCATGTCTGTTATTCCGGCTGCATTCGCGATTGCTTTTTTCTGAAACTTGTTCATATCTTTGAAATCTATCCCCGTTGATTGAACGGTCTGGATCAAAGTCTCTATTCTTTCGTCTTCTTCCCCCATCATCATATCTGTTGCGTTTAACCGGGTTCCCATAATGGCATTCAATTTACCAACAGTCTTAGCAGAACCTTCAAACGTATCGAACTTATTAGCCAATGCCAGCAGGCTTCCGACTTCAACACTAGCAGTGGCAGCAGCAGCGGCTAAACCAGAAAAAACTTCAACTGATTTGTCTCCGTAAACTGCTAGGGTTTGTAAAGAGGCGTTAAGGCCCTTGGCAAACTTACTAGCATTTATTCCCATTTGTTTTCCCATCATGGCAACGTTCTTAGTTAACTGGGCTGACTTTTCAGCAGAGTGGCCCATACCTTTTGCGAAAAAG